>OGTJ01000007.1_pt1 | contig 250288 bp, 128 predicted proteins | sample 1574611 | NCBI WGS metagenome assembly OGTJ01 (sample SAMN03295858, study PRJEB24534) | human gut metagenome | isolation source: fecal sample 1 from infant 9 | host: Homo sapiens | place: USA: Pittsburgh, PA | collected 2014-07
CAACAAAAGATGGTGTAGTTCTGTTACCTTGGTCATTAGCAATAATTTCAACTCTATCATTTGCGAAATGAGCCACACAAGAGTATGTGGTTCCTAAATCAATACCAACAGCTTTAGACATGTTCGTGGGATATACGTATCGAATCGATTGATGGAGAAAGAGAGAGAGAGAGAGAAGGAGTAGATATAAAGTGTGGTTTTTTTGAAGAAAAGTCAATTGGTATTTATATTTGAATTCTTTAGTTTGCTATATAGTACTATATTACTACTGCAATAATAAAAAGGGGTGTATTATGGAGTTATGGTTGCAAGAATTGGCATGTACTGCATATAATGTGTTTTGTGTGCAGTTGATAGAATATTCGATAAACTTCGATCGGATGATCCCCCTCTTACACACAACATACACTACTACTCGTATGTATGTCACAATTGTTTCAAATGCGACATTACACAGCTTTATGACATTCGGAGTTCATCAATGGACGACCCACATCAATTGTAAACGAAAACAGAGCAGAACTAAACTAGAGTTGCTGAAGATATTAGCTTTCTCACCAACAATTGCCACCACGAATTACCACTATGAACCACAAATTACGGAATTGCATCTTGCAATGCGAAAAGATTTAGACAAATATATGATCAGCGCAAAATAAAGTCCACCCAAAAAATAGCAACCCACAATTACACATTATGGCAAGATGGCCCGCCCAAGTGTGGAACGTGTGGATTTCCATATCCTTCTGTCTATTTCACAAATACACCCGACACAAAACACTTTCCTTCTCGTTGAAGCTTTAAATTGTGCCCAAGCAATAGCATCATGAATATCTTAAATGTTGTTTCTATATGTAGTCAGAAGTAGCCAATTGTGTTAAATGCCGTAAGCTTTCCGTCTGTAATAGTTTCACATCTATGTGTTACGAGGGGAGTGAAATCCCCAATTGTGGCTAGTTATTCTTTGTAACCCAGACTCTTCTCGCTTAAGAAAAAAAAAAAGAGACAGTCCAATGAATATCTAGGTTATTCTACAATGTTCCACCAAAGTACTGGAAAGATGGTGATGAAATGAAAGTGCAAAGACTTGATGATTCAGTAATCAATCAAATCAAGTACCATCTCCACTTCAACACCATTGACTCCATTGTCGAAACAATCTTACAACGATGTTCCTCGTTGAAAGCATCAACAATTACCATCAAGATTGATTTACAAGCAGTTGCTGTATTTATTCAAAGCAATGATGTTGGATACACACCCAATGAGCTAGAGGAGCTTGCTGTAGGTGGAAATTTTGGCGGACTTGAAGTCGTATCAAATATCAAAGTGATTTCCAAGTTCAAGGAGTTTAAGTGTCCATATACAATCACGGTTGGAAGATCCCCCATTGCACAATTGTGCGATGAACCTGATTCCAAAAATAGTTACTGTAAGCCTGAACCTATAGGAAAACACGGTACAATATATATGGTATCCAACATATTTAGTAACTTGCCAGTGAGACAGGCTCAGCTTAAATCGACCCCCATGTATAAGGTTATAAACAATGTCAAGTTGGCTTTATTGCAAGTGCTATACAAGAGGAGCCAAATCCAAGTCAGTTTACAGTTGTATAATCCCCAAAAATTCCAATTTGAAGAGATGTCAACAACAAATGCCGCGTCACACACCAAATTGTTGCAAGATTTGTTTGAAATTGATGTCCAGTTCAAACCAGTCAAGGCTACGTTCAAAACATATCAAATTGAAGGTATTATTGGCCTCCAAAGAATAAACACCAGAAATCATCAATTTGTTTTCGTAAACAACAAGTTGATGACGTTAACGAGAACCGAGATTGCTGGATTCTCTGACGTCTTTGAAAATTTTGGTGATTTAGATCCAAGTCCAAAAAAGAAAATGTTGCGGAAATACCCCACTTATTTGATATCAATAACATGTGATAAAGATGTAACTGAGTGTTCTTACTCATGGAGAGTTATACTTGATATATTGAAACGGATTTTCATCAAATTTGTGCGTTTGGGACAACTGAAACAATCAACAAATGAAGTTGATGACAACAATGAGTTTCAACTCCTGCCTAGTCCCAAGAGAGCCAAAACTGACAAGTTTATATTAAACACAAATGTTCGATGGGGAGATGTCAATAGGAGAGAGATTGAAGGTATGGTTAGTTGTGGGAAATCACTGTCCCTGAAGCCGCAAGTACAGCCACCAACCACTAAAATAGCCCACGATTGTTGCCATCACCATCAACCAGAATGTGAACTGAACGAATACGAACATATCCAGTTTGACAAACTACATCTTACAAAATACCGAATAATCAAACAAATTGACAAGAAATTTATCCTCTTGATTATTAATTCAAAACTAGTTATCTTGGACCAACATGCAGCGGATGAAAGAGTTAAAGTGGAACAATTGATGCGAGAGTTTGTCTACAACATGCCGCGCAATTTACGGCTTGTGCAACCACTACGTATTAAGGTATCCTCAAGTGAGCACCTTTTATTGCAACAATATCTTGCTCAATTCAAATCATTAGGTATAATTTACTATTTAGGTAAAGAAAAGAAGGATAATGACTTAATAATCACCAACGTGCCAGAACTTCTCATCCCCAGTTGCAATGATGGCCCATTCATAAAGAGCTTATTAATGCAGCATTGTTTTGATTTACAAAACAACATTAAGAATCAAATCGTTAATGCCACAATTGCCAATGATGGTGATTGGCTCATCGTTATGCATCACACACCGCAGTTTATCATCAATATGATCAATTCACGAGCTTGTCGATCAGCAATCATGTTTGGTGATGAGTTAACCATGCAAGAAATGCATCAGTTGATTGATGACTTGAGTAAATGTAAATTACCCTTCCAATGTGCTCATGGTAGACCATCGATAGTTCCATTAGTTAATCTACGTAATAATGAGTAAGCTCTCGGTTTACGAAGCTGTAATCATTCCAATTTCTGCTTTCTATTATACATAAATACACTAATTTGAAACATAGTAGCAAATAAGCCCACACTTTGTCAAACGATGCCCATCTCTCACACTTCAAATCTTACCTCTCACCTCTACTCTCCTTCCACTGAGCCACCCTCTCTACCTAGCTTCAAACTGAACCATTCTTCTCGTTCTCGCTTTGTAAATAACACGATGCCCGCATTCTTTACACCTAATAGCATCATTCTTTCCCAATGAAAACGAAGCAGCACATTGAGCACAGTTGTATTTAACACCAAGGGATTTATTAGTGATTTGTGCTGATGCGGCGTGTGATATCGATGTAGGGATCGTGAATCCTTCTCTTTGTGGTGATGCCATGGTCTATATCTTATACGTTGGAGGTTTGGGTGATGAAGATGATGATGATGATGATGATGGAGCAATTTTTTTTTTTCTTTTTCAAGCCCCAATCTGAAAGTGAAAAATTCTGTATAAGATCGTGTTACAGTTTATCAATGATCAAAATGATATGAATGCATTGAAAGAAACATTACTTCGACTAACAAAGTCAGTACCTGAACGTATCCTACGACCGAGCAATATAGTAGTACCACCACCACAACCACAACTACAACCACAACTACAACCACAACTACAACCACAACCACAACCACAACCACCTACTACAAATACAAATGCAAACAAATGCACAGCAAATTCATCAAGTTCTTCAAATTCATCAAATACAATCATCACCTTCACTAATGATCCACCCTCGATTCCATACCCCATCACGTATCGACATATACCGTATCAACAATTATTTCGAGAATTCTTGGAACCGTTAGATATGCCCAATTTGAAAACATTCACCACCACAACTCAACAAAACAAAAACGATACCACCACCACCATCGGCAACTTGCAGCTGCTTTCAGACAGTACAGCCACCAAAAACAAATACAATGAAGAAGAAGCGAGGCGAAATTGGTCTAAACGCAAATCAACTAAAGTACAAGATCAATTACACGTGTATTTCGAAAACCGACAAATATTCCACAAGATGCTTCGATATCTAGTTGAAATCACTCCACCACATTTGAAAAACATCCATAGTGAAACATATAAACATCACATATTGGCACAAGAGTCTCTAGCTCAGCATCAATTGTATTTACCATCAACTAGATTCTGCAACAATTATGGTTCCTTACCCAATCTACCGCAACCGTTAACCCAAGAGCAATTCACCAACTACATTCATGATTTAGTACACATTCGTCATCACTGGCAAAACGCATCAAAATTATCCGGCATAATCCCGCAAATTCTTCTTGACTCACATAAATTAACTAATTACGAATTAGCACCGTACCGATCAACAATGTCATACAATCACCTAATGCATTACTTTGGCATCATCAAGAACCAATCGTTTCTTGCGCGTGCACTCATTGTATCGATGAATCGCGATGGTCATGGTATAGATACATTAACCATCAATACTATGCTCAGTATAGTTCGCCAACAATCACGAATACGATCAAAAGCTAATTCGTTGCAATTGGTGTTGAAGTATTTGCATTTGGCTAATGATGCTGGAGTGGAGGTGAATTTAACTACATGGTCACGTATTTATGATATTGTGGCTTCACCATATTTGAAACAACAGTTTCTTGATGAAATGGATCATCAAAAGATTCCTATTTGTGATGCATTATATAGAAAAATGATTCGGGATTTGAAAAAATTGTAAATAGAGGCTTAATAGAGGAAACAAAGATGTAGATTAGAAAAATGGGTGCCCGGATTGTAGTGGAGAAGTCAATAGACTTATAGTTACATTTGCAACAAATTTGAGGCAAAATTTTTACAACTCGTCGAACACTTGGTAATGTCGAAACATGAAGAAAAGCAGATAAGATCGAGAAAACACGTGTTATGACTATAGGCTTTATTCATTCACCTACGAATGTATGTAAGCAACCAGTCAATCAGGATGTGCAACACCTGCTTCCGCCGCCCCCCCTCCCTCACGTTCATGTTCACTTTCATGGTGAAGCGTTTTTCACACACGCGCACGACTTTTTCATGAGCCCCTGCACACGAGGAGGAGAAAATAATTGCGTTCTACTATGACAGGTGGCACTACAATAGCAGCTATTGCTGCTACTACTGATGTTGCATAGCTATTGTATGAACTCGTTCCTGCTGGTATCTTACATATAGGATTGCTACTTTCGACGATTAAACGTTTATCAGTTTAACAAAACATCAAACTTTTTATTTCCGGTTGGTGATTGTAACGCAAAACGCAATTGAAAAAATTAGTATTTTCAATCTCCGATCACAATTGAACTTGGTAAAAGTTAATTCAAAATAGTTTCGTTCTCCGAGATAACCCATCAATAATGTGGTTTCAATTGCTGTTGGCGTAGTCTAAATACCATGGCTCAAAACCCCAAGGATTTTTTCATGATTTGTGGCGGAAAGCGGTTGTTCTTCCATACAAATCTCTTTTTCGAGTCCACCCACCTCTTTACTCGCGAGATCTAAGATCTTTCCTCCCAACTTGCAATTTCTCACAATCCGAATTACCCGTTTGCTAATGTTAAAAAAGCATCTCAACTATATCATGAAATCAAATTATATTTGAATCCCTTTATTATCGCACGTTTCAACCTCCATTTGGCAAAGTTGTTACTCAATTCAGTAATTACAAATTCAAACATCACACAAAGAATTTCAGAAAGCCACAATGGTGCTTATTGTATTTATACTTGCACAAAACTACAATGCAGTACAATACAATATCCCCTTTATTGTCTTTTCTACCGCATATAATGATGGTATGGAGAATGTCTTTGTCCAATGCGAAATTCATCCGGAACGTAATGGGTTATGAGGGGGGGAAGAAAAGTTTATCATCCGAGCGATCCATCGGATGCAAAAATTCTCCGAGCATGAGAAAATGGCGAGCAGAGAAATGTCGTCCGCTACATTTCGGTGTTGAACAACCTCATGAAGGATTGTACAACCCTTAAAGTGAATGAAATTCTTAGACAAGGAAAATCCATTGCTATCTATAAAATTTCATTAAGCTTTACACTCCCTATGACGCAATTTTAATTCGGTAGTATACTTTGTGTCTTTGCAAATTACAATTTTTGTGGATTGCTGTATTGTAATCCTCAAAAGTTGTGTAATATCGAGGGAAATAAGGTTTTCCATATTCTGATGAAATTTTTATTGTGCACCAACGTATCGGTTGTATACGGGGACTTTAACGCAAGTCTCCTAACCATGAATATGGCCGTGTTGTGTCTTACTATAAACCTTTCAGTACTGTTCTAACCTGTTTCACTCTATTACATTGTGTTTCGAACACAGCAAGATTGAGCCTTTGATAGTATGGGAAAGAGTAAATATCAAGAAGAAGAAGAAGAAGCACAAAAAATGTTCTTCAGAGTAGTACAAAATAATTCTTGAGCTTTACATCTTTGTGCTTGTTCAGGAATTCCGATTCATATAAGATCTCTACAGTTGGTAAATCATAACAGGCCATGTCATAGGTGGATGAGGTTTTTGACTACATTAGATACCGTTTCAAAATTCACCGAGTATAATCACAAGTGCTCTTTGTTGGGTTCCCAAAGCCACTACACGAGCTCGATTGCGTGATTTTCCGTTGTTTCTTCAAAAGCTAAATACAGTTGGCGGCCAGTTTTGTGCAGCCAACTGATGCGCAAAATCTTATTATGCATAAAATCTAAATTTACTATTGCAAATACTGATATAACCACAATCAAGAGTAAAGGGAGACACACCAATCGGCGAGTCTGTATGTGCATGAGTATGCGTTACAAGACAATGTTTACACTCGAAGCAAGCGGTGGGGGAAGGTTGTGCAAAGATATATAAACAGATAACCATAAAGAGTAACAAAAATAAAACCAAACGAATTGTAAAATGTAAACAACAACAATAGAAAACTCTCTCGAACAGCAAGCGCTTTTAAGCTCTATTTCCTTGGAGTCAATGGATAATTGAAAAGATTCTTGAGACTCATAGTATCCCATAACTTCCGATCAAATGGGGAATGTGTCGTATAACGGATTAACAACGGACAGGAAATGCTGTTATGAATGTGAATTACAAAACAACTAACTCGGGAACCTGCAAATACACGTATCTCTATATATATACCGCATTATCTTTCCTCCCTTTAAGTTGCATGCACCTACTTCTCCTTTCCACTTTGCATTGAAATACTGTTTCTTTTTGTTTTGATATCTCAACGTACTTTTAGATCGAAGTACCTGACGCTCACGCCCCACCACGTGCACATCATATCAAGTTTGAAAAGGGTATCGACAATTTACTTCTCTACTAGAATCAAAGTCAAAAAATTACCCACTCGAGTTTATTTGCTATATCATTATAAAACGAAAGGGTAAACTAAGAAATCTACCAAACGTATACAAAAAGCAAAGGAGAGAGAGAAGAAGAAGAGAGATCTACCGCCTTACATCTAACTTCTGCACACAAAATACAGAAAAGTCAGCCAAGGAGAAAAGAGACATTTTACTTTAATCCTACGCTTTCACTTCAATAAAGTTCTGCTGTAATAGGCAATAAGCACTTAAACATAATCAAGGGGGAGATTACTACTGTTCGGTCAGAGATAAGGCAACTGCGTTGGTGAGCCAAGTATTTTATGCCCCCCCCCCACAACAACAACTAACAAACTACAATCAAAGCATCTAAATACTACAATCCCTTTCCACAGTACAACTACAACTACTACTGCGACTATATTGAGTATATCTTTGGTAGTGTAAAAATTTCACAGCAATAAACAAACAAACAAGGAGAAGGGAAACAATAACAAAAAGAAATTTGAATAACAATAACCATAGTAAACAATAATAGGTTTATTGTTACACAAAACTAAAAGAGGGTACAAAAAAGCTGCAACATATATTTTTAACATTAATAAATACATACTGGATAACAATTGGTTTTAAAGTTAAAAGCTATTCTTTATAACAAGGCAAAAACAGGGTAACAAAGACAATAGGATAATAGTACAAAATTAACTATACATAACAAATACAAAGGACGAAGAAGAAGAAGGAATTACACATTAAAACTAATTAAAAACCTTTGTTCATCACCCAACTTGCTTTTTACTAGAAAGCCAAACTCATCTTTCAACATTCATACAGAGTGAAGAAATCTCCAGTCCAAAGCCATTGGAAGTGAACTTCACCCTTCTCATTAAACCCATATCTTCGGTTCAATCTACTCCATCATCAACAAAATCAAAACCAACCAAGGCTTTCTTTATCCATCTTTCCTCGGAACAAGAACTCACAAATCACCAACAGCATAATCCTGCACCATACAAAATACCCTATCATCTATCATCTTTCTTCATTGTCGATACTTGATGATTCACAACAAGATCCCATCATCAACAATATCTCCACTACATCATCCAATTTTCCTACTATTGTCATTCATTTTATTATTAATACCATGCGCATCATCACTATCATTAACCTACTGTTCATCACAAAACTTGGGCTCAGATTCAACTTCGGATCAGTACATGTCTAATGGCTATTGTCAAGATTATTGTCGTAAACAAGGGTATGCCGTGGCGATATTATCACGATTTGATTGTTTTTGCAGCAATGATGTACCTGCTGATCAAATTGATTTGAGCGATTGTGACACTTCGTGTCCTGGATACCCTGATGAAAAATGTGGTGATGAGGATCATTTTGGGTATTTGGTTTTTGGTGAGGTTGACGCAACTGTAGGTGGTGAATCGTCCTCAACTAAAGCACAAACAGAAACTGACACTGACACTGACACAAGCACTGATACAAACACGGAGACGGATGCTGCTGAGACTACTTCTACGAGCAGCGCGTCAAGATCAACATCATCATCAACAACACCTCGAAGTACTTCTTCGCCTAGATCCACTCCACCAAGTTCTACTCCCACCTCCACAACTACATCCCCCTCCTCACAACAAACAGCAATGGTTACACGAACAACTCAAGTTACACAAGTTCACCTGTCAAATGACGTAATTAAAGTGACCGAATACTACACCGTGACGCCATCAAGTTCAAGCACCAGCCAATCATCATCAACTTCTTCGTCTCCTTCATCACCGAGTGTTGTGTCGTCCACAGTTGTACTCATTTCAACGCAAGTTAAAGCATCAACTGTTTTTTCAGTGGTTACTCTCAACGGTACCCAAAGTCAACAACAAGTGAGTACAATGTATATCACCCAATCGGCAAATTCAACCCTGATTAAATCGTCACCACCTACTGACGAAAGTAGCACCACCAATGAATCATCAGCAAGCGCATCATCAGAATCATCTTCTACAGATTTAGTTGGCGTTGCAGGGGCAGCTCCATCAGCATCATCATCACCATCGACTGACCCGATACTTTCATCAACGTCATCACCCACGTCATCAGATGGTGACGAATACACATCAGAAACAGCAGCAGCCTCATCCACAAACCAAAGCAACAAGAATGCATTTTTTTCAGATGCAGGTAAAGTTGCAGGAACATTTACCGCGGTAGGTGTCGTTGTTCTTGGAATCGTTTCAGCAATACTATACTGTTGCTGCTGTTGTACACCGGCTGCGCGTCGCAAACGTTCAAGAAATGATGATCGATACACTTCAGATGAAGAAGAGAATCGATACTCGCTGGATTACGATGATGTGGATGTTGATCATGAAAAAGTTGTTGCTTTTAACAAGAGTCAACGCGGGGGAGCAGGAGGAAACTATCAGCAACGTAATGGTAGCTATCCTTCAGCTCCAGGGCAACCAGTACCAGTTCCTCCCCCGGATTATCATCGTCATAGCAAACGATCGTCATTATCATCATCATTGAAACGCGATAATTCCACAAAGACTTTATTTTCATTGTTTATGGGTGGTGGTAATAACAATTCCGATAAAGATAAAGCCAATGCTAATAGCAATTACTACTATAATAATGATTACGGCAGTAGTGGGGGTCTGGGCATCAATAGGAACTTGTCTCGCAAAAAATTGTTGCGGGGATCCCATCATGGCGGTGGCATGGGTAGTGGTGGTGGCGCTTATGTTCTCAATGGTGGTGATTCATCTGATGATAATGGTGACATTATCATGTTTCCAATTGATGAGAATAACCAGCCAATGTTTAGTAAGTCACTTGATGACATTCACGATCATCATAACGGAGGTGCCGGTGGTGGTACTTTAAAGATTGCCAACCCGGATTAAAGAGACAACAACATGATGAATAACACCAGTAGTTGCCTGCAGGTGCTGTCGTTGTCCAATTGACTACGAATCTGATTTTGTTCATTTCACTTATACACGTTCATTCATTCATTCATTCATTCATTTTTACACTTTGTCATCTATTCATTCATTCATTCATTCATTCTACACAGTCATTTTACACATTCAAACCCCCGTTGAAATTTCAATTCCTCGTTTTTCTTTTATACAAGTTCAATACTTTTAATACATACTTCCTCGTTTTTTTGTTTTAAAAACATTACATCGTTCCTTCTGTTATATAGTCAACATATAATATCACCGGTAATACCAATTTTCGGTTTTTTTTACTTTCATAATGGCGCCAAATAACGAGTTTGTTACACTGTGAAGGAGCCGCAAGGTGACATCTCATTACCTAGATACCGGTACACTCTATATGTCGCAACAAAAACCCATCACTTCAAACTCCCACTATTCACGTACTTGGATTCGAAGGCAATTTAGACTGATTTTCATACTTCGGTTGATACTCATACGCATTGACATTTGACGAACCACCACCATTATTCTTGTTCCTTTCACCATTAGCACTACTTCCACCACCAGGGCCACCGCCTTCTCCATCACTAGCATCGCTTTCGTCACTACTAGAGTCAGAACTAGAACTGGAACACCCATTATGATCGTGATCATGATCATGAGCTTCCTCTTCGTCAAACGATCGTTGTGGATGGAATATACAACATATTTTCGTCTTTTTCTTATTCATGTGTTCATTATCAACGACATCTTGAGTCCACCTTACTTTCGGCTTCTTTTGCTTGGATTTGGTCTTTTTCAACACTGATGTGGGAGCTCCTTCTTCTTCTTCTTCCTGTTGTTGTTGTGTAGGTTGCTCATTAGAGGGACGCAAACGAAGGACATTGTTTGTGGGGTCTATAACTTGGGTGCGCGAGCCCGTGGTTGGCTGTTGTTGACTCTGCATGGTTTGCCACTGTGTGTGTGCGTGTGTGTGTATGTTTATGGATGTTTCAGTGGAGCCAGTTATACAAGCAATTCATGTGTGGGTGGGTATTTCTATCATATCATTTTCAGTTTTTGTCATTTCTTTTTCTCTCGATTTGTTATCAGGGACAAGCACGTGATCTTGGACTTTTATGTACAAAGAGGATAAGATACTTCCATGAGTACAATGAATCAATTTACTATTCATTACAATTAGGCGACATCGCTATAGATACTTTGTAATACATTGAAAGCTATGAAGTGTTAAGAACCAATAATCAAATGGAAAATCGCAGAAAATTTCGCAATAAGTGCCGGCGTCTTTCTCTTATTTTTTGCAGCATAATGAAAAAAAATCGAAAGCAAAAAGACCCGTTTACCACCCACATATCCAAAAAAAAAGGTAACAGTAAAAGAGAACAAAAACTTCCTTTCCAAAAATCCCAGTGATAGATCAAGGTCAGCAAGATGCTTCTCAAGCTCGATTATAAGAATACACACCAATCGTCACGTATATTATCACTCCACTTGATCTTACTCGTCTTACCAACATTGATTTTCGCCGCATCAGTCTTCAAGGGTGACAACAATGACAACGTTGATAATGATAACGGCCCAAACAAACTCATCACTTCCAACTTGACATCCAACAACGCCAACAGTTTCAACAACAAGTCATTTGCGTTAATTCAAGGCACTAAATTAGAACGCGAAACCACATCATCCGGTTGGCAAATAAATGCTGGTGTATACCTTGAGAAATCCATTGGTGATGGACATTCAACCATGTGGGAGTCTAGTTCGGATGATGATGATTCATCTGACGATGAAGGTGGAACTTGGGGATGGGCCAAGGGGGCCAAAAGAATCAAGAAGAAGAACAGGGACAATAAGAAGTTTTCAATGTTGTCGCATAATGATAATCAACCAATAAATGATGTCGAGTCGGTTGTCAATGGTACTAGTAGAGCAGTGAATGGGTCTGGTCCTTTTCGATTGTACATTTATGAAGGTGTTGTTAGTGTTGAAAATCAAGCCAACTATGCTTCTGATGGTGAATTAAACAGAGAGATGGATAAGTTTAAGCTGAAGAAACAACACTCATGGACGGAAGGCAGCATTGACAATGGTGTTGGCGACGCTGGGGGTGATGATGATGATGACGTGATGAAATCGGATGCAAATTCTATTTGGAACAAGATGTATGATTTAGCCAAATTGTACCTATTTGTTATTTGGATAGTTTTTGAGGGATGAATACAACATGTACTACCTCTATAACATTTCGTTCTATGTGATTATTCTGTAAATGATGTCATGAAATTGTCAGAATGTACCCCGAAAATGCCCAGAGAGGGGCGGTGTCCTGCAAATGTGTAATAAGTGCATAGCTATGCAGCTATGCATTAATTGCAGTGGAGGAGAGTCGAAGTCACAGCCACACCTAGAATACATATCCAGTATTTCATGAAAGTTCTGAAACCCCTCTATAGGCTGAAAACCCTTTCCATATCTGCAAAAGTATAAAAGAAAAAATTAGCAGCCATTGCAGTAACCCAACCCCAGCAAATCGCATAGTTTCTCCGCAACTTCGCCACCAAATAGATTCGCAACTATCCAATAGCAAACATTTCATAGGTGTTGATGACTCCTCAGAACCAAGACAATAAATTCACACAGGAAAGCAAATGCCGAGGAAAATAAAACACTCACGACAGAAAGAGTATATTACATGTTGCCGAAAACAGATACGAAATACGATAAAAGAAGCGAAGCAAAAGAACATGATATGCAAATGTATGTATCAATACGTCATCACTTTCACAAGTGTATTAGTGTATTTTTGCGTAATCTTTTCGGACATAAGTGAGGAGGACAAATCAGATACGATGTTGCCTGCAGTAGAAGTCAAAGAAGCAAAGTGAGGGAAGGAGGCTGGAGATGTTTGAGCTGCCCCGTAAATGGAAAAAAAAAGTGTAACACAAAATTGGGTTGACGTGAATCTTTGTAATCTAGAACATCAAAAACATCAAAAGTGTGCGAGAAGAGAAAGAAAGAAAGAAAGACAAAGAGGCTGTGTGTACGTGTGCTTTTCTTCTTCAAATGTACAAAGTCTTTGTTGTTTCTTATCGTACCCCAACCTTATCAAGTAAGAAGATCTGCCTTTTTTGATTTCAGGGTGGGGAACTTTGGCACATTATCATATAAAGCTCAAACCCGCCGGAGGTTATGACTTTGTCTTAACCTAGAAGGGAGTGAGTGAGTGACAATTGATAATAAAATTTTCGGGTACACTTTTGACTTTACGACACATAAAACCTGCATATAAGAAAAATAATTAAATAAAATTCTTGTGTATTGATGTAAGGATGTAAAAAGGTAGTGTATTGTCTACTAAATACCATATTGTCAAAATACACAAAAACCAAATTAATATAGGACTAAAAATAAAATAAGTAGTGAAAAAATAAAGAGACACACACAACGTGGTAATGCGACATTATTTTTGCGACAAAAGGTGATAAACGAGAGGGGAGATAGATTGTAGTAAATTGCGCAATTAGGATATGAGGAAGTATGCACAGTATGTTTCAACAAAAGGGAAAAAGGTTAACGAGCAGCGAATATGAAAGGGGGTCCTTGCTATATGTGATTCTACAACATAGCCACAAAATATGATGCATATAATGCAACTCAATATACGTTGGACTACGTTCCAAGAAACTAAGAAAATAAAACAAAAAAAGTGGAATGCTTTCAACTGAGATTTGAAGAAATGACAAGAAAAAGGTGGACTTTTTTTTTTTTTCTTTGCTTCAGAATTTTTCTCTTGGCATTTTTTTATTTGTTCACACGCACACGCACACACTCCCAACAATAGAGGTCGTGGTTATAACTGAGTTAGTACAGAACAGAGACAGAGGGCGGGACGAGTGATTGGGGGAGATAACGGACTGGATCAACAGGCAGACGAAGAAATTGAGACAAAAAAAAAAAAAAAAACCCCAAAAAAACTTCAAAACATGACACTCGCACACAAACGATTGCTTTATATATAAACTTCTCCCCCCCCCACCCCTTTTTAATTTTTCTGACACTTTTTCTTGCGAAACCTACCCATAAAAACAACAGACAACCGTCAACACAACAGCCAACGAGCCCACAACACGCTTCTATTTATACTTTGTTACTAGACTCTAACTTCTACGCCAGAGTTCCACACACACACACACACACACACAAATCCACTACAAACATGAATTACAACGTACATCCTGTCTCGTATTTGAATGCAGACAGTTATACCAACAGTAACAACAACCAAAAGACTTCTCAACAGCAACAATATTTACAATCACAACAAGTGTCTAACATCTCACAACTGTCTCGTGGCAACAGTATTACCAAAAAATCACCATCGACTGATTTAGAAATGGATAATGTCACATCTCCTTCTTCAATAACTTCATCACATTCACCAAGGACTAACCATGCTAATGGATCACCCCACTCTTCATTTACTTCACATTCTTTGGCTAACTCGCCTATGGATGAAGCAAAGAGTGGACACCAACCCATTTCAAGTAATGGTGATGTATTGGATATTAATAATGCAGAAGTGTCTAGATCTAACAACAGCAACAACACTGCAACCACCACCACCACCACGAATACTTCTGGCTCAGCTTTGACTGCCTCTGGTGCTTCTGCCATTAACTCAGCACCATCAGTTTTACCACAGCAACCAACACAATTACATCCAAGTTTGAATCCACTTTATAATAGCCATGCTTTTTATCACCAACAACAACAACAGCAACAACTTCAACAACAGGCTCCACCACCACCACACCAAGGGCAACAGTTTCACGGAGCCTACCAAGAGTTGTCTGGCGATCATTACCACCCATCGTATTTGACTAGTGGTGCTGCCATTGCTGCTGCAGGTGCTAATGGTGCCACTTCTTCAACACAACCAGTGCCACAAATGAATGATGCTAGAATGAGCTCCACTTTTAATGCTTATTCGGCAAAGCCACCAAAAAAGACTTATAAAAAGATTACAGAAGCAGATTTGCGTGGTCCATTCAAGTGTTTATGGGGTGATTGTAACATCGTATTTGAATCTCCTGAAGTTTTGTATGACCATTTATGTGACGATCACGTTGGAAGGAAATCATCAAATAACTTGAGTTTGACTTGTTATTGGGAGAATTGTGGAACTACAACTGTTAAAAGAGATCACATTACTTCACATTTACGTGTTCATGTTCCATTAAAACCATTCCATTGTGATTTATGTCCCAAATCATTCAAGAGACCTCAAGATTTGAAGAAACATTCCAAGATCCATGCTGATGATCATCCAAAGAAGTTGAAGAAGGCTCAAAAACAATTGTTGAAGCAACAACAAAGGGAAGCCAAGCAACAAATGAAGTTGAATAAGGCTAATGGTGATTTGCCATACTTTGCCACTGTTGCCAATGGACATCCACATCAACAACAATATGGTCATGGATTTGACGAGGAATCAAGAAAGAGAAGATTTGATAATAATTCACAACACAACATGTATGTTGTTAACAGTATATTGAATGATTTCAACTTCCAACAAGTTAACCATAATGGATACACCCAACAAGGACAACAAGGACAACAAGGACAATACTCTGACGCAAAGAGAATGAAGCCAAATACTGAATACAATATTGACATGTTTAACAAGTTGAATCATTTGGATGATCAATTACATCACGGACCACAACATGGCAATGGACAATACCAACAACAACAACAACAACAACAACAGCAACAACACCCACATCCATCATATACCCACACTGCAAACAATAGCAATATCTATGAAGCCGAAAAGTTTTTCAACTCATTGTCAAACTCAATCGACATGCAATATCAGAACTTGTCCTCACAATATCAACAACAACAACAACAACATAGTCATGGCCATGGAAGTCAGTCGAGCGGTGGTGCAGCACACGGTACATCATCTTCATCATCATCACACCAACAACAGCATTCATCATCTCACGTATACCCTACTTTACCAGTATTGCCTTCAACCTCAATCAAAGACCACAATGGTGCTGGTACAATTACTTCTTCATCTGGCTCTAGCGGATACTTGTCTTCGTACCCACAAATTAATAGACCAATGGGTTACAACTTGTCTTATGGTCAACAGCAACCACATGCTAATGGATTGGAGTTTAATGGCGTTTCAGTGTATCAAAAAGCCGGCCAGAAGTTGGACGATGAAGATGAAGATGAAGAGGAAGAAGAGGAAGAGTTTGATGATGAATCAAGTGAAGAGTCTTCTGAAGAAGAAGAAATTGACTCTTTGTTTGATAAATTGAATTTGAATGGTGGTGCAGACCAAGAAGAAGAAGATGGAGCGGACGATGATGATGAGAGTGTTATTGTCGACGGATACAATCTTAAAGACGTTGCTAGACACAGAGCTTTGATTCATCATGTTGTTGAAGTATTGAAGCAACAAATAAAACAACAACAACAACAACAACAAGATGAAGAAAAGAAGCAAGATGAACAACTAAAAGAGGAAGTTGATGAATTGAAACGTGATTCAATTTATGGAGAAAAGAAGTTGTATCCAACCATTACTGCTTTTTAAATTTTTCATGTTTATTTATGGTTTTTCTTTTATTTGTTTTTGGGAGGATTTGGCTGGTGTCCATGATGTGCATTTCTTTGATTGTTAGTTTGGTTTTGTCTTTATTTCAATTATGATGTAATTTTTGTATATTAATTTATGTTTTGTTTTAGTCAATGATTTAAGTGTTTTAACAAAGAGATGTAGCTTATTGCCCCTATGTGCAATTTTGATTCTATGTTTCTGTTTTTGATATAACACCACCACCTAAAACTTGATTCCCATGATAAAACACACCAGCTTGTCCTGGAGCCAATGCTCTTACACTTTCTTGCAACTCCAACTCAACAACAACTTTCTCCTTGCTTTCACCAATGTTCCACAGTTTGACTCGAGTCGGTTTCGATAATGAATGATGTTGAAATTCAACATCATGAGAATCTAATGCGCAAACTTTCCCCGCATCACAAACCCAATCAACATCAGTAACTACAACCCTTGACTTGTAAAGCTTTGGATTATCATGACCTCTAACAATAATCAACTGATTCTTGGCGACATTCTTCTCCGCAACAAACCAAACACCCTTGTAGTTGGGATCACCTTGAGGCATGGATACACTTGATTTCTGTCCAATTGTCGCATGCCATAGCCCTTGATGATGGCCCCAGACTTTACCGTCTTCAGTGACAATGTCACCGGGTTGAGGTTCAATATACTCATTGAGAAAATCACGGAAATTCGATTGATGGGGATTAACAAAGCACAATCCTTGAGAATCAGGTTTTTTTTGCACGTGGAGGTTGAAACGGGTTGCCATTTGTCTCGTTTCCGATTTCAAGTGATGACCTAGTGGGAAAATCACTCTGGGGAGGATTGATGATGGGATTGATGAAAGGTAATACGATTGATCCTTGCGTGTACTCAAACCACGAAGTAGATGGTATTCTCCGGTGGTGGCACTTTGCATGACTCGTGCATAATGGCCCGTGACTAGCCACCAATTACCATCATCTTCACCATAGTTCTCATTCAAGTATTGGGCTAATTTACCAAATTTGACATGTTTATTACATCCAACATCAGGGTTGGGAGTTAACCCAGCACGATATTGTTCAATCATTGGAGTAAACACATTGCCCCAGTAATCAGACTCGAAATTGACTCGATCGCAGGGGATATTCAATTGGTGGCAAACTTTTTGCACATCTTTCCAATCACGTTCGGTGCATGTGGCGGTTTGCGACCAGTTTGACATGTATATCCCTCGTACATTGGGGTAATTGGCATATAGTGCAGCACATACTGAAGAGTCGACTCCAGAAGACATTGCCACTATGATGTTGTCGTGAAGTTGTGGTTGTGATTGGATATAGTTTTGCTGTGGTGAAAGTTCATTTTTTGGTTCTTGGGGGCTATATGGTAATGAGTGGGAGTTGTACTTGGGGTAGTATGGTAGTGGACGTGTATGAGCAGTGTAGAGTCGTACTGGAGCTAGTCGTAGTAGTTTCCAAGCAGTTCCTTGTATTGTGTGTCGTGTGATCATTGTTGATGTGTAGTCTGCTCAGGAAATGTGATGCGCCAAAATTTTCAAAACGGATTTTGGTAGCATTGATGAATGGCGGTGTCGGAAACTGGGAGGCCGCTAACATAGCCGTGATAGATCATGCTGATGAGTCACCTTTGAGCGTAGTCTATTCGCCAATCGGTCACCTGTGGTAGATTCCAAATATGTTCTGATGGATCTGGCGTGGTCGCAATTGCCTACTCTATTTAGGTGTGGGGAAAAGTCAATTTTTATTTCTCGAGAATCTCCGAACAAATTCTTCAAACCCCAAACCCAATACTATCTACCGCCCAATGTCATTGAAATACCTCGACAACGCCAGAAAAATCCTCTGTATCGGGCGTAACTATGCTGCCCACATTAAGGAATTAAACAGCGCTAAACCACAACAACCATTCTTTTTCCTTAAACCATCATCATCAATATTGAAACCAAACTCGGGACCATTCTTGATCCCCAAAGGTGTGGTTGTCCATCATGAAGTTGAATTGGCATTTACTTTAAACCGTGAATTGAAAAACTTACCCGATACGTTCTCCTCACAAGAGGCACTCGAGAGTATTGAAGGTTATGCATTGACGATTGACATGACTGCTAGAAATGTTCAAGATGAAGCCAAGAAAAAGGGGTTACCGTGGTCAATTGCTAAAGGATTTGATACATTTTTACCAGTATCGAAATTTATCCCAAGGGAAAGAATCCCTGATCCATACAATGTTGAATTGAAGTTGACAATTAATGGTGAGGTGAAGCAGCAGGATAAGTCGGATTTGATGTTGTTTCCTATCCACAAGATTTTGAGTTACATGTCAAACATCATGACTTTGGAAAAAGGGGATTTGATTTTGACTGGGACGCCTAAAGGTGTTGGCCCAATTGTTGATGGCGATGAAGTGGAAGCTACATTGAGCGTTGGTGGTGAGGTTATTGAAACTATCAAGTTTAAAGCAGAAACCAAACCGGGGTATTACGAATACAAGGAAACTTGATTTAATCTCTATTTACACATTTTTTCTATATGAATATTCCATCTATTGGTGGCTGGTATTGCCGTATTGTAATATTTGCTTCACTCATGACTCGATGACTATCCTGATCCATTGAGTAGCTTTGTGCGTAAACAACTTCTCGAATGCCACTTTGAACAATTTTTATCGAACATGTCAAACATGGACACGTGTTGCAATACAATACACTATCATCTCTAATTCTGTCTCTCCCTGCCTCCAATAAAGCATTCTCCTCAGCATGCAAACAAAGACACGTTGATAACGAAGCACCACTTCCATGGCCCTTGTTGCATCGTGAACAGCCACCCTGATTACAATTGGTTAAATGCCTTGGTGTTCCATTGTAACCAGTAGCAACAACACGGTTATCTCGTACAATAACACATCCTACTCTCCGCTTCATACAATTTGATCGAAGAGCTGCCAAATCAGCGAGTCGCATAAAGTATGAATCCCATGTTGGACGCAATCGCGAAGGATCTAATAAGTTTAGTTCCGACAATTTGATAAACAAGTCCTTGATTGAGGTGGATGTATTGATAATCTTGACCTGCGCTTGATTATTAATTTCAAGCAATGGCGATTTCGAATTAAATAATGTATCATCGTTATGTTGAACAAATTCCTCCAAAGTCTGCTTCTTCTTGGCATACCTCTTGTACCGCAAACTCAATGGTGCATCAATTGATATATGAAGAAAAAATGGCCTTTTTTGCAATGCTCTCAACATGGCTATATCTTCAATATGAGAAATGACATAATTATCTCGCCAATTGACAGTAACAAACTCCAACAAACTATCCAATGTCTTGAACACTTTGAAATTCTCCATGTTGGAGTATTGCTTAATGGCAAGTTGCTCCATTTCGTAATTGATATCTTCCGACTCTGGCGTGCATACATTTAACTCATCAGGTAATTCGGCATGGTGTGGCTGATAATGCAAAACTTTAAAGCCTTGGAATGTCAAGTACCGCGCCACTTCTGTTTTCCCTGAACTAAGGGTCCCTGAAATACCAATCAACATGGCTTACTGAAGAAACAGAGAAGAGAAGATTGGGGCAGTTGTTTCTTTATTTGTATAATATTTTCCAAACCCGCCTTAATCCTTTACAATAGATCGGGTAAAAAATTGTGAAAAATTATTTTCAAAGGCGGGTTAGACGACTTTTTGTGACACATGATTTACGACACAGAAGTTTTCTGCGTCAATGACGTTCTAGAAAAAAAGAATGGGGGCAGTTACAGCGGCGGCTACCTGAGAACTCTAGTTTTCCCCCTGCTACAAACATTAGCAATGTATCTACTACCACTATACATTGCAGTTCTACAGCTTACATTGGTGCTCGCTGGGACTGGCCACTCACCTGGATACTGCAACACATACGATAATTGTGGTAAAAAATCGATATTTGGCAAACCATTACCGTGTGCTAATTTCGTTCCCGCAACTGAACCAAGTAAAGAATCACGAGACAGGTTGGCAAAAATTTGTGGTCGAGACTTTGATTATGTCTGTTGTTCATCGAGCCAAATTGATGAACTAGAATCGAATTTGAAACGTGTGGATGCAATTATATCGTCATGTCCAGCGTGCCACAAGAATTTCTATGATTTTTTTTGTCAATTTAGTTGTTCACCTAATGAATCGACATTTGTGGAAATTGTCAAGACTCAAGTGGCTAAAGACACCGGTAAGGAAATCGTTACCGAGATTGATCAATATGTGTCACCAGATTTAGCAGAAAAGTTTTTTAATTCATGTAAAGAAGTAAAATTCCTGGCCACTAATGGGTTTGCCACGGATTTGATTGGTGGCGGAGCTAAAAACTATTCTCAATTTTTGAAATTCTTGGGTGATGAGAAACCGCTACTTGGTGGGTCTCCATATCAGATTAATTTCAAATACGAATTGAATCAGGGACAAGAGAAGCAAGGGTTGAAATTGAGAAATGATGAAATGTTTTCATGTAGTGATGAAGAGTATAAATGTGCTTGTACCGATTGTCAATCATCATGTCCCAAACTACCTCATGCCAAAAATTTGAGCAAGAGATGTACTGTTGGTTTAGTTCCATGCTTTACATTTTCCGTTTGGATGGTTTTGGTGTGTTTGGTGATTCTACTTGGTGGGTACCACATCTACCTTGCAAATGCTAAACGCGAATTCAAAAGACGTGGATCGTATGAAGATGATGAGGAGGATGAGATTATTAGTCCATTAAACTATGTCACTGTTCGCAAACCAGTTGTGCGTCAGTTTTCCGATAAATTAAATTCACAAGTTCAGGATGGGTTTGAAAAATTGGCTAAATTTTGCTCAACGTTCCCCGGAGTGACAATTGGCACGTCGTTGGTGGTGTCATTATTGTTCTCCCTTGGTATGTTGAAGCTCAATATTGAAACGAATCCAATCAATCTTTGGGTAAGTCCTAATGAGCCAGCATATATCAATCAACAGTATTTCGAGTCTAATTTTGGTGAATGGTTTAGAATTGAACAAGTTATTGTCAGTACTGCAAATGGTGAACCAATTTTCAATTGGGATACAATCGAATGGTGGTTTAAGCAGGAGCTGATACTTGAAAATTTAAGCCCGCACACACGTCTTTCGGATATTTGTTTTAAACCATTGGGAGGCGCATGTGCAATTGAATCATTTACTCAATACTTTGATGGTGATATCAATCGATTGAGTAACGATACATGGGCGCGCAAGTTGCAAAATTGTGCAGATTCTCCCGTCAATTGCTTACCTTTATTTCAACAACCTTTGAAACCGGCATTGTTGTTTGACAATTCAGATATATTGAAAGCAACAGCATTCACAATGACGGTTTTGATTGATAATAATTCTTCAAACACGACATTGGTTGATGATATTGTGTCTTATGAGCACTCATTCCAAGCATGGGCGAAGCAACTCCAGAATAATTACTTGGGGTTGAATGTGGCATTTAGCACCGAAGTGTCCCTCACTGAAGAGCTCAATCAGTCATCAAACACTGATATTAGAATTATTGCCATTTCGTATATTGTCATGTTTATCTATGCATCGTTGGCACTTGGTGGTAAGTTGCCATCAAAGTCAATGAAATCGGTGGTCAAGTCGAGGTTTATGTTGGGGTTAAGTGGAATTATCATTATTCTCCTTTCAGTTACCTCATCAGTGGGGTTGTTTTCCATGTTGGGATTTAAATCGACTTTGATCATTGCTGAGGTGATTCCATTTCTTGTTTTAGCAATTGGAATTGACAATATTTTTCTTATTGTTCATGAACTCCACAAGATTACTGAGCATGAACCAGATTTGGATGTGACATTGAGAATATCATTTGCCATGAGAAATATTGGACCGTCATGTTTCATTAGTGCTGTTCTACAAGTATCAATGTTTATCTTGGCAACGTCCGTGGATATGCCAGCAGTGAAAAACTTTGCCATATACAGTGCAGGAGCCGTGGCGATTAATTTCGTCTTACAAATGACATGTTTTGTGGCATTGTTGGCATTGGATCAAAAGCGATTAGAAGAGAATAGAGTAGATTGTGTTCCCTGTGTGACAATCTCCGCCCCAGTACAACTAGAAGAAGACCATCTTGAATACCATCTTGAGTACGATTTTTCTCATTGGATTAAAGAGCGATATGCTCCTTTCATATTGAGCAACACCACCCGCCCCAAGATCCTCACTTTTTTCATCCTTTGGCTTGGTATTTCTCTAAGTTTATTCCCCGGCATCAATTTCGGGCTTGATCAAAGAATTGCAATTCCTAAAAATTCCTACCTTGTTGATTACTTTAATTCTGTTTATGACTATTTCAATTCTGGTCCACCGGTGTTTTTCGTGGTACGCGACTTGGATGTAACCCAACGTGAATACCAACAAGAAATATGTGGACGGTTCACCACCTGTGATAAATTCTCCCTTGCCAACATATTGGAACAAGAATTTAAAAGACTGAAAAAATCAATGATTGCTGAGCCAACTAGTAATTGGCTCGATGATTTCCTCACTTGGTTGAACCCGGACCTTGATCAATGTTGTCGATTTAAAAAGCTGTCACTATTTGAAATACCACAATTTTGTGCACCAAATGATCCTGAACGTCAATGTCAAACATGTTTTGCTGATCATGATCCTCCTTATGATGCAAATATGAATGGGTTTCCACAAGGTGATGAATTCATGTTTTATTTCAATCAATGGATACAAGAACCCAGTGATCCATGTCCATTGGGAGGCAAGGCACCATATGGCAATAGTATTTCCCGAACTGAGAGCAAAATTGATGCTAGTTATTTCCGAACTTCACATACTCCATTACGTTCACAAGATGATTTCATTGCTGCTTATCGTAATTCAATCAGGATTGTTGATGAAATAAAGCAATTGATTCCTGGGTTGAATATTTTCAGTTGGTCACCTTTTTACATTTTTTTTGTACAGTATTTGCACATTGTTGGTTTAACTTTTAGTCTTATTGTTGGAGCCATTGCCATTATATGGGTTGTTTGTACAGTGTTGTTGGGGTCAGTTAGGTCAAGTACAGTAATGACCATCACCATTGCTTCAATTATGATTGATATTGGTGGAGTATTGGCATTGTGGGATATCTCATTGAATGCAGTAACGTTGGTTAATTTGGTCATTTGTTGTGGGTTAGCTGTTGAATTTACCATTCATTTAACTCGGGCATATACTGTGTCCAAAGTATCAATATTTGAGGATGAGAATGAGGATAATATGTATGAGAATTTCATCAACTACAACAGTGTCAATTCGTCAACTTCGGCATCTGTACAAGAATTGAATGATAAGATTAGATACCTGAAGGCGTTCAACTCGATTGTCACCGTGGGAGGATCCATCATTGGTGGTATTACATTTACAAAATTGATTGGTATATCGATATTGGCATTTACGAGATCAAAGATTTTTGAAGTTTATTATTTCAGAATGTGGTTCCTGTTGATCATTATATCTGCTGTACATGCGTTGGTGTTGTTGCCAATATTGTTATCCTACTTTGGCGACTTGAACAAGTCAAATACGATTGTGTATGATGAATATAGTGAGTAGTAATAGTAGTAGTAGTAGTAGTAGTAGTGTATCCTTTTGTGTAGATAATATTCCTCTTTTTTTTTTTTTTTTTTTTTTTTTTTTTCGCTTTCCCCATTAGTCCATGTAATTTCCTAATTGAGACATTGTTGAAGCTACAACAACACGGTAACGCAATGAGATGATGGAAGCAAAGATAGGTTTCAGTGTTTCCAGTACAATCTGAAAAAGATACTGGTGGATTCATCAACACCTCGTTTGTGGATAGAGAGCTAGCCAGCAATGTTATGTCGCTACCACATAGGTGGACACTATAACTGGACAGTTGTTAGCCTTGGCGATGGTGCAGACAGAGTGTTCAAAACAGCAACAGCCAAGACCGACCCAGTTTGTACAAAGTTATACACCAGCTGCTACTGTCGTCCAGCTTGTTCTAGTTCCTTCTATTTTGTTTTGGCAGTTGATTTACGAAAAAAAGAAAAAAATAAAAATAAAAATAAAAAAAAAAAGAAGTTTTACAAGTACAAAACGTATGACTCCCATTCAATCAACTGTAGACGTATTAAGAATAAACCTTAACGACTTACTTGTATCTATACTATAGACCAACCCACTGTATTCACACTTGCTCGGAGATAAACAAAACTAACATCTCCGGTGAAAATCATGACCATGACCATGTGCAAACTACTATTTTTGCTTTTTTTTGTGTGACGCAATAAAATCTATTGTATTGTGTGAATAGAAGAAAAAGACGACAATCAACACTTTTACTCTGCTGTTCATTTCTTCTTACATTTCTTACATTTCTTGCATTTCTTGCATTTCTTGCATTAGTAACTTTTTTTTTTTATTTTATTTTTTTATTTTATTTTTTAATTTTAATTTTTTAAATATTTTGCTTTCTGTTTATCTTTTCTTTTCGACAATTGCTTACACTTTACCCACACTACACTACACCGCACATTTAAAATGTCAGCTCATTACGAATTCAAGTGGTATGTTTCTACAGCTCTTAGGGGTTTATGGCAAACCAGCAATTCAATTGCCTCGACGGTTGTCCAGTAATGCTACTTTTTCTGGGAAGAAACGGCTGTTGTTTTTAGATGTCGTCATGCATTTACTTTTTCGGAGGTGGGTTAAGTTTGCTATATACTTTTAACAAGATACTAACCAAATCCATAGGCCTCAAGGACCCGAAGAGGTTATTGTAACAGGAACAATTGACAATTGGTCCAAGTCTTACACCCTCTTCAAACATGGCGATGGCACTTTTACATTGCAAGTGCCATTGCGAGTCCAAAACGAACCCATTTTGTACAAGTATGTTGTTGATGGTGAATGGAGAGTTAATCCCGATGAAAAAATTACCAAGGATTTCGAAGGAAATGAGAATAACGTGTTGGATCCTGAGGATTTAAAAGAATTGGTTAGTATTCCAGGATCATTGATTCCAGAATCTGGCTTGATTTACAATAATTCTACAACAAAAGATGTCGAGGCAAATGACTTGAATAGAGATGCTACTGTGAGCTCATCACAGGGTGATTACAAGACCACAGTTATGCCAAAGGAAGAGCCACATCAAACAAGCTTGACTGGAGAACCGGGTATTCATATCCCTAAAGGTAAGGACCAATTGGCTGCTTTTGAACAATATGAGAATACTGACCCCAAAGCATTGAATGAAGATGTTAAAGAAATTGGAACTGCAAACACTGAATCACAAAACTTCAATCAAGGTATCCAAATCCCTCAAGACACATCAGCATTTGAAAAGTTTGAAGATACTGATCCAAAGGCACTTAATGAAGATGAAGCTGGAACCACTGGTGTATCAAACTCCAAAGATTTAGGCACCTCAAAACAAGCTCAAGATTCGGAATCTGCATCTGCTGGAGCAATTGCAGCAGCTGCCGCAGCTGCCGGTGCCGTTGGTGCTGGTGCTGGTGCTGGTGCTACAGCTGCTGATTCTTCCTCCACTCAAGGCGATAACTTGAAAAAGGTGAAACGAGTCGAGTACAAATCTAAACCAAAGCAGGATGCCACCGGAATTGATCAAAGGATTGACTCCAACACTGGTTCCAAGGATGCAGAATTTGTTCCTGTCCCTGCAGCAATTGAGACTGGAAATGAGGCATCAAGCCAGGATTACAAGAACGATCCAAAGGTTACCCCTGGGTTTTTAAACCGTGAAGCTGATGCAAACGATGAAATTAACAAGGAAGTGCGCGATGAGTTTGAAAGCCCAAAGCACAAGGATGCTAATGCACCTGCAGCAGTGCAGCCTGAAGATGAACAGCAGAAGGACCACTCGACCGGCAAGACTTTGGGCGCTGCTGCATTGGGAGGTGTTGGTGGTGCTGGTTTAGGATCAGCTTTAGCATCCGACTCCAATCAACAAGGTGATCTTGTGCATGGCCCATTCTCCACCTCAAAAGAAGCTAAACAATCTGTATCAGATCCAACCGCGTCCACGGCTCCAGTTGTTGTTGATGATGCACATCCAATCACTTTGGATCCAAAAGCAGGCCAAGACAAACCAGCACCGGGAACAACTGCTCCATCAACACTTGCATCCGAGCCTGAAATCAAGCCAGTAACTGGGTCCGATTTAGGAGAAGGTAAAGAAGTCAATGCGTCTCCAGTGGCAAAAGACCAATCAATTGTTGGTGGTGCTCTTGCACCAAAGAGTAGAGTAACTGCTCCAACAACTCCACCAGTTGTCGACGATGAAGGCGAAGAAGAAATCATTATTGCACAAGGAAACCAGGATGATATTCTTGCTGCCGTTGAAGCTACTGAGGGTCACGATGTCACTCTTGAAGAGATTACCCCCACAAAAAGTGAACAAGAAAGACTCACCAAGGAGGCACAATTGGCATCACAAGTTGACGGACCAATAACTATTGAACAAGTTGTTGTACCTGAAGAAGAAGTCCTCAGCTCAAAGGGATCAACTAAACTGAGCTCCAAAGATAATAAAGCATCCTCCACCGCCACCACCACCGCCACCTCTAAAGCAACCACACCTAAGAAACAAATTGCTGCTAGTGAAGTTCCTGTCAAGACTACAAAGAGAACGGAAAAAGGAAAAGAAGATGAAGAGAAGAAGAAGAAGGGGTTTAGAACTTTTTTGAAAAAGATTGTGCTGTAGAGAGAAGAAAGTGGTGAGGTGGTCGTTGTTGCTGTTGTTTTTTCTTTTTGTGTAGTTTTATTTTGTATTGCCTAGTTGTTTTAATTTACAGTAATTTCGTCGACATCGTTTGTGTTGGTCGTCAGGGGTTCACAAAACATATGAGACTATTTAAATGTACTCATATATATTCTACAAACAATCATTCACCGTGTATAGATTTTACGAAAAAGAGCGCTGACGTACAAAACAAAATTGTGTCAATACCTAAAACTCGTATTTACATCATTTACATCATTTACCAATTGTTGGTGTTCCCGGGTTTCAAACGGGCACAAGGATTTCTCACCAATGATTATAAGAAGTTATATACGTTGCTGTTCGATAACTATGTACTTTAAACAAAAGCGTATTTTGCTGGAATGTTGATTGCAGACTTTGTCAGTTTTGTCCTTTGTTGCAAAAAATCAAAAGAGCGTGTACCTTCGTACTAAAAAAAAAGTGAGACACGAATATTGCTGTTGACGCTTCGTCTCAAAACGGTTAATTTTTTTTTTCCCACTTGGCAACATCGATATATCTTGCTCGCATCGGTACTAAGTCGCGCAATACTATATACAGGACTGGTAGCGTAATGGCCACCAGCTCAGCGTTGCTCGATGTGCGAAAACTTTTCACCTTTCGATGATCCTAATTAACTTTGTTGGTGTTCGTACAACTAACACCAGCTAAACATACAAATAACATAGGCTGATTTCACAACTGACATACGCTGGTCGAAGGTATTAACTGATATTTACAGATATAATAAAAGGTTGGTCCACTTCAAACGCAAACTACAATTAAACAAAAACAACATACATCAATTCATTTTTTGTCACAACAAAACATATCATGGAACAAGTCCCCACCAAGCAGTTATTTGTTAGACCAATCAGAGATGACGTCCGGGAGGACGATCTTATCGAATTTTTCTCGACAGCAGCACCAGTTGTCGAAGTGCGTCTTATGCAGGGCTACGCATTTGTCAGTTTTCAGACTGAAGACGAAGCTGATGCTGCTTTAAAGAAAATGGACGGTCAAGAGCTTAATGGGGAGCAACTCCAAGTGGAGTTTGCAAAACCTAAAAAAGAGGTTCATCGAGTAAAGCTTACTGGTTTGATCGATGGTACGGCTTGGCAAGATATTAAAGACTTTGTTAGAGACAAAACTGGCACTGAGCCAAGTTTTGTCAGAGTCTTTACGAATGAATCTGGTACTGTTTGTGATTTACAGTTTGAATCTAGAGATGACTTAGAAAAAGCCATTCCATTGTTGGATAAGTCTACGTTTGGCGAGGTCACTATTGGTGCTGAAGAAGACACTTCCCCATATGTTCCACCCCCAAGAAGAGGTGGTTTTAGAGGTGGAAGAGGTGGTTTCAGAGGTGGTTTTGATCGCGGATACGGCGGTGGAAGAGGTGGTTTTGATCGTGGATATGGTGGTGGAAGAGGTGGCTTTGATCGTGGATACGGTGGCGGAAGAGGAGGCTATGGTGACAGAGGTGGATTCAGAGGAGGAAGAGGTGGTTATGGTGACAGAGGTGGATTCAGAGGAGGAAGAGGAGGTTATGGTGATAGAGATGGTGGCCGCAGAGGAGGATACGACCGTGGTGGGTATGAGGACAGACAAGGCTCTTCATACCACCGTGAGAGATCTCCTAACAGATTCTAAAGGAACGGAACGGGGCTGTTTGATCTGTCTATTGATTTCTTTTATCCGATATTGAAGTGTTTACCAAATTTGTCTATTGTTTTGTTTTTCTATCCTTATTGAAGTGTTTACCAAATTTGTCTATTGTTGTCTTTTTTTTTTATCCAATACCGAAGTGTTTACCAGATTTTTGTTAGTTTAAAGTGAAACTCCATTTTTATATTCTGAAAGAAAGATTTGTCCGAATGATATAAACTATTCTAGGGAAATCGATCAATGCGGTTGTCAAGTAAGTTTGGCAATCGATTCGTTGTTTTCGTTTAGTTTGTATCATCCAAGAGGCAATTGCAAACTTGAACCGTTATGTATATTCCTACACAGGCACAAGAGACTTCCCCACTATGCCACCCCTCCACCAAACAAGAATATCTCCTTGCGGTTGTCGCCGTATACATCGTCGTGTTTACCCCAGTTGCCAGTCATGACAATACATCCTCCATGCAATGTCTTATTGAAGAAATCGGACAACAATTGTGTTTGTTTTAGCGATAACAATTCATCCTGTAATGAATGGACAATGTAGATGGTAGTCTTTGCATCAATCATGCTGGCATTGGAAGTGTACGTCGCTGGTGCTAATTTGCCATTGTTAATCAAAATCGGATTGGATAATGAAGTCAATGCAATTAGTTTTGCGTCAGGGTACGCTTCATTAATGAACCAGGGGGCATATTGGGGATACTCTTCAATTAGTTCCGGCAAGTCATAAATACCATCGAGAAACTTGACTGATGTAAAGTACAATTGGTCCAGCTTGATCAACTCATCAAGTCGGGCAATTAGGTTCTCGTTATCTTCAAGTAGGTGTAATTCATCAGCAACTAACAAATCACCAAACTCACCATAGTTCTCATCATCAGGATTCGACAGTACGTAAAAATCGAAAGCTTCACTGAAATGGTATTTGAATTGTAAGAATTGAAGAATCATAGTAGCCCCCACTGAGTAACCTAATAAATGCTTCTGTTGGGTCTTGAAATTGGTAGCAATATAAATGATAGCTCTGGCTACATCAACCAAATGTAAGGGATGTTTCACTCTCTGTGACGTCAATCGATAATTGATGCCAATGAATGTAGACTCTGGGGTGGTGTTGGCAACTGGTGCTAATTCGTCAAACGTGTTTTTGGGATCTTTCCAAGCACCGCCGTGAATATAAATGTACGTGTGTTTATTATCAGGGTTGTAGTTCCATACTTTGATTTGCTGCAATTCGTCATTCCCATAACTGTATGTAGACATTGTCGAAGAAGTGGTAGTGGTGGGGATTGTTTATTTTATCATTGTGCATGTGCGGTTGTATGCAGGTATCGCGAAAGACTCTTGAAAAATTTTCTTTTCAATGACATTACCAGAGCCATTACATCGACACAACTACTACACACCTCCCTTTCCCAATGTCTTCCGGAATAATAGAATCATGGGCTGATGCAGGAGACGAGTTCTCAGCCCCACCAGATATCATAAACAACCCTGATGGGACTAAGACGGTAATCACATTCAGAACCAATCAAGAAGGTAAAAAAGTGAAAATAACACAACGTATTAAAGAAGTTAAAGTTCAAGAAAAAGTCCACCCTTTGATTGCCAAACGTAAAAACTGGGCCAAATTTGGTAAAGAAAAGAATAAACCACCAGGACCAGATACCAGTACAACTCAATTGGGGGAAAAAGTTGAATTGAAATTGGGATTATCATGGAAACAAGCTGAGAAGAAAGAAGAAGAAGATAAGCAACAAGAAAGAGCATCTGCTGTTTCGATACAGACCATTAAATGTAGAGTGTGTGGTGGTGATCATTATACTTCTAAATGTCCATTTAAAGATACTTTAGGAGCAGCGGCTGGTTTAACTCCAACAGGAACTACACCAGAACCAGGTCAAGAAGGTGGCGCGGATGCAGGTAAAGGTGCAGGAGATGGTACAGCACCAGGAAGGTATATTCCAAGACATTTGAGACCAGACGCCAGTGGAAACTTGCCATCAAGAGAAGCAAGAGATGATTCAACTACATTGAAGGTATCACAATTGAATAGTTTTGTTGATGAGGATATGTTGAGGAATGAATTGTTTGCTAGGTTCGGACCATTGGAAAGAGTTGTTGTTGTTAGAAATAGAGAAACTGGTGAAAGTAGAGGGTTTGCTTATGTTAGTTTTGCTACGGAAGAAATTGCTCAAAGAGCATTGGATTTGTTGAATGGTAAAGGTTACCATTCGTTGATTTTACGTTTGGAATGGTCTAAAAAGAAGAAGCCAACGTAAGGGAGACACCGTGTTGGTATGGGCGTGACCTGTAAAGCGGACTACTCAGAAATCAATGGACTGGTGCTGTATAGTCAAAACGGTAATTGCATTTATCTTTTATAGTCAGTTGTAACGAGGGCATCGTATACGATCCTAGCTGTAGAGCAATTCCTAAGTTTTGGTAAGCTTAATAATGGCGTTATATCTGTACATTCTTCTCTAATTTAGACTACACGTAAGACATACGAGTTATTGCATTACTCGGGTTTCGGGAAAATCATTTGAAAGTTTGGGGTGCCAAAGTCGAGCGTGATTCAAAGTTGAGTTGGCCATCCGTTGCCAAGACGGAATGACATTATACAAAAAACTTGCTTTTTCTGATGTTGCTACAAGATCCAAGGATTGCTATTGCGGAAGATCAGGATTAAAGAATGCGGAGAAGGAATCAAACTTATGAGCGACAAATCTATTTAGATGATACATCAACGTACAACTAATATACAAATTTTGAAATCCCATAATTTCGGATTAGCCACGATTCGTGTTTCTTGCTCTTGTCTCGAGCAATCATTCCTTTGTGAGATATAAAGTATACTTTGTCATAACAGTGATATACCAAATCGAAGTAATACTCTACTTTCCTACTACCCTGGTTCGAAAATCTCGGCACTGTGATATACAGACCTGGGTATGCTCTACAAATGCGGTGTTAGGTACGAGAAACCCGGTCTTGAGCATGGTTGAAACTCGGTGATATCTGTGCTGAACGCGGTACTAATGAACGAACGATATTCGATCTTTCCATTATGGCTTCTGGAAATAATACACCTTGTACTGAACTGTTGATGCGTGTCTCTGGCTTCAATTTGTGTTGACTTCGTTTAATATGCAATGATAAACGACAATGATGCTGGGTTTCAAGAAATTCTTGGCCCGAGTTATAGAACAACATTAGATGCGGACATAGCAGTAGAGCACAGAAACACGGCTAATTAGACTTCTCTTGCGAGCCAAGAAGTAAATGAAAAACGAAGCAGTCTTTGGAGAGAAGACTAAGTAAGATAACGGTCTTTTGAGCTGGTGCTGTTTAGGCATTGGATCCACCATGTCAGCTTCGGTAATGTTTTTCATCTACAAAAGTATATGTAAAGTGTATTGTGTGTTTCGGAGTTAACAAAAACATCAACCTCTTGCCGATAAATCTTTACTAAGTTCCACCCGGGGATTAGTAGCTAATAATAAATATTTTTTTTGTTCTGTACTTTCGGAGTTTAGCTCAAATGTGTGCAAACATGCGAGTTCCCGTGTTTGTCCCCCGTTGCCGAAGAAAAACTAGCTGTAGAGCCCATCTGAGGTGAGGAATATAGTGATGGTTAATAGAAATTTCTAAAGGGTGATTCTTGTTGGCTCTAACATCGTACACTAAATCACAATTCAGTTTGTGTTCCAGATAGTACAGGGTTATGAGTATATATATATATATAGTCACAGTAGTAAGAATTGTATTGCTGTCACACATTTTTCTTAATCTTTTTTGCAACAGCCTTATTACACACAGCCAACACAACCAACACACAACAAAACTCAGCCATTTGAGTGGCAGAACCAATATATTAATATACTACTACTACTTCCCTTGTTACGTTCCCATCTCTTTCGTAACTATATTCTACTCCTTGGTCGGAAAGTGTGGAAAAGACAACTATAAATAGAAACATAATAGGCTTGTCGTATACGAAGAAAAAACAGTTTCAAGAGAAAAAAGAACAATAGCAAACTTACACTCCAATTTCAGGTTTACAACAGGATTAACAGGAGTATAACTACAAGCATATGATATAAAAACACCCATAACTACGACAACTCCAACTTATCAACTGTATTACCCTCCTTGTACAATTCTAAAATACCACTCCCACTCAACAATGGTTCAATCTGTTACTCCACTGTCACCGAATTCAACCATTGGTTCAAGCAGTTCCAAAAAGAACAACTTGTTAAACTTATTCAGCAAACGAAAAGGGGGAAGTAAAAGTGGTAACTCTGGTAGTGCTGGTGACGTTTCCAAACCATCTAGACTGGGATCACTAAAGTCCACCATTGGTCCCAGAAGCAGGTCAAAGGGAGACAAGTTACAAAAGATATCTACTCGCGGAAGCAGTCGGAGTAGGAAAAGAGATTTGTCTGAAGGAAGAGACTTTTACGTTGATGATGGAGACTCCTTGTTATACAATGATGAAGATGATGATGATGAAGACATTGGTGATGACACAAACACTTTGGGATACGCTTCTGACACATCACTGGGTGCATCAATAGGTAGATCACCTTCCATGTTGAGCAGGATCAAGTCCAATGGGTACAACAACAAACGATCAAGTACTATACTAAACCACAATGTTGATGAAAAAGTTGCATTCCCCAACTTGGATCAAATTATACGCGATTCAAACATGATACTACCTATAACCAGCGAAGAGGAAGCACCATGGAATGGGTTAACTTATGAATCTTTCTTGATACCAAAATACGTTAAAACTTCACGTCACACAAAGAAAAGCCCCAAGATTATAAACAACTTATTTCTTGCTCAAGAGTTGAATGTTGACAATTATAAAGCAAACAATGCCAGTATCAAGTCAAATGAAAGCAGTGATACGGAACAAGATCATCTAAATCTGCACCTGCGTCTGCATCTGCATCTGGAAAGTGAAGAATATGCATCATCTGACAATCCCGGATACGAAAAATATGGCATTGGCAAAGAAGTATTTGTTATGAAGTTTAGTAAGGATGGGAAATATCTTGCTGCTGCTGGAAGAGATGCAGTGATTCGTATTTGGAAAGTTATATCTTCACCTTTGGGGAGATTGGAGTACAACCAGAATGAACGCGATACCAGTCCTGTTCGAAGCAATAAACGCGATGCCGTGTTTGATTCAGCACCAGTTTTCCACAAGACACCCATTGAATTGCGTGGCCACACTAGTGGTATCATTTCACTAGCTTGGAGTAAAAATAATTTTCTCATTACTGGAAGTATGGACAAAACTGCCAAACTATGGCATGTTGATCGACCAAATTGTTTACAAACATTTCAACATCAAGATTTTGTCACTTCTGTGGAATTCCATCCATTGGATGATCGATTCTTTTTAAGTGGGTCTTTGGATAACGAGGTTAGATTGTGGTCCATATTGGAGAAATCAGTGTCATATTGGAGAAATTTGGGTGAAGAGGTATTGGTGACGGCATTGGCATTCACCCCTGATGGATTGCATTGTATGGTTGGAGGGTTTAATGGATCAATCTTTGTGTTGGAAACTAAAGGATTGCATGTTGTCCATCGAGCTGAAATCAAAGAGAGGTCGATAGTTCATGCATTCCACGAACGAGGTGGCAATAAAATCACTGGAATTGAAGTTTTCCACAATCCCAATCATGACCCAGCTAATTCAAACCTTGATGTATCATTTGATCAATGGAATGTTCTTATAACTACCAACGATTCACGAGTGAGAATGATTAGTACTGCCAAAAAGAAGTTGATTACTCGTTTTAAAGGGTTGACAAATACATCATCATCAATAGCTGCATCAATTACTCAAAATCATAAATATATAATCTCAGGATCGGAAGACCATTACTGTTATGTTTGGGAAAACAATAATCGAATCATCAACAACAAGATCAAACAATCACTTAAGGAGTTTGTCATTGATGGGAAACAAACAATGAGTGATTTCCATCACAAACATGAAAAGTATTCCAAATTGTTTCACTCAAACAAGTTGATTGGTAAATTGCTTGACAGTGGATCTGATGATGAAAACTTGCGTCATGATTTCGTTGCTAATGAAAATAATAGTTATGCATGCTTTCATGCTCATCATTCTAGATGCAATGTGGCGGTGTTTGCACCAGATTCAACGAAGACGTTGCTCGGCTTATCTGATGATTTGATTTTCGATTTAAAGAAACGAGGTGAGGCATGCAAGATGGATCCTAGTTTATGTGCTTCTGCAGCTGCGCCTGAGAATTATGGTAAAGAATGTGCTCGTTTCGATGAAGGTCCAGGAGAAGGGGATATTATTGTCACTACTGACCAATACGGATTGATCAGAGTGTTTCGTCAGGATGTTGCTAGTTCCTACAGGAGACAGTTTATTGACTTGTACAAAAAATGTCATGCTCAGAATAAATCATCAGTTTTACTTTCACCCGAGTCGAATTCGATTAAATCGAGTGGCGCTAATAGTCTTAATATAGGCGGCGGTGGCGGTGGTAGTGTTAATGGAGGTGCAGCACCAAACGGAGGCGGTGGTCTTGGTGTAGGTGTACCTAATGGCAGTATTGGTCACAATTTCCGTCCATCGAGAAAACTACTGGGTAGTGAAAAATTTGGTCTTTCAAGAAACTTTGACTCATCACGATCAATAAGTTCAATACTTTCTTCAAAAAGAGGGTTGAGTGCCACTGATATTAGTCAAACATTGTCGCATAATGGTCAATACAGACCACATCCAGTTCCATCAATGCCATCTTCAACATCAACATCCACCATAAAACAATCATTGACTACTGATCCATTCAATGCAAGTTCAACATCATCCAATTATACATATCAACGACAACGAGCAGCTCCTTTATCGCCACCTAATCACCAAATTTTCAATCAACCTGACATTCCTATACATTTAGATCCATCTGATGAAGAAGAAGATAATGAGTTCGATCATATGGATAGTGATGCGACAAGTACTACTGAAATTGACAACACTTCTTCAGCAATGGTTGATGGTGGTGCTAGAAGAAAAGGTGGTGATAGTTATTCAACATTGAGTAATTTGGAGAGTGCCAATCCCAATGGACCAGTGGTGGGCAGTCGAGAAGAAGTGTTTCCAAGCTTGAAAAAAGTATCCAATCAACAACAAACACATGCACCTCCTCCCCCACAGCATCAATTTCCACACCAGCATGTTCTGCGTGGTGGATTCAAAATGCCCGCTCCACCAGTAACACCGCCAGCTGGTAACCAAATGCATCATGCACATCCACCACATAATAATAGTGGATTTGGATTACATTCTAATGGTGGTAATAGCAACTCTATCCCTAGAGGACCCGCAACTGCTACATCGGCCACATCAGCTGGAGGAGCACCCTTGGCTTCGCCAGTAACATCTACTACACCAACACCAACGCCCATTCAATCGTCATCCTCATCAAAGCCATACCCAGTTTCACCCAAACCAGTACCTGCTACTAATGGAGCAACTTCGCCACAAGTTCCCCAAATCATCTTGCCTGATGCGTCATCACCGTCACCATCACCATCGCCCATGGCTGGCCAACCTCAACAACATCATCAACCACATCAACCACATCATCATGAACCACAACTCACACCCGATTTGCATTCGCAAATTAGTCGTGTATCGATTCACTCAACTGGTGATGCACCACACTCATAAAACCTATACAGTGTATTTTCAACTGTTTTCTTTGCGCTTGTGATTATTTATTTTACGTGTATGTATATAGATAGTACATTTTATTAGTATACATTAGCAGATAAAAACAATGTAAATCTCCTTCGTGACGCCTAGCCGGACCAGAATTGGTATTCTTTTGGTTTTGCAATACTTATAGGCCCAGAATCAACACCATCTTTATCACCACTACCTTCTGCACGATCCACATCCATTGCATTCTCTTCATTGGCCTTGTCGCCATCTCCCCCATCTTCACCAGTACTGCCTTTACTGGTTTCAGAATTAACATCACTGATTTTAACTGGTTTCATTAAATCAGACAATATATCACTCAATTCTGGTCTCTCTTGTTTCAACTTTGCCACTTTGTTCAATTGCACCCATCGATTCAATTGTAAAGACTGACGTTCTGACTCCAATTGATTGGTAATGGAAATCAATTGTTGTTGTAATTGATCAACTTTGCTTAGTTTTAAATTGACTTTTTCGACAGTGAGGTCAATAATTTGGTTAATGAGGGATAATTGCTCTTCATTGGCTTGTGATTTGTACTCGGTGGCATTGGATTGAAGTAACTCTTGTCCATTGTTGGATTGGATTAGTTTGGCAACAATTTCCTCAACTAGAGTCAATTTATCCAACTTGTCACCAGCAGCACTACCACCATTCAGTCGCAACAGATCTCCAGGAGCTATCAATTTGTGTAAAAACTTATCTTCAATGGGCAACTGTATAAATTTCTTCAAACACTGCTCCTTGGTCTTTGTAACTACATGTTCGGCAATCTTGTTCCATTGGTTTTGAACATTAACATTGATATTAGATCCAGCAGTGATTAAATTGTTATTTGTTGATTCAAAAGTGCCAAACATTTCAATACCTTCCAACAATAATAAAATCTCTTGTTCAGTCCATAAATCATTGGCTTCTTCTGCCACTTGTTTGAATTGGACAAAATCAGATGATGCGAAATTCAGCGGGAATAAACCTTGATCATAACATATTGAACACAATATACTGGCGTTATTGATGGTGGAGTTGGGGTTGTATGAATATGATTTAAGCTTTAAATTGTGGTACCTCACTTCAGTTGCATCTTTGCCGCAGATGCTACATGAATAAGAAACTTTATGTTGAGGTTTGAATTCAAATTTGGTTTCTCCTGTGGAGTATACATTTCTTCTGATTTCCATATTCAATGACAATGGGGCATCCAATGGCTCCTTCTTGATTGTGGAAATAGATCCTTGTTGTGACGCATTGACAGTCGTCTCATCAGCGGCAGCTTTTTGATCAATGACTTTTGCATCCTCTGGTACATACGGAACCAACCCATCAGGTGCATCCAATGTAATTTGAAAATGTCCCGTATACTGAGGTCCCAATATAGTTGATTTAGTCTTTGGATCAATCTGGTAATTGATCAACCCCCATTTTTCCAAGAATTGATGAATTCGGATAATATTTGTTACATCACCAGCCAAATTTCTTCGAATTGCAGTAATGGTTAAATATTCCTTGGGATTTAATCTGAATGTGTTTACAATGAAATCTCGAATATACTTGTATGATTTCGGTGTCTTGTATATGGAATCCTCACTAAAGAAATCGGGGAAGGATTTCTTTTCTAATGGATGGATCTTGTTTAAATTGAACCATTTGGCAAATGACGGGATGATAACATGTTGTGTTTGGTCAACCAAGTATTTACGAGCTTTCTCTTGAAACTCCTTTTGTAATTGTTCAACATCAACCAAGTTTGGTTTCGATTCTTGTGGTTGAGTCTCTGTAGTTGGCTGGTTGTCTATTACTGGCGTAGACCCATTCTCTTGTGCACTTGGTTCAACACTAGACATGGTGAAAAAAGTGGTATGCGTAGGTTCTATTGATTCGTAAGATCCGTCGTGTATGCTCAATATCTGCAGTTTGTATCAACCTTTTTCAACGCTTCCGACAGCCGAACTTTCTTTGTTTCTGTTCCGTTTTGGATTTGACATTGGCAAAGAAAACAGAACTGAATTTTTTTTTTCTCCCTCTACCAACAATTGTAGCAAAGTACACTACCACTATGCAGGCGCTACCATTGTTTAGATTTCACCCGACGCGTGTTGTGGTTTATTCAACCACACGAAAAATCCCATATTTTGCAACGGAGACCTCTTTATGATCTACACAGTTACATCCCAGCACTCATTATGTCAACCACTAGTAGAAGACTGACCAGATCGAGGAATAAGAAAACTGTTCATTACGATGAGTCTAGTGATGTAGATCAAGATGAAGATGCTTATATCCCATCTGAACAGGATAAAGAAAATGCCCCAAATCGTGTTGCCAAATCCGCCAACAAGAGAAGGAAAGCAGCCTCAAACAATGCAACCACTTCAAAGAAGCAAAAGACAAGATTCGGTGCAGAGCAACCACACCAGAGGAGGAACGGAAAAGGCAGCAACACCCGAGAACCACAATTGGATGACGATTGGGAGGAGAATTACTTGTATCAAGCATTATCCAGCCCCGAGATCAATGTCCTTGATCTTGCACAGGAATGGATTGAAACATACGAAGAGGAAGAATTTACACTGAGTAGTACCGACTCAAGCACTATCCCCTTGTTGATAAATTTAATCTTGAGAAGTTGTGGTTCATTTCATCTTTTCCAACCTCATGATTTAACCAATTTAGAAAGTGCTGAAAGTACAGTTGAAGAAATAACATTGGCATTCGGTAATCAGTCAACCCACAAATTCCCATTTAAACTTGTTCCTGTTTTTAAAAAGAATGTGTTGCTGTTTTTCCAACATATTATTGAAATTAGTCATGAGAAGGGATTGTTGTATCCCCTGTACAATCAGCGGCGGAGATGCAGTAGCGATGATGATGATGACGACAGCGTTCTGAAACTGTCACAATTGATGTCATATTTGATAACTTGGGTGACTAGTCTTTCCACATCTGCAATTAGAGCATTGCGTTATACCAGCACAGAAATATCTGTGGTTATTCAATTAGAATTGAGCAAGATTGGAAAGTCAATCACCACTAATGTTGCTAGATCAAGAAAACAGTTGCAAAAATTGACAGATGAGAGATCCACTAAATACAAGACCATCAAATCAACTATTTCAAACTACGAATCTCAATTGGAAACTTTGAATGAATATTTCGAGGACATTGCTTCAACTGTTGTTTCACAAAGATACAAGGATTTTGATCCACAGATTAGATTAATTGTGGTAAAATACCTAATTGATACGGTAATCACTTTTCCATCATATTTCTGTCAATCGCAGTTTTTGAAATATTTTGGCTGGTTGTTGTCTGACCCTGTTAATCACGTACGCAATGAAATAACTCGTGACTTGTTGAAATTGTACAAGTTGAACAAGAACGAGGATATTGTTCACGGATTGACTCAGTTTTCCTCCAAATTTAAACCACAATTCATTGCCATGTGTGAAGTTGACATTGATTCTAATGTACGTACCAACTGTTGTGGTATATTGACGGAGATGATCAAGATGGGATTTCTTGACGGTGAGGACAGGCATTCGGTTATAAAACTGTTTCCATTTGATTCATTGACGAAATTGAAATTACAAAATGAATTTGTTAAATTTGTTCAGCTGGCTACAGAGGAGAATGTGAGTCAAATTTTGGAAAAGAATCAATTGGTTTTGGAGAGGGGGAAATTTGTTTTACGTGATCATGATGTAAGGGATATCTTGCTAATCAAAGTGTTGATACAAGAATTGAGTTTTCTTGTTCAACAACAAAAGCCATTGGCTGTGATTTTTCAGTCAGTGGGCATGAGTCAGGTGTATGCGACACGATTGAGATTGTTTCTTGATTATTTATTGACTGATATTGCCGATTTGCGAAAGGAAAAGAGCGAGGCGGATGAAGATAATGTAGAAATGGATGATCCAGATTTGGATGAAATTAGGCAACTAATTCAACTTGATGACTTGGAAAAACTCACCCTCCTTGAGGCCATCCATGGGTTGATCAAAGCAACGATGATGAAAAAAACTGGCAAGAACGGAGGTGCATCCAGAGAGGAAGAAGAGGAAATCAAATCAACCATTATTACCCAATTCATTGACTACATCCCCAAACTACAATCATTTTGTTCGAAATCAAATAATCGATACAAGATTTTCATATCGATATGGCAAGATCTAATTGATGATAAACACAATTCTATATTCAATTATTATATCAAATTGGACAAACTTGATGAATATGAGGCAATGATTATGTCGGTATTGCAATACTACTATGAGTTCAGTTTAGTTGATGAGTTTCAACCATTTTTTGAAAAATTGTTTAATCTGAGAGGATTAACTGAATCGATCAAATTTGAAATACAAAGAATTGTTAATGAGTTGGTGGAAAATACAACTGTATATCTAAGGGATAATCACGAAGAAGAGCAAGAGCAAAATGAGATGATTGATACTTCAATTGATATGGATCGGGATTTTATTTTATGGACAAATCGCCAAAAACATGTAATCAAACTATGTCGTGAAGTGTCCATCCTTGTGCAAAAGATCAAACTAGTCGGAAACTATGTTAATATAGCCAATTTGGAAAAAATTGATGATTTGGTTTATCAGTTTAATAATCGGATATTCAATAAATTTGATTTAAATGTGGTGCTTAATCAATGGAAACATAATTTCATTTTACAATTGCCCAAGTTTGCCGAGGCATTTATTTCAATTATCGAATTGGTGTTCGTTATTGGGGGATGGAAATTTGAGAAATTGATTGATATACCACAACAAGATCAACATCAAATTGACGTTGAATTGGAATTAGAAATGATTGGTGATGTTGTTTGCAATTTAATTCGATATATCGATGAAATGAAGGAGTTGAATAATGGGAACGACCATACCAAAGAAGATTTGCACCAGTTGGTTGCATTCAGATGTCAATTGATTTATCAATACATCAACTTGATAATCTCATTTCGGTTGTTTTACATCAAGTTTCATGATGATAACAATTTCAAGCATTTCAAAGCATATTTCCGTCTGAATAAATCTGTGATTATGATAAAGCAAGATTTACAAATGGAATTGCTCGAAACATATTTGATAAAGGAGATGCAATTAGCAAGTATTTTGGGGATTCAATTGGAGAGAGATGATGAAGAAGGTGTTCATTATGAGGAATATGTGGAAGAGGAGTTGCAAAAGGAAACTGTAAGCTCGGAAGATGATGAAGATGCTGCATCGTATGACGATGAAAAGAGGCAGCGTCGTGAAAAACAACAACGTCTACAAAAAGCCAAACTAGAACAATTGAAACAAGACAAGACATGGCAATTGGAAAAAGATTTATCGGTATATACTTTGAAATTGATATCATTGATGAAGTTGCAATTGATTTCAAATGATATATATCAAAGATTACAAAAGAATGCTGGAAAATTGGGAGAAGTATACTACAAACTAATCGAGCAAGAGAAAGTTGTTGTCGGTGGGCACGACGATCGCCCTAGTGATGAGCAAGCCAGAAATGGAGATGCATCGACTGACTTGGATATTGATATAGGAGACGGTGCTGATAATACTGAGGCCGGTGGAAATGATATGAGCCGAGATGGAGAGGATGAAGATGTCGATGGTGATAACGAGCAAGATGTGTCAATGGATTTACAATTGGAATTGGTTATGTAAGGTATTGCGTGGAGTCTATATATAAGCCACCGTAGAAAAAGAATCGTGATACATTTCAGCTTGCTTAGCTTTTCGTGTCGTAATCACCAAGCATCTGCGCCAGTAGCAACTTGACGATAACCAGCACGAAAAGCTATCTCGTAAATACTGCTCTCAGTCACACCTTCAAATAAAGTATTTGACGGCGTCCTCATATTTCTTTCACAAGTTCCCCCCCAAATTGACTGGATAATTCACAATTTCCGGTCAATTTGTCTTCCCCATATTGTATTCTCATTGTTGATCTTTAGTACGGATTGACATCACTCTTGCATTCACGACCTCAGTATAATTATCTTCCGAGTGGAAGTATATGCCCGAAATCATGTGACTGTCAGTCCCTTTTTTGTGTGTTTTTGATTGATCTGATAGGCTTGAAAATGACGACACAAAAGCTTTTCTAACTGCCAAGAAAAGTTGTTCAATAAATTAAAAATAATTAAATACCCGAAATACGGATATTTAAAGACCGCCAAGAAAAAATGAGGAGAGCTAATTTTAGTTTTTATGAGTGGCTGCATATTTTTTGGAAACAACAGCCGAATTCTTATTGGTTGAAAAAGCAGCTTTTTGGGGAGCGTAGTAGTTTCCAGTGGTGGTTGATGTTTCCTTCACAACTGAATACCAAGGGCGTCTTCCCCATAGCTTAAGCCCCCCTCGAGATCTTCGGTAAGCCTACTTTATACGATAACCTTAGGAGAACAAAGGAGAGAGAACTTCGGTAGGAAACGAAGTTTAGAAGAAAAAAGACAATAGGTAAGGCGGGTGTTCAGAAGGAGATACAACTTTAACCCGATGTGCATGCTAAATAGTGTGACAGAATGTAGCCATTAATAATTACACAAAGCACTTGGCTGTAAACGATTGTTAATGTACTGATGGTACAAATGTACAATTATTTTTCGTTGGGATGAGGTGAAATGCATTCAAAAACTTTGTTCAACCAACCAAAACTAATCAAACAATGTGCTTGAAAAACAAAAAGCGGTTCTGTTCTCTATGTATGTTTGTGGATAATCTCTCTATGTGTAATGTTTTGCAAATTTTGACAGATTTATTTCAATAGTTGTCTGGATTTTTCTTAGCATTAAGGGCTAACGTTTATGTTTGGTTATCTTTTCCATCAAAATGTTACAACAAGACCTTGTCCAATCAGAATTTAGTTGATTAATTACAATTACCTATAGCCGTTCATTTCCCCAACTCCTACATTTAGAACAAATTGTTTTTTTTTTTAGACATTGACTTAGCGCAAACCGCCTCGTTCCTACCTATGCATTTAGAGGTAACTACAAACGAGCACAAGGCTATCCATTATGTATCGTGGCTTTCTTATACCAACCACGTGAATAACCTCAGTCTCTGAAGGCATCTTTCTTTTGAAAACACTCTATTGTTTTGTAGTTGGTAATTTCCAAACAATAAAACCTACTTTAGAGATATTTGTGCTTCAAATTTTAACACCTGTTGCAGTTTTCTGCATATGGTAAATTTTATTTTGATTGAATTGATAGTATTAAACGCTGTAATCCCGTATACGAAAAAAAAAAAATGAACCTTTATTACATTATATGCACCTGATATTAAGTTCAATGTAATCCATTTCCCCCCTTGTTTTATCCAATCATATGGATTTGTTACAAAACAAAGTACCTTTAACAATAAACTTTCTATACAACAATAATAATATTGGATACAAAAAACAAAAAAAAAAGTGAGATGATTTTCCAAAGGTGTATTGTTGAATGCACAGTGCTATTCTCTATTTCCAGCCAATTGTAAATTAGTTCGACACATAATGCACAATGTAACCCTTCTCTTCCTTTTTGAAGCGCTTATTGTTAGGAAGAGAACGATATATATATATCTAGAGTAAATTCCAATTTCCCAGATAAAGACAGTTTTAATTTGCTCAACAGTTTTCTTTTCACTTACTACTGCTAGCCGAATACCTGTTAATTAGGTTGCAACACTTGACCCTTACACGTATATCTACTGTTCCGTCACTTTTTTTGGCTGCAAATTGATACCATAGTCAAAGTTAAGTCAGGCTAAGAAAATTTTACTCAACTGTCAGTCCAGGAGAAGGAAAAAAATTTCTTGTCAGGAGAGAGAACCACTAGCTATATTTTTTTTGCAACCACACACTACGATACACTACACTATACTAAGCAATGGTCAACGTCTTCAACGTCCAAATCTTTTTTATCGTGTTTAGAGAAACCTTGGAAGCCGTCATTGTTGTGTCGGTGCTTCTTGCCTTTTTGAAACAAGGTTTAGGTAAATCAACCGATGATCCAAAAGTATACAAGAAATTGAAACGACAAATTTGGTTTGGGGCAATTCTAGGAGTGGTGATTTGTTTGATCATTGGTTGTGCTTTCATCGGTGCCTTTTACGGTTTGGGTAAAGATATTTGGGGTCAATCAGAAGATTTATGGGAAGGTATTTTTTGTATTATTGCCACTGTTTTGATTTCATTGATGGGTATCCCAATGTTGAGAATCAACAAGATGAAGGAAAAATGGAGAGTCAAATTGGCTCAAGCATTGGTTAAGCAACCCAAACCTGAAGATGGTCGCAAGGTTTCTATTTGGGAAAGATTGAGATTGAACAACTTTATTCAACGTTATGCTTTGTTCATCTTGCCATTCATTACTTGTTTGAGAGAAGGGTTGGAAGCAGTTGTTTTCGTTGGTGGTGTTGGTTTGGATAAGCCAGCTACAAGTTTCCCCATTCCAGTTATCGTTGGTTTGATTGCTGGTGTTGCCGTTGGTACCTTGTTGTACTACTTCGGATCCAACTTGTCAATGCAAATCTTTTTGATCATTTCTACTGGTATTTTGTATTTGATTGCTGCTGGTTTATTCTCAAGAGGTATTTGGTATTTCGAAACTTACAAGTATAACCAAGCCACTGGTGGTGACGCTTCTGAAAATGGATCAGGACCAGGTACTTATGATATTGCCAAGTCAGTGTGGCATGTCAATTGTTGTAACCCAGAAACTGATAACGGTTGGGATGTGTTTAATGCCTTGTTGGGATGGCAAAATTCTGCCACTTACGGTTCAGTCATTGGTTACAATGTTTATTGGATTGCCGTCATATGTGTCTTATTGTTGATGCTTTATGAAGAAAAGTACGGACACTTGCCCTTGACTAAGAACTTGACCTTGGTTAAGTTAAATCCAATGTACCATATTAAGGGTAAGAAGAAGTATGAGATGTCAGCTGAAGAGAAAGAGAAGTTGTTTGCTCAAGTCAAATTAGAGGGATTTAATAATGGTAATGGTAATGGTGTTTCTGATGAAGGGTCTGAGAAGTTGATGGAAACTAAATAGTTTATATACTTTTATATATTTTATATAGTTTACTCATAATAAATTCTTTACTTTATTTACGAGTTTATATAGCTTACTCTTTTCAAACTCTACTTTCCACTGTAAGTAATTGACTCTATAACATTGTAGATGTTACATCATTTTACGTGTCTCAAAACGTAAACGACACGACATTGTATTCGTGACAAAAAGTACACGACCATTGTTGCAAAAACATTCGATAATTCAAGATAAGTGAATAATGATTGTGATCTCCTTAGAACAAAAATCAATATCTTTTATGCTATTGATTAAAGTTTCCCACCGGGATCAGTCTCTGTACCTGGATTCATCTGCAAATTTCATAAAAAAATAAATCCCTGTGAAAGAGCTTTTCAACCACAATGTAAACGGTAATGAGTTGTAAAGATGCTACTCTTAGATCAATGACGCGACAAAGAATATAACTCAAATACTTGGAGTCAACGGTTCTTCCCCCCCCTAACATCTTGTCTGAAAGCAAGAGAAGTGTGGAAAAAAGATTATGTTGAAAGAAAAAGAGAGAATTTGCAGCACTGTTTATATCCTCCACGAGAAATTTTCCCCCCACTTGATAGCTGATGTCGTCTATACCGTGTCAAACTGTATACACGTAACTCCTACAAACAATAAAGAATAAAAAATACTCACACGGCAGAGTATACTCATGAATGGTTTACACATTCTGTCCCTGCTCCTAAATACATAGAGCGTCTATTATCAAATTACACACACAGCTACGTCTTTGCCTTGATATACTCAGCAAGCGACAACTTCTTTGTCGGTTTGGTTTCTTCCGTTGTCGACCTTCTACGTTCCTTCGAAGAATGTATTTGCACTTGCAGATGCTTACGACTCAACGGACGTACCTCATCACCTTTCTTTGCATTATCGTTGACTTCACCTTCATTCAAATGCAATTCCTGACAAACTTGCAATTCAATACTAGTTACAAGTTCTGGCATGATAGGAATTGCTAGGTCGTCGACGCTTGAAGTAGTATCATCGGCTTCTTCCGTCTCAGTCGTTACTTGCACCATGGGTTGCGCTTGTTGGCAGGTACGCATTAACAATTCCTGCTTGAAAGGTACCTTAAACAACACTTTAGGTTTGACTTTGGGTTGTGGTTCATTAGCCTCCACTTTCATAGCTTGATCAACTTTCCGTAGTAGCTTTTCCTGTAATTGTCTATCCCGTTCAATCATTCTCTCTTTCCAACTGACAAACTGTCTATTTGGACGTGGCAAAACTAGCTCTTCCTTAGTTTTGGCACCAGTGTTGTTCATTATGGCAGCTTTTCGTGTTGATCTCATCAAATAACTAGTGGCCTTCTTGATCTTGAAAATGGCACAATTGTTGTAGTTGGAATTTGTGGAACAGCCACATTCGACAAATTGTAAAATAGTATCAACATAGGCAATCAAGGCTGATTTGGCATCACTAGTCAAGTTTTCAAATTTTTCAGTGCTGTCTTCATAAAGTCTCAATATCGGATGATCTGGATCCCATTCCCAAGGTAAACGCAATTCTTCATCAGAATTTTCACCCTTCAATACAATCGGTTTCGATGTCACCACAAGAAACTTGAATGTGTTTGTATTTGGGATATACACTGGGCGTATTTTACAATTTGCTGACGACAAACACGATTTTCGGATAAAACGACTTTCATCGCCAACAAACCTTGAATCAATGACAAGTTCAACTGGTTGCTGATCTTTTGACAAGACCGCGGACTTCAAAACTTTTGGTTTAGTGGTCCCCCAAAGTGGGTATTGATTAATCTTGTCGTTACAATAGTCTGTGAAAAAATCAATTTCTCCCAAATATTCAATAATTGGTGTGCCTTCTGGTATAACAAGTGACTCGTCTGCTGTGCTTATAAACAACGAAAGTTTTGAAATCCCGTTAAACCTTTGCTTCTGGTTATCGGTGTACAGTTTAACTTCTATCTTGGTGTTGTTGTAATTCTTTTTCTTTTCAAATCGATTATTGTCTTGAAAATACTTTGCCAACTTTGGTCGAATCAATCTGCTTTTCTGAAGTGACTTAAATTCATTTTCAGACATCACCACGACATTCAACTTCTCTACCTTCTCTTTTGGCAAATTAACGTACTCTTTGTAAAACTCGGTGCCACAATTGGAAAGAAACTTCCGTACACCCTCCCTTTTGTAGTCGTTTTCTCGTAGTTGGTAATACACAGATTGGTAGGGTTCAGCAACCACTCCTTCTTCCAATAGCTCATTATCCTTATTCGGTAAATCCTCATTCACTTCTTGAGGTTCTTCCTCCTTAACTTCCACCTTCTCCTCTGTCTTTCTCTTTTTCTCACCCTTGTCAGAGCTCAGGTGTTTTCTCTTGTTATTCTCAACTTTTGCTTCTTTCATCTTTTCCTCTATTGCTGCCTTCTCTTTTTTTTCCTGTTCTAATCGTTCAGCATTTAACCTAGCCAATGTCTTTTCTCTGGCAATGTTTGGATCAAACTTGTTCCATTTTTGTTGATCACAAAAATAGCACTTGTACTCATCTTCTGGAACCTCTTCTCCATTTTCGTACCCCATGCATACACAGTGCTGCCACCGGAAACATATATCACATTGAATGGTAAACCCATCGTCATCTTCGATTCCACATATACACCCAATGATTCCCGAGTCTTGATCTACTTGATATGTCTCCAAGGGTGGTATCCTCAGATTCTCAACCTGTTTTAATGGGAATGGTATATCAGCCGCGGCAGTCAATGCAGCAGCAGCAAGTACTGCATTATTTCCATCTCTTTCTCCTTTCCTCAAATCTATTCCACGTTCATAAGTTGGACTCATAAGTTTTTGCCCATCTGGTGTTGATCGGCTTCTCTCGTGTGCCCTTTTGAACACACCTTGCTTTGGTAAGTTAGAGGGAGGCGAGGCAGTTTTGCGTGAAGGCATTGATTCTAGTTTGATTTCCGGTTCTGGCTCGGGATCGACATTCATCAAACTACGTATAGAGCTTCGCTTCGGAGCTGGATCTTGTTGTTGAACATTTTGTGATTGGCTTGACGTTGATATGGTGACTATGTGCGACGGCACTTCTTGTTGACTTGCTATTTGTTGTTGTTGTGGTGGTGGTGGTGGTGATGCCGCTGACTCTGTTGGAGAGCGTTGGTGTGCAGCAGCACTGGCAAACATCAACAACGTTGATGCATCCTCTAGTAGCTGTTCTTCGTCTTGATTACCCATAGATTGTTGGAAAAAGAATAGGTTCCAAAGTGTGTTGAATCCTTCGTATAGAAAAAAAAATGAAATTTTGTGTGTTTGTTTGTTTCCCTTGTACGAGGGACATCGTTTAGATTACAATATACTATTTACAAACTATATACATCATCAACTAGACGCCGCCCCATTCTTGTTTTCCTTCAACTTCTCTAAATACTCTAGCTCCTTCTTCAATGTATCCATCGCGTAATATACCTTACTTTGAAGGTAAAATGAGTTACCTTTCTCTTTCGAGTTGACATCAAACAAGTAGTTGTACTTTTCTTCTAGCTTATCAATGGATACCTCGTTCTTCTCTAGATCCAATATCTTCATTGCTTCCTCGGTGGATATTCCTCCTTGAGAGGCAGCTTTGGCTGGCCCACCGGCAGCAGCGCCTGCAGCTGACGCCTTGGCTGCTTGTTTGTATGCCTCCGTGAATGCTCTACCAAATACCGAAGCACCGGTAAATATCACATTTACAAGCAATCTGTGAGCCATGGTGTATATGTTTTGTGATGATTTAGATGAATCAAAGGGCAAAACTTTTGAGCACCCATGACCAAAAACTTTGTCGAGAGATTTTTTTAGAAGAGAAAAAAAGAAAATTCGTACAGGAATTCTGGCATTACGTAAGCTACGATATAACGACATCATCTCAATTGCGATATCGACGTCGGCGTCGACGCCTACTCAACAAATGTTTGTAAAAATGTAGAACCATGTCCAAGAGTGAATTCAATTGTGTAAAAACCACTATCGAGTTGGGCATAAAGTTCGTATCAATCTAAAGAGATGAAACGAGTCAACTACAATGGACGTTTGTTAGACGTTGCTGTAGCTGACTAGCTTGGGTTTATAATCTTTGTAGAAATACAGAAGCAAAGATCACCTACACCTCTGCATCCTACTTTCTCTTATGAATGTAAAAATGTTAATCATTTAGTTAACACTACTGATGTTAAAGAAGAAGAAGAAGAAAAAGTGTGTGTAAAATTTTTACGCAGAAAAAGTTTTTCTTTAAATAAGGATTGTTGTTCCTGCATATAGTGTGTTTTACATCCCGAGGGTTGTTGTTATTGTGTCGCAAGAAAGAAAGTCGCGACTTGGTCGGAACTACCCCGTTGTTGTGTAACTAAAATCTTCCTGACAACAAACACCAGTTAGTTTGGCAGGAAGAGAACGTTAATTTCATTCTTAATTTTTGGTCTAAGCTGCTTAGAACTCCCTCCAAGGTTTTCCTTCCCCCCTCCACCAGTTTATCTTTCTCCTGACTCATATGGAATCTGCACTCCTATCTTGTTTTTTTTTTCTCTCTTTCCTAATTTCCTATTCTTTTTGGTACCACTAACAGCAATCTTTTTCTACAAAATCACCTACACAACATGACAAAGAGAGATAGAGACCCCAGTGACGACGAAGAACAGGAAGAAGAGCTTGAGTATTATGAATTTGAAGAATCTGACGAAGAAGAATTTGAAGAGGGCTCTAATATCTCGTTTGAATCAGATGATGGCGAGCTATTTGACACAGAGAAGTCCTTAGATACTCCACAATCAAAGTTCAATGATGACGCGGTTAATGTCGGGTACAATGGAACTCCTTATCATCCTTGGAGCATGGAAAGTTTTATTCAATCTCAGTTTCTCAACGCGTTGAAAAAGTTGCAAAGTTTCAACTTAGAAGGATGTTCCGTTAGTGACTTGTTGGCCATGTTGTATGTGAAAAAATGGCAACTGGATGAAGTTTTGGACGCGTATTTTGGTGATAAAGGCAATCTAATGAAGCAGTGTGGTCTACCGTGCGGCAAGTCCAACAATAATTTTGAAACAGCCAATGACTTTACTTGTTTTATATGTTGCGACACGTACCCATCAACACAAGTTTACTCATTAACATGTAATCATCAGTTTTGCATTCAGTGCTATCATCACTACGTTATGAATGAAGTGAATAATGGTCGGTTGATAACGTGTATGGATCCTAGTTGCAGGTACACTATACCGTTTCAAGATATTGCTCATATGATAGCCATAATCGAATCAGAAAAGACCTTGATTGTTGCTGAGAAGCCACTTCGAGAAAACCCCATGCTCATCACCGCGGTAAGGGAGTGGGTCGACACTAAGAACAACTTTAAATGGTGTCCTGCCACTGATTGTACCAGCTTTACAGAAATAGCTGATGCATCTTCGATTAAACAAACCGCCGGCTCTATTGACTTGTCATTAATCCCCATTGTAGGATGTGCTGAACATCACGAATTTTGTTTTGAATGCAATTATGAAAATCACCTTCCATGTCCTTGTTGGTTGGTTAAAGCATGGGTGAAAAAGTGTGAAGACGATTCTGAGACTGCAAACTGGATTGATGCAAACACTCATTCATGCCCCAAGTGTCACACTTCGATTGAAAAGAATGGAGGATGTAACCATATGACATGCAGAAAGTGCAAACACGAATTCTGTTGGATCTGCTTTGGTGATTGGAGCAGCCACTCAAACAACTATTCATGCAACAGGTTCAAAGATAATGCAAAGGAAGATGAAATTCGCAAGAACAAAAGTAGAGCAACATTGGAAAGGTATTTGCATTTCTATAAACGGTATTCTATCCATGAATCATCAATGAAAGGTGATCAAAAGACATTGCAAAAAATTGATAATGTTACTAAGTTATACATGGAGGAGACTAGGAAAAAGGGTCAACAGAACCTCTCTTGGAACGATGTCCAGTTCCTCCCTGATGCAATGAGAGCTTTACAGAATGGGAGAAAAACATTGAAATGGACATATTGTTTTGCCTTCTACTTGGCCAAGCTGAATTTCTCACAAATTTTTGAAACAAATCAGGATTTTTTAAACAAGACTGTTGAAGATTTGTCGGAAGTGTTTGAAAAAATCATTGCCATTGATAAACCCGATAAAGTGGAAACGATTTTGGAAAGAAAAAAGGACATTATCAATCTTGCAGAGTTTGTCAACTTGCGAAGAAAAACGTTAGTCAAGAGCGCTGAGGAAAATCTAAAGGAAAAATTACTCCGTCTTGATCCTATATAGTTTATACTGTTTAGGGAAACTGAAACTCTTTATGGCAAATTTATAACTCATTCTAATTCGTTGATAACAGAAAAAAAAAAAATATTAATGAAATTTAGTCACGTGAAGATAAGGACCCTTTTGCATAAAATTGATATCAAAAAATTACCATCAACATATCTTGAGACAATGCTTGTGATAGGGTGCAGGGATAGATATTATCAAATGCAAAAGCATGAAGCTGATTCGCAAGCACACACATGAAAGAGGAAGGACACCAACTAGAGGGGCTCCACTTGACGAATTCCAACTACCAAGTAGAGACTCAAGAACAAGAAAATCACGTCAAGAATTACTCCAACAGGCAGTAAACCACAGAACGTCACTCACTAGGTCTTTGACCCAAGCACCGCATCAGAGACAGAGGGACCTTAATTATACCCATAGACCTGAATTCAAACGATGGAGTTCATACGATTTACCTCCAACTAGCACCCCCTCGAAAGAGATAAGTCCATTCACTATGCTTGATGACCAGTATAACACCAAACACCCAGTCGCATCGAGTATAAACTTGAGCACAGACAACTCGTTCAAAGAATTAGAAAAACTAACACCACAGCAATCCCCTCGCAATTCAAGCCTTTATGACAAAATGTCTAATTTTGCACAGGGATTGGCATCGTTCTACAGAAGAGAGTCATCCAGCAGCGATGAGAGGCTCAGTATTAAAGGAGAAGAAACAGATAACACTCAATATGAAATAGACCTGGTTGAAAGTCAAGATAGTCAGCCTGATTTTGAGGAAATAGTGCATAATCTTGCACTCAAATCATCAGAAACCTACACCACCAAACTTAATCGAACACAACAAAAGTTAATAGATTTTAAAGATCTTTACCAAAATGAGCAACCAGACCAACCTGTGATCAATTACGACTGGAAGGTTCAGCACGAAATCATTCTGGCACAATACACGACAATCAGACTACGATTTTCGTCTCGGCAAGCTAGTAAGAAACAAATTGAATCTGATATCGGTGTTTTGGGATATATAAAGCGACACCACAATCAGGATTCTCTATCACATAAAGCCTCCTCAGGCAACACCGATCTCCAGCTCAAGCAAATCTGGGATGATGCAAATTCTATATTTAGTGAATAGTGTTTTTATAGTGCGGGAAATCAAACAAAATTTGTACCGATTTTTTTTTTTTTTTTACCAACAAATAATGAACTTTGGACCATTACAGAACTAAGCCCATGACTAAACGACTCAATTTGCCATATACTACCCAGGACCTCTTCCCTCAATCCACTCCATCTACAAAGCATGGATCAGTTCGAGCTGGGTCAATTGCGTCAACTCCGTCGTCACTATATATCCCTCGTCCTACATTCCATCACAACTCCACGTCATTCAAATTCAAAAACAAGTTCAAAAATGTCAGGAAAATGGTTAAAAGACTATTCAAACCTAGTACATTGGATTTCGAAACGGCGATATGGGAGATTTTTCATTTAATCATTAATCCGAAAAAGATGTATCGATCGCATTACTATTACCGACAACAGCAACAACAACCGGACGGGAAAACATCGTATACGAGAGATGATCCATCGTTTTTGATATTGGTCACTGGTTTCCTTTCCGTGAGTGCAATCGCATGGGGATTGGCATACTCGCCTTCGGTGTGGGATATTTTCAAGTTGATTTTATACATGGTGGTGGTTGACTTTTACCTCACTGGGATCGTCATTGCTACAGTGACATGGTTGGCGACTAATAAATTGTTCAACTTGGAAGTGGGGTTGAACAAGTATAGTGCAAACTATATCGAATGGGGTTTTTGTTTTGACATTCATTGCAATTCGTTTTTGGTTATTTGGTGTTTACTATATGTCGTCCAATTTATCTTATTACCAATTATAAGAATGAAGAAATCAATCATTGCATTGGTTTTGGGGAACTCACTATATTTTGGAAGTATCGGTTACTACTTTGTCGTGACATTTTATGGGTTCAATTCATTGCCATTCATTTCATCAAATGTTGTCAAGCTGAATGATCGAAACCCAGCAAGAGTTTTACAATTGATTGTTGTAGCTGGTATTTTGCCCCTTTTGGCCATCGCGTGGCTTGTGACTCTCCTACTCAGATTCAATGTGGCTGCCAAGTTGGTTGATTCCTACTTCAACTAAAAAATTTCACTAAATGTATAATAGTCTATAGAAAAGTTATACATTTGCTAACTGGTCTAATCTATCGCCAGCTGCCTTTATACGCATACTGGTTCTATTACTCAACTCGTAATCACCATCTCCTACAATTTCTGCTTTTTTCAACCACGCTTTACTATCAGCAACAGCTTTCTTCACGTCAATGTTGGAATTTGGCCCAGTTTCTTCAACCCAAGTAAACATGGTGTTTTCATAAAATGCTGTGGGGTACAAGTACGGACTGTATGTCATCTTGTGGAATTTAAATTGCGGGGAATCGGAAATGACAATCTTTGACAACACATACTGTTGAAGAATTCGTTTACCTTCCTTCATTTGACCCAATTGTCTCAAACAAACGGATTGGAGAAAGTATCGTATCATTGCTTCATCTTCGGTTTCTTGAATCACTGCAAAGGAATGCTTATTGGTATTTGCTGAAAGTTCGGCATTTGGAGCGCCAGAGTATCCCAACATTTTCAATGCAATTTGAAAATGTTCATTGGTCATTCTATTGTACCCATTCCAGAAATATACCAACTCATGAATCAATGAAGTACCAACCAAATCTGCCAATTGAACGTCAGGATACTGTTTCTTTCTCATTTCAATGTGCTTGTGTTTACGCAACAAGAATTTATCAAATGGCATTTGTTTGCCACTACCTCCCAATCCACCTTTCTTTGAGGCATTGTGACCATGCCCAGGAACATAACTCAACGAGAGTTTCATGTTTTTAGCAAACAAATCAGCATACTTTTGAGCTTCCGTCGGGCCACCTTTTAAAACACCCATCTTGATCATTCTATATTTCTCAAGATAACACGAAGCAGCCATAAACAAGTACACGGCTTTGGACCACGAGTTGATATCGATCAAGTGAATCAAGTCCCTTGCTGCTTTATCATACTCGTGCATATAAATGTAGATAATAGCACGATCAAACATCAACAATGATTCAATTTGTTTCATTTGAATCTTGTTATTTGGATCGTCTGTGAAATTTTGCATAAGAGTGCTAGCACCTACCAAATCACCCTCTGCTGCCAACATTCTCCCCTCTTGCAATATCCACAAGGCGTTATGTGGGAAATGTTGACGTGCTGAACGCAACAATTGGCTAGTGTAAAGTGGTGGATTATCCATAATCTTTTCCAACTCTTCCTCCAGGACAGTCAACTTGTTGTTCAATGAGATGACGTTATGGTCCTCTTTGGACTCGGGTAATCTAAATCCTGTATCAACAAATTGTACCGGTCCATCATAAAACACCAACAAAAATAGCAATGCCAATTCACCATGGACATTTCTTGAGGTTATTGCCGTTCTCCACAAAAGTTGAAGCCCAATACTCCTATTACCTTTGAACCCAACAATGGACAATACTGCACCAATAGCTGGTGGGATCAACGACAATACAACTTGTAAAATACCAAAACACAACTGCACTCCAGAATGAATAAATTCATCAGTTGTGGAAACATGGAGATATGTATCTGATCCGTTTCCCTGCGAGCTTGGCGACGTGTCAACTGAAGAGAGAATAGATTGAGCACTTGACCCGACAAATGAACTAGGTGCATCGCTCACTGCCAAATGTTCCATAGCATCTTCAAACTCATCATCATCTGAGTTATTATTCTGTACATCCAGGGGCTCAGAAAAGTTTTTCTTTGCAAGTGTGATGGAACTATTCAGATCTTCAAACATGTTGAGTGGTTCAGTATTCCCCAAATTTGATCCTTCGATCCTAGCTTTCCGCATCAAGAAAATCTTCTCCAAATCCTTCATCAATTTTATATCCTGGGGCAATGAACTTGAGGAGCCATTGAGAGCATCAAACCCAGGCAAGTCAACTGTGCTAATCGATTGATTATTGTTGTTCAAAAACACTCCATTGCTCTTTCCAATACCATTAGCTGCCTTTCTCTTTAACTTAGCCAAGTTCTTGTTGAATACCGGTTCCAGCTCTTGCATTCTCTTGTGTACCGAATCCAAGATCTGGTACGCTTTTCGTAGCTTAAACAATGCTTTGGCACTTTCAACGACCCCATTGTTTTCCTTCAACAACATCAACAACGCATTTAATAACGTAGATTCTGCCAATGTTACTTGAAATTCGGTTCCTGGTGGGTAAATTGTGGATGTTGCCAATTGGTAACGAGTATTGTATTTTGAATTGTTACTAGAGGCATTCTCTGCTTCGGAAAGTGTTTTGTGTGCTTTGGCCATGACTTCTGGCTCAAACCCCAAAGTTGCTTCGATAAATTCCATCATTCCTAAAGCCAATGGGAAAATGGCTCGAGGCAGATCATCCTCGACAACTGTTTGTGCCTCCTTTTTCAACAAAGCTGTCCCTTCGTTCGAGCGATCATCCAAAAGGTAGTCCATCGCTTTCAAAGCAGATTCGAAATCATGCACTTGCTTTAAAATCTTATCATAATTACTGTTGGAGTTGAGAGCTGAGGCATTTTCCACAGTATTTTGATTTGATGTTGTGGGGTATAGTGACAATATCGATGCCTTTTTTCTCAAACCTTTGAACATGGCTGTAAAATCTCCTTGGACGTTGAGCTATGAGGACTGAGGAAGTGGGGTTTACCTGTCGTTGTTGCTATCTCTGAAATGTCAATTTGTGGAAAATTAAAAACCTTTTGATCTCGTATACTTTAGGAAAAAAGTAAATTAGGCGGAGCGAGAGCGAGAGTGAGCGAAAAAAAAAAAAAAAGAAACAAAAAAGAAATACACAACAACAACCACACGGTTTGACCATGCAGCAGCTCTTAAACGGGTAAACTGGACATTAGTTTTGGCAGTAAAATAGGGGTAATAGTAGAGCTCCTCTAGAATGCGTAGTTGGGGGCTTGGAGATGCTGGAAGTATTTTCGAAAATGTTGGTGGCATTTCACGCGGAGATGAAGTCAATTTATTTCCGATGTGCTGAAGTCAAACGCGCCACATTAACGGCGAGATAAAATAGAGTACATTAAAGAGGGCTGGTGTTCATTGGAGATTTGTCATGTATTTGATTGGAGCTATTACTTTGCCATAGCACCTGATAAGGAACATTCGATTCTCACCAGCTTTTGCTAGAACATCAAACTGTGACCGGTCTTAAAAAAAACCCTCAATCTCACTCTTTTCTGTCTTACGATTTCGCCGTGTGGTTTATATGCAGGTCCTCCCCGCATGTGATAATCCGCCCCAGACAACAACAACGAACGAGAAGAAGTGGCAAATAGACACATGGTTTCTCAGCTGACACTGTTATAACAATGTATTACAGATCAAAGATGACATACGTGATGATGATGATGATGCTTCAAAGGTTAAAAAGTTGAACAGACTTTGGTGTCACATGGAGAGGAAAGGTTAACCTGTTGGTGATTTCTAAAATGGTCCACCACACCATATCCACCGAGGTGACCAGCAAACAAAGTTTACAATGGCGGTGTCCCTGGATCTATCAAAGTAAAGCGGGTCCTAGTATTTTCTTTGCCTGACGTATTACAAAGTTATATATAAGAATTGCGAGCCTTGATCAAGCATATCAAAAAAAGTACCTTCAACTTGAAAGCACAATGTGGTTGTGTACTCAAATACCGAAACAATTTCTCCATATATTTGTTCACTTTCAAAATTGCAAGGTTTCCTGCTGCATCACCTCTTTGCTATATTATCTCAAACTATATTTATTAGCTATTTGTTTAGTACTCAAATGACTAAACTATTCACTAAACTATTCAAACTCGCCAACTGCAAAAGCAACACCAAGTCTACATCAAAACCGCAGTTGATTCCATATGTTCGTATACCACAACAATACCAACCACAGTTGGGTAAAGGGGATTTGAAGGAAGCGGGTTTGCTTGTTAATTTTGATCATTTAGAAGTGTTTAGGACATTGTGTTGTGATGAAGTGACATTTATGTTGAACATTTATCATTTACTACATAATCTAAAAGATGGAGACGCAATTAGAGACGTTGGAGCTACGGAATCTGATTTTAGCTCCAATTTTCATGAGAAATACAAACAAATTTTAAGTCAATTGTCCTACTTTAGCAACAATTCATTCACACAAGATCAAGTTGAGGGGCTTCGGTTTTTATTTAATGACGTGAGATATACATGGAATGTGATTACCGTTGCCAATAGTTTAAAAGTTTCATTGGGTGATTCACTAAAGCATAATATCAATGGATATTTTAAGAAAATGTGGGCTTTTGAAGTTTCGGAAAATGATGAGGAGTTTATGATTGATGTGTTTTCTGTTAGTTTGGATATTTGGGAAAGGAGAGTTTTGGCATTGGTGGCTTCTAAGGGAGATGACTTGCAGTCTTCGGTTTCGTTGTAGTTGTGTACAATTGTGTCTCCAATGTGTATATCCGGGGTTTACTATATTTATTGTAAATGTTTCTTTAAATTGTATTATATGGCTCCGATTAATGGTGCCTGCATTAAACGACTTTGCTGCTGATCAATCGTGTTAGGCAACAACTACACCAACGATCCCTCTTCCTCCTATACATTGTGGCAACCTTCTCATGGAAATGCACTGGAAAAAAAAAAAAAACGCGTTGAAGCCAGCGTTTCCTCAATAATCATCTGAGGACGCGCCTAGCCGCCCATGGGAGAAGTCAAACATTAGTTGACAGTTTTTTAAGGCGTGTTTATATCGTAGTACAAAACTTTGATGAGAACTAAACCAAGAAAAATTTATCATACTAAAAGATGCATCTTTCCACGAACCATTTTGATTTCCAACCAGTAAACACCGAGCACTAGCAAGTCAACAATGATTCAAATTTCTACAATGGAATAGAAAAACTCCAAAAACAAAAAATGGTAGAGCATCATAGACGTATTTGTTGTTGGATACAGCCTATTCTACAGTCGTTGGATTTGAGAAAACAAGAGCGGCAACAACAATCACCTTCTTCTTAAACTTTCAATTTGAAACAATAGTATATGCATCTCATGATGATGACCAGGTTGTGTAGAAGCTTACAGAAAAGTCTACTTGTAGAGATATGCAGCATAAACAAATTCAAATTGTCTTTTGAATTTGTTCTTTTCTGTACTGGTTGTTTTTGTAGTAAAGGAGAGTCAACACGCAATGGTTATGAGTGTAAATATTTGCATGAACGCGATGCATCGGTTTTCTAGTGCGCTAAAACCTTTTTCACGGTTTAGTCAGATGGTTTTAACGCAACTTATTTCAAAGTAATAGCAAGCATCGTCTCAGTCTAAACTTACCGTTGAAACGTAAATTTTCGTGAGCCAGGCAAAGCTTCGTGCAGAGCAAGCATTGAGTGCTTCATCACTGTAACTTATTAGACACAAACCATTGGCTCTCAAATCTGATTGACTTTGTACTTTTCCGACCAAAGCTGATCAGGATATGCAATAAATGTTCTAGTCTTCAACATTCAACATAGGAAGCTACTTTGATCATCCCAAAACGTGATACTCTGCTCCAGCCAATCACAAGACACTCACTTTATAAATATAATAGAACATTTCGTGCTGGTAATAATAATACTTTATCTCGCTCCATTTTGGTACTTTTTTCATCCATATTGGGCCACAACCAAAACAACGCAAAAATCTAAAAACAAGTACACAAAAATAACGTTGATTGTTTTTTTGTTTTTTTGTTTTTTTTTTGGGAAGAACGCACCATCGACGATCAACGATGAAAGATGTGAGTTATAAAGCTGGTTTACACAATATCAAATTAAATCTTGCATTTGACAAGCAAAGCTATTTTACCAACGACAGAAGAACGCGGAAAACGAAAATGAAAATGAAAAATGAAAAAAATTCCTCCACTTTATGGTTATGAGCCCACCACCACTGGCGTTTCTTCAAAAGTCTAGGTTTCTTTTTACACGTACTTTCCCATGGACATCAGTCCTCCATCTTCAAGTTTGTTGCGTTTCCCAATCAGAAACGTTGGCTGCTAGCCTTTGCACGTTTTCGATGACATAAATTACCAATAACGGAATAGAGGCTTTATAAAGTGAAGCATAGTCAGTATTGCTCTCGCATTAGGAAGCTGTATTTTTAGTTTATATTAAACCTCATCATGTTTGCACCTCCAAAAGTGGATCAGCTAGTACAAAAACGCTAACTGAGATTTAATCCCGTGGATTAAAAACTAATGAATCCGGATCTTTAATTTAACTTTTTAATCAATCTTGTCATTTTGGTACCTCGTGCATGATTCCCAGATCCGATGGCATTGGTATCTGCGCCCTGGCCGGAAAGTGATCTATAAAGTCATCAACAACAACAACAGCAACAACAACAGCAACAACAGCGCCTTTCAATTGAAAACATCCGGACTCAAACCCAATTTCTGGTTGGTTTTTCTCGGATAAGTTGAAGGTCGCATGGCTTGCAAACCACAAAACCTCAGAAAGTAAAAAAAAAACAGATCTAAAAAGGAAGAACTCTACACAAAACCATCAATCAAAAGTGTAAACAATAAACAGCACGTATTATAAACAATAGCGTGTTTTTTATTTTATATATCTATTGTGAATATAGTCTTCGGTGTTGTCTTGCTTCAGAATCTAAATCGGGAATGGGTTTTCTCTTTACTACTGTCAGGCAGTTTCATGCTAGGCCAAAAAAGGAAAACTCTTTACCTTATGGTTCACGCCTAAAGAAGTGCGTTTGGAAATTTTTGTGACAGGGGGTAACCAAAAAAAGGTTTTATCCACTATATGATCAAAGGAGATGTAAGTGTAAATAAGCTCTACTGCATGAGAGTTTTTTTTGCAGAGTTGTGGAATAGATTAATTGGGTGTTTTTTGTTTGAGTTGACTTTTTGAATGAAATCAAATCAGTAAAGTGCTTCACTTGACGCAAAAATTTGTCAAAGTGGAGCATTGTAAAACAAAGGAAGGATAGAATTAACCACCATTCTTGTAACTCAGTTGGGTTGGCCGTGGGGAAAACACTAATTGTACTGATTCTATATACACCCACACGTACCTTTCCTCTTCATTTTTAGTCTTTTATTTTGTTGTTCTTTTCTGGTTCAAAAATCCCCATTAGGAATTGTTCCTGTATATAAAGCAGCTCTTACACAAAGCTTTAAAAGAAAAAAAAAAAAACGACTTTAGCCAGCAAACGCATCGCCATAAAATGTTTTGTGTAATATCACGTAATTATAATATATCGACTGCAAAAAATATATACAAACAAAAAGAGAGAGAGAGAGAGATGCAAAAGTATTATTATAGCAAGATTGAATTTATTTTTTTTTCTTGCATTTTTGGATTAAGCGTGGAAGCCTTCTAATATTGAGTTGGTTAAAGCTTGCAGTTTGATGAACAATGAATCAATTACACAAGAGTTTTTAAAAAATTCACAAAGTCTTTTTGGGTTTTAACTTATTTCTTTCCATTACCAAAATCTCGTTCTGTTCTTATCCCCCCTCCCCTTTGTCTCCGGCCATATATAAACTGGTAATTTCCAACAATTTTACCCTCAAGTCAATTGACCATTTTTTCAAAAGCATCACCGTTCATTACCACACACACACACACAGTCTCTCTCTTTTATATACACTCATTTGGTAAATAATCAACACAGTCAACAACAGTAACTACATTCATTCATTCATTGACTTTGTTAAAAGAAAATACCCTTCACAATTGATCATTATGAGAATATCCACTTTTTCCTCAATCACTGCTATATTAGCTGCTGCTGAAGCTGCTCCAGTTATATATACCAACTACGTCACTGCTGATACTACTCATACCAATTGGGTCACTGTTACTACTGGAACCACTACAAAAACAGGTTTGACTACAATCTACGGTCCACCACCAACTGCCACCACTACTTCAACTTCTTCTACATCCTCGCCAAGTTCAACTTCATCAACGTCGTCTACACCAGCTGCACCAAGCCCAAGCTCAAGCTCAAGCTCAGAAGTAAGTTCTACTGCCACTACCCCCACAACTAGCTCTTCATCGGTACCCGAAACATCAACACAATCAACAAGCTCAACTACATCAACTACCCCAACCACCTCTTCTTCCTCCTCATCCTCCACTACCACTACATCGGCTCCAACAACCGCTCCAGCCACCACCACCTCATCCTCCACTACCACTTCATCAACACCAGCAACATCATCATCAAGTCAATTATCGACCCCATCCACTGACGCCGCATTCGCCAACACAATCTTAGCTGCCCACAACCGTGTCCGTTCCCTCCATGGAGTACAAAACTTGAGCTGGAACGACACTTTGGCCCAATACGCAGTCGACTACGCCGCCCGTACTTTTTCATGTGACAATGTCCAATTAGTCCATTCTGGTGGACCCTATGGAGAAAACTTGGCTGCTGGATACCCCGGTGGTGATTCACCCGTCAATGCATGGTATAATGAAATTAAAGATTATAACTTTGATTCACCAGGATACTCTTCGGCAACGGGACATTTCACACAATTGATTTGGAAAGCTACTTCACAAGTTGGTTGCGCTTATGTTACTTGTAATAATGCTTGGAGACAATACACCATTTGTGAGTATTATAGCAGGGGTAACATTGTTGGAACTGATTGGACTACTGGTAAGTCATACTTTGAAGAGAATGTACTTCGTCCAGTCAGTGGTGAAGTGCAGTTACAGTAATGAGTGCAGACGTGGCACAAGTTGAAAAGATATAAATTTCGGTTATAGTTAGTTTTCTAGTTCATTTTCTAAAGTTTTATTTGTTGTTTGTTTGTTTTAGTTATCGTTTTGTTAATCAATGTATCAATGTATAAATAATACTTTGTTTTGACACATGGCATGTAGCGCAGCATTGTTCAAAGCGACACATTTCCTTACAAATTTCCTTACAAATTTCCTGATTAGAGGGCAATGTTCCACATAGATTATCTATACAAAACCTATACTTTCACATGTTTACCTTTAGTTTTTCAAAACTGAAGCAAATTGTCCCTTGGATGGTCTAGCTTTAGACTTTTCGGCTTTAGCAGATCCCAATTTTTCGGCAGAGTAAGCCTTGGCGTATGGGTTCAATCTCAACAAAACTTGCTTGTTCTTCAATGGGTTCTTCTTCAAGACATGGCCCTTCTTTTGGGTGGATTCACCAGCTGGTCTAACAACAGCTTGAACTTCAGCAGAGTTGATCAATCTGGTAACGTCAGTGTTGGAGATAATGTTAGCTGGCAATGAGTAGTTGGACTTGATGGATTTGGTTGATTCAGATCCGTAAACAGAGTCCAAAGCTTCAATAGCAGATTGGGTCCAAATGATAAATCTACCCAAGTGAGCACCTGGAGCCAATTGCAACAAACCCAAGTGTTTAACTGATGAAGTTTCAACACCAGGAATGTTTCTCAAAGCTTTAACCAAACCCTTGTCTTCACCATAAACAACCAAAGGACCTCTTCTTTGAGTAAATCTTCTACCTCTCAATTTACCCTTACCGGCTCTCATCTTCTTGGACTTGATAACCTTAACAACGTCCTTGTGAGCACCGACAGCTTTCAAGACAGCAACAGCTTCCTTGGTCTTTTGGACAGATTCAAATTCGTTACCAACAACCAATGGCAATTCCTTAACGTTTTCAACTCTGTGACCTCTAGCCAAAACTAAAGAAGTAACAGCTGAAGCAGCAATGGCAGAAGCAGTAGCATAACGTTTTTCGTTATGGTTAACTTTCACGTGCCATCTTCTCCAAGTCTTGGTTGGAGCAAACATACGACCACCTCTACACATGTTACCAAAAGCAGCTTGACCAGAACGGTGGGTACCACCACCACCAACTCTTGGAATACGAGCAACAGCTCTACCGGTACCCCATGATTCAGCTGAGGTTTGGTGACCAGCGTTTTCAGCAACAGCGTATGCTTGTCTCTTGTTCTTGTTGATTCTAACAAAGACAGAGTGGACAATATCTGGTCTGACTGGGGCAGAAAAGACTGATGGCAATGGTAATTGAGTAGATGATTGTTCACCTTGAACGGAGATGACGGAAACTTGTGGTCTTGATGACATTTTGTAAAGTGGTTTAGTTAATGAAGAAAAAGGTTTGTGTAGGTGGGAAGGTGAAAAATTTTTCACTTTTTGAATTTTTTTTTTTTTTTTTGCAGAGAGAGAGAGAGAGAGACAGAAAGAGAAGAAAGAAAATAAAAAAATTTATGTGAAAAAAAAAGGTCGTGCATTTTGGCGACACTATGTAGGGTTTCCTTCAACATTATACTATACAAAACATAATACAATAGCGTATCTCCCTCTTCTTTTTAACAGCATGAACTACTTTGAGCTTGCGCACGCTTAGGTCTATTCAAGTCAACACCGCCGGGTCTTCTTCCACCCCCAGCAGCGTCCCCTTGCCTCGACCTGTTGGCATTGGCTGCAAGCACTTCCTCTACAGGTAAAGCTCTACCTATTGCTTCAAACAATTCCACAACTCCATCACCATTTTTGGCCGAACATTCAGCTTTAATTATCTTGAATCCATCGGTTTGTAATTCTGAAATGTACTCATCAACCTCCTCCAGCTGCACTTCTCTATTATCTTCCAAATCCAACTTGTTTCCAACCAAGGCCACTACAATGTCACTTGGTGCTTGTTTCTTCAACTCTTTAATCCAATCTTGTGCCTTGGCAAATGAATTGCGACTAGTGATATCGTATACACACAATGCAGCATTGGCATTTCGGTAATACATTGGTGCCAATGATTTGTAGCGTTCCTGACCAGCAGTATCCCATATTTCGAATTTGATCGTTGTTTGTGTTTCTGGTATCGTAATCGATTGCGTTAAAAAGGCAGCTCCAATGGTTGATTCTCTAGCATCGTCAAATGTGTTCTTGACAAATCTGTGTACTATAGATGACTTACCAACTGCACTTTCTCCTAAAAGAACTAGTTTGAATTGAACAAAACGTTGTTGTGCTGATGAGGAATCACCTTGTTGTGCCGGGGTTGCCATGATTAGTGATTAGGATTGTGTTAGTGTGAAACGTTGTGTGAGATAAGCGAAATGGGTTTTTCTGTATGTGGGCAATCTACTGTGCTTGAGAATGTGTCTGAGTTGATGTAGCTGTGTGTGTGTGTGTATTATTATTATGCTTCGCTATGCTTAATAAGGTTCTATTGCTAATGATATCTTTTCCCTCTAATTGGGGTTAAAACTAATTATTTGGTGACTTGTGTGACTTGTGTGACTTGTGGGTGTGTGTTAGTGTGTGTGTTCTTTTTGTTCTTTTTTGATTTTCTCCGTCTCTCTCGTTTGCCCTTCTCTCTCTCTCTCGGCAAGAGAAAAGAATGTTGTGCTGGTGCTAGTGCTGGTTGTTTTAATTTTTTTTATTGTGCAATTGTATGCAGGTACAACAAGCAAATTCTTCACTGTTGCTTAAATAGCAAAGAAAGTAACTTGTGTATAGATAGGATAGAGACCGACAGAGAGAGAGAGGAAAGAGCTTTATATTTGCATCAGGGGGAGTTTCCTAGTATATTCCTAGTATATTCCTAGTATAATAAAGACTGAATGATTATGAACGTTGTTATTTTTGATATCCGATTAGTGGAGAAGTCTCTTCTTAGCTATGTGGCATTTAAATTTTTGCCACATTCCCATGCTAAAATATACCAAAAAGACCAGTTGAACAAAAAACTTCTATTGATGGAATGATATGTAATTTTCTTTCCGTCTTTACAAGCTCCGAATATAATAAGGTCCACACTTTAGGATACATTGTGAGTTCTTTTGACTACAGTTGTCGGCTACAGAGACTGCTCTGGCGAGGTTTAACCTCTTTATTGTGATGTACTTTTGTGTGTTTTCCTCTCAAGTAAAGTATTAAGTGGAAAAACAAACAACAATGCCCTCGGGGAGAGAGAGAGAGAGAGAGATTGTGTTAGTGTGTGTTAGTGTGTGTATGCCAGCCATCCACTACTAGATTGAAAGGGAATGATTTACTGGTACCATACAGTGCACTAAGACCTACCTACAGTACCACTTAGAGCTAAAGATACATTACCAATGCTCTTGTTTTGAAAACACTTGTGTTGTTGTACTATATAGTGATGATGATGTCATAGAGAGAAGAAATTTTCCGTCTTTTTTTCCAGTTTCGGACTGCTGTTGTCTTCTACGGCTGAATGACTGACTTTTGTATGAAAATTAACAACGAGGGCGAGGCAGGAGGAAAAAAAAAGCATCCAACAACTGGCTGAACACACTTGCACACCCAGTAGTTACTTAGCACCATAGTAGCTTATTCTAAAGAAAGCTTTCTTCTATCGAAACTGTACTTCAATATATCCTTACTGTTGTACTATATGAACCCATCTCTCTCTCTCTCTCTCTCTCTCTCTTTCTCTCTGGACTAAGTCCTCCTCCTCGTCCCCCCCCCAAAAAAAAAGAAAGAAAAAAAAAACAATTTCGTAGAATTATCCATTTCATACTGCCACTGCTACTACTGCTACTACTGCTACTGCTACTACTGCTACTCACACACACACACTCACTCACTCACTTTAAATTTCGCTTTTAACAAAGAAAGGAAAAACAAAATTAAAAAAATAAAAAAAAAAAAACAACAAAAAAAAAAAAACAACAAAAAAAAAACAGTCAATCCTAAATTTGAGACAATATAACTCCATTGAGCATAGAAATACAACCATACCCAATATAGCATCCACAGGTATCACAGAACACCACCACGTTACACTACGAATACATTGCGTAAATTAACAATTCTCCCTATCTAAATTTACTAAATCGACGTTGACGTTGGGGGTACCTCAATAGCTTTTTAATCGAGTTGCTCATATAATTAAAAGAGGAGAAAAAGAAAACCACAACCGGTACGACTACTGTTCAAATTCTCCTCTCCACTAATGACACACAATGAGCACAGTTGGCATAGAAGAAAATGATCGGAGATTTGTCGACTCATTGGTCAAGCGTATTGAGTCACTACTTCCATTCAGAACAGGCCATACTGTACAAGAGGTGGAGATTGATGCTCAGTTTATAACAACAAGAAATTTACTATTGGATTTACATTGCAAAAATGGACACATGATATCATTGATTATAACATCATTCACATCACTACTACTGACAATCAACACAGAAGCACAAAATGCCAGACTCAAGTATCGAGATGAAAAATCACGGTCATCAACATTGTTAGTATGCAAGACTTTGGCTGAGATATTGAAAGCAAATTGGGACAGAGAAACTACTTTTTTGGAAGACAATGATATATTGAGCAACTACTCGAGATTCTACTACTATGAACAACCACAACCTCTAAATTCAGCCATAATTTCTGATGTCCTAAGCTTTTACATTAATTTGATGTCTACGGGAGTGGTTAGAAGAGTACTTGCAATGGTGAGGAATGAAAAATCAATGACTAATATAGCTATTGCCAAAGAAGAGCAGGATATTGCTAGGGAAGATCAACCAATGACTGAGCTGGAAAAAGTATTGAATGCAATTGCAGATATTGACTCTTATATCGAAGTTGTTCTTCGATTCATATCTACCGCTAATCCAGATGATTATTACAAATACATCCAGACAAAGCTATATGCATACTCAGATACCAGTCAAACCATACCACTCCCTACTATTCAAAAGTATTGTCCACTAATGAAGTATGCATTTTATTCAGAAATGAATGCAGTGATTTTTGCCGAGGAGTCGTTAAAGACAATTCCCGTGATCAAGTCAAATACTTGGAGACAAGTTTATTTGTTCTTTTTGGCAACTAGTATCAAAGATCAATCGCTTTCCAGAGTGGGTGATTATAACGCCTTGGTTGATCCAAACAATCTACGTCATGCCACTGCGTTGAAGCAGCTATTTGATTCGGCAATGTCAGTGTTTGAAGACAATTATACACTAGTCTCGTGTGCTCCATACATATTGACGTGTTTCCTTAGTTTATGTGTGAGTGATTTTGCTGAAATGAATTCACTCAAACCATTGAATAAATTGAAGTTGGCATTTAATAAAAGACTCAGATTCCTAACGACAATCTTGAAAGATGCTGCCAATTGCAACAATTTGGAAAGTCTTGAAGCATTGATAAATATTTTCCACTTGGGAGCAAGGCTTGAAACGAGTAACTTTAAGAAACATCCAGTCTTGATGTTTAGTTTACGGCATTTGGACGAGGTATTTCACCAATTGGTCAGATACGAGGAAATACACAAGGATCAATTAGTAACCGATGACGAATTGGCAACCAAACGTGATTACTTGTTGGTAAATTATTACATTGCTGCAGTTGTTCTCCGCCCGGAAAAGTACACCAAGATAATCATTGAACGCTACAAGCGATCAGAAGGAGATATGAGGATAAATAAATTATTCGTCAAGGTGATGAAGGGATTGGCTGAGATTGAAATCGCCAAGGATATTTTCTACTCCTTTATGTTGCAATTCAAGGGCACCTTGAAATCAATCATGTATGGCTCACTAAAGATTCTACGTGGATATGGAGACCGAAACAACGAGCCACCCTCCGAAACTTCGTATTACTCTGATGCTTCAAGTATCGATGATAATGAAATGCGGGCAAATCAAGCAAGAGACCACGCTTTCCATCAAAACAAATCAAGTATTGATCATTATGCTGAAACATTATTTTTTGACAAGACACAACCATCAAAGGACGAAACTAGAATCAAGTCGCCAGCGGCAATCTCCCTAGCGTCATCAAACACCTACAGCTTCAGAATTGTAAATGGCGCCGAAGAAATTGTGTCTGATATTTTTTCAATATTTGCTGCTGCACCAGAGCTCTACTTTAATGACATGAAGTTGATGGATGATGCAAATTTGCAAATAATGCCCTATGGTGAGTTACTTCGACAAGTGGTGGAGTTTTGTCACGATGTAACCGTTCCCATAAGATTGGCCTTCAAGGCAAACTGGATAGTGGAGGGAAATTCTCGACTATTTGACTCGGCACGAAAATTGTCCATGCAAATGGTGACACGAGGAAACAAGATTGAAACTGAATACACAACACTTTCAGCATTTGCTAATTTCAATATTTGCAATTGCATTGTTCAATCAATTTGTGAAACTTGTTTGGGATTGGCATTATCGAAACCCAAGTTCAAGTCGAGTTTTTTGTTTTTAATCAATTTTTTGCATAAACGCGATAGTTTTAGTAAAGTCTTGAGAACAAATGCAATTATTCAAGATCCTAAATCGCGTGAATTGTATCAAACGTGTGGAAGGGTGATTAATTCCGTGGAGAAAGTGTTGCTTTTGTCCTTGTGTACTCATGACGTACAGTTTTACAACTATACAAAAGAAGGTATCAGGTGGTATATCAATGAAATCAACAAAAACAAACTGTTGTACCAGCATGATGACATTGATGATAATCAACTTGAACTTTTCCAAAGACTTCGCAACGATGAAGGGGTCTTCACCGGATTTGTGTCGTTACAAAAGCGACACCGCAAGATTCTTCGTGAAGCTAAACCAACTAAATCCTTATACCACGTTTGGCTAATTATTCTTGGCCGATGGAACAAGATATTAAAGCGCAATGACCAGATTAATGAAAACAATTTGATTTTCCGTCACTTCACTGGGTTCTTGGTGTCAACATCTGGGTGTTTTATGTCTGCTGACACTGATACTACCGCGGTGGAGATTCGTCAAAGAAGCAGTGTTCACATTTCCGATTTTTTCGACAAGTGTATTGACCTCTTGAATTCACCGGACTTGGTTGTGCGAGTAATCATCAAGGATACTTTGTCAAATGAGTCGCATTCCGATATATATCATCTCATTACGACAAAGCTAATGGCTCGTGCAAATACTTATGCCGACGAAAAATTGCATACTGAAGAAAGCATAATATTTGTGGAGGAGGCAATGATTATTATGAGTGCAATGATTAATGTTCGCAACGATGGAGCTTTGTTACTTTCTTCCTTGTTGCCCCACATTTGCCAGTTTTTCATAACATTTATCAATAATGTTGCTGATATCACTGACAAGTTTAGGCTGAAGTTGAGGTTTTGTAAATTGGTGCAAGCGCTCGAACTGGATAAATCAAACACGGGACTACATGGTGCCTACAAACTTCGTAATTTCTACAGCAAGTCAATGTTGGAATGGTTGGAACAGATTGTCATATTGGATACAGATTCAAGTAACAAGAACCTTTCAGAGAGCAAGGTTTCGGAATTGAGTTATCTAAGAATGGATCTTGCCGTTCAGTGTTCAAAGAGCTTGAGCTTGCAACTTGAGAATTTGTTACTTGAAATACCAGATGGCGTAAAGGATAATGAAGTGAAAAAATACAAGGATATTGCATTTGGAAATTACTTTTCAGTATTTTACAAGATTATTCAAAAGTACACCAAGACTCCATCATCGGATCGATTCAAGCTCAAGTTGCAACAAGTTACCGACCATGTTTTGACTTCAATCACCAACTTGCTACAATACGATTCGGAAATTGGAATTCAGTACTTGCTCCCCATGGGTTATCACGAGGATAAAAAGATTAGAGCCATATTCTTGAATGTCTTTGCTAATATGTTGACTTCCAAAACCGTTAAGAAAGTGGAGGAGGAGTTCCCATACGAATTGATTGAAGAATTGGTTCATGAAACGGAAATTTTTGGGTCCATTGCTGAATGCGCATCCAGCTCTGAGCATAATTTACTTGCATCATCATTGTTTGGTATATTTTCCTACACCAACAACTTGGATAAATTGTTTACTGTCTTGTTGACGGATGAGATTGCAAACTTGACTCGATCAACCGACTTGTTTCGAAGAAATTCCACCTTGACCAGATTACTTTTCAACTTTACCCAAGATTATGGATTGGAGTATTTAAAGAGTGAATTACTAGCCATTGTTGAAGAGATTGTCAATGAAGATATCTATTTTGAAGTTGAGAAACGAGAGTCAAGTGAAGGCACTGCGTTATTCATTACCTATTTAGGAAGAATTGTTGATCTGATTGTCAATTCGTTTGATTTGCTTCCAAACTCATTCAAATTTGTCTGCTCACGAATCTATCAATCAGTATCGAGCAAGTTTGAAGACTCTGCTTTGATTGCAGTAGGTTCATTTATATTTCTAAGATTCATATGTCCAGCAATTGTCAGTCCGCAACAATACTTCAAGATCCCCGTTGAAAGTTCCAAAACAAAACGATCCTTGATGCAATTGGTTAAAATATTGCAGAATATGGCCAATGGAACACTAAGCACGATCAAATGGCCAGGTTTAGTCGACGACGGTGAAGTATTGAATGGTTTCAATACGCGAATCAAGACTTTTTTAAAAGCCATTTCCACGGTTGACCTCACCGAGTACCCTTTTCAAAAAGGTTCATGTGAAAAACCACTTGCTGAATTGAGATATTTGCACAAGTTTATCTACACTTACTTTGCGCCCATTAGAATGAATTTCCTTCTTGGGAAATCGGCATTTAGTGTACGCACGTTACATGAACGAGTCAAGAAATTCAAGTCGTTTGACGTTGTGGTTATGAAGTTGGGCCAACCAAAAGCTAGTGTTCGATTGCAATTGGCGTCCAATTTCAAGATTTTTGATGCAAGCAATGGAGATGGTGAAGAACTTAAATTTAATGATTTTATGACAAAACTGTCATTAAAGTATGCCGACACACCACCTGATGCTGTGAACCTCATCCAGTCTTCAATCTTTAGAGATGGGACCCCGGTTATTGTTGTTAATCTCCGGAGAATGAAGTATCGCCCTGATGATATCAATTACTTGGTTTTTAAACTACTTGAGACGGCTTCACAACTTTGGGAAAACAAGTTTTATCTCATTTATGACTTTTCCGAGTTTTATTTCTTCAAAATTGACGCACCAGCTGAATATACCCGATTGGTTTCATCGTTTACACCAAAGCAATTCTTTTCTAGTTGCTCGCGTGTTTACTATTTCAATGTTCCGCGAACTGAGTATTCTAGTTTGATCAGATCGATGCAAAGTATAAGGAAAAAGGGGTCAGAATATGGAACTAAAATCTTTATTCATTCGTCGATCGACCCGGATAATATCGTTAGCAATCTTTGTTTGGATCCAGAGACGGTCTCAATTAGTCGCGACGCTAAAGTGACTTACAAAATTGTGCAATTGTACGAGCCAACAAATCAAAGATTCGAACCAGTTAGCCTTCGAATAGGTAGGAAATTTCTCACCATTTGTTTCAAAGAAAGCGTTCAATTCAAGAGCCCTTATTCAGCCGTGGACGCATTCACACCGTTGGAGGTGCATCGATTGACTGATTTGGTTAGATGTGAGGTGTCTGACTTTACGGGAGTTGAAGATGAATTTACAATATATTTTAGGCATAACGAGCCGGTAACCTTCAAGTCACCCGATAGACTTGAAATTTTGCGATTTTTATATTTCACAACATCAAGATTACCAAGAGATACGTCATTGTTGGATGCTGAAAAGGAATCACACGCTGAAGTGCACGTGATGCATTGGTTTGGAAGATTGTACAATATAGTGTTTCAGGGATTGCTTAGCACTGATGAAGAAGTTCAATCATCGGCTGCCGGTTTATTTGGGTCCTTGTCGTCATATTTTGGAATCGATTTTGGAATCACGGAATCCCATGCCAAGGCATTGCTATTCCCCACCGATGCAACTGATTTAGTTGTATCGGTATCAAGGCATTTATCTCATGCTTTCCCTGAAATGACTTATAGATTTTTCAAGGCCTATCTTGACAATTTTGAAAAAATGGATTCGGAAGCTCGATTAACGTCAATCTTGTACATTTCGCCATGGATCAACAACATCTACGACTATGTTTATTCGCAAAGTGGATTTAGAGGACCTGATCGCGTGGCTGATTTAGTACGACAATTTTGTCGTATTACAATGATCAATAAAGATCGTGTTCCGTTCACCAATGGCTATATCTGGAAGATTCTTTTCCGTGAGACACGCTTGGTTTCATCTTTGGTTGATGAAGTTGTGGCATTTGCAATTGATAGCAAAAATGAAGGTCCCGAATGGTCATTCATTATCGCGGTTATTACTCCCTCGGTTGAAGTGTGTGGTGAAGTTATATCAAGATTGTTGACGGCTATAAGGTACACCCTCACCACTGACTCTGCTATTGCTTCACAATCAAAGCTTTTTGAAATAACAGTATTGGTGAAGATTTGTTCAGCTTTGTTTTTCAGCTCCTACACGCTTGCACGATTGTACTTGGCAGATGTCATTTTTCTTGTCACTTTGTTTCTAGATAATGGGTACTTGGAGGTTGGGTCTGATTTGAGAAACTTGATAATCAGCACCGTGCAATCATTTTTGCACAAGCCGAACTTGACAAGTTACCAACAAGATGTCATCAATAACACCATTGAGTATTTCACAACCCCTAGAGCGAAAATGCTATTTGGTATGACGCGAGAGTCGAAATCTCTTGCAGATATAGGCCAAGCATTCAATAGAATTATGAATTTTGAAGTCTTGTGTGATTATTTGAATGAGTTTATCGAGGTTGTTAGCACTTCAGATGACAAAACAAATTGGAAAGCTAGATGGTCTTCAAATGCAATTGATGTGGCATTCAATAATTTTTCACTATTTCAAGACAAAGCAATACTAGTTGTCGGTATACTTGCCAAGCGAGGTATTACCGACTCGGTTGCATGTCGGTCAATCAAACTAGTAGCCCATGGGGAATTGAGAAGAATTGATACCGTCATTTGCATTTCTGTAGCCACTGCTCGCATTGTTGAAGGTTTACCAGTCGATTCAATGTTGCCACCAATTTTGATTTGGTCACAGTTGTGTTTTGCTTTGTTGAATCAATCCCTTCTTTACCAGTCGGCGCTTGAAAATGTTGTTGCATCCATTGTGAAGATAATGAGTCTTGACGATCATATCGAGAAGGCATATGAGCAAAGACGATACTTGGAGCCATTCTTGTCGGAATTTGAAGAAAGGCATGAAATTTGCATTACCAAGGAAAACATTCGAACCTACTTTTTCTTTATTCTTACCCAAGGTCTTAAAGTGTCACAGTATAGGAGTTTATCCTTGACTTGTATCAAATCGTATTTCAAGAAACGTTATGAACGCAGGGATGTGATTCCAATAAATGGAACCAATATTGCCAATAATGCTTATTCATTTCTTGTGATGGTGTATTTGTTTTCTGATACAAATGATTTGGAGGCGTATTTGAATGAGTTGGGAATTGTTTATGAATCATTTGAGTTGAACAATGGGCAACGAATTCCCAGTTTTTTGATTGAGTTTTTAGGATCAAATGATGAAGTATCTAAATTTGCCATGGTGCAATTGGGAAGATTCTTTGCTGATGAGAAAATCACTGATATTGGATTCAGAGTGAAATTTATTTCCATCTATCATGAATTATTGAATACTAAACCTGAAGCAGCATTACTTATTTTCCACATGATTGAGCGGGCTTTGACGCTGGATTTAGCAACCACAAATTCAATGGAGACAGTGGAGAGCATATCTAAAATCATATTCAAGGTTTCTGAAATAAAAGGATATGAGCCAGAAAGATATATCAACTCCATTGACGAGATGCTTAAAGCAAGAAAGATTACTTATTTGAAGAAAATGGATGACTTGCAACCAGTGGAAACTATACTTGACGAAGATGGAGAATTTAATGCTGATTTCGACAATGATATCAAAGCTGTTCAGTTTATGTTTTACAGATCTGCATGTTCCTACATCGAGGGATTAAAGTTGGAGGATTGATGAGACAAACAGGTATTCTTCGAGGCATAAGCGGACTAAAAAAAAAAAAAATTTGAATTCATTTTGCTCGGTATGAAACATGACCGAGTTTTATAGAAGAATGGATTACGTTTTTTCGAAAGTCTGTTGTATACGATTAATGAGAATCAATGATGTACATTTTATAATGAAAGGTCATGTATACCTAATAATCTCTATTTGATCAGTTTAAAATGGCTCTCAAAATCATTCTTTTGTAAACGGTATAGCAACATTGTAGCTCTAGCATCCTCAATTGGATTATGCTCTCCAGTTTGAATGTCTAGATTCAAAAAATGCTTGGCCAAGTTTTTCAATCTTGGAGTTCTACCAGATGAAATTGTTCTAAAGGGAGGAAATGAACTAGTATCTCTAATCATTGATGTTGGGTGCGACAACTCCAACTTGTCAAGATCATTCTCCAAGGCATGCCCCACCAAGATTTTGTCCTTGAGTATCGATTCAACCTTGGATTGTGCCTCGTCAAAATCCATCGCGAATTTCATGTGCCATGGTGCAATTCCTGAAACATTAGTCCTCCAATCTGTCACTTTCCCTTTTGGTCTCACGTATTCATCCATAACGACATGACCGTAGAAATTTACAATTGTAACTCTAGCAAGTGCCGATACATCTTGGGGCCCCACTCCAACAAACTCACAATCTATGGCGACAATCTTTCCAAGATCCTTTCTTTTATCCTTTTTCGATTTAGTAATGTTATTATCAGTAGTTGGGAAGTTTTTCGGATTGATCTGGTTATTTCCTAGTGTTGTCCAAAGAACGTATTCTAAAGGACCGGCATTAACTGACCCATCACAGTTGACTCGATTCTGTTTTAAACGAAGAAGATGTTTGTCCTTTTCAGTTGAATTTCGTACATGATTCTGATGTAGTTTTGATTTCTTTGGTTTCTTTGTTTCTGGCTTTTGAATCCGTGAACTGAGTTGTTTCCAGTTCAGAGACAAGCCCGTCATAACTCCTTTGGTTGGGCTTGAATCTGTTAGTCCGACTGGTATTGTGCTTTCCCCTGAAAAATTAAATCATAGAGACAACACACGGCGCCTATGCAAGAACTTAAAAAAAAAAAAAATAAATAGCGAGGTTCAAAAGTTACTTAACGCGGAGGCGAAGACCCTTGCTAGTTTTTCTGGACTGTTTAAACAGAAATTATATCACTATTGATTTACTTAACTGTAATAGCACTATATAACCCCACTCGAAAGCTTGTAAGCTTGCAACACCCATCTTAATTTGCTAATAATTTCTGAACATTCCGACTCGGACACCGACACCAAGTAAAACTTCTTCATTGGGTCTTTCGAGTTGGACCCATTTTCGCCATCAGCTTGTTGCCGTTGCACAATAATTCGAAAATGGGTTGGGTGTTTGGAATACTGTTTCACTTTCATTATTTGGGTGATGTGGAAGGAATATGTTTTCATCAGCTGCTTATTGGCGACCCGGTTGAGCTGCTGGTTCAAGTTGTGGTATGTATGATGTTGGTTAAAATTGGTTAGTTGATTTTGGGACATAGACTCCCCCATATTCTTCAACATTAAATCATCTGGAGGCGTTATATGAATATAGTCTCCATCGATTATAAAGCTCTTTTCAGTAAAAGTCTTGAGTTTCATCTTCTTCATCTTGCTATTGTTTTTCAAAACTTTCCACTTGAAATAAATTGAATTGATGTTTGTCGGGAGCTGTGGGTTATTGCCCTGTATTATATCATCCAAATACTTGTTCGATGCTATAGGCTCCTTATTTGATTTCGTTGTCGACTTGGGCGGTTGTTTTGATTTAACCTGCTCTGGCTTATTTTGTGCTGGTGTTGCTGAACTTTCCAACTTGATGTCCTGCACCTTGGCAGCCAACTCGTCATTGTATGGGGTGATGTTTGGTGCAGTTAAATTTGCAGGAAATATATCCGGACTGGTTGTTGGTTTCAATTGGCTGTTTTTTTCCTCTCTGTCAAGTATCAAATTAAACTTTGTATCAGAAGGAACCAACTCCAAGATAGTCAGATGTAAATTTCCACAAAGTTCAACATCCTTTACAAACCTACTCTTTCTTCCATCAGCTTCTACGACCTTGAAGCGGTATTCAGTGGTGATAAGCCCTCTTTGGACACAAAAATCTTTCAATACTTGCCCCATTGTATAATTTCGAGGAGCCTTGAATGAAACCTTGATTGGAATCCCACTATTATCGTACTCAAAAACACTAACCAAGAGTTCAACTTTAGGAACTTCATCGTCTCCTTGATCAATGCTTTTCTTCTTTCGTTCAAATGCGGTTAGGTTTTGTTTAAATTCTATTGGAAGAGGCGACAAGGTCTCATTTCTGTCAATTTCGACGACATCCTTTACACGACATAACGCCAAATCTTTTGGATTGTTGTAGGAGGCAAAGGTTCTGTTTCTATCCAAAACCCCAAAAGAGCCGTAGTTTTCACCGTCTTCATCAACTAGCTCTAGCCTCCAAAAGTTCGGGTTTAAAAATGAAGGATCATTCAACTCACTTACTTCAGAAAGTTTCAACAAATTCAACAATATGAATCCTATGCAGTCTGCTATTGATACGCTGCGATCTATACTCAAATTTTTCAACGTTGGCTTTGTTTTGGGAGGTAGAAATACATTCAATTGTGTAGCTCTTGAAGAATTTGCACTAACCGTGCCATCAACAAATAGATAATAATTTAAGGGGTTCACGGTGGTGGACTTGAATCTTGAAAGAATCATTGAGCTCAAGTTCGACGCATGAATAGTATCTGAAATCTTTGGCTCTACCTTGGGAAATGAAAGCGAAGGTTTTTCGAGCTCAACCAAATTTCCAAACGATCGTACTTGCATCAAATTGAGTCCCACTGGTTGACTGTTTAGATAGTTGGCAACGTTCTTTGGAGCAGTGTGGTCGCCGAACGTGTTGGCTCTTTTTTTCCTAACCATACTAAACTGTGGACCCATGTACTCCTTATTCTGGATCAGTTTGTCTAGCGCATTACTAATGGAGTCCGATCGCGAATATGATTCCAAAATTGTATCATTATCTAAATCAGTGAACTCGGAGTCGTCGGATATCTCACCATCGGTCTCGAAACCATGGTCGTCTTCAGCGTCATCTTCGTCATCTGTTGTGACCTCCAAAAACTTGTCATTGAATCCAAGGGAGCTCCCACTGTCTTGGACTTGATCGGACGACAGGTTGTACTGAATTGAGCTGCTACGTGGCTCGACTTGGTCAATGCTAAGTGAGCTCTTGGAGTATCCAGCGGTAGACAGCTCCTCTTTATCCGTGGTATCTTCTTTTGAAGTGGAAAGTTGTGAGGATCCATAGGTGACGATAGACGCTCGTCTCTCATCGTCACTGCTATCTGAATCCGTCAGTTCATTTTTCCCCGACTTGAAAAACTTGACAATGGGGATTTTCAGTTTAGACTTTGATTTCTTTTTGCTTTGTCTTGAGTGCAATGCACCAAAATGATTTTGGCCCAGAATCTTTTCCTGGACTTCTTCCAACTCAATGGGGTCTTTGTCGCTATCGTCATCACCGTGTACTCTATCAGTTGTGTCCGAAGGGGGGATATTATCCTTGATTGACCCATTATTCAAGCTCCCAGAGTAAGCTGCATTCAATTGCTGTATCTGGTGTTTAGTTGACCCCAGCAGTTGCCGTTTTGTTTTGCCCTTTCGCCTTCTTGAATACTCTTCCGCATCGCCTGAATTTTTCCGTTGCTGGTGTGGGCTATTCTCGATTCTCCTCTTCACTTGGCTCCCGATTTCGAACGTAATTGGTGGTGAGTTTTGCAATGGAGCATATGGAACGCTCCCCTTGAAATATGGGCCATTATCAGGGTAGTTGGGGGCAACGATTCTTCTAAAGTATTCCGATTCATCGCCCATAGATAGATACGATGTTCTCAAATGGTTCAACAATTGAGCTTGGTCCAAGGGGAACGCCATTGGTCAAATGATATCAGTATATTGAAGAACAATTATAGTTTTATACTCTTGAATATCTGCGGAAGTCTCAACATGTAATGCAAGCTACTCTGGAAAATATCGGTGGTATGGAGTGGGTGGTGTTTTAATAGGAAATGATGGTTCCCAAGTTTTTATGGAGTTTCGGATATTATTACGTATGCAGCAAACAAAAAGCAAAACAAAGAAACCAACAAAAAAAAACCATCAAGAGAACTCGGCAAAACGTCATAAATAACAAACTAACACTTCGCTACTATTGTCGCAAGCCTTGCTACTGGGAATATCAGTCTTCAACCTTTTACCGCTAGACACGATAGGTATTATCTCCTTTCACTTCCAACACAGTTAGAGTTAGCGCCAAAACTTGTCATTGGACCCTTTATCGTACATATCGGTTTTGAGGTTTAGAGCACGGATTCTGCTTCTATTTCACATCGGAGACAATCTCGGGGTACACAATAGTATTATTTTAGATACCTTTCGACCTCCTTTTTGGTACTGCGATGCCAAAACATACAATAAAGTGAATACCTGTTATATACTTACATAATGTCCGGCAACAATATCAACAACTCAACCGACAAGCATAATGATGATTCTTTTCAACAATTGAATAACGACATTGACGATATCTACAAAACATATAGTACAACCAAGAATGCGAGTGTCGAGACTTTAGATTCTCAAAAAGATCGATATGTTTTCAAATATGGCGACTCTTCAGACAATCAACTACCTACGGTGCACATTTCATCACGGTTATCTTCTATGGAGCCATCCAGTTCCGAAGGAAACGTTGCAAAAAGTGTACCTGGAACCCCGTCCTCGCTTGGTTCGTTTGACTTTAGGCCACACTACCCTCGAGCAGTTACAAATTCTTCATTGAATGTTCTTTTGGATACAGCGAGCGGAAACTCCCAGTTCAAAAGCCTTGTGGACTCGCCAGTTGGTCACAATGATGACGACGCAAACACGTTAGATGATGGAATACCAAAGTCGTCAGAGTATAAATCAGAAGAACATAATTGGAGGGAAGAAGGCGCTGCCGTCAAGACTGTCAAAAAACCAAATGGCGAAGTATCAACAATTAGAAGAAGTGTTACCGACTTCAAATTTGGTAAAGAGTTGGGAGAAGGTTCCTATTCCACTGTTATACTAGCCACAGATAAAATCAGTAACAAGAATTATGCAGTCAAAGTGTTGGATAAAAGACATATAATCAAGGAGAAAAAAGTCAAGTATGTCAACATTGAAAAACACGCATTGAATAGATTGAGTAATAGAATGGGGATCATTTCCCTTTATTTCACATTTCAAGACAAAGATTCGCTATATTTTGTGTTAGATTATGCATCAAATGGTGAGCTCTTGACACTAATCAAAAAATATGGGACTTTGAATGAAGATTGCACCAGGCATTTTGGTGCGCAGATATTGGATGCTATCAAGTACATGCACGATAATGGTGTCATTCATAGAGATATCAAACCCGAAAACATTTTGTTGGATGACAAGATGCGGATTCAAATCACAGATTTTGGAACAGCCAGATTATTGGAGAAAAAGAACGATGAAAGTGAAGATTATCCTTTGGATGTGAGGGCCAAGTCATTTGTAGGAACTGCTGAGTACGTGTCCCCTGAGTTATTGGAAAGCAAATTTTGTGGAAAGCCAGGTGATATATGGGCTTTTGGCTGTATCATATACCAGATGATTGCTGGCAAGCCTCCATTTAAGGCAACGAATGAGTATTTGACATTTCAAAAAATTACCAAGCTTCAGTATGCCTTTAGCGCTGGATTCCCCACAATAATTCGAGATCTAATCAAAAAGATTCTTGTATTACAGCCGTCGAGGAGAGCGACCATCTCAGAGATTCAAAACCATTTTTTTTTCAAAGATATCGACTTTAATGATTTTAATCAAATTTGGCAAACAGAACCGCCGGAACTTGGGCCATACAAAATGACGGCAAAATCGATGATGAAGGTTCCAGACATCATCAAGCATAGCACTTCCACAGTCATTCCTAAAAAGAAGCTGAGCAAACAGCCGAAGTCTAGTGGAGACGAAAATTCTGCCGCAACGAAACCACGCAATGGTGGTGCTTCCGGGCCCACTGGGACGGCAAGAAAAACTAGCAAGACTGAAGTTACTGGTAATGTAAATCCGGCGAATGCAGCAGCATATGCTTTGCACAAACCATTGACTGCTTCAGATAGTAGCATTGGAGAGAGTAATCCGACTTCAAAGGAGAACTCAAATGACAGCAGGAGGAGCTCTCGTGGTGCGCAACCAGATTATATACCAGGAACGAATATTTTGAGACCACAAATTAATACGCGTCCGTCACTTCATTCATACAAAAGCAGTCGTGAAAAGGCAAAGCCCGCAGTCAAGTCGAAACCAAACATCATGGAGGTTAGGCCGTCGGGTACTTTAGAGGATGCTTGGGGAGCATATTTGACTCACCCAGACGAAAGAGTCCTTCGAGTTGGATCAGTCTTTGTTCACAAAGAATCTACTGAGGTGTTTGAGAGAAAGAACAAGGGCTCTTTACATGATTCACCATTGGATGCAGGAAATTCACAGCGCAATCGTTCCAATACCAGTTTACTTTCTCAGATGGTAAATGGGGTCCCCACAAAGCAGAACTTTGATAATGTCGATGAGAAGGTTGCCATAAAGGAGCCATATGAGGAGTCATTTTTGCAAAGGAGTAATAGCAAAAAGAGTAGCAAGAAAAGTAGCGATCTTGAGAGATCACAATCCACAACTTCAAACAAGATTTCCAAACGTTCTATTTTCAAGAAATTGGGATTGTCCCAAAGTGAAAAGAATGACGAAAGTGATGACGAAGCTGTCAACATTTTCACCCTTGAGAAACCTCAAGTTGGCACCATGATTGTGACAACTCATGGGAGAGCACTTGTATTTGCAAGAAAGAACTTGGAGTCTGAATACGAAGTGATTCTCTCGATACAATTGAAGTTTCCATTTATCAGGTTTCAAGAATTAGTATCGGCACAAAATAGGTTTTCCAAAATGCTACCTTCAGTTGGAGTATTCACAATCACTTCAGTTGAGCTGACTTATGTGTTTGAAGTGGAAAAGTTTGAAGTGAATCAATGGACAGATTCTTTAAGTAGGAGCCGCAATAATCAGTTGGAGAGAGAAAAGCTCGAGCTGAATGCAGCGCCAACTTTAAAAGGGGATGCAAAGGGCAGCGTATCCAAATCCAGTTCTGAGAGCCTTGTTTTAACTCCAGCCAAGGAACGTAATCAATCACCAAGCCTCACTAACACTGCTGCAACAAGAAATCCTACACCACCATCTTCATCAAGTAAAGCCGCCAAACACTCGCCACCAGATACTGCGAGGTCTACCATCCGGGAAACTCCCAAATCCTCCCACTTATTGAAAACCAGGATGCAGCGCTCGACACCAAGAAGGAAACCGCCTCCAGTCAGTCCCCCAAATGAAATGAATACAACTGGGTTACCAAAAGACAGCAGCTCCGACAGTGGGTTTTTACGAGCAGCCAAATTGGCAGTGGCGCATAATGCTCATATTCCGTTGTCGACCAACAGACGATCCAGTTTTACAAAAGAAGACGGTAGAAAAGTTGACTTGATAAACACCAGAGCTGTATCCAAGGGGCATGGACAGACATCCAGTAATCCAACTCTGCCTGTCATCACAAGTCTGAATTCGAAATTCTTAGCCCGAAGCATTAGAAAGTAAGTCGTAATTAATAGAGCTTGATATTAGATATGGAGACAAGAGAAAAGTAGTTTGTAGCAATCGTTAATTGATCTTTGTTCTGAAAACATTATTGTCAATTTGCCAGCTGGTATCTTGGTGTGGCTTCCGTTCTTATACTCTAGAGACTCATTTATTCGATTCACTAAGAATGTAAATCAGCATTCCACTCTAGTTGACAAAACAAATGGCACCGTCCTGGTTTAACAGAGCAAATGGATTTGGGGGAGATGAGCATGTAAGATGATGGTGGAACTTTTCATAAGTGTCACGAGATGATAACTTAAATTTTGTGGGATACTTTTTAGGGCTATAAACCCATGTTAACTCATCTAGATCCATGCCGCAATAGTTTGTAGTGCTCTTAATTTTAAAAAGAACACAAAGTACCAAAATAACTCTTTCTCTCCAAGACAAAAAAAAAATTTCAGCTAACCTCCTTTGAAATTGAGACTTATTGGATACAGTTACACTTCATTGACCAAAGACTACATACATCAAAAATGGCTAAATTCATTAAATCAGGTAGAGTTGGTATGTTTGAATCAATCATGTGTATCGAGTAAGAGATGGGCGGAGCACGAGATAGTGAGGTTGATATTCGTTCAGGACACAAGTTTAAGAAAATTTATCAAACAGTTTATATACTACCAGGAAGTCCCCAATGCAGCAACGAATTCATTCAACGTGATTATCCACCGATAGGATAACGTCTCCAGAAGTCATGATGGTTTTGGTTTTAGGACTACTGAATCTCCGATGAGAACCACCCCATGAACCGATTTTTCACTCCATCATTCTCCCACATTTATTTTTCAGCATTATACTAACAATTCATTTATAGCTATTGTTGTCCGTGGACGTTATGCCGGTAAGAAGGTTGTCATTGTAAAACCACATGACGAAGGTACCAAATCTCACCCATTCCCACATGCCATTGTTGCTGGTGTCGAAAGAGCCCCATTGAAGGTCACCAAGAAGATGGATGCCAAAAAGACTGCCAAGAGAACCAAGGTTAAGCCATTTGTCAAATTGGTCAACTACAACCACTTGATGCCAACCAGATACTCTTTGGATGTCGAATCTTTCAAATCAGCTGTATCATCAGAAGCTTTAGAAGAACCATCACAAAGAGAAGAAGCCAAAAAGGTAGTAAAGAAGGCTTTTGAAGAAAAACACCAAGCTGGTAAGAACAAATGGTTTTTCCAAAAATTACATTTCTAAGGGTTATAGAGAGAGAATAACGATTTGGGGAGGAAGTTAGTTTTTGGATGATTTGCATGAAGTCAGTTTTGTATAGTATCAATTAAAATTACGTTTAATTTAATGGGGTTTTATATCATCTTTGGTCAAGAAATATCACAGTTTGAGTGGGTGGAATCTTGTGGCTCCAGCATTTTATTTACCGTCTCTACAAGATATTAGTAAATCTTTCTTAGATACGTTCTATTTCTGCGCCGCTATAAGACGTGCTTATTGCACTTTCATAACAGATATTGGTCTGGCCATACCCGGAGCCGTACGATTTTAAAGTGGTAGCGAAGGATGAATTCTCCGATGGTGAAAATTTCCTGCAACTTAGAGTCATAGATCACACCCAGCGAACCACAATTTACACCTCCACTACAATCATGTCAGTAGAAGAAAAAGTAGCTAATTTGAAACTCCAAGACGAAAGCGAACAAAAAATCACTCCATGGGAGGTCGAGGGTGCAGTTGTTGATGGTAAATCACAAGGTATAGATTACGACAAATTGATCAAACAATTTGGCACCAAAGCGATTACCCAAGAGACTTTAGCTCGCTTTAAGGAGGTGACGGGGCAAGAACCACACCCATTCCTAAAACGTGGTGTTTTCTTTTCTGAAAGGGACCTACACAGGATCTTGGACTTGTATGAGCATGGGGAACCATTCTTTTTGTATACTGGAAGAGGACCTTCGTCCGATTCCATGCATTTGGGACACATGATTCCATTTATTTTCACCAAATGGTTACAGGATGTTTTTGATGTCCCATTGGTGATTGAGTTGACTGATGATGAAAAGTTTCTATTCAAACCAAAATTGACTATTGATGATGTCAAGAATTTTGCTGTTGAAAATGCCAAGGACATCATTGCCGTTGGATTCAATCCAGAAAATACATTCATCTTTTCTGATTTGCAATACATGGGTGGAGCATTTTACGAAAACGTTGTAAGAACTTCACGTCAAATCACGACATCAACTGCAAAAGCTGTTTTTGGCTTTACCGATACTGATTGTATCGGAAAGATTCATTTTGCCAGTATTCAAATTGCAACAGCATTTCCGTCATCTTTCCCTGATGTGTTAGGCTTACCACCAAAAACACCATGTTTGATTCCTTGTGCTATTGACCAAGATCCTTATTTCAGAGTATGCAGAGATGTCGCTGATAAGTTAAAATTTTCAAAGCCAGCATTGATTCATGCCAAATTCTTTCCGGCATTACAAGGAGCCTCGACCAAGATGTCTGCTTCAGATACAACCACTTCCATTTTCATGGATGATACACCAAAACAAATACAAAAGAAGATTAACAAGTTCGCATTTTCTGGTGGTCAAGCATTGATGGAGGATCATAGAAAGTACGGAGGTAATGTTGATGTTGATGTTGCATACCAATACTTGTCATTCTTTAGTTATGATGATGAAAAATTGGAGAAATTGGCTGAAGGTTATAGAAAAGGTGAGATACTATCGGGTGAGATGAAGAAGGAATGTATTGCGGTGTTGCAAGAATTTGTAGGAGCATACCAAGAGAGGAGAAGCAAAGTTGATGATGAGATCGTTGATAAGTTTATGAAACCTCACAAGTTAGTTTATGGTCAACAAGAAAGAAAAGTTGCACCCAAGTCTAGACAAAAGAATTAGAGCAGGGTTTGATAGATTTCGTCTCTAATATTTAAAATGATATATATACAGTCAATTCCTCATAATAATTTCTTTACATTCTCTAGTATGAATGATAACTTGTCAAAGTCATCTTCACAAACTTGGTCTCCTTTACCAAACCATTTAGATGCTATCGATAGTATAACTTCTCGCGGCGAGTGAATTGACATGAGTTTTCCCACTTGACTAGCCACTATTGATATTTTCATATTTGAGTAATTACCAATAATCATCTGTGGTTCTGGTGGCAATTGACCTGCAGAAGTAAACTCCTGACCGTCGTCGTCAACATCTTCTCTCTCAATTAAATCCATCATAGATTCATAGTTGATCGATGCTTTTGTAGAAACAGGTATCTTGAATGTTGTGTCTAGTATACCATCGATGGAAATGTTTAGGATCTGTTTATTGGCAAACAGTATCAAATGGAAAAAGAACTCGTGATCTGCATGTGTTACTGCAAACGACTTGCTAAACCCGTTGCTATCCTGCGTTATTTCTGACATTGAATAGAAGGAACTGGTATGATTTAAGCCACTCTGTCGTAGCACCTTGTTTGACCGCGATCAAATCACCGTGGACGGGAATTCACTTTATTGTTCGAATAAACTGTCTTACACAAAATATCGAATCTACTACAACTGAATCATTGTTTCCTAAATGAAAAATTTCATTTTGAATCATCGTGGCGGTTACTTCAACAATTGACCCATTGTCTGGGGGTATATAGAAACGGAGATTACGTGGGCCAAATATTTGATCGCTTCACCGAGTAGCGGAAATTGGTGAACTACTTCAGGCGGTGATGATAATTGGCTTCCCATTGCTCTTATTGTCTAAATATTGACTTAGATCTAAAACACATTGATATCAATACTGCCTAGAAAAAACCGTTGAATTTATTCGTTGATAACAAATATATAGATACATGATCTCTTGAATCGATGTACAATTCAAAACCTGTTAATTGGAGCTCTTTGTAGACGAGATCCCCCCATCAGTCATCAGTTAGTAATGCAATTGGTAATTGGAAGTAGTGCGACATATAGGCGACATTTTTGTTAGTAATGACAAAGAGAATGTCGTACACAATGACATCTGATTTTGTTTTCTGCGCTGAAAAGTATTTTTAGTGGGGGTAGTGGAACAGCGGTACATTGTATAGCAGATATACCGAATTACCGAAAATACAACATTAAAGTAATTTGTCCGCATCTGGTTCCATACAACGATCTCGGAAGACACCTCTTCTATTCATTGTTTGACTAACTCCTTTACATTCGATTTTGTACCTTGCAGGAGAAAGGAATTTCCTCAACATATAAATAGTTTGAAAAAAATCCATCATTCATAATCTCAAAGGCTGATTCCTAATTGCAAAAAAAAACGGATTCCACCCAAAAGCTTGGCCAAAATCTAATCCTTCACATCCTACATTGTTCCATCATCGCAGATCTCCCCGCCCGTCTCGAAGCATAACAAATGATCAAAATGACACAAGTTTTCACGCCAATCGAAGAAGCCCTCGCTGCTTTCAAAAAAGGTGAATTTTTGGTTGTAATGGATGACGAAGATCGAGAAAATGAAGGTGACTTAATCATGGCTGCAGAGCTAATAACTCAAGAACAAATGGCATTCTTGGTGCGTCATTCATCAGGGTACGTTTGTGCACCATTGTCTACGGAAAGAGCCGACAAGTTGGACTTGCGCCCCATGATTGAACATCAAACTGATAGACATGGAACTGCATACACTGTCACTTGTGATTATGCCGATGGCACAACCACTGGTATTTCTGCTCATGATCGTGCCCTCACTGTCCGATCACTTGCCAATAAGGACTCCAAACCTAATGATTTCATAAAACCGGGTCATATAGTTCCATTGAGAGCTGTTCCTGGATTATTAAACAAGAGAAGAGGCCATACTGAAGCCGCTGTGCAATTGTGTGAATTGACTGGATTGCAGCCAGCAGCTGTCATTTGTGAATTGGTGAGAGATGAGGATGGATTAATGATGAGACTCGATGATTGTGTCAAGTTTAGTAAAGAACACGATATTAAAATCATCAATATTAATCAGTTGGTTGATTACATTAGTAAATAAAAATGATGTTATGATTACGGCCACTAATAAATGCACTACTTTTGTACAAATATACTTTCATGTGAAGGGGGTGCCTTTACTTTAACATGAGCTGCACTTTTCTCTTTCCGCTAACTTCATCTTTAACTGACTTAACATCGACCTTGACCTTGTCAAAAACTCCCACAGTCCTCTTGTTGCCATTAAGATCAGTAAATGTCAATTCGTACTTGTCTTCATCATAATTGGCACTGTTTACATCACCCATGGTCTCAAGCTTGATGAGTCCTTCAACACCAAATTTAGGCACCAACACCACTATACCATTATTGAAACTCTTGATAACATACCCTTCATGTTCAGCTTCATTACTTCTCATAACTTGTCCAACATAATATTCAATACTGGCTCTTCCAGCAAACTGGGCATTTCTGTGACGCTTATTGATATTTCTCACAATCATCTCCATCTTATTCTTATCTCTATGACTTAAGTCCAAATTCTCGTACCCGATGGCACCAGCCAATTGTCTATGAGCAACGACATCACAATATCTTCTAATTGGTGAAGTGAAATGTGTGTAGATGTCAACTGCTAATCCATAGTGTCTAAATTCAGGATACCCATATGACCCTGAAGGGAAATATTCGGCAGCCATCATACATCTGGTTGACATAATTCTAATCAAGGTATTGAAATACGGATCATTGTGATCGACACATCGATCTAAAGAGTCGGCCAATGCTTTCGAAGACTCAGTTGAGATGGATAAGCCATTTTTCCTTACATTGAGCATATCATTCAAGGTTTCAAAATTAGTAGCTGGTGGGGCTGCATGTCTTCTCAACATTGCAGTTTGGGGATAAGCGTCATAAATCTTTCGAGCAACGGAAATATTGGCAAACAACATAAACTCCTCCACCAATGAATTAGTCTCTAATAGCTTTTTAATTTCAACTTCCTGAGGATCAGAAGTTTCACTATCCATGTGGACTTTAACTTCAGGTGAAGCTAAATTCAAAGCACCTGCATCCAATCTCTTTTGTTTCAATTTTTTCGACAATTTCAACAAGATTCTCATTGAGTTGGTCAAGTCATCATTTTGATTTGGATCATCTATACGTAATTGCGCTTGTTCATAGGAGAAAGCTTGTCTTGATTTAATAATAGACTTCATGAACTTGACATTAACAATGTTGGCATCTTCATCAACTTCCCAAATGACACTAAAGGCAAAACGATCAACAAATGGTTTCAACGAACATAGATTTGTTCCTAATAGCATAGGCAACATATCAATTCTCTTGTCAACAAGATATACTGAGGTACCTCTAGAAGCACCTTCTTGATCCAAAGCGGTGCCTGCTTTAACGAAATGAGTGACATCGGCAATATGAACACCAACTTCGTAATTTCCATTGGGTAACTTTTGCGCATGCAAAGCATCGTCAATATCGACACAATTTGGTGGATCTATGGAGCAAACAAGTTTATCTCTAAGATCAACTCTCTTTTGTAATTGAGTGTCATCTGTGTTGGCAATATCTGGAACAACCCAATTATCGCCTTCCTTGGGCAAACAATCCAAAACGTTTTTCGAAAATGGTCTATATTCAACGTCATGCTCCAACAAAAGTGCTTCAGTTTCGGCTTCAGCACTTTCAACTTCACCCAAAGCCCTCACAAAATGTCCATTGGGGTATTTGGAATCACTGGGCCATGAATCAACAACCACAACAATCCTTTGGCCAAGATATTCTTTAGCTTTTCTAGTTCTGATTCTAATTTTTGGCAACGTTTTATCCATCAAGATTACGAAACAATTTTTGGCAGAGTTTCCTGAATCTTCTTGGCTCACTGATGTTGGTGCTATTTGTCCAACATAATATCTCCATGATCTTCTCGCTATACCTACAACTTTAGCAGTTGGCTGAAGCCTCTTCTCCTCTGTTGAACCTTTGGTTGTCTTCATTGCTTCTTGAGCTAACAAGAGACGCTCTTTGTCTGATACAACACCTTCAGAAGCGGCGACATTTCCGTTGTCCTCGCCACCATCATCAGGATTATCATTGACTCCAATCGTCTCTTCTTCAATAATCGTAGTTGATGGTTCCTTCCATTTATCCTTTGGTAAAAGCTCAACAATTACTGAATCTGAGTTGAATGCACGATTCAAATTTCTTGATCCTTGTATAAGCAATGGCTTTTTGAATGCTGATACATTTACTTCACCCTGCAAGTAGTTGTAAGAAGATATGTTCAAAACCCCTTGGTATAAGGTTCCATTCTTGATCCCCGCCATGATTCTGGCATTCGAGTAGTATTCAGGGAACGTGACCTCGTCTTCTCCCTTTTTGCCTTCAAAACTGCTAAAGTCTGCCGGTATCAACTCTTTCAAGTCTTCACCATTGGGCAAACAATCAAGGTATTCAACCAATGTTTTGACGTTCAAATTTTCTTTTGCTGCCTTGGCTTTACTATCGGCATCATTACACACCAATATCATTTCTATAGCGGGCAAGTGTTTCTGGTACCACGACACAACTTCCCTAATTGCTCTATCATTTCTATCATTGATTGACTCATTCTTTTCCCTGGTGACATAGGTGCCTTCGTTATATTCATTATGGAAAACAACGAACCTTTTGTCTTCCAGTTTAACCAAATTTCTCAACCTTTGGTATATTGGGAATGACCTGTTTTTAACCTCCTCCAACACTGTTTGAGGGACAATGACATCGTAAAAACATTGAGTACTTTCAAGAATATCGATGGCGTGAAGGACAATGTTGGTATCCAATATAACGTAGTGAGGTTTTCCATCGGTAGTCTTTGCTGGATTGGCAGATAGGATGAATCTGGGAAGGTTGCCATTAGCATCTGGTTTAACTATTTCTTGACAATGAGTACAAGCTGATGAGTAGCACGGTATATCGTTTCTCAAATAGTGCTCACGAACAATCTTCAACGCACCTCCATTCCTTGAACGAACAAAGACTTTGGAAGTGACAGTGAGACCTGTGGAGAGTCTTTTTCTATTCGCTTGTACGGTCATTTCTTGTGTAGTAGTAACGATGGGATGCTGATGGAATATTTTTGGCATTCTCATCAGAAAAGAGAGCGAGATGCGAATCGCAAAGGAATAAAAAAGAGAGGAAAGAGAAGAGAAGATAGAGCCAATACATTCATACACACTAATCTCCTATACGAAAAACACAATACACATATTCCGCAACGATGCTTGAAGTCACCTCCCTCTCACAGGAGAATGGCTTTGTGTGGCAAATGGCAGCAGGGCATACCTTGCCGTTTCATCGTCGTTGAATCTGTACAATGGAGACGACACTTGACGAAGGTGGCGATGATGATGATGATGATGACGATGGTGATGGTGCTGCTGCGACCGAGCATGTACTCTAATATCATTTGTGTTGCTTACGGTCGCAAAATGTGGAACTTCATCTTCAACGCTATAATAACTTTCATCAGAATCACTAGTGGTGGGGACAAAGAATGTTGAAGTTGGAATCAATATTTCATTCAAATTGTTAATGTTATTTTGACTTGGTTGATTCAATTGTGCCGATGTAAATTCAGATTCATCAATAATTGGTGATAATGCATTACCATTATCCAAATTCATCATGTCATATCGTATAAAGTCTGCTTGTTGTCTATTATTATGACTTATTTGCGCTTGTCGCATATTGGGATGGACAATTGTGCTTGAGTACTCTGCAGGATTACCAATCACTTGACTTGATCCAACAGGAGGTACAACTAGGCTATTAATAGCTGATAGTTGTTGTTGTTGTCCGGGTGACGGTGGGAGAAGGAGATGATTCTGACCTCGAACTAATCTTACTCGGTGTTGTGAATTAGAAGACCTTGCCAAAGTTGCTCCATTGTCTGATCTATTTGTTGGTGATATTGATGGATCCTTTTTGATTTTGATGGATCGCTTGGTTTTGAAAGGATATAATGGGTGAACGTATATTGGTTCGATCGTTTCTGAATGATGGTTTGGCTGTTCAGGTTCCTTTTGGTCTTTAACTTGATAATATGGCCTGCTGATTGATCTCCGTAACGTTTCTTGTCGTTCTAGTTGTTTGGATTTTTTAGAAGAAAGTTTGAAGAAGGTGGTTAGACTCCGATGTGGTTTCCTTTCTATAGTTTCCTTGGAGCCAGAGGAGAATCCTGGCTGTGCAAGTTGTTGTGGCTTCTGTTGATGTGGCAGTGGTAGTGTTTGGGAACAGTTGAACAAGGACAGGTGAGTTGTTTCATATACTTTAGATCTGTTATGTTGTTGTTGTTGTTGTTGTTGATGTTGTTGTTGTTGCTGTTGCGGTTGTGGGAAGGGACGGCCAATCTTGGTTAACGAATCACATTTTATATCCACATAGTTTTGCCTTCGTTGGAAAAGTGGTGGATACCGACTGATTAAATTAGGGTCTCTTAGTTCTTCTAATGTTAAAAGATCTAATTTCGATGCTGTTAAGTTAATCGAACTCTCCATAACTCCGTCGTTGTGTGTGTATGTGTGTGTATGTATGTATTCTTGGTATGTCAATTGGGAAAGTTCTTTTTAAAAAAATTGAATGGTTGTGGCATTCTGTTACTAGTTTATCATAATTTGCAGCCACAAGAGCAGAGAAAAGAATGTTTGTTATGTTTGCATTAATTGGTAGCGTTGTGATAATTTAGTGTATTGACCAATGAAAAAGACAAAAACAATTGAATGGTATAACTTACACGACCTCGGTTATTTACTACTAATCCATAGTATGTTGTAAGCTACACTTCGAAAGAAGTTGGAGCATATTGTAGCTGATTGTCTCTCTAGCTTCAAAGCAGTGTATAATATAAACTAGCGTACACCACACCATTAAAGTGCCAGTATCTTTAAAAACAAATTGATTAAAAATTCTCATAAAGCGATTTTTGATGAACCTAAAAAGACAAAAGAAAAAGAAAAAAAATCTGTCAACAAAATAGAGAAACCCATCAAAACAACTCAAGTAACGTATACAACAACTACATTATAGATCTATAACAATGGGTGCTGCTTATCACATCTTTGGTAAAACCGTTCAACCACATCAATTAGCCCTCGCCACGTTGGGTTCAGTAGTATTATTAGTCATTCCAAAACCATGGACCGTTAAACCTGCTCACCCTTCAATCAATGCTTCATCACCAGAAGAAGACAAATTTGTTAAGGAATGGTTAGCTAAACACGATGTTGCGGTATGAGTCGTCTACAATATATAGAATGTGCTAATATATATTTTACGGAGTATTTATACTAGTAACTCAATATAATATCACTAAGTTGGTTAAATTATTCGTTAGTTCCAATGCAAAATCCCTCTGGTTGGAAGACAAAACAAATGCTATACCTCATTTAATGTAGCTTTACTCTATGAAGACACTCCGAATCACCCGTCCATCGGGAATAGCAAAAAATACCTATGCTGCCTGACGAGTGGGGGCCCGATCTCAAATTTCACAACTACCAAAATATGTTGGAGAAAAACGGTTCAATCTTTTTATTTTTTTGCTCCACATCTAAGATTAGCCTGAGTAAAAAAATACATTTCTCTCTCCTTATAAACCCCCCCCTGAACCACGGAGTTGTGCATGATGTCGGCAAATGGAAGGGAACTTGGAGGTTGATCGACTTGTATCGCAAAATGCCAGTCCTTCCCACCTTCATGTCGTACCCGGGCTGGGGGGTGATAGTTATTGTAGTTAGAGAAAGAAGGAAAAAGAGGGAGGCGATTGAGAATCATTGTCGACCAGATTTGCAGCCATTTGTATTATTGCGGAAAGAGCAACTTTACATTCAAAAATTAGACCCTATCTTTACATTTGTGAACTTTGGAATAAATGCAGTGAAACTCACAGTAAATTTACGATACATCCGCATAAAGCATTCCCCACCCACCCCTCAACTCTTATGCTCTTCTTTCGAAAGCAGACGATGCTCCATCCAACTTTTCATCCATTTTTGTGCAACATAATTCCAACCTCATCGAGAAATTTCTCTCACACCAAAAAAAAAATTCAAAACCTTCAACTAAAGCTCCTCATCAGACAAGCTCCTCACCATGTCAGCAATTTACAAAGCATTACAATCCAAGTCATCAAAAGACACCCTGGACAAAACCAAGCACATAAACAGACAGCGTTTACTAGTCATATCCTCGCGTGGAATCACCTATAGACATCGTCACCTAATTTCCGATTTACTCAATTTATTACCACATGCAAGAAAAGAACCTAAATTCGACACCAAAAAGCAACTTTATCAATTGAATGAAGTTGCTGAATTATACAATTGTAACAATATTTTCTTTTTCGAATGTAGGAAACATCAAGATTTATATCTTTGGATTGCTAAACCACCCAATGGTCCCACTGTTAAATTCCATGTGCAAAATTTACATACGTTGGATGAATTAAATTTCATTGGTAATTGCTTAAAGGGTTCAAGGCCAGTGTTGTCATTCGATAAGTCGTTTGAAGTTGCTGATCATTTCAAGTTGTTGAAGGAGATGTTTATCCAAACATTTGGTGTGCCGCCCAATGCCAGAAAACTGAAACCATTTATTGATCACGTAATGACATTTGCTGTAGTTGATGGCAAGATTTGGATTAGAAATTATCAAATTAATGAAACGTTGGAGACAAAGGAGAATGAAGTTGGTGACGAAGTTGATGTTGATTCGTTGAATTTGGTTGAAATTGGACCGAGGTTGGTTTTGACCTTGATAACTATTTTGGAAGGCTCCTTTGGTGGTCCCAAGATTTATGAAAATAAGGAATATGTCTCGCCTAACTTCGTTAGAGCGCAAATCAAACAACAATCGGCCCAACAAGCTAGAAGTAGAGCTGAGGCGGCTTTGGAAAGAAAGATTAAAAAGAGAAGTCAAGTGTTGCAAAAGGATCCGTTGTCGAACGATGCATTGTTTAAGGAATAGTTACATTATTAGCGTGTTTTACATTAATTCATCACACGTTTTTCTTATTACAGTCATAGACCTATATGCAGTGGGCCCCTATGCTTTTCCTCTCTTTTTCTTTCTCTTTTTCTTATTGCGTTTCATCATCGGGGGGACTTCCAAATTCACCTTCAAAAATCGTAGCACCACATTTCCTTCTATTTTCAATCAAGACACATTCGTCCATTTCCAAAATGGCACTAGCACTGGGTCTATCAAATGGGTTTGGCTTCAACATTTTATTTACCAACACATCCAATGCATTCGACTCTCCCACCAAGAAAGATGGAGCCCAAGTTGGGATCAAGTCATGAACAGCAACAACGTCAATGGTATTATCATTACTACCATTATTTTCAATCGTTGAGCGTGATTTGAAATGCGGATTCAATGATAATGAATGTGCCGATGAGCTGAAATTTGTATTTGACGAACTTGAAGTCTCTGGTTTATTATGTGTTTGTAAAAACATGGAAATGTTATCACTGGATAATTGACCGGCATCACTTAAATCTCCACTACGTAATTTCCTCCATGGAGTCCCGTTATCAGGCAAAATGATATTGGCAGCAATTTCCAAAATGATTAGTCCAAGACTGAAAATATCAGCAAATGGGGTATAAATCTTGTCATCAATCAATTCAGGAGCAATATAATTACGATCACCTTCCAAATCAAAATCCTTTTCTAAAATCGGTAGTTTCGTAGCTAAACCAAAATCACCAATTTTTAAATACCCTTCAAATGTAATGAATATGTTTGCTGGTTTCAAATCAAGATGAAGATAATTCTTCAGATGAATAAATCGTAATCCATTGGCCAATTCAATAATCATTTTCCATATCCTATACTCATCAATCTTGTAATGTTTGTTATCTTCCAAAAAATCATAAAGGGTTCCACCTTCACAATATTCCGTCATGATGTAATAATAATTGTCAAAATCCCAAGCTTCAATGAAATAAACTAGATTTTCTTTGCCCTGTTGTTCTTCAGCCAAATTTTCATCTTCATTATCTTTGATACTTGAAAGAGTCCTAAGGGCATCAATTTCCCTCATTATCGTTTGTTTGTCCAACTTGCCAATAATTGGCTTTTTGGTTCTCTTGATGGCAAATTTCTCCTCGTTAAACACACATTCAAAACATATGCTGAATTCACCATGTCCAATGTATTTCAAGTTCTTCATTCCAAATTTGTTGATTAAATGCTCATCGATTTTAGCAGGATAAGCGTTGAGGAACAGATGGTGGTGGTGGTGGTGGTGTTGACTCAATCGTAATTGATCGTTTTCATTCAATGGTGGCAATTCCACAGGGTTGTCTTTCAAAAGAGGATCTTTTGCATTGTCCAACCCCCAATGAACTGGTGTTGAAGGTGTGCCAAACTTGTAGCCCTTAGGTCTTGGGTAAAATTGTAGTTTATCAAGTTTATCGAGTTTCATAACAGTTGATGATGGTGGTAGTTGCTTCGATGGAGCTGATGGTGAAGCAGCAAGGTGAGTAGTAGCCAGCACAGGCTGGTGATGATGTACTTGGCCAAAATGTTTCTTTGTTGGAGTCTCCGGTATCATTGACCCTTCATCATCGAGTTCTATATCCGAGGTAAAAATCACTTCCAAGTCGTGTTGTTGCAGCTCGACAACTTTGTTTGACACTTCCAGTGAAGAAGGCATGATTTTGAAATGTGACCTTTGAATGTCACTTAGATTCAAAGTATCATCAACACCAATATCTCTCCCAACTTCTATCGGATGATCATGTTCATCTTGCTCCACTATATGTGACAAATCGCCATTATTGTCGTGATCAAACCGTAAATAGAGCGGTTTATTTGTGTTGATCATGGTTAGTGGATTTCGTTTCATTGGCGTTTCGGGTGGTGGCTTTGTTGATGTTGATTTTGTGTGTTGAACCATATTCTTTTTCAACAACCCATTTGATGAAAATGCCGTTTGTAAAGGTTTGACGAACCGAAACAGATCATTATTTTCCTTGTCATCAAATGGAGTAATACTCAGTACATGCTTGATCGTGGCTGGTTTTGGACTACCTTGGTACATTATGATTGAAGATTGATTGGAATTTGACAGTTTCCTATTCTTTGACGGGCTGTCAAATATGTCATTATCAAAATCAGTATGAGATAATTCATGTTGGACATTTTCAATAGCTGAATGTATTATTGGTGTATTGGGTTTCCGTAGCTTATTAGCTTGACCAAAAACATGGGTTTTGGATAGTGGACTTTCGGCATTTCGATTTCGAATCGGGGATACTATATTTTCATTTATTTTGTAGCCCCTGAAATGTTTAATGCCTAATTGTGATGGAGAATGCAAGTTGGATTGTGGAGGTGATGATGATGATAGTGTCGTTAATTTCACCTTTGCTGATGATGGAGATGGTGACTGACTGATTAATTTATGAGGTCGTTTAAATTGATTGCTTGTGGACGGTAGTAGCGGATTGTTGCCCTCAACTCGACGTGACGATGATGAGGCAGGTGATGAATAGTCGTTGACCTTGACGTCAATTTCATTTAAACTAATCTTGTCAATTTCATCTGGCATCTTTCCACCATCTAATGTTCGTAGACTAGAGTCAATTGAAAGGTTGATATACTTCGAAGACCGTTTGATTGAGCTCTGTGAGTTTCGTATTGTTGAATTGGAAGAGTCACGTCCCAATGACGGTCTGGCAAACTGCTGACTCAGAGTTGCGAATGAACTTAGCTGTCTGGATTCACTAGAGGAGGTCTTATCGGGAGTAATTTTGAGGTTAGCATCGTTGTCTCTGTAAATTTTGTCACTAAGCTCGGCATCACTTTCTTTAAAGTCGTCGTCGTCGTAATTATTATCATCACCGTCGTCGTCAATATCAGTGTCATTGGCTATTTCATCTTCATCAAGAAATGTGTCTATGCTGTCATTCAAGTAATCTGTCTTGACATTGAATGGTGGGGACTTGTTTATAGTCTTTTTTGATGTAGCTTCAGTACTGTTATCATCCAAAATCAAACTGTTAAAAGACCTTGAAAAATGATTGTTTGTGAAATAATCCAATTGTTGTACATGTGGTGTTTGTTGAGACATGGATGATGCTGTTTGTTTATGAAGTCGCAGGGCTTGCTGTGAACTAAACTGAGACTGTGGTCGATTTCGATGAGGAGTAATGCTGGAGGTTGGTGTTAGATCCATGGAGGTTGTCTCTTTCCTGGCACTATCAGCATTAAGGTCACCATTGGCACTGTGTTTGGTTTGCAGCAGACGATTCCTCATGGTGGGAGCAAGTGAGTCTGTTGGTGTGGTATTGTCAATAATCTCTCCCTCCACTTTCTGTCTGTGCCACTATGTGCTATGAGTAACCGATCAGATGCGTGGCCCAAATTGTCTATATGTGAGTGATGATTAAAAGGAGGATGGATTGGTGGGTGGGTAGATATAAATTAACTGTGCAACCCTTAATTGACTGTAATGTATTTTTGTTTGTTTTGTTTATACTTCGGTTTTTTTTTATGTTGAGAATAATCACAAAACAACAACAACAACAACAGAATTTATAAAGACGTGACGTAAACAAAGAGAATATAAACGAAAAAGATCTTTGACCTAGCAGAGAATAGAAGAGCTTCCAAGGATAGATATGCTATGGTATGGTGGATGGATTCAGTACCACCTTTAATACCGGCGGATGGTGTCTTATGGGCTCTAGGATTTTAAACGACGCCATTTGTTTATGGAACGGCTTAGTATTTGTCTCTTTTGAAAGGGTTGCAACAGTCAGCTAAAATAGACTATATTATAAAATGTAGCCGAAAACAGATTGTCGTAGCAACTGTCACTTGATGCTACTATCTGTTCCTATCTCTCTTTGTAAAAAAAGAGCAGTCCTTAGCATCATGAACTGATACTTGTAAAGGGGGGTGGAAGTTGTCGGGGGTGCACCAACAAAATAATCACAACAAACGCGTCATTTTTTTTTTTGCAAGTTTGTACATACTGCAGTCACATGACTATCGCGTGACTTTCTAAATAGAGAATGAAAAAGAAGCAACCTTACTCTGCTATGATTGTCGCTTGCATGCAAGAAATTCGAAGTGTGAGTACATTAGTAATACTTCACATTATGTTTACCTCGATTGTTCCATTTAGTGAAGATTTTTGAACTCACGATTACTTTCTATCACGGTTTTTTTGAAGTTTTTGCAACAAAGTGGTGGCAAGAGTTATGTAAACAGCAAATCACTGTAGAGTTTAATACTGCTTCTCTAATTTATTACAACTGGTCTCTCATTTTGAAAAGCCGTTAAAGCTATTGAGCAGTACACTGCGCTTGTAAGTGTTCTGAAACTTTTGTATGGTCTATGGAGTGGTTGTAACAATAGAAACGCTTTGCAATGTGGATAATATATAATGCTAGATCGCTTAGATAAACAGTTTTGGCACGTGCCAAGAAATTTAAAAGCTCGATTTCCCAAACTAGTAGTATGTGGTTTTACTTGAGTGTGTGTGTAAGTTTGTGTATGTGCATATGATGGATTATTAATAGTTGTGATGTGATTGGTGGAAAACTGGTGTATTTAATCTATTTGATCAGACACAAAAAGTAAGTGAAAAAAAAATAGAGTATTTTTTGTATTGTCATCAACTCGTAACTAATACTCAATTAGGAGAAGATGGCATATAGTATCTAAAATGAGGAAAGAGTAAAATGGAATCAGACGAGATCTTCTCTTTACCTTGTCTGTAATGAATAACCCATCTATCGAAGATTGTCAATAGACTTGCCATCAACAAGTTTACTCTCATAATTACCTATGTGTTCTGTTCGTAAAGTACCAACTCTGTTATACACACTCTCTGATGTAAATGAACTTTAACAGTACTCATACTGTATTATTGTGATCACAGAACCGGATCGACTAGAACAAAAACAAAATAAGCCACTTAGATAGAACTACTAAGTAATACATAAGTATATAATGCAACACTCAGCCATTAGTAATAAAAACTTGAAAAAAATACAACTGAATTGAATGGAATATTTTTCATAAACTTATTATACTATCACAACGGGACACACATCAACACTCACCATCTTATACTGTCTTCCCCTCATCAGGTATTCCTTTCTTGATAGCTACAAAACTTACAAAGAACAGAATTATACACCAAACAGTAAATTTGGTGATATTTTTTTTTCTTCTTTTATTCTACCACTTTAATCACACCACATTAACAAACAGCCTAATCACAAGCTAAACCAAGCTCGTCAACAGGATTTATCAACCAGAAGAAACCTCATATTTTAATCTACCTATTGCATCCATTGCTTTATTGAGCTTACATATCACCAATTTTTTTTTTGGTAACACACGAGACTTTTTTTTTTTTTTTTTAGAGTTTTAACTTAAATCAACTTGAGCTAACTTACCATCATTCTAAAGGGTAACCTTATTTGACAAAGTTAGCAAGTTTTCGGGACTAGGAGCAAATTGAGCTGAGGATCCGAAAACAACAGAAAAAAAACACCGAAGAAAATTATAGCTGGGTTACATTTTTGAAATCCACTTATTTCAAAAACAAATTTGTCAGAACCCACTACAAACAACACCATCCAACTTTACACCTAGCCCATTATTGTAAATCGCCTTACAGTGTTCTTGCCTCATGACTTCAATATAACACACAAACATTTCAAAATATAATGCCTATACACGAACAACAATTGATAAAAACTGAACCTACACAGCTGCCGACACCATCAAACAAGACCAAGTCACCGGAAACATCATTTTTAAATACACAACAACCAGCATCACCATCACCAAAAGCATCCTCGAGCGCCCAAAACCAGCAAACAACGCTGCTACCGACTCCGGAAGATGGCCAACAATGTTCCAATTGTGGAACTACCAAAACACCACTTTGGCGACGAGCACCCGATGGAACTCTTATATGTAACGCATGTGGTCTTTACTTGAGATCAAACCATACCCATCGTCCAGTAAATTTGAAGCGACCACCAAATACAATTGCCATCTCAAGGGAAGAATTGGGCTCATGTAAAGGTGATGGACGGTGTAATGGAACTGGTGGATCAGCTGCTTGTCGTGGTTGTCCTGCTTATAACAATCGAATAGTAGCCAAGAAACAGTTGTTGCAACTGCATCTGCAACTGGACAAGTCGCCCAAGATTGAAGATGCTATACTAAAACCCGATATGTCCGCGAAGGAAGAAGATGTTACAAGAAGAGCTGGTGAAACTAATGCACCAACTAAATCACTGACTAATAATAATAATTATCGCGATGATATTGGCAAGCAAGACTCGGAACAGTCTGCAACTAGTGCATCTGCACCATCTAATACTGATTCTACCGATGAAAATTCGTTAGCTATTGCTTGTTTCAATTGTGATACGACGATAACACCTTTATGGAGAAGAGATGATGCCGGTAATACCATTTGTAATGCATGTGGATTGTTTTATCGCTTACATGGATCACATCGACCAATCAAGATGAAACGGTCAACAATCAAACGGAGAAAGAGAAATGTATCTGATCATAAATCAAAGGAAGAGTCAAAGGATGTTAAAAGATCAGTTAGTGAAACTTCTCCGCGGGGAACAGCCACGTCACCGACACCAGCATCACCAGCAACAACAACTGGAACATCAATTCAGGTATCTCCTTCATTGCCAAAAAGACACATGCCACTTGCTTTGGCAGTACAATCACAAGCACAAGTACAGACACAAGTATCGAATAGTGCAACACCACCACCACCTTCATCAACTTCTTCTTTCCATAATAGACCAATGTCACCATCGTACAGTAGACTACCACCATTCTCATATTCAATTCCATTCCAGAGGGCGTCTCCATTAGGACAAACAAGTCAAGGCTCAACACCTCCACCTCCACTGACACATCAACAATTTCAGCTGAAACAACTACCGGTACTGGTAGTGACGACTGGTGCGCAAATGATGCCCTATTCGTTGTATCCCAGGTATAGTGGTAACGGTCGATTACCAAATGGACCAGGCCCACTTCCAGGCCCACCACCACCAATGCCACCAATGCCACCGATGCCAGCACAAGCATTAGCACTAGCACCATCACCACAAGTACAAGCACAAGCACCAGCACAATCTTTTCATGTACAAACACAGTTACAACCAATGCAAATGCAATTACCGCTACAGGTTTCTCCAGCACCTCAGCCAGCAATGTATCATCAAACACATCAGTATCAAACAGTTGAATCACAACAACCGCAGCAGCAAGTTCCGCCACCAACACTACCACCAATTCATCGTCAACCCAATGCATCCGCTTCCAGTGGATGTTGTTCCAGCTGTGGTGCATCAAAGAGGACGCCTACACCCATGGCCATTGATTTTACTGCCACATACAAGAAAGAAACTAGTGCCCCTCCAGGAACTTCTACTCTCAGCAACCAAAATGATAGCGAAGGAGGAGGTGATACTACTGCTGATACAACAACAACCACTACCGTTGGTAATACAACTGGTGATGCTTCCGGTACCCCATCGCCACTGGGTAGAAGAGGAGGAACAGGTCAACAAAAGAGAGCATTGACGATAGGTGGGTTATTGAATGAATAGACTGAAGAAGTTGAAGGGTGAATTTGGTGGTGATGTTTATATATAATTTGTAAATAACATCAACAATATATTTATTTGAAAATAATGGGATCTTTGATCACCTTTTTGCAACTTGGGAGGTATTTTGCAATGTCATGAAAGAGTTAATTGTCTCGAATGTAGCTGTTGCGACAATTTTGGAAGAAAACGAAAATCAAAAACATCCGATGAGCATCTTGAGAAAAAATTATACTCTACATTGATAACTCTTCACTTGAATCCAAGCATAGTGATATTCGAGATGGGTTCAGAAAAAAAAAGAAAGCACGAAGAAGATGCAGCAGTAGACGGTGTTGCCGGAGAGATTCTGGAGAAGAAGAGATTGAAATTGGAAAGGAAACAAGCCAAGAAGTTGGCCAAGAAGGAAAAAAAGGCCAAAAAGAAGGAAGAAAAGGCAATGAAGGAGAAGGAATTGATTGAAAAGAAGGAAAAGAAGAATAAAGAGAAGTATAATAACAAGAAGAAGAAACACCTGGTAAAGGATGAGCAAAAACAGGATGGTGTAACAGATTCTCGAACTGAACCTTTTTCCAAGGATAGTGCCCCTTCCCTCTCATCTTCCAGGTATTTTCAATCATCGAAATTGACAAATACACCACAATCATCTATTGATGAGTTTTTATCCACCAATGAAGTAACCATTGAAGATTCACAACATCTCAATTATAGACCAATTCTTGCATTTGACCAAATAAGCTTGGACCCAACCATTGCTTCCAAATTGACGAAGTTTGCCAAACCTACACCAATCCAATCCATCTCGTGGCCATTTTTACTTGATGGTAAAGATGTAATTGGAGTAGCCGAAACGGGGTCAGGAAAAACATTTGCATTTGGTGTGCCGGCAATCAACAATATTATTACCAGTGGCGAAGAGAATCCTGGATTGAGTGTATTGTGTATATCCCCTACCCGTGAATTGGCATTACAGATTTACGATAATTTACAAGAATTGACTAAAAATACATCAATATCATGTGTTGCCATTTATGGAGGTGTTTCCAAGGATGATCAAATAAACAAGATTAGACAGGGGGCCAATGTAATCGTTGCTACACCTGGTCGTTTAGTTGACTTAATTAATGATGGAGCCGTTGATTTGAGTCTGATTAATTATTTGGTGCTTGATGAAGCTGACCGTATGTTGGAAAAGGGGTTTGAAGAAGATATTAAGCATATAATTGGATCCACAAATGCTCACAATAGACAAACATTGATGTTTACTGCCACTTGGCCCAAAGAAGTTCGGGAATTGGCCAATGCGTTTATGCACAATCCGGTCAAATTAACCATTGGAGATCGTGATGAATTGAGTGCTAATAAACGAATTACTCAGATTGTGGAAGTATTGGATGATAAATTTCAAAAAGAACTGAAACTCATATCACTTTTGAACAAGTATCAACATGGCAGTGATGGTCATGATAATAAGATTTTGGTATTTGCCTTGTACAAAAAGGAAGCATCACGAATTGAATCATTATTGCGTCGCAACAAGTTTAAAGTTGCCGCGATCCACGGTGACTTATCACAACAACAACGTACCCAAGCTCTCAATTCATTCAAACTGGGTGACTGCAACTTGTTACTAGCAACAGATGTTGCTGCACGTGGGTTGGATATCCCCAATGTCAAATATGTCATTAATTTGACATTCCCTTTAACAATTGAAGATTATGTTCATAGAATTGGGAGGACTGGGAGAGCAGGACAGAGTGGTGTTGCTCATACGTTGTTTACTGAAGATGAAAAACATCTTAGTGGTGCCTTGTGTAATATATTACGGGGTGCTAATCAACCAGTACCAGAACAATTGTTGAAATTTGGTGGCCATACAAAGAAAAAGACGCATTCGGTGTATGGTGCTTTTTATAAGGATGTTGACATGACCAAGACGGCAAAAAAGATTAAATTTGATTAGTTGTTGTGGTGTTTGTTGTATCTATAGTTTTTTCTTTAGTGTTGTGAGTTGGGTGCAAAAAAATGGGGGGGGGGGGAGCAACGTAAAGAGATAAGTTTATTTTTTCAAGGAGGGTAATGTATAAAAATGAAGAGCTGTGGTTGTATAGAACGTCATAGAAGTAGTGCAATCAGTGGGTGTTTCATGTGTACAGCTTATGAATTACGTGTTCATAAAGATACAATATATACTTCGTATATTAAAGACAGTCGATAATCGGAACATTCTTCGGCCGAAAGACAGCCAACTACTACCAAATGCGCTAGAAATTGGAAAAAAAAAGAAATTAAAAATGGAATGATTTTGCCTTTCAAGTTGTGTATTGTGCTTATATACAGTACAACAGTTAAATCTGTCAAAAATAAATTAGTGTAACTAACCATAGAGTTATTACGTGTTCATTCTAAAATAGAATTCTAATACATCAGTATTTGTTGCTCTTTTATAATAAATACTCAAAGCGTTTACTTTACTACAACTACGGATCAGAATAAGAATAAGAATATCTTATTATTTGAAAAGTCACAAGACAAACTTAAAGTAGGAAGAGTCCAGACGCAGACGAAAAAAAAAAAAAAAAAGAATAAAAGAATTTCATCAACCAAAAGATCTTCTGCAAAATACTTTAGTAATCATCAACTAATCATAAAACCAACCAACTGATAGACATTACTACACTTAGACCCAAACCCGACTCAGTTCTATACCACACCTAAAGCATCAACCCATCCATATATTTCATTGCATTTTCTTTAATTTCAGTTTATTGTTTTTTCCCATCATGCATCTACCTCAATGGATCATTCTACTAATTAGTTTCATAACAACAACCATATTAGCATCTTCTTCTTCATCATCACAACTGAACCCACATATACTCCCTAAAGCACAGTTTCATGCATTTGACTCACCAGAATTTTGTTCACAAATCATTACATCTTCATGTAACACAACATTTGCCTACCTTGATCAGTTAAATCAACAAATTAGATCACTGGTTACCGAGTTGGTGAAAACGCCATATTTCCGTTATTTCAAAGTTGATTTGGATAAACAATGCAAGTTTTGGAATGCTCAACATTTTTGCGCCACCGAAAATTGTGCTGTTGAAGTGATTGATGATTTCAATTGGAGTCAAATCACTAATGATAATTTGAAGCCATCAAAATTGGGTAAAATTAAATTGGCCATGGAATCGGGAAAAAGAGACGGCAATGGCAATGGTGGTGCAGATGTTAGTGACACTATTGACAATTCTATTGAAACTGAACAAATTGAACAATGTGAAGATTTAGATTATTCGTATTTTGATGATGAACATGAACACAATTGTGTCTATGTCAATTTATTACAAAACCCAGAACGATTCACTGGATATGGAGGTAATCAAAGTTTTGATGTTTGGAAAGCCATCTATCTGGAAAATTGTTTCCCCAATACTAATCCAATGTCAATGAAACCTAATCAACCCAAGGAAAAATGTATTGAAAAAAATTTATTTTATCGATTAGTTAGTGGTATGCATGCATCAATTGCAGTTCATTTATCTAATGAATATTTGGATTCGCAAACTGGAGAATTTTATCCCAATCTACAAGTGTTTATGCAAAGAGTTGGGCTATACAATGATCGATTGGCCAATATCTATTTCAATTATGCACTTGTGGCCCAGTCATTGGTTAAATTGAATGAGATTTTACCAGTGAGACAATTTATTCAACTGGGGTATGATGATATAACCCCAGCCCAAAAACAACATTTGTTGGAAAATAATGATTTATTCGAAAACACTGAAGTTTATGATGAGTTGTTATTGCAAGATATCATTCCTGCCTTGGGATCAAATACATTGTTTAATACATCCACCTTGTTTGATCCAACAAAAGATCCTAATTTGAAGCAAGAGTTCCGTGCTCGTTTTAAAAACATTTCCGCCATAATGGATTGTGTTGGTTGTGATAGATGTAGAATGTGGGGGAAAATACAAACTATTGGGTATGGAACTGCTTTAAAGATTCTTTTTGAAGATGATGGGTCAATGAATCAACCAAATTTGAAATTCAGAAGAATTGAAATTGTTGCATTGATAAACACGTTTGATCGATTATCGAAATCAATTGCTATAATCAACAATTTCAAACAAATGTATATTAAACATTTACAAGATGTTGCTGAGGGAAAAGCACAACCAGGGCAATTTAATAATAACCATAATGAGGGATCATTGGGACAAGGATTCCATTTTCCATTTGTCAATTCCCTTCCAAAACAGCCTCAACAACATAGAGAAACAGATCAACCTCAATCATCAACATATAAAAAGGACGCAGGGTCATCATCTTCTAAATCCCCTTCCAATCGTGATCCACCACAACACAAGAAATCCATTTTCGAAATATATCAAATCCCCACTAGGAATCGTACTTTTGATCAAGAATTGAAATTGGCAATTTATGAAATATGGGAAGCATTGAAATTTGTATTGGGCAGTTATAAGCAGTTTCCTATAACTATTGGTAAAACATCATTGAGCATATTGAACAATTTGTGGAATAACTTGATTGGTAAACCTATTGGAGATCAAGGGTATCAAGAGTATAGGAGCCCTTTAAATGTTGACGACGAAGAGCAACAGTACTTGAATTTGATCAATGAGGATAATTAGAGAAGCAGAAGAGAAGTTGGTTAGTTTGAATATCGAGTGTTGGGAATTTCGATTCTTGGAAAGACAATTATTGCTGCTTTTTTTACTTTTGTTTTGTTTGATTCTTTCACGTTGGATGGGGGAATACGTTTTTGCAGTACCTCATTATGTATAAAGTAACTTTATATACTGTTTTCAATATTAATTAATTGTAACTAACCTGGAAGTTATAAGAAGAAGAAGAAGAAGAAGATGGGGTCAAGAAATGTAAGTGAGTGGGTAAAATAAAAGTAATGTAACAGCGTCAAAAGTAACCATACTAGGGCGTTGAAGGTGACGTCAAGTGAGAAGAATAAGACAATACTTGTGCCTCTGGAACAGACACATTTTTATATCTGTTTCTGTCAATGAAAGTACTTTGCTGTTCAGAAGAGTATTGCTTCCAGTAATGTGCTTTTGTGTAGTTTAGACCCCCTCAACTTTAGTTTGATATGCTTATCTGTTAGTACGCTTGTACACAAATTCCCAGTGACACCCATCTCTAAGCTCTAGGCTTTAAATACCTCATAAGACCATTATCTGATAAATTCAACTCTTTCTGAAAGAATACCTAACCTTTAACCCGAGAGAGGAGGATACAACAGTGACAACAAACAACCAAACAACCTTCCCCCTTCTACACTATTATATTGCATAATACATCATCACCTCCTCCTTAATTCTACCATGCAATACTTATGCATATATGGTACTTCACCATATACATGATGATGGTTACAACATATGTATCATTTAGTACCATTTCAGTTTCATTTGCATTCAGATTACCTCGTCGTAAACAACAACGAGAACTAGAAATAGCGAAGCAAGAAGAAGATAAGTCACTACTACAACATCCCCATCCTTATCACGCACAGCCACCCATTATATCAACATATAGCATTTTGAAAGATTCGACTATTGAAAAACTGAGGAAAGATTATCTTGAAGATGATGCACTGTCATTACACTTGTTTTCAATATCTTCGTTATCACATCTATCACCACGATACTTGATCAATCCTAATTATATTTACAAACTAAACAACAATACGGGAGTCATTATCCACTCATCAAAGTTATTCCCCACCACCTCCACCACCACCTCTTTTTCCTCACATCAGAATAAATGGATCTTTATGTCTACACCATACCCACCCACACAAACACAAGTTCATTTCCCCATATCAAAATGCCTCAATCAACAATTTGGAGACGGCGGCAGTATCGATGTCCAATCAACCGTGTTTGCATCTTTTATAAATACATTGGATTTGTCCTTGGGGTTGAATATCCTTTTCGCTAGTGAATCTTTTACAATACGGTTTGAATTGACAAAATCAATTACGTGGAGGAATTTGTATACTTGTACTGTTCCTGATGGCATGATTGGTCAAATGTGGGCTAGGTCCAATGTGGTTGATTTTGATGTTGTTGATTTAAGTTTTATTGAGTTTGAAAGAGAAGACCCAAACATTAATGCGACAAACGAAGCTTCTGTGTTAAATAAGCGGTTTTCATTTAGGAACAAGTTACGAGGTTTTAAAAAGACTGGTTCTCGTCGGAGTAAGTTGCATACGAAGAAGGATAAAATCAAGTTGATATTTTGGCGCAAGTTGCAAAAAATCAAAATGTTTAATGGTGGTGGCGGTGGCAGTGGTGGATCGCAACGACGACCTATCATTTCATGTGTTACTGATGTTAGATTACTTGATTGTTCGGGAAAGAGGACTAGAGATGAACAAAAGTTGGAGAGTATTTAAAATTGGTGTCGATGAATTTAACTGGGAGTACATTTTTTATAGAAACAGGTACCTATATATATAGCTTTTTTTTTTTTTTCATGAATTGGGACATGCCATAGGATGGACTAGGTTATTCCCTTCTACATTTACGCACACCATAATGATGTGTGTTTGTACTTGATGCCGTACTTTTATCTTATCAACTTGCATAGAAAAAGTGGGGTAAGAAAGAGGGTCGCCTCGATTTTATATCCGACTAACCGAGAAACCAGCCACGTTTTCCACAATAGTCTTGAACCACATTCAAGTAAAGAGCAAAGCAAGCAACAAGATAAAGTACGTATATCTACAGGTGTACTTCCGCACTGGTTTATACTTTTGATTCACAAATTATACAAACATTATACTTTAGCTTTATCTCTACGTTTATTTCTCTAGCAAAAAACCACTCTGAACAATCTTTTACTTTCTACCCAGTTTAACAGCAATTGAAGCTACTTCGGCATAAGTCAATTGGCGTTTGTTAATCGATATGAAATCCTCATCGTCGCCATCGACTTCGGTTTCAGCGGCACCCGCAGAAGTGTCCACTCCGTCTTTCCCGTTGTTTCCATTATCTTTGCCTTTGGCGTTGCTCTTGCTGTTTCCATCATCAGCTTTGAGTCTAACACTCTTCATATTAATACGAATGATTTTCTCTTCGGGCGTGCTGATGATAAATGACTTGGGGATAGGAGTTGAGTCATGTTGTTTCTCTTTTGCCGGGTCGGCTGTTTTGGCTGTGGTGGTGGTGGTGGCACCGAGAAGGGAAGAAAAGTAGTTGGTGAATGATGTGGATGAGTACATAGTGCGTCGTCTGAATATAAATAGCAAATGTGTAACGAAAGAGTGGTTTGTTTGTAGTGGAATAATAGTAATGAAAGAAAGAAGTAAGTATATTTGTTTATATATCTACAAACCTCGTGGTGAGTTTCTTGTGACTGATATAAAAATGATAACCACAATACAATACATAAAACTAGTATAAACAATTACATAATATATTATGTAATAACTTCATTTTGTGTACGTGTTGTGTTATACAAATTCTTATCACTCAGTTATAATCTCTGGGCACGTGCAAAAATCAATTGCTTTCCATTATATGCACAACTGACTAACTTATATGTTATCGTAGAAAAAAATGCGTGACATCAGTCATTAACAAATGACTGACATGGCTCATTCTTGTAACCGAAGTGGGAGTGTGACACACCCTTCCATGCTTCCAAAGGAATGACATGAAATTGGGACACGCATACCTTCCCCCACCTAATACTTGTACTCGACTAATCATATGCATTTATAAAAAAACTTTCACAACCGCCTTCCTCTCATTCCTTTACCTCGAATATAACCGGTCTGACTTCTAGACGGTAGTTCAAACCAACTCTTAAAGTTTTTCATCTTTATCTTACTCTGTTAAAAGTTGTGATATTTATTGAGATCAATCGTCTTTCCCGCCGTTTGACTGCAAAAATCATTCAGAAAAAAAATAACACTTTTACAATTGGCAATTCAGCCAACTAAGTGTAGCGAACAATATCGCACTCGCTTGCAACCGGATATGGCCAGATCATAGAAGGCAAGAGCAAGAAAGTCAACTCTACAATTATGAAGTGGAAACGTTACACACAACAACAACACCTCAATTGTACATTTATAATTACATACTTGATTCTCCCAAAACTCCTTTTGCCAACACACTGGTGAGCTTTATCGATCGGGTCCACGAATAAGGTTTGGAAGTCAATAATGAGCTGGATAGAACTAACTTAATCTTGGCTCCAGCTATACTATTCAAATATGAACAAACAATGGGATTATTCCAAAACAGCACATTAAGTCCTTAACAAATCTCAAGACAAACGCGACCAACGCTAGATAGAAACAACCCAATCAACAAACAAAGGCGTGATTACATAAAAAATACTGCACCATATAAACAATTCAAACAGAGCCAATCACCTCGTAAAACCATCGAACGTTGCAACAAAACTGATTGCAATTTGATGATTTTTCAAGACGATAACTTGTCACTGATCATGTATCCTTCATGGAAACAGTTTAATCGATCAAATGAACTGTTCATACCCATGCATTGAAAAGGTCATAGCTCTGCAAGTTCTAGGGGGGAAAGAAGCCCTAGAAAATCTGAGTCGGTCCACTGACTATCGACAATGACATATTGAACATCAATAGGCTCCACCTTAAAACAAGTCGGGTGATTTCGACGAATAATTATTTCAATTTCCTTCTTTAGTCCCCAAAGGAGCAAAATTTAGAGTCGTGTATAGACCAACATGCAATGTGATGTCGCATTTTCCATATTAGCGACACTAAAACTCGTTTACGACATTTAACGTCCAGAAATAAACAAAAATTGTTCACAAAGCATCATCGACTTCTCATTTCAACAACAAGCGGCTTAGTGATGGACGGATGGAGCGAAGTAGCGAATATACCAATACTCAATACCCCCAACAATGGCTTTCACAGTGATTCACAGCCAATCATCACTACCACCAAGTTTGACACGGTCCAAAATTTAATTTGGTGCGGTGATTCCCTTGGGTATTTACAATCAGTTACACTTGGTCAACCTACATCACCATTTCATACTCAATTGTATCCATATACTAAATTCCAAACAAGTTCTGTAAACCAACCAATACTGCAAATCTTGTCCCACAAGGATGGAATTTTATCTTTGCTGCGAGACCAACTTGTATTCAATAATCGACGAGGACTTCCCAAAGCTGGCTTTGATGGGGGCTCGTTTGGCGAGAGTAAAGATGACTTTGTGAACCTAAACTCAATGACATTCAATGGGAATTCATCTAGCGAGATTGCTGTGGGTACCGATTCTGGGTTGTTAAAATTTGATATGAGTAAGCCTACGGTGTTGGATAAACTTGACTATGATGGGAAAGTGAGTCTCATCAATAGTACACCAAAGTATCTTACTGTTGGAGGAGGCAACGGATCACTTAATTTATTTGATCCAATCTCTAATTCATCTTTGAAGACTTTTGAGGCACATAATGGTGCAATTACAGGATTGGACATCAAGGGAAACTATATTGCTACATGTGGCTCATCATTAAGACCAAGAAGACACTTCTTTAGTCAAACTTCGTCAGACTACATTATTGACCCATTGGTGAATATCTACGATATCCGAACCATGCGTGCAGTTGCTCCAGTGGCTTTCCCTGCGGGTGCATCGTCAGTAAGATTCCACCCCAAGTTGCCAAATATTGTTATTGTGGCATCAATTCACGGCCATCTCCATTTTATTGATCTTTTTGATCAGACTAATGTACATATGTACCATGCAGAAGTTGAGACAGCAATTCCACCACAATCACCCAATTCGAGGATCCCCAAACTATGTGATTTGCACATTAGTGACTCGGGCGATCTTCTCATGTTCAACGATGGCATTTCGAACTTACATTTATGGTCAATGACCTACTTGGGAGGTATGAGCAAAGATATTGTCAACTTCCCACAAAGTATTGAGCGCCCTGATATCATTAACCAAAATGATGGATTTATTAGTATCGATGAAAATGTACCGTTGTCCTCAGTGGGGATGCCATATTACAAGGAACTGCTTTTATCTAATTGGCCGATTGACATGAAATTTGTTAAAGAGACGGCGAAAATGCCAGAACGTATCGATGAAGAACTTCTCGCAATAAGCGAACAACATCCGCATCAATTTTTCAAATATGATTCACTCAGATTTGGTCCCGGAAATATCGAACAGCCATATTATTCATTAAACAACGTCAAGGATACTCAAATACCCAAGTTTTTAAGTGAACAGAATGACGTTAAGGATTCTCATAAACTAACACCACTTGATGATACATTCTTCCAAGCTGAATCCGATCTGAAGATCCCCAAATGCTACTCGCGTTTGCAAATTCAGTATTCGAAATTTGGGGTTAAAGATTTTGATTTTGGGTACTACAATCGCACCGAAAACTATTGTGGATTAGAAAATCATAGTGATAACTCGTATATCAATTCCTTGCTACAGGTTTATCGTTTCCAGTCATTGTTTTATAACCAAGTTGTTAATACATTAAACAGCGAATGGCTTCCTAATGATGCCAAGACTATCATTGATGAAGATAACCCACAAGGATCATCTATATTGAATGAGTTGGGGTACTTGTTCGATATGATGTACAAGGCGAAATCACGCAACGTCAAGACTTTGAATTTCAGTTCGGTGATGAACCATGATGAGCATGCCAAGGGCCTTGTCAATTTGAATGAGCAGATGAATTTGAATGCTCATGAAGTTAGAGAGTTGATCATATCATTCAATAATTATCTCTTGACTCGATTAGATCACGATTTCAAACGTCAACATTCCTCAAATTTCAACATCACTGAATTGAAATATCAAATCGAAATCAAGGGAAACGGAGAATCTTGCCCCATTTATGATAAACAGTCGGGGTCTCTATTTTCATTGGAGCTTATCACCCCACCTAGTAACATGTTAAATAAAATGAGCATTTTGGTGAGCCCTCATTCAAACAAGTCACAAAAGCTGCAGCAAAGTGAGCACCAACATGATATCAATATTTTCAACATTCGCAAAAATGTAAACATATTGACCTATTTGGATTATTCAACAAATCAATTCAAGACTATACCATGCCAACAACATCAACACTCGTATCCACATTCATTAGAAATTAGAACTGGTATAACTCACCTTCCACCAGTACTTGTTCTCAATGTCAATCTAACTAATGAAGAATTCAAAATCATAAATAATTTGAAGCAATGGCTTGTACCAGAATTTTATGCTGTCAAGTCTGGTGGTAATACCGCATTAAATTTCAAACCGACAATGCCAGTGTCTAGTTCGTACACGAAATATGAGTTGTTGGGATACGTGTGCGAAATCAGTCATCAAAATGACTTATCAAGAACTGGGGCTCATAATTTAGTGTCATTTGTTAAAGTCAAAAATGAATGGATTTTTTTTAATGATTATTTGGTGACTCCAATACCAAAAGAAGAAGTGTTCAATTTGAATTCATCTTGGAAAAAACCAGTGATTGTCATTTACCAAGAATCAACTATGCCAGGATTTGAATACATGAAGAGCTTCACAGGCAACGATTCCATCTTGTATCGTGATCATTTTGCTGGTGCCATTAGAGAATCATACAAAAAGGAGTATAAGCTCCTAACTCGACAGGAAGCACCAACTGTTGGAACCATGGTCGCCATTGACGCCGAATTTGTTACCATGAAGCCGGAACAATTGGAAATCAGCTTGAATGGAGCAAAGAAGCTAATTAAACCACGAGAATTATCTCTTGCTAGAGTCTCAGTTTTACGTGGAGATAACAACAGTCCGCGTTACGGCGAAGCATTTATTGACGATTACATTGTCCATACAGAACCCATTTATGACTACACCACCAATTTCAGTGGTATTGAACAAGATGATTTAAATTTTTACAAATCCTCGAAAAACTTGGTTACTTTACAAACTGCATATCGTAAGCTATGGCTTCTTTTAAACTTGGGAGTCATTTTCATTGGTCATGGACTTTACACCGATTTTCGTACCATCAACTTGCAAGTACCACAACGTCAAATTAGAGATACTGCTGATTTATATTACAAGCCCGATATGAAGCGTCAATTGAGTCTCAAGTTTTTGGCGTATGTGATGTTGAAACAGGATGTGCAAACAGGTAATCACGATTCTATTGAAGATGCAAGGACGGCGTTGTTGTTATATAAACGGTATGTTGAGTTGCTGCTGAAGGGAGAGTTTGAATTCATGTTGAATCATGTTTATGCACAGGGAAACAAGTTGAGATTTAGAGTACCAGAGAAAATAAACGTTTAAAACTAGAAACTACTAAAGCTAAACTGTATCTCGCCACATTACTACTTTTTTATTTCTTCAATTAGAACCTTTTTATAAAAATTACCTTAAGTATACAGAAACATCAAGCGAGTTAATTACAACTCCTCTATAAAACAATAAAAAAATAACAGAAACATCATCAAGATTTTTCTCCAGACTCTACTCTACTCGGCTTATACCAAAGCAGCTGCCAAACCAGCGACAGCAGCAAAACCAACAGCTACTCTTTGAGCACCAGCTTCATAAGTGGAAACACCAGCTTCAGTTGATGAATTTCCAGCAGCAGCTGATGAAGTGAACAAAGTTGATTGAGCAGTCTCAGTGGCCTCAACGTTTTCAGTGGAAGAAACAGTTGGAGTTACAGTGACATCAACGTATTGGTCTGATTCGGATGCTGGGGTGGTTGCTTCACCGGCAAGAGTGCTTGGGTTGGATTCGGCAGCAGCTGGGGTTGATTCAGCAGCTGGAGTAGATTCAGCAGCTGGGGTTGATTCAGCAGCTGGGGTTGATTCAGCAGCTGGGGTTGATTCAGCAGCTGGAGCAGTAGTAGCAGCTTCCTCGCTTGACAATGGACAGTAAGTAGTGTAGATAGTTTCAACACCTTGAACGGTAGTAGTAACAACAGTTTCAGTTGATGATGGTCCTGGAGCAGCAGATGATTCACCGGCTAAAGTGCTTGGTTGGGAAGTAGTTGGAGCTACTTCACCAGCTTCCTCACTTGACAATGGGCAATAAGTAGTGTAGACAGTTTCAACACCTTCAACAGTAGTTGTAGCAATTGATGGAACTAATGAGTTGGAAGTAGTGACACAAGCTTCATTTGAACATGAAGTAATGGTGACTTCAGTTGATTGGTGATTAGTGACAGTTTGCAAAGCAGTAGAAGTGGTTGCACCATAAGATTTGGCTACTAATGCTGAAGCAATGATTAATAAAGTTGAGTATTGCATTGTGTAGTATTAATGTGTATAATGTGAAACGAATGTAAACGTTAGTTGGAAGTATTGGCTTATGACTAGCTTTTGATGTTGAAACTCTCGAATAAAGGTTGGTAACATCTTAGGAATATTATTTCGAGGTTGGAATCCATTGGATATTTATAATAGTTTTTTTTTTCATGAGTATACAATTGGGCTATGTGGGTGTATACTTTATTCAACATTACCGTGTAATAACTTGAAACGAATTATAAACGTCAAAGGGGGGAAGGAAGAAGTATTTTGACGCCAGAAGTTGACCCTTGAAAAAACAAATAAATAAACAAATACAAACAACCAAAAAAGCCTCAATGGGCGTCAAGGGCGTCAGATCGTCTAAACGTACTACAGTATCAAAGTATTGGTCATTTACAAGCCTTGTCAAACCTTTATTGACTTAGGAAAAAACACGAGTGACTAATTGGGTAAAATTATGTAAACGAGATTTGAAAGATTTAACGCGTTCAGGTACAAGTTATGTTTTGGAAGTGAAAAGTAACTCATAATAGCTCTCAGTTTGGCGTTAATTGTGTTATACGCCGGTTGGGGGAAAAGGGTTAGGTTCATGCATATTGAGCGTATGTTTCTAGTCGTGTGCGGCTTCTCACACAAGAAAACAAACACAAACATTTTGACGCGTTGTTTTTGTTTTTGAAGGTTTTTCAAAACAATAAACGCGTAAGCCTAGTTCAGTTTCCTTTTTTTTTTTTATTTTATTTTTCTTGCATCGAAAGGAGGTGTTTAATTCTAGAATCGTTGATCATAGGCTTTAACATTGCTTTTTCTTACGCGTAATAAAACTGGCAGTACTGCTCGCTTTGCCTCGTCAGCCCCATATACTGACCATCAACCATAGAAAATTTCCATTTCTCAAAGCCTCTCTCCCTTTGAAATCAATGGGAAACTCGCGGTCTAAAACTGCCTTATTGGTTTTCGATTGTCTCTTCCTATAGTTCTGGTATAACGAGTCACAATCCAGCCACCAAAGCCTACAAGAGTTTCATCTTCTACGATTCTCCACCAACACTCACTAAAACAAAAAATGTCCTATTTTTTCTCTATGCTCTAATTCAACATCAAGTTCATTTCCCAATCCTGGACAACACTGACCCAATCATCCCTGGCCTCCTTTAAACTTTTTCTACGCCACACTTCCAACATGATTTGCCTTGCACCCCAATACGAACCCAAATATTGAGCAATATCAGCACCCCATTTCTTAAAACCCATTTGTAAATCAGTTGAGAGTGCTTCACACCCGGCTATGAAACCTTGCCAAAATAAGGGAATAATTGCTGCTTCATCTTTAGCAATAAGATCCTGAATAGAGTTCAAGTGATTGAGGGTTCTCACAACTCTAGTTTGTAATTTGGTGGGTGAAATATCTTTAATGAATCGACTAAAATAAATGACAAGCGCATGATAAAATGACATGATGTGATGGTATGTGACTTCATGCATTGGAGAATAGAATTCTTTACTTGTGCTGTCATCATCTTCAGGATTGGTACTAGGCGTGCTTCGTTTGTCATCACTGCGGGTTACTCGCTTTTCGACAGCCTCATTGGGAACCATTGGTTGTCCCTTGTACAATTTCCAATCCAATATCCACGCATTCAACTTTTTGTTCAACGCATCAACTCTGGTTTTATAATCACCAGGCAAAGCCTTTTTCGACGTGGTGTAGTATATTCGTATCCTCAATAATTCAACCGTCTCACTAAATAACAAAATCAACGAGTTTGGCAAACCATACAATGCATCAGTGGCAAAATTTTCATCATTCTTTTTGGTATTGATCAACTTTTTGTTTACGAATTGGGGAGATGTGGTGGTATCAGTAGTTTGAAATGAGCTGTTGGTTTTGTCAGAAAAGGAATTGTTGACAATAAAGTCTATTCTTCCTTTGTTGCTGTCTTTACTTCGTTCTTTCTCATTGCCAAATTTGTCTCCATTAACATCGTATCCACCAATACCAGTCGTCGACTCATAATTCTCCTTAATGCTTTCGAAATTTAAACATGTTGAGTCTTGAATCAATTTCAAAGAAGAGAATATACGATGCAATATCCTTGCCTTTGGCGAAAGTTTCTTTTTGATTGCCATTTTGGCAACAATGACCTTACCACACCAAGCAATGTATAACCCCGTATCTTGCATAGTTCCCCAAACCAAATCAACACTAATCATCGTCATCACGGCACAAAGCACATCCTTGTACTTTTCTTGTGTAACACAATGTTCAATACCAGATTGTACATCGTTCTTCAGATTCAACAATTTTTTAACGAACAAGCTTGCTTGGTTACGCAATGCAATTCCCAAATTCAAATAAAATCGCATTGGTTGCGAATTCTTGGGAAATTTTGATTGCAAATTGAATGCAGAAACTGCTAGCAATGCATTCAACAATGCATTTTTAGCCATCGAAGTTTTACCTAAAGCCAGTAGTTCGCCAATCGCCATTAACGCTCTTGGAAAATAGATCGCCTTCCAAGGGTTTTCAGTTAGGGGTATCACCGTCATTAAATCGGCAACATCTGTCACATAATAATTTAATAAATACCGCGTCAATGGCTGAACCTGTAATGCAGTTAACGGAATGCCTACGTGTGACTGCCTTGTTGGTAGTGTTAAGTCAAAGTTGACATTGAGCGGACTTTGTACAATCTTCATTATTGAAGCCAACAATTTACTATCGTTAGAATGATCTCCATCAACATACTCGGTGTCATCTGCACTTGTGGATTGTGCGTGTAATTGGATTTCCAAATTTTCATTCATTTGGTACGGATTGTTGTAAAAAAAGTTGGAGAAATTGGAATAGTAAATAGGATCGACAAGATGTTCTGGCTGATTTAGTAAGTTTGTCATTGACATATTTGAGTTGGGATTTGCAGGTTCTGATTGAATGCTACTAAAGTTTTGACCCTTGTTATGAAATACCAAATTAAACAAGTCAGGGTTATTCAAATTGAAGTTGGCATCATTTGCTGTACTGTTCCCTTCATTATTTGATCGCGGCAACACATTGTCATTGGTATCAAAGTTGTTCATAATGTCCAAAAAATGAGTATTCAAAGCAGCCGCAGTGACCAACGCAGCATCCTTCAACTCATTCGACAACCAAAATTGATCCTGTGGTGGAGCATCACCAAGCACGGCAATGCCATTACTCCTGTTTGAATTTCTTGATGAAGCTACGGATGTTTCGTCAACTGAGAATCCATTTCGTTCATCAACAATCCTTCTCTTTTTCACTTCTTGCACCGGCTCCACCTCATCTCCATCACGTTTGTTTGCCATTCCTTGAAAAACACCAAATGGGCCCTTCATCTTGGTATCCCCACGTGGTTTCAATCTTGACGTCAATCTGTTATTCTGCAAGTGTGCAAGGTCTCGATTCATCTGATCATATGTCGTATACGGTTCATTCCATTTGACAAAATCGACAAATCGTCGATGAAAATACTCAGGTGCATCAATACCAGCATCGATGTCTGCATCATCCTGACCATCTCCATCTTCATACGTGGGGAACTTGACTTGCAAACCTTTTACATCCCCATTGTTCAATGGTGCGAATTGAATCGGTTGCGACCATCGAAGCTTGACATCGTAGCCGGCACATGTCAACTTAGCCTTAATGCACTTATCACACAGTGGTTTCTTCAAGTCACATTTGATCTTCCTTGTACGACATGTAAAGCAACCAGTAAAAGTTTTGGAACGTTTGGAACTGCTTTGTTGGACTGACAGTGGAGATGACAACAAGCTGGACATTTTTTGTTTTTGGCAGCACACTTGGTTAATTTTTTTTCCCCCCGTCTCTGTGGGTTACTCCAATGGTCCTTTTCAGCAAAAAGGGATTTTGATGCGTGATGATTTTTCGTGCGTTCTTTTCTTTTTCTTTTTCGGGACCATCGCTAAGACTTCCCGTTTTCAACACAGAATGTTTATATTGTCTTCATTATACACACTACTTATGTCAGTACGATATGATATCCACCTTTACTCCATCAACGCCATCTACAGTCTCTCCTGTATCTCGTAGCTCCCAAACTTTTTTGATACGTTCTAGAGCCATATTTGCACTATTTGATCCCGTTTGGGAACACATTTCGAAAAAGTTTTCAATAACAGAATACTGCAGTGGTTCAGTACATGCCCACCCTGCAACTGATATTGGCCATTGTATCATCAGAAATGCAACCGGAAACCGTGTACTATCGACCGGTTTACAATTTTGAAACACTTTGATCAAATCAACCACTTTTGTGACTAGCCCCTTCAAGTGTGTTGCGTCGTAAGGATTGTTTAACAATCGCGTGAAGACAGTAATTAACCCAGCTAACGTAAACGCCTGCTGTGAAAGATCCATCCAAGATACAGTTTCAAACTTGCCATCTGACTTTAGTACTTTATCGCACAAGGGGCCCCGCAACACCGGGCCATCGGGTGTTGTTTCCACACGAGCAAACCGAATCTGATACTGGGTGTACAAACCGCTGATCAAATGCATGTACTCGAACGGATCGGACTGCTCATTAGAGTTGCGTTTTTTTCGTCGTAGTAAATCACAAAGTTCTCTTAAATATTCGAGACATCCGATATGATATCCTGTAACGACACAGAAGCCATTGTCTTGTATCAACCCATAATCCTTTAAAACCAGTTGCTCGTAAGGATCAAAGTTGAACACCAAGTCCATTTGCTCTTTTGTTCGAAGAGTACCACCTAATTCGGAGCTCAATCCTGCTAAGATCTCAAAATCCGCAAACCATAATTTACATACAATTAATGTGGGGGACAGTCGTATTTTGCTATTGGTAGCCTTCATGATGATTTCTTTTGCCCCTTCCAAGTGTGGTCGCCAACCTTGCTTCTCATTACACGCATTAGACATCGCGATTGATAGAACCGTGAGTAATATATTTTCAATATTGGATGTTAAATCTCCCTTCACTTGTTTTTTATGAGTCTGACTTAATGCAGGCACCAACAATTGTAAGCAGTTTGTCAAATATTTCCCACAATTTTCCAAATCATGCTGGCGCTGTTTTTCATTGATCGGAAATTCCGAAGCTGAATACGCTCCCTGTGATAGTACCGCTGCAAGCAAAAATGGCTCTTTCACTGCATGCTGCATAACAACTTCTCTAATGGCGTTTCTGTAAGAACCAGGGTTACGATTATCAACACCAAAGGGCAATTTTTGAAGGGTGAATCGCTCACAAAACTGCCTCATGTATCGCCTTTCGTCATCTGTTTTTCCAATCATATAGCCCTCAGGAACAATTTCAGGCAAATCGTACAAACAAGACGTTACTTCTGCCTCAGGATCAGCAAACTCTTGAACATTACCTGCCACTGGGGCCATTTTTGTGTTGAACATAAGGTCATTGACAAGATTGTTCAAATCGGTTGCCAACAAGTTGAGATCTTCACCATTGTAAAGATCTCCTGACCATAGTGAGGAAGGGCTAACTGAATCAATCAGATGGGTGGTGCCATTGGGGTCGTGCTGAATTTGGGTGGTACCATTGGGGTCGTGCTGAATTTGGGTGGATACCAAATCTTCGTTTACGTTCTGAAAACTGCTTTTCCCCTTTTGTGTGGTGTTATTCTCTTTAGAAGGTGCAACTTCGTTACCACTCTCTTCAAGGAAGGCATTGTCCCACTTCATCTTTTTACCAGGATTTTGAGGGCCCATATACATTTGGAAATTCCATACTCGCTTCGCGAATCGAGGCTTTTTCGTCCCTTCTTCTTTATTCGATCCACGGGCTACTTTTTCGCCAATTTGAGGATAAGAACATTCCTTGCCCAATCTTGAACATTCTGAACAAAATGGTTTTGATTCATCACATTTTATTTTTCGACGTTTACATTCTCGACACCCTCCTCGACTGTAATGTCTTTTGAACCTTTTTGGCAGCATTATGCAATCATCTGTTGGAAGTTTGATGGTTAGATGATTGTGTGTCGTTTAGTTAACCGCGCATTCAATTTGACAGAAGTTTCAAATTAGGAGATATTGTCGCTACCGTATACGGAATCATTTTCTTGCGAAATACGAATCCATTACAGGGATTATCTTTGGCACCATAGTCGGTTTCACTTCTTCGTCTATTCACATTTAGTACGTTATTCTATCTACATTGACCCCATCATCAACGTTGTCCACTGACTTTCCGGCAACTCGTAGCTCCCACACTTTTTTGATCCTTTCCAATGTCAAGTTTGCACTATAAGAACCTGTCCTGTAACATAACCTGAAAAAGTTTTCAGTCACTGAATGCTCTGATGTTTCAGTGCACGCAAACCCAGCAATAGACATCGGCCACTGTATCATCAGAAAAGCGAATGGAAACCGCATGTTCCCTTGGGATATAGAATTTTCAAACACTTTGACCAAGAAAACTAACCTGGCAACTAAACCTTTTACTTGGGGAGAATTGACCGGAATTTCCAACATCCTTGTAAATACGGTAACCAAACCAGCAAGAGAATATGCTTGTTGTGATATATCCAGCCACGAAATCATCTCTAGCTTTCCGTTCGATTTGTGTACCATGTCGCACAATAAGCCATGAGCAGTTTGTCCATCGGGCCTTGTCTCTATCGTCGCAAACGTTTTGTTATATTGGCTGTGAAATCCACCAATCAATTTTGCACATTGGAGTGGATCGGGCACTTCCTCCGGATTGTTTCTTTTACGCCTCAAGAAATCGGAAATCTCTTTGAAATACTCAAGACAATCGATGTGATACCCCATTACTATACAAAATCCATCGTCCTGAATAAGGCCAAATTCTCTCAATACAGATTGCTCGTAGGGGTCGTCAAAGTTTAGCACAACATCCATCTCCTCCCTTGTTCGAAGAGTGCCACCCAATTCGGAGCTCAATCCTGCTAAGATCTCAAAATCCGCAAACCACAATTTACATACAATCAAGGTGGGGGACAGTCGTATTTTGCTGCTTGTGGCTTTGATGATGATGTCTTTAGCTCCCTTCAAATGCGGGCGCCAACTCTGTCTTTCATTACTGGCACTAGACGACGCCAACAACAAAACCGTGACTAATATACTTTCAATGTTTGATGTCAAATCACCCTTCACTTGCTTTTCTTGGTTTCTACTCAATGCTGGGCCAAGCAATTTCAAACATGTTGATAAATAGTTCCCGCAGTTATCCATATCACGTTGACGGCTTTTATCATCATGTTGTAACTCTGACGCTAATCGCGCACCTTGTGATAACACAGCTGCAAGAAGATAGGTTTCCCTTGCCGCGTATTTCATTATCACATCACGAAAGGGATTGCTGTACAACGACCCACCGTCTTTATAATCGGCACCAAATGGCAAGATTTGCAGAGCAAAGTCTTCGTAAAATTGGGTCATATATCGCCGTTCGTCTTCTGTTTTCAATTTGATATAGTCATAGGGAATGTTTTTGGGTATATCATCCAAATAAGGAGATGTCTCCAATTCGGGATTGAAAAAGTCAAACTGGTAGTCACCTGGCTGAGCCATGTTTGAGCTAAACATGATATCGTTGACAATATTGTTTAAATCCGCAGCCAACAAATTCAAATCATCGTTACTGTAAACATCACCCAGAAGCAAAGAAGGTGGCGGAACGAAATCTTGCAAGTTTGAAATCTCCTTTGACTCATTTCCAGAGTTCATTGGCTCTTCATACTGATAGTTCTGTAACACGTTGGTGCCCTCGTGAGCTTCATCCAGAACACTTTGTACGATGTTGCCGTGCTCCCTATTCAAATTTTCTTCATTGAGTTGGGCCTCTTCTGGGCTTGTCACGGACGATACCTTGTCCCACTTCAACTTCTTTTTTGGTTGATCTGGTCCCATATACATTTGAACTGTCCACATTCTTTTCTCTCGCGACTCCTCTATAGGAGATGGCTCCTTCTTTTCGTCAATATCCTTTTTCGAACCTCGTATCACTCTTTCACCAATGGCCGGGTATGAACAATCTTTTCCCAATCGCGTGCATTCAGAACAGTGCGGTTTAGCTTCATTGCATTTGATTTTTCGGCGTTTGCACTCTCGACATCCGCCACGGCTGTAATCCCTCTTGAACCTTCGTGGTGGCATTTGGTAATTGGGGGTGAAGATTTTGTTATGATGTGAGTTTGTACTTTATTTTTTTCCACTCACGTGAAAGAGGATCATGTTATTGTTGAGTGATATGGGCAATGGGCTTCCAAGTGCACCTATAAATGGTAGTTACAGGTGGCAAAGCTAAACCTGAAGTGGCTTTGACAGGCGAGTTCGTGATCTTTGATTGTGCGTTGACCACGACGTTTAGTCGTTGGTTTTGGTCTTTCTCTTGACTCCCTTGTGCTGTGCGCACCGAGATAATCGGAAAGGGGCCATTCTCTGATATATATGATTCTATTCTATATCGAGTGAGCAATTGCTTCGTGTAGAGTATTATCGCTGTTGGCAAAGAGGTAAGCTCTACGACATAATTTTGGATTTTTTAGTGTTTGCACAATCATCTTTATGATGTCATAGTGTGGTGCGCCGCTTTCTGAAGCTCCGAAAAACCCATTTGCCAAAAGTATATTTCAAGCAATTGTAAGTTTTTACCCTTTTTCTTTACTCATTAATTTACTCAACAAATGACAATTGCAAAGCACTGGAAATACAACAACAACGAGGATATTGTATTGACCCAACTTAAAGGATTAGTAGCTTCCAATCCCTATGTTGGGCTTATAACTGATGAGAAAGTCGTTTTCAATCCACATTCCGATACATCGAAGAAAATTACCGTTATTAGTGGCGGTGGTGCTGGCCACGAACCATTGCACGGCGGATACGTGGGGGAAAACTTATTAGATGCAGCTGTGAGTGGACATATATTCGCATCGCCATCAACTAAACAAATTATGGCTGCTATAAAGAAAAAGTCAAATAAAGACAAGGGGACCATTATAGTTGTGAAAAACTATACTGGCGATGTTTTACATTTTGGGTTGGTGGCAGAGAGAGCAAAGAGCGAAGGGTACAAAGTAGAATTGGTGGCTGTTAGTGACGATGTTGCAGTTGGAAGAGAGCAAAACAAGATGGTTGGAAGAAGAGGCTTAGCAGGAACTGCCGTGGTCCACAAAGTTTTGGGGGCAGCATCAACAGAGGAGAAAGCTGATTTGGAAACAGTGGCTAACTTGGGCCATGCAGTGAATGACAATTTAGTAACTTTGGCTGCAAGTTTGGACCGTACTTCCGTTCCCGGTAAAGCTGAGCAAGATATCGAGTTCAATGCAAGTGATGAGGTTGAATTGGGTTTGGGAATCCACAATGAACCTGGAACAAAGATCAAGCCTATTCCTAAATTGGATGATTTGATCAAAGACATGCTTCATAAATTGTTATCGCCAGAAGATAAAGATCGTCATTATGTCGAATTCGATTCAGATGATGACTTTGTTCTTCTCGTGAACAACATTGGTGGTACATCCTCATTCGAGTTGTACGCTATCACTGAGCATGTATTGCAAAACATACCATTGAAGAAGAAGCCAAAGAGGATTTTGGTGAGCGATTTTGTCACTTCATTCAACTCCCCAGGGTTTTCAATTACATTATTAAATTTGAGCAACATTGACAAGAAAAAGCTTACTTATTCGGCTGAGGATGTCTTGAGGCTTTTGGATACCCCTACAAATGCACCAGGTTGGAAACCTAAATCGTATGCCTCAAAGTATTGGGATGATCAACCGAATAGATTTGTTGAGTCACCAATGAAACATCAGAAATTGTTGACCTCTAAGCTATCGGTCGATGCAAAATTTTTTGAAGAACATTTAAAGAATAGTTTGGAGAAGCTATTGAAAGAAGAGCCAAAAATAACTCACTACGACACATTGGTTGGAGATGGGGATTGTGGTGAGACTTTGGCAGCTGGTGCCAATGCAATTCTCAAAGCACTCAAGGACGATTCACAATTCAAAGAGCATTTGTCGGATCCAGTTGCTTCACTTTCGCAAATCACAGAGTTTGTAGAAGATAGTATGGGTGGAACATCAGGCGGCATTTACTCCATTTTCCTAACCGCATTGGTTCAACATTTAAAAAATGCTGAGAAAGTTGATATTGACACTGTTGCTGACGCTTTTTATAAAGCATTACATGATGGATTATTCAAGTACACAAAGGCTAGAGTTGGTGGAAGAACGTTGGTTGATACTTTGCAACCATTTGTTGATACATTTCAAAAGACAAAGGACTTACTGAAAGCTGTAGAAGCTGCTCGTAAAGGGTGCGAAGAGACTAAGAATTTAGAAGCCTCATTTGGTAGAGCTAGTTATGTTGACAAGAAGGAATTTGAGGCTGAGGGTGGAATTCCTGATCCTGGCGCTGTTGGATTACTTGCTTTGATAGAAGGATTTACCAAATAGATAATCTGTGTAGGTGCAGTATATGTTGGAAATTAACTTTTTGTCACTAAAGTGGTTATGGGTATAGTGGTTATCGCTCACTTTTTTTTTTTACTATTTTTTTGCAACCACTATAAAAGAGTTATTAAAGGGGCGAACTTGCAATGTGACAAATTAGACACCGTATTATTTGCTATGTGTGATGACGAACCAGTGCAGATTGATCTTGACAATTTTCGTGAAGGTATCATAATCGGTGGCGGCACTTGTGGTTTGGCAGTAGCATCGCGGTTATGCGAAAATCATCCCGGCTCTCTATTCACTGAAGATGAACACCAACGTTTCCACTGGTTGAAGCAACGCGGACACAAGACAAACAAGGTCAAGAGTAACTATAGATTTGACTACGACAAGTTTCGTCCCGAAGATTTGCTTGTCATTGATGCTAGGGGTGATAATTTCATGGCTCAATGGGACGCTCAATTCAATGCATGCCAGATTCCGTATCTAAGATCGCCAATGTTTTTCCACGTTGATCCCAGTGATATTGATGGTATGATTAGCTTTGCACATTTGAATCGCAGAGAAAACGAGTTGATGGAGATAACAAATGTGGTTGGTAAAGAATTTTCCAAGCACAAGCAAAAAAGGATCAAGCAAAAGTTGAAGCTGAATGATGGTATAGTCGACATTAATATGCGTGATTGGAAGGATTATTATAGGCCAGGGACAAATTTATTTCATGATTATTGTGAGGAAGTCGTTGAGCGATATGGATTAAAGAATAGCATTGTGAATGACGAAGTCGTGGACATGGAGCACAAGTTAATTCAATCTGGCGAGGAATTAGGCAAGGGATTTGTCATTCGTACAATGTCGGGTAAAGTTTACGGCTGCAAATTTGCGGTTGTTGCAAGTGGACATAAAGGCAAGATAAATTACCCCCTTTCAATATGCCCCAAAGCACAATTTCCCCATGGTTCGTGTCACACAACCCATTTGTTTTCTGACCAGGTCAAATTCCTTGATCCACAGTACTTTGCCAACCCCAAGCGCAAAAATATTGTCATCGTAGGTGGTGGTTTGACATCTGCGCAGTTGGCTCATGTTGCATGTCTCGATTCCACAGTGAATAAAGCTCACCTCTTGTTCCGCTCAGGCATCAAGATTAAACATTTTGATTTTCACCTTGATTGGGTTGCCAAGTACAAAAATGTGAAAAAGTCCAGTTTCTACAATCTAGACACTAATGAGTTGAAATATGAGATGATGAATGATGCAAGAGAAGGTGGATCAATTAATCCCGAGTATTACAAGAAACTAAAACAACATGTCAAAAGTGGCCGTTTGAATTGGTTGACTGAAACCCAAGTTGTGGCACAAGAGTGGGAAAATGGATCTTGGAGATTGCTTTTTCAGAACAAAGGTAGCTGTGTTACAGCTGTGGATGAAATTGACTACATCTACTATGCCACAGGCATTCAAGCTGACATTGAATCTTTGCCCTTTTTACAAACCATGCTTGATCAATATCCAATTGACGTCTGTAACGGATATCCTGCCATCACCGACAATTTGCAGTGGAACAAAGAGGTTCCCTTGTATGTGGTTGGTAAGAACGCCGCATTGCAAGTGGGTCCAACATCAGCCAATTTAGATGGCGCTAGGCTTGGAGCGGAACGGATTGGATGGCATTTGCAGAACATGAAATTACAGGGTGAGTTTGATTGGTCTCCGGTTAAAGTAGTTACCAATGAGGTTAACAACTCCACCACATTCAATAAGCGCCTACAATTGGCAGGTGGACTGATCAATTGGTTCGAACTTCTCGAATTGGATAAAATAAACTAATACAAAATATACACACAAAAAAAATCAAAATTCGTTCATCAGTCTAATATGAAAGTAGATCCTCTGATTCATAACCATCATCGACAAAAGTCGGGTCTGATCTTTTCTTCCATACTCTCTTGATGCGATTCAAAGCAATTAACGCACCTCCTGATCCGACCCTCGACAGATGCTCAAAAAACACACGAACAATTTCCTTCTCCTTGTCATCGCTTGTTTCCAAGTTTTGACCCGCAATTAATACAGGCCATTGGAGCATCATGAGTCCATTATCAGCTTTATATTTCGATGATGGAGCAAATGGGACATAGTTCATAACAAAGGAAATTAAATCAATAATATGGTTTGTCAACACTTGAATTTGAGGCGAGGTATACGATTCATCAAAACAAGTCTGAAGAAGAGTAATCATTGAAGCTGCCATGTACAGCTTATGGCTTGCATCCGCCCATGAAATGACACTATTCCCAACATCTTCAACTAGGATACCACCTGCAGCCGTTGGATCTTTGACAAAATCAATCTCTCGCAAAGTTTCAAATTTGGCAAATAATTCCACATACTGAATAGAATCCTTCACATCTAATGTGCCATTTCTCTTTCTATTCAAAATTTTGATCAACTCACGGAATGCAGCATAACTGTCGTGATGATACCCACCCATGATATTGAACCCATTGTCCAATATAACACCAAGATCCTTCAACACTTTGACATCATATTCAGTATTCAAGTTGAACAATTCATCCATTTCCTCCTCCGTTTGCAATGTACCACCTTTTCTTGAACTGATTCCCGCCAACACTTCCAATGTAACAAACCATGCCTTACAAAACACAAATACTTTGGATGGTTTTGCATTTTTGCTAAAGCTCTTCATAAGCAAATCTTTCGCACCGCGTAAATGAGGACGCCAATCCTGCTTTGGGTCAGCTGCATTAGTAGCGGTTAGCAAAAGCACGGTCAACAACACGCTTTCAATCTTTGCCGACAATTTCGTATTGTCGGCAATTGCTGGATGTAACAACTTGAGACAATCGTTCAAATACAAATAGTAAAACTCCTCATCCTCAATGTTTCTCGTTTTCATGAATCTTGAATGGGCTCCGTTTGCCAATACCGCAGCTAATACGTAGTCAGTATTTGCCGCAGTGGTCAATAACAAATCTCTAGCAGGATTAAAGTATACCTGTTTTTCCTTGTCATATGATGCAAATGGCAACACAATGCTTGATGTATTGTAATAAAATTCTTGCAAATAACTTTGGTTTTGAGCATTCTCTAACTTGATAAAATCTACAGGAACATGTTTTTTCAACTTGTCAACAAAGGGCATGGTTTTCTTGACCTCAGTGGTTTCCATATCTTTGGCTTTTTCCTTGAATTCAGGGGTGATGTTGTAGAGAATTCCATTGACCATATTCTGAAGATCTGTAGCTAACAAGTTCAAATCACTTACTTCAAACATTACATCATCACCAAGAACAGCAGGAGATTCAGGAAAAGGCGCTCTCTCATTTGATGAAGGAGTCGGTATGGCAGCTTGTGAATCATTTGTTGTTGGAGGCACAACTGGTGTTTCTTCTCTCTGATCAGTATTGGTTGGTTCTTGTGACAGTAACGCTTGCATGTTCAGAGTCGCAACTTCAGCATCCTCCGGTTTGTTCAACAAATTGGCAACACCAGCACTGCTTGATGGCCTTTCAACGGGCCGTGGTGGTAAATCGTACCTAATCTGATTAGGAAACATTGGACCGTTCATCGTAGAGCTTGTATGACTTGACGTTTGTGGTGGTGGTAGTACAACTCCAAGAGGATCCTGTCGAAAATAGTATTTGAACGGAGTTGAATCGGACCCATTTTGTTGAATCGGCAAGATGCGACTTTGGTACAATCTTGGCAAATTTGGCTGATTTAATCTCTGTATAGGTGGAAGCTGTGATTGCGGCTGTGTATTTCCAACATTTGTCGATAGTTGCTCATGAGAATATCCTTCTAGTGGCCTAAACTGCGCTTGCTGTTGAAATGAAGGCGTAAGATGTGAGTTGCCTTGAACCTCATTAAATCCTTGATGGGCAGATTCGTGAGTGCTGGGTGTTGGCCTCGACGCATCCATATTATACAAAAGCTTTCTTCCCGCCGTTGGATCTTGATTCGACATTACCGACAACGGGTTGGTGGCAATATATGGCACTTTCAGTATCTCATACACCCTACGCTCTTTGTCAGGCAACAAGGACTCACCAGCTTGTAACTTTTGTTGTCTCTTCAGAACTCTTAGTACCTTTTCTCCTAGTGCCGGGTATGAGCAGTCTTTTTTCAATCGAAGACATTGCCAGCATGCGGGTTTTCCTTCATCACATTTAATTTTACGTCTCTTACACTCTCGACAACCACCTTTACTATAAATTCGTTTATTGTTGTGGACGACGGTCGTGGAAGAAGTGGTAGGGGTCGTGCTGGAAGTGGTATTTTTGTGGTTGCTATCGGTATTGTTTGGCTGTCGTACGCCCAAGTCGATCACTCCGGATGACATATGATTTGGAAACAGCGTCAACGTGAATATACAAATGAAAAATTTCAAATACGGAAAGGTGGGGATAGGCTAATAACTAAACCGCTGTGTATGCACCCAATAGTTACTGACAAGACTGAGCAATACTCAAGGAGTAAATGATAGTTGGCTTATGGTCAAATAGATTGCAATATGGAAACTATTCAAAGAAATTTTTTTTTTTGAAAACGCAATTTCTTCAGCGCCTTTGTTTTTCCGTATATGCACCAAAGTGAGCAAAGTGATAGGCGCAAAAAGGAAAAAAAAATTTTGCGAACAATAATCTTTAACAGTGAAGTCAAAGGAATGTGAGGGAATTTGGGGGAATGTGCGCGAAGGATTTTTATGTGAGAAAAGGGATAGATTTACGCGTCAAATTAATTTTCAACTTTTACCGTTGCTTGTGTTTGGTACATATTTACCCATAGCTAGTTTAATGATAACGTAGTGTTCGTCTCCTATAATATGTGATTGATTATATGAAGCGACAACAATCAGAGTGTAAAAGTCGCCGAAACCATCGCCCTAATCTCTCATGCACGAAAAGCGGAACATAAACTTTGCGTGGGGGAAAGAGTTGTGATCCGCTCGAGTTTGAATTGAATTTTACTGCGCCTACTTCAATGTCGTGAAAGCAGTGTCGCGTAATTAGCTTTTGCGATATTGGCTAAACACTCAGCACGTGTGAAAAAATGTTGGAATCTAGAGACAACGACACGTATCTTTAATTAAGTTTGTGCGTAGAGTCTCGATCAATTAGACTAAAGCAAAGTCGCACCTACTACGCATTGGCTCCGTTCGTCCAACTCATGTGGTTAGCTTGGCTTCGTTCTGTATCTGACAAACATCGCAAATGCAAAACCATATTCCCCAACCGTGTCACTTCTAGCTAGTATCTTTCTTCCCGAGCTATTTAGAGTCATCACATAGTCTACTCCGTTGAATCATCACCACCCTTTTATTGATAAGTTTCCAATTTTCTTACCACCCGTGCACTACCCCTTTTCTCCGAGACGAAAAATAATAATTACGCGGCAATGCTAATTCCGGAGAGAACTTTTTAAGTTGTCCTGCATATATTGTTTGTTGTTCCGAGTGGTTTCTTGTACTTACTATTTTTGATCATTCATATTAGGAGTTTATGGAGATTAAACTCCGTATACTATGATTATACGAGTAAACACTAACATTCTGCATTTACGTTTCTCCTGTTCTTCCTTATTTCTCCTAAATTTTTCAATGTACCTCCCGGATTTATCCATCAAGGTGGAAGCAAGACCTTAAGTAGCTTATTAATGTTGCAGCCACACATATACACTACAAGCAAGTGTTATAACGGTTGCAGCTAAAAGATGACTACTCACAAATCAAAGAAATGTCTTGTCTAAGTATTAGGGTCATGTTTTGTACCCTATTGGGTATAGGAAATTGCTCACTCTGTATTTGTTGAAAACCATTTTACTTACTTTCACCCGATTATATCCATCTTTACATGAGGCAGAAACAGGGTACTGGTGCTCGCTATGACTGTGTTCTGCCGTGTTTGCAATAAACGCTTGTTGATTGGTCAAATGCAGTGACACAATTGGGTTTTTGCAACCAGGAAGTATGCTCCGTGTGGCCCTTTCATTGAGTATTACACCATTCTCCCGTCGGAAATGAACGGAGAGAATGTTGTGACTAACAAGGTACACCCTTTCTACAGACAACATAAACTACGAAGCTATTTGGCTGCTCGTGGTGCTTGGTGGGATAATTGAAGTGAAATTCTACAAATCTTTGGCGTGGAATATGTTTGGAATTCAAACTATAAATACCACCGTTGAGAATACCATCCAGTGGAATTGATTTTCATGTGGAAACTATACTACACAACTATTATTACCAATGTTGAAAACAGCTACTTGTTATAGACTTCCACAAGCTACCTCACATTTATGCATCCCCGCAATTCGATTCGTGTCAAGCACAACCACGAAACCTCGGACAATCAGTACTCAAATCCAGACACATCATAATGACTCCAATTTACCACTAGATAAACAGTCAGAACAAACACCAGGTACTGTTCCCCAAAGAAACGGTATTTTTGATATTGCAACAAAGATTTACAATGCCTCAGATATTGAAAAGCACGATGATGTGAAGTTTTTGACCAAGCCTGCTTATCCACATGTTGGTTTCACTGAAGCTGGATGTCAGAAAGTCGAGGTTGCTCATAGAGAGCCAAGAACTTTTGGGGACAAGATTGCGTATCATGGAATTAAGTTCTGTCGTGGATGCTTTGACTTTGTTACCGGTTACAAAGTTCCCAAAGAAGGCGAGTCACTTGATAAGTACAAAGGTACCAGGTACGAGATGACAGAGGGTAAATGGTTGACTCGGGTTATTTTCTTGGAGCTGGTTGCTGGTGTTCCAGGGTCAGTTGCTTCGTTTTTGAGAACATTGCATTCATTGAGATTGTTGAGGAGAGACAAGGCTTGGATTGAGACTTTGCAAGATGAGGCTTACAATGAAAGGATGCATTTGTTAACTTTTATGAAAATTGGTCAACCATCATGGTTCACCAAGACCATCATTTATCTCGGTCAGGGAGTTTTCACCAACTTGTTCTTCTTCTGTTACTTAGCCAATCCAAAGTACTGTCACAGATTTGTTGGGTACTTAGAAGAAGAGGCAGTGAGAACATACACCCACTTGCTTGATGAAATGGAAGACCCCAATAAACTCAATGGTTTCCAGAAAATACAGATTCCTACAATTGCCGTCAATTATTGGTCATCGTTATCAAAAGATTCGAGTTTCAAAGATTTGATTTTGAGAATCAGAGCTGATGAGTCCAAACACAGAGAAGTGAACCATACATTGGCCAACTTGAAACAAGATGAGGATAGAAACCCATTTGCTTTACAAATTAAAGGACTCGATAAGCCTCAACCAAACTATGGTTTGGATGTTGTTAGACCTACCGGTTGGGAGAAGAAGGAATTATACCTTTAGGCAACATATACTAATCTCAACCTCCACCTTTTGCTTTCTTCAGTACATAGTACCAAAACTAAATAGTGGTTTAATTCAAATGGGTAGACTTTTTGATCTTTTATCTGTAGGTGTAGAGCTTCAACAATAGTTAAGTATGTGTGAGTGTACCCTTGTGATTTGCCAACTTTGAACCACCTACACTCTCGAATGATATTTTTGCAATCATAATTATTATGCTCCAAAGCTGACCACGATGTTTCCATCACGTCGCATAAACCGAACTACTGAATTATAGAGCCAAATGGTGGTGTACCCAGTCCATCAAGTAGAGATTTGGTATGCGAATACAACTTCTCAATTGAGCTCTTGTGCTGGAATGGCCAGCCGTAACCCCTTTAGAGGTTGGCTTTACGCCGCATCACGTGCTTACTCAAAGCAATCATTATACCTTTCTTCTTTAGACTTCGAGAATTAGATCACGCATAGCTATCTATATAATATAATGTAAGCCTTATAGATAACAATCAGACTGTATTATGAGGCATTTTCTTCCTCCAAAACACCTCAACTAGGAATTCTCTCGGAGTGCATGGTGCATGTTTTTTGTATGGGAGGTTGCACAAAAGCTTTCCCATCGATCTTTCTTTTTATTCCTCAGAATTCCAAACTATATACAAGAAACAAAATTAGAATGATATAAATATCCCTCTCCCCTTGAATAGCATCTACGTTGTACTTCCATCTATCATGGTCTGTTCCCAATCAACCAAATCTATCCAATGTTGAGAACTGCTACTCGTTATAGACTTCCACAAGTCACATCACGCTTATATACCCCCACAATTCGATTTGTGTCAAACACAACCACGAAACCGCAAACAATCACCAATCAAACTCCAACACATCATGATGACTCGAATTTACCATTGAACAAACAAGCAATTGAAGAACCACGTACAGTCCCACAACGAAACGGCATTTTTGATATTGCAACCAAGATTTACAATGAATCAGATATTGAAAAGCATGATGATCAAAAGTTTTTAACTAAACCTGCTTACCCACACGTTATTTATACTGAAGCTGGATGTTACAGAGTCAAAGTTGCGCATAGAAAGCCCGAAACTATTGGTGATAAGATTGCATACCACGGAACTATGTTTTGTCGTGCTTGTTTTGACTTTGTTACTGGTTACAAAGTTCCTAAAGAAGGTGAGCCACTTGACAAGTATGTAGGTACAAGATATGAGATGACAGAGGGTAAATGGATGACTCGTGTGATCTTTTTGGAGCTGATTGCTGGTGTTCCTGGATCGGTTGCCTCATTTTTGAGAACATTGCATTCCTTAAGATTATTGAAACGGGATAAAGCATGGATTGAGACTTTGCAAGATGAGGCTTACAATGAAAGGATGCATTTGCTTACATTCATCAAGATTGGTCAACCATCATGGTTCACCAAGACCATTATTTATCTCGGTCAGGGAGTTTTCACCAACTTGTTCTTCTTCTGCTATTTGACCAACCCCAAGTACTGTCACAGATTTGTTGGGTACTTAGAAGAAGAGGCAGTGAGAACATACACCCACTTGCTTGATGAAATGGAAGACCCCAATAAACTCAATGGTTTCCAGAAAATACAGATTCCTACAATTGCCGTCAATTATTGGTCATCGTTATCAAAAGATTCGAGTTTCAAAGATTTGATTTTGAGAATCAGAGCTGATGAGTCCAAACACAGAGAAGTGAACCATACATTGGCCAACTTGAAACAAGATGAGGATAGAAACCCATTTGCTTTACAAATTAAAGGACTCGATAAGCCTCAACCAAACTATGGTTTGGATGTTGTTAAACCTACGGGTTGGCCTAGAAAGGATTTGTATCTTTAAGCTAACGGAAAACGGTTAACGCCTTTCTCGGCTGCTTGCATAAATACGTATCACACCAAACTAAATAGTTGTTTTTGAATTCATCCACTTGTTTATTTTTTCGAATATTTCGTTTGTAAATCTAGAGCCACATGTTGGGGATCCTGAGTGGGTGTAGGAAGTATCGGCTTCATATGAACAGCGGTTAAAAATATGTAAAGAGAGTACCTGCATGGTGTGCCCATTTTAGATCACCTGCGATTCTTAATTTGATTCCAGGACTCCCTGCAATTGTGATTGCTATGTTGCAGAAAATTAAAAAAGGGGAGGGAGAGAGAGAATCTGAAGATTCTCATCATTATTCTTTTAAATCCATTTTCATCAAAGTTTGAATAGCTGGATCGTAGATGACAAGACTTTCGTGCTTACCACAATGTGGAGTGCGTTGATGAACTCCCTCAGGGTTAAAGTAAACTCTTTTAGTGCATTCAGTTCTCCTCAGCCTCCCCTTTTATTCGATATATTAAAAAAAGTTTGGAATAGAAAGCAACCTTTGGGGAGGTAATAAGTGTAAAAGGTTATGAGCCCAACATTGCACAAAGTGTATATGTCGGGTGATTTCTCATCTTGGTGTTTACTACAAGGGTTTTTTCACGATGTATAAAAGAGTTAGGTTGTCTCATTTGGGAAAACACAAGATGATATTATAAATGCATAACTGGCTATATCTCAAACAAGAGGCAAGTACTCACGACATCTGAGAGAGAGAAAAGAATACAGAAATAATGGTAATCTTGTTCGATTAGGACCATGGTTTGCTATGCTAGCCCCCCAAACTCAACAGGAATAAAAACGTATGATTGCTCCGATCGCAAAGGGCATTGTCAAAATTTGTGTTAGTTCATTTTGTCTAACTTACACCCAGGGCGGGGATTTGCAACGACTAAACTACACATTGCGAATGGAAAGTTTGCGTTAGATCCGCAAATTATCGTATTTGGCTTCCATGAAGTTGGCGTAATTAGTGACACAGAAGACGAATAAAGATTGGAAATAATCAGTTACAGGAGATTTTATAGCTTCGTTAATTGGATGAAAACTTACCAGTCGCTATCAAGCACTAACAGTTGTTATCTTAGTCTAAAGATAGCGCCTGGAAGCATGGACGATGAAAAAGAGAAGCACAAACTTCCACAATGAGTAAGTCGACACCGATTCCATGGCTCTTATCTTATCGCTACACATGCGTCGAACTGAACTTAGCTTTGGTACAAGTTGAAAACTCATTGTATCTATTGTTGAAAGACGGAGCACGAGGATGACCCTGTATCATCAAAGGGGTTTCAACATTTGGTCATGACAATATAATCCTCCTTGTAGATAGCCATCATTTTTCCATCCACGAGCTGTATGTCACGTATATTTTTGATGATCCTGATAGCCATTTTTCCACTGCAAACAAAAGAAAAAACTCCTCAATATATTTTAATTCCTTTTTTTGTAGATTTCCGAGTGAATTATGTTCTCTCACTTTTTTTAAGAAATTGCGCATGCAACAAAGTACAAAACGCATTAAATAAACTCTCATTTCTATTTGGCGGTTAAACCGTCAATATTGTGCATAATCCTTCTTTTCCTTTTTTGCTGCTAAAAAGAAAAATGGCTATTTGCTTAACCTCACTCAAAATAGCCACGCCTGGAATTAATGGATAACACAAACTTCTCATCGCTACCAGGGGAAAGAGAGAGAGGAAGAAACTTGCATTGGATTTAAAAGAATCCAAGATTCTATTGTTTATGAGTGACTGGCTGTGTTTATGTGCCATTTCATATAACCTACTCAACTATTGTTGACAAAGAATATAAATACCCCCCAGAAAATTCCAAAGTTCAATTCACATTTCTCAACAACTCACCTCAATTACAACATCAACATTGAACTATAACCAATTGAACCTAACTCGAATTATTTCATTGTACAATTGATTGATTGCCGCTAGCCGACTTTAGTAAGATTTTCCAGTGTCATATTTTAAAATTACACGACACTGTCAAATTATCATCATCGTCATCACATTATAAACCGGTCTAGACGCAAAGAAAAAAGAAAAAAAAAAAGGCTCACACCATGATGAACATTAACGCTATGGCCAATCATCCGTTATTTCCACAAGACCATTTGCAACAGCAGCAACTGCCACAACTGCCACATTATGCGGATATTCCTCAAAGCCTCACTCCGTTGTTGAGCCATCAACTGTTGTATGGTTTTGATGACAATTCAATGAAGATTGAAGAATTGAAAAACTCACCATCACAAGCACTGCATCAACAGCAACAACTGCCACGTAACTTACAGATTCCATCTCAAAATGATCAACTTGACCTACTTCAACAAACTCCTCAACGCAGGTTTCCACCATCAACTGGTCAAAGTCCCTTGTTTGTCACTGATGATTCTCCTGCAGACCAAACAGCTCAAGACTCGGAACAAAAGGGTCACGACTTGCAACTATTCAACAAGAACCATATTGATTTTGATGACATGACTTTCCCTGAGCTTAAACCTTTGACTATGCCAGTGTCTACCCCATTCAAGCTTGATTTGGGAGATCTGTTGTTGCCAGAAATAAAGCCACAACCACCATCACAACCATCCAAAAAGAGAAAGGAAAACAATGGACCCAAAACTAGACCTGCTTTTGTGATGAAGATATGGTCTATGGTCAATGATAAATCTAATGACGAATATATTCGCTGGAACGAAGATGGAAGAACTTTCCAAGTGTTTAAACGTGAGGATTTTGTGCACAAGATTCTTCCTGCTTATTTTAAGCATCAAAACATGTCGAGTTTCGTTAGACAATTGAACATGTATGGATTCCACAAGGTTCAAGATATAACCAATGGTACTTTGTACCCGAATGGCGACAAGAGCGGTGGCGATGAAGTTTGGCAATTTGAAAACCCAAATTTTATACGTGGTAGAGAAGATTTGCTCGATAACATTGTCAGAAACAAGTCAGTATCACAAGATGAATCGCAACAATTGACTGACCCCCATACCATGGCCACTGGCGATTTGAGTTTTATACTTTCCGAGTTGAGTCAAATTAAGCAAAATCAAACAAGATTGAATGAAGAGATTTTGCGCATACGACAAGATAATCAAAATATGTATAATGCAAACTATATCAACCGAGAAAGAACCCAACAGCAGGGTCGCACCATCAACAAGATTCTCAAATTTCTAGCTGCTGTATACAATGATTCTACAATCAAACCACAAACGCCATCGTCGGGTGCCAATGGTCAATACACTGATATTCCATACCGTCGTTCTCAGCAACAACCAGAAGGAGTACAAAACCCTACATACCAGTCTCCGTCATCAGCTTCATCTGACCAAAGAGATTCTTTGGATGCACAAGAAGAGCAACAATTTGTCAGGAGGCCGAGATTATTGCTTACAAACAGACCAAACACCGTCAAGTCTTACTCTTCACCGTCGATCGAGTCTATTAAGAGACGTCGCCAATCATCGGCGAATACAAGCAGACTTCATCAAGATTTGGTGAATGGTGCAGCTGTTGACGCTGCTAACGGTGGTTCTCATCATGGATCCGATATTGACCAACTTGAAAATCAGATTCGAAGCTCTGATCAATCGATTGAGCAAGTACAAGATTGGATTGAGAAGCTTTCACAACAACAGCAGCAACAACAACAACAACAACAACAACAACAACAACAACACCAACAGAGACAGCAGCAACTACCGTATCAAATACCCCCTCCACCTATGCCAAACATCAATGGTGGTGACATTCACATGGGTCAAACTCCACAATTATCAGGCTATCCCGATTACGATGACGACGGTCAGTTTAATGTCGATGATTTCTTGAAAAGTGCAAATACACCCGGTTCAGTACTGAGTCCAATGCCATCGTTCACTGGAGTGACCAATAATGGTGGTGCTTCATCGAATGGGAATTTGCAAGGCCATGCTGCACAACTAGATCAATCATCACAAGAGTCACAATCACAATCACAATCTCAACTGAATGGGAAAAAGAGAACAATTCAGGAAATTTACGATAATTGAGGTTCAATCAAGTTGCGTTATCCGAGGGGGATTCAGTTTAATTAGAGAAATTGTCGCTGTGTATATATATATATATTAATTTCAGTTCTTCTTTCGATGTTAATAAATGGATTCATGGATTCACTTTGTACATAAAGTATCGATGGGGTCTTTACCCGATGTTACTCTAAGCTCATGGTCTCATCTATACACACTTTTCATCCCACACATTTCAATCTAATATGCCTAATCGCCTCAATGCTGTCGTATTGCTCAAAGCCGCCATGGCTGCCTTTTGTGACGAATTCTTCTTATTCGTATCTACACCAGTTCCCAAAACGTGACCATCAACAAAACACTTGGTGTAAAATGCAATGGTCTTGTATTCAGTTTCACGTTGCGTTACTTCATATTCATTCGAGTGTCTAGCTTTCAACATTGCGTGTAATGCGGTTTTCGCTTGCTTGTCAATATCTTTGTGTGACAAGGGGATATGGGGAACCGGTTCAGTGAATCCGTAGTCGTATTGAGATGGATAGTTGTTTGTGGGATTTTGTAATTGTTGATACACATTGGGTGGTGATGAGGATCGAAGAGCATATGGTGAATCTTGGTTTGAATGGTGAGGGTAAGCTAATTGCTGCTGCTGCTGCTGCTGATGATGATGATGATGTTGTTGTTGTTGTTGATGTTGTGGTGGCGGTGGTAGTGGTAGTAGTGGCTGTGGTTTTGGTGGACTCTGCCCGTACCTAGTCATTTGTTGTGAAGGCTCAGGATACGGATCATTTCTTGGCACTTGTCCTGGTAACGGGTGAATCATATGAGGAGAGTGAGTTTTTGGTTTATTCATTTGTGGGTATTCATAGCCAAAAGGAACAGAAGGACGACTTGGTGGCAAATCCATGTCGGGCTCAATCATTTGTGGGGACAAGACTTCTGATCTAATTGTTTCAGAAACGTAATCGGACCGATTTTGTAAATAGCTATGCTTGACAATGGAGAAAAGTTTAATTAACTTGTCTTTTGTGTCCATCATGTCAAAGGCGGCTCGATCTCTCGCCTCTTCAAAGCTTGTCGAGGATACTCCTGTTCCGAGTATTTCCCCCTCCACTTTAATCTGGGCAACAATTTGGTCGGTTTTCACTTCAACAGCATCATATTGGATATTTTCATACGGCAATCTATTCAAACACGTAATCAGCTTCACCAATGTTTGAAACTCAACCATGGCGACATTAGCCACTGGCTGGGATGAAGCAAATAAATCCATCACCATTGGTTTATACAATTTGTTCAACCATACTTTGATTTTCTCTAGTTCATAATGCTCCACTTGAAGCCCAGCCACGTAAGCAGCAAAAATTCCTCCACATATTTCGAGATTTTGCTCATCATTACTATCATCTGATAAATTGTACTTGACAGGATCAACCAAATTATATGCAAAAGCAAACTTCGCTAGTAGCTCCAAAGACATTAATCGTTCGAGTATAAATTTCAAATCTTGTTCGAATAAGTTGGGGAATTTGTCATCCAACATTTCCAATAATAAATACTTGAGAATTGCTCTACCTTGTATAATCAATTTTCCATTATGAGTATTTGTGTACTTTGCTGATGTCAGCTCAACATAATCCACCAATTGTCGATACGATTTATCAGTAGTAACTCGAAGAAGCAACAACTGATCGATTATCAAAGGTAGAGTAGGGGGATAAGAATAGTAATCAATAGGTTTCCAATTTGACGCGTGGCCAACTTTTCCATTAGTTATTTCTCTCGGCTTGTCAGTAGGATCTAGGTTGAGAAACGCAAGAATATCCAACTTTAGTTTAGCTTCCTCTTGCACAGTTGCCTTGAAATTGATTCTTGACAATGTTGTCAATACTGGCAATTTCCCCAGTTCATACAATTGTTTCAATCGTACTGCAACCTTTGTCTGTGGTAAGAATATAACAGTTTTTAGTCTTTCAATGGCAACAAGTGTCTCTCCCAGGTTTTGTCCATTGGTATTGACTAGATCTAGTAGGTAAAGGTATCGCTCCCAACTGGGGGTTGTTTCCAAAACCTTTTTGAATGTGGCTTGAAGTTGAGAAATATCGGACCTCACACGAGTCAAATCTTCAACTACTGTAAGTAATGACTTGTGCTCTGAGGCCATGGCTCAGTGTTGCTCTTGAAGTAACAGCAATTCAATGTGCTGTGTACGGGATAAGTTCTTCGGATGTATGTGTGTTTATAAACGCTTTAATAATTTTTTTTTCTTTCTTTTGTCTCTTTTTTCTCAAACTGGCTGCCAACTCAAAAGGACGCAAAGAAACGGGTTCTAACACATCAGACAGAATCATGCGCTCAACCTTTTCCGGTTACGAATGAGTGTTTGCCGGTGTTTCAGGTTAGGTTAGCCACAGAGGGTTGTGCGAAATTCAATGAGGTTTATTAAGAGTTCTCCGTGAAGGGCAAAACCACCACCTCCCCGGTGGTATCAGCTTACATATCGAGCCTATTTAATTTAAATTGGTATCACTAACAGCTACATAGTAGCTCGGCAAAAGTCGAACTGATCCCGTTGAATATGTAGCCGGAGTTGTTGGTAGAAACCAACGGATAAAGCACAAAAAGATTAGGAAACGTTGCGAAATATACGAAAGTTCTAGACTTACTCTTTTGGTGTTACAACTCCGACAAGCGTGATAGCTCTAGCTCTAGCTTTAGCTCTAGCTCTAGCTCTAGCTCTAATATGACGGGAGAAGCAGAGAGATATCGGACGCAAAACAGAGGGTTATACAAACTCTTGGACTAAAAGTGTCACATTCCCTTTTTGGTGCAGATCCCACATCCCCCTTTCAGTTGGCATACAATAGCACGGCGAGATCAATTCGAAATTTATCTTCATAACTCGTAACACTGAGTAGCCACTGTTTCCTTGAAAATAAAAAGAAAAACAAAAAAGAGAAGAACAATTATCGCTATGGCTCCCGAAGCCTGTGATAGCACGTTGTCGTCAGCTACGTCCTGTCACTGTGGGAAAGAAAAAAAACAAACCCTTTCAACTAAAAACAACCACACTATGTTTATCATTTTGATGTACCAATGTGCCTCTTCCTTTTATATAGAGAGAAGTCGTGTATTATTCGACACACAAAATCAAGTGACACCATTTTTTCGTCTTCTTCTTCTTCTTCTTCTTCTTACTGTGCGATCTGTACACGACCACCCCAGTCCACACTAAAAATCTAAACAGCACAAACCCTATAGTAAAAAAAAAACCATAACAATAATAACCATAACAATAGTAATACTAACACTAATATAGTAATAGTAATACTGATAGTAATAGTAATTGTAATAGTAATAGTAATAGTAATAGTAATAGTAATAGTAATAATAAAACACGCTTTGTTCTTTTTTTTTTTATTTTTTTATTTTTTTTTTGTTAAAGAACAAGAAACCCAATTTAGACAAACAGGAAAGAAATTTTTTTAATTCTCTCTCTCTCTCTCTCTCTCTCTCTCTCCCTTATTGTTTTTCTCCTTTTTGTATATATGTATATATATATATATATATATATATTTATTAATTTTTTTTTTTTTTTATTTTTTTATTTTTGTTCTTTAAAAAGACAGATTCAAGACACTGGTGGAGGAGATCTAGATCATTGTGCTCACTGTCATCATCATCATCATCATCAACTTTCACCATCAACTTTCACCATCAACTTTCACCATCACGTTACTATTAGTCACCTTCTTTCTCACACTTGGGTGGAAAAAAAAAAATTTAAAGAAAAACAATAAACAAAATACAAAAACCTTCCTTTCTTCTTTTCGCCAACTATCATTTAAACATCAAGTTTCTCCCATTCTAACCACTCGTTATGGGATTCAGGATATCTAATCTCACGGGCGATCCATTCGCCATGGCCACTATTTCATTTGGATTGATGTCATGGATAGTCTCACTAGGAGGTGCTGCAGCATCTACACAGAGTGAGTTTCCTCATTTCACATGGTGGGGCATTGCTTATCAAATTTGTATTATTTTCATCATTTGCTTGCTATACATTAATAACAATATTGAACTTTACAAATTCACATTGGTTGGATTGGTTAGTATTGCATTTATTTACAGTACAAACTCAACCAATAATTTGATTTATAATTCAAATTCATCAGGCAATTTGTGTTGTGCTGCTGGTTGTATCTTGCTGAGTATTTTAAACTTGATTTGGATTTTGTACTTTGGAGGACATCCCGAATCGCCCACAAACCAATTTATTGATAGTTTTAGTTACAGAAACCATGCTCATGAACAATTGGGTCGTTCTCCAGCACTTAAAAATGAATCATACGAAGATGATCTTGGAACAACTCAAGAATTTAAACGATTTGGATCAAGTACCAACTTACCTTCAACAACGTCAAGAAGGTTGTCGAACCAAGGATCTACTAATATGCTTGGTGATAACAACAATAATAATAGATTGTCATCGCAACCAACTAGTGGCTCCTTGCGTCCCACACAAGCTACAGGTTCGGCACCACTTGCACCAAACCAAGTTGGTACTTATAATAGCAGCAATGGAGTACGTGATTTACTCGGTGCTAAACCAACGCCCTATTATAATGATACGTCCACTGGTACAGGTACTGGAACTGGAACTGGTACTGGAACAGGAACAGGTACAGGTATCACTTTTAGATACAAGGCAAAGGCATTGTACAGTTATGATGCCAATCCAGATGATATCAATGAGATTAGTTTTGTCAAGGATGAGATTCTAGAGGTTGACGATATAGACGGAAAATGGTGGCAAGCAAGAAGAGTCAATGGACAAGTTGGTATTTGTCCATCGAATTATGTCAAATTGATTGATGCATGATGAATGACAATAAAATCGCTACATTTGAAATTCCCCTTTCGTTCTGTTCTTTCTCAATTTATTGGTACTGTTTTGTTTTTTTTTTTCTCAATTTATATTCAGAGATATTATTGGATACTTTATTCTTTTGGTTATGAAGCTTCTATACTCTTTACCACCTCTTTACCATCTCTTTACCATCTCTTTATATAATCACGATAAACATTCCTTGCAATCAAAGCGATTGTGTGTCTTCCTGAAATCAATGGACCAATACCAATGATTAGCAAAGTGGCATACAACCACATTAATCCAACAGTTACATACCCCTTGAAATAGGCTCTACTGAAAATCCAGTCTCGGTACAAAGGCAACGGCCACAAGACCCAATTGATCAACAATATGAATATGGCAGCACCAGTGGCAATCTTGATCCAGAAATCTAGCTGCTTTGGTGTCAATTGTTCAACACCAGCAATGGTTGTTTGTGATTCTAAATTGTTTGAAGATGATGATTGATCAGAATCAACTTGGACTTCAACATCCTCCTTGTTATGATGATGACCATCATCAATTCCTTCAATGTTGTCACCTTTATCAGAGTTGGCAATTTCCTGTTTCTCCTCGTCAACATCGTCACCTGAATTTTCACTTGACACATCTTCATCAACTAAAAGATGTGCTTGTTGCAATACACTCCAATCAAACTTTTTCGGATACACCAATGAGATAATTATACTTGAAATTCCTGGCAAAAACAAAGCAGTTAATGCACCATATAACGCCGGCAATTGGCCACCCAATGTGGTGATATTCACAGCACCACTTAGCTTATAAGCAGTGGTAGTCCACACAATAAACCCAAAAACGATGCCCAATATTGGTGAAATAAAAGCAGCATACCAATTTTGACGGTCCCAAGTTATTGACAATATCAAAGGAATAACACCAGGACAAATAATCAAGGGGTAGAAATACCCAAACCACGTCATGTTAACACCAACATAGTGCAACATGATGGAAAACCCCGCAGCTCCAAAAGTGAAAATAATGCATCCAACATGTGACACAAGAATTAATGACTTGTTATGAGCATTGGTATTGATGTACTTCTTGTAAATGTCAAAAGTCAAGATTGAAGAAACTGAAACCATTTGCGCCGACACCGTTGATGTTACAGCAAGATAAACAATCAACAATAATCCACCAACGGCCCCTTTGCCCAACGTAGCCATCAATGCATAGGGCAATGCAAATCCAGAATCAACTTCATATTGAGTCATTTTGCGTGGATAAGTGGGGAATTTCGGTGAGCTTTCCAATACAATTGCAGCACCACCAATAATGGCACCCAAGGGCCATACATTGGATGCAATCAAAACAGCAGCAGTTAAATAAGCTGGTACAGTGGCTCTTGGCGATGCTGAAAATGTCTTTTGCCAAAAGGAGCTATCCATTACTGATAAACCAAAATTACCAGCAGTCAAAATCAATCCAAATATGATAGCACCTTGTGATTTGCCAGTAATAACACTATTTGCATAATTTCCGGGAATCTCTCTAGTTCCACCAAAATTTGCCAATGCATCATACAATGCATCCAAACCGCCTACATTGGTCAACACCGCCGTGTTTAAATAACACAATACAATCAACAAGATCAAAGTGTGAGCGAAATCCGTCAAAAACGTAGCTTTCAACCCACCATATATCGAGTAACACAAGACTGAAAAAATCGTCAATATCGTTGCAGCAACAATGTGCAAATTACCAGCAATTATTGAAATAGCACCAGCTGCTCCCAAAATCATACTTGAACACGACAACAAGTTGTTTGTAAGACAAAGAAACATGTACAAAATATGTGCTGATTTACCATACCTCAATTCAATAATCTCCAATGATGTATGAGCCTTGGGGATCTTTTTTTTGGCATGGATCCCCACCATGGCCATCACGGCAATTTGTACAGCTAAACCCGACATGTAATAGTATGAACTTTGAATACCATAATTGTAAACCATTGTTGTACACCACAACAACTCAGTAGCCCAACTCCAACTCGAATATACCGCTGATGCACTAAGTAATGTCCCCACCGATCTATTTGCTACTGAAAATGTTTCAGTACTGGTGTTGTCTTCTTTTAAATATTTCCGCAAGAAAAAAGTGACTAGAATCATACCAAGGGCGAATCCTCCACCAACACCAACTAGGACTCCATAACCGGAAGCTTGGTTTAACAACTTGACTGCTGTATCTGAAGAAGCCATAGTGAAAAAATTATTTATGACTAATAGCTTTTTATTGTCTCTTTATCGCCAGCGATAATAGATGTAACAGATCTTTAGACTAGCTAGCTTCACTTGCAGGAAAAATAAACTCAATGGAAAGATCTGGGAGATTGATGCAACCTTTTATATAGAGTGGAGCACACTTGCATTGTATAACCCCCCCCCACGCCCCTCTGCAAACCGTTTATCCGTATATATGTTATTCGTATTTCATGCATACTATAAACACACAAATTTAGGCGATATATACAACCACAAAATCTGAGGACATCTAAGTGTGTGTGTTTATCTTTCACAGGACAATGGCACAATTCCCCATCCGGGACCCGGGAGGCCGGTGTGGGTTATGCACATGGGTCGGTTCACATAAGCAAAGCACTGTAATTGTGTTTCTTATTGTGTGAAATTGTGGGTGAGATTTGTTTTTCTTTTTTTTTCTTCGGTTGCAAAAAACTGTGGCTCGTGTGTGTAAAAGTAAAATATGTGGGTGCGAGATAAAGCGTGAGGACAAACAATGGCAACGTATTCAAAACAATCTATTTGCGTTAGCATGCAACTTCGGCCGGCGTGAGGTCCCACCCGAAGCGTTTAACTTTTCACTTGATGACTTATTTAAAACACATATTGTGATTTGTTAATTTTAGCTGCAGCCACAACAAACTCACAGGAAGGATGTTGTTGACGTCCATTTGGTTTTTTTCGTTTGATAGACTTTGTATGTGTGGTGGATTTGCGGAATTAGCACAGTTGACCCAACTGGTGGTAGCAAATACAACTACGAATTGCTTGATGCATCTTGTCATATCAATCCGCAACTAAATTGTGGGGGAACTGTGGAGTGTATAGCTGAGACAAAGTGAGCTTATCTTGACTCATAAAACTCTTTCGTTATGATGATGCAATCGCTCTACTTTAATTGAACACCTGCGAAATTAACATGCTTACATTCAGAAACTGTGGCTCAAATAATAAGTGTCAAGTGTCGTTAAATAACCAGTTCTCAATTGGCACCAGTGGTTGATGTCAGAAGTATACGTTTTGTAGTGCACCCTTGTAATATACTGTGTCTATTCAATATTACTCAAGACGTAACAAAAGTCTCCATCTTTGCTACGAGAATTTAGATTTTCTATATTTTAATTGCTAAAAAATAAAAAGTGATTGGATACATATTTACTTTAAAGTTGATGCAAATTTTCAGTGAGCAAGAAAATGTCGGTTGAATTTGCAGATAGAGCAATGCAGACTTCCAGGTTCTTCTCAGTAGAACTGCCCTGCAGTCATTCATTATAAGGACCGAGAGCTCACTCTAAAGACAGCAACGACTCTAATGTGTAAAAGCGTAGTATTGAAATTAGCAAACAACCGTCATTACGTCATGCAACATAAATGAGCGTAAAAGATGTACATTGATGCCAATGAAGGTCATCTACAGAAGCTTTCCACGCCTTTTTCAACTCCTCGATCAGCATACACAATAGTTCTTCCGAGACCATTCACGAGAACGTTTTGTGATACCAGATAATGCAGACGTGCTTATTGCTACATATGTATTGCAGATGGAACTCTCTCAAAACAACGAGACGGCTATGGGTAGATGCTATGGCGTGAGGCAAAAACAGTCTTTGTCATTTAGTTAGAAACTATAAGCTTCTCAACACCCGTTGAAAGTGTACCTTGTATGAGGCTTAGTATTGATGGTTATATATAAGTAAGTAAGTAAGTAAGTAAGTATGTATGTAAGGGGGGTGAGTGAGTTTTGTACTTTGGCGCACTACCATAATTTTTCTATTTTTAACAATTTCTTTTCGTGTGTTACATATTTGTTTTGTTTTTGTGTTAAAACAGAAAACAATTGGTACAAACCACACGACAAAATTTCCTTTTTTTTTTTACTCGAGGACGTGTAGAGTGAGAGAGAGAGAAGTAAGACCATTAATAAACTTTACTTTAATAGACTCGCCCCCCTTGTTATTGATCATTCAACCTACTTTATTTCACAGTCAAACAACTGGATCACTCCACACAAATAGAAACACATTCGCTACGAGGACTGGTCTTACTGTGTGTGTGTGTGTATTCAGGAAAGCATCACAAAACTCAGCCTTGTTTCAACTCACTATTTCCCCTTACTACATCTTCAGTTTTTATCGCAATTTGATTAAACTTTATTTTACAGGTGATCATCTACCATGAACGGAGCATCTAGCAGCTACGATAGTTATTACCCAAAACGACATCAGTACCCAGTCGAAGAACTGAGTGATGATAGTTTTGATCACCTACAACCTCCACCAGTTCATACAAACACTTCATCACATCCTTATCGCAGCTCTCTGTCACAACTCCCCCTTTTAAACATTAACGAAGGCCAGAGTCTGCAGCATTCGCTTCCTCTACCATTGTTGCCAACATATAGCTCCCCCCACCCACAAACCCACCCATATCAGTCACTGCTGCGTACACTACTAGATACAAATGTTCCATCAAAACTTGAAAAACAGGAATCAAGCCAAACAAATGACTATGAATTGTCTGATTTTTCCCGCCAGCCAACGGATCGACAACTGGAACAATATGGTAATTATCGAAACCCATTTATTGAAAATGCCTACCACCAAAGCTCTACAGATTTACCTGAACGATCAACAGCTACAGCAAACCCATTTGTAGTAAATGATGAGGAATTAGCAGCAGTCCCACACCATAAAAAAAGGGGCCCAGAATATGATTTGGAGAAAAAGATGAAACGTAATGAACGAAATCGACTTCGTACACTTCGAAGCAAACCACGTTTCCATTACACTAGATTACCTTATTTCACCATGGTTGTAACACTAATACAGGTTATTGTGTTTATTGTTGAATTAATCAAAATGGCTATACTTACGGGATCAGGGTTTCAAACTAAACCATACTTCAATCCAATGTTGGGTCCATCGACATACTTGTTTATAAATATGGGCGCACGTTATGTACCCTGTATGCATCGAATCACGGGAATCACTGATGATACAACAATTTTGTTTCCTTGTGCAAATTCCACATCAGAGGATACATTTACTTGCTCATTGAGTGAATTATGTGGATTATCAGGGTTACCGACATATGACGATGGAACAAAATATGCTCCTAATCAATGGTATCGAATTTTCATTCCTATTTTCCTTCATGCCGGGTTTCTTCACATTATATTCAATTTGTTGTTACAATTGACAATGGGCGCTTCAATTGAAAGAAATATCGGGATCTTGAAATATGCAATCATCTACATTGTTAGTGGTATATCTGGGTTTCTTCTTGGTGCCAATTTCACTCCTCAAGGAATAGCTTCAACTGGTGCTTCTGGTGCCCTTTTTGGCATAGTGGCTACAAACATAATCTTGTTTATCTACGCGGGAAGGAAAAATACCAACATGTATGGCACCACTCATTACAAATTGTTCATTTTTTTCATGATTTGTGAAATTATCATATCCTTGGTGTTGGGTTTACTTCCAGGACTTGACAATTTTAGTCACTTGGGAGGATTCGCCATGGGTATACTCACAGCAGTCTTGTTACTCAAGGATCCATTTTGGGTATATAAGGATGGTATAATCACATACTCACGAGACCCAACCACGTGGCAACAATTTGTCAATAACTGGAACCCGATGTATGCATATGAAGACAAGTTGCAAATTCCATTTTTACTTTGGTGTGGAGCTAGAGTTGTTGCGTTGGCATTGATTATTGTTTATTTTGCCCTTCTTTGCAAAAATTTCTTTAATGATAATTACGACCTGTCTGAAAATTGCAAGTGGTGCAAGTATTTCAATTGCATTCCAGTTAAAGGATGGTGTGATATTGGTGAAGTTACTGTTACATCTGCTACATCTGACCCAACTGGGTCAGCATCAGATTCATCACCTCATCAGACGACGATCCCAACTGAAGTATACTCAACATCAGTGTATACGACAACTGCTCCACAAACCACATCTGGAGGTAGCAATAGTAACAGTGATAGTTCTAATGGTGAGTTTAAACGACAGGTTGAAGCATTTGAAGTGCCCAATAGGCATGAGAGCGCTAAACAAGTAGCTTCTAACGACTTCACACAGCAAGTAGGAGTTGGAGTTGGTTTATACTTTACGCTATTGCTCTTTACTGTTGCCTTTATGAAGAAAAAGAAGATTATCTAGGTTTATAAGTGGAGCTAATATTTAATGAATAATGATGTCGGAAGGATTCGTTTGTAGTGTCGCGACAATTAAATTCGATGTCGTGAAAATACTTTCTTCAGTTTTTTCAAGTTTTTTTTTTTTTTTTTTTTTTTCAACTTTCAGTATAAAGATTCGTATATCCCAATATTTCACCGACACGTATGCTATCGAAACGTATCCTCACGTCCAGTCGACCCTTGTCCACATCCGCCGTTTCTAACTCATGGTTTGGTGATTTATTCGGCAACAAGAAATCGAAAATAACCAGTCAACAGAAACGATCCGATATAATTGAAAAACAAGATGACTATATAGATAAAGAACTCACCAAGATTACTCATTTAACTCGTGAAAATTCTCCTCAGTATTTGGCAAAGAAACAACAGAATAAAGTGAAGCCCGAGTTCAAAGTACGTGATTGGAAGAATGTCAAGTTTTTACATGCTAAAGATTTGGAACTGTTTTATGATGATAAAGCCAAGTTACAAAACGTCGTGAATCAAACTTATAAAGATGTAACGGGAACTGATACTGACATAGAGCTTAATGATTATGAGTCTATTGATTTACATGATTTGAAATTGAGGTTTGCGTTTGTTAAGCAATTGCAATCCAATTTAGGATTTGAATTGAATGATTATGTCATTAGTTGTAGTCATGATTTGCTTTCGTTATATTATGAAGTTGAAAAAGTTGTTAATAAGAGGTGGAGCAGTGAAAGGAACCCCAATGCCATTGTTTTGAGACAAAGTGATTTTCAGGCCAAGAATGTATACCTTAATGAATCAAGAGATGAGTATGAAAAGCAAAAGGAGTTTTCTAAATTGTTGAAAGAGCTTGAGAGATTGGAGCAAAAAGCAGAACAAGAGGCTTAGGACTTGTATTCTTAGATTATGTAAATAGCAATTGAAAAAACCAATTTTGATTACAGAACCATTGATTAATTCTGAGTGACGGTTGCAACTGGTGGGGGTTGTGGCAACTCCTTCAACAACACAGTTGAGATTGTATCCTGCACTTGTGGTTCTTTACCTCTAATTGCCTCCTCTTCCAATTGTAAAGTTTTGTAGTAACTCCATTTGAACAAGATTGACATGATGCTAATGAAACCAAAATCAGGCCACAAAACATCGGGGAATTCAATAGTGCAATTAGTGTTGCATTGCCACAACAAGAAATCACTCAATCTGGTATGACCACTAGTACGAATCAAAATGTCCAAAGGTGGTACATCATCACCAAAATAAAAATTGGATTCAATAACTTTGGCGTCGATTACATCACGACTGGTAATCTTACCTTCGATCCTCTTCTTGGCAACTGATCTAACAGCATGAGTAATCTCATCCCTGGCAGTATAAGGAAAGCACACATTGAGAATTTTTTTGGACGACTTGTTTTTGGTAACTTCTTCAATGTATTCTAAATCTTTCAAGATATCTGGTGGAATGAAACCTCTATTACCAATGACTCTAATCCTAACCTTGTTGTATCGAGCATATGAATCCTCATAATCAGAAATCATCTTCAATTTATCACGAAGCAAGCCAAATAGAGTGTCTACTTCTTCTTTAGTTCTGTTGAAGTTTTCCAAGGAGAACGCATAGATTGTAACCTGTTCGATACCAACTTTGTAACAACATTCGAGAACCTTTGAAGAGAGTCAAAGTTAGTAACAATATCAAATGACTCGTACTCATTTGCAAAAACATACCTTGACTAAAGCATTTGCACCAGCAAAGTGGCCCTCCTTCAAGGGTAATCTATGCTTCTTGGCATAAGTCCTATTACCATCCATGATCATGGCAACGTGTTTGGGGACAGGACCTGTTCTAACAATTGAAATCACATAATCCTCAAAAAACCCAATAATGTACCCAATCAATGGGAATTTCAATACAAATGCAACAATCGAGTTGATTGAGAAGGATTGGGAGTATGCTCTCATTATTCAATACACTAAGTGAGAGTTGGTTTGTTGACGGTAGTAAGTAGAATCAAAGTGTGTGTGTGTGTGTGTATGTGTGTTGCAAAAAAAAAACACCCTCCCTTGTTCTCCCTTTAATGTGGTGTAGTGTGGTGTTGTGGTGTAATACTTCTCTCCTTCATTGCAATTGTGTCAATCCATCACCACATTGTATGACTTGATTACTTTCTTGACTTCCTTCTTGTTATACTCCCTCAGTCTAGCTTCCTCCACTTTATTCAAGTATCCCATATACACCACAACTTCAGCAACCAATACCAATAATCCAAAAAATACCGTCAACAATACACGATAGCTATCTTTCAAACCCCAACTGGATGCAGTCCAATACCATACGGCATATGAAACACTACCAACACTTATGAAAACATTGACAATAGTAGTCAACTGGTTTTTCAATTCCTTGTGAGCTTGCACTGGTGATATATATTCTTGATTAGAGGTATCATACAAGGTTGAATGTTGAGGTGCGGGATTAATCAACTTCTTGTACTCGGCTTCTTGTGCTTCAAGACGTAGTCTTTCCATCATTCGCATGTACTCTTTGGTTTTTGGTTGTTTGAATGTCTCATATGGAGGTATATATAGTTTTGTTTGTTTGATCAATGACAAAAGAGATGGCGTTGGATGACATTCTTGATAGAAAGTTATCAACTCCTTGTAACCGATGTACTCCAGTTGAAGTAGTTTCGCCTTTTCACGCGGATCATACAGGGATTTGTCAATGGTTGTTTTTATCTTCTCTGTTAGCTCAAATAATGTCATTGGAATAGCCTGTTGTGTTTCTACCGAGGAGATTGAAAGCAAAAAATATTTTTCGGTGTTGATAGCGTCAGAGTATCACATCAAACGTTGAGACAACTACATTGTCTGAGAGACGCACCAATATACGCCAAGACTCTCTTGAAGACTAAATAACACGTCTTATGAGACACCCGGAGACCATTGACTACTCTTGGAAGAGTGTATCTGCCGCCTCCAGATGTATTTCACCCATGAGCCCCATCTTACTACATTGGGCGTTTCTTTCTTTTGTTTTGTGTAACTATTTTTGAATTACTGCATTTGGATTTGATCTCATAACAAAAAGAACCTTGTACGTATCAGTCACCACTCTCAAGAGATTACTCCAACTAAGCTAATTACTGAAAAAGTTAGCACTTGCACAGGACTATAGAATCTCAACACTCGTATACCCTTACCTTATTCAAAGCTACACCGTCGAGTCTATGTTCACAATGCAATCACATAACTTATCACCACAAAAATCATCGCCATCTTTAACTACCACATCGTCCAATTACCACCAACTGGATCTAAGAAAAAGACAATCAAAGAGAGATGAGGCTATAAGGAGGAGAATCGAACACGACTTGAGCAAAAAAAAGAAAAACGGTAGTAGAATAACCAGATATAAAAAGGCAATCCCTGGTACTGTCTTGTCATTAAAGCCAAGTGACCCCATTATTTGCAAAACCACTGCCACCGTGCATGAAGTTTCACAAATGATGACAGCAACCCGTGAAAACTGTGTGTTGGTGGTCAATGATATTGGCGAACTTTTGGGTATTTTCACTGCCAAAGATTTGGCATTTCGTATCGTTGGATCAGGGTTAACAGCAAATTCAGTCACTATTGACCAAATCATGACTGCGGATCCAATCTGTGCCAATGCAAATAACCCAGCGTCTGAGGCATTGAATTTAATGGTGGAAAGAGGGTTTAGACATTTGCCAGTATTGGACAATGATAACCAAATTGTTGGTGTTTTGGATATAACCAAATGTTATGCACAACAAATGGAAAAATTGGAAAGAATGCATGCTCAGTCAAAAACATTATATGAAGCATGGACTTCCGTTCATAATGAGATTGGAGTACAAGATCAACCTCCACATGTGTTTCAATACTTTGAAACATTGAAAAATAAAATGAATGGCCCCACATTGGATAATGTTCTTGATGAAACCACTGAACCGATATATGTTAGTGTTAAAACGTCAGTTTACGAAGCTACTGTTTTGATGAAAGAGAACAAAACTACTGCAGTTTTGGTCAAAGATACTAACCAGGAGGTCACAGGGATATTCACTTCAAAGGATGTTGTTTTAAGAGTTATTGCAGCTGGATTGGATCCCAAAAACTGTTCGGTAGTGAGGGTAATGACATCTCATCCAGATGTCGCGTATGCCAATTTACCGATTCAAGAAGCGTTGAGGAAAATGTTTGATGGACATTATTTGAACTTGCCAGTTGTAAATACTGATGAAGATATCATTGGTATGGTGGATGTTTTGAAATTGACTTATGCTACATTGACCCAGATTAAACAATTGGAAGCTAAAGACTTGCCACTGTCTCTTGATGCACCGGAACAAGGTAGCGAGGGCCCAGCTTGGAATAAATTCTGGACATCTTTAGATGACAATGAATCTGTGCATTCAGATTCCTTCATGGAGGAAAGTGCAGCTGCGAATGCACCAGATGTTACTCCGTCAGAGTTTCAATCATTCAATGTCGACATCAAACCATCTGATTCCATATCATATGTTGATGAGTCGCCAATGAAAGGCTCCACTGCTGCAGCAAGCTTGTCCAACAGTGTTCAGCAGGATGATTCACCGTATATTTTCAAATTTAAATCACCAGCAATAGAAGGTAGAGTTCATCGTATCACTTTGAAACCAAACGATGGGGTACTTGCGTTGAGGAAATCGATTCATTCAAAGTTAAATGAGAAGGATTTTATAAAGTTGAACGTTATTAAGCCCAGTGAAGATAACGAAGATGGGTCTGCATCTACCAACAACGAGGTTGCAATAAGCTATATCGATGATGAAGGGGATGTCGTGTCAATCACCACTGATAGCGACTTGGTTGAGTGTGTTCGCATAAATCGAAGATTAGGCAACGAAAAGGCTGATTTGTATTTACACAATCCTCACCAACATCCATCGGTTGATGAACTCAAACCCATTAAAAAGGTAACCAAATCAGACTCATTAGTACCTGGAATTGCCAATGAAGTGTTGGTCCCTGGTGTATTGGCCGTGCTTGCATCTTCCATCATCCTTGGTATCACTTTGAGTAGGAAATAGTTTTTTATAGAGAGAGCATTCACATTCCCACGGAACGGAATTATAGATGCGCATAAAAAGAAACTCTTGCTTATCTAAGCAATCTTGTACCAAATGAAATTTGAAAAATTAGTCAGAAACATCAAGAACCCATTACTGTGATTTTTTTCATCAAACAACCATGACTGCTGCCACGTCAACTATAGTAGGAGCATTAGCTTGCCAAAAGAACTCATTTCTTAAAACTTTAAACACAAAAGTCGTTTCAAGCTATGAATTCATCCCTCCAGCCACAGCCAAGGAGAAACAAAACAAGAACAAAAAAGATTCACCAAAAGAGTTGAAGTACGGGGTTGAATTCGAGGATACAGTCTTGTTTCCAGAAGGAGGTGGTCAACCATTTGATAAAGGTACCATCACTATCCTCAACAATGGTGCTGCTGTTGCTTCTGAGCCCAAAACAGTCGAAGTCAATGCCATCTTACGTGACAAGTTGAAAGCAGTTCATATTGTTGATGAACCACTAGAACCCGGCACCCAAGTGAAACTCCAAGTGGATTGGGATCGCAGATTGGATATTATGCAACAGCATACTGGACAGCATTTACTTTCTGCTGTATTTGATACATTGAAACTTGACACATTATCGTGGTCTATGGGTGATATAATTAATTACATTGAATTACCAGAAAAAGTGTCTGATGAAGTGGTGCAACAAGTGCAACAACGAGTGAATGAGCTCATATTTGAAGCACATCCAATCCATGTAGTGACTCGAGATGATCATGGAGTTGAAATCGACACCAGCCATTTACCAGATGATTATGATCAAAGTAAAGGTGTTGTGCGTATAGTCAAGATTGGCGACGACATTGATTCAAACCCATGTTGTGGTACACATTTGTCCAACACTGCTCAAATTGGATCGATTGTATTGTTAAATCAGACTTCAATTCGTGGTGGCCATTCTCGTTTATATTTCACTTGTGGAACAAGAGTGGCCAATATTGCGGGTGAATATTTTGACATTTTGAAAACAGTTTCAGGAACACAATTATCTTGTCAGATTGATGACGTTGTTACTAAAATCGACCAATTGAATACTAATTACAGAAAAGCCAATTCGACAATTGCTAATTTGACTAAGGAATTGGCCAATTTAAAAGCTACTGAAATATTTAACAAGTTGAAAGCGACCGATGATGGGATTGCTTATGTTTATCGAGAAGAGAATAATCCAGATTACTTAACAACAGTGCAGAAGGAATTAGCTACAATTATCAACGCCAATAAGGACTCCGGTGTCGATATCACCAACAAACATACTCTTATTTTGATCAATGGTAACCAAACTTCTAATGGAGGTATGGTGAAAATATCAGGGCCCAAAACCAATGACATTGCCACTGAACTAAAGCTGAAAATCACTAATTTGAAAGGTGGTGGAAAGGGTTTGTTTCAAGGTAAAATTACCAAATACGAAAAGGGTGAAATCGAATCCGTATTATCCTACTTAGACTCATTATAGACAAGAGAATAAAATAACACACACACACACACACAAACACGTAAATTTAGACAATTATATACATGCAAGGAATTCCAAATTTATTCTAACGTTTGACCCAAGTTGGCGATTTTCTAGCTTTGACCTTACCTGGCTTCTTTCTCTCAACGACTCTTGCATCACTGGTCATCAATCCAGCTTTAGACAATCTAGGTTTCAATAATGGATTGAAAACAACAAGAGCTTTAGCTATGGCGTACATGACAGCTTCGCTTTGACCAGTATATCCACCACCACTTACTTCAGCAAATACATTGTATTGGCCTTCTTGTTCAACTACTTGGAAAGGGTACACCAAATTCTTTCTAGCATAAACATTTGTGAAATATTCAACTGCGCTTTTACCATTGATCAAGATTGATCCATCACCCTTAACCAAGTAGATTTTAGCTAATGCTGCTTTCCTCTTTGCTTGAGCCTTGGCACGACCAAATTCATCCAATTGTTTGATTTTCTTACTCATGGCTGTCTTGTTGATTGACGTGGAGTAGTAACTATTCAATGTATTTATAACTTCAACGGGCATCAATTGGGAATCAATGGTTCTCAATCGATTCAAACTCGATATCAAATCTCGATAATGGATTTTCTTTACTCTTGTTCCTGATTGTGTACGTTCCTTGTAAGCTTCATACCCTAAAAATTTCCTACTCTGCAATTCCTCATCGCTGAGTGGTTTAGTTGGTAAATATTGATATTTACGCAACAACATCCTCAAGTGATTCATATTGCTTTCATGTATGGGATTTCCGCCATAAAATGTCATCAAAGTGGGAGTTGTACGTATTTTGTTTAATTCAGACACAGTCAAGTTCTCAGTCACTTGATGAGGCAAATATGATTGAGTGGGCTTATGGTTTCTGCTGAATGAATTAGTGCGTGGAAGTTGCTCATCAAAAGTGACATTGTTGTTTGTGGATTCTGTGGTGGTGGTTGTAGTTGTGGTTGTCGATGTAGTGGTGACGATTATTTCTTCACTTGCAGCCGGCGTGTAGCTAAAGTATCTCTTGCTTGAGCGTAGGCTCAACCCACTTAATCGAGATAGTAACGATCTCGACATGACTTTGATGTTCGTCCTGCGTTGTCCTAACTTCCCTTTGAAAAACTTTTTCATTTCTTGTTTCTGAAAAAGAATAGAACTAGAGTTGCACGTGACGTAATTCACGTGAGCATATTCAACAAACATTATACGGCGTTATGCCAAAGTCATCATTAAATATATAATACATCATCAAAGTATAAACAGAAACGAACTAAATAGAAAAGATAAACGAGCATGTGAATCATAGCTAAAACCCCTAGGGATGCACTAATTTAACAAGTCACGTAAATTGGTTTTCGCTCTCTGCTGAGGGACCGCTGCTGCTGGTTTATCATCAGAGTTTAAAAGGCTCATGATGGAGCTTTTGCGATGTGACTGTTGTTGCTGTTGTTGCGCTGTTGCTGATTGCGGATGAGGTACGGCTTGTTGATATAGTGGTAGCGGTTGGGGTTGTTGTTGCTGTATTTGTTGTATTTGTGAATTAGAAGCTGGTGCATACTTGACTTGTTGATATACTGCTGGTTCTTGTTCTGAGAGTAGATTTCGTATTGATGGAAATACTGGGGCCGAAGGTTGAGGAGCAAAAGATGGCAGCCGTGATTGGTGGGGCGGTTGGTATTGAATTGCGTATTGGGCATAAAGCTGTTGTTGCTGCTGTTGCTGTTGTTGTTGTTGCTGTTGTTGTTGTTGCTGTTGCTGCTGCTGTTGCTGTTGCTGCTCCTGTTGCTTCTGCAGTTGCTGCTCCTGTTGTTTCTGCAGTTGCAGTTGCAGTTGCCAATATTGTTGTTGCTGGTCATATTGTTGCTGTGGTTGAATCTTTTGCTCATTAATCGATTGTGGATACTGTTGTTGCAGAAACAGTGGTACCTGTTGTTGCAATTGATACACATATTGCAGTGTAACTGGAGCAGTTCCAGTATAAATCTCAGATTGGATTGCCGATGCAGAGCTATTCAGAACATTGGTCAAAGCACCAATAGAAACTTTGGTCAGATCTGTGTTCACCATAGGAGCACTCTGTGTTACACTTGCCGCTGCAAAAGCCTCTTCTGCTGCTTGTTTCTTGCTGACCCGTTTCTTTTTTTCTGGTTTTGCAACTCCATCAGCAGACACAGACTTCTTTGCAGTCTTTCTACGCTTCTTTTCAGTAGCCTTTTGCCCATCTTCCGTCACCTCCAAATCAGCCTTTTGCTTCCTCTTCTCCGTGGTTTTAGCTCCAGTAACACGCTTTTTGCGACCATTTTCGATTGGCGTTTCCGTAGATTCAGCAACTGGGATCATTACATGGGTTTCCAACTCAGATGGTACACCATTCTGTACCGAAACCGTCTCCAAGTTGAATTCCGACACATCGCTATTGGGAGCTACTCCATAACCTTCAACTTGATCCACGGGATGTTGTGGTGTGGACTTTGGCCGACTTGTGCTTTTCAACCTCTTGCCCTTTTTGCTAGCTTTACGACGTTGAATAAGCAACTGCTTATAATTGACACTCTTTTTAGTCATGTAATAATGGAGAACACATTCGGCAGAAGTTCGTAACCCACCCATGTACCTCGATATAGCACCGAACCGTTTGGGAAACAAACAAAAGGCTTCTGTAAATAATTCATGTTCCTTTTCGGAAAATGTGTTGTGGAAATCTGTATCAACTCTTTTGGCCCATGCCTGTGTGTCCTTGACTATATTGTTGGAATCCATATATTTAAGCTCATTTTTCTCAACTGGATCCAAAATCATATCTGGGATAGCTGCTGCTACTCTTTGTGCTTTCAAAAGGGGATCTTCTTGTTGTTGACCCAAAGTGAGTAGAATCTCTTGGAATTCCGCCTCTGTAGTAACTAAATCCCCATGTCTTCTACTACTGCGTCGACTGGATACGGTAGGCAAGTCAAAAGAGCCAACGTGTGGTGAGCCATTAGAAATGTTTCCAACGGATTGCTGTTGCTGATTTTGTTTCCTCATGTCACTTGAATCGAGTTCTCTTCTCATTTCGTCATCTGATGGGTGCAACACTCGAAGTTGTTGATCCATTTTCAGTCTCTTCTCCTCCCATTTTTTCAGCATTTCATTGTATTCTTTCAACAATGCTGCGGATTTAGCTTCAACATTGGTGTTTCTTTCTTTTAATATACTTGTAAGAATCGCCCTTTTTTTTCTGTGAAACTCTTCATAATTATTGACAAAAAATGGATAATCAGACAATTTATCAATTGGAGTGGACAATAGATATTTCAACGAGCTTTGTTCCGATTGTTGAAACTCCTTTTTCATTTCCTCATACTTGCATGGAATCTCAGGAAGTGGGTACCGATATACATCCTCAGATCCATCTCCTGCACTTGTCTCGTCATACTCTATTAAAGCTTTCGTGTCCACTTCAGCTGTGACTGGAGGCGTTTCAATTTTCACCTTCTTCAAATACAGTTCATTCATCAAGTCGTCCTTCAGCTCTGGTTCAGCAGAGGTTCGTGCCAGTTCCAAACTCTCCTCAGCCACTGGTTGTGACATATCCTCCTGCGTTTCAGTTGCTTCATCAAACTCTTGCGTTATACGTGCCTTGATCTCGAGACTTCGCTCCTCATTTTCAGTTACTTCACTTTGGGTGTCATCCTCAGTTTGCTTATTAATACGACTGTTGTCAACATCGTCATTAGCGTCATAATCGATCTGACTATCCTGGTCGCCGTCAAGTTCTTTTTCCTTGGCTCTTTTCTCGGTTGGATTTATCAAAGTACTTCCACCATATCTAGCTCCGTATCTTGATTTGTATGGCCTGGGATTTGAATATGGAAGACGCAGTTGCGAAAGCGATGAACTTTTATCCTTTGAGTATGTGCTTGAATAGTAAGGTCCGTAAGCTTTTGGAGGGTCGTAGTATTTGTATCCTGAAACATTTGTTGATGGGTTAAATGAATCGGGCCCTTTTGCTGATGCTGATCCTAATGGTACATTATTGCTATTGGGCAGATACAGGTTGCTCAAAGAAGGCCTCCCATTTCGTATTCGATCTTTGGCTGAATATCTCGTTGACGACGCGGCAAAATTACGTCCGCCACTCTTCCATCTTGAGCCATGGAAACTTGGATCTGTCGAGTAAGAGTCATAACGCCCATTCTTGTATCCACTGCCGGGTGATGAGTTTGACGTTAGTGATCCAGAGGATGATCCTGATAATGTAGGTTTCTGGCTTCCCGACAGCCGTCGTGACTCTCCATTTGCTTTCCTCCAGTTGTCCGAACGATACAGGCCATTGTCATAGCCTCCATACGTCAGGTTTGAATAATAGTTTGATGAATAAGATGATCCGTTTCTGCCAGGTTGTGGGTCCTTCAGATGTGTTAATGATGATGACCCAGGCCCATTACTTTTGAAATCTCGTCGCGACAAATTCGGTATAGTTGAAGTTTCATTAGATGGCGTTGTAGATATAGTTGAGTTCGGTATGGATCCTGTTTCTGCTCCTGCTGCAGCTGCGGTTGATGACGATGAATAAAAGTTCTTCCTTCGCGATTTGCTACTATTTATCCAATCCTTACTTCCTGGGTAACCAAACCTGCCGCCGCCTCTATTCGAATTTGAAAAAGACATCTATGATTTGATTGGATGTGCAGTCGTTTGGTTGGAGTATAAGCGCTGAATTTTTTGGGTTGCTTTAAGAATCGATCAAACTGATGATGTCTGGCTCGAGATGTTGAGCGTATGTAGCTTTTTCCACTCCCTGTGATTATGATCAGTCTTCTTTTTTTTCTTGATGGATTTGTAAGGTATATTTGTTGATTAATGTGATAGACTTTGTGAATGACTAATTAAAGGTGACATAAATTCTAATAAAATTTACTCTTGTATAGTCTTCAGTGTGTATGTGTTAGATGAGTAGTCCGCCAATATATCTTGATGTGAGTGGAAAGACGCAGGTGGGTTTGAAGGTATAAGGCTTCAAGATGATAACTAATAGCAGTGTTAGTAAAGGGGTGGGTATAAATAAAAGACAGAAGTTGGAAGGGGAAAATAGAAAATTTTGTTTGGTGTATTAAAAAATAAAAAAGGTTTTTCTTGTGTTTAACAGACAGAGACAAACACATAGCACAGCACAGCACACTCACTCACAGTATTATTATGTAATATATGACGTAATACTAGCCAGCATTATTACCTAATACTTATTCCCTTAAACTGCACAGCTACCAATTGTGATCAATGGAAAATGAAACAGTGTACATTATTCCCTTTACTAAAGTAAAATTGCACAATGAGTAACCAAAGAGGCGTTTCTATGAACCATATGCTTAACTATACACTCTTATTTCGTGTCTGCTTTGGTGGCTACAATAAATTATTTTATTGACCACCTTCGGTTTGCAGCTTGCACATGTAATAACAACACACCTGGTCAACTCATGTAAAGTATTGACAATTTTGTTATAGCTGTATCTTATATGGTGTCCACAAATTTGATGTTGAAGTTCATACTCCACTGGCATGTGTGCACCGTACAATATATAATTCTTGGTGTAGGAAACAACACCCGCCGGCCCCCCTTCCCCATTGCTCCCCTAAGCACAACCAAAACTTTGCTAAATTGACATCGATGTAACATTATCTAAAAGATATATCTGACAAACAGTCACCAGCACAGTGCAAACAAAAGAGTATAACAAACAATCAAACCAAGGACTTTCTTTGTGTATTAATCCATTAGTTTTATTAGTACTACACACAAGCTCATTTACAAGGCACCTCTTGAATGTTTCAACATTTTCTTCAAGAACCCGATACCTTCAATTGATTTCACCAATTCATCGTAGTCAACGTTTAGTTTAATCACTTTTTTACTATTATCATGATTATTGTTTTTATGTCCCAGAGACTCCATTACAACGCAATTGTTACTCTCCAACATCGTCAATATCTCCAAAAACTCACTAGACTTGACACCGCCCAACAAGTTCAGCAGCATTTGGTGATCCTGTTGTTGCTTCTGGTAGTAATCAAAAAACATTGTGACTGTAATCCCATCTGGTTTGATCAATTGAAAATTAAACAATTGACACAAGATTGACTTATGCAACACACTAAGTGATGATAATGCCATTTTAGTACTAAATGAATCAGCACATACTTTGGCAACATGCGATATCAAAACTGGTTTAACAATGGATTTGTCTATACTTTCACCTCTTTGCTCCATTTCTACAAGCTCAATGCTTTTATAGCAAATATCAAATGCTTTTCGTAAATCTCCTGAAATTGAAGCTGCTTTCTGACAGCAAAATTGCAAGGCCATAGGATGGAAAATGGTTGTGGGAAAATCGGCTACTTTGGCCAATATGATTGATTTTATTTGTGCTGCTGAATATGGCAAAAATTGTACTGATTCCGGAATCATATTATTGGTAAACAATTTGGGAAGAAACTTGTTGTTCAAATCAAGTGTGTTTGAAATTCCAATTAATATTATCTTGGTTCGAGTGCTTACTTTACATTGTGAGCTTGACAATTGAAACAATTTGAACAATACTTGTTGATTATTAGTCAACAATGAATCTAATTCATCGAGAAATAACACAATGTGTTTAAACTCGTTGCAGCTATCGACAACTTGATAAAAATCATCATAAGTCTTCTTTTTGGTGAATGATATACTAATTTGATTAACCAAAGATGCATAAATTTCATGGAAAATCAGTTCAGGATTCCTCAAAGTCATACAATTGATTCGTACAATTTTCACTCTTTTGTCGGATTCATACTTGGATAAGCTCAAATTTACCTGGGCTGTCTTACCAGTACCCGGTGGTCCTGAAATATATAAACTATTTGATTGAGTAGTTTCCAAATTCTTTAAAATGAAATTATTGATAAGACTGGCCTCCTCCTCTCGACTTGGTAATTGTAAATTGTCGTTTGTTCTTTCGTTTTTACTACCTCTCTGAAACAATGCTTTAGCTTGGGAATATATCGAAGTCTTTCTAAATGTGGATGACTTGGGTGTCAATGGTGGTTTAACTGGTGATGATGATGGTGTTGTGGGAGTAAAAACCAACTTCCTTTTACATGAAGGTTCACCATCTTGCTGAGTACTAAAATTAAATACTTGTTTTTTGTTGGGCGTTTTTGTTGGAGTTAAAGGTAGTTCGGCATCAATGTCATGGAATGTGTTTGAGATATCTCGAATAGTTCTCTTTTTCGTGGGTGTGGATGTTGGAGTCAATTGCATTGTAGGTGATGTAGAGTAGTCGCAAGGCTGAGGATGTCGTGATTTTCTGTAGTTGAAGTTGAGGATTAGCAAAAAATAAATAAAGGAAGATCAGACAGTATGTACTTTTTCATCCGAATATATTTTTAAACATCGTGAATGGTTGGGATTATTCAAATTGATGAAATTTTTATATACCACTTGCGCTTTTGTGTCATAACGCGCTGATTGAAATCTTCTCTCTGTTTAATTAAACTCAATTAGGAAATGGGTGAGTAGCTACCAGTTGGTTTTTATTTTTTTTACAACCAAACCACAATGAAAACACGAATACCACAGAATACTGCAACTTGATTAGGGGACAGGATAGGTGTGTGTGTGTGTGGTGTCCAAGATCCTAGAAACGCACGATTTCATGTAGGAAGTGATACGCTAAAGATATTAAACTGATTGTTTCATTAATCGCAAGGAATTTCTTTCAAAATGATATCCTCATTTGAATTAGCACAAAGCTTGATTCATGATTGTACACACTCGTGCTTCCCGTTTTACTTTGGAGTTGGCAATGGGTAAATCGGGAAACAGTCACAGCTAAATGAAGGGTGTCACGAGTAAAGATTAGGAATGAAACTAAAATGTGGCATACGTAATTTCCCCAGGATATATTATAAGAGCAAGAGAGATTTTACAGAACATAACTAAATGTAGTTTTGTCAACTCTATATCCTCATTTGCGTAGTCCATTGTAAAGCCACTCCAACATACCAATATTGATCCAAATGGCAACGTTCCCCCACTATTTGACGCAACTTCTCGTCGTTGATTCACAAACTTCCTTCCTGTTATCTCCCACTTCCTTCAATTACTTCTTACCACTTTTCTTGATACCACCACCAACTAATGGTCCACCCTTTTTTGCTTTTTCTGCCATCGCCTTCTTTGCAGCAGCATCTGCTTTTTGTTTAGCCTTGAAAGCAGCATCATCTTCATCTTCGTCATGCTGCTTCTTCTTCGGAGCCTTCAATGGCTTAGCCTTTCCACCTTGACGTCCGGACATAGGTTTGTAATGATTCTTTGCTAAAGATGTTCGTGCAGATGTGGAAAATTTTTTTGTCTCCATAGAAAAGGAGACAGCGGCAGCAAAGTACAAATATTTTTTGTTCAACTCCGCACTACCCTAGTCTTCGAAACCTTTACCCAGAATTAGTCTCCAGTACAGTATCAATTGAGCAATAATGGGTATCCTTACAACTCAAGATAAGGAGAAGATCAAAAGAACGATTCCCAAAGCAAGCAACAAAATCATTGATGCTACGGTAGCACGTTTGTACATTGCTTACCCTGACCCGACAAAATGGGTTTACACAGGATTGATGGGCGCCATTGCCCTTGTTGATGATTTAGTGGGCCACACTTTTTTTCTCAAGCTTGTTGATATAACAGGACACCGAGGAGTCTTGTGGGATCAAGAACTTTATGTTGATTTTGAGTACAATCAAGATCGTAAATACTTTCATACTTTTGAAATTGAAGATTGTCTTGTGGGCTTACTATTTGAAGATACCAATGACGCCTCCCATTTTTTCAAACGAGTTACACATCGTCAGAAACATGGGTCAAGTGCAACCGTTAAAAATAAGAATGCAATTGCTTTGAAGGAAAGAGCTGAACCTAAGGGCCACACAGCACCTGGGCCGAGGGGTGAATTCATGGATGTCAACACCGCACAACGACAAAGAAGGACAAAAGGGGTATTGTATTATGATGACGTCCCTCCGCCCGAATGGAGGTCACTCTATGCTGAATTGGAGTCTGCTGGTATCACTGAAGACATGATTGTTGATAATAGACAATTCATCAAAGATTATATTGCACAACAAGGAGGACCTCTTGTTGGATTAGAACCTCCAATACCACGAAAATATCAAAGAGCACACGAAAAGGCTGTTGGTGTGGAAAACGCAGAAGAAACCGCTTCAATACCAGAATCGAGACCTAGTATGAAACACAAGAAGGCGCCACCACCGCCGCCACTGGCACCGCAAACGTCATCGCCTTCGTTACCGACATCTTCAAATCAATCTATCAGTTCACCAACACCGGAAGTAGAATCGTCTCCAACACCTACACCGGCAACGGAGCCTGCATCTGAAGCTCCAGCTGAACCTGCTAAACGTGTGTTTAGAGTTCCACCACCATTGGCAGTAGCCCCGCCCGTTAGATCGACTTCCACATCGTCAAGTGATAGGCCTCTTCCAGTGCCACCATCTCAGCAACAACAAAATCCACCACAACAACAGCAGTATCAACCTTCCCCCTCACCGCAAAATCAAACACCACCAAACACGCAGAGAAAATTTGCTGTTCCACCACCTTTATCAACCACAGCTCATCAAGTTCCTCCACCACCACAGTTGAATCAGGCACAACAAGCACTGCAAAATGCACCATCTCCGCCAGCAAGAGGTGGAGTCCCACCACCAGCGCCTCCAAGTAGGGGCAATGCACCACCACCTCCACCTAGAGCCAACCATTCAATCAACACCAATGTTAACGTCCCAGCTCCACCTCCGAGAGCATCTCCTATTACACCCACACGCACGGGGACCAATGGCTCGCAACCTCCTCCAGCGCCACCTCCGAGGGCATCGAGAGGTGCGGCTCCTCCTCCGCCTCCTCCACGAAGTCTGGTCCCGCATCCCAGCGGCCCTCCACAGGCTCCCCCACGAAATGCGTTCTCACAACAACCTCCTTCTCAACAACAACCAAGCGCACCAGTACCACCCCCACTTCAACCAAGACCCATGGCTGTTCCTCCATCACAACAACATCAAACGCAACCCTACGGTCAATCAGCGGCCGCTGCTGCTCCTCCACCACCACCTCCTCCTCCTCCTCCAGCAATGTCAGCAATGTCAGCAATGCCAAGTGGATCTACACCGGCTCCGCCTGCACCTCCTCCACCAGACATGTCGAGTGGAACATTTACCGAATCTACAGGGGACGCTGGAAGAGATGCGCTTTTATCGTCTATCAGAGGCGCTGGTGTAGGCTCATTGAAAAAGACTGACAAATCACAGTTGGAAAAGCCAAGTGTATTATTACAAGAAGCGAAAGGAGAACCAGTGCAGAGTAACGATACTTCTAGTGGTGGTGGAGGAACTGCTGCTGGCGCTCCTCCGGCTAGTTTAGCAGATGCATTATCTGTTGCTTTGAATAAGCGTAAGGGTAAAGTTGCACATAGTGATGATGACGATGACGATGAGTGGTAGAGAAAGTATGTACGAAAAAAAAAAAATATTGTCTATGCATCAACTAATTGTAGAATCATCTATCCCCAATGTCAAACGATTTGAAAGCTTTATTGGCATCGTTTAAAGATGCCACGCAATACTGGATCACCAATTTAACAAGTGAACAGATATCCCAAATCAAGGCGTCAAAAGTGGACAACCCATTGGATGAGCTACTGAAACTAGTCAAGTTGATCAAAGCCCATGTAACAAAAGTGGGGATAATTTTCAAGCCCGAAACGTTGGCAAAACAAGAATCTACTGCTTACACCACATTGGAGAAACTCTCAGAATCACTTATCTTGTTGGTGTCGGTTGTATCACAACTCCAAGCCAAGCAAATTTCGAACTTGTTTTACAATGAGATTGTTCATCAAGTTAGACAACTAATAGAGTCCAATCACGAATTGGCTAATGAGCTTACATACATCTACGATGAAAAAGAAGATTCGGCGAGGTTGGTTTCTGTGGGAAAAATTTGGTCGAATTGTGATTCTCTCACGACATTGATAAATAATGGCGCTTTGAATCTACTCACATCAAAAATAAAACAGAGTATCGGGTTGATTGATGATGGATTTGAAGAGTTTGTTGAGTGGGTCGAAAATCCAGTAGATATTGATGATCCATTTGGACTTAGTGATGATGAAGAACACGAGGATGATGAGGAAAAGTTAAACCTGGAGGTGGAGAGCGATGACGAAGAACATTCGGCAGAGCTCAAGGCATATGCTGAGAAACTGTTAAAGGAGATTGAATTGGTGAAACTACTCCTTGCATCGTTTAAAAAGTCATTACCTAAAACAACTACAGGTCTTCAAGTAGATGAAATCAACAATTTGCAAAAAACTATCACCAATTTGATTGACAAGTTGATCGTCGACTTGATGTTGAACAGAGAAATCACTAAAGAAGTCGAATCAATTTCCAAAGACATATCCATTTATTCCGTTAAGCTTGCCAAGTTGGCTAAATCTATACATACTGATAAGAAATCAGCATGGTATACTACCTGGATAACCAAATTCAACTAGCAATTCTTTAGAGTCTCGGTTCAACCGTGTTTAGTTATAATAATCCCAAATATTTAGCATGGTGTTTAGCGTGTTCCTCCACAAATGAACTAATAAAGTAATAAGAGTGGTCATATCCATCAACTAATTTCAAATCAACCTCTCCTTTGTAACCTTTGGCAGCGTTGACAAAGTTTTCTGGTTTCAATTCTCTTTCGTAAAAGTTGTCCTTCAAACCTTGATGGATCAATATGGTTGATGTATCATCACCATTGAAATGTTTAACCAACTCAGTTGGATCATACTCCGCCCATTTGTTCTTATCGTTGCCCAAATATCCACCGAAATTCTTCTCACCCCATGGAACAATACTAGGATTAGCAATTGGTGCAAATGCACTCACCGATTTATAGTTTCTTGGTTTTCTCAAGAACCCAACTAAAGCTCCCATACCACCCATTGAATGACCAGTGATTGATATATTATCAAAATCCAATGCCTTGTACACTTCACTCAAGTCGTCAATCAATTCTTCATGTACATACGAATACATATTGTAGTTGGTAGACCAAGGAGCCTGAGTTGCATTGACGTAGAACCCAGCGCCTGTACCAAAATCCCAGCTATCGTCTTCTCCTTTAATGTCGGCTCCTCTTGGGGAAGTGTCGGGAAAGACTAACGCAAACCCATACTTGCTAGCCCAGTATTGGAAGAAGGACTTGTCACTGGCATTCTCTGGTGTACATGTCAATCCGGAAAGATAAAGCAACACGGGGATCTTAGCGGCTTTGGAACTTGGCGGAATAAATACATTGACATTCATGGGAGTTTTAGTAAGTTTGGAGTCATGAGTCAATTTTAACAATTGACCTCCAAATTGGGTAATTGATGCATTTGTTTTGAACGGCATGACTTGGTAATGTTGTGGAAGAGGTGGATAGAGAAAGTAACGTTCGATTCAGGGTTTTTTTTATAAGAGTTATGTAAATTCGAACGTATTCTTTTAGTTTGCGCTTAGGAATTAATGACTAGATTAGGAGACAAATTACGCTCTTGCATAGTGTATGGTATGCAAATTTCGCACATCGTTATCACAGTACTTGTCTTCAATATCGTATGCTTGTTCTATACAGCTGTATCAAATCTTTAGAATTGATCTACGCCCACGAACCCTACCATCAAGAGCAAACCAAACAACAAACTCCAACTGAATGACTTTGCACTAGCATCGTTCTTCTTTCCGCCATGTGAAGAGCTAGATGATGAGCTTGATGTGCTAGAAGATGTCGAGGCACTTTCTAAACTACTTTCCTCTCCATTGGTGGTTCCTGTTTCAGTAAAGTTCAACTTGGTTCCTTCTGAATCCAAACTTCCATCCCAACAATACCTTTCAAAGCATTGCTTACATTGGTCGGATTGTTCCTCTCCATTTCTTTCTTGCAGTCTTCTAATGATGGCACATCCAACACAAGCTGGCCATTCAGGATCCAATGTCAAGTTGTTTCTCGAGGCAACTTCAAATCCGTTTTGGATAATTGGGTTACGTTCGTCATCATCGTACAGCAACTTAAATGTGGATGTGTTGGTCCAGTATGAAAATGGTCTGTTGGCAATGTACACAATCAATGGTGAATCATAAACAGTATAAGAGCTAGACAGATTGCTGTTGGTGTTATTATTGTGGAGTAACGATGACAAGTTTCTAGCATCGCATCCAAAAAACGTAGGTTTAGCAGTCAAGTTCAAATTGATAAACGAATTTGCATCTGGCACGTATGGGAAAATGGTACCATTACCTGCATTAACAAATTGCCTTTCATAGCTTTTGATCAACGATGTACCATTGGGCCAATAGCCATCGGTATCAGCTGAGTTATCAAATGCGAAAACAACATCAACATCACGAGCAGGTTGAATAAGTGGCCACAAGGGAACGTTCTGTCCATCTTCACCGCCATCAACCAAAACCAAGGTTTCATTTCCTGCCAAGTTGCTTGAAGTTCCGACGCTGGTATCGTAAAATGGATTTGGATCATATACTGCAACATCATTTTCGTGGTTGCTCACACGATCCAATAATGAAGTAACAACTCTCTTCACAATTGATGGCAACGATGTGGTGTTGATCTGCAATAAAAATTGATTAAACAACGTGGAAGAAGTACCCATGATATAGCCAGCGTTATCATATCCACCAATACACGTTCCATTGGTATCTCCATCACTCAACTCGGTACCCAAGTATTTAATTTTTGCAAATTGGTAAATACTCTTGTCGAAACTTCCCATCTCAAACGGGTTAAATTCTGTCAAACTTGAATTCAAATTAATGATTTTAGTCCCCTCTGCTCGTGTGTCACTAATGAATATTGGGAAAGGCATTTCGTGATTCTTGAACACATCCCAATCTTGAACCGAACTAAATGTTAAAGATGCGCCTGTGTCGTTAAGTGTAGTAAGAAATTGGTGTGCTAATGCCCTCCCCCATACATCTGTAAAGGACAAATCGTATCCAGCATCCTCTTTATCATCTATATCGTCTAATATACCTTTGTAGTATTCATATGTTTTCACAACATTGATACCACCATAGTTGACAATTGAGTGTTTTAAGTTCCAAATATCAGTTTTCTGATTTACAATATCTTCCACAGATGTAAAATTGTTGAACACGATGGATCCAACTAGCCAACTTCCACCGGATAAACCAGCAATATAAGTACTTGCTTGGAGAAGACCATTTAAACCACTTGCATTTCCGCCATCTGGACCGCTAGTCCTCTCATCCAAGGCACTCATCTGGCCCGCTCCATTCAACATAGCACGATATCCACCACCGGAAAACGCTAATCCAATGTGAATGCTCTTGTTCATGTTGCCATAGTCCTCTGGATCGATCTGAGACATGTTGGCATACTTGAGAAACTCAACAAGCTTTTCATTAGTCACTTTGTCTCTTCCGCTAAGCCATGATTTCTCTTCTTCAGATATACTATCAGCAACTCTCAAGATGTCAGAATTGGGACACTGAACTTTACCTGGAGCATAAGAATCTGTTGGGGACCAAGATTGCGCGGTGTGGATAAATATTAGCGCCGAGAATATAATTTGACACCAATGCATTCTTGTAGAGTGAGGTGTTTTCACCAGGGATCTGATACTGAATGACACAAGTTAGAGGTGTTATTTCTGAATAATCTAAATTAATGGTCCATGGACGGAAGTGGAAAATCGATTTCCTTATATATAAATATCTGTCGGTGATAATCTAAACTAAAACCGAAGATTTTCCCGTTGCAACCGAAATAACCATTGACGTTTATATGCGAACGACGATTTAGTTCCGCTTTTAAGCCACCAAATAGATAGAGCGCTGACTTTGGTGCCATTTGTTAAGATCAAGAAGGCTGTGGGTCTGCCTACTCTAAATTTAGAAACAGGGACCAACAAAGAAGTGGGGCAATATTGAATCATCTTCTAAGATCGGTCTTCTTGGGAGAGAACATTTCCACCAGGCAGTAACGATAACCACGCATGCAAGAGTCTCTTGAAAACGTAGCGCGTATGACTCTACACAGTGAACTGTCACAAGCCTGGACTTGTTGTGTCTGACAAGACCAAATTTTTGCACTTGATTGCAGCCACAAGACCCTAGTTGCAAAAGAGGTGGCTACGTGACGTCACTATTCCCAGACAATATCAAAACCCGCCTCTTTAAACAACGAATTTTTGTTGTTCTTTTTATTTACTTATCTAGAATTGTTGGAATACAAGCAAGCTCAGAATAACCATTGAGCTCAACCATAAAGTCCAACTGAATGAAACCATGTTTGCTGCACCAACTTTTGTGCCTTCATTACCACTAGTGGTACCCTCCGAGGTGAAATTCAACCTATTTTCATCATCAGTGTCCAAACTTCCATCCCAGCAGTACTTTTCAAAGCATCTCTTACATTGTTCAGTTTGTTCTTCACCATTTCTCTCTTGCAGTCTTCTAATGATTGCACATCCAACACAAGCTGGCCATTCGGAATCTAATGTCAAATTGTTTCTTGATGCAACTTCAAACCCATTCCTAATCATTGAGTTGCGTTCATCATCATCATATTTCAAGTCGAATGTGGATGTATTGGACCAGTATGAAAATGGACGATTAGCGGTGTATACAATCAATGGCGAATCATAAATGGAATATGAGCTTGACTGATTACTGTAGGTACTTATGTTTCGATGTTGAAGCAATGAGGACAAGTTTTTCGCATCACATCCAAAGAAAGTTGGTCTTGCAGTCAAGTTCAAGTTGATGAAGGTATTGACATCGGGGACATATGGGAAGATCGTACCATTTCCAGTCGGTGAAAATTGTCTATTGAAAGTCTGAGTTAATGAGGTTCCGTTTGGCCAGTATTGATTAGTGTCTGCCGAATTGTCGAATGCAAAAATAACATCAACGCTTCTAACTGGCTGAATTAATGGGGACAATGGAATATTTTGACCATCTTCACCACCGTCAACAAGAGTCAAGGTTTCATTGTTGGCAATATGGGATGAAGTACCCACGTCTGTTTTGTAAAATGGATTTGGTTCATACACTGCAACGTCATTTTCAGCTTGATCCACTTTCTTTAACAACGAGGTGATGATGGATTTGATTGTCGACGATAACGAAGTGGTATTGATTTGTAACACAAATTGGTTAAACAACGTGGAAGATGTTCCCATGATGTACCCAGCATTGTCAAATCCGCCAATACATGTTCCATTGGTATCTCCATCCTCCAACTCAGTTCCCAAGTACTTGAGCTTGGTGAACTGATACAAGCTCGCATCATAACTTCCCATTTCGAACGGGTTGAATTCAGTCAATGTGGAATTGAGACTAATGATTCGACTATTGGGTGACCTTGTGTCACTGACAAATATTGGGAATGGCATTTCGTAGTTTTTAAACACATCCCAGTCCTGAAGAGAGCTCATTGTAAGGGAAGCTCCTGTATCATTGAGTGTGGTGAGGAATTGATGTGCCAATGCTCTACCCCATGTATCAGTCAATGAAAGTTCATAGCCAGCATCCTCTTTTTTGTTCAAGTCGTCTGAGATCCCCTTGTAGTATTTGTAGGTCTTATACACATTCAATCCCCCGTAGTTCACAATAGAGTGTTCCAAATCCCAAATCTTGGTTTTGCGGTCAACGATATCTTGAATTGAGGTGAAGTTATTAAATACAACAGACCCAACAAGCCAGCTACCACCAGATAAACCGGCAATATAAGTACTTGCTTGAAGCAAACCATTCAATCCTTTTGCTTTTCCTCCATCTGGACCCTTAGTTCTTTCGTCTAAAGCACTTAGTTGGCCCGCTCCATTCAACATGGCACGGTAACCACCACCAGAAAATGCTAATCCAATGTGTATACTTCTATTTAGCTTTCCATAATCTTCAGGATCAATATCTGTCATATTAGCGTACTTGAGAAACTCGACAATCTTTTCATTGGTAACTTCATCTCTCCCTTTTAGCCAATCGCTTTCCTCTTTTGAAATGGAATCAGCAACTCTCAAAATATCTGAACTTGGACATTCTATACGTCCAGGTGCATACGAATCGGTTGGAGACCAACAATGTGATAGTGATACAATTGAAATAAACCAAAATAACACTTGATAGGTAAGCATGGTGGCTGTTTATCCTCAAACTATTTTGGTGTTTATTGAAAATACTATTCAATAGTTCAACCTGATGAAATGACTTCTGGAGGAAGGCTTCAAACTTGTTTATATTTATACGAAGTCATCATCAATGAAAAATCCGTTAAGTAATTACGGAACAATAAAAATAGGCTCATAGAATATTACACAAAGTATAAAAAAGAGGAAGAAGAAGATCACAAAAAGCCAAGAATATTTGGACCCGAGAAATACTAAACAAAAAGACCAGCTGATTTCATTGTGTATGATCTAAAAGCCTACATAAGCTCCACCAAAATAACGTTCCAAACGCGTTAATAGCAAAAACCTAAGCCACCCCAGGAATTTCACATTGCTGTTTGCTCTGGCAAGCTCTTTTTCAGAAGTCATCTCGAGCTCCATTATTGAAAACAATGCTATACGTTATGGTTTCCCAGAACTTAGTACAATGACAAACACTTGTATGGCATAAAAGCAATATGACTTTAGCAATTTATACAACCAGCTGCACTTACAACGAGTTGTGGTTTACCATGACCAGGAGTTAGTTTGATTTTGTCTTCCCAGTGCACTACGTGACTATCTGACCTCAGCCTTTTCTTTTCTTCTTTTGCTGAAATAGATAGCAACATAATGCAAGAATTAGATCGCAACCTTTCGTTGCTTCTACAATTTGATAATTAACGGAATTGCAATTGGCTCAGCGGGTTTAAATTTGTAATCAAAGCCTATTTTTTTTTTCTCTCTTTTCTTCAATTCCCATGATTGTTTTGTGCAACTTCTCGGGGAATTAGCACAAGTCCGTGATCCCGAAAATCGGTTCTAAATGGGACTTTCTGGAAAAGAAAATAGAAAGTGAGAGATGAGTTCACTTATTGGAGTAGACGTGTTAATTCTACACAAGAAGTCTCAATTTTTTCTCTACACCCCCATGCGGAAACAACTCCGCGCTTCCAAAAGGTCATTTTAAACTTCTCCGATTCCGAGATCTATAAACGATATGAACCCTTTCAAGAAAAGACAAGAAGTTTTACACTTTAAAGTTTGCAACAAGGTTTTCAACTACTTGTCTATTCTATGCACTATCTAGTTGGTGTTATACCACAATTATTTAATTTAATCCAAAGAAGCTCAACACAATCAATGAACCTAGCCACAATGCCCAACTAAAAGAAACCAAATTTGCCCCGTTACCTTTCGTGCTGTCGCTAGCACTTGTGGTACCCTCATCGGTAAAGTTGTACCGATCTTCAGTTTCTTTAGTGTCCAAGGTTCCATCCCAGCAATACCTTTCAAAACACCTCTTACATTGTTCAGTTTGTTCTTCCCCGTTTCTCTCTTGCAGCCTTCTAATGATTGCACATCCAACACAAGCTGGCCATTCGGAATCTAATGTCAAATTGTTTCTTGATGCAACTTCAAACCCATTCCTAATCATTGAGTTGCGTTCATCATCATCATATTTCAAGTCGAATGTGGATGTATTGGACCAGTATGAAAATGGACGATTAGCGGTGTATACAATCAATGGCGAATCATAAATGGAATATGAGCTTGACTGATTACTGTAGGTACTTATGTTTCGATGTTGAAGCAATGAGGACAAGTTTTTCGCATCACATCCAAAGAAAGTTGGTCTTGCAGTCAAGTTCAAGTTGATGAAGGTATTGACATCGGGGACGTACGGGAAGATCGTACCATTTCCAGTTTCGGTAAATTGTCTAGCAAAAGTTTTGGTCAAAGAAGCCCCATTTGGCCAATTCTTAACGTCGGCTGAGTTATCATAGGCAAAGATAACATCAACGCTTCTAACTGGTTGGGTCAATGGGTACAACGGAATATTTTGACCATCTTCTCCACCATCAACAATAGTCAACGTGTCGTTTTCAGCAATGTGAGGTGATGTGCCCACATCAGTTTCGTAAAATGGATTCGGTTGGTAGATAGCCACATCATCTTCATCTTGGTCCACTTCTTTCAAAATTTCACTAATTAGGGACTTTATTGTCGAGGACAATGAAGTTGTATTAATTCGCAACACTGCCTGATTAAACAAACTTGAAGATGATCCCATGACAAATCCAGCATTATCAAATCCTGAAACACATGTTCCATTGGTTTTACCATCTTTTAATTCAGTTCCCAAATATTTCATTTTGCTGAATTGGTAGACACTCTTGTCGAAACTTCCCATTTCAAATGGATTAAACTCAATTAAAGTTGAATTTATACTAATGATTTTAGTATGAGGGGCCCTGGCATCACTAACAAAGATGGGGAATGGCATCTCATAATTCTTAAATACATCCCAATCTTGCATCGAGCTGAATGTCATTGATGCACCAGCATCATCCGTAGTGGACAAAAATTGATGTGACAAAGCTCTACCCCATGTATCAGTCAAAGACAATTCGAAACCGGCATTTTCTTTGTCATCTATATCATCAGAGATGCCTTTGTAATACCTGTAAGTTTTCACGACATTAATACCGCCATAGTTGACAATTGAGTGTTTTAAGTTCCAAATATCTGTCTTGTGATCAACAATATCTTGAATTGACGTGAAATTATTGAAAGCAACAGACCCAACAAGCCAGCTACCACCAGATAAACCGGCAATATAAGTACTTGCTTGAAGCAAACCATTCAATCCTTTTGCTTTTCCTCCATCTGGACCCTTAGTTCTTTCGTCTAAAGCACTTAGTTGGCCCGCTCCATTCAACATGGCACGGTAACCACCACCAGAAAATGCTAATCCAATGTGTATACTTCTATTTAGCTTTCCATAATCTTCAGGATCAATATCTGTCATATTAGCGTACTTGAGAAACTCGACGATCTTCTTGTTGGTAACCTTATCTCTTCCTTGTAACCACTCATCTTCTTCATCTGAAATACTATTGGCAACTCTTAAGATATCAGAGCTGGGGCATTTTACTTTCCCAGGAGCATATGAGTTTGTTGGAGACCAACATTGGCATAATGGGAATAGGGAAATGAACCAAAATAATATGTGATAGGTGAGCATAGTTGATGATGATTTTTCAATCCTTTATTCTAAGGAAATTGGCGATTAAACAAACAAACTATCACCAGATGAAAACAAAACTAAGAAGAGAGTGTTGATTTCACAACCGATATATATATATATATATGTATATGGATGCATGGAAAACTGTCAAATGAAACTCGAAAACAATGAAATACCATTATAGAGAACTTGTAATTACACATAAGCTATATGAACTAACACAAAGTAGAGAACAAAAAGGTTATAAAAAGAAACGAATTTCAGTGATGGTGACGATGGGTTATGAGTTTATCATGAAAACAGTGTGTGGATTTCTGAGACTCTAAAAATAAACATCACGGCTTTCAGTTTTAGACAAATGCGATGTCGATGTCTAAGCCTCTACCTCCATTCGTAATATCTTCATTTTTGACAGGTTTCTCTTACCATTGCTTTGTAGAGATGTAGCCAACTGTTTTCACGTATTACAACTATGAAAGACGGCACTCAGTTGACGTTGAAGTAAAAGTATGGGGTACGGTGACCAAAGGGAAGCGATTTCAGCCATTTGCATTGAGAAGAGCTCGTTAAGTGGCATACTCTATAGCGGCAATATCAAAATGAGTTTGTCTGACAGCATAAGCGGCTAAAAATTTGTTTCGAAGTATCTAACAATAGAATATCAAATGTCTTAACACTTTTTATTTTTAGCAACCTTTTGTTTCAGTAACTTCGATAGCAACTTCCCCAATCTTATTTAAAGTTAGTTTCTCCTTTCCTTTAGCTTTACAGTTTAAACGTTATCCTATGCAAGAGCAATAATCTCTAATGTCCAATAGAGATGCACTTTACGCAGTAGTCGCAGAATTAACTCTCTTCTTCACTTTGACATATTCTCTTTGTTTATACTTTACTTTAAGAGAATATGCTTAAAAAAGTACAATTTGTAACCGATGCTGACATGTTACAAAACGAGTTAAGTCCGCAGCAAAGGAAAATTACGGAAAAATATATTTATAGAACAAAATGCAAAAAAAAAAAAATTTGCATTCGCCGTACAAGGTTTTGCCAGTTTGCAATTTCTTACTCTTCTGTCTGATTTTATTCAGCCACCATCACACTGGTATTACATTTCCGAGACGTTGTGATCAGATGCAAAAGAAATCTTGGCGAGATCTAATGCGAGAGCATTGATGTGTACTGTTTTGATTGTAACAGTTTCCAGCCTCATGGTCTCTTTTTGGTATGTAAGTTGTGAAAGTGAGATAAAGATTCTTCTAACACTCACCCGTGATGTAATGTGCAATCGCTTTTGCAACCTTCTTCATAGTGCCATTTAAGATTTCGCGTGTTTGGGGTTTGGGGGGTTGGTGATGCCAATGGATCTTGCTTACATCCACTATCAACAAACTAGATAAATGTACACTGAATGTGTTTATGTTGCTCTTGATTATAAGTGTTGGCTGGCTAGACTACAGCTTGGTCATTTTTCGCAATAATCTGTTTCTAATTTATCTGAGTATACAATTTGCTCTGAAATTGTTGCAAACTTTCATAGTAATACCTACAATTACACAAATCGACAATAAAATCAACCAAAATCTTCTCTTCATTTGATTTTGCACCCAACTACGTTGTTCTTATCCCAATAAGATTCCGTAGGACGAACTTTGCTGTTTAATGTTGCATTTCAAATTTTTTTTTTGGCTGAGAGGGGAAGCTGCTCATTTACAGTACTCATTGTAAAGCATCCTTCGAACATCATGCCCCAAAACGCCATGTGAATTGCGGTCTGCTTTCATACATGACCAAAGAATTCCCTTTCGTTATTTGTTTCATGTGCAATTGTCACAGCCGTAAATCGTGCTTTTACTGTTTTTGCAATAATTTCCCCTCATACCAAAAAAAGATCTCTCCTCGTAATTCATAAGGCGGGGAATACTAACTATTAGCTTCTCTTTGTGAGAAAGGTTTGTGAAGTCCTAAAAGTCGGGGTAAAATGAGTCACACACCAACATGAAACTACAACAACCACATCAGTCGTATATTCATTTGCTCTTTTTTATACGATGCCACATAGCCTTGCACTATATATGTAAGTTTGCGTTTGAAATTTATACTGCCGGAACCGCGGTTACAAAAATAATGAAGACTCGCACTGTTCTTCTCTCTCATCCAAAACATAATAATGCTCTACCGCTTCTTGCATCTGATTTTTTCAACTACTTATTACCAACCCAACCAGTTCACACTCTGCAAACAACAACGACTGAACAGGATGACGATGGGTCCCGAGACAGATCTTGTGGCGCAACTTCGTGATTATGTGGCTCCTGCTTATCGTGGTAGTAAGATGTCAGTATGGCACAAACTCCCCATAACAAGAAGGTCAGCTGTATTCATTTTGCTCTTTTTGGGCAACATGGGTGAGCTAAGAGTTCTCCTAACTAAAAGATCATCCAGACTAAGGAATTTCCCGGGTCACGTAGCGTTACCAGGAGGAAAAGCCGACAATGGACTTGAATCGGAATGGATGGTGAGTCGAAGAGAGATGCACGAAGAGATTGGATTGTCATCCAATGATGATGCTTTAGCAAAATTGGGCATTAGTATTGAACACATTACGTTATTGCCTAGCTATCTATCACGTACTTTTTCTTGTGTGAGACCATGTGTTGGGTTTATGAAATTTAGTAATGAGGGCGATGTTGAAACTACAATTGCATCTAAATTGAATCTCGTTTTGAATCCAGGCGAGAGCTCTTCGATATTTTCATGTCCATTGAAGGATTTTCTATATCCTGTTGTTGATGAGCCGGCAAGAGAAGCATTGGAACGTGTATCTTACAATATGAAATGGGGTGGTATACCTTGGTCATTACGTTCATACACGTTTTTACAAAACAATCCCAACGAGGTGGAATGGTTAAAACATATAAAGGACTTATCAGCACTGGAAGATGAGGAATTGGGAGAGGAGTTGGATATGTCTGACAAGGGAAGGATTACACCACCTAACATGACTCCACTTAGATCTGCATCTTCCTCGAGGTCAGCATCTCCCATGAGAAGTACATCATTACAGCCCAAAGATCGGAAAGGGAAACAAGACTTGTCGTCATGGGGCAGACTCGGATCTCGAACGGACGAAGAGACCAATGAGAAAATATACGATGTTTGGGGTCTCACGGCAAACATTCTTCATGATTTGAGCGAAATCGTATATGCTAGAGACAGAGTTGGTAAAAGACAGATTGGAGAGGAGGAAATGATTTACTGTCTTTATGAATTTGGCCACCTTATGCAACAAAAGGAAAGAAGTGATGCTGAAGTTAAATTGATCCACTCGTCAAACTCACCTGCTTCGAGTGAATCTGCATTTGGATTCAATCTGATTTTGCCCGAGGAAGAGTTCAGTAGATTGAAAAAGTTGTATAAATTATAAAATATAGAAGTTGGATATAGTTGTAGATAATTTGTCCAATTTGGATCTTCCAGTTGGGGGTCCTGGACACAGAAAGAAAGTTGGTGCGCGGAAAAAAAAGCTCCTTCATCGGTCCCACTGTCATTCTCAACCCACGCAATGTCGGCCCCAGATCAAGATGAAAAAACTATCCAGCTCCTCAATCTGTTAAACGAGTATCAAGAGTTAACAACCATCTATCGTCTGCATTTCATAAATGGGTTTCTCAATCTAAGTCGAGCTAATTTTCATAGTGAAAAGACAAAATTTGGCAAGGATACATTCGACATGAGGAGCTATGATGCTTGCAAGGTGGTTGACCTCTGTAAAAATTCGGACGAGTTCAGATTTATTGACAGACGTATCGATGCTGCAGAGGATGACAATGGCGATGAATCTACTTTACAGTCGGCGGGACAATTGAAGAATCGAAAAAAACCAAATGAAAAGCCCACCACTACCACCACCACCTCCACCACTGAAAAGACCAACAACGCTACATATAAAGATCCGATCTTACAGTTTGGGGCATTGACTCCACCACCACTCAAGTCAAGTCAAGAAGACTTTGATCGTGCTTTGAGAACGAGTGTTCAATTGATTAACATACGACGTAAGATTGATAAATTAACGTTTGAATTAGAAAATGAATAGCCAGGTCCAACTAAAGTCCAGTTTTGGAGATCACATGTTAGTCTATACCTCTACATCACTATACAAGTCACTATCATTTTCGTAATCTTCGGCATTAATTTCAGGCATGTCTTCATCTTCATCAGCGCCCTCGTCACCACTAGACCCATCATCAGCCTTGTCTTCACCACCTTCACCAGCAAATCTTGTCTTTTTCCTGTCTTTCTTTGCCTTCTTCTTATCGAGCTTGGCTTGCACCGCTGCTTGTTGTTTTGCTCTCCTCTCTTGCTTCAACTTTTCTTTCAACTTGTGTTTAGCATCAAGCTTTTGCGCTTCTTCTGTCGACTTGGATACAGATGAGTGATAAAGTGTTTTTGATGATCCAACTAAACCTTCCTCAATCTTCAACAATGACATGTTTATCCTTGGTCCCAATTCGATTAACTTGATGGCTCTCTTTTTTGAAGTTGTGATTGATTCTTGCTGCTGTGGTTGATTCTCATTTTGTTGTGATTGTCTTTTGAGAAACTCCTCATGTTGCACTTCAACAACAGCGTCATCTTCCACTTCACTATCCGAAGTCAATCCTCCGATTGCATAAGGATCCAAAATCAAATCAGCAACATCCTGAGCATTGGTCATCTTGGGCAATTTTTTCTTTAAATTGTGATGTGATTGAATAAGTTTCTTTACACTTTTACTCTCTTCAACGAGTTTTGTATTTATTGAGTAATGCCTGAGTTCAATTTGCCCGGTAGTTTTATCCTTGGAAATGAGCAACACTCTCTTGATTGTATTGACCTTGGTGTTTTGTGGTTGAATTGGTGGAAACATATTTTGAAACATGGTGACCATTAATTTTTCATGCATCGGCATCTCCTTGACATTGTTGGAAAACCCATTCAACACCAACAATGGCGGCTGGTGGAATTCAGCACTATCCTTGCCAACAGATTTTGGATGTTTCAATATTTTTCTTACATCCTTACACAAGGAGTAAGTGTTGACCATAAACTGCAATGTAGGACCCCTTGGTAATTTACCCATACGCAATGTAATGTTTCCCGATGAGGTTTGATTGAAAATGAACAAGTCAGACACATGCAATGGCCCACACATGACTATGAAATCTTTCAATTTATTGGATTTACGTTCTCGTAAGTTGATAGCTGTATGCGGTTGCATGACATTTCGAAAGTCAGATACAAGTTGGGATAGTGAGTGATTCTTCAAGGATGAGCCTAGATGGATCACCATGGATTTGGGAATTTTAGCAGCCTCCTCCTCACTTGGTTTCTGATGAGTTCTTCTCTTTGTTTTTCTCTTGGCCATGGTGTAGATAACGTAGATGTGTTCGTAAGGATGTGGTTAACTTTGGTTGAAAATCAAATTCATCTCATCGGCAAATTTGAAAAATACACAAACCAAAAAAAAAAAAAAAACATTCAAAAATCCCACTCCTTCTTGTTACCACTAATCTTCATTCATATCTAGAAACAATGTCCTCAAAGGGTATCCACAAAAAGAGCAAATCATCAGATGCTACAAAGAAACTAGCTGAAAAGATCAAGAAACAGGCGTTACTCAAGCAGAAACAATTGCAGGAATCAAAAGAATCCTCTGATGGAGATAAAACTGCAAGTTCTTCTGTTGCAGCAACCACTGAAACTACTATTGATCCTGATGCTGAACTCAAGTTCAACACATTTGCCGAACTAAACCTAGTCCCAGACTTGCTTGAAGCTATCCAACAAATGAAATTTACCAAGCCCACTCCAATCCAATCAGAAGCCATACCACACGCTCTTGAAGGAAAAGATATTATCGGTTTAGCAGTCACTGGATCAGGTAAAACAGCAGCATTCGCAATTCCCATTTTGCAAGCTCTCTGGCATGCTCAAACACCTTATTTCGGATTGGTTCTTGCTCCAACTAGGGAGTTAGCGTTTCAAATCAAGGACACATTTGATGCTCTTGGTACCACAATGGGATTAAGATCAGTATGTATTGTTGGTGGTATGGATATGATGGATCAAGCAAGAGATTTGATGAGAAAACCGCACATCGTAGTAGCAACACCAGGTAGAATAATGGACCATTTGGAGCATACAAAGGGATTTAGTTTAAAAAATCTAAAATACCTTGTCATGGATGAAGCTGATCGGTTATTAGATATGGACTTTGGTCCAGCATTGGATAAAATTTTGAAAGTGATTCCGCCAAAGCGTACTACATATTTGTTTTCAGCAACAATGACAAACAAGATTGAAAAATTGCAAAGAGCCAGTTTACACAATCCAGTTAGAGTCGCAGTGTCGACGAAATACCAGACCGCCGACAATTTGGTACAATCGATGATGTTGGTCAATGACGGATACAAAAACACCATATTGATTCATTTGTTGAATGAGTTTATGGGGAAATCAATCATAGTATTTACGAGGACTGTTGCACATGCACAAAGAACAGCTTTGTTGGCTCGAATATTGGGATTCAATGCAGTTCCATTGCATGGTCAATTATCACAAGCTCAGAGATTGGGTTCATTGAATAAATTCAAATCGGGCAAGGCGAACATTTTGGTGGCCACTGATGTTGCCGCTAGAGGTTTGGATATACCCCTGGTTGATGTTGTTATCAACTATGATATCCCAACAGACTCGAAAGCGTATATCCACAGAGTAGGAAGAACTGCCAGAGCAGGAAGATCAGGTAAGTCGATCTCTTTGATTACACAATATGACTTGGAAATGTATTTGCGAATCGAGAATGCGTTGGGAAAGAAGCTCCCCAAAGAGGACAAACCTTCCAAAGAAGTGCTTGATGCGTTGCACATTCATGTAGACAAGGCTACGGCAGAGGCTATTAGACAAACAAAGGAAATACACGACAAGAGAGGCAGGAGGAGAAGAGACGATGATCGTGAAGAAAGATAAAGACTCAGAACCAAAAAAAAAAAAAATCTCTGTATTTAGTAATAGTTATTTATGTAAGAAATGAACCGGGCATTCGCCATAACCCTTTTTGTTGAACCAATCCTTGATGCATTTGTAGTGGAAAACACATAAACACTCTAATCTACCAACTTTGTCTCCTGGCTTTAGATCCTCAAGACATATAACACACTCAGCCTCCTCGATTTTCTCTGGAGGTACTAGTGATGTATCCACACTAGTGCTTGCTGATCCCACAACATCGATGTTCTCATACTGCGGTTTGGGAATCGGTGGTATATTGTACACCAACATTTTATTCCTTGCATTCAGTTCGGGTGAAAATCTAGTTGAATGATCAGTATTGAAATCAAACGCCACAAGACATTCGCTAATGTGTTGTTCCTTGAATTTTTCAAAATCGTCATTTGATATGAGTTCCACATTCTTACGATCTGAAATATACTCTTTTAAAAGATCAGTTGCACAAACGGGACATAGATTACTATCACTTGTTCCATCATGATTTCGCCTGTTCAATGACGTGGTTGATGAAGAACACGGTAGTTGATGCGTGTGTTCTCGTGACGTGTACTTGATCCCATTTGTGTTGTCCTCATCACTTTGATTTACAACAGAGTTCGGCTCATCAAATAAAGCTCGTCGGATCATAATTATCTCATTAGCACATTCATCACAAGTCTTGTACTGCTCACTAGGTTTCGATAATCGTACCCTCGATCTATTGCCATTGTCATTTGGATATGACACGTCCGGTGGTGGTGGTGTCGCTATAGGTGTATTATCGAAATAATGCATCTCTTGAGATGAGCAATCACCACAAACCACTTTGCCACACTTTCTGCAATGGTGCCGCCTATGGAATATACTGTAAGTCGTGTGACACAAGAAACACTCTGCAACGTCGTTATCGTCCTGCCACACTGGCGCAACAAGTCTTCGTGGGGGCATCGTTCAACCAAGGATTGTAGATCAGTTCTGTAGCTTGGACTATGGGGTGCAAGTATGGACAGATTTTCTTTCTTCTTGCGAAACTGTGGATGATTTTCAAAAATAACCCCCTTGACTTCCCTTTCTTATCTTGTGATTCACAAAAGAATCAGAAAGAAAAGAATAAAACACAGTTCCAAAGTACACGACTTGTTAGTGTCGCCTTCTTTCCATGTCACAATTTATAGTTTAAAGACACTGTAGAAATCAACAACAACAACAACAACAGCAACAGTGCACAACGCTAGTAGTATCAATCACTTATGTCAGATAGGCTAACACAACTACAGATATGTCTAGATCAGCTTGTTGAGCAGCTCAATGCTACTGTTCACTATGTCAATGTTTACTCAAAGCCAGCATTGTTGGATGATGATCCAACGTCGGTTTCAAACAGAGCAGCTAATGCGCCAGCACCTCAACTGCAACAGCAGCAGCAGCAACAACAACAACAACAACAGCAGTCACCTCAGTCGGTACAACAACTGCCTAAAGATGAAGCTAATGAAGATGCCAAGGAATCACTGAAACCGCCTGAGGCTGCAGAGGATGATTTTGAAAGCACGCTAGATGAATTGGCAACAGATATCGTTTTGAAAAGCAGACAGATCAACATGTTGATTGATTCCTTGCCGGGTATAGGTGTTACTCCCGAAGCTCAAATGAAATTGATTGCTGATTTAAGTCAAGAGTTGAAGCAAGTGGAGCAGGAAAGACAGGCAAAGATTAAAGAAAAGAATGAATTGTTGGTGAAAGTGGATGATTTGATCAAAGAGTTGGCTACTGGTATCTCGCAAGCAAGGATGTGAAAAGTCTAGGATGTTGTGTAATTCAATGTACGAATTAGTCGTGACAAAGTCTAACCTCCATATGTCATACAGTCCATATTCCAGCCAGAAAACCATTTATGAGCTACACAACTGGCAACAGTCCACTCGGTTCCATAAATGAGGGGGATAAACTCGATGAAACAGTGAATAGCACTTGAAAGGATTGCAATCATCAAGGGAACTCGAATGTACTTCATTTGATAGTTTAAGTACTCGCCTAAATTCAATATAGCAAAGTACAATGCTGGCAAGTAATGGTGTGCATAAAGGTTACGTCTAATGAAAAAGTACGGCCAATAGTGAAGCACAAATCCAGCAACATACTGCAATGCATTGGTGTAAAATCTCCTCTTTGTGTCAGGATCAAGATATGTCACGTAAGGATTTAAGTTTCGCAACCCATGAAATACAAGCTTGATTAAAGATACGACAACCACGATGAAGCTGAGGATGTATGTTGTAACATTGCCCAAAAAGTATATTTGACTTGTGTGTTCAGTCAAGCTTGTGTATTGTGGCAAACTTTGGAAATATGCGATGCCCTTGAGTACAAATGACCAAGCTTCAGGTCGTGAACTATATTTATGTGGGGTAGTAAAGTCGGCATTTACTCTAAACATGGCCTGATGAAGGTCCCAAACTTTTGTCAAAAAGGATACCTGGCCAAAATTCACATGTGACGTGAATTCGTTCAACAATGGGTGCAGATTGGTTTCAATGTACCATAATGAATTAGGAATGGTTGATTCCAGGACGCACAATACTTCATTCTGATAATTTCCCCAGCTGGGAAGTTTGTCATGATGACTTATTAAATTACATCTGTGGTCTCTGCTCACTAGCATGAAAACCGTCTCCGTAGCACGAAGTTTGATCATTGGTAAATTGTTCGTGGCGTGTGGTTTTTTGTTCAAGATCCGCAACCTAAATTCGTACTCAGTATTCCCCATCAATCCCCTAGTTGCATTACAATTCACCTCTTTTGAATAATCATGTTCTGAAATGGGAGGTCGAACATCACTTACGTGGAGGTACCTCCCAGTTGCTTTATGATACAACCTAATGAATTCACCATCTTTGACTTGTCGACTTTGGTTGAAATGCTTGTGTTCGTAAAACTTGCGTGGCAACTCAACTATCCACTCGTTATTGGGATCCTCGTGACCATATAGTGTCACTTGTTGTAATTGGGTGCCTCTGGGGTAAGTTTGGTCATGTGAATGAAGGTATTTCTCAAGATTATTGTGCTTGATTGTGACAGTGCTTCCATATAGTACCTCCACTGGAGACGTCGTATAGTCTTTGAACGTTGATCTAAGACGAGGAGAAATCAATCCGCTATTTGGACCTTCGAATGGTAACAAATCAAAATGTACCTTCCATAATGATAAATAGATTGTCAACGGTAGAACCAACAATACTAATAGTTTATAGAATGCGATTCTAAACCATCTGCAAGTGGAGATAGTCAAATCACCAAGCAATTGGTACGAATCAAACATGGAAAAGATTCCCACCCATAAAAGGGTGTAAAATCCAGTCAATTTCATTGATATTGTCCATGCTAACGACAAACCAGTTGCGAAAAGATATCTCCACCACAATCTCCTCTCCGGCTCTGTCTTACATGATAGCTTAAAGTAGTAAATGGTTAAAGCCTGGCCCAATATCAAGGGTGAATCTAACAAAATGAATCTTGATTGTGTGACCAACGAATTTTCAAACAACACTATTACCGCCGTGAACAATGAAACCCAGTAATCCGAATCAAGACGCATGGTCAAATATGCTACATTCACAGATAGGATGCCACAAATTCCTGAGAATAGCCTCATAATTGCGTACGGTACACCGTGGTACGGTTGTCCGATGACTTCAAAGTCAATCTCAGGATCGAAATAGGTCAATTTAGCCAATAAAAAGTAAATGAGTCTACCCAATGGAGGGTGCACATCAACAAAAAAGGTACCTTTGAAGTAGTGTTGAACATATCGTAAAATGTGGATCTCATCAAAGACGATATTTGCTGGTTGGTAGATTTTGTAGATACGTAGGAAGGAAACAGATGTGATCAAGAGGATTATTGCCACATCCTTTTTGGTGAGGGTATTAGTCTTTCGTCTTTGCGACTCAACAATGTATGACCTATATGGCCCAGTCCTGTATACTTCCTCCTTCTTTGATGACATTGTTGTTGAACTTTGGGTCCAAGTTTTTCAAAATCGTGTTGACCCTGCGCGTAATCTTTTTAAAAGCCGAGAGATCTATGAAATGCCCCTTTTGACATACAAATTATTCTATTAAAGTTACCCCCTTCGATCTACACCAGTATCTCCTCTTTATACTTTTTAAATTTTACTTCCAACTCGCTCTTTACAATCCCATAAGAGTAGATAGCAACCCCAACAAGACAAGCGATTGTCACCCCAATACCCGCGACTGCAAAAACTGCGCCCATAACTTTAAACGCCAACAATGGGTAGTTCCCAACACCGCCTTTCCCAACTTCAGTGTTTGACAACGACATGGTACATAAAGGGAACGTCATTGCCCAAAATCCTTTATGGTGTTTCAAAAGACCGTATTTATTGGTGTGATTGGTGTTGGGATTTGTGGCAAATGGTCGTATTTTGGAAAAGATTGACACGACAGCTATGAATGTCATATAGTAACCAAACGAAAGTATGAATAGGCCAAGAAATCCTCCAATACAAAGAAAAATTTTCCCATATATGAGCTCCTCTGGTATGAGTTCGTTCAAATTGTTGCCGAATAGATAAATGCTGTACGAAGATTGTCCCAAGAACCCAACTGGTAAAAATCCGGTAAATACGAGCTGCGTAGGGGGGATCTTGTGCATGATCAATCTCCATATGTATATAGTGATAATTGCAAATGCCAAACAAATGGACAATGCCCATAGCATGTAACTGACAACCATGGTGATTACAGTTTCATTCAATGTATACAAGTTCAACTCGATTAAATGTCCCGAGGACGAGGTCACAGTTAACGCAACAATGGGGAGTAGCAATGTGGCATTCAACTTTGAGTCTGACTCCACTGCATTCAATTTTGAAAAGAAACTAAAATAAACAATTGGGAATGCAGTGTAAACGGCTGAGGCGACAGATATCCACCACAAGGTCCATACAAGATACATGTGATGACTTTTAGTAATGAATGAGATGTAATTGACAATTGTGGTGAACCCCATCGAAAAACAGCCCATATATGATGCTTGCAAAGGATCGATATGGTATTGCCTCAATTTTGCAGGGAAATAGATGCATTGCATGACGAAAAGTATCACATTGACGATGAATAAGATGCAACAAATACCAAACATGATGTAAGAACACACCTCCAACCAATGAGCAGGAAATGGGAAGTGATACAAGATAGTCGAAGATATACCTGTACCCATCACAGAGACAAAATAAGCCGGGACAAATTGTTTGACCAAATTACCCACTATGAACCGTTTGTACCACGACTCCTCTTTGGGTATTGGTTCTGACCCTCGTAGCTGTGCTTGCAAGTGTTCATATTCTTTTGACGTTGAAGGAATAGAAGAAATAAGTGAATCGTAGTCCATGTTATTTAACCTATTAGCATTTTGATTTTGATGTAATGACAGTTGTTGTGTTTTTGCAGTGCTAGAGGAGTGTTGTGAATTTTTATCAGCTTCTTCTTCTTCTTCTGCATCGCCTTTTGACAGTTTTGCGCCAGCTTTTCCACTATTTGCATCTTCATCGCTCACAGTTTTGCGACCCACAACTTCGCCATGTGCCGAGGACGTATCCGAATTAGTGTGGCTACTCATCACGTCACCTGATATGTTGCAATTCTCTTTAAACAATGAAAAATAATTTAATCAACACACAAAATATGCTAGAGCCGTTGTGATGTATTATTTCTGGGGCAACGGGGTTTTATAAACTATGCATCAAGTGGTTGCAAAAAAATATAATGGCTAGGGTCTGTAATCGTGGACAGTTGAGTGGTAAGAAACCCTTGACGTGAAAGAAATGAGGGTTGAAGTTGTCTTCTTATAGAAAGAAGAGGAGGGGGATCCACAATTTTTTTTTTCTCCCTTTTGCTTCCGCTTGCCATTTATTTGTAGTGCGGCATGGATGCATTTTGAGCGGGCATACTTCATAGTAACATAGCAATTACTTTTACACAAGCGGGGCCGCTGTTCCGATTTGAGATGATAACACTTGTCTCTGACATTTGTTAAAGTTTGTGACGGTTATCTGACTTTATGAGGGATAATGTTCAAAAAAAAACTCTCGCCCTTTCCCAACTACGAAACATTGCTCGCAACTTTCTAGCTTATGTTGTCTATACCTCCGCTATACGTAATCCTTTACCTGCACGGCTTTGGGACAAGTAGGATCTAAATTTGCAAAACTTTTGTATTAAAGTCGCTTATTGACGAATATGGTAGTAAGCGGGTGGTGATTGAATCATCGCTTCGCCAATACTTTTAAACTACACTTTCCAAAGTAAACACCGGTCTCTTCTTTGAATCAGACCACTATGGCAAAGCGGTTTGACAAGCTACCCCGTGGTTAGATGGGGTTTAGCTTTTTAACTTATAGTTTATATTCTGCAAAATCTAAAGTGAGGTATTATATTTGATTGTGAGTCAATTCAAAATTACTCAATTTGGTATTCCCACCTAGCGGCGCCGATGGTAATGTAAATATTGAAAGGCGGTCATTCTTTTTTTCATTTGCTTTTGTGTTAAATTGGGCTAATTTATTTGGTATACGTGTACTTTTCAAACATTCCTAGTATATGCACTCTTTGCAAAGCTGACGAAAGAGTTGAAAGAGGGGTTACCGAAGCTCATTAAATTAACAACAAGGTAGAAATAAATCAAGCAGAGTTGAAGACCACCTCGAGAAAGGGGTACTACGCTACTCTCAAAAATTTATCACAGCCTAAATATTCTTGTGTTTTAAGAAGCGGTGCGCATAATTCTCCCTCTCCTATTTCTTGTAATTCGAAACAATGCAATTGGCAAATGCTGATGTCACCAGTTTATTGTTTGGATCAGCTCTACTGATTGGTTGATGGTTGTGCTTGATTGTTTTATGTCTGGGCATTGTATTGATTGCAATGAACATGTTGGCTTTCTCTTCCCACGGGTAATTGTGTATCCCTGTTACATTACATTGTAGCTATTATGGTGCCATGATGCCACCTCTCTGAGTACAATATGCAACACATAGTCAAGTTCTGTTTATCATTCCCCATGTAGAAACAACCGATCATAAGTGGTTTGATTTTTTGTTGTTTTAGTTTCAAGCAAAGCGGGGGTGCAAAGAGAATTTTGTCGGCGGCGGTCTAAAGTCGTCAAGCATTTTTCCCATTTTTGAACAAAGGAATTGGTAGCAGCCGACTCATCCCTTAATGGAAAAAACTTTCTCATTGGTTGGAAATGGCCGCTCTTGCATATATCCTTTTGTTTACCTAACGAGAAAAAATTAATATTTTGGCGGGCATACTATATCAGAAATTTGGTATATAAATCAGTTGGATTTCCCCTTCTTCCTTTATCTCTCGTGGTAAGAACTATACTATTTCTATTTTTGCATTTTGCTATTTAAAACACTCATCTGCCTTGCATTTGTCTATTAACGTTTCACGTTTCCTTTATTTGAACCACACTTCGCAACTATAAATCCTACAGCCACAATACACAATGCTTTTAAATCCATCAAATATTATCGACAGAAACAATACCTCCACGAATCAAACACAAGCAGTTTCATGCTCAGCTGCTGCTGCCGCCGCCAGTACACCTAGGTCATTCCCATACTCTCAGCCTGCCGAATTAAAGTTATCGATGGACCACGGTCATGAAATAAATGGCACAACTATTGACAACGTTGACAAATCCTCTAGTTTCTACAAACTCATTTTGGACTTGAAGGAACTCTTAGCTGGAAAAGGTTTATCTTCAGAGGATATTGATGTTGAAAAAGTTAAGCAGCTAATGGAGAACTACGAATCAAATGACATTGATTGGTCACACTTGGCACTTCACGATCAATCAAGAAACTACTCACGGAATGGTATCATAAATTTGAACGGTAATGCAAACTTGTTGATTCTTTTATGGTCTCCCGGTAAATCGAGTGCCATTCATGACCACGCTAACGCCCATTGTTGTATGAAGATTTTGAAAGGAGAACTTAGAGAATCCTTATATGACATCCCAGAACGTACCGGAGAACAATTAAAGTGCAAGAAGGAAACCCCATTGTACCGTGACGAAGTTGGTTACATTTCCGATACTATCGGACTTCACAAAATTACCAATCCATTGAAGGATGAAGTTAGTGTTTCGCTTCATCTTTATACTCCACCATATGCTGCATTGTATGGTTGCAGCATGTATGATGCTTCGACTGGTAGAAAACATCACGTTGATATGTCAAAGTACTATAGTTGGCAAGGAGAACTAGTCAACGAAGCACATTCGCTGACTTGCTAATCATTATATTACATAGTATATAGTACACCATTTGCAATTGTATTTATTTTGTAGAGCACCCATTTGTAGAACGCCTAATACAATCTCAGGAAGTTTGACCCACCTTCATAAGGCACTTGCAACCAGTTTTTCTCATCATACTTGGCAACTCCATCAATAACATGGAACGCATAAGCGTATCTGGACTTGTCGCTCTTGTTCTTTTCCAGTTTATGAAGAACAGAATTGTGAATCAATATCAAAGATCCTGCTTCGCATGGTACCAATTTGTACTTTCCTTCCACTGGTTTATCTTTTTGTAATTGTTCAAATGTGCATCCCAGGTTTAGGCCATCTTTCCTCACAAACCTTTTCGATACTGGGTATGTCTTGTGTGTGCCTGGTATATACGATAAACAGCCATTTTCCTCAGTGCAGTCTTCCAAAGCAATCCAGAACCCAATAGCAGTCTGTGGATCTGTGAATAGGAAAGTGGCATCATTATGTGGTGGAACTGCATTATCACGTTCAGTGCTTTTGTTATCTACCGGCTGTTTGAAAATACACATACTTTGTAAAACTTGTGGCTCAACAAACTTCAAGTCCCGAGCGATTGCTTTCACTTTATCATCAAAGGTGATTTCTTCAAACAATGGGTCGTCAATATGAAGACCATGGCCAATTTTATTTATTGCTTTCGAAAGTTCAATTGTCAAATTACCATCTACATCAAAAGCATCAGTGTCAAAAAAATAAGATATCTTGTCAGCCGATTCGTAAAAGTATCGATCCCCAATATGGTCATCGTCTGAAGTCTTGAATGTTGTCTTGGGGTGGTTGGATAAGTCGCATTGTGCAAGTAACTTCTTCGCTTGGTTCAAAAGTTGCGACGTTTGTTTAGGGGTCAAGAAGTTTTCGATACACACCATCCCTTCATTGTGAAATGTGTCAAGCTGGGATTGCGTAAGTCCTGTCATCTTTGGTTGAATTGGTGAAAAGAAAGAGATTCAGTTTCCTTATCAATGAATGAATTTATTGGTCGATTGGTTGTTATATACAGTACTGAAGCCAACTAAGAGCAAGCAACCCATTAAGGAACAGAGCACTTTGTCGCAACACAGAGGCTGCCAATGTGACTGGCACTTTTTTCCGAAGCCATGGCTCTTTTTGATTGTGGGCAATTATGTTACAGGAAACTGTTCGAAAGGATTTTCTTGACATTATTAGAGGTGAGGAGCATAATCCAGAGCACACAACTGGGCGATGCTCATTTCAATGCATAGGCAAATATCCTAGTATACTTGGAGAATAGCCCTCTGTCCTCATTACGTCCTATATTAGCTTGTTGGGGTCAGAGATAATTTATATATATTATTCCTTGTAAGCGCATAAATCGTTTTTGCAACCTGAAATACCCCATAAACGCATGAGAAACAAGGGTTAAATTGAAAATCCTTTCCCAAACCCAACACTACTATCGCGACCAAACTAGCACGTGTGATGACTTACCTTCAACAGTTGATTGACAAGAACCGAGAGGAATACAATAGAGCAACCAGACACCCACTCACAAATGAGTTGTGCCTGGGATCACTTTCTGACAGTAAGTTGTATGTCTACCTCACTCAAGATTTACAATTCTTCAATTATAGTCTCAACATTCTTGGAAAGACCTTGGCCCTATGTGATGATCCAAAAGCGTCAATCAGATTGGCTAAGCAAATTGGTTTTCTAGCAGAGGATGAAAATACTTATTTTGCTGATACATTGCAAGATTTGGAAAAATTGGACCTCTCAACTGTGACTAAAATGAAGAATGAATCACTTGTCTTGCCAGAGGTCAATCAATACATTGATTACTTAAAGTACTTGATCAACGAATCGTCTTCCTATTCCGAATTGATCACTTTTTGCTTTGTTATGGAGAAAGTGTACTTAGAATGGGTTCAATACAATCAAGAAACAAACAACATTGCCAAAGATTTGCCCAGCAAGTTTCAAACCTGGATTGATTTACACAGCGGTGACAACTTCGTGGAGTGGGTTCGATTTTTGAACGATGAAGTTGAACGTTGTCTTAGATTAGAAGCCAATGGGGACCATAGATCCACTTCACTATACGAGTCTACATTTATCAAGTCTTTGAAATTGGAAAGCAACTTCTTCGAAGCATGCTATTCGTACATAGAGTGAAGAAAATAATTTCTGTAATTGCATCGTAACACCGTAGACTCGATTTTCCTTCTCCCGTTTCTCTCATTCCTTTAACTGTATAGAGAGGTTCTCTGCCTGGCCAAAAGTGTAAAATAACCCTAGCTCAGTCAAATCGGGCGTTATCTTGCTTTGTGTGGTGGTTAATCATTATTGCCGGCATGTTTCTCATGCGCATTGAATGGAACTCTTAGTGCATACGCTCTCACCCTCCCTTGAATTCGATTATTGCAAAGTACTCAAACTCCTTCCGAATATGCTCTTACAGCGATTTACTCTATGTTTCCTGAGTGTATAAATGGGCAACAATTTCGTCCCTTCATCAGGTAAATGAAATATCCACCACCAACAATCGATCACAATGTCTACTAACAAAATCACTTTTTTGCTTAACTGGGAAGCAACTCCCTACCACATTCCTATCTTTTTAGCTCAAACTAAAGGCTACTTCAAAAGAGAAGGTTTGGATGTTGCTATCCTTGAACCATCCAACCCATCTGATGTTACCGAATTGATTGGTTCTGGTAAAGTTGACATGGGCTTAAAGGCTATGGTTCATACATTGGCTGCTAAAGCTAGAGGTTTCCCAGTTACCTCAATTGGTTCATTGTTGGATGAGCCATTCACCGGTGTTTGCTATTTGGAATCGTCAGGTATCACTACTGATTTCCAATCTCTCAAGGGCAAGCGTATTGGATACGTTGGTGAATTTGGAAAAATTCAAATAGATGAATTGACAAAACACTATGGTATGACTCCAGATGATTACACTGCCGTTAGATGTGGTATGAATGTTGCAAAGTACATTTTGGAAGGTAGCATTGATTGCGGTATTGGTATTGAATGTATCCAACAAGTTGAAATGGAAGAAGCTTTGAAAAAGCAAGGAAAGAATCCGAATGAAGCCAAGATGTTGAGAATTGATAAATTGGCTGAATTAGGATGCTGTTGTTTCTGTACTATCTTGTACATTGCCAATGACAAATTTATTGCTGAAAACCCGGAAAAAATCAGGGCCTTCTTGAAAGCTATCAAGTCTGCCACTGATTTCGTCTTGGCAAATCCTCAACAGGCTTGGGAAGAGTACGGTAACTTTAAACCCCAAATGACTTCTGAATTGAACAAAAAGAAGTTTGAAAGATGTTTTGCATACTTTTCCGATTCTTTGTACAATGTTCACCGTGATTGGAACAAGGTTAACAACTATGGTAAGAGATTGGAAATTTTGCCAGAAGACTATAAGCCAAATTACACCAACGAGTACTTGTCATGGCCAGAGCCAAAAGAGGTTGAGAACCCAACAAAGGCTCAAGAGCTCATGCTCAAGCATCAAGAGGAATGTAAGGCCTGTGGTGGTTGTAGAAGATTAGTTCTCACTGGTGTTTAGGTAAACTACTTAAATCGATTCAAGTCGTCTCCGCCTTTAACTTCAAAACATTGTAGACGTATACACCCTCTTTCCTCTTGTCTTCGCTCCGATTGTTGTTCATCCTTAAGCCGCCGAAAAGGAAAAGAAAAAAGAAAAAAAAAAAATTGTGAAGGCGCTGTTCAGGACAATCGAAATAATTTTTCATCACCAAACAACACTCTTGTACATCACGACCAACTAGTTCCACAACACAAGATGAATCCAGCTGTTACAAACATTGCCATCATGCTTATTGGTATGCAGGTTGCCAAGAAGTTGGACTTGGAAGACCCAACTATTTTGTTTTACGTTAGAGCTTTTTACATTTCATGCCAAGTCATCACCTTCCTCGTATACTTTATCGTTAGATTTAAAATCAATCAAAAGAATGATTTGACAACTATTAAATACGTTGAACCAGCTAACCCTATGAGTGGTGAAACTGAGCCAAGAGCAGTTGTCACCACTGTCAAGGAATACGATTTGCAACAAGTCAACAGCCAAGTCAAAGGTATTTTCACTGGTTTGGCCATGATGGGTTTCATGCATCTCTACATGAAATACACCAACCCATTGATTATGCAAAGTGTTTCTGGTGTCAAGTCAGCTTTGGAATCAAACATTGTCAAGATCCACCTTTATGGATCTCCAGCCACTGGTGATTTGAAAAGACCTTTCAAAACCGCACCTGGTTTCATGGAGATGTTGACCGGAGGTGCCGGTGTACAAACAGACAAGGCCTCTGTTGAAAGCGCTGAAGTTAGTGGTGCTGGTGGTATTAAACAGGATTAGATATAAAAAAACAATTTACATATAAGTCTACTTTATATATTACACAAGCTATTTTACGTTTCGTAGTCTTGATGTACAATGATACATTCTTGCTCTTTGCCACGCGTGAAAGATATCATGTCGAGTAATTTGCCGGCGACTATTAGCTCAGCAACTGACCAATCTCCTACTGCGTAAATTTCTGGAACGGCTTTAACCAAGTCAGGAAGAATAGCATCGTGAATTGGTTTAAAATTTAGTACCTCTTGGGCTGAAATATCAGTCACTTTTCTTAGATGCACAAACAATTCGTGAATCCATTGTGGAAGGCACTCATCTTTGTAATGCTTTTTGTTATAGCACCGATTCAACCATAGTAACCAACATTGATCTTGGAATTCTGACTCTAAAATTGACTCGTATGAGCTAAAGCCTAAGAAAAGTAACGATTGTTGAAACTTGATATCGTTTTTGTAAACACTTTTTAAAGAAATCAAATCGGATTTGAATTCACCAAGAAGCTGTTTTTCTTGTCTCTTGATGATCTTGATTGCTGAAGCAAAAATTGTATTTTGTGATTCAACATACCAACAGATGTATTGATGTTTTGCCGTATCACTAGGGACGTTCAAGTTTATCAATTTCTTTTTTGTCTCCAACGCTGCTCTAAGATGGTTCAAGCCTGCTAGTTGCATACGCAAAGTAAATCCCGATTCCCATTGGTTTTGCACCAAAGCCTGAAACAATTCGATCAAGCTTTTTGGAATTTGTTCCTGGTTAATATAGAAAAGAACACTCTCGTTGTGTTCTTGCTTTGTGTCAGAGACTTGGTCAATTACTGAATTTGTATAATCGTGTATAGATGGCAATTTTATGCCCAAATCTTTCACCACCTGCAACTTTGAGTCTGGAATCTTTATTTTTAAAGCGGCCGAGTCTGCAGGGTTATTTTCAATAGCAAACCCATATGCCAACAACAATTCTTCGTTTCCCTTTTGACCGTAGTTGTTGAAAAGCTCCTCCCCCGAGGATGCATCATCGGATTGAAAAAGAAACCCGCCATCTGTACCACTCCACTGAACTTTCGTTTTGGGATTATGATTCAACAAATCCACAACAGGTAACAACATTGGTTCGTTTTTAGGTAAGCTGGGGTCTATAATGTATGCAGGAAAAGCCCTACTTTTGAGCACGAGTGATGCCCAAAGATAATTGGGAAAACTAGTCCAGTTGCTGGTATCAACTTCGTTAAAGTAGCTATAATAATCGTCGTCGGTGTAAAACTTGTTTTCATAATAAAATTTCAAGTTGATAAAATGTTGCTCTGGTTTTGGCACATCCTCGGGTAAAAGATTAATTGCATTCCACCATTCTTCAACTAACGAGGAAATGTTCTCTTTTAAGGAGTTTCCCAAGTTTGTACCTTTAAGTAATGCCTTGTCCTCAGCCGACCATATGTACGGCGAATCAATCGCTTGAAGCGAGGGAAGTGTATCCAAGTACGGTTGATGAAAGCTCTGTTGAGTTCTCGAGTAGCAAAGATAGATCTTCAACAAAGAGCTGTGATTTGCATTTTTGTATGTATCCTTGTATAGGTCAATGCCCTTATCACATGTAACCACCAACTCCCTCGGAATTTGAATTGAGGCTTTACCATTGGATTTTGAAATAGCCCCAAAATAATTGGGTTTGATTTCCTTGAATTCTAGATTGCTTGAGATAGTGGCACCATTGTCACTGGCCCATTTTAACAAACTGGCAATTTTTTCCATCTTCGTTGTCAAACGTGCTGTGAAGAAGAGATTTTATTGCGAGAAGAGAAAAATCCACAACCTTCGATGCCCCCGATTGATCCTTTCATGAACGCAACAAATGGGAAGGGGAAGGGGAGTTAGTATTGCTTTCATATAGCCGCTTTCCCCGCATTTAACACCTTACGAAGACAAACTTCCTTTCGTTATCAAAATTCTATTGAATTCATTTTGCTTCTGCACATCTGGTGATTTTTGAAATTATTGGGTCGTGTAGAGTGGAAATCATGCAAAATAAACATTCTATAAAAAAACGCATTAATTTCCTTATTCTCAGTTCCTCAAAAACGGCCAATAACCAATGATAATGAGAGCTATCTTTAAACAAACCAGGTCAATTAGACCTATTCGTTTGCCATTGGTGAGACCATTCTCGTCTTCCCTTCTCAAATTACAGGAGTCCCCCAAATCCAACTCTCAAGATGAGCCAAAGTCAGATGAACCAAAAAGAAGACCCTTGAGTAGAGTTGCAATTGGTGGTTCAAAAGAGTCAATGAAACAATTCAACAAGGGCAGTGGGTTGGAGTTTGCTACCTGGAAAGCCGTAGTTGTCCTTCTCGTATTTGGTGGTATAGGTACATACTTTTTCCAACAAGAGAAAGCCAGACTACAACGTCACAAGGAAATGGAGCAAAACAGAAAGGTTGGAACCCCATTGATTGGAGGACCTTTTAATTTGATTGACACCAATGGGAACCCATTCACGGAAAAGAACCTTGTTGATCCAAAAGGAAAGAAGTTTTCAATTTTATATTTCGGATTTACTCATTGTCCTGATGTGTGCCCCGAAGAGCTTGACAAGTTGGGAGATATGTTGGATATCCTCAAACAGAACAAAGTTGAAATCCAACCGATTTTCATCACCTGTGATCCAAATAGAGACACCCCTAAAGTTGTGGAAACGTACTTGAAGGATTTCCACCCAGGCATTATCGGATTGACTGGTGATTATGAGGAAGTCAAGAATGCTTGTAAAAAATACAGAGTTTACTTTTCAACCCCACCAGATGTCAAACCAGGCCAAGATTATTTAGTTGATCATTCAATTTTCTTTTACGTTTTAGATCCAGAGGGTAACTTTGTTGATGTTATTGGAAGAGAAGCATTGGCTCCCGACAGTGCCTTGAAAATTACTGAAATGTCAGAGGCGTATATCCCAAAAGCAGAGAGAGAAGCAAAGCAAAAGGGAATGTTTGGATTTCTTTATAAATAGGTTGAAAGAATTGATGTCTTGTAAATAGTGAATATTTAAGAGTAATGGTATGTTTGGTGTAGCGATAGTGTTTCTAAGCGTAAAGATGCTTCCAACAATCTGGCTACAAATGCAATTGATTGGACATGTTTTATGATGTGATCTGATTGGTGCAACGACATGAGAGCTCGTCTATGGCGGGATTGATGCCGCGCCGGTAAGAGGGTTTTCCTCCGACCGCATATTTGTCTACAATGACAATGAAAAATTCTGTGTCCTCCTAGTTCTTACACATTCAATTGAGCTTTTAGTCCCCATTTACCAATGAAAAAATCAGTTAAAGTTGCCATTGTCGGTGCAGGTGTCTCAGGTTTGAAAGCTGCCGAAACATTAATCTCATCCGGCAAAATAGGTAAAGATGAACTTGTTGTTTTAGAAGCGCAGGATCATATAGGAGGTCGTATCCAAGATTCTCATCTCAACCAATCCAAGCTCGGAATCCCCTATGCTCTTGGGGCATTGTGGTATCACGATTCATTGGTAAATAGCGTGCTACACGAGTTACTCGACGCGGGATTGTTGAACGATGATGATGTCTACTACGACGACAAAGATGGTCCAGCGTACACAAGTGATGGATTATTGGATGTGTCAGGGATAAAGCTAAACAGGGTAATGGAAGAGGTTGGTCAATTCTTTGGTTTGTATTTCAAGAAAAATCACTCTGATGCTTCATGTGATCAAGTGGTTCAGGAATATGTCAATAAACATCTGCATTTTCTTACACCCGAACAAAAGAAGTATATCAGAAGAACAATGAGATACTTTGAGCTTTGGTATGGTGTGCCTGCCGAGAAAGCCAATGGCAAAATGGCGATGGAGAGTCATACTGGACGTAATTTGTTGAATAAAAAGGGATACACATTTCTCATTGAGTTATTGAAGGAGAAGATCCCAGAATCATGTATCCTTTTTAACGAGGGGGTAAGATTTGTTAATCAACTTGAAAATTCCAAGAAGAAAGTAGAAGTGGAAACGAAATCAGGCTTAAAAGTCGAGGCGGATTATTTGATTGTGACTGTTCCATTGTCAATTTTGAAGTTGAAAGAAGATGATGACTATGGAATAAAATGGACTCCTTCGTTGCCCTCTCAAACGCTGGATTATATAAACACTGTTGATTTTGCTGCTTTAGGTAAGGTGATTTTCGAATTCAACAATGTATGGTGGAACGAAAACGAGGATCACTTTTTGATTTTCCCAGATCAAATTGATTCCAGTGACTGGTTTAGATCTGATGGTACACCAAGACCATTTTCGTTTCCTGCATTGGCTGTCAATTACTCTAGATTGTACAATAAAGGTGGAAGTTTGGTGATTCTCACGCCAGCACCATTGACTGAATATCTTGAGTCACACCCAGATCAGTCCTGGACTTATTTTAAGCCAATGCTTGAAAAAATTGCAACCAAGCCGGTGCAAGATCCTATAAGTACAATAACTTCTCAATGGACTACAAACCCGTATATTAGGGGCTCATATAGTGTGTTGCTCACAAAAATAGATGCCAAGCACTCAAGCTCTGGCGAGCCAGAGGGGGTGGAACTTGGAAATGCGGTTATTAGATTTGCGGGTGAACATACCATTGCCGAAGGTGCTGGGTGTGTTCATGGTGCTTACGACAGCGGTAAAAGGGAGGCTAACTGGGTGTTGAATGCATTAAAAGGTAATTAATTTTGGCTCTCAATCTATCGCGTCTATGTATGTTTATATGTATGTAAGTAGAGGCTCTTTGTTGGAGAGTACACATTGACTTTGAAGAATCTTCTTGGTATTAAACTGAGACAAAACAGGGTGTAGCTGAAATGAGTTCAACTGATCAATTGACGATCAAAGTTAACGTTGAACAGGTCACACTTGTAACTATTGTGAAGGGCCAGCAAGGCACGGAATGAGTGTTTCCTTTTGTAGTTAAAATGACGCAAGTTTCATTTGTTTGTGTGCTCTAAGGTTGCAAATTTACGTCCGCAGTTAACTCCGTTTCTTTTCTATGGGACTTTCCTCCCCCTACCGTTTTAGGTAATAACGTGGAAAGAGAATTTCTATAGATCGTGAAATTGCAATAGAATCATTTTAGAAAACTTACAGCTATCCTTAAAAAATGTACTCGTGTATGGAAGAAAACAGCAATCATGAAATCCAGTCAGTTGCCACAAAGTAGCTGACACTCGCCTTTCGAAGTGAATCGATGGGGTTGTACAACCGAACTAGCCGCTGGTGTCGATATAAATATGTGCCAAATTTTTCTCAAGATGGTCAACTCTCAGCAAATTTCCAAACTTATAAGCACAAGCCAATCATGTCTAAATCTGCTAAGGTTGTTATCATTGGTGCCGGTGTGTCAGGCTTAAAGGCTGCAGAAGTGTTGCTTTCATCCGGAAAACTTGACAAGAATGACTTATTGATTCTCGAAGCTCAGGATCGCGTTGGAGGTCGTCTTCAGGACACCAAAATCGAAGATTCTAAATTGGGAATCAAATATGCTCTTGGAGCGTTGTGGTATCATGACACATTGGCCAATACTCCACTACGTGATTTGCAAGAAAAAGGATTGGTGAAGGTGGGAGATGTGTACTATGACGATTTGGATGCACCCACATTTACCAAAGATGGGGTTTTAGATGTTTCAAGCTCGAAATTAAATCGGGCATTGGAGGAGGCTTCTCAGTTCTTTCCTTTGTTTTTCAATGATGAGACACCTGATCTTTCTTGTGATGAAGTGGTCACAGAGTATATCAAAGCACACGAAAAGCTTCTCACAGAAGAACAAAAAGAATACCTCAATAGAGGGATGCGACTCTTAGAGATTTGGCACGGAATTCCGTCTGTCAAAGCTAGTGGTCGGATGGCACTCTTGAAACATGAGGGACGTAATTTACTCAACAAAAAGGGTTTTACGTTTCTTATTGACACTTTAAAAAAAGAGATTCCTGATTCATGTTTCCTTTTGAAACAACCTGTAAGGTCAATCACTCAAGAAATGCGTGCCAAAAAGTCAATTATGGTAGAAACAAAGAATGGGTTGACAGTTGAGACTGACTTTTTGATAGTCACGGTTCCTTTATCAATCTTGAAGTTGGACTCTAATGATGAATATGGAATTACCTGGAGTCCACCATTGCCAAAACCTTTGAAAGGGGTGATTGATAATTTGGGGTTTGCTGCTTTGGGAAAAGTGTTTTTCGAATTTGACCGTATATGGTGGGACAACAAAGAAGAACGTTTCCAAGTTTTCCCAAACAAAGTTGAAGCTTCAGAGGTGGATCACGCATTAGAAAAGCTCCCACCCCCATTTACTTTTCCTGCACTTGTGGTCAATTATGCCAAGTTGTACCCAAATAAGCTTGGCGGTAGTTTGGCAATTCTCACCCCTTCTCCGTTGACAAACTATCTCGAGTCCCATCCAAACGAAGCTTGGACGTACTTTAAACCAATGCTTGAGAAGATTGCGATCAAGCCGATTGAGGATCCGGTCAATACTCTCGTCACCGATTGGACAAAAAACCCATTCATTAGAGGTTCGTATACTGCCATACCAGCAGAAACTGCGGATCTAGCACTTTTGAACGCGATGGAACATGAAAGTTTGGGCCTTGAAGGCAGCAATATTAGATTTGCTGGTGAACATACGGTTCTGAAAGGCACTGGGTGTGTTCATGGTGCCTATGATAGTGGAATTAGAGAGGCTGATTGGGTATTAAATGCGTTGCTGAAGCCTTCCCTGAAATTGTAAGTTGAGTAGCTTGATTGTTTTTATTTTTAACTGTTTTCGGTTTGTAGTTACATGTTCCTTGATCATTTGTTTGTAGTCTGTCATGAAATGAGTTTTCTTGTACCGGTACGAATTGCCATCGATTGCAAAAAGGGAATGGGTTCCTATAAATGGTAGCTCCACCGGATTTTCCGCTCTCTTCTCATCTTTTCCATTTTGAAATCTCCTACTTTATTTTCGCTTCTTTCAAGCAACAACAGCAACAAGAAGAACAACGATAACAACGATGTCGGAATTTATAGTTGGAGGTCAAGCAATCGACCCTGAAAAGGCCGAGAATATGGAGGAGATCGAAATGCAATTTGCCGTGAAGGCAGTGCATCAAGCTGAAACATATTGGTCATTATTGGAGAAGGTCCCCGGATCGCAATTGAGACTCACTAAATATGACGATGACATCTTTAGCAAGTTGTTATTGGACTTCCCAGAGTTTAAGGAAAAGTCAGCAGCTGCTTCAATTAATGAGGATGAAATGAAATCCTCACAAGGTAAAGCCAAATGGAGAAGTTTTATCGAGAGTTTTAGCGATATTGAAGAGTTCAACTTTGGTACACTTTTGAGATTGAAAGCCGACCAAGAGTATGGTCAAGATACAACGATGTTTGCTGTGAGGATGCAATTTTATGCTATTGAGATTGCTAGAAATAGATATGGCTTGAATGATTGGATTTATGAAAGCGCAAAGAAGAATGCAGAAAAATAATTATTGTGTAGAAGGACAATTTATAATACAAATAATACAATACAACATACACAAGATCACTAGAATAGAGCCTTAATCCATCTTTCTATTTCATTCTAAAGCAAATGCCCCCACGATCTACTCGACCAATGAATTCGCAAACACAATGGAAAGATCAAGCCAGTAGCCAGTCACCACAAAATCTGAATGAACCAGCTTATACTCTACCAGGAGTAATCAATTACCTCACGTCAGAATTTACAAACCTAGAGAGGTTCAAGATCATGACCAATTTGGAAAAGTCAGAGATGAAGTACAAAATTTTGCACTTGGAAGGTGAGATTAAAACTTTGAAATATGCCAATCAAAAACAACAAGCGAGGATTGAAAGCTTGGAGAAGGAAAATAGACTATTAAAAAGCAAGAACAGGGACAATCTGGCAAGAGGAGAGCCCCTTGCTACAAACACCCCATCAGAGCCAGATTTGGAATCGATCAAGAAGTCTAGACAGCAATTGAAAGACTCTATGAAGGAGATTATATCGTTGCTAAGGTCGCCATCAACTAGATTGGGCGAATTGAACATATCCGAAGCAAATCAGCGTGAAATTGAAGAAATGATTGATAATAGTGAAGACGATTTCGTGTTTGGGCGTGGCCCCAATTCACCAAAATCTAATCTTATATCCCAATTTTTCAATGATGATGATGATGATGATGATGATGGAAATAACAATAAAGCTGAAAAAGCAGGTGATTGTATGGAGGAGGTATTGGAGCGTTCCATCACTAATGAGAGTGATGTCACAGTTATAGATGGTGGGGATATACAACAGGTACAACCTGAAATAGAGGCAAAGCACGAGAATGCTTCAACCAGATCATTTGAAAACGATGGAGTCAATATCGTGCTTACCACTCTTGACGATAAGACGACTATCACAACATCAATGGATGGGAATACATCCACCAAGGACGTGACCATAAGCCAACCCAAAGATGTTCAAAACATTTTCGCATTGCCTCACGACACCCATATCATTGTTGAGAAAGATATAATCGTGCTACCTGCTGGAGGAGGTCAAGGAAACGTTTTGATCCCAGCAAAGAGCAGTTTTTCACAAATAAATGCTAGTGCTATAATAGACATGACTGCATCCGGGGATGAAGGGAGGGTGCTTGGCTTAGCCATTGGTGGATTTTCCAACGGAACAAAATCATTCTTGTCAAAAGCATACCAAATTACCATTGATAAACAACTTCAATGCAAGGAAATTGGCAGTTTCAATAGAAAATTTCTTACCAAAAATAAAGGAGGGTCAGATATCACATTTGTTGGCTGGAACCGTGATGCATCAAAGTCTCCACCACCATCTTCACCAAAGAAATCTACAAAATCTGCATCATCTTCACTCAGCAAAAATCGAAACAAGAATGACAGCGTTCCACGCTTGGGAAGTTACGATGTGATATACCAAATTGGAGATCAAAAGTGTAAAGTGAATTTATTACTGAAGCAAGTTTCAAGTGTATAAGCTCAAAGCTCAATGGATGGATAATGTCCAATCCCGCGTGCGGCTTTTTTTTCAGTATGTAACTGGAAAATTTTTTTTACTTCACGTGGCACAAAAATGAATGGCATCTCTCTAATCAGAACTCTTCTTTGAAAGATCTCTTTTGATTTGTATCCAATATTCTACAACCCCAAAAGTCGGCATGTCCAAATCCTTCGATGACTTTGTGAAGCAACAACAGGCTCAACAAAAGCCGAAAACGTTCGGATACAGAAATGCCAATACTGGTGGGCAGCAATACAATTTTAATAACACATTTGTACCAGGCCAGTACCAGCCACAACAGTACCAAGGTTATCAACCCACCCAAAGTCAACAATATCAAGGACAACCTTACCAAGGACAACAATACCAGGGCTATAATCAGAACAGGCATTACAACAAGCTGTCGCAAAGTAACCAAAGCTCATCTGTTGCCTCACCTATTGACTCACTCCCTACAAGTGGAAGAAGCACGCCTAACCCAAATGCATCCACTACTTCTTTAACTTCTTTGAACACTGCACTTTCAAAGTTGAATATTGATGTCCCATTTCATGAAAATTTGACCAATATAGAAAAAGCAAGTAAGATTGGTGAGGTCAAGACCGAGGTTAACACGATTGTGACCCAAATCGCTGAACAAAACGACTTGGCAATTATCAATGAATGGAAATTAAATGATATTTTGAAATCTTTATTGAAACCGAAAAATTCACCTTTGGTCAAAGAAGGTGCGTTACTTGTTATTCAGCAATTGGCAGTCCAATTTGGTGGACAAACTCCAAAGGAATGGCTTCTTTTGCAATTCTTTGCAACAGCATACGACATGTTCACCGATAAGGATAAGAATGTGGTGAAGGCAGCTAAGTCTGCTACAGATGCATTATTTGGAATCTATCCTGTGGAAGCTTTAGGATCAGTGGTATTGGACGAGTATTTATCAATCTTTAAATCAGGTGCCAAATGGAACTGTAAAGTTGCAGCTTTGGAAAATTTCAATAAAATCATCGATACAATCCCCGCTGATATCTTGGAATTAAAGTTTGTTGATGTGGTTCCGGTATTGACAGATTTATCTACCGATTTTAAACCTGAATTGTCAAAGTCGGGATTATCCACATTGAAAAAATTTGTCAAGGTGTTGGACAATTTAGATTTGCAAAACAAGTATGATTTGATTGTTGATACGTTGGCTGACCCCAAACAAGTCCCCGAGTGCATCAAGAACCTTTCGTCAGTCACTTTTGTTGCAGAGGTTACTGAACCAGCATTATCTTTGTTGGTTCCCATTTTGGACAAGTCCTTGAAAATGTCATCTTCATCGAATGAACAATTGAGGCAAACTGTTATGGTTACTGAAAACTTGACAAGATTGGTTAATAATAAGAGAGAGATTGAGACATTCATCCCCATCCTTTTACCTGGTGTCGAGAAAGTCGTCAATAATGCCTCTTTGCCCGAGGTCAGAGAGTTGGCTGATAAGGCATACAAAGTATTGAAGGATGCTGAGGCCGAACAAACGGATGGTAAGTTTCATGGGAGAATCAGTTTAAAGGAAGCAGAAAACTTTTACACTGATAATTTACCAAAAGAGTTGAAAGCGCCATCATGTGTCAACAGTAGCTACTTGGAATATCTAGGCAAAGTCCTTCAAGTTGATGCTCATGTCAACGATTGGAAGAGATTGACTGAATATTTGACAATGATATCCAAGGACGAAGCGTATGCTCAGGCGGTCACTGCCAATGTTAAGCATTTGTTCAACCCAGAATCCACTCTGGATGGTGTTAATGATGATGGTGCAATTGAAATCGTCAATGCCGATTTTTCTTTGGCATATGGTTCTCGTATGTTGTTGAACAAAACAAACTTGAGACTTTTGAAGGGACATAGGTATGGGTTATGCGGCAGAAATGGTGCCGGTAAATCCACCTTGATGAGAGCCATCTCGAAAGGTCAATTGGAGGGATTCCCTTCTGCCGATGAGTTAAAAACATGTTTTGTTGAGCATAGATTGCAAGGATCGGAAGCAGATATGGACTTGGTTAGCTTTATTGCTTCTGACCCTGAATTGGCCAATGTTGCAAAAGATGAAATCAAGTCTGCTTTGTTTGATGTTGGGTTTTCTGAAGAGACCTTGTTGAAGAATGTGGGATCTTTGTCTGGTGGATGGAAGATGAAATTGGAATTAGCCAGAGCAATGTTGATGCATGCTGATGTATTATTGTTGGATGAGCCTACGAATCATTTGGATGTTGGAAATGTCAAATGGTTGGAACAATACCTTATTGACCATACTGAAATTACATCGTTGATAGTATCCCACGATTCTGGATTTCTTGATGCCGTGTGTACTGACATCATCCATTATGAAAACAAGAAATTAGCATACTACAAGGGTAACTTATCTGAATTTGTCAAGGTCAAACCAGAAGGAAAATCTTATTACACATTGACTGATTCCAACGTCAAGATGGCTTTCCCGCCACCAGGGATCCTTACCGGTGTCAAATCAAGTACAAGGTCAGTTGCTCGTATGTCGAATGTGACGTTCACATATCCCGGTGCCGCCAAACCATCTTTGAATAACGTTTCTTGTTCGTTGTCATTATCTTCAAGAGTGGCCATCGTTGGGCCCAATGGTGCTGGTAAATCTACCTTGATTAAGTTGCTTACTGGTGAGTTAATCCCAGCTGAGGGTAAAGTCGAAAAACATCCAAATTTGAGGATCGGGTACATTGCTCAACACGCTTTGCAACATGTTGAACAACATAGGGAAAAGACAGCTAATCAATATTTGCAATGGCGTTATAGATTTGGTGATGATCGAGAAGTTTTGTTAAAAGAGTCAAGAAAAATATCTGATGAAGAGAAAGAAATGATGGAAAAGGAGATTGATATTGGTGACGGTAGGGGTAAAAGACAAGTTGAGGCTATTGTCGGAAGACAAAAGTTGAAGAAATCCTTCCAATACGAGGTCAAGTGGAAGTATTGGTTGCCAAAGTACAACTCCTGGGTCCCAAGGGAAACTTTACTAAAAGAAGGATTTGACAAACTTATACAAAAGTTTGATGATCACGAAGCTTCAAGGGAAGGTTTGGGATACAGAGAATTGAGTCCGAAAGTTATTCGTAAACATTTTGAGGATGTTGGTTTAGATGGAGACATTGCTGATCATACACCTATGGGATCCTTGTCTGGTGGTCAATTGGTCAAAGTTGTTATTGCCGGTGCAATGTGGAATAATCCTCACTTGTTGGTCTTGGATGAACCTACAAACTATTTAGACCGTGATTCTTTGGGAGGTTTGGCCATCGCAATTAGAGAATGGTCAGGTGGTGTTGTTATGATCTCACACAACAATGAATTCGTCGGAGCATTGTGTCCTGAGCAATGGCATGTTGAAAATGGACAGGTTGTTCAAAAAGGAACTGTTGCTGTTGATTCGCAGAGATTTGAAGATGGAGGAAATGAATCGGCTGAAGGGTCTCCAGCACCTGAGATCAAGAAACGTGCTGATGATGATGATTCTCCTGCTAATATCAAAGTCAGAACTAGAAAGAAGAAGATGACTAGAAATGAAAAGAAAGCACAAGCTGAAAGAAGAAGATTGAGGTACATTGAGTGGTTGAGTTCGCCTAAGGGAACACCAAAACCAGTCGACACTGATGATGAAGAGGAGTAAAAATTAGATGTAGTGAGAGATTTATAGAGTTTAAATTGATATAGATTTTGAAATTACAAAAGAAAGTCGAGCATGTACTTGTCGTGTAAGAAGTTTCAAAAATTCTTTTTTGCACCAAACCAGAAAAATTGAGATCGAAGGCGAATAAAACGACACTAGAGTATAAACTTCTACTTGTGTTTTGGATCCGCTTGCAACTCAATCGCAATGGCTGATAGATATTCATTCTCATTGACTACATTCTCACCTAGGTATGTACTGAATTGAAGAAGCGAAAACAGGCCACCCGCTTGTATAAACCACCCCCAGAGGCAAATGTACTAACTCTGTTCAATCTAGTGGTAAATTAGTACAAATTGAATACGCCCTCAATGCAGTCAAACAAGGTGTAACTACAATTGGAATCAAATGTGATAATGGTGTTGTTTTGGCCACGGAACGTAAATCGAACTCGATACTCAATAAATCAGATGTCAACAATAAAGTTGAATATATAACTCCAAACATTGGTATGACCTATAGTGGAATGGGACCAGATTTTCGAGTATTGGTTGACAAAGCTCGTAAATTGGCTCAAACCAACTACAAATTAATCTATAATGAGTATCCACCAGTACGTATCATGGTTCAAGAAATTGCTAAAGTCATGCAAGAAAGTACACAATCAGGAGGTATAAGACCATTTGGTGTATCACTATTAGTTGGTGGATATGATGAGTTTTCGGAGAAATTTCAATTGTATCAAGTTGACCCTAGTGGTTCGTATTTTCCATGGAAGGCAACTGCCATAGGGAAGACGGCAAATAGCGCCAAAACTTTCCTCGAAAAGAGATGGAATGAGAATTTGCAATTGGAGGATGCTGTTCATGTGTCACTCTTAGCATTGAAGGAAAGTGTTGACGGAGAGTTGATTGGTGACAATTTAGATATTGCTGTTATTAGTGATCCACAAGAACAATTATTGGGTTTTACTGGTACTAATGTGGAAGGTCCGAGGTTTAAAAAGTTGAGTGCCGATGAGATTAATGATATTTTAGATTCATTGTAAGTAGGCGTTATACATGCTTGACATAGTAGAAGAGGAAACTTAAGCATGCGTAGTGTTTGTGATCTTGTAGGTGCCCGAATAGAAGCTAAAATGAATGGTAATTGGCCATATAATGAATGTTTTCCATTTGTAATTTGTTTTACGGCGCTTTCGAGCTCAACACAATGATCCTTCGCCATTGCTGATATCTCCTTCGTTAGAAGAGCATATCATGGCCAAATGTTGGATAATGAAGATGGTTGCACAAAATCCCCTCAGATGAAAAAAGAAAAAAAAGAGAAGTTGGTGAGAAGAGCATCTCCATCTTCTACTTCTTCTGACAAGCTACACACAACCAACCATGGCAAAGAAAAGCAAGGGAATGAAAAAGAGTGGTAAAACCAGAAGCTCAAGGAAGATTATCGACGCCTACCAAATCGCCGAGAGACAAGAAAGAAAGAATCACCCAGGCGACTTTGATGATGATGAATCAGACAATGATGTTCCATTTGAAGAAGGTGTATTAGATGCAAGAAAGTTTTTAAACGATGGACAACAAGATGAAGATTTACTTGATGAAGAGATTGATTCCGATGAAGCGTTGGCAAGTGATGACGATTATGATGTATTGAATAGTAAGTTTTCGCAAACGATAAGAGACAAGGCTAAGAAACGAAAACTAGGACAAGACAGTGACAGTGAGAGCGGCATAGACGTTGATGATGATGAAAATGCATATGATAGTATTGATGAGGGACAGTTGGTAACCTTATCTGAAGCTTGGGATATGGATGATCGTGATCGTGATCTAGCACAAGTTAAAGGAGGCAATAAAGAGTCCAATGAATTAGTGCTTAATGATGAATGGGAATCTGAGAGCTCCTCCAGTGGAGATGAAGAAAGTGATGACGATGATGACGATGAAGAAGATCCGAACGGAGTGGAGGAAGATTGGGGTGATACCACCAAAGCATCCACATCTGACCTGGAGTCTGAATCAGAAGAGGACGAATCAGACGATGAAGATGTCTTTGCACATGCGTCAGACGATGAAAATAATGAAGTTGATCTTGTCAAGACCACAGGATTGTTGAAGAAGGAACTAGAGTTGTCGAAACCTAAAGAGCGTAAAAAGTTTGTTGCTGAAACTCGAAATGAGAATGAGTTCAGTGTACCTTCCAATGGTCAAAAATTGTCATTGTCAGACATGATGAAAGATGTCAGTGGTGTTGACAATATCCTCATTGACCAAGATGCGAAAGTAGTTGCTACACCATTACCCAAACGTATCCAGCAAAGAAACGATCGTGGCGCTGCTTATGACTTAGCCAAAAAGGAAGTGAGTAAATGGAGTGACACGGTTCAGCAAAACAGACAAGCTGAAGTATTGAAATTTCCCATGCAACAACCGGATCAAATCAACGATTCAGCATTGACATTCCGAGCAGATAATCATACCCCAACAACCAACCTCGAAAAGAAGGTTAATGATTTACTCACGCAGTCTGCACTAGTGGACGATAAAAAGGAAGCTACATTTGAAGAAATAGCCATGGCTAAAATGTCACCTGAGGAGTTGCGCAAACGTACTCATGAATTAAGACTCATGAGGGAGTTGATGTTTAGAGATGAACGTAGAGCCAAAAGATTGAAAAAGATTAAATCAAAGCAGTACCACAAGATCAAAAAGAGAGAAAGATTGAGAAATCAAGCATTGGGTGATGAGGCAGAAGATGTTGATGAAGAAGAAGACCACGATATGGAGAGAGCTAAAGAAAGAATGAGTTTGAAACACAAGACTCAACTGAAATGGGCACAATCAATGATCAAAAGTGGATTATCAAAAGATGCATCAAATAGAGAAGAATTGGAAGAGATGTTGAGGCAGGGTGAGCGATTAAGGGAGAAGCAATTAGGAAAAAGAGGAGGGAACGACGATGATGATGAAGGAATTTATAGTGACGACAATTTGGATCGACTTGAGCGCGAATATGCTAAAGATGATGAAATTGTGGATCGAAGCAAAATTGGCAAGGGGGTCATGGCCATGGATTTTATGAAGAATGCTGAAAAGAGGAAAAAAGAAGAGAATCTTAAACAGATCGAGCAATTGAGACGATTGGAAAATGGGGAAGACACCGGTATTGATTTATTTGAGGAAGATAATGGGCTGGTTAATATCAAGAAAAATACCGGTAGACGGGTGTATAATGCGGCTGCTATCGATGATATGGACTTGAATGAGGAAATCAAAAATCAAGTTGAGGATGATAATGCCAAGTCGCTTAATGCCAAAGTCAATAAAGTACAGGTTTTTGAACAAGCTCCTGAAGATGATGGATGTGATAAAGTAATAGTTGAAAAAATTCAAGTTGATGAATCCAATCCTTGGCTCGCTTCGTCTACATCCACTTCTAATAACGAACCACGACAGAAATCAACTAAAATCACCACTATGATTGATGAAAATTCATCCAAGCTTGCTAAAGCAGCCGCCAAAATAGCCAAACGTAAGCAAAAGAGCCACAATGACACTGAGTCTCTCATTGATATCAACAATACCCTAGCTATTTCCGATGTCCATAAAGATGAACATGATCCGGATGAAGGAGAAGATATTGATACCGATTCAGTACCAGCAATGTTCAAACAAAAGGAATTAATCAAAGAAGCATTTATTGGTGATGATGTAATTAGCGAATTCCAGCTGGAGAAGAAACGTATGATTGAAGATGAAGATGACAAAGAAGAAGATGTAACCTTGCCAGGATGGGGTGATTGGGCTGGGGGGTCTTCAAAAGGGAACAGAAATAAGAAGCGTAAATTCATACGCAAGATTGATGGAGTTGCCCAACGCGATAAACGTAAAGACAAGAATCTATCCAATGTCATTATAAATGAAAAATTAAACAAAAAGATTCTAAAATATCAATCACTGGATGTTCCATATCCTTTTGAAACTAGAGAACAATATGAACGTTCGTTGCGTATGCCAGTGGGACAAGAATGGACTAGTCGAGAAACGCATCAGAAATTGACAATGCCTAGAGTCATTACCAAACAAGGTGTTGTCATTGATCCATTAAAAGCTCCATTCAAGTAGGATAGGCATATTTAATATATATAGTGGAAATCGCTGATAGAGTAGCTTTGTTTCAATATATATGTATGAGTTTCTCCTTCTCCTAGTCCAACAAAATACCATTTCTATCAGCCCACAATCTCCCTGAAAGGAAAACGCCATCAGGATCGGTCAATTTACGAACTCTATTAAACTCAACAAGATCCTGACCAAACCAACTCTGCATCAACTTCTTGAATCCAATCATCGAATAAAATGGCTTCCCGCCAAATTCCAACTGTTGATGTAAATCATCTTCAACATCAGCATCGCTTTGTTTTTCCGCCTCTACACCAATAAAATTCTTGGCCCAGTGTGGTTTTCCATCTGCTTTAATCATGATATTTTCAAAAACTTGATACCATTGATGAGTGGACACGTTGGTGCCAAATGGTCGATACATTGTTGCATTAATAAACACGGTTAATTCATCATTTGTTGGATGCGAGTTTGTTTGTTTATGAGGTAAGCGTGGTGAGTTATCCAAATATGGACGTAAATTGTTTCCTGGAATTGGGCCGGCACTTGTCTTTGATCTCTTTGATAACCAACCTTGAGAAGGATATAATGACGCTTTACCTTCATCATCCACAAAAGGTTCATTGCATTGAGTGACATTAGAGCATCTAACTTCAATTGGTGCGTGAACGTAGAACTCTCTTGATGCAGTTGCATTTGTAATAACCTGTTTCAATTGTGTCAAGACATCAACTCCATTAACCAATGGAGCTGACCATTCATTAACAAATTGTGAGAACAAACAATCCATATTCAAAGCTTCAACTGAATTTTGCACGGCAACATCCCCCTGGCCCAATGTCTCCACTTTCCCATATTGTTGTTCAAAAATGAATCTTTCAACATGAGGAGTTAACAGTGGCCACAAGTGTACCGAAATCCAAAGTAATGATTGATAAAAAAACCGACCAAATGTAGATCCATACCATGATTCTCTTGGTGGTGATATGGCGTCTTCCGACTTGTTGGCACGCCAAAGTACACATTTATCAGTATACGGAAACCACCAAATTCTTATAAATTCCGAATCTAACCAAATAGTATTCCATTGAGACAACAATGTGTCGAAATGGATAATCTCTTGCACTGATTTGATGGTGTATCTAGGACACGTACGTAAAGTAACATGAGTAATGATACCAAGCTTACCCAATGAAAGAAGGATAGCTCTGAAATAGTTTGATTTTTCAATTGAAGAACAAGTTATTGATTCCCCCGCAGAGTTTAAAAAAGTTATAGAGACAACTTGTTGTGAAACCAATCCATGATAAGGAGTAGATCCATGGGTACCAGTAGATATCAACCCGGCAATCGATTGATCACTAATTGAACCAAGATTCTGGATAGCCAAATCGTGTTGTTTCAAGTACTCATTCAATTCAAAAACACGACATCCAGCTTCAACAGTCAAATCAACAAACTTAACCTCCTTTTCAGTACTTCCCTCCAGCACTGGGCCCCAATGCTCTTCTTGATGCAACACATGATTAAACTTGTCCAAATTGCACAACCATTCCTTTGTCATGGTTAAATCACTTGGTGAATGGCCAGAACCAACAGTCATAATAGTCTTGTGATGTAATCTGGCCTGCTTAATCAATTCTTTAATTTCGTCAATATTGCGAGGCTGAAATATGGCTTGTGGTTGACAATAGAATGTACCGGCCCATGTCTTGTGAATGAATTTATTAGTGGTGAATGGTTTCAAGGAGTCGGGGACTTCACCTCCTCTAGATTTAGTGGTGAATATCATTACCTATAGTTGAAGTGATACTCAATGTGCAATGAAAGAAATCAATTTGTCAGGGGGGTGAAAATGGGCTACAACTTTCCTTGCTCACCTGTTGCGTCTATAGTTGCATTTTCAAAAAGCTTCTCTTAGTGTAATTACAATTCATTGTCGCGAAATATTTTGGCAAAACACAAAGGTGGTTTTACGACACAACCACATTGCCTGGTCCAATTACCAGACTCAATAGATACATTTTGTGCCTTACCTTACACAAACCGATAACTACAAGGGTTCCACATTAACAAAGGACCGATGCTTTCTATACCCATTTGTCGTGTAAATGATCTCAGATATGTCAAATGTGGCATTTCTCCGAATCGGACTTACCTAACGCCGATTATTTTTTCCTCTCTCCCTCTCGGATCCGCATGAGGAACAGAATTTTGATCTTTTGCATCCAAAATATAACATTGTACACTTGAACAATGCACCGGCTAGAGATAGAGGAGATAAAAATTGGCAAAGGTGTTTATATAGCTATGTTAAATATAAAAAGTAATAGTAATTAATCACAATAAAGCCAACAAGGCTAATGAAAACAACGAGCCACAACCAACTGTAACGGCGATGTTACTAGAAGACCCCTTTGTTGTCGTAGCTGTGGAAGACTTTGTTGACTCGCTTTTGTTTTTTGAATCTGATATAGACTTCAAAATTGAAGAAACTTGTGAAGAATAATCAGTACTATTGTATATATCATTGTATGCACCCCAATCACTTATGTGGTAACTTCCCTCTGTGTCCGTCTGAGCTCGTGATATTTCTGCATCCATTGATGAAACGTAATCTTCAATGTATGAAGACTCAGTAGCTCCCAGAGCTATTGAACATACTGTACTTTGAATAGCTTCCGGGGTCACGCCAACACCGCTTCCGTCAAACCCACATTGTCTATTGCATTCACTCCAAATGAGAAAAAAATCATGATCTAATTTGCACATACACTGATACATGTATCTGATAAATTTTTGCTCACTAACAGAGTGATCCTCATAGATATAATCATCATTATCATCATTAAGGTCGCTATAAGGTAATTCGCAACTAAAGTATCTAATTTTGTCCCTGATTCGACAAACTTCAAAGTTCAAGAATTCACAATACTCATCCCTTTTGAGCAATTCTAGATGACCAACCACAAGCGACACAAATAATAAGAATACGATTCCAAAAACCATTTTATGATGAAAAGTGATTGCAATATATTGAGATGGGATTTGGTGAATTAGAAAATAAAAAAAAAAAAATAAAAAACAAATTCTTTTGAAAACCCCCCAGCTCGTTTTATATAAAAACTACGAAAGAGAAGAAAAGTGTAAACACTTTGTTAGTCATAATACTTTTGACCTGAACTAAAAGTATGTGAATACACTTTTGGTAATTCCGATGTATTTCTTTTAATAAGAATGAATGCTATTATGTGTAAATATTTTAAGCAGATGTTGTCATTAAGACACATTCGGGGTGAGGGGAAATGAATATGATCCTGTGACGCAATACTATCTTGAGCGAAGTGCTACGATGCTTGAATAGGAGCCACTTACTTTCCCCATTTTGTTCTATTGTCGAATTTTTGCATGCGTTTTAACTTTAACTCATTCGAGGCATATAATTGGCCAAGCTTTTACAAAAGTAAACTTTCTGAATGATTAAACATACGATTCACCTGCAATGTGGGAAAATACACTTCCCTACTCCTTTGTTAGTGTTAGTTGAATTCTTTTGAACAGCTTTTCAAATTAAACTATACAAGCTATATAGAGCTATTTAGTCATTGGTGCCACATTTATTCACAACAACGATAACAAAATCAAAGAAAGGAGTGAGCCACAACCGGCTGTAACTGCAAAGTTAGTGGATGAACTCTCTGAAGAAGTTGTGGTGGATTCTGTTGTGGCAGAGTCGTTACTAGAAGAACCGTCTGTACTCGATTCGTCTGTGGTATCTGAGGAGCTCTCTGTAGTTGATTCCGGTTCAGTTCTGCTTGCAGCACTAGTTGAGGAACCATTTGATGTAGTTGATTCACCGGCAGAGCTTGAATTAGCTGAACCGCTTGACTCTTCAGAGCTACTACCAGAATCAGAAGTGGATGATGCAACTTGTGATGAACTACTGTCTGCGTTTCTCAGTGAGCTCAGATCAGTTGTCCTTGACCAAGCCGGTGTTCCTACTCGATCCATTGACGAAACATAATTGGCAAATTGTGAATTGGGTGGGACCCTCAGAGCTTTTGAACAAACTGAACTCTTGAGCAACTCTGGCTGCAACTCGACTCTAGCACCACACTCTTTAGCACATTGACTCCATTTAACATAATACTCATCATCCAAGCTACATTCACAACGATCTTCTTGTATTTTGGCATAGAATTCTTGCTCCGTGTCTGATTCATAGTCACTGTCATTGTCGTACATGTCACAATTGGTTTCTTTAATTCTGATAGCATCTCGGCAAGCGGCAATATTCATTTTATTACAATCATCTCTCTTGAATAAATCAAAATTTGCAAAAGCCAGTGTGGCAAGTAATAATAAGCATCCAAAGTATCTCATATTGAATAATGTGGGGAATTTGTTTTTGTGGAAAAGAAGGACCCTCTACAATACAACTCTGTCAAGAAGAGAAAGCAAATATCATTTTATATACACTTTGTAGTTCGCAAATTACCAAAGGCTAAATGAGAAAAGGGGGTAAAGGACAAGTAGGAGCTTGTCATGAGTTTGAAGTATTTTCTTGGCTAGCTCCGCCTGTTCTATTTTTGGGATAAAAGGGATTTTTTGTGGTGAAAACTGGTCATTTTATACAAAACAATATTTTAGTTGCAAAAAGTAAGATCACATCGTACGATATTTTCCAATGTCGTGTAGTTTGTAAATTGTAACGACAATGAGTGAATTCGCGACATGAGGCTTGAGACCAAAAAAAAGAAATCTCGTCGTGTGTGTCCGTGTGTATAGTAATGGATTTATACGTGGATTACGTAATATGAAACAATAGATGGTTATATCAACTGTTCTGTCGTATAAGAATGCATCCTTCACAACTCTCTTTGAATTTATAGCGTAGCATCTTCAACTCACCTTAATACCAGGATATTTAGTCTTGATATTCTCACTTTAAACCTATAAGCATCTTGAGATACCATTGGAAGTATCTCCACTCCATGGTCTCTCTACGTGGTAGCACTTCCAACACTCGACACACACACGTCTCTCTCTATCAATCATTCGCCTCTCGAAAGATTTCTTTTTTTTCCATTTTATATGCAGGTCCGTCGTTTAGAAGAAGAAAAATTTATTTTTCAACACAACACACACACAAGCACACACATTGATATATACACATACCAAATTACACACACAGACATAAACACACTTACCACTCCTTTTCTTTCTTTCACTTCATATTAAAAATAACTATCAGGCATATATCACTTTTACATGATGACTAAATCCCCTCAAAACATTGGTATCAAAGGTATCGAAGTGTACATTCCAGGTCAAGCAGTCAATCAAGCTGAATTGGAAAAATTTGATGGCATTCCTCAAGGTAAATACACCATTGGGTTAGGACAAACCAATATGGCATTTGTTAATGATACTGAAGATATCTACTCCATCAGTTTAACTGTATTGTCCAACTTGTTATCACATTATGCCATCAACACTGACCACATTGGTAGATTGGAAGTTGGTACTGAAACATTGTTGGATAAATCGAAATCAGTTAAATCAGTATTGATGCAATTATTTGGTGACAACTCCGATATCGAAGGTGTTGATACTGTTAATGCTTGTTATGGAGGAACTTCGGCTGTCATTAATGCTGTAAACTGGATTGAAAGTTCTAGTTGGGATGGTCGAGATGCCATCGTTGTTGCGGGAGATATTGCTATTTACGACAAGGGTGCAGCCAGACCTACTGGTGGTGTAGGTGCTGTTGCCTTATGGATTGGTCCTGATGCTCCTATTGTGTTTGATTCAATTAGAGGGTCATTTATGGAACATGCTTACGATTTCTACAAACCAGATTTCACTAGTGAGTATCCAACTGTTGATGGACATTTCTCATTGAGTTGTTATGTTAAAGCCATCGACAATTGTTACAAAAGCTATTCACGTAAAGTCACTGGTGATAAAGATAAGACTGTTGGATTGTATGATCATTTTGATTATAACGCATTTCATGTTCCAACTTGTAAATTAGTCACCAAAAGTTATGCCAGGTTATTATACAATGATTACAAGTCTAGTCCTGAAAAATTTACTGATTTAATTGATGAACAAACAAGACAACATATCGATGCATTATCCTATGAAGCTTCATTAACTGATAAAATCTTGGAAAAAACCTTTGTCACTTTGGCCAAAGAAGAAACTAAAGCTCGTGTTGAACCAGCATTGAAAGTTCCAACAAATACCGGTAACATGTACACCGCGTCCGCTTGGGTTTCTTTAGCATCGGTCATTTACTATGCCTCACAAAATGGGGCCAATCTTTCAAACAAGAGAATCGGTGTTTTCTCCTATGGATCAGGTTTAGCATCAACTTTATTATCAGTTGTTTTAAAAGGTGATGTTTCTGAAATTGTCAAGGTGTTGGATTTCGATTACAAGTTGGGCAAAGGACGTAAAATTGAATCACCACAAGCTTATGTTGATGCTATTGGGCTTAGAGAAGATGCTCATTTACAAAAAGATTTCAAACCAAAAGGTTCAATTGAGAATTTGCCTGCTGGAACATATTATTTATTGGAAGTTGATGACAAATTTAGAAGAAAGTATGGTGTCAAGAAGTAGAGCGGCCTAGAGGGGTGCGAGGCACTATGTTGCTATTAAATAGTGAGTATTAGTTGTTCAAATGTTGCTTGCATTTAAAAAAACTCGGCTAATAATGTATATTACACGTCAACATCTAGTAGCTGTATACATATTTTATTGTCGCTGTACCAATCGTAATTAACTCTATCTAAATGGTCAAGAAAGTAAATTGCATGCGATATCGACAAAGTAAATGCAATCTATACATTTCAAACCGAAGAAACATTTGGTGTGTTTGCATAAAGTTGTCATTTGTTGAACAATAAAATGTTAGGTGATCAGGTTTATTGTGGTCGATTATTGCACTGGAGTTTGTATCTGAATTTTGACATAACACAGCAGCTATCGTGTACCGCCTTCTGAGTCTAATCCCCAGTCTCTTCATTCGTCTTTTCTTGTTTATGAACCAATGCTTTAATAATGTACAGATTCGTAGTAGTTTGGTTTTGTATACTCGATACTTGAGCACCAACATATGGTAATGCTTTTTCAATTGAGATCGTAAATAAATCTTGCTTTTGACCAATTTGATTTGAGTGCATCGATGATAATTCACATGCAAAACTCGACGTAGTAGTAATTGTTGTTGTTGTTGTTGCTTTTGCTTGTTGAGCTTGGGACTTGATTGTTGTTGATGATGATGAACTTTGGGGTGATTGGGCTTGAATCTGTGGTTTACGAAGTTGATACATCGAAAGTACCAAGGATCATCACGTATTTTGGCTTCATTGTTGGTAAATGTATGATCGTCTTGGTCTTGACATGATTTGCTTGTGTTTGAATATGTTGTCACTTTGCCATAATTGCCAATCCAAACGAGGGCTAATAATCTCTTAGCCCAACAGCTCTGTCTCTCTACGTTATCACCCTCACAAGTATTGTGCATACGTACAGACATTTTTTTCGTTACATCACGAACCCGTTGTTTCAACTGTCGAATCTTTTCCAATCTCATGGTCCTATCTTCCAATTTCTTTTGTCTCTTCTTTGTCTCCAACTGTTTCCTTTTACGATACAGTTGAATCCAATGTATTTCTCGTTTTCTAAATTGATCCACCAGTTTATTATATGCTTTGAGTTGTTGTTGATTGATTTTGGCTCGTAAAGCGGTTAGTTGGTTTAAATGCAACGTATACCAATCAAGTTGAATTGATTGAAACTCATTATCCAATGAAAGTTTCTTTTGATCTTTTTCATTGCCGCAGCTTAGTCTATTACTTAAATCCACCGCTTGAGGTTGTTGTTTCAGTCTGAGCACTTCAATTGTTCTGTCTGCGTTAATATGACCATAGCTCAATTGGTTGAAAAATGCATCCTCTTCAAGTTGAAGTTTGATGAAATCTTGTGAGTAGTCGTGAGACATTACATCCCATTTTTTCGTTTCAAATCTGGGCCGCCTCTCTTCCTTTAACTTGTGGATTGCTCCAAAGGTTTATTCCACTTGGTACGAGGTGGGGTTCTCAACCTTAATCTTTGCTGAGGCCGTATTATGTGGCGATGATCTTCACAGAAAACAATAACGACGAGCAAGATCATCAACTGAAACTTTTCACGTATCGAATTTCCTAAAGACAGTTTAAAAATTAGAGAAATGATAGATCGATCAATCTATGTGACAAATGTACAGTTGAAAAACGACGTAAAAGTGTCGGTCTTCTCTTTTTATTTAGTGTACAATTTGAAAGTCTACGTCTATGTCTGTCTTTGAGTTCGTGCTGACGAGTGGGCTTTCCTTTTCTGGGGCAATTGTGCAAAAAAAGTGAAAGTATAAGGCACAAGAATTGAAACTTTTGTGATGGATTTGGGTGCAAAATAAGCGAAGAAAAAAGTTCCTCCATGTCCAAGAATGTGGCGTATAAAATTTTTAGCCGACAGACAGACAAAAAACAGCAAAACAAAATGATGATTATTTTGTTATGCTCTGAGAAGTTTCCCCGCAAAAGAGAAGGTGGTATATGGACTAGCCACGTTGTCGATAGTTAACCAATGAGGATGTAATTGCGATTATTGTTGCGAAGAACACTGAACTGAGAAATGGCGTCAGTTTGACGTCGCTGGTGTCATTGTCCAAGGGTACTACACACAGTTGCAGCTTACCAGCCCCTTTTTTTTTTTAGTTTTGGAATGGACAAGTGATCGCCTGTAGATAATAGACCAAACGAGAGGAACTTTAAACTACCAGAAGTGTATTTTGATGGTAAGTGGTAGCAACTCCAACTGCTTGCACGAGCCACAATTCCCCCAATCACGGACCAATGTGCAGGTGCTATTGATCTTGAACGTTTAGCTCTATTGAAGATATTGAGATGTTTCTCGGGTTATTTAGAGCTACTCTTTCTTCCGAGGATTATTGTATTTGTCAGTGTTTCATCTTTTCTTTGAAGGACCATTTGAAATTATCACGTGGATTGAAAGACACAAATTACACAAAACTTAGCACACACAACCACAATCATGGTTGCTATCGAAATACGCACACTCTTTTTACAGCTCCAAAGTCGATGCCTTAATACCATGGCCCAGTGTGGGTTGATATTAGTCATCAATCACATACTCTTGTAGTAGACCAATTGGACTACTTTTCTTTAAGCCGTCTACATTATATGCTGTTGAATAGGTATCTATCTTTTTTTTCTATAAACTTCCACAGTGTATATATGCACAACCCCTTAAACTGTTTGCAGTAAGATTGCTACCAAGTCAAATGTATTTTAAAGTTGCTACTACAGTGACCCTTCCCCCTCCTACTCCTCGTCGTCCCACAGTTTAAATACTTTTCGAGAATCCAGACAATTTTCTTTACTGATTTCTACTAGAATCTCATAAGACAACTACTATAAATCAATTGACACACACAACAATGAGATTCATTTGGTTGGCTTGTATATTCATCCAATTGGTTCATGCCAATTATGGTTTTGAAGAATGGAGTAACAACGATTTGAAACAATTCTTGGAAGACAACAAGGTCAAACAAGATCCCAAGTGGGATAATGCAAAATTGATTGAAGTGGCCAATATTGAAGCCAAAAAGTTGGAAAATGGTTACAACAAGTTGAAAAGTGAATTGGATAAGCAATTGAAGCCAAAGAAACACAATTTGGAAGACTATTTAAGTTTCAGCTACTTATTTGGTTCTTCAAGTGAAAAAAAACCAATTCTGGAGTGGTTTTTTGAAAGTTGGGATTTTGATTCATTAACTAAGTTTTTGAAACATCATGGAATCAAGGTGGATGAAAAAGCAAACAAGAGTGACTTGCTAAAGACTCTCAAGAGCAAATACAGCTCAATTTCAAAAAAGAATAAAGGCTCCAACTTTTACCCCGGTGATTGGTTATACGAATCGTGGTCTGAGGATGATTTGAAAAAATGGCTAAACAACTACAAGATAGAATTTGACAAGAATTCATCAAAAAAGGGTTTGGTGGAAAAAGTCAAGGAGTACAATTACAAGGCTACAAATGATATTATTGACACCAAGGATGCATTATTTGATTCATTGGATTTATTTGACAAGTCTATTTTTGACAAAACTGGACAAATTAGAGATGAATTTTTTGAATCTTGGTCTTATTCACAATTGCGTGAATGGTTGTACTTGCATGGATTTATCAATACCAAACCAGATGTTTGGGTTGGTGACTTGGATAAGGAAACATTGATTAAGAAGGCGCAAACTTACAAGAGCTACCTTCTCGATGACATTCAAACTTGGTTGAAACATTCAGAGAAAAAGAGTGAACCTTGGTTATCAAAAGGTGAGTCTGGTAAAGGTGGCAGAGGAGCCAAGAATTTGATTAATGACACATTCTTTGTTGGCATTGAAAATTGGTCAAAGGATAAATTGCGTGAATTTTTAAATGTACGTAAAGTTCCATATTCCATCTTCACCACCAGAAAGCAGTTGATTGACTTGGTTAAAGAACATAGAGGTGATCCAATTCATGTTGAAGCTGATGCTTATGTTGTCGATAACGATATTTCAACCAACTCGATCAAGGAATGGTTACGTGAACAAGGTCAAAATGTTGAAGGTTCAAGACAAGACTTGATTGCTGCATTTCAAAAGCAATTTAAGAGTCATGGATCTGGAAAGGAAAATATTGATTCACAGATTAGATTGCACAAACCCGATTTGGAAAGTTTCAAACATTACTTGACGAGAAATGTCGTTGATGCCGAATCCATTGGTGAAGACAAGTTGAAAAAGGCATATATTATCGTTGAAGAGTATTTCCAAAAGGCAACCGAAGTTGCTCGTGATGAATTGAAACACGCGGAATATTCCGTTGAGGAAGCTTTGCAGGAAATTCAAACTGAAAGTTACGAATATGCAGCTCGATTCTTGGAGGAAATCAATGAAGATGCAGAAAAGTTTTCTAACTTGGTTTATGATGCTAAATTGGCTAGTACTCAATACGCCAAATCAACTATCGGCTCATTGATTAAAGATTGGAAAAGAATTCAACAAACTTTACTTGGTAAAAAAAGCAAGTCTTCTTCTTCTTCTTCCTCCTCTTGGTTCCAGCGTGGACAAAAGGAGGTTAACAAAGGTGGGCAAGCTGTCTTGGACAATGCCAATGATCAATATCAAGCATTAGCAAAGAAGTATGATGAGTATGCTCAACATGGCAAAGATTTATACAATGAGTATTTAAGCAGTGTTGACGACTCGGTTGATGACTTGACCAAGCAAGCTGGAAAGCAATATGAAGACTTAGCCAAGGACGCCAACTACAAGTATGATCAATACAAGAAGCTTTACAACAAACAATCTGATGCTGTTGCAGAAGCTGCAGGTAAGAATTATGAACGTGCTGTTGAAGAAGCTAACAAGCAATACGATGCGTATTCAAAATTGGTGAATGATAATTTGGAAAATTTACTCGGAAGTGCTGGTAAGCAATATGAAACAGCAGCAGCTGAAGCTAGTAAAAAGTATGATGAATATGCTGCTATTGCTGCAGATGCTGCCGACAACGCCAAGAAGGAAGCTGGTAAGCAGTATGAGTTGGCATCGGCAGAAGCGGCAAAGAGATACGACGAGTATAAAAAGTTGGCTGATAAGAAGTATCAAGGATTGTCAAAACTTGCTAACAAGCAATTTTCCGAATATTCCAAATCTGCCAATAAGAAGGCTAATGAATTATCAGCTGAAGCTGCCAAGCAATACGAAGAGGCCATCAAGGTTGCCAATGCCAAATATGATGAGTATAGCAAGCTTGCCAATAAAAAGTACGACGAATGGTCTAAAGAAGCTTCAGCCAAGGCTGATGATTGGTACAAGGAAGCAGGCAAGCAATATGAAGCTGCCGCTAAGGACGCACTGGACAAATATGCCAAGTATTCATCGGCTCTTGGTGCATGGGCCAGTGAAGTTGGGGCAAAAGCCAAGGTCAAGTATGATGAGTATTCTGATGATTTAAGTAAACAAGCTTATGAACTGTACCAAGTTGCATCAAAAGAAGCTTCCAAGAAGTACGATGAGTTTTACAAATTGACTGGTAAAAAGTATGACGAATATTCAGAAGAAGCGTTGAAGGCATTGGACAAGGCTTCAAAAGAAGCTGCAAAACAATATGCTGCTGCATCAAAAGATGCGGGAAAAAAGTATGATGAGTATTCGAAATTGGCCGGTGAATTGGCGGTTGAGTATGGACAAAAAGCCAGTGAGTTGGGTAAAGATGCTGGGGAAAAAATTCAAACTGCTTCAAAGGAAGCTTGGAAATCCACTCAAGACAATTATGTCAAGTATACTCCAGTTTTTCAAGATTGGTTAAAGAATCTATACAGATCGGTATTGTACCATTTGGGTATTTTCAACAATAAGCTTTATGATGCTGCCGAACAAGCCAAGGATGGCTTGGGTGATAAATGGGATAGCATAGTCAAGACTTATTCCAATGCTGATTTGAAGTCATATTTACGATCATTTGGATACAATTATAATTGGTTGTCGAGCTTGAATCGTAAAGAATTGTTGACTTTGGCTGAGGCTCAGAATAAATTGTTTAATGGATACAAGTCATTGAAGTGGGAGAGACCAATTAGCGAAGTGTTGGAGGAGAAGTTGGGATTGAAGCGTCATCCTGAGGGTATAATACAGCATGTCAAATCATGGTTGGGGTTGAAGTGGTAAATTACTGTGCGTTGGTGGTGGTTAGTATCAAGTAGAGTTTGGGATGCTTTGTATAGTAAAGTTTGCAAATAAATGTAATTTCTAAGGTTTTGATCGTAGAAGTAAGGGTAATGAATGTTACAAGGGAGAGTTTATCTCTATCGATATTGCTTATCATCTACTTCCTCTGAGAATATTAATAATGTAATTGGTAGCGTCCAATACTGTATCCCAATTGAGTAATATTATGTAATAGATTATGTAAAAAGTGTAAACAAAAGGAACAAACAAACAAATTTTTCTTTCTGAATCAAACACCAAACACCAAGACAAGCTTATACTTCTTTTATAGCTTTTGATTGTTATACACAAATCATCAGAATTTCCCACCTACAATCACAACTTAATATCATCAAGTATCAACAATGAGAGAAGTTATCAGTATCAACGGTATGTGACAAGAGTAACTTACAAAAGACGATGCATAAACATGAAGGATAATGTGTTTTGAAATGAAACACGAAATGTAGGTATTGATCACACCACACACGAATCAAAATCTATTGAGGAATCAAACCAGAAACCATCAACTAGATCATCCACCACTACTGTATCACTACTGTTGCTATACAAGAGGATACTTGTACGCGACAATTTTCCCATGTGGTTGCTAAAATTAATGTTATGCTTTACCTTTCAAAAGCGCGTCTTTTCTTGTATTCAAGATCTATCTTACTAACGCCATCCTATAGTTGGACAAGCTGGTTGTCAAATCGGAAACGCCTGTTGGGAATTATACTCCCAAGAACACGGAATCAGACCTGATGGGTATTTGCAAGAAGGATTAGATAGACCAAAAGGAGGTGAAGAAGGATTTTCCACATTTTTCAGTGAAACTGGATCAGGTAAATATGTTCCTCGTGCATTGTATGTTGATTTGGAACCAAATGTCATTGATGAAGTTAGAACTGGTGTTTATAAGGATTTATTCCACCCGGAACAATTGATTGCCGGTAAGGAAGATGCCGCCAATAACTATGCTCGTGGTCATTATACTGTTGGAAGAGAGATTTTGGATGATGTTTTGGACAGAATTAGAAGAATGAGTGATCAGTGTGATGGATTACAAGGTTTTCTCTTCACTCATTCGTTGGGTGGTGGTACTGGATCTGGGTTGGGTTCATTATTATTGGAACAATTATCATTGGATTATGGTAAGAAGTCTAAATTGGAATTTGCCGTTTATCCAGCTCCTCAAGTGTCTACTTCAGTTGTTGAACCTTACAATACTGTCTTGACCACTCACACCACTTTGGAACATGCTGATTGTACATTTATGGTTGATAATGAAGCCATTTACGAAATGTGTAGGAAAAACTTGGACATTTCCAGACCAAATTTCAGCTCATTAAACAATTTAATTGCCCAAGTTGTTTCATCAGTTACTGCTTCATTAAGATTCGATGGATCATTGAATGTCGATTTGAATGAATTCCAAACTAATTTGGTTCCCTACCCAAGAATCCATTTCCCATTGGTTAGTTATGCACCAGTATTTTCCAAAACCAGAGCCAATCATGAAGCCAATTCAGTTTCGGAAATTACTCAATCTTGTTTTGAACCTGGTAATCAAATGGTTAAATGTGATCCTAGAATGGGTAAATATATGGCCACCTGTTTATTATACAGGGGTGATGTTGTTACTCGTGATGTCCAAAATGCTGTTGCTCAAGTGAAATCCAAGAAAACCGTGCAATTGGTTGATTGGTGTCCAACTGGTTTTAAAATTGGTATTTGTTACCAACCACCTACTGCTATAAAGGGATCTGAATTGGCTGGTGCATCCAGAGCTGTTTGTATGTTGTCCAACACCACTGCTATTGCCGAAGCTTGGAGAAGAATTGACAAGAAATTTGATTTGATGTATTCAAAGAGAGCTTTTGTTCATTGGTATGTTGGTGAAGGTATGGAAGAAGGTGAATTTACTGAAGCTAGAGAAGACTTGGCTGCTTTGGAAAGAGATTATGTTGAAGTTGGAACTGACTCTTTTCCAGAAGAAGAAGAAGAGTATTAGTTGAAAAAAAGCTTTTTCGCTAGCTAATTTTTAATTGTGTTTTGTTGTTACTTCTCTATTTCTATATACCCTTTTTCTCATTTATATAATGGTTAGTTTTTATTCATTTTTTGTATAGTGCTTTTGGAATTTTATCTTGATAATTTGAAAGAGCTTGGGTGTCAGTAGCGTTGGGGGAAAACCATCGTTAGGAAATGTTTTTGAATTCGGTTGTATCTCTCTCCCATTATCGGGTATAAAACGGTGCACACAAAACAACACTCATTCAATGATGAAAAAAAAAATAGCTCGTGCCTAATTTTTTCAAACTCATCTCTATACAACAACAAGCTCTATCATGTCAGACACAGACGACAAGAGGAAGCTATTAGCCAACCCACTTCATGGAATAGTCATCCCCATCGGCTTGCTCCTATTCGGCACTTGGCTATTCAGTTGGTCCTATATGCCATACACTATCGCTTTTATCATCGTCATATGTTCAATTCAATACTACTTGGCCACGCAACGTCGTTCATCAATGCATCAAACGATATGGCGTGATTTTGAATTGATTGATAGAACAATGGTGGCTCCAATGACTGCAATTTATCGATTCAAGTTGGGTCGTGAGGATGAAGTTTTGGATATCCCCACTGGTCATCATTTATCATGTGTGTTTACGATCGATGGTAAGGATGAGTTGCGATACTACTCGCCAATTTCGAACCAGTTTGATTCAGGGTTTTTTGATATTTTGGTTAAGCATTATCCTCAAGGGAAAGTCACTAGTAAATTAGCTACTGTTCAAATTGGTCAAACGGTCAAGTTTAGGGGACCAGTGGGGACATTGGACTATAAGCCTAATGAAACAAAGACCTTGGGTTTGATTGCTGGCGGAACTGGTATAACTCCAATCTTGCAAGTTATTACACGGGCCATTACCAACCCTGAAGACTTAACTGAGCTCAAGCTAATTTTCGCATGTCAGACTCCAAATCAACTCTTGTTGAAACTGGAATTGGATTCAATTGCAGAGAAATACCCTAAATTGTCAGTGTACTATACTGTCGATACACCAAGTGAAGATTGGACTGGTGGTGTTGGGTATGTGTCAAAAGAAATGATTGAGAATATGTTTGATGATAAAGATAATACCAAGATTTTGATGTCTGGTCCACCGGCTATGAAGAGTCATATTAATGAGTTACTTGAAGATTTGGAATGGGATAAGGAAAAGGTATTTTATTTTTGAGAGAGGAACTGCAGTGGTGAGTAATTCTGTTTGATAGATAAAAGATGTATATTCACTTTTTACGGCCGTATGCTTTGTAGAGTATGCCTTTGACTCCGTCTTTGTCTCCGAACTCTTTAGACTAAGCATGAAACACGGCCGACGGACCGGGATGCAAACGAATCTAAGAAAGTGTGGTTGGCTTTGTTGATACGACATATGAAATTTGATGGGTGCGGAATTAATTCCCGATCGAGTAATGAGCGACAATTTCATCCTGTCAAAAATGTAAACAATAGTACAACCGTTGAATTGAATAAACCTTTGGCCCTGCGTAGCCACTGTAGACACATAAATAGATTTTACAATCCCACCTTCATTTCCAGTTGAATCACTTCCCACCTCATCATTCAAGTATCTTCCTTATAAAATGACTCCACAACCAATTGAGATTCCCGGCAAGTTCGGATTCGGAACCATGTCAATGACATGGACATCACAACCGCCACCAATCCAACAATCAATTGAAACTTTGAAATTTGTCACTTCTCACCCGGAATATGGTGTTAAATTCATCAACGGGGGTGATTTTTATGGTCCCAATGATGCTAATTTGAAATTGCTTCAACAATTCTTATTCGCTAATGATCCCAAAATTAATCAAGATTTGGTAATTTCAATCAAAGGTGGCGTCGATCCAGCGACTTTGAAACCAGATGGATCTAAAGAATATATTGGCAAATCAATTGAGAATGTTGCTTCTTATTTCCCAAAGAAAGACGGCAATGGTGGCTCTGGACCAAAATTGATTTTTGAAGCTGCTAGGGTTGATCCTCAAGTGCCATACAAAGATACAATCAGCTACATTAAAGAGTACGTAGATAATGGAACCATTGATGGGATTTCGTTATCTGAAGTTGGAATCAAATCCATTGAAACAGCAACGGCCATAGCACCAATCTCATGTGTTGAATTGGAACTTTCATTATTTTCTCAGGACTTGATTGACAATGGAATATTGGCGTTCCTTTCCCAAAAGCAAATTCCAATCATCGCTTATTCACCGTTATGCAGGGGTATCTTGACTGATTATTGTGTTGAACATGCCGATACATTCCTTTCAGAAATCCCCCAAGGCCATTTTAAGCATACATTGGATAAGTTCCAACCAGAAAATTTTGCTGCCAATTTGATCCCCTTGAAGAAACTTTATGATTTCGCTCATGATGTGAAACATACAAGTTTGGAAAGTTTAGCCCTCTCTTGGATCTTGAAGATTTCTGGTCAACATAACTACAAGGGGATTGACCAAGTTACAAGAATTTTGCCCATTCCTTCAGGGTCATCTATTGAGCGTGTAAAATTGAATTTCGGCAATTTTGTTGAATTGACTGATGATGATTTACGCACGATTGATTTAATATTGAAAGAGAATCCAATTAAAGGGTTGAGATATAATGCTCAAAGTGAAGGCTCATTGTTTCAGTAGAGAGTCTCTGTTGTAAAGTGTTGGTGATTGTAAATAAGAAATATACATCATGTCTGCGTAATAAAAAGTATCACGAAACATTTGCTATGAAATGGATGCAAAAATGAAATACACACTTTTTGTTACATCAAACTTCAGCCAAAACCATCGGTTATTATTCTGTTTTCTGATTAAACGATTGTATAGTAGACAGGGATAAGAGTGACACGTAGTCGATTAGCTTTGAATGGTAATGGAAATATGGCACGATACTTGCAGATTTAAAGTATATTGACACAAAGCGCACGACTACAATTTACACGAAAGATACTCACCATTGTTGTATGAAATAGTCATTTGTCAAAGGAGATCAAGGGGGACATCAAAGATTCAGTTGAGTATAGCGTTGGGTTGCAATGCAGTCGATATAATCAAATGGCTCTCTCATACACACATTACTTGTGGCCGGTGCCGCTTGTCTGCGCGGGTAAAATTCCAATCTTCGTTTGAGAGTCTTACGCTTTGACACAAAAAAAAATAAGCTTGACCAAAGCCGAATATTATTTCAACCCTACTCTAAAACTGTAGGAAATGCATAATATCACCTTCGTGACTCTTTATAAAAAAAAATATTAATCAATCGACGTGTCAATTCTAGAGCAAGCAAAAGACGACTTTATTTGGAAATTATTTAAATAGTCAAAGTCAAAACTCAGATTAATTGTAATCCATCACATTGAAAAGTCAAACATCAAACATCTGATCAACTCAAGATAAATCTATTAGGCAAATGAGAGTGTTTCAACTACTATTCCTCCTCATTAGTCAATTCTTGTCATTGACATTGGCCAACAAACACCCACTTCCACCCAAGGCAACAACGCCCTACCGCAAGGTATTCTTCAACTACCAAAACAATGCTGTGTGCTTATACGCCAACGACACCAAGCATACTAAATTTGACATTGAATTTGAATTGGCTAGAGATAATGAAACTATACCCGTTTTGATCTTCAACTACAATGATATTGTTCATTTCAAAAATCTTCCCAATTTCAATGATTTCTTAAACCATACCTATCTCAATCAACAAGTTAATGATGTGGATGGACTGAGTTTATTATTGGTTGATTCAAGTAGTAAGCGAGTTGTGTTCAATTTACAAATGCACAATATAGGACAAGCTTTACCAAAGCTGGTTTATTACACCACTGTCAATAATGATACCAGCTATGTTAGTTATGGAGTTGATAAACCGGGTACCTATTGCATCTATATGCCATTGTATACATATGATGGTAATATTATCCAGCCAACCAATTATCGAGCTGAGATGTCTGTGGAGGAGTTTACTCCCGTTAGTGTTTTCCATGACATTGCTGCATCGTTAAACATTGCCATTATGTTTGGAACAACTTTGGTGTTGTTGAGTTACTTATACCCAGCAATCAGAGCCCGTAAATTTGATAAATTGCCACCAGTGATTCAACAATTGACACAATTATTGATTGTATATGTCGGTTTCACATTGATACAGTTTGCCCTTCGTTTGATCTACTTGTTTTTGCCCAATGATTTCATTTACAAGTTTACTGAAGATTATTTTGGTTATTTTGCTCAAGTTTTGTTAAACAAGTGGCAGAAATTTATCATTTCTCAAGTTTATTTTGGATTAGGGTATACCAATATCCCCTCCACGGCAAAATTTATCAAGTTTTCCAAATTGATTTTCCAATGGGCATTTGTGATTAATCTTATTGCTATTATCGTATTGGATAATTCCATCAATGTACCAATCCCCTTGACTAGTATCTTGATCAATGATGAAAGGTATCTGATTTATAAGAAATCAATTTTGGTGAATGAATTTTATGCCAATATTGTCATTAATCAAAATTCTGATTTGCTCAAATACTTGTTCAAGTATGCTTCACAAACGCAATTGATTTGTGGGTTCTTGATGCAACTTTTACGTCTTGTTTGCGGATTCCACTTGAGCTGGAAATTGAGGAAATTTACAAAGTTGGCCAAACCAATGATTGTAACCATCATGATTCATTTAATTGCTTGGACTTTATTTGGTAAACAATCGATTTATGTCGCATTTGTTAGGTTAAACATTGGTGGTGTTTTCGATGTTGGTGAGTTGATGGAGAATATTGGACAATTGTTGGAGAATTATGAAGTTAAGTGGGTGGGACTTTGGTTGGTGGAGATTTTGATGATTTGGTTTATTTGGTCTACTGATAAACCTTATGATTATAGCGTTGTTGTGAAAGCAGAAGAGTTAAACAAGAAGGTCAAGGGTGACAAGAAGGAGAAGAAGGAGAAGAAGAGCAAAGATAAGAAGAAGGTGACTGATGAGAAGAAGAAGGGGAAGGACGTGACTGATGAGAAGAAGGAAGAGCAGAAGAAGGAGAAGGAAGAGACTCATGAGATGGAGGAGACTCATGAGAAGAAGAAGAAGGAGGATGACAAGAAACAAGCAAAGTAAACATTATCCCAATTCCTTTTTTAAGCGAGTCTTTTTATTTGACACTGTTATTTAAAATGTATATGTATATATTAGTATATCTCAAGTACTTACTCTTCATTAGTAACCTGTCTTCTAAATCTATACTCTTGCATAGCTTCTTGCAACAGTTGAATAATTTCAACACTTCTTAGTTCAGCCAACGACCAAGCATTATACATTTGGACCAATCGATCATCAATTTCTTCCAGTCCACCACCATTATGGTTATTCGTTTTACATTTGTCTTTCCGAGTATTATTACTCAGAAAAGGCTCCTCTGTGGCATCTTCCTCCACAACTTGATCAAATTCAGATTGACAAAACAGTTTAGCAACATCATCCAATGCAATATATCTAGTTGATTTATTCTTCGTATAGTTTAACCAAGCAGTTTTGAAATAAAATCGCGAAAATTGAATTAGCAACTTACGTTGCTGGGAATTAATTGCATTAGTATGATTGATTTTATCATCCATGTGTGGGTATTGAAATACTTCATAAGCAAAAGTTAAAGCAATAGTATGAATCAAGGTTGTTTTGGTGAATTTGGGTTTGGGGAATTGATTGTTGATAAAGTATTTCAAATCTGATAGTATATCATTTAGTTGGGATAAGTTACAAGTTGGTGAAAATGAGTGTAGTAGATTATCAATTTCAGTAATGGTTTTGTAGGATACTGTGTCGTCTATTGTGGATAAGATGTAGTAGATATAGTTTAGTACATGTCGTCTGGGGTTATCCTCTACTACTTTGTTTGGTTTAATGTGTACATGGTAGTATTCAAAATACAATACAATCAACTTGTAATTGTCATCAGTCAAGTAGTTTTTGTATTGATTAATCAGGTTGATGATCTCGTTGTAGACTTTGATCTGATTTTTGCAATGGTGGCTATTGGTGAAGGATGTAGTAGTAATTGCAGTAGCAGCTTGACATTTGCCGAGCTTCTTGTCATTGTATGATTCTTGTGCTGACCCCTCTTGGAATAGACTGGAGTCTAAATCTTTAAATATACGTCGTAATAAATAAGTTTGTATCTTGTTGAACATGATGGAATGAATTGATTCCTTGGGAAAGCGGTTTTTCTCAAAGAAAAAAGTGAAAAGATTGGGCAATTTCAAACCACTTTTTATAAGAGGGCACCTTAAAGTCTAATGGTTATGAGATATAATGATATCTTTCAACATTGAAAAGAAACAACGATATATATGGAGAGATCTTTTTCCAATGTCTTTTCCAGGTAACTACAGTACTCTCATATAATTAACTATGTAAATCAGGCATATAGATAATGCAATATTCAGTATGAGTGAAAAGAAACTACTTTATACTGTTTATTATATATGTTTTTTCAGTTGAATGACTCTTCTAATTGTCTCTGCAAGCTGATGTACAGTAGAACGTTATACTTTTCTTTAACTTGACGGTAAAGAGAAGACAATAGAAGAAAAAAGAAAGATAAAGTGGTGCTAAAATGCAAAATGATGATGATTATTTACAAAAGAGTGATATATAGTAGAAGCACCGTTGAAAGGTAATTTTCGAACGACTGCAAAAAGAAGCGTTGAAAATGTTACCATGGTATTGTGTCACAAAATGTTAATGTCGCATTTGTAAATGTCAAAACATTAATGTTCACGACATATGCATATAAATACTGCTTTTGTTTCTCTTGTACTGTTACTTCGCCCCCGCCCCACTCTAGACAATCCCCGTCGAGAGCATGACGCACGCACGCACGCAGTTTTTACCGAGGCGATGAGCCCAAGAAATAGTGTGTAATAAGTGTCGTGTATCTTTGAGTCAAATGGTCTCTAATCCGTACGTTGTACACATCGTATATTATAATACAGTAGACTAAAAATAGATCAAAGTATCATAAATCTTTCTTTGAAGTCTTGTGTGGTTTTAGTGAGTACTAAGATTGGTTCTCGTACTTGGGTGCTCTTCTCTATCTGTCTTTCGCTTTCTTTTTCTTAATCTTGTTGCTCTCTAATAGTAAGGGGGTGGATCTTTTATCAAGTGTCGTCAAAATATATCAAATTGGATGTCGTAAACTTACGTGTTGAGACATACAACAATCATGTAATAGATTTATTGAGGCTGAGACACGAAAGTGTGTGTGTGTGTGTGTGTGTGAAGATCATTCCCAAACACACTTGAAACACAAAAACTAAAAACTAAAAAACTAAAAAGCAAAAAGGTAAACAAAACCAAAAGGAAATACAAATGCATCCATACACACATACTATACCACACCATAATACAGTAAACTTCTAAAAATATAAAACAAACGTCTGAAAAAATCATCATCGATTCCCAGCACAAAGGGAGATATAAGGAGGTAGATAAGTTCCAAGTATCATATACATATATATATATATATGCAGATATTCCACCATCCTCATTATCATCATCAGATCTGCTAAGAATAACGTAAACAACTCATCGTCTATCTCACAATACTCACACAACACTCACAGATCGTTATAGTATCCCACACGCGTTGCAAGAATGAGTTATCATAGAACAAATGGTGATCCAAACCACTTACACCCAAATTACAACAACAACACTAGCTCAAACCTATATCGAATGCCATCGGATGACTATGATGATGACGATGCTGCTGCTGATAATCTGTCATTGGAGTTTTTGGATCATAATGTTAGCCACATGAGTACTACACCACTAACCCAAGGAGTTTACACCAACCATCATCATCACCGTAATATGTCATCGTCAAACTCTATAAACTTCAATGATTCAGTACCGCCTCCTATTTATCAGCAGAATTTATCAACTTCGTCTTTACACCATGACACAAGCTACTATAATCAACCCATTTTCAATGCACCACCACAAGTGCAAGTACCAGGTGACCCGTTTCATGAAGATTACGAGATGCAATATCAAGGGTACGACAACAACTACAATCACGCATTTGTTCCCCATGTATACTCTGATGATGATCAAGAAGAAAGAGAGTTTGATCAAAGAATACAGTATAATCAATTTGAAGGTGATCATTATGATTTAGCCACTGCCAGTTATGTTGATGATGATGTCCAACCAGAGTTTGTTCCTGTTGAGAACTTAATTGATGAAGAAGAGGAGATGGTACCCGATAGTCCATTTGGTGACAATGTCCAATTTGAACAACCACCAGACCAAGAAGAAGTTAGAGCCAAGAAACCAATTAGAGCATCGGGTATCAACGGTCACTTAGTACTTGACTGTCCAGTTGCTGGTGAGTTGTTGTCCAAGTTCCCTGATTACAACGCGGATGAAAAAGATGGTGGGTTATCGCGAGAGTTTGCATTTATGAGATATACAGCAGTCACTTGTGGTCCATCAAATTTTTATCGTGATGCATATATTCTTAGACCAGTACACTATCCTATCCCCAGACAAACGGAAATGATGATTGTAATCACAATGTATAATGAAGATGATGTATTACTAGGAAGAACTTTGAAAGGTGTTTTCAAAAATATCAAATATCTTGAATCTAAATCAAGATCTTCAACTTGGGGTAAAGATTCTTGGAAAAAAATTGTTGTTTGCATTGTTAGTGATGGAAGAACCAAAATTAATGAACGTGCTCAGGCATTGTTGGCAGGGTTGGGAGTTTATCAAGAAGGATTGGCCAAGAGTAGAGTTGATGACAAGAAAGTGCAAGCTCACATGTATGAATACACTACTAGAGTTGGAATCAGTTCAGTTTCTGATGATGTTGTCAAACTCACAACCGAAAAAATTGTCCCTGTACAAATGCTATTTTGTCTAAAAGAAACCAATGCTAAAAAGATTAATTCACATCGTTGGTGTTTTCAAGCAATTGGACAAGTATTGGACCCTAAGATTGTAGTACTATTGGATTGTGGTACTCAACCAACGGGGAAATCACTTTACAAATTGTGGAAAGAATTTGATAATGATCATCGAGTTGCTGGTGCATGTGGGGAAATCATTGCTTCATTGAAAAAGAGACAAATTGTCACCAACCCCTTAGTGTATGGTCAAAACTTTGAATACAAGATTTCAAACATTTTGGATAAGCCAACCGAATCTTCATTTGGATTTATATCGGTGTTACCTGGTGCCTTTTCCGCCTATAGAAATATTGCTTTACAAAACGATATCAATGGTAGGGGACCCTTGGAAAAATACTTCAAGGGAGAGTTTTTACATTCCTCGGGTGAATTAGATCCTCAAGATGATGAATACGAAATGAAACGAACTTTACTTAAAGAAGAGGCAGGTATCTTTACTTCAAATATGTACTTGGCTGAAGATCGAATCTTGTGTTTTGAATTGGTGGCAAAACAAGGATGTAATTGGGTGTTGCGATATTGTAAATCTGCAAGAGCCGAAACTGATGTTCCTGAACGATTAGCTGAATTCATCTTGCAAAGGAGAAGATGGCTTAATGGATCTTTCTTCGCTGCCATTTACTCATTGGTGCATTTTTTCAAAGTTTGGAAAAGCTCCCATTCTTTTAGTCGCAAAATATTCTTGCATGTGGAGTTTTTTTATCAATTGATTAATTTGGTCGTGTCGTGGTTCTCCATTGGTTCTTACTTTTTGGTTTTTCGAATCTTGACGACATCATTATCCAACTCAGATTTGAATTTTGCTCCGGGCAATGTGCTTTCAGTGATTTTCCTTTGGTTGTATCTCGCGTCAATTGTAACGACATTTGTCCTTAGTTTTGGTAATAAACCCAAGGGTACTGAACGATTTTATATTGTCATTGTGATTTTCTTTGCTATATTGATGGCATATATGATTTTCGCTGCGATTTTCCTTGCTGTTCATTCAATCACCCAAATTTATAAAGAACAATCGTTTTCAGTGCTGTTGTTTTTTGAAAATGCTCAATTTAGGGACTTGATTGTGGCAACTGCATCAACTTATGCCTTATATTTCCTTGCATCATTCTTGTACTTTGAACCATGGCACATGTTTACTTCATTTATTCAATATTTGCTCCTATCGCCATCTTATATCAATGTCCTCAATATTTATGCATTTTGCAACATTGATGATGTGTCTTGGGGCACCAAGGGAGATGTTGGTGGCAAGTCACTTGGTGAAGCAAAATTACGTGAAGATGGTACTTTTGACGTTAGTGTGCCCATCCTCAAGGAGGAAATCAATCAATCTTACCTTAACCAATTGGAAAAAATTAGAGATCCAGCACCACCGCCGGAGAAACACGTTGAAGTCAACACTGAAGATTATTATGCATTTATCAGATCAATGACGGTACTCATTTGGATGATTTCCAATTTCGTCATCATTGCCGTAGTGTTGGAGACTGGCGGTTTTAATCAATTAGATGGCACGGCTGACGATGGCACAGATACTACTACAAAGACTACACGACTGGAAATTTTCTTGACGGTGATTTTGTGGACGGTTGCTTTTATGGCATTGTTTAGGTTCCTTGGATGTATTTATTACTTGATTAGTCGATTAGGAAGAAGAATGAGACGCAGTGAACATGCAACTAAATAGGGAGAGAAAAGCAGAGAAGGAGAATGAGAGAAAGAACAAGTTGCGTTTAGAATGAATATACATTGTATTATGCATAACGCGTAGTGAAAGAGAGTGAGGCGTTTTGAAATAATCTAAAGGACTCCATTGTGTAGATAAGAGCGGGATCTTGTTGTGGATACGGCGTTCAAGGTCGTGGTAATTGGCGGTTAGACCTTAAAATCGCCGTTTGTGCTTTTAATTACAACAATAAGCGCAAATTAGTGCGCATTTCCGTGTAGTATCAGTTCTCGGATAAACTGGACTGAGCAAACCACAATGAAAGACTTTTTAGTTCGTGAAGAGTTGAAAGCAGGTTGGGAAAGAAGGTTCATTCTCTATTTCATACCAGTTATTTGCTTGAAAACATTTCTCAATTGCGTGATCGAGTCATCTCTCGATTACAAAGATAACGCATCTTCATCAGTGTCACTCTTGTAGCAACCTTTTTCACCTAGCTTTTTGGATAGTTCGATAGTGGCTTTTGCGTGTCATCGAACGATAATATTATTTCCAACTCAAACGCCGTGAGTTACTGATCGTTTAATATGGACGCGCAATTTACAACGCGCATTGGTCTCGATGCGAGGTATTCGGAAAAATCGTTCCGTTAGTGGTAACGAATAACAAAAGCCACAGTTTACCCATGCGCTACCGGAAAATCAAACAAAAAATTGAGTCAACAAGGAATTACTGATGACGACCACAGTGAGGTTTTCAATTATTATATAAAGCTACTGAATTGTCTTACAAGCTCCTCTTGCAATCAAAATTAAACTTCGTTCATCGAAAAATGTCTCATTTCTCAACTAAATCAATTCACGGTGGTGATCACATCAAACCCACCAACGATGTAATTTCACCCATTCACATTACAACCACATATAGTTACTCATCGAATCCTGATGAATTGGTTCCCGGTGGATTAACTGACCCAACAACGCTTGTATACTCACGGGAAAACCACCCAAATGCCGCTCAAATTGAAGCTATCGTTGAAGCCATTACTGGTTACCCCACCATCGTTTACAATTCTGGGTTATCAGCATTCAATGGGTTGATTACTCACGTTAACCCAAAAACCGTTGCTATTGGACAAGCATATCATGGGTGTCATGGGATTCTTGATATTTGGAAACGTAATTTCGGAACCAAGGAAATTGATATTGATACGGGGAATTTTGCCACTATTGGATCTGGTGATTTAGTTCATTTGGAAACACCAGTGAATCCATATGGTACTTATTTCGACATTACGAAATATGCCGCCAAGGCTCATGACAGGGGGGCATTGTTGTCAGTTGATGCTACTTTTGCACCACCACCTTTATTGAACCCATTTGAGTTTGGTGCTGATATCGTTATGCATTCAGCAACGAAATTCTTTGGTGGTCATTCTGATTTATTAGCTGGGTTGTTGTTGGTTAAAGATCAAGCCATCAAAGAGAAATTACTTTTGGATCGTTTAGTACTTGGTACAAATATCGCCAATTTGGAAAGTTCATTATTAGTAAGAAGTTTGAGAACGTTTGAATTACGTGTGGCTAGACAAGCAAAGACTGCTGAGATTATAGTCAAATTTCTCAATGACAACAAAGACAAATTCCCTCAATTGGATAAACTTTATCATGGATCATTGCAAACTGACGCTTTTATTGCCAAGCAGTATCCTAATGGCCACACCCCGGTTTTTTCAATTGAATTGGATACTGAACAACACGCAAAATCATTTCCATCCAAATTGAAATTGTTTCATCATGCCACTAGTTTGGGTGGCGCTGAAAGTTTGATTGAATGGAGGGCCATGAGTGATGACCATATTAGCAAGAAATTGTTGAGATTGTCTATTGGATTGGAAGATTCTCGTGATTTGTTGTTTGATTTGGTTAATGGCTTGACTGATGATGGAAATGATGCTGATTTGTTGGTGGAAGAGATTAAGAAATTGAGTGTATAGAATAGAGGGAAAAGGGTGATGAAGTATTGTCATCACTGAGTCGAATATTACTTTGTACACAGCAAATACATGTACTCATTCAAACAGCATTAACAAAAATCACAATAAGATTGAGCAATTTGTCAGAGGCCAATTTGATCAGCTTCATGACGTCACAAATACCTCGATTGAGATAAGAGATTGTACTGAATATGTAACTCCTGAACCAAATCTTATCTATCCAATCGGATCTTTACACCATCGTGAAACCACGACACCAAGTAGTGACTACCTTTAAAACCCAGTACCAAAAGCTTTTAGTGATTATTGCATTGCAGATGTCACTCATGTTGGCTGAGTCGACCTGTATAAACTGTTTGTTGTGGAGGCTTCTATCCGTCGCTTACCGCAGTGGGACTGTCACTAATGACTGCTTTGCAAAAATGGCTTTGTTTGTAAATGCTTGTAGCTTTGTGTATTAATGATTTGCAATTGGAGCCGATTTAAATTCAAATCCTTTGAGCTTCGTTAGAGCCAAAGCCACAAATGACTCTCAAAACACTTTGCAATATCAAATCAATAGCTCCACAAAATGATTATGGAAATTGCGATCGGGTAAATGACTGCTTTTCTTAATTCACAGCTTTATAGAGCGTAAATTGCCCGGTCCGAGTTTGTGCCTATCGCGAAGCTCGGTTTTTATCACACGCTTAACGCCGACGGGCATACAATGTTGCGCTTATGCATATTCATTTTTGTGCTACTTAGATAACCCCAAATTCTGATCTAAATAAAGTACGAACATAGTTAGGCTAAGCCACCCCTTTGTAGAATCATGATTAAAAGTTGATATCCTGTCTGGTAGGTTTCACAAGATGATAACAAAGCTTTCTCTTGATGTGAGGCTACATCATTTGAAGAATATCCACGTGCGATGTGGCTCCATGAGCAGTACATAAAATCGTCTTACCCTCTCAAAGTGTGTGTCACATAGGGCTTAAACAGTGGTTGAATACCATTACATCATCTCTTACGGATATGACTACTTTGCTCAAATGATTGCCGCTTCTTTGTTCATTGTAGGAAACCTTTTCTGATCATGTCTTTTTCCATTTTAATTCCGTTTTTGTGATGGTATTATCAAACACTGGTTAAGCAAGAGAGTCACAGCCTCCCGTCTGATGCTCAATTGTTTGTTGAATGATACTGTTGAAGAGGAACCGATAAGAAGTTTTTAATGACCTTGATGTGGGGGAGCAGCACTTTCAAGTGACAAATGCCTCTATGGATGATATCTCTTGGTTTACAGAACCTTCCTCTATATGCAGTGCTCGTCTCTCTCGATGCTCATAGGTGTTAGACCTGGACTACCCCGTAGGCATTCATGGCCCAGTTCCCTACCCCCAGGTTGCAAAGAGGGTCGATATTAGAATACGAGCAGTTGCACTTTTGCCAAGCCCTTTGACTGCTGATTGTGTTTTGGATCAGCCTTTTTTCCTCATGTACCTATTGTTCTTTGCAATTATGTAAGTTATTACCTCATCAGTTACACAAACCTACTTTGTTGCATTAAGATGAATGATACAAAAACCTTATTGGCTCTTCAATATGGTACGGCTCCCGTTGTTTTACATAACTACTTACTTAATCTGTAGTACTAAATGCTTAAACTACTTTTAAAGAATAAACAGTGTATTACATAATAATCCACCCACGTCTGGATGCCAGTCAATAACAAATCCTTCTGAGCCAAGGAAAATATAAAAGGGTCAACAATTTCCTACTTGACATGTGTTTGAATTCAGCTTTATTCCATTTTTTCCATTTACTTCATCAACAACAACTACTTTCCATCCACAATGCAAAGCACCAACGATTATAAAACTATGGGTGATACCCACTCTACTGATTCATTTGATCCAACTACTTACAAACAAAAGGTAAACACGATTTCCGAAGAGCCAACAATCAAACCTGATATGGTTTTGAAAAACTTTGCAAAGTCTTACGAGACACCTCCACCCGGTGGTTATCAAAGATTTATTGCTGGTTTAGGTTCATGTTTTGGTCAATGCGGTATGTTTTGCTTCTTATGTGAGAACCCGTACAAGGAAGTTGATCAAGGTGAAGTTGGTTTAGTGCAAACTTTTGGTCGATTATCGAGAACTGTTGAACCAGGTTTGAGTTATGTCAACACATGGAGTGAGAGATTGACTAGAGTTTCAATCAAGATTAATATTCGTGAAATACCAGCCCAAAAATGTTTGACTAGAGATAACGTGTCGGTTGTTATTACATCAGTGGTTTACTACAACATTATCGATCCAATGAAGGCTATCTTTTCCATTCAAAACATTGACAATGCCATTATTGAAAGAACACAAACTACGATGAGAGATGTCATTGGTGGAAGAATATTACAAGATGTTGTTGAAAAAAGAGAAGAAATTGCTGAATCCATTGAGCAAATTATTGCCAAGACTGCGTTTGATTGGGGTGTCAATATTGAATCCATTTTGATTAAAGACTTGACTTTACCAGACAAGGTTCAAGCTTCGTTATCTATGGCTGCTGAAGCCAAGAGAATTGGTGAAGGTAAAATCATTAATGCCAAGGCTGAAGTTGAAAGTGCTAAATTAATGAGAAAAGCAGCTGACATCTTGGCCTCTAAACCAGCTATGCAAATTAGATACTTGGATGCTTTACAAAACATGGCCAAATCCCCAGGTACGAGAGTCATTTTTATGCCATCAGCACAAGAAGTTGAAAAGATGGCAGGATCAAATATTGGTGATGTCTATACTGACAAAGGCAAGGGCAAGCTTCAAGATTTAGAAGAGGATACTGACTGGGCTGGATCCGAGCATGAAAGAGTTGCTTCCCCTCAAAGGAACATCCCTGTGGGAATAAACAATAATAGGCATATTGCTGATACTGTTGCTTTGCAAGAAGCTATGCATCATTAATTGGTGTGGTGGGATAAGTCGGATGTCTAGAGGATACCCGAACCGTAACATTTCCCTTTTGTTAATCGTTTCTTAATAAAGACCACAAAAAAAAAAAAAAAAAAGAAAACCGTCGGTGATTGATTGACTTATATGTGATTACAATTCTTTAATAGTGATGAGTGATGATAAATACTGGAATAAACCATAGTAGACTATATATGTCTTGTAGGTGACCATTGGCATAGTCTCCAATGTCGCGACTCAAATCCACGCGTCACTTGCAATGTCGCGGAAATAAAGAATAAAGAAAAAAAAAAATCTCTCCAAAATTTGTTCGTCGTTCTTTTATACCGGACAACTCACCATATCAACATTATCATTTTCATCCTCCACTTAACAACCCCATTCGTCACTACTAATCACTTTTGAGAATGAATTGGTACGATGTGAATACTACAGATAATAGAAATAATGTGAGTCCCAACAATCTTCCCAGCAGTAATAGCAACAAGTTCCCACCCACTCCGACCAAATCCCGACTAAATTTCAATCACATAAAGCATTTGTATCCCGATAAGCCACCTCAGATTACACATAGCGACAATAACAGTTACGAAAGCCTACTAGCTCCACCTAATGCAAATCGTCATCCAAGTTTGTCTGTTGATTCGATTCCTTATGAGAATGGCGCATCCGACGAGTACGAATCCAGCATCCCTTTGAGTTTAACAGCGCAAGAATTAACATTGGAAGAGTCAAAAACGTACATGAGGTGGTATAGTGATATACTAGCAAGAACTAATAGCCGAACTATTTCAATATGGGATGTGTTTAGTTTTCTCACCAACTTTAAAATTGCCGATTCAACAAAAGAGCAAATAACGCTGATTTTCCACAAGATTAGTCAAAGTATTAATATTGGAGGCTTTTTTGCATTGTTAAGGGTGATTAGTCATACTTTGAGAGGAGAAAAACCACTGAGAAAGTTGATTAAAGTCGTGGCACCTGTACCTACTCCGCCTTCGATTTTGTCAAAAAAGAGACTTAATGACGAAGAGGATAGTTCGAATGAGGACCGAAGTGATGGAGAAGGAGATAATGGGCCAGATGGAAAACTGAATAACGACACCAAACCAATGGCCCCACTTGACATTGATAGTTTCACGCAGTTTCTACTAACCGGAGAGCGACCGGGTTCCAACTCATCATCAAATTCCAACTCCAACTCCAACTCCAACTCACGCAAACGTAAATCTAAAAAGGTTAAGTTTTCTGATCAAGTCGATGTTCACGATGATTCAAACTACTTGACACCAATGGAATCCCCACAACCAGTTTCACACAATCCCTTGGATTATACATTGCCCATGGACCAATTGCTCAAACAAATGCAAAGTAGTCAGCCGCAAAACCCACAAGAACAAGAGGAGGAGAAGGAGGTTTTGAAAGATGTCGAGATTAACAATTTTCAAAATTTGAATTCGGTTGATACTGTTTCTGTTGGAGGCACGCCAGTACCACCATCCAACTTTGGCAATTCCAATGGACAAAATGACAACTTACTAAAGCCCAACATGACGGGCCCAGCCCAAATATCAAAAATGTTTTCTAGTCTTCAACCAGACTTTAACACGAATGAACCTGATTTGAAACCATTAAGACCAAACGTAACAGGTCCAGCTGATATGGCGAGACTTTTTTCACCATCAGCAGTTCAACAGATGCAACAACCACAACAATCACTATCGCCACCACCGATACCTCAACAGCAGCAGCAATCGCAACAGCAACAGCAACAGCAACAACAGCCACAGGAATTGCCAAAGATATCTCTTCTGGCTTTTACCTCACAAATGACTGGTCCAGCCACGGAAAATACATTGCAAAATACACTACAAAATGGGAAGCCACCAGTACCACGTCACAGGTCATATTCATCGCCAATTCCAAATAAACCTGCTCCACCCCCTCCTCCTCCCAGAAGAAGAAATGCCAGTGGAATGAGTGTGTCATCTCCGCAGCCACCACAACTGCAACAGTCACAACAACAATATTATTCACAACAGAACCAACAGCAACCACCAGCATTGCCTCCAAAGATCCCAAACACGTACGCTTCAGGTAATTCCAATAATGAGTCAACCGCTAATATCCTAGACGACTTGAAAGCATTACAAGATGAAGTGGATAAGATACGGAACTTGACTGGCGGGTTTTGAAAGATGCATGTTGGTATTGATAAAATATACTCTATATGTTATAGAATTTATTATATTGCAATAGCTTGGTTTTCTATAAATCTCATGTAGCTCCCCGTTTAATACTACTAATCTCCTTTTGAAAGTTGTTTATAAATTCATCGAAATCTTTCTTGACCTCATCCACGTAAGCAAACACAATGTCCATACCATCTTCACCACTAGCCACGTTCAATTGCAAATGTGCTGAAAATCCACATCCTTGACTAAACCAGCATCGAGATACTGGTAATTTGCCAACATTGCTAATTTCCATTGTATGTCTTGCATGAGTACCAATTCTTTGACTGGCAAAGTTTCCAATATTGACAAACTTGAGCAAAGCGACACGATTGAATGGGTCTCGTGATTCCAATTCCGCTGATAATTGAGTCGTGATTGCCGATGATGTCGCTTCTATATCAAATGGTGGATCGAGGGCAACTGTTGATTCAGCAACCACAACTTGATATTTGTCTGCTGGTGTATATCTACGGCCATTTAATGGAATAGTGGCATCAAATGAGTTGTTTGGGTGTAGTTTCAGAAACAGGTTGAATGTTATTGCGATTAACCATGGTGTCAATGTTGTTTTCAATGACTTAACGTGGGTCAAGATGGATTTGACTGTAGCTGGATCTATATGGATGACTTTGAAGTGATTAATTTGATCAACTACAATTGGAGTTGTTTGGAATAGTGGTAACTTTGTAGGAGACTTGAACCATGATGGGGCAACTGCCAACTTGAATAGATTCTTCACTGATTGCCAAATGGGTAATGAATACAATGTCGTTGTTGAATCAACTGGCGGTGGCACTGAAGTAATCTCAACCGCCTTCACAATGAATTCCAATGGAGCCAACAGATCTTCGATACTGTGCAATTCCTTCAACTCTTCAAGTAAATCTTTGTGGAAAAAGCATCCACTATTCCCGTCAAAGTAAATGTGTGAACAAACAATCGTCACATAAGGTCCATTGAGTACCAACTTCCACAACGGTTTGGTTTCATTTATATCGAAATGGATCTTGTTTAATTCAGCGAAAAGCTCATCATTGATATAAGTGTCCTCTGACTCCGAACTTACTGAAATCAACTCATCAAACTTGATATCAATAGGGCGAATTGAATAGTTTCTATAATCATTGTGATCGTCACCTTGAGTGGTTCTGAAATAGTTGCACCCGAGTAGTGGGTTTTTGACAATGATGTTGTGTACGGCATGAGCGAGGACTTTTGGATTGATTGTGGATGCATATTTGACTGTAACGTTGAAATTAGGATAGTACTTGTTATCAACACGACACAACTGGTACCTTTCCATGAACGAGGGTGCTCGTAAGTCTTGTGTCATGTTGAGGTATGAAAGCAGTATCGGTGGGGAAGTTGAGCTTGTAATTTGTTTGGATTTGTCTCCTAACAAATTTGTTTCAACAACTTGGGTGTATTTCTCTTTATCAACGCAAATTCGCCGATGAAATTTTCGTAAAATTGCGTTACGTAAGCAATTACATAACGTGATAAGGATCGTGCAATCACAATTTATATCCTTATATAGAAGGCTGTGTTGGGTGAGCTTGATGCGGAGGTGGTGGCAGTACTCTATTCGAGATTTGTGAACAATTGCAAAGACTGTCTTGTGTTAAACAAAATTAAGCTTAACTTACCCGGCCCTTACAATTGAAATAAAGAAAGTGGTAACGTTTTCAAGTGGGGAGTGTTTTACTAATGAAGTTGTTCGGTCAGCACAGGTTATGTCGAACCAAGAGTGGTTCGAATATAGATTGAACTAGGCTAATATGCACTAGCTAGCGGTGTTTGGTCGAGAGCCCAGATTTTGTAACGAAACAAGAGTAACTGCTTGCCGACACTTCTTCATGTTTATTCATTTAATTGGCTATGTAATGACTTAAATCTGTAAACTCTTGAAGCACCAGAACAAAGCCACTAGGCGGTTTCGTGATCTTTTTCTCCTTTTGTCTCTACCCGTGGGTGTATAAGCTCTCTACAAATGAAGCATAAAGAAAATAATCATAGATTGCAATCACCACAAACTTGACCTTACTTGGCCTGCGCAAAGCGTAGAAGTTCGGAATTATGACAAACACAATTGATAAGAACACCAAAGCTATCCATGTGATTATGTTTGTGATAGTTATCATTTTGGCTGGTCTATGAAATGGTTGCACCATGAAGTTAGTAAATATTGAAATTAGCTGTGCGAGACAGAACTGTTTTGAAAAGTTGATTCGCTGGCATAAAAGAATAGCTTTCAGAGAAATCGTCTACTCTATTTATAGTTGACTAATTCAAACCCTACTTTAGCTCAGACCGCTGATCTTTAAATTGTTAAAAAATGTGCACGCCTAGTTAGCAATTTAGACTTTTTTGGCACAAGCGGGATTGAAAAGGAGGTCTAATTTTGTTACTGCCTTTCCTGACATTACGACTTCATCAATTAATTCTTAGGAGTGACTCAATTCACACGCAGAACTGGCCGTGGTTCTTGGTAGGTTCATGCTAGATTTTGTGAAAGTTAAATCAATACCGAGATCCCACAAATGCTCAGAGTCGTAAGCATGTGAGAGAAGCATATGGATTTACTTGGTATGGCAT
>OGTJ01000009.1_pt1 | contig 229987 bp, 117 predicted proteins | sample 1574611 | NCBI WGS metagenome assembly OGTJ01 (sample SAMN03295858, study PRJEB24534) | human gut metagenome | isolation source: fecal sample 1 from infant 9 | host: Homo sapiens | place: USA: Pittsburgh, PA | collected 2014-07
TTTTTTTTTTTTTTTTCTTTTTTACCCTCGGTTAAACAGTTTAATACTTACTGTCCCATATGACATGTGCAACAAGAGAACATCAGTATCATCTTACACCTTATGTGCTTCTTCCAGGCATATTAAACTAGAATATGTATTTATGTTAACTTCATAAAACTATAGTACAAAAGAAACAGAGTAAATGTCTCTATTTTTGATTTGGATATGGCAAGTCAGGTATACCATCAGACGACCTTATACTGGTGACATTTTGACCGTGATGCGTCATTTGACTTTTCAACTGTTCAAGTGAGATTCCCTCCTTTCTAGCAAACACTTCTCTAGCATGTTCATCAGCAGAACCCACAGTTTCTAAAATCAACTCATTGATCTCTTCAACATCATCATGAACTTGTGGCAAGATCAAATTCAAAATGACTCCAATGAATCCAGTAATGGCGAATCCGGTTTCCATCACCAACACAATAGCATCAAAGAATCCAGTCAATGATTGGTTATCGCCGGAATAAGTAAAAACATGACTGAACCAGTCAGACACCAATGTAGAGCCTAAACCAGGGACCAACGCTGCGGTCAAAATAAATCTATCCCTTCTAGTAAATTCTGTTCCAGAAATAATCTTGACACCAGACACAGCAACTGAACAAAACAAAAATGAAGTCATACCACCAAATACTGGCTTGGGGATGGATATGATGGCGCCAGCAAACTTGCTAAAGATTCCCATAACCAACAAAAAGAAAACACACCAATATCCGACAGCTCTATTGGCACATTTAGTAATAGCAATAACCCCATTGTTTTGAGCAAAAACTGACATGGGGGTAACAGTCATTAGACCTGCTAATATACCATTGCAACCATCTGCCAATAAACCACCTTGAATTCTTGACTCGTAAAGTTCACCTTCAACTTCTAAACGCGATACATCTGAAGTTGCAGTTATATCACCAATAGCTTCCATCATTAAAACCAAATATACCGCTAAAAAGGGTAAAACAATTGGACCATAAACCTTCAACTTGAATGTCTTGACCCAAATAAAACTAGCAGCTTTGGCGGCATCAATTTGACTAGAGTCAAAATAACCACAAGCGGCAGCAACGATACATCCAATAAGTAATCCTAGTATAACTGCACAACTCTTCATGATTGGTGAACCGAATTTTTCTGCGATTATAATGGAAACGTAAACAAGGAATCCCAACCCAACGAAATTAGCTGACCCCCATGGTTTGGAAAACTTGCCCATTGTACAAGTATCTTCAACACATCCTGAGCCACCAACCCAATCTTCTATACCAGTCTCAACCAAGTGAATACCAATCAACATAACAACCGGTCCCGTAACCAATGGAGGAAAAACCTTTTGAAGAATCTTGGCTGGTAAGAATGACAATAATATTTCCAACAAGGCACATACAATCCCTGTGGCTAAAATCATACCGTAGCCATCGGGACAAGGTAACTTTGTACCATCAGCTGATGTGGGACAAGTACCGTTAGCATACATCATAGGAAACGCACTTGAAGTGACTGTAATTGTAGCAAACGATGGACCAACAACCGACAATAGCCCAGTACCTAAATGATATGGAGTACCATAAATGTGGAAACGGGTGATTTGAATAATTGACAAAAGACCAGAAACAATCAAACACGTACTAACCAAGTACTCTTGCGTTTCAATAGGTAAATTTGCTGAAACACTAATCAAAACAGGAGGCACAACTAGACCCGCCATCATTGCCAATGCATGTTGTAATCCCAATATGGCTCCTAAAAGTAGCGGCATATCTGAATTTAATCCAAAAAACGGCTGGACTTTGGCTTCTTTGGAAACAAATGGTATTTCTGGGGTGAACAAGTATTTGTAATCGTAATCACCAATTATACCATCCTTAGTGGTCCATTTACGGAAAATCCGTTTAAGGGTCCTTGTGAAATCAATCATATCCTGTCGGCAATGGGTTTTTTCTCTGAAACGTTATGCGATATTGGTTGACTTAAAGTTTTGTCTTGATGTATTTATTAAAAATAAAAAAGGGATCAAGGAATAAATTTTATAGTTGCGAAATATTTGAGGTAAAACTTTAGTCCCTTGATGAGGAGAAACTTTAAATCCAAATAACTAAAATATAACTTTAATACCGATCCGGAAGGTTGAGGAGAAGTAGGATGAGCAAGGAAAGATGTTCTTGTATTTATGTACCTTTTGTTTGATGGTGTATTTCAATTCGAACAATGAAGTCCTTTATATAGTTTGATGTGATGTTCCTTATCTCTTTGCGATGGATCTAACCGAAATGAACAAAAAGTACCCAGTGATCTTTGATAAAAAAAAAAAGAAAAAATTGTGAATAACAAATTAGGCGTTGGCGTTGATTAATTAATTTGAAAAAGATAACGCAGATAGCCAATCTCGAAGAAAAAAAGGAAGAAATGTTCAAACATATTAATAATATATTTTTCTCAGCCTACAATGGATGGGCCTATCTAGCACATATCAAAGACACTATTGTTTCAATATGATTCTATAGAAAGAGGTTTTGTACCAACTTCAATTTTGACTGGGCGGAAAATATCTTATCAGAAGAAGACAAACAATAGCAAAAATTGAATTCAAAACACAAATCGACGAAAAACAAACAGCGGTGTAACTAGGAGAACGGGCAAATGGGTTATGAGCAAATGAAGGACAGACTGTAATTACAATGACGCATTTGCAATTATAGAGTTGATGGCCAGGGTGAGGCAAAAAGAAAATTGAGGGGGTTGTTTTCTTTCTAAATGGAGTATCTTTTCGGCGTTAAATGTGGGTATCTGATTCATGGAGGGGTGAGAAGAGATCACACAAGACGAGCCCTTTTGAAACAAGGAGCAAAATTATTGCGAGAGAAGGAAATAGTCATTTACTGTAGTGACTAGAAGTATATAGTCGCTGTGCAGAAGAAACACCACCTTTTTTAGATGACAATAAAAAAGCGCTCCAAATACTAGGTGTAAGCCAAACGTATCATTTCCTTCGTCGTAATCAATAGTGAGGATCAAGTTCAAAGCCTTGGTTCAACGTGATTATGAAAACATTTGAGCAGACATTCGCAAATGTTATTGTCCCGTTTGAAGATTCAGCCTCTGCTCTTTACATGCTTTACATGCTTAGAGCCACTCTGATTGGAGAAAAATCAATCTTTATCAAAACATTTGCAGAAGACCATGCAAAAGGCTCTGTTACACAAAGATGCTGCAAAATTCTAAAGCAGCTTCAAACGCCATACAATTTAGTCATTTACGGCGATATCCGAAACTGCTACCAACTATACTACCAATAATGACACAAAACACTATTCACATATATGCAAGATTACGTTATTCAATGTCGACTGCGGGCCGCCAGTTCTTTGCAATACCGCCCCCACCAATTCAGGAAATAATGTATAAGGAGTCCCCTTTTTTATGATATCAAACTCGGTCCTGGTTTAAGTCCGTTGTAGCTGTTGTCAAAAGCGGAAACTATTGGGCGAAGATGCAAAAGGGGGAGAAAAAGCGAACAGAAATGATACTAAAGTTCGTTTATATTTAGCTCATGCTTGTGATTTAGATGATACTTTCGTCATTGAGCAATTGCATTCCTACATTGGATGATAGCCCCCTCTTGAAAGCGAAAGAGGGGGGACTTCAGAAAAGTAGGTGCAATCTGCAAATTTTTTGATAATCCACGAGACGAACCTCTTAGCATATGATTCTTAGAAGTTGATCATTTTTGTTACGATCATAAGCTGTGGATGGCCCTTGGAGCCCAACCTAGTGCTCGCCACACATGCTCCCCCTCTGTATGGTTGCATACAACCAACAACGATACGAGGGGAGAAGCACTTGTTGCCTTGCTTTGATTAACGGAGATGTCCGATTTTTACACTCTCAATTCAACAAAAATATAATTCTATTAAATCCCTAATATATTCGTCACCCTATACAATTCAATTTGGTTCAGCATTGGTCTTTTCTGACAACTTAGCTTGAGCAACCAAATTAGCAGGAGCATCCATTCTAGCCAACATTACTTCAACCATTCTAATCTTGTCTGGTTTAGCAAATGCCTTGTCTTGGAATAAATCATTCAATTCACCAACGGTACTGACCTTCTTGGTTTCGTAGTCTTTGGCATTAAACAATGGCAAAAGTTGCAAATTGTTCCAAGGTTGAATATCATTATAAGTGGCATTCTCACCATGAATCAATCTCTCAATGGTGTAACCGTCATTGTTCAACACAAACAAATAAGTGTTGTTACAGTTCCATCTACACATGGTGGAGATTTCTTGAACCGTCAATTGCAACGAACCATCACCAACAAATAAAATGACTCTTCTATTTGGATCAATTTCTTGTCCAGCCATTGCCGCACCACAAGTAGCACCAACTGTGTAACCAATAGAACCCCAAAGCACTTGAGAAATTCCTATAGTGTTGTTTGGGAAACGTGATTGTACAATACCAAAAGCTGAAGTACCAGTTTCAGTAACAATAATATCACCTTCTCTGAACCAAGAACTTACCTTGGTCCACAAGTATTCTTGAGTTAATGGAGTGTTTGGCGGAGCTGGGGAGTTGATCAATTTCTGTTGTGGTACTGGTGATGGAGTATATGATGGGTTGACGGAAGACGTAACAGTTTCCAATAATTTTTGTAAAGCTTCCTTCATTTGAACGCCCGGGAAAGTAGCTTGTCTAATCTTTGTGTAATCAGAATGGAATTCAACAACGTTTTTGGTCTTGTAAGCGTAGGAAAATGAACCAGTATTGAAATCTGATAGCAAGGCACCAATTGATAAAATCAAATCAGCACTTTCAACTGCCTCCTTGACATCTGGACGAGATAACGAACCAACGTAAACACCACCAAATCTAGGATGTGATTCATTGATACCTGACTTACCCATAGGGGTGGTGAAAACTGGGAATTGAGTAGCATCCACCAATTGGGCAACTTCCGGTTTACAAGAATGCCTTGAAGCACAAGCATCAACAAGAATTACTGGGTTCTTAGCTTCCTTTATAAGTCTCTCAACAGTTTCAATAACTTCTTCTTGAGCATCTTGGTCATTTGGTTTCAACGACAAGTCAATAGGAGTTTCCAATAATGAACTTGGAACCATTAAGTCAACCAAATTGGATGGCAATCCAACATAAACTGGTCGTTGATAAACATACGCATCCCTAATACATCTATCAATTTCATTTGGAGCGCTGTTGATATCAGAAATAAATGCACTCGAATGACTAATGTTTTTAAACATTCTGTGGAAAACTGTGAAATCACCATTTCCCAAAGTATGATGCAACAATAATTGCTTGGCTTGAGCATTAACTGATGGAACACCAACGACATTCAAAATAGCACAGTGTTCAGCAAATGAACCAGCAATAGCATTGGTCAAGGATAATTCACCAACACCAAAAGTCGATACAATAGCTCCCATTCCTTTAACTCTGGAATACCCATCAGCGGCATAACCTGCATTCAATTCATTGGCATTACCAGCCCATCTCATTCCATCGATCTCATAGATCTTGTCCAAGAGTGATAAATTGAAATCACCGGGCACGCCAAAAATGGTATCAACTTTCAACTGATGCAATCTTTCGAAAAGATATCTTCCTAAAGTGATTTCCGACATTATAGTTGTGGTTGTTCTAGTAGTTATAGTATTGATTGTGTTGTTTGTAATTGATGTATTATACAGCAAACGCAGGTCAAGGGGGTATGTTGCACCCCCTATATTTATACTCTGATGAATCGATTCATTTTGCAGCCAAGGGCCGGCAGTTATCCGAAAGGCTGATGATTATTTCTATCTTTCGTTTATTCGCATGGCTGTCGTACGAAAAAAGTGCAGTATATGACCTGATTTCCGGGATACATTTTTACCTTTTTGTGTAAGTTCTAAAATGATTGGCTGGAAGTTAAAAACCGAGACTACTTAAGCGCATACGCATAGAAACGTATGCACTTAGATGGGTGGCAATCTAAGCGCATACCCTTACTCAAGAACAACAATTAGACAAATGTACACTACCGATCTCGGAAAAACTCGCTTTCGTAGGACAACTTTAGCGGATATAACATTGTAGTTGCATAAGCCATTCCGGAATTTCGTAGATGAATCCCGAATGGTCTATGACCATTATGTGGATTAGCCAACGGACCGTTTTGACTGTAATCTGTCATTCTGTAGTGTGGGTAAAGTTTTTCTACTGCCTTGGTTAAAAATAATAGAATGTGGTCGTGTCAAAGTGCACAATTTACAAACTGTAAACAAAAAACACTCATTTAATCCATCATCATCAACAAACAAAAAAAAAAACGTGATAAACGTATGACTTCGTAAGAGTGGAAAAACACGCAACTACCACTTATCATCACCAATATACAACTTGAGTATTGGAAAACAGTAATCACCGCATTTGGTAGGAGTATGTATACTGTTTCGAACGGGCTAGGCTTTTATTCGGGCCACACTGGGTGTGATTTGTTTAGCGGGGCATTTTATTCTTTTCAACACCTGACTCCCACGTGAGTGTCTTTAACAACGTATTTTTGCACCCACTCATAGATGAGATCACATGATTACTAACAATATAATAGAATAGAAAGAAACGTACCAATGTCTAAAAGATCATTGTCCCCAGAACACGAGGAGGGGAAGAAGCAAGCAAAGTACGGCGATGACATGGCTATAGACTCTGAATTGATGGCTCATCACAAGGAAAAATCAGACGTCAAGGCAGAAGCTGGTGCTGAAAAGGAATTAGACAACAAGTCGGCTGAACCCCAAGATGGGAACGAAAAAGGCCATGGCGCAGCAATTGGAGCTGTAGCTACTGTTGCCGCCGCCCTCAATGATCAACTGAAGGACCAAGACCAAAATGAAAATGTGCAACAACAACAACAACAGCAGCAACAACAGCAGCAACAACAACAGCAGCAACAACAGCAACAGCAACAACAGCAACAGCAGCAGCAACAACAACAAGCTTATCACCAAAACTTACTTAAGCAAAAACTTGAGCAGCAACACGAGCAACAAAATCAGCATCAATCACCAGAGGGTAACCACTTGTCAGCTCATGGTTCACCCTTAGACCCTCACCAAGGTAGTCCTGGTAGTGATTACGCACAGAGTCCCAGTGCAAATAAACCACAGCACGGCACCGATGAATGGCATAGGCAAAGAAAGGACAACCATAAAGAGGTAGAGAGACGCAGAAGAGAGGCCATCAATGTTGGTATCAAGGAATTGGCGGAATTGATCCCCACTAGAGATACTAACAAGACTCAAATTTTGCAAAGAGCAGTGGAATATATCAAGAGATTGAAGGAAAATGAAAATAACAATATTGAAAAGTGGACATTGGAAAAGTTGTTGACTGAACAAGCAGTGTCTGAGTTGAGTGCATCTAATGAGAAATTGAAACAAGAGTTGGAAAGAGCTTACAGAGAAATTGAACGTTTGAAAGAACAGCTTAAATGAGTTAGTAGAGGATTTTGTAAATGTATAATTATAATATGGAAATTGCTTTATTACAGAGGTGTATTCGTGGAAGTCTAGTCCTTAGCTACAACCAATGGTGGCTATGGCTATTTGGAATAGACATTTACCTGTTCAACATGCCTCTTCCCGGGACACGCATTCATCCTTCATAGTTTATACTGGTATACAGCACACTCCCTCTTTTGTATTTCTAAACTACAGCATCGATATGCTTATTCTGTTGGTGTACCCCTGGGTTGTAAGACCAAATTTCTTTTTTCCCTTTTCGCGTCAGCTTCTCATAATGAAATTTGAAAATTTGTTTTTGAAACAATCACCACCCACAGGAAACAACTACAACTCCGTAACCACTACAACATCCCCTTTTTTTCTACTGTATCATGGGTATTCCATTTCCGGATATAGATCCTTATGAGGTTTTAGGAGTTGACAAAGATGCGTCTCCGATTCTAATAAAAAAGACATACAAAAGACTATGTTTAAAGCATCATCCTGATAAGATCAAACAAATGAAACAAAATGACCGATCTGGAGCAGCTTCGGAGGAAGAGCTATTCACAAAGATACAATTTTCATACAGCATTTTGAGCGACCCCGTAAGAAGGAATCGATTTGACACGTTGGGCTCGTTGTCTGAACTTAATGACGATTACGATGACGAAGGGTTTGATTGGAAGGAATATTTCCAGTCAATGAATGAGAGAATCACAGTTGAAATGATCGAAGAGGATAGGGTCAAGTACCAAAAATCAAAAGAAGAAAGGGAAGATATCGTTTCCAGTTTCATCTATTATGAAGGCGATTTTTTGAAGTTGTTTGAGGTAATTCCCCATTTAGACTTCACTGAATCAGAAGAGGAACGAGTGTACAAAATTATTGAGCAAGAACTTCCTCGTTTGAAAGTGGACAAGTCTGTGACTAAATCATGGGAAAAATACACAAAGAGTCGGAAAACTAAGGTGAAAAATATGTTGAAGAAATTGGCCAAAGAAGCCAAAGAGGCTGAAGAATTACAGAAACAGTTGAAAAAGAAGAATGAGACATCACAAGATTTGGCAAGTTTGATCAAAGGTCGTCAAAATAACCGATTGGACAGTTTAATTTCGAATCTAGAGGCCAAGTATGGTAAGAAAAAGGGCACGAAAAGAAGCTCCAAGGATATTGATGATGATGAGTTTGAGCGGATTCAAGCACAAATGTTTAAGAAAAGTAAGTAAGAGAGTAATGGGTTTACATAATTTTGCATACAACGAATTCACAAAAACGATATTGGTGAAGATTGTAGGCTGATCGTAGTAAGAAAGCAGAGTTGGCTTTAGTAGTCAATAATTACCGACACTGCAGCCTCTCTACATCCTCTCCTCGTGAAGTAGTGCCCTGGAGTATATGTACATCCGTGATGAAACATGTAGAAGATCCATATCTTTGTGTTTGTGACATCCCTCTTCTGATTTGTAAACAGAGAAAAAAATAAAAAAGGGAACGGCAGGACCCACTCTCTTCCTTCTTCTGCCCTGAGCTGCACATCAACTTTGCTTGAATAATGTCGGGACCTTCAGACGAATCCGACTACCTTTCCGAAGGGTCGAGCTATAATGAAGACTTTAGCTCTGGAAAGGCTCAGAAGTCAAAGCAAAAGAAACAGCCACTAGCAGACACGTCTTTAAACTCATTTAGCAACGCGTCAACCACTTCAACGGGGAAACCTTCAAACGCTTCTGAGACATATCAAAAGCTATCTCAATTGGAACATATCTTGAAGAGACCAGATACTTATATCGGTTCAGTTGAGAAAACTAAAATGGAAATGTGGTGTTTTGATGCTGAGTCTGAATCTATGAAATTTCAAGAAGTCACAATTGTCCCTGGTCTTTACAAAATCTTTGACGAGATTTTGGTGAATGCCGCTGATAACAAGATAAGAGACCCTTCCATGAAGAATATCAAGGTGAGGATTGATCCTGAAAATAACGTTATTCAAGTGTTCAACGATGGTAAAGGTATTCCTGTAGAAATGCATACAAAGGAGAAAATGTACATTCCTGAGTTGATCTTTGGTAACTTGTTGACTTCTTCCAATTATGATGATGATCAAAAAAAGGTTACTGGTGGTAGAAATGGGTTTGGTGCTAAGTTATGTAACATTTTCTCCACTCAATTTGAGGTTGAAACGGCTGACTTGAATACCGGCAAGTTGTACAAACAAACGTGGACGGACAACATGACAAAAGTCGGCAAACCCAAGATTAATGCATTAAAAACAAAGAAAGAATACACCAAGATCACTTTCAAACCGGACTTGAGTAAGTTTGATATGGACAGTTTAGACGAGGATTTGTTATCTGTTTTGCGAAGAAGGGTGTATGATCTTTGTGGTACGGTAAAGAATTGTAACATCTATCTCAATGACAAGCGATTGCCCGTCACTAGCTTCAAGAGCTATGTTGAAATGTATGTTAAAGCAATCAAGGAGAGGTCGCCAGAGCCAGAAGGAGAAGGTGCTCCCAAGAATTACACCACAATTGTACATGAAGTGTTCAACGAAAGATGGGAAGTGGCGTTTGCTGTCAGTGATGGTTCATTCAACCAAGTGAGTTTTGTTAACTCCATCGCCACAACTGCAGGTGGTACCCACGTCAAATATGTGTCCGATCAAATCATAACCAAATTGGTGGAAACATTGTCCAAGAAGGAAAAGGGAAAGAAAAAATTGATGATCAAGCCGAATGAGGTGAGGGACAACATGTTTATTTTTATTAACTGTCTTATTGAAAATCCTGCTTTTACATCGCAAACCAAGGAACAACTCACAACTAAAGTATCTCAATTTGGAGGTAAAGAAAAGTTTGTGGCTTCCGACAACTTGATCAGCCGTGTGTTAAAGACCGGGATAGCTGACAAGATTCGTGATATAGCCAATGCCAACGAAGACAAGGCATTACAAAAAGTAGATGGAAGCAGGAAACTGCGTATCAAGGGTCAGGTCAATTTAGTGGATGCAAACAAGGCTGGTACGAGAGATGGATTAAAGTGCACTTTGATCCTTACCGAAGGGTTGTCGGCTTTAAACTTGGCGGTTGCTGGGCTAACTGTTATCGGAAGAGATTACTATGGCTGCTTTCCGTTGAGAGGAAAATTGTTGAACGTTCGTGAAGCTTCCGCTGATCAAATTGCAAAGAACGCTGAAATTAATTCATTGAAACAAATTATTGGTCTTCAGCATAAAAAGACTTACAATGCGGAGAACATCAAGTCGTTGAGGTATGGGCATATTATGATTATGACAGATCAAGATCAAGATGGATCACATATTAAAGGTTTGATTATCAATTTTTTGGAAACTTCGTTTCCTGGGTTGCTTGATATTCCTGGGTTTTTGCTTGAATTCATTACACCTATTGTCAAAGTCACTGTGAAAGGTCGTGGGGCCAAAAAGATAATTCCATTTTACAGCATGCCAGAATTTGAAACATGGAGAGATGGTGAAGGTCAAACTTGTCGTTGGACTCAAAAGTACTACAAGGGTTTGGGTACTTCAACTCCCATGGAAGCTCGAGAATATTTTACAGCCTTGGATAGACACTTGAAAAGATTCCATGCATTGCAAGGTGAGGATAGTAGCTGTATTGACCTAGCATTCTCCAAAAAGAAGGCTGATGAAAGAAAGGAATGGTTGCAAAATTTTGTTCCTGGTAATCAACTAGATCCCGCGTTGAATGAAATACCCATAAGTGAATTTATAAACAAGGAATTGATTTTATTTTCGATGTCGGATAACATTAGATCTATCCCTTCTGTGCTTGATGGGCTAAAGCCAGGTCAAAGAAAAGTCTTGTTTGGTTGTTTCAAGAGAAATTTGAAAAGTGAAATCAAAGTGGCACAATTGGCAGCGTATGTAAGTGAAAATACTGGCTACCATCATGGTGAAGTCTCCTTGGTGCAAACAATCATTGGTCTTGCACAAAACTTTGTTGGGTCAAACAACATCAACATTTTGAAACCAAATGGTGCTTTCGGTTCGAGAGCAACTGGTGGTAAAGATGCCGCTGCTGCGAGATATATCTTTACTGAGTTGAATGATATAACAAAGGCTATTTTCAACCCATTAGACAATCCGATTTATACCTATGTTCAAGATGATGAGCAAACTGTTGAGCCGCAGTGGTATTTGCCAGTTTTGCCAATGATTTTGGTTAATGGAGCTGAAGGTATTGGAACTGGGTGGTCAACCAACATACCCTCCTATGACCCGAAGGAAATTGTTGCTAATTTGAGGAGGCTCATGAACAATGAACCTTTGGAGGAGATGACGCCATGGTACAAGGGATGGGATGGTGTTATTGAGCCCATGGGACAACAAAAGTACAAAATCAGTGGTAAGATAGAGCAAATTGATGACAACATAGTGGAGATTACTGAAATTCCAGTAAAGACCTGGACCAATACTGTGAAAGAGTTTTTGTTGGCAGGATTCGGTAATGAAAAAACTCCTGCATGGATAAAGGATATGGAGGAGCACCATACAACGAACATCAGGTTTGTTGTCAAATTGAGTGATGCGGAAATGGAAAAAGCATTGAAAGTTGGTTTATTGGAGAAATTCAAATTGATTTCATCAATAAGTTTGGGAAATATGGTTGCGTTTGATCCATACGGAAGAATCAAGAAATATAATGACGTATTTGAGATTTTGAAAGATTTCTATTATGTCCGTTTGGAGTATTACGAAAAGAGAAAGAATCACATGCTCGAGATGTTGCAACGTAAATTGTTGATGATTTCGGAACAAGCCAGGTTTGTGAAGATGATTATTGAAAAAGAATTGTCAGTCGCCAATAAGAAGAAGAAGGATTTGATCGAGTTGCTTGAAAAACATGATTTCACAAAATTTACGAAAGATGGTACGCCTGTGGAATCAAAGGGGTCAGATGTGTTTATTGATGATAATGACTCCGAAGAGGAAATTGAAAATGAAGGTGATGTTTCCGCATTGAACTTGAAAAAGACCGAGGATCGTGTTGAAGGTGAACATAAACCAGACACTATATTTTCATCTTACGATTATTTGTTGGGTATGACGATTTGGTCTTTGACTCATGAACGTTATGTCAAACTTTTGAATGAGAAGTCTAGTTTGCAAAAGGAATTGGAGATATTAATTGGTAAATCTGCTATTGATTTATGGAACCAAGACTTGGATGTATTCATGAAGGAGTATGAATTGTTTTTGGCCAAAGATGCAGAGGAAAGAGAACATTTGTCAAGTAGTGGGAACAAGAAGAAAACCACAAGAAAAAGAAAAGCAGCCAAACCTGAGGCAGAATCAGTAAAGAAGGTTAAAGTTGAAGGAGAGGCACAAGCTCCACCAAAAGTCGTTTCCAAACCTCGCACCACCACGCACCAGGCTAAACCAAAGTCTGCAAGTATAGAAGCAGCATCCGCGCCATCAACTTCATCAACTCCTGCACCGAAAGAAGTTACAGTCAAGAAAGAGCCAAATGACATACTTACCTTTTTTTCACCTACAAGCAAATCCAAAACAAAGCTGAATGATAAATCTACGAAATCGACAAAACCATCACAACCTCTAACCAGTTCGATTTTTGATTCAGATGACGATATATTCGAAGTGAGTAGCAAATCTTCTGAGAAATCGAAACCCAAGTCGAAAAACACCGTATTGGATGAATTAGATGATTTGGAAATTTTGGGTGACAAACCGCAGGTATTGGAAAGTAGAACACGTTCAAGCAGGCCAGCAAGGGCGAAAGTGACAAGTATGTTTAGTGATGACGAGAGTGATGATGCTATAGCTGATGATCCAAGTGAAGTGGTTGAAATTGACGAGGATGATGACGACTACAATGATGAATAGGTGGTTTAGAGAGCAAAGTTTGAGTATATATAAAGCGTAGATAATTTTATTGATACTAGTGAAGCTATTGTAGGGTGATCTCTTTGTTGTTCGATTGCAAGTGTAGCTAGTTACTTAATAGTGGGAAGACTCCCATTCAAGAAATTAGTATTCATGAATTTGTCAAGCTCTAACTCCAACGATTGTCATACCATATCTGAACCCGTTCTTTTCTACCATAGTGGAAGCTCGTTTCTAAAACCTCGGTCCCCTTTTTTGGGAAAAAACAAGCTCATGAACATGACTCTAGTGTGACTCAAGGCCGATATTTCAAGGTTTTTTAGTTGCAAAATTGCAATGAATTGTTTTCATGTGATTCAGGCTCGTATCTAATATCTGCAAATTTGGCAGCTCACAAATTTTGCGTGGTACGTTACAAGGCTTATTCCCTTCCAAATTGGCATACCGAAGGGATTCGGGAGTGAATGCAGGGAGTGATTATTTCGAGAGCGATAAGTACTACCCACTTCTTCTGATCACTCTTTGAGGAAATACACCAATTCACTTACGTATTACAGCTAACTGCATTCAACTACGGCCAATGGCCTCATATACCGAACTGCTGCTCTTGGAAAACGAGATTAGTGGATGTGACTACAAGCTACTACCCACCTTTCCTTATGCGGAATTTTTCACCACAATTTTGTATGAGAATTTTTGCAAATAATAACACCTACATCATTGGGAGTCCTTTCGTTGTGCTCGTGATCCAATTGCATTAAAAGTCAGAGACCATTGCCAAAGCTAATGCAGGTCTTTTCCTATCCGACAATCACGAAATTACACTTGTTTGGTTGTGAAAAGTTGCAATTTGGCAACTACGACTAAACAAACAATGTGGGGGACAGGGACTCTCTAAGGGGTAATTTCCAAAAACGGCTGATTAATAAACACAGATACCAAATACCAAAAACTCTATACCCCTAAAGTTACACGCGTCTTGTGTGTTTTCTTCATGGACAATAGTACTGTATATTATAAGGCATCAGAAATGGTACCTTAAAAAATTGATGCCTTTTGTACTACAAAACTCAAGAACGTGTAAAATTCTTTCACTACATTATCAACAAAATATGAATGAAAGACCCAACATTCTCATCTAAAACATTAGCGAAGTATAAACCATATATCATAAACAACAACGGCATAACTTTGTTTGGCTTGTGTTTGTTCTCGTGTAAACTGTGGCTGTAGACTGTATTGTCTGTAAGAATACAAGAATGAAAGGGGTGGGTAATCGTCGTGAACAGCCCATTCAGACTCTGCTTCTTACACTAAACCATCAAACACAAGCACAATAAAGAGAGAAATAAACAAAAGCCAAACCCATAAGAAACTTTTTTAAAACATTACATAGCTAACAACAAGGCTGTTACTAACGCTTAATAAAGTTGTGCCTTGTTAGAAATGGCCTGTAGCTTTTAGCATTCAGCTGATACAAATTCAAGTAAACTCAATATAGATATCTGAAACATGAGACGACAAAAAAGAATAAAAAGAGGCTAACTTTTTTTTATTATTTACATAAGTTTAAAATCACAGGATACATTAGATATAAGAAAAACTTAATACAAAGCCAGAAGCATCATTACACTAGTACTCGACTAGAGAACTCTTTCTTTTTGGTTACATGGATGCACTTGGCCACATATAACCATTCATCTTTTGTACCTTATTTTCACTATACATGAGTAAAGATAGTGGTGTTTTTTTTTTCACTTATGTATTAAGCGCCAAAAATTAAAACGTGTTGTATGGGAGAGATCAATAGAAAATTATTGCACAAAAGATGCATAACCTCTTGTATATTTTTTTTTCTTTCAATCATTCTTCTTTCTGTCTCTCCTTCAAATATTTCAACTTTGAAAACAACTTTCAAGTATCGTATATATTGTGGTCCATACCATTACTTACTTCCTAACACTTGAATAGTTTAGATCAGGCGCTTCACAACCAAAGGTTAGTTATTCAGCTGCTAAAAGTGTTCAAAGGAAACTGACCCATCATCGTACCACTAGTTCTACAATGAGCGTTGATCATCATCCCCAACAGCATCACCAAGCCCAGATCCAACAACTGCAAATACAGCAACAACAAATGCAGCAAATGCAGCAAATGCAACAACAACAGCAGCAGCAGCAATCAGATACCCCACAAAGACAAGTTTCGTTCAACGTTTCTGATCACTATCAAATTTTAGAAATTGTTGGTGAAGGTGCTTATGGTATCGTATGTTCAGCCATTCATAAACCGTCTCAGCAAAAAGTAGCCATCAAGAAAATCGAACCATTTGAAAGATCAATGTTGTGCTTACGAACATTACGAGAGCTCAAGCTTTTGAAACATTTCAATCACGAAAATATTATATCGATACTTGCCATTCAACGACCATACGACTATGCCCATTTCAATGAGATTTACTTAATTCAAGAATTAATGGAAACTGATTTACATCGAGTAATACGTACACAAACTTTGACTGACGATCATATACAATATTTCACTTATCAAACATTACGAGCTTTGAAAGCTATGCATTCTGCCAATGTGTTGCATCGAGATTTAAAACCACTGAATTTGTTACTCAATTCCAACTGTGATTTGAAAATTTGTGATTTTGGTCTTGCTAGAAGTATTGCTTCACTGGAGGATAATTTTGGGTTTATGACAGAGTATGTTGCCACTCGATGGTACAGAGCACCAGAAATTATGTTGACTTTCCAAGAATACACCACTGCCATTGATGTGTGGTCAGTAGGGTGCATATTGGCGGAGATGTTGAGTGGAAGACCATTGTTTCCAGGTAGAGACTATCATAATCAATTGTGGTTGATTATGGAGGTGTTGGGTACACCAAACATGGAAGACTATTACAATATCAAATCAAAACGTGCAAGAGAATACATCAGATCATTGCCATTTTGTAAAAAGATCCCGTTTGCGGAATTGTTTAAAAATGTCAATAACGCACCAATAAATCCACTAGCGTTGGACTTGTTGGAGAAATTACTCATATTTAACCCTGCTAAACGTATCACTATGGAAGATGCATTGAAGCATCCATATTTGCAATTGTATCATGACCCTAATGATGAGCCTGTTAGTGAAAAGATTCCTGAAGATTTCTTTGATTTTGATAAAAGAAAGGATGAATTGACCATAGAGGAGTTGAAGAGGATGTTGTATGATGAAATCATGAAACCTTTGTAGTATATAGAGAGAATACCAATATGAATCGGTAGATGCAATATGCGTCTCCTCTTACACTTTCAACGCGTCAGTAACCAAATCAAATACATTCAAACAAGAAAAAACACTATGAAACGAACTAAACAAATGGAAACATCAACAAATGGACTATAAAGCTCTTTCAAGCTCTGCTAAGCTCTACCAAGCTCTACCAAGCTCTACCAAGCTCTACCAAGCTCTACCAAGCTCTACCAAGCTCTACCAAGCTCTACCAAGCTCTACCAAGCTACTTCTTTCTTCCAAACAATCCTCTCTTCTTCTTCTTTTTACCACCATCATTCTGCAAAGAGCTGGCACTATAGTTCTGAGCTTGATAAACTGGTTGATCATCAAAATTGATTACTGGTCTGCCACTTCCACCCATTTGTGGGCCACCATCATCTTGTGCACCTTGTCCATTCAAATTATAATATGGGAAATCTTCATGGAATCCCCACCCTAAACGACCACTTTCTAATTGATCTCTGTAGCTAACATCACCGGTGATGGCATATTCGAATCCACGTATAGTATCTAATGGTCTTTCATTTCTATTTCTCGTTGGGTTCGACATATCAGTTTGTCTAATTGGTTGACCAAATATATCTTTTAAATCAGCTGATTCGTTGGATAAGTAAGATGGTCTTCTGGTATCTCTTTGGGCTGCTTGCTCAAAAGGCTGTGCTTCGTTGACAGCGGTCAAGATAGGATCATGCACGTTGGCTGTGTGTACTTTATAATGTTCTTCATCCTTGTGGGTGATTTTGACATCTATGTTCCCTTCTTGTGGGGTTTTGTTGGATGATTTAGATCTGAAGATAGCCATGGTGCTTGATAATAACGAGTGGTGGGTATCAAAGGAAAAACGATATCGTGGTTAGCAAATGATTCTGCTTTCTATGGGGAAGTATTTTTCTGGAACCAGATTTTTGTTGTTGATATTCAGAAAGGGATGGGAAAAACTGTGCCTCTAAAAACAAATTTTTATTTTTTTTTTTTGTCACAAAAGGTACAAGGTGCAACAGAGATCTACAGTTATACCACTATGGAGGGGAGTATGTAGATAAAAAAATGTGTTAGTACGATAGGTCTATAGATCCAACTATGTAGAGCATTCATTGTACTACTACGACATACCTAGCTACTGAGTGAACATTGTTGCTTTCAATAAGGAGAATGAAAGTTCTCACAGCCTTGGTTTTTCGGCGTTTAAGTCAATATACTTCTTGCATGAGAGAGCATTACATTTAATAAGTATCTCTGTGTGTGTTTTATTAGTTCATTGTCTCTCTTTTATCTCCATTGAAAGACTTATTGTGATCTGCCTACTACTTAAAAAGGGAGAATTTTGTTGAGGAAATGTGGCTATGGCGCGTAAATAAAAAACATTCTCTTTTAGTTTTTAGTAATTGTAAGGTACAGCTATGTTGATCTAGTGAGAGATCAATGTATTTGCGATCTCATCCTGTGGAGATAACAAAAGCATATACCTTGCAACATTAATCTACACGCCTCGTCGTTCCTCCTTGAAATGATTTTTTCCTTTCTTTTTTTTTTTTTTGGTTTTTTTCGGGAGAGGGAAAAGGAAACATCGGAAAGGACTAGACGCAACGCGCGTAAAGTATTTTTCGAGGAACGACGGGACAAGGGAAATACAGGGACAATCAATAGAGCCAAACCACATCATGAGTTATTCAAGACAACTACGGCACAACTACTGAAGTAGGGAGTAAAAGTAGCAAAAGATCACCAGGTCTTTGATATCATGACATATTATGGGTTCAAAAGGGGTGAAGGATGGATTTTTATCGATGAATTTTGCAACCACGGTGTGAAAGGAAGCTGCACTCCAGCTTTCCCTTAGTGGTCGAAAGGTGAGGCACCCCAATTGTTTCATGCCTACCACTTTGTCGCACCTTGCAATCTAATGAAACCAAAATCAATTACTCATTAGCTAAAGAGCTCATTAAGTTTTGGCAATGATTAAAGGCTATCCTAGGTACTGTCATCCTCTCTGCTTCATACACCTAGATCAAACCAACGGTTTGCATTGACACAAAGTTCATATCGGATCGCAGCGTCATACTACTCAATCTCGTGGTTGGTGAAGTAAATTTCCCATTGTTCCGAGTTCACTGATTGGGCGTAAGTAGCCTGCAAATGTGCATTGCACTCCACTACTTTGCATTGCAATATATCTTACCCATACTGCATTTCATCGAACTCCTCTTGACTGTCACAAATATTGCTCATTTCTACATATGTGTATCTATCTGTTGAGCCAGTTGTAATAGAGTTATGAATGTGTGTCGTATTTGAGGTTTTGCGACATCAAAACGTTTCCACAACAAAATCAATACGACCAAACCTTTTCACCAACGTAGACACACGCCTAGCCCACTTCATTTGCAATAATGACATCAACACGCAAGAATCCGATACAATTTGTCTCCCTCATATCACGTACTGATAAACCACTATACATTCAATCGTTCCTACCGGAAATAGCTCCAGCCCCAAAAGAACTGACCACAGATGAACCCACCGAATCAGTACAATCAACATCTACAATCAACAAGTTTCTCAAATTCAATTTCTTCAGTCACATGGCACTAGACATATTTTCGTCACCAACATCATTAGCACTACGCGAGCAACAACAACAACAGCAAAACTCCGACGGCGTTTTGCTTTTGTTCATTCAAGATCAAGTGATTGTATATGGATATGAGTCGAACAATGGATTAAAGATTATTGTGGGGATGGATCAAAGTGCCTCGGTTAATAGAGATAATTTGCACAAGTTCATTACTTCAGTTTATAAGTTGTATTTACGTGTTGTTTGTAATCCATTTAGAAATTTTGGCACAAGTCGACAAGATGAGCAAGAGAATAGTAATGAAGAGGATGTATTGAATTCACCAAAGTTTGATCAAGGAGTGAAAAAACTCGTTGATGAGTTTGTATAACGGTATTTATTTATACACTTGTATGGTGAATGCATCTATCCATCGCCAACTTTATTTTAAAACAACATTGGCTCCTCTTAGCTCCAAATACGCTTGATCAACACCAGGATGTATGTTTTTGATAACTTCTTGATAAATCTCAACGTTATGGAATCGTAATTGATTAGCTGGGTTCTTGTACTTGCCTTCCAACCCAGTAATGTCACAGTAATGTTTCTTAGGTAATAGACTAGGAGGTGCAGTGACTGATAAATATGTAGGCTTATCCACGGGTAGATTTTCCTTTTGTTGAATATACTTGATCTCATCGGAAATCAATTGTCGACTTGGTTTATAGCGTCTGTTACCAACTGGTTTCCTATTGGGGTTTTGTTTGAATGAATGTGGCTTTGTGGTGACTTCCAGAAGTGAATGAAGATCTGCTGATGTTGTTGTTGCAGGGGTTACCGACTTTGACATGATTGGAGAAGGTGGATGTAATGTGGATGGCCGAAGGGTAAGATGTATTTTGGTGACGGGGATTTCAACGGCATATTCCGTCACCTAAATTGTACTGCTCCAATTTTTTATGCTTTTTTTCAGTTTTACACGACCCAGGATTAGCTGCAAAACTAAAAATGGGGCATAAAAGTGGGGATTCAGGCTATAAATATCTCCCTTTGTTCCTAGAAACTCATACTATCGTAGGTGAAACAACTTGAAGGATATGCTTTTTTATTCTTTAGAGTTGAATACAATGTTGTGCCTCATTGGGAACTAAATTGATTTTGGGCCAATAATGCTCCATTCAGGGTGGAGTCCTTTGCTCTAACTCGCTCGAAACCATTGACACGATGCTGACCTCATCGAGATACACAAGCAAACCGGGTTCATAATGTATTCTACCATCAGGTTTGAATTTGTTGTTGTGTTGGTTCTTTGAGATTCTATGATTGAGTTGCGCAGTCTTGCGAAAAGAAAAAGTTGAACCAACCACAATGCGTCATGTCAAAAGCCACTCAAATAATTTATCAAACGAGTGAGGAATAGCTTGTGCACTTGGTCACAGAAGTCTACTAAACTGGCCACACCCCATCACAGCACAATCTCAAATGCACAACGGCTCGTAAAAGACCACTCCCTCCATTAGACATCTGCAAAACCATCAACAATGATACTATCGAGATTCCCCACCAAAATTTCACGAATACTACCCCAAAAAACAATTTCCGTAACATGCAACCATTCACTTCAACGAAACTTTACATCCAGTCATCGCCATTTACAAACTCCACTTGAACTATACTCTAAACGAGTTAAACATGGTAAATTGCGAGATGACCCATACCAACACAAAATCATCACGTCGTTATCCCAACTACACGAGCTGTTAAATACATATCAACCACCCAATGTGGAAATACCAACATACAAGGACTTGAAACCAAAATTTTCCCTCGTTAAGACTTTTTCATCATTTTTTGGTCGCAATGGTGGTGGAACAAACTCAATTGTTGGAGCTTCAGATTACGATTTCGCCAATGATGATGATAGCAATGGTGTTAAGGGGATATACCTTTACGGAGATGTTGGATGTGGTAAAACTATGTTGATGGATTTGTTCTATCAAACGGTGCCATCACATTTGAATAAAAAACGTGTTCATTTCCATCAATTTATGCAAAATTTACATAAACGGACCCATCAATTAAAGATGAAGTATAGTACCAAGCTGAAGACGGGTGAAGAGCATGATGACATTGATGTTATTCCGATATTGGCGGCTGAGATTGCTCGTGATTCAACTATCTTATGTTTCGATGAGTTTCAAGTGACAGATGTTGCTGATGCCATGTTGTTGCGTCGATTGTTAATGATGTTGTTGTCGCCCCAGTATGGTGTTGTTTTATTTGCCACCAGTAATCGAGCTCCTGATGATTTATACTTGAATGGGATCCAAAGGGTTAGTTTCATTCCATGTATTCAATTGATTAAACATAAGTGTCGTGTCATTTACTTGAATTCACCAACTGATTACAGAAAAGTACCCAAACCGGTTAGTTCAGTTTATTATTTCCCCAAGCCAGGAGTTAAATGGGATTCGAAAGTTAATCGTACCAATTGTACCAAACATGTTGCTCAATGGTATGATTATTTCAATGATGGTAATGCTGAATGTCAAGAAAAGTTGACTGATTACGATCTTGAAGTATGGGGCAGACGTATCCCAATCCCGTTATGTTCTCCACCAAACGTTGCCCAATTTACGTTTTTTGAACTATGTGGTACACCAAGATCAGCCGGTGATTACCTCACTTTGGCTGAACTGTTTCATTCATTCATAATCACTGATATCCCTTATCTCAGTATCGACGCTAGAAATGAAGTGCGTCGTTTCATTACATTTTTGGATGCGGTTTATGATTCACATGGTCGTTTGGCAGTAACGTGTGCTGCTCCATTCAAGGATTTATTCGTTGAGCCAGAGGACTTGGCTGAGGGAAACTATCAATTGTATAAACGACAAAAGGATAAAGGGGTTGAGGAAACTTTTGAAGATGATGAGTTGGTGACTAAACACGGCTTTGATAAGTCGATTGCGAAAAAAGCAAATATGTTTGCCAATGATGAAGAGAGGTTTGCATTTGCTCGAGCTTTGAGTAGGTTGTCGCAAATGAGTACGACTGAATGGATTGAGCATGGACAAGATTAAGGAGAGGGGGGAGCTAACGTTTGTGCGACACTAGTTTTAGTAGTATTAGAGACTGTTTACATTATTTATAGACACAATGTTATACACATGTCATATGTACATAGACAGATGGGGTGGTTTGGGGAAAAAAAGATCCCTTGCCTTAGTTGTAGCCAAATGATATCTTTTGAACTCCACTTCTGTGGCAAGTTGTCCCACAAGCAGGTCACACATGTAACCCGACTATTCTCCTTTTTAACTTTTTATGTAACATTCATTGGTTGTGTTTCATATTTCGTGTAACAATGTATATTCAGTTAATTATAAGACTTTGTAACACTACATGCCTGCCGGCTTCGGTGATATAAGCTCCGTATGCACGACGGATATATAATGGTCTTGCTTGAGACACGGTAGTTTAGTTGCGAAGGTTCATAGAGTTTCATCGAATTTGCAACTAGACAACAGAAATGAGCTAATGCACTTTGTGCTGGTTTTTTATTTTACTTACTAATTACAAATAGGGCTGCCTTCGCATCTTGGAAAGAGGCGATCGCCACAGGAATAGATGTTGTCGACTGAAAAATGCGAGATGGAAGCAGAGTCGAAGTCGTCGCAGACCTGCAAAACTTAGCATTCCTTGTGTTTGCCAAACAAAGTAGGGTGTAATTTATCAATTTATCGATTTATGGGGAAGAGAAAATATAATAAGTGATAAAGATAGAGGCAGCGTGAACTTTATGAAAACATTATAAAACGAATAACGATTCTCCCATTTCTGATAAAATTGTGAAACACAGTCACAAAAAATGAGCCTGAGGTTTGTCCAAGTCCTGAATCAATAGAACCTAAATGGGATATTGAAAGTTTATTACCTCCTCTTTGAGGAATAAATGTAGGTACAAGGTATCAATGACATCTTCTTTAGATGGTAATCACCGTTATCTTCTTTCTTGGGATCCATAACGGTGCTTATTACATTTGAAGAAAAGTCAATATAATTTGGCAACGTATCGATCAAAAAGCAGGCTTTTGTAAAAAGCTTCTGTGAACGATATATGACAAGTTAACTGACGAAATCAGTCACATTTTATCATATTGCGAATCCAATTTTTGGGGGTGGAAACAATATTTCATCTTGTGTTTGTGCATGAGTCTTGAAACAACCCCTTTCGTTGAGAGGGGATTCATAAATTCTGTGCTGCAATCATGGAATTTTGAAGCTTGCATGACGTTTGAATAATTTAGAATTCTTTATTAATCATCACAATATTAAATCTTGTATATCGTTAAAATTATTGTAAAGTATTTAAAACCTCTTTGATTTCACTGTGGTTTGGTACAATACTATAACCGCGAGACATGGATACTCACATCGCTTTCTAATAGTGTGCGTTTTCAAGCAGTTTAGGTGTCCAAATTGGGACCAAATGTACAATAGTTTTTTTTTTTTTTTTGGCATCTCCAATTGAGATGGCAATCGTTCTTCTAACTTGCCAAAGATTCTACGACGAATTACACGCCAGAGATGTTTAGAACTCTCAATTGCAATGAAACAGCATAAAACGAATGATAGAAAAGGGTAAAAAACACGCGGGACCAAAGTATTTTGCAACACTCGTGTCTGTGTACACTCTCGTAATTGGTTTTCTTTTGTTTTGTTGATTTTGTTACTGAATTAAAAAACAACGCAAAATACAAAAATAACGTCTATTTCTCTTGTAAGCCAACTTTACTCGATATACCAACCAAGATCTCGCTATTGATCTTACAAGGAAGTTGCCAAGTGAAAGAATAAAGAAAGAGAAAGAAAGGGTACGGTTATATTTGATCTTTGTGTGGTGGGTTAGGAAACTTTAGCTACCATACACAGATCAAATCGAAATCAAACGCTTTCTAAGCTTCACTTGCACTGTGGTGTGTAGGCAAATACCAGTGCACGTGCGTACTTTCAGATATAAACATAAATGCTGGTATTGGCCATGAGATAAAGAATTAAGGAAATACGTGAAATAGAAAATAAAAGAAGTAATCTTCTAATGCCAAGAGTTTCATCCCTAAAGCAGCAAAATTAAACACATATTCAGTAAGGGGTGTATAGTATTGTGTTCTCTAATTGTACCTTCTTCTAGATAAGATAAAACAAATTCCTCCTGTTTAATTGCTATTTTAGTTTAAAGCCATTAGAAAAGTTGACTGTTTGGTACTCCTTCTCTCTTCCCTCCCCCAATGCATAAAGATAAGTCAATGGTTTCGGAGATAAAGTGCTTTTAGACTAGAATACTATAGTATTCTTAAAGTAGTAATAGGTATTACCCCATTGGGACATTTGCCTTTTTGTTACTCGTTCATTCAAGAAACAACATTTGAAAGAGAAAACGTATTACAATTTTCCGTAGCACGAATAAAACACAAGCACTTTATATACAGTACACGCCTCCTTTCGAGAAAAAGACATGTAAACAAACGAGACATACATACGCACATACATACATACGTACATACACACATACACGACTATCTTAGAAGCTATGTGGAAAATCCCATCAGTAAAACTAAAAGCAGCAAACGACGAACTTCCTGTTCTTTTGTATCGCATCTCCTATCTCAATCTATCAATGACTTCCTAATCTTTCGTAATAAGGATTGCTATATCTACTTTTTATCTTGGCCATGGATACTTTAAACTTTTTGTACCTTTTGACACATACCTGCTTTTTACTTATGCCATTAAGAAGAACTTGAGATTTGTATAATATTGTTAAGCTTTGCTAGCATTGTGTGTTTCTTTGCTTCTCTTTTGTTTTTATAATTACAATTGCTACTCTTGTTCTGAGATTTTGTAACGACCACTAAAACAACAACACGGGATTCAAATTGAATGTTTTTTCATTGATTTTATTTTTTTTTTCGGCATCTCGATTGATAGTCGGTATCGGGTTGATTTCAGCTTGTTTTTACTGTTCGGCAACAGCGGGGAATTGGTTCAGTGGTTTTCAGTGTAATGAAAAAATAAATCATCTTCCAAACTTCCGATAAGACATCTAAAAGCCTTGGTTGTGTTGCTTGAGCAGGTTTTCTTTGAATAAAACAACTACCCGAGTAATAGTATAAAGCTACCTTTGTGCTAAATTTAGCTTTAGTTTAAGCCGAGACACGTAGGCAGCAACCACCACAAAGATGAAAACAACAGCCACCTGAAACAATAGAAGGCGGCAATTTGACTGAACAACAATAGATGGAAAGGAGTTCCTCGATGGTTGAATAGAATATAAAAAAAAAAAAAAACAAAAAAACAGCACCCTAAACATGTACAATGGGTTAAACAGTATACCACAAATGGAATTCATAACCAGCATTTTGAAGAACTCGAGTTTATGGACAGTTGCTGTCATTTCATCCACAAGCGAAAGGAACCCAACGAAAGTTGGACAGCCCTTGGTAAAAGAAGATACGTTTGATTGCTCAATGTTGTGTATACTTTTCCGCAAGTTAATTTCCGAACAAGTCATATTATGCATAGACTAGTGATGAGTAGTTAGTTGCTATAAATACCCACCCTTAAACCAAATTTTGGTAATAAGTACACTACTTTTACTACACTGAAAAACCATAAACAATAAACAATAATAATAAATAATAAATAATAAGCATGGCTATATGCAGTACTCAAAGAAACAAAAACAAAAACAATCACTAACAGAATGAGAGAGACACACAAAATATAGAGAGATTTCATTTTTTTTTACAAAAACAAAGACAAGCAAAGAAGACAAAATGCAAAGTAAAATTCCTTCTCTCTATTTCAGATCTGACAACCACTTTTTATATCACACACACTTACTCCATCACAACCACCACCATACTTACAACTCACAAGAGGAAACTGGCACAACCACAACTCACAACCACCACCCATCTTGCTACACCCACTGAATCAAAAGTGATAGTTAAACGTACACTCGACTACAAACCAAAAAAAAAACACACTCGCTTTTACAAATCAGATCAAAGAAGATATACATCGTCACCAACTTGTCTGTGAACCACTACCTTTTCATAGACCAACTTGTTACAGATTGTCCAGTTGAGCTACTTGCTATACACTATTAGAAAAACACCTAGATCAAAACACTGGCTATTCTTAACCATTAAAACTGTTGCTACTTCTTTATTTGGTTGCAAGAAAATTTCCAGACAACCAAAAACTCCCACCACAGCAACTTCTTTTTTTATTTATAAAGTGAGATAAAATTCCCAACTAGGTCTTTTACCACTTTTCGACACTCGCTAGAAACTACACCCACCTACACCTATACAATTATGTCTAATGTTTCCATAAATAGTCAAAATTTGTATGACATATCACTCAATTCAAGAAAACTGTCTTGTCCATCAGTACCACCGCCCCCCTCAAAAATGGGTGGTGGTGGTGGTGGTGGCTGTTCCACTCCCAAAAGAGTTGCTTCCAGAACTTCTTTACCAACATTGAATGAACACACCGCTTCAATTCCAAATATACCGAAAAGACCTGGTGATTATTACATTCAAAAAATCAACTCCAAATCGTCACTAAACTTGAACAAGAGCCAACCACCACTTCCTGGATCGGCTTCTGTATCTTCACTCCCAGCCAACAATAAAAGAAGAATGTCTCAAGATTCACTAATGTCTGCCCATTCCTCATCTTCGTCTTTTGAAGACCATTCCCTGATTGTATCATCACAATTTGATGCACCCGTTGCTAGCTCTACCTCAGCCATCACTTCTTGCACTACACAATCACAACACAATCACGGATCTCAACCAGTTGACTCCAGGCTAAGTTCAATGACATCCGCGTCAACAGCAGCTTTTGAATCAAAAGTGTCTCTAGTTGACAATGAATCTGAGATATCTTTGGCCAAAACTCCGTCCAATTTCAAACCACAACCTTTGAAAGCAGCATCTACAACAAATGTGTTGAGACCGTTTCCTGTACCACAACCCCCAACTAAAAAGGAACGTTCCAAGTCGGTGACTACAGTGCCAACTTTAAATCGTACTAAATCTAAATTTATGAGCTCTCAAGAAAGCAAAGAACGTCAAATATTGAGAAAGAAGAAATATGAGGAAAATGATGATGACGAAGAAATACTATCAAACGATTTGGATAGTTTAATCTTTAATGTTCCCGTGATCAAAAACAATGAATTGTACTCATTGCAAAAGGGAAGCACTAGTACTCTTGGCAAATCCAAATCGAGGTCAAATTCTGGCTCATCGAGTACTGTAACTATACTATCGAGAAATGACTTGGTGGGTGATGATGATGACAAGTACAATATTCGGCCATGTCCATTACCCGGGAAACTAAGCACGACCCATTTGCCAACACTTAATGGTACCGGCAATGAAGACAGCATACTTGAAGAAGACGAATCGACATTTGATGATGATTCAGAAATCACTGCCAACATTTCTGATTTCTATTCTCAAAGAAGCGCATCGGTATCAAAGTTGATGAAAATGACAAGGGAGCAAAATTTGATGTACAAGTTGCCATCTTTTATTAAATCGCAATCGTCCTTGGAAGACTTGCATTTGATCTCACCTGAAAAGCTCAATTTTCTTGATCAAACTAGACCTATAAACTTGCCACCAAAATCATCACTCGACAAAACCAAACACAATCGAGAATTCACAAAAAGTCTAAGTCTGTTTGAATCTGTTGTCAAGACCCAACATGATTCAAGGATCAAAACCGTACAATCAGCACTTCTTCATCAACAGCAATGGATCAAAACTCTAAACTCGTTGATGGAGTTAGACACCAAGCACTTCAACAAGAAATTCACCAGTGAAAAGAATCAATTGAGAAAATTAGCTTGGGATTGCAATGTTCCTTCGAATCTCGCATTTCAATTCTTGATTAAAATATTATCGAATAATTACTCATCGCAAGATTCGATACACACTATTCGTAACCTGTTTGATTTGTTTGATCAGAAATTACAGGGTTTAACTGATGTAATGAAGCAGAGCAAGAACCGTGAATTTAATAAAATTATGGAGTCTGTTTTATCAAAACCGTTTATTGCCCATTCAGGAATTGATATGAGTTTATTCAAAACCAATTTTATTCATCTCTTATACATCAAGAGTATGAGTGAAACGGGATTATCTGAAAGAGACCATTCCACGATTCCCATTATTCTAGTCATGTTTCCCAACCAATCCGTGATTGACATCTACTGTCTATTAGAATTGGTTAACCAAGAGATTTTCAATCGTGAATTCATTAGCAGTTATAGCGCGCCATCGGGAGAAACGAGTGAATTAACATTCAATGACACATTCAAGTTGGTACTCCAATTCAATGATTCATTACCATTATCATTATCAGCACCATCAACCCCGATTGTTGATCAAGGCAAATTCGAACCAATTAAAAGTGACGAAAGTCAGAATAATACTAATTTGGCATTAACAACCTCAGCAAGTACTGAAATTGTCACCAAGTTATTCACGCTACTCATTATCAATTCGCAATCTACAAAGACAAAATTGAAGAATAATCAAAAATTGATCAAACTGTTTATCAAAACTGTGTTTTTCGATTTCCATATTGGATGGAACTCATATGATGAATTGATTAAACTGAACAAACCCATTAGGATTAACAATTGTTCTGATCAACGATTAAATTTGGAGAAATTTGTCGCTAGATGGACATCGCATCATTTTGGTTAAAGCAGAGGCTGAGGGTTAAATTGGGAAATGACATGAAATGAGGTAATAATAGAGAGATTCGGATGTGGGTACAAGGGATGGGGGGTTTTTTTTTTTTTTTTAATAGAAAGTACGACATGGTTTATGTTATTTGGGTTCATTAGTGGGAAGGAAAGCGCGTTGATTGTTCGTCGGTTTGTCTTTTTGTATTCTATTTAAATTATTACTTTTTCTAGTAACGTAAAGTAGAGAGAGTATTGTAAAGATTATTTGCAATGTAGAATGGGTGGATGTGGTAGTTTAATTGCAATTCAATGGGAATAAAGAATCAAGAGGAGAATCAAGAGAAGAAGCAAAAAAAAAAATGCTCCCAGACAGGGAATTGAACCCTGGTCTACCATGCGACAAACGGTAATTCTAGCCACTAAACTATCTGGGATTTTTTCTGCAAAATTTTCCTGCAGCCGCTACACACGGCACAAAACATTGAGTAAGGTTTGAACCATTATGCACTTATAAAGATAGTAAACTGCAGCTAGTCGTAAGATCAATCGTCGAATAGCTTTCAACCTTCAATCCTGCGTTGGTTATGACTTTGAAATTTTAAGAGCAGGTGTCGATTTTTGATGTTGAAGCAGAGTAGTGTACATTTCCTAACCATTTTGTTGCAAATTTACCTATAAAATTAAATTCAAGTTGTAATCAAATAAAAGCTTTGCTATTCATGTCAGTTCTTATTCAAATGCAGCTCTACACCAAATGGAGAGCCCTTATTCTACAAGGGACTCAACACTGATCCACTAAAACAAAATCTTCAATTTTATACACCTCTGAACTTGACCACCTCAAAATACCTCTCCTCAATATCTTTGCGTCTTTCCTTATGATCAATATACTTCAACTTGGTGATGTAAACATTCCAAATTTCCAACTTTATAGCTTCATCTTTGAAAATATGTAAACAACGCTCATAAATACTCAAAGATTTTTCAATAAACCCCCATTTTTCACAAAACGTGGCAAAATTTAACAATTTTCCAGGAGTGGCAATTTTCAAATCAATCATCGTTTCATAAGCATCACTTATTTTACCAATGTAAATGATATCTCGTGGTGATTCAATAAATGATTCAACTAAATCAAGGTAAAAATCCCATAATTGAATCAGTTTGCAAATTCGTTTTTGTACTGGTACTGATGCATCGGAGTAGCTAATTGTTGCATCATTCGCTGACGATGATTCACGATATAGTACATCTTCAAGTAATTCTATTGCATCCAGTTCTGGGAAATAGTCATTGGCTAATCGCATTTCACTCCAGTGGATGTATAGTTCTGCTAATTCATTGGGATGCGGGTATTGCGATTGCACCGATTTACCAAATATGAAATCAGCAGTTTTGAAGTCGGATGAAGAGGCATATATTTGTGCATATTTGATCCAAATCTCATATAGTTTATGTTGACAATTGCGAGGGATCTTTAATGGATTGATTGATTTGATGGCATTGGCTATGGTTTGAATAAGTAAAGGTAATTGAGATTGGTAAATATCAAATCGGTTGAACCAAAAATCGACATTATTTATATCCTGACGAAGTTGCAAGTCATTGATCAACAATCTTCTATCGTTGAGAAGCTTTTCAAAATAGGTCAATTTTTGTGAAAGGATGGTTGTACTGGGATTATTGTTGGAGTCAATGTACGACTGTATATCTTCTTGTTCATATTTTGTAAATTCATTATAAACTTTTTCGAAATCTCGTACAGTCTTGCAATTCTTTAGAGCTTTTTCGTATGTGATTCTTACCTTATCGGCATAATCCACTTTTGATTTGTAGAATGAAATCAACTTTAATTGTAGATTTGTGATTTGGTCGGGATACTTTTGTATCGCTTTGTTTATTTGCAGTTCAATTTCCTTCTCCTTTACTGTGTTCTTAGTAAGCAAATCCAAGTACTCAAATAGAATCTGTACCTGAGATTTGGGCAAGTTTGAATAGTCATTTGATTGAACAATCTCAGCGTACAACTTCAACACGTGCCCACTGTCATCGTCACCAAGCTCGACAAATTTGTCAATGAAATTTAAAATGGTTAAGTTTAGCTCAGCTGGGTTGCCAATTTCACTTCCGTTCAAAACTCTAGGACTGATGAATTTCATCAACCTTGAGTATATTTCAATTGCAGTGGGTCCACCAATAACATCACCAAACTTGATAAACAACACCCATATCTTATCATGATCTTTGATAGGCAAATTTTGCAAACATTGATCAAACTTGTGTCGTATATATGTCACTTGATCGATTGCATGTTCCATCAAGATGTCAAAAACCTTTAACCAAATAATTAATGACTTTGATTGAGTGGTAAAACATTGATCAATTACTTGTTGCACTTCGTGTGCTAGCATAAGTCCAAAGTTGCTATCAATTAAACTTAAATAATTGATCCATAGATCTTCTGATTCGGGTATTGCCTTGACTGCTCTCGAGATGACAAAAAGCTTTCCAGGTAGTGCATCATTTAATCTTGACTCGTAGTAAGATTCCCATGTTTGCGTATCCCTGTCATTTTTAGCGAGAGCAGCTTCGTATGCCAAGTCTTTATCCTTCACTATGTCATCTATGTCAATCATTATATCATTGTTGTAGACTTACTGTAGCTCTTTCAGTTGAGCATTAAATTTTGTATGTCGCAAAAACCAAGAAATTGTCACAGTTCATTTATCAACACAATGAAAACTCAATTCTCGACAAAACCTCTGAGCAATAGGTTGATATTGGATTGAACGACAACTTTGCAATTCAACTACTCGAGCTTCACCAAACTAGTCACACACAATGTCAGGAGCAGGAAATCGTGAACAGGTCTTTCCCACACGTATGACATTGGGAACCATGAAGAGTAAATTAAAAGGTGCACAACAAGGTCACTCCCTATTGAAGAGAAAGTCAGAGGCATTGACAAAGAGATTCAGGGATATAACAACCCGTATCGATAACGCAAAGACCAAGATGGGCAGAGTGATGCAAACAGCAGCATTCTCCTTAGCTGAAGTTTCATACGCAACTGGTGATAACATTGGTTATCAAGTACAGGAATCCGTCAATAAGGCCAGATTCCAAGTTAAAGCAAAACAAGAAAATGTGTCCGGTGTTTATTTGCCCACTTTTGAAAGCTCCATAAATGAAGAAATCAATGACTTCCAATTGACTGGGTTAGGAAGAGGTGGTCAACAAGTGCAAAAAGCCAAACAAGTTTACACCAAAGCCGTTGAAACATTGGTTGAGTTGGCATCGTTGCAAACAGCATTTATCATATTGGACGAAGTTATTAAAGTTACGAACAGAAGAGTTAATGCCATTGAGCATGTCATTATTCCAAGGACGGAAAATACAATTGCATACATCAATTCGGAATTGGATGAATTGGATAGGGAAGAGTTTTATAGGTTAAAGAAGGTCCAAGAAAAGAAGCAAGAAGCAGCTGCAGCTGCTGAGGCTGAAGAGAAAGTAGATTTGGCCAAAGCCGAGGGTATAACTGATGACGTAGGTGTGCAACGAGACGTTGAAAATTTCGACGTTAGGGCAGATGCCAAGGGCAATGTATTAACAGAAACAGAAGACGATGTTATATTTTAGTTTCAACTTTTTTATACAAGATGTGAACATTTAATCTAAAAAGTTTTACTCTAAAAGGATAATTTCTATGGACAAGTGTAACCACCATCGACAGCGAGGTTAGCACCAGTAGTATAAGTCGAAGCATTAGATGCCAAATACAAGTAAGCACCAACCAATTCTTGGGCCAAACCTTCCCTTCCCAATGGTGTCAATTGCCACCACTTGGCTTTCATGTCTTTTTCAACAAAATCAGAAATTTCAGTGGCAATGTAACCTGGAGAAACACAATTCACTCTAGCAAATGGAGCCCATTCAACTGCTAAGGATTTAGTCAAATGAGTGCAAGCAGCTTTTGCTGCATTGTAGGCTGCTTGCAATTGAGGAACATTAACAATGGTACCCGACATGGATGAAGTAATCACCAAGGAGCCTTTGCCGTTTTTCTTGAAAATCTTACCAACGGTATGAGCACAGTAGTATACACCATTCAAGTCTAGGTTGATAATTTTGTTCCATGAATCGTAGTTATCGACATTGATTTCAGGTCCTTCAGTCCAAGGCACACCAGCATTAGCGACAAACACGTCAATGGTTCCAAAGTCTTTTTCTTGTTGAGAGATGGTTTCTTCAACGCTCTTTGGGTCACTAATGTTACACTTGTAAGCTTTCGAACGGACCCCATATGTCTTTTGCAAGTGTTCGGCTTTCTCATCAGCTGGATGGGAGTTGTACCAAATGGCTACATCTGCACCAGCTTGAGCGTAAGCCTCAGCAACAGCCCAACCAATACCACCAGATGATCCAGTCACAGAAGCAACTTTACCCTTAAGGGAAAACAAGTCAAGCACGTTCTTTGACAAAGTTGGAGCTTTTGTTGGCAATGGTCCCAACTCTTTGTTGCAATAAGATTCGATTTCGCCCATGTTCAAGTAGTTGTATAAAATGTCTTTTTTAAAAATGAATTTTTAAAGAAGTTCGAAAAGTTTGTTCAATGCCCAGACGTTGTTCAATCTTTCAAGTATTTATAGTTATTTTTGACACGTTCGTCGGAGTCCGTGTTTGTGCGAGTAAGAAAAGTCTCGGTATAGCAATCGTAATTATGACACAAAAAGGCAATGTGCAGGGAATTAGTCCAGCTAATATACAAAATGTCCGAGAATTCTACTGGACAAGAAGGCTGCCTGATATTGATTATCGCCATACGTCTACACATCTATACCATTCTATGGACAGGTGAATCCACCATCGATAATAAGATCAGAGCCTGTTGTGAATGTAGATGCATTAGAAGCAAAGTACAAATACCCACCAACTAGCTCTTCAGTTATTCCCATTCTTCCCAATGGCGTCAATTGATACCACTTTTCACGCATATCCTCGTCTGCGAATCCATTGATCTCGGTTTCAAAGTAGCCTGGTGAAACGGTATTGACTCTAGCAAATGGCGCCCACTCAACCGCCAATGATTTTGCCAAATGAAGACAAGCGGCTTTCGCAGTATTATAAGGAGTTTGTTGTTGCGGAATAGTGACAACAGAACCAGCGAGTGAAGCAGTAATAATTAAGGATCCTTTTCCATTCTTTTTGAAGATCTTACCGATACTGTGTGCGCAGTAAAACACACCATTGATGTCGGTGTTGATGAGTTTATTCCATGCATCGTAGTTTTCAAGGTCAATCACCGGACCATCAGCCCAAGGAATACCAGCATTAGCGACAAACACGTCAATGGTTCCAAAGTCTTTTTCTTGTTGAGAGATGGTTTCTTCAACGCTCTTTGGGTCACTAATGTTACACTTGTAAGCTTTCGAACGGACCCCATATGTCTTTTGCAAGTGTTCGGCTTTCTCATCAGCTGGATGGGAGTTGTACCAAATGGCTACATCTGCACCAGCTTGAGCGTAAGCCTCAGCAACAGCCCAACCAATACCACCAGATGATCCAGTCACAGAAGCAACTTTACCCTTAAGGGAAAACAAGTCAAGCACGTTCTTTGACAAAGTTGGAGCTTTTGTTGGCAATGGTCCCAACTCTTTGTTACAATAAGATTCGATTTCGCCCATGATTCAAAGTTTGTAAGCAGACAATGTGTTGTATCTTTTTCGAAAAGCCAAGAACCTGGAAGCTTAATTGGTCGTTATTTATAGTCTGACTCCAGGTGTGCTTTGGCTCAAACATGAGTAAGATATGTTTGGAGTAGCAACATCGGTTAAATTAGGAATATGACCTTGAGACAACACATGTTATAATGCTGTTCTCATCATATTTAAACTCCGCTTTGAAGGGTGGAGGTAAAGAAGTAGCAATCTGGTTGAACTTCAACCAGGTTTCTAAATTGATACAAAACTTAGCGCCGCCTCTGTAATATTTAATCTCCGCTAATTGGGTGAAAAAAGGTAAATGATATGCGGAGGGGACAGTTAGTTCGTTTCCGAGGAAGCCGAGGGGATAAGGGCGGCATCAACAAAAGCACTATACCGAGTAGTTTGATACTTGCCTTTCTTAGTGACACGGGGGTCACTTGAGCGCTTTTTTGAAACCCAACATGTTAGCAACAAATGACATAAGTGGAGTCAATAGCTCGTATTTTAATTCTTCTCGATTTTGCAACAGGTGAGCTTTTGCACAAAGCAGCATCAATTTACGTTCAAAGTAGTGCTAGCTAGATCCCAACAGCGCCGCTGAAAATTAATTACTGGTTGCAGATTCATTTCTTTTGTTGGTCTGAGACTAGTCAAACAATGTATACATCGCAAGGTTACGTCTTGACGCTTTTAATTTCACTCGTGTATCCTCCGGACGAGCTTGGTTAATTGGAAAATCAGCACAAGGGTTGGCCAAGGAGAGCTAGATGACGATATAATTTTGATCCGAAAAGCGAAGTCTATCAAATTCGACATTTATAAAAGCTAGCTACTCAACATCCACAAACTATTATATATATTTACTCTATGGACACGTGTATCCACCGTCAATAACAACATCAGAACCAGTTGTGAATGTAGACGCATTCGATGCCAAGTACAAATATCCACCAACTAGCTCTTGAGTAAGCCCCTCCCTTCCCAATGGTGTCAATTGCCACCACTTAGCTTTCATATCTTTGCTTGCAAAATCTGTAATATCAGTATCAATATAACCTGGTGAAATGGTGTTCACTCTAGCAAATGGTGCCCACTCGATGGCCAAGGATTTTGCCAAATGTGTACAAGCAGCTTTAGCCGTGTTATATGGAGCTTGAAGCTGAGGGATATTGACAATCTTGCCGGATATCGATGATGTTATGATCAAAGACCCTTTGCCGTTTTTTTTGAAGATCTTACCGATATTGTGTGAGCAGTAGTATACGCCATTCAAATCAACACTAATTATCTTATTCCATGAATCGTAGTTGTCAACATCAATCTCTGGTCCTTGTGTCCAAGTAACACCAGCATTAGCGACAAACACGTCGATGGTTCCAAAGTCTTTTTCTTGTTGAGAGATGGTTTCTTCAACGCTCTTTGGGTCACTAATGTTACACTTGTAAGCTTTCGAACGGACCCCATATGTCTTTTGCAAGTGTTCGGCTTTCTCATCAGCTGGATGGGAGTTGTACCAAATGGCTACATCTGCACCAGCTTGAGCGTAAGCCTCAGCAACAGCCCAACCAATACCACCAGATGATCCAGTCACAGAAGCAACTTTACCCTTAAGGGAAAACAAGTCAAGCACGTTCTTTGACAAAGTTGGAGCTTTTGTTGGCAATGGTCCCAACTCTTTGTTACAATAAGATTCGATTTCGCCCATGATTTGATGTTTGTAAGCAGACAGTACTCTAGAATGATTGACTCAGTTCTTCATGACATTCTCAAATGCAAAGGACACTCGTAGGTATTTATACAAGCGAGTCTTCTGTTTTTGATCAAGTTCAAGAGCCCGATTCGGGATAATTATAAAATGGGGTACCGAAGTGACACAAACTTTAAATATGAAACTCTGCAACATTTCGGAAGAATTTAAGTAAAAGAGGGGGAGAACGGAACTTAAAGTCTTTAGGTTTGCACACTCTGATTTGAAATGACAAACCATCATCGTATACATTGTTAACGAGATAATGAGAGAAACCCAGAGGTCAGTTTACACAAAGTTCAATCCATGACATCACTGCTGACAGTCTAACTTACATTTTATTCTAAAATATATACGTAATCTATGGGACAGTATAACCACCATCAACAGCTAAATCACAACCAGTTGTGAAAGTAGCAGCATCGGAAGCCAAGTATAAGTAAGCACCAACCAATTCCTTTGGATGCCCTTCTCTACCCAATGGAGTCAATTGCACCCATTTCTTTTGCAAATCAGGGTTGGCAAAGGTTGTCAAATTTGTTGAAATATAACCTGGTGAGACACTGTTGACTCTGGCAAAAGGAGCCCATTCAACCGCCAACGACTTTGACAAGTGCTTAACCCCAGCTTTGGCAACATTATAAGCTGCTTGCAATTGCGGAACATTGACAATTGTAGCCGACATGGATGCAGTAATAACCAATGAGCCTTTACCTTGTTTTCTGAAAATAGGACCAATGGCATGAGCACAGTAATATACACTGTTCAAATCAGTGTCGATAATCTTGGTCCATTTGCTTAAATCTTGAACATCAATTTCTGGTCCATCCGTCCATGGAATACCAGCGTTGGCAACGAAAACGTCAATCTTACCGAAATCAGATTCAATTTGATCAACTGTTTTTTGGACTTCCTCAGCAACACCAATGTTACATCCATAAGCAATTGACTTGACTCCGTATTTTTCTTGGAGATATTTGGCCTTTTCATCAGCATTGTGAGAATGATACCAAATGGCTACATCTGCACCAGCTTGAGCGAAGCCCTCAGCAACAGCCCAACCAATACCTCCGGAGGACCCGGTTACTGACACAACTTTACCTTTGAAGGAGAAAAGGTCAGTAACGTTATCAGATACTTTTGGAGCTGTGGTTGGCAATGGGCCCAATTGGTCATTACAGTAAGAAATTGTTTCGTCTTTACTCATTTTTGTGTGTACTCGAATGTGAAACGTGGAGAAGCAATTGACGGTGTATCGAGGGTGGAAAAATCTTTGGATTGAAGGTGTAAGTTTGTTGAACCTGACAAAGCAATTGATTAGATAACTAATGTTGAATAAACTTGGTGAAAGATTGTAAAAGAAAGTATGCTGCTTTTTTCAAAATTGCCCAATTGAAGAGCTATTTATACTACTATGCTTTTTGACGCTGATTTCGTTTAAACTGATTTGCATTCAATCTATTGTTCTCCTTTTTTCTTCTTTCTTTTATGCTTGCTAAAACTACTTTCGGAAATAAAAGATTTAGTCCTATCCGTTTCTGCCACTAATACTTTATTTTTTTCTCGCCAACATTCCGAAGCTTCCTTGCAAATGACATCGTCTATGTACCAGTCTTTTTCGAAATCGAATGATCGAGATGTCGCAACCTTCCTACCGGGCGTGATCTACCTTATGATATTATATTGATAAGTAACTTATTACATACACGATATCGGTTTAAACAAACGTATTGAAATTCCCTATAACTTTGTCCAACCCTAATAAACACGCTTGGCTGGAGGAACTGGTTTACAGTCATTGTCATCCAAAGTGTGCTTAATGACATGTCTATAATCTAAACGTACTGGTGCTCCCCATGCATCTTGGTATGACAATGTGTGTTTTCTCCACTCTTTGTCATCTCTGTCTGGGTAATCGTCTCTAGCGTGGGCACCTCTAGATTCTTTTCTAGCAGCGGCTGAAGCAGCGGTTTGAGTAGCACAGGTCAACAAGTTTTGTAATTCCAAAGTTTCAACCAAATCACTGTTCCAAATCATTGAACGGTCGGTAGTCTTCACATGCTCAAAATCTTTATCGATAGCGTTGATCTTCTCCACGCAATCATCCAAAGTATCTTGAGTTCTGAAAACAGCACATCCCTTTTGCATAGTCTTTTGCATGTTCAATCTGATATCTGCAGTTGGCTTTGTACCATTAGCATTTCTTATTCTGTCAAAGTTTTGGATGGATTCGTAACCAATGTCTTTACTATGTGGCTTGATTGGCTCACCAGGTTTCAAGTTACCAGCAATAGTGTGAGATACAGCTCTACCAAAGACAACCAAATCCAATAACGAGTTAGCACCCAATCTGTTTGCACCATGAACAGAAGCACAAGCAGCTTCACCACAAGCCAACAAACCTGGAACAACTTCATCTTCACCTTGGTCATCCTTTTTCAAAACTTCACCTTGCCAGTTGGTTGGGATACCACCCATATTGTAGTGAACAGTTGGCAAAATTGGAATTGGTTCCTTGGTGACATCAACACCAGCAAAAATGTGTGCCGTTTCCGAAATACCTGGCAATCTTTCCTTCAAAACGGCAGCTGGAATATGTGACAATTGCAAGTACATGTGATCCTTCTCCGGTCCTACACCTCTACCTTCGTTGATTTCCATAGTGATGGCTCTAGAAACAACATCTCTTGAAGCCAAATCCTTGGCATGTGGAGCATAACGTTCCATAAATCTTTCACCTTCAGAGTTAACCAAGAAACCACCTTCACCTCTAGCACCTTCGGTAATAAGACAACCAGAACCGTAGATACCCGATGGGTGGAATTGAACAAATTCCAAATCTTCCAATGGCAAACCAGCTCTAGAAACCATAGCGTAACCATCACCAGTACATGTGTGGGCAGAAGTACATGAGAAGTAAGCTCTACCGTATCCACCAGTGGCGATAACGGTTCTATTGGCAAAGAATCTGTGCAAAGTACCATCTTCTTCGTTGTAGGCAACAATACCAATACAAGCACCGTCTTGCATCATCAAATCCATGGCAAAGAACTCAATGAAAAAGTGACAATCATGGTTTAAAGATTGACCGTACAAAGTGTGCAACAAAGCGTGTCCAGTTCTATCAGCAACAGCACAAGTTCTGTATGCTTGACCGCCTTTACCGTATTCCTTAGATTGACCACCAAAAGCTCTTTGGTAAATTCTTCCTTCTTCGTTTCTTGAAAATGGAACACCATAACGTTCCAATTCATAAATAGAAGCAGGAGCTTCTTTAGTCATATAGTGGATAGCATCTTGATCACCCAACCAATCTGAACCTTTAACAGTATCATAAAAATGCCAGTGCCAGTCATCGGGGTGCATGTTACCAAGAGCGGCATTGATTCCACCTTGAGCAGCAACAGTATGCGATCTTGTAGGAAACAATTTCGATACACAAGCAGTTTTGTAGCCAGCTTCAGCAAGACCGAAAGCAGCTCTCAAACCTGCACCACCGGCACCAACAACCACACAGTCGTATTCGTGGTCAACAACATGGTATTTTTGGCCCATGTATTTAGCGGCATTAAAGTCAGAGCCTTTAACATTGGCTCCTTGCACTTGTGATCTAATTGAGCTGGTGGAGAAAAATCTTGTCAAAGACAATGATTTTGGACGTAATGATCTCAACATGATGTTGCGAGGATTATGCTTTTGGAATAAATAAAGAAAAAGGGAACCTAGTGTGAGATTTCAGACCGAGGATTGAATGTGTTTGATAATCTTTTGACACCAGTTGACTGTGACTGTGACTGTGACTAGTGAGCGGATTAAAATTGAAAGTTGCAACAGTTCCTTTGATGTGGGTCTGCTCCAGTTGTTGTGTATCTTTCCAAAGGTAACCTCGTTCTAGAAAGTTGGGTGTTTTTTTATATAAAATTTTATTACAAGTTTTATATAAAGTTGTTTATAGGAGAGAAGGAATTGAAAAAAAAAAAAATTACAATGTCTGGAGAAAAAAGTTAGACCAATTGGGGCTAATAATTGTAGAAATTAGTTGAGGATACCGTTGACTATTGAATTATAGTTGAGATTGACGGTGTTTAGGAATGCCCAAACTTCAACATTGGTTGAAAGTCATATGAAATATGAGCTTCCTTAGGATGCTGTGAGCCTTATTGTTGACTTGGTTCTATCGTGGATTACAAAATACTGCAATTTGATAGGTCGAAAAAATAAGAAGACAAAAAAATTATGGAGAATCGGAAATACAGCCGCACATATTACCGAATTTGTACACACTCACTGATATCTTTCCTTTTAATTCCGGGGCCGCTCTACATAACAAACTATACTGGCCGAGGTGGATATAAAGCATTACTTTGTCATTAACAACGAACACTATAGAAACCAAAAGCAGCAGCTAACCCCTTCATCATCTCACCTCTCTTGCGACAATATCAATTGGAATTTTTTGATCACCAATCTTCTTGTACCCAGATGTTGTAACAACATAAGCTGACTGTTGTCCCCCCCGCAAAGGCACATTCTCAGTAACGAATAAACCTGCAATTTCTTTAAAAGACAATAACTTATCCAATAACCCACTTTTCAACTCAATCAACCTGATAACCAATGGCTTGAGAAACGTCATTTGCAACACTTCATCCTCAGCAGTTAAATTTGCTCGCAAATTGTTTGTAATTTGCTGGTATATAGCTTGCTCTTCATCATCATACGTGTACACACTGAATGCATCTCGTTTCGCAAGACCCGAGTCGTCAGCCGCCACTTCGAGGTAATAGTGTCCCAGTGGATCCGTCTGGAAAAAGATAGGCTTATTGTCAAACTTGTCTTTTAGTGGGGAGTCACCTTTCACCCTGGTGAATAAATTCAATTGTTTGGTGGCAGAATGGGCATATGCAACTAGTGATGCAAATGATACAAATTTCAAAACACGCATCTTTGATGAATTGTTGGCAAAGACATAGCACTTTTAGTCGAATATTGCGTCTTTTATAAGGTTCCATGCTTTGAGAAAACTTTACTTGATGGTCCCTGTCACTTCCTAATCATAGTAGCTAGGAGTACAACTTTCTCTCGATTTGCAATTCCATATGCATACCCATGCGAAAAGAATCATGTGAATATAAGCAAGCAAGAATTACTGATAACTTCAACTTTATCCATTTGTTGAAATGTTTTGCGGAGTGAGATGCATTCGATACCTAGTTACAATGGATTCATGACATTGAGCATATACTAACACTATTTGGAGTCTCTTCAAAGTATCAGTCGAAATAGGAATTCAATCTCAAGTCAGTTTGCACAAGTTCTAGACACCGTAGCATTTACAACCATAATGCAAAGCACAATCATGCGTTTGAAGCTTATTGAAATTGCTATGTATAAAAGCAGCAAACATGGGAGACTAAGCATCATAGGCGTCACAGACTTAGCCAACCTCTTGGTATGCCTCGCTCAGGTTTGCATTGAACGCACCTCTTACCATTAAAGGAAAGTTTAGTGGGTGCCGAATTCAAAGTTGTTGACCACATTATGTAGTGCATTTGATAGTCTTCAGGTTACTCGGTGAACATGAATGACATATATTATGAGAGCAGTAACATACGACGCCTGCATTTGGTGCAAGTTGATACCATGGAGTAAAGTTTCATTGTTTGAAGTCGAGAAAAAAAAAAAGGACAACCATGCAACAAATTAGCCAAATACAGATTTCCTCAAGCATATATTTCTTTACGTCAATAGAACATGGATGAAGATTTAACCAAATCAGTGTGGGATGATGATTTTGATTCCAATAAGCAAAATGACATCGAACTGTCTGGTGGATTAGGCGATGGCATAAGCTCCCTGTCTACTGCATTCGGTCAGTCAATCACGCCCTTGGTCAATGAATTTCAATCATACTCAATTGACGATCCATTTGCTAACCCCTTTGATGATAGAAAACCACTGCCTGAACCAAGTGACAATGATGATGATGATAACGTGAACAAAGCTCAAAAATTTACAAATTTCAACTCAGAACAAGAACAGTTGCATGAGCTTAAATCAGAAGAACGCAAGGAATTGAAAAGTCAAATTATGTCAGAGCTTACCCACGGTTCTGAAGAAAGCGACCTTTTAGCACAACAGTTGAACGAAAGGACCCCAAAAAGTGTCCGCAAAACTGACGAATTGTTCCATGACAGGGAATCTCCAATCAAACTCGTTTCTCTGGGTGAAGATACAACCTTATCGCCCAGTAGGCCACTAAATGTTAAAAAATTCAAAGCGGGCAGACCGAGAAAATTCAGTTCCAAAACAAATGTGCAGCACTTGAAGTCATCACAATCGGACTCAGCAGATAATTTGCTTGGACCATTAGGTGGCGCACTAAAAGTGACAGATGAATTGGTATCCGAACAAGGAGACCAAGTTGAAGAGAAAGATAATGTCGAAGAAGAGGTAACGAGCGACAACAAGAGCGGAGAAGAGTCTAAGAAGCAACCACCACCGCCAAAAAACAAGGACGAAAATGAGTTGGACATCACTGTGGGCGATCCTACGAAAGTGGGTGACATAACTACTGCCCATATTGTATACAAAATCAGGACCAAAAACAAAAATCCAGAGTCGGTGAAATTTCCAAACATAGACACAGCAGAAGTGACAAGGAGGTATAGAGATTTCAGATGGATTTATCATCAACTACAGGCAAACCACCCAGGAAGAATTATTCCACCACCTCCATCGAAGCAAAGCATCATTGGTAGATTTAACGAAAAGTTGATTGAGCATAGAAGGTTTGCTTTGGAGAAAATGCTACGCAACATTTCCAACAAACCAGGTCTTGCTAATGACCCAGATTTCGTTTCGTTTTTGACCAACGATGGCGATGGAAGATTCAATGAGGGTGGACTTGAAGAGTCAACGTTTCACGAAGGGGGCACAGCTAACTCCAATTCCTCATCTGCAGCAAATGTAGCTGCTAGTGCTGCCATAGCGTCCACTGGTTTTATGAGCTCGTTGTTCTCCATGTCGAACAAATTTGTTGACCCCGATCAGTTTTTTGTTGAAAAGAAGAACTATCTTGATGATTTGGAATACAATTTGAAACAGTTTGCTAAAACGATTGACTTGATTGGAACCCAGCGACAAGATATGAGCAACATTTTAGAAGAGTTGGCAATCACAATGGAGGAACTATCAGCTTTGGAAATCAGCAAAGCCACCACAGATCTACTTAACGCATTTAGCGAGGTTGAGTTTAAGATTAAAGATAATTTGGACAGACTCAACATCTCAGATCAATTGACTATTGGATTCACTATTGATGAGTACTTGCGAATTATAGAGTCGATAAACTATGTTCTACAAACGAGAGTCAAAATCTATCAACTGTTTTCATCTTTGACTACGCAAGTTGACAAGTTATCAAAAAAGCAACCACTTCTGCCGGAGAGGGCATTCGAAGTTGAAAAGCTAAAAGAAAGACAGGGCGATTTAAAGGAACAGTTTGAGCAAATAAGTGAGACTATAAAGGCCGAGTTAGAAGAGTTTGAACTTAATAGGATCGATGATTTCAGAAACAATGTTGAAATCTATGTTGAAAGCTCTATTGAGTCACAAAAGGAGGCAATCGAGTTGTATGAAACTTTTTATAGTAGGTATATACTTCAGTAGCCATAGATGACTCAATAACGAAAAAGAAACAATGTTTTCTTTTTAGTGCGACTCATTTTATTTTCCCCACCCCCACACACACACCTTGAAAATTCTCAAAGAGTCATCATCTAGTAAAAATCTTTGTTGGTGAAGCATATCTACCATGAGTATCCAAGTACATTTCAATAACATTGAATTGTCAGTTATATCTATTCCTAGGTCAAAGCTATGGATCTTCACCAACCCAATTATACAACTATTATACGACTCGATACCAGAGGAAGACAAGCATAGTGATTCGGGGCCCAGTAGCGAAGATGGGACAGCCAGCGATGACTACGAAAATGAGGGGGAGGACACGGAAACATTCATAAACAGTACAGGTAGCCAGTTTACAAAGTTGAGTACGGATTTCAACAATTCCAGCCGCAAGTCGGTTGATAATTCAAGCAAGCCACAATCGCACCAAACGTTTACAGACAATCCTCAGGGTAACGATCACGAGAGACACGAAGAAAGCTTTTTCCATGTTGGGCTAACGCAAACTGAATGTACGATTATTTGCTCCACGAGATTGACGAACAAGTTCTTTACACAAGCCTTGGCATTATGCAAAGAGATGGGCTACACTGATGTGGAGATTTTACCGCAACAGTACTTGAGTTTAATAGTTGACTCGGATAGTGGATTTGCTAGATCCCTCAGAATCTTGGAATTGACAAAACCGTTATCTGAAAATGACGTTGCCCTTTTCTACATTTCTTCTCATTTCAATGACATTGTTCTAATTCCATCTGACTTGAGAGATAGAGTCCAACAAATCTTGATTCTGGAACATTTCATCTTTTCAGAGTCGTCAAATAGTTACATTTCCACATACGATATTGAAGAGAGGGAACAACCTGCTCTACTAGAATCGCACAAAAAGACGTTTGAATTATTGGCAAGAGAAGAGATTCACCCTCAAATTCACGAAAAGCACAAGGTGTTGCTAACTGGAGCCAGACCTGGCGAAATAAAATATTGCGTATTGAAAACAATCAAACTAATTTCATTAGCAAATACTTCACAACCGTCATACTTTGCCATTACAAGAACATTTTCCAATGAATTGAGTTTGGTTTTACCAAAATCGCCTAAATTGAGATCCAGATATGGATTCAAATCTACAAGCACTATTGGTCTGTCTCAAGACGTTTTGGTGCCCGTTGCAATGGACTTGTCAAAACTTCCCTTGAACTGCACTGGCATAGTAGCTGGGTTAGCAAATAAGTTGATCATCCAAGGAGGAAATGTGCTTGAAATTGGGTATTTGTCTATGGCAAAGTCAGCCGTTATATTGATTCCAAAGGAGGATATAGATTTGGTGAGAAACATATTGAAGGAGTTTTGATACGACCCCCCGCTTATTATGAAAAAATATTCAATTTCGACATCATTAGCAATGCAGAATACTTGAAATGTTGTTTGATCAATGCAGAGCTACCTGGGTACATCAAATTTGATATCCTCTTTTCCTTTACACATTTTTTGGGCATTGGTTTCAGCTCAAACCTGTCATCCAACCATGTTAATGCTGCTGGAATCCCAGTGAATGCTTCCACCATGTGATTATAACTCAAGTCCTCGGTAAATTGCAACTCCACACCTTGTGCACACCATTGATTCACCAATTTATACACTTCACTAATCGGCGACATTTCATTTAACATTGAGTGGAAAATGAAGATGGGTATTTTTGGTGCCTTTTTGCCCAAAAGACTATTCTTGCCAAAGTAGTACTTGATGATTCCATTTTGCAAAAAGTTTTTGTAAACGTCAACATTGAATTTGGAGCCAAAATAATGGATTGCAGCTGAAACTAAGCAATAATTTCTTAAATTCAACCCATACCTATGTATTGCATATTTGAATCTAGGGTACTCATTCCCCAACCCATTCAAAATGTTCACCACAAGACCAGCGTATGGTCCTCCATCAACAGTTTCCACCATTGCACTAATGTTTGCAATTGTACCTCCCATTGCCGCACCCACAATTTTTAATTCCGGCGCATATTGAGGTTGAAGAATTGCAGTCCAAGCAGATGCAAAGGCTCCACCAGAGTACCCCAACATCGCAAAATGCGCGTCTCTGTTGATAAACGTCTTGGCTGCTCTCATGGAGTTCATCACTGAAAATGCTGATATTTTCGCCGCTGGGAAAGACAGATGAGGTCCTTCATAGTCTGGTATTAGTACAAACCATCCTTTGGACAAAGCCATGGAAACAAATGCAAGTTCTGCTTGTATTTGAAAAGTTTCAAACGATCCAGCGAGGATAGCATATGAGGGGCGGCAATCACCAGTGGCAGAATTTTCAAAAGCTTGATAAGCTAATATTCTAGTCGAGTCAGAATCTTGTGGCTCCAATATTGTTGCTGAAATTGCGTTGGGGTTACCAAAAGAGTCTTCAGACCGGATGAGAAGTTGCCATGAGATTGCATCGACGGGAGCAAGATATGAACGGACTGAAGCTGGGGGTTGTCTAACTTTTAATATTTCTCCCAACCGTGTTCCATGGTATTTTTTGGGAGGTTCATAAAAGTCATCAAGATGAGGAGGTTTCAAAGCGATTACACCCACCGTATATGACAACAACGACAACCATATGAGAAGTATCATTCAGGAGGGAGTTTTTTTTTTACCAAACGAAGTGGGTTAACTTTGAAAATGAGTACAATCTTGCCACTTTTTATTGTATATATATCTTGTATAACAAAAAAAGAGACAAGAGAAAAGACTAGAGACTCATCGAGAAGTTCAGGTAATCACCAAGATCTGCCACTTACTACTGAACACAATTATAAAGTAACTATAAGATCACAAGTGAGTTGACGTGTTCGAGAGTCCAAAATTCATCTCCCTCTCCTTGTATTGTGTTATTGTGTTGCCGTAAAGACAGGTAGCGTTCCTGGAAAAAATCCTCCATTCCTCTCTTGAGAGAAAAAAAAAAAATTTCAATTTTAAAATACCACCTTACTTGGAACACTTTAATAGTACTTTACACTCCTTTTAAAAGGCAAATACTATTAATTTTGTTATTATTTCCCAATAGCAATCATAGAGTACAATCAACAGAATATTCAATCAATCAATCCAAGAAGCAATGTTTTCAAGATCACGTAGAGCTCACGATCATTCTGCGAATGAAAATTTGGATGAGATCACCTCATCGTACGTTGGTTCAAACACCAATAATAGTTCTGGAAAACATCATTTCAATGGGTACAACAACAGCAGCCTGTACAGCACCCACCCGAATAACAACAACCATAACTACCATGGTAATGGCAGTCTGATCAGAAACATCCAGGAGAACAAAAATGGAAAGCCATATACCATGGATGAGGTATTTCAAGTTTGGTACGATAACCAGGACAAGATTTTGAATTCTGAAGTCAAGACTAATGGGAATGAAAACTATAAAGTCTCCAAACCCGAGCCCATTTATCATTTGACTTTACAAGAGGAGTATCGGAAGAACAACCCAAGTGTTAATGCAAAAGGGCAAAGTGCCTTTACTGATGTTGGACACGACGGTCTTGGTCCCCAGAAGGTTAAAGGAGGAAGCATTGAAAGTCATGACGGGCTGGCATTAACTGACAGCGATGATATTGTCAAGTCATTGAATAAGTTGGGTTTTTCAGATCTGGCGAATGAAAAGTCTGACCTGAATCCGTTGTCATCAAATCCATTGAATTACGACAGATCATCTAGCTTTCAGGGTGCCTTTGGTAGCAATGGGTTTGTCGGCTCAAAATTGGCAACAGATTTCCCGCCTGGACTTGCGCAGCCCAAACTGTTGGTTGCATCAGATATAATTGAATGGCTTTATATTGACCCTTCGGGAAATGAACAAGGTCCATTCAATGGTGATATGATGCAAGAGTGGTTTACTGGTGGATATTTGGATCTTGATTTGAGAATAAGAAGAAAAGAGGAGCAGGAGTTTAGACCGTTGAAAAGTTTATGTGACGCAGTTCAAAACTATGTTCAACCATTTAAAGTTCCATTACCGGATTTGACTAAAAAGAAGGAAACTGACTATGCATCGAATAGACCTTCCTTGGGCAACTCAATTCGTTTGCCTTCTTCGACCTTACCTCAATCCATGTTTGCGGCAGACTTTGCCAATTCGCCTGCAAATGAATCTTTTCCCGCAAACCTCAACCTGCCAATGGGCAATTTTGGCAACATAAACACTGGATTCGCCAATGGGTCGGGCCTTACAGGAATCGATAATTTGAACCCCCTGGCCACTGCATCTGCAACACACGACAATTTTGAACCAAGCTTCAACTTATCTTCCATGCCATCGTTATTACAACAGCAAATTCACAATAAGCAGCAACCATTGCTCTCAAGAAGCAATAGCAATTGGGCGGTTGATACTGGCTCACCTATTGTTGGTCAAGTATCAGGACCAGCCTCGGCAACTGGTTCTAATACCGGTGCATTTGTTGGTGGATTGGGCAGTCACGGTGGAATTGGCAACACCCAGATGAGTCAACCAGCCCCAGTTTCTCCATGGGTATCGAGCACCGCTCTTGGACAGTCAGTATCTCGTATAAATTCTCCCTTTGCGTCAACAGCAAGCACTAACCATACTACGGGCAACTATCAAGACGCGAGAAACGACTCATTGACTGGTAATGACGACGATGCCGGTGAAAATTTGGTCATGAGCTCGGTCGTCACGGATATTTTGCAAGATGACAATGAACCCGCCACCACGGGATTCACCGAACCTGCTATCGTAACCGCTCTTTCTTCACCACCAAAGAAAACCAAGGAATCAAAACCAAAAGAAAAAGCTGTAACAAAGCCGAAAGAAGAAGAAGAGATTTCTGCTCCGCCTATCAGAACTGTTGATTTGAAGCCAGCAAAACCACAAGCTTTAGCGCCTTGGGCAGCCAAAACAAGAACCGAAGATATCAAGAAGCCAAGCTTGTCATTGAAAGAGATCCAAAAGGTTGAGTCTGAGAAATCTGAACAGCAGAAGAGGTTGCAGAGCAAGTTAAAAGCTGAACAAGCTCAAAAGGCATGGGCAGTTAATGCAGCAACTGAAAAAGCAGAAGCTATTGAACAAGAAAAGAAAAAAACCCAACTACCAGCTACTTGGAATATTACCTCTGACTCGACCCCTGTTGTGAAGACATTGGCAGAGATTCAAAAGGAGGAAGCTGAACTTGCCAAAGCTAAGGCTAAAGCCGCCGCCGCCGCCGCTGCTGCTACTGCCCAATCACAAGCTGCTCATGCGCCTACAAGTGCTTCTGCAGCCGCTGGTTTTGCACCCAATATGTCGTTTGCCAGTGCTTTAGCTAATTCAGTACCAAAGGACGATACCACAGCATGGACTACCGTTACTTCTTCAAAGAAACCTCAAGCAAAAAAGACAACAGTTTCAAGCAGCTCAACGGGAGTTCCAGCATCCAAAATTACTCCACAATTGTTACGTAGTGTGTCTGCTGCAAAGACAGCCACTTCGTCGGTTAATTTGCAAGCTGTCAGAGAAGAATTCTTGGTGTGGGCTAGATCGCAAATGACCAATCTTTATCCATCCGTTTCAAAAAACGATTTGTTGGAAATGTTCATTACCATGCCTTGCAACTCTCCTGATACTCAACAATTGATTTCGGAAACTATTTATGCATCAAGTACCACAATGGATGGAAGAAGATTTGCTCAAGAGTTTATCAAGAGAAAAAACAAAGTGGATCACACTTTGGGAGGAGAAGCAGCCAAGGATTTCACCAGCTGGTCAGCGGCCATCATCTCTAGTGCAGACAAGGTTCAAGTTGTTGATGAAGATGGATGGAGCACTAGCGTGAAACCAAAGAAGAAGAATAGTTCAAAAAAGTAATTCCTTATGTATATGTATATAGTGAACTATACGGCAATTGTATGAAACTCATACTGTGAGCCATCTAAAGGCCCAATCTCTTTTCCATTTCGCTATGCATGTCCATCACATTGTTACCATTTTGACTTAATCCATTTGGATACACATCTTCCCAATCCAAGCTTGTATCCTTTCCCAACAACACATCTCTATGCATTGGATCGCTGCCTCCCAAAACCTGAGGCTTAAAATCGGTATTTTCAACAATTGACAACTCCATAGTTCTTTTGATAGGTTCACCAGCACCAAATATACGTCTATAAGTTTCAAGCCTAGTATCTTGTTGGGTATGTTCCCAATTATTTACTCTTGATTGTAATGGATGAAGATTGTTGATTTTAGAAGATATGTTTACTGGTCCAGACTGCGTATGTAACTTTTCTGATAATGAAGGGGTATTTTTGGAGGCATCATTGAAATGGGTGGATGAAACTTTCGATTCTCTGGAATCAGATGGAATTATTCTTAAAGACTGGACGAAGTTAGTATTTCAAAGCTTTGGGATCCCATTGAAAAAGGGAGAGGGCACATAATACATACCATTGTTGCTGAGATGGCAATATGGTTGTAGTGTTTGTCAATGGCAAAACCTGTCAAAGTGCGTGTTGAAGTTGATTTTTTCTTCACACAAATTTTGTGCAAGTGTACACTACACACCCTATGATTAAAATGATTTCGTGAATAATTGGGATTGGATCGAGTAGCTCCTTTGCATGCTGTAGTGATACGTCGACTAATTCAAAAACCAAGTACTGTCCCTTTTTGCCTAAGCTAGGAAGTGGTTGGGGGTGTGAAGTGGCGAAGTGTGACGATTATTCTGCATTAATCACTCAGGCACTCAATGATAGTGAGAGAAAAGGTTTAGCTTCTCACCAATTTATTTCGTTAAGGCTCTTTTGTCTTCAAGCGGAAATGATCGTGATATTGGCTTGAGGTTAGTTATATTTCAATGAGTAACTAGTTGCAAAGGCTATTTTTGTGTAACTTTTCAATAATTGCGTACTCTCAAGAATGCTACGTATCTATGAACAACATGACGCTCTACATGTCCTTGAAGTATGTGAGACTTGCTTGAAGGAGATCACTAGTTCAGTTAGTTTTTTCGAAGCATCTTTAGGTGTGTACTTGGACTCCACTGCTGGTCTTCAGCATTTCTTGACAATAAATCAGCTGAGGTATCCACGGCATACACTCATTAGAGCCACTACCTTCCAAAGTGCTGACCATCCACCCTCTTACGCCAGTTGTGATTCGAAATTTCGTTAGACTCGAAATAGTCAGGTGGCAAAATCGCTACCAAGTATTTCACGTGATTGAAGAAAAAGAAACCAAAAAATATTTTGTGAAAAAAAAAAAAAAGTTTTAGGAGTGATAAACCATCTTAGAAAGACCACCATAATTGACCCATGAATTCAGTTTGCGCAGCTCCACAATGTGGTAAAGAAACAAATTCAATGTTGAAATGCCCAGTTTGTTTGCAAGCGGGCATTTCTAGTGTGTTTTGTGATCAAAATTGTTTTCGTTCCAGCTACTCCATTCACAAGGCAATTCATAAATCAGATGACGGAGAAGAGACTTATATTCCATTCCCCAATTTTTCATATACTGGTGATTTAAGACCTCATTACCCATTAAGTCCAAGAAGGTCCATCCCTAAGCACATTAAATTACCCGACTATGCTCAGCATGGTAAACCCATTAGTGAAATCAAGAATGATCGTATTGGTAAGATACCGGTTTTGACACCAAAGGAGATTACCAAAATCCAAAAAGTTAGTAAAGTAGCCAGGGAAGTCTTGGATATTACTGCAAGTCATATCCAACCAGGAATTACAACCGACGAGTTGGATGAGATTTTGCATAGAGAATGTGTCAAGAGAAATGCGTATCCATCACCGTTGAATTACTACAACTTTCCAAAATCATTGTGTACTTCGGTCAATGAAGTGATCTGCCACGGTATTCCCGACAAAACAAAATTGAAGGATGGTGATATCATCAACTTGGACGTAACGATATATTACATGGGGTTCCATTCCGACTTGAATGAAACTTATTACGTTGGTGATAAGGCTAAAAGTGACCCTGACACTGTTCGTTTGGTTGAGACTACTAGAGAATGTCTCGACTTGGCCATTCAGGCGGTCAAACCAGGTGTGGCATTTAGAGAATTAGGAAACATTATTGAAAAACATGCCTCGGAAAACAATTGTTCAGTTGTGCGAACTTATTGTGGTCATGGATGCGGTACTTTGTTTCATTGTCAACCAAACATTCCTCATTATGCCAAGAACAAGGCCATTGGAATAATCAAACCTGGTCAAGTTTTCACTATTGAACCTATGCTTAATTTGGGTACCTACAAGGATTGCACTTGGCCGGACAAATGGACGTCAACTACTCAAGATGGAAAGCGGTCAGCACAATTTGAACATATGTTGTTGGTTACTGAAGACGGAGTAGAAGTTTTGACTGCCAGAAACGAAAATTCACCGGGCGGACCAATCCCAAGAATTTAGAATAAGACGCATTTAAAATGTATATAAAATTAAACGAACCACCTGTGCAAAAAAATATTTATAGAATCTCTTTATCACTGATGAGAATATCGAGTAGCGTGTTTTGTATTTTGCTAAGTGATGATTCAAGAACTTGTAACTTTTTCTTGAATGAAATGTTGCCCTTCAGGTTCATAACATCATCAAAGGCGCCATGATGTATAGATACACCAGGATAATATGTTGTCAAGATGATGTATTGTTCATGTAAATCTTTTAAAAAATTGTAGTTTTGTAACGTCTTTGTCATTTGGAATTCGCCTGAGGTGTCTGATGACTGCAGAATCACCATTCTCATTATCTCACCGGTACAATCAAACAATCCCATGATGTAGTCAGATTTGTCAATAAACTCAATTAAAAGGCAGTCATTTTGTGGTATTTCTATTTCCGGGTTCAACAAGTATCTCACCACCGTATCTATATCCTCATCTGCAACAAGATTGATCAATTGTGTAAACAATTCATATTTAATCAATCCACCAGTTCTTTTATAATATGCAAATGTGAAAAATTCAATCAATTCTTCGACTGCACCCAGTATTGAGCCTCGCAAGTGATAGTTGTTGACATATATGCAGTTCACTTTGCGTAGATGTTCACTAATCACCGTTAAATATTGCGTTAGTTCTTTCGTTACAGTATCATCCAGCACGGATCGATGTAGCGTGAAAATTGCCTTCTTCGAATAGCTTGTGATTTCTCGACATGATCTGATCACTGTTTCTCTCTCATCTTGCTTAACTCGTAGGTGATCTCTTGCTGGAATGAAAATCTGCTCTTCAATGCTCATTTTAGTTGTGACGCGATACCCCCTTGATTGTATGATGGAATTTCTTCGATGCAGTTCCATTGAAAAAAAAAATAAAGTGCAAGAATGAAAGAGAAAAAAATTGCAAACAAGTAATACACCTCTACATTTACAGCAACGATGTCATCGTCAATTCAACTACTTAACCCTAAGGCGGAGTCATTCAGAAGGGCGCAGGCATTACAAGTCAATATCAATGCCGCTCAAGGCTTGCAACTGGTGTTGGCGTCTAACTTGGGCCCTAAGGGAACATTAAAATTATTAGTTGATGGATCCGGAGCATTGAAATTGACCAAGGATGGTAAAGTTTTGCTCAATGAAATGCAAATTCAGCATCCTACCGCTGTGATGATTGCTCGTGCAGCTACTGCACAAGATGAAATTACCGGAGATGGAACCACCACTGTGGTTTTATTGGTGGGTGAGTTATTGAAGCAAGCAGAGAGATTCATTAGTGAAGGTATACATCCAAGAGTTATCGTTGATGGATTTGACATTGCTCGTGAAGAAAGTTTAAAGTACTTGGATGAGTTCAAAACCAAAATTGAATCTTTCGATCGTGAATTTTTGTTACAAATTGCTAGAAGTTCATTGATCACCAAAGTCAATAATGACTTAGCTGATGTATTAACTCCGATTGTTACAGATGCGGTATTGACTGTAAAGCACGATGACCAGCCCTTGGACTTGCACATGATTGAGATTATGACTATGCAACATGGCCATTCAAAGGACACAGAATTGATCAAGGGACTTGTGTTGGATCACGGTGCACGTCACCCAGATATGCCCAGAAGAGTGCCCAATGCCCACATTTTAATCTTGAATGTTTCTTTAGAATATGAAAAGACTGAGGTCAATTCTGGGTTTTTTTACTCATCTGCTGAACAACGTGACAAACTAGTTGCCTCAGAGCGTAAATTTGTTGATGAAAAATTGAAAAAAATTGTTGATTTAAAGAACCAAGTTTGCGGCGATTCATTAAACTCTGATCAAGGGTTTGTTATAATAAATCAAAAGGGAATAGATCCAATGTCATTGGATGTGTTGGCCAAAAATGGAATATTAGCTTTGAGAAGAGCCAAGAGAAGAAATATGGAAAGATTGCAACTAGTTTGTGGAGGTGAAGCGCAAAACTCGGTCGATGACTTGACCCCACAAGTTTTGGGATACTCAGGATTAGTTTACGAAAATAGTATTGGTGAAGACAAGTTCACCTATGTTACTGAAAATAAAGATCCTCGTGCTTCTACCATTTTAATAAAAGGGTCCAACTCCCACACATTACAACAAACAAAAGATGCAGTTAGAGATGGTTTAAGATCAGTGGCTAATGTAATAAAAGACAAGAGTGTTATACCTGGAGCTGGGGCATTTTGGATGAGTTGTAACAGCCATCTACTCCAAGATAAAAAGATTTTAAAGGGTAAAAACAAGCCTGGTATTCAAGCATTTGCCGAATCATTGCTAGTGGTACCAAAGACATTGTCTGCCAATGCTGGTTTGGATCAATTAGAAACCATATCTACTTGTCAAGACGATATAAATGACGGACATGTTGTTGGTGTTGATTTGAAGACGGGTGAGCCCTTGGATCCAACTGTTGAAGGTATTTGGGATTCATATAGAGTTGTGAGAAATGCAATCAGCTCAGCTACCGGAATTGCATCTAACTTGTTATTGTGTGATGAATTGTTGAAAGCAGGAAGATCGAGCTTGAAAGAAGGTGGTGGTGGTGCTGGAGGTCCACCAGGTGCAGGGGGTGGAATGCCTGCTGGTATGCCACCAATGGGTGCCCCAGGGATGATGTAGAGCAATGATGTAGAATGTGTATCAATGAAACGTAGTGAGAATGGGTACACACGTAAGTTAGAAGGCTGTCCGCATTCGAAAGCGTTGCTAATGCGAGTGAGTAAATACATAGCCGATGGGTATAGTGAGTTTTAAGGTGCGTAGAGGGTATCTTGTGAATATGTTGTAAAAAAAGTATTAATCTCAGTTATAACGAGAAGGCGCATAACCTTTGGTCTAGGGAAAAATGCAGTTGGGGTTACGCAAGTGGCTTTATCTTACTATGCAACTAGAAACAGTTGAATTTAGGGCGTAAATATAACCATACCTGTAAATTGTCGTAAGACCACGCAATCAGGCGTTTATATCAAATATCAGTAGGACAAATTACGCACCTATTCTTAAACACATTGTGGTCCTCAAATGAACATTCTGTGAGCGCAGAAAATACTAACCTTTTTCGCTAGAGGGTAAATAGACGCCTGACGGAAGTTGGCCAAGTGAACATCAAATAAAATGTTGGCTCGGCTTTCCCCAAGACGCAAACTATGAGAAGCAAAGACTAAGGGATCATGTTTCTTGGTGGTGCTAGCAAAGTCTTTGAGCCATATGCCTACTTTATGAGTTTTTTTTTCCCTAACTGAACTTACTCTTTATGTATGGCGCTAATTCGCAAAAAATAGATCGATGAATAGATTGATCTAGTTCTCGTTCTCTACACAAAATGATTTCAGATTCGGTTTGTACAATCCCAAACGATTTTTTGGGTTTTGGGTTGGAAAAACTTGGTTTGCTATTATAATATTTTATGCAGTACATCTTAAGATGATTATTCGTTTTTAAGTTGTATTGCATATTTGAATTTGTTTATTTATCTTCGGATCAAATATCGAGGAGAAAGTTCCGGAATTTCTTTGTTGGTTGTGCCGAGGGTTGAAGTAGTTTATTAGAGGGTTCCTTGATTATAATTAGGAAGCGTGGAAACAACCTATTGAAGAAATAAACAACGACATTCAAACGAACGCTATGCTTTAAGGTAATTTACTTAATAAGAATGGGAAGGTTATAATTTTGGCCACAAAAAAAGTGATTCATTGAGAGTTGAGTGACTGTTGATTTGGTTAAGACATCAGAGATATGAAAATTTCAAAGCCAATTGTCAGGGGTGTAAAATATCGACATAGAATGTGAAACTCTAGAACGCGGTCTTGTATATTATAAAAGTTTCCGAGCAACACGGGAAAGATGCCAACCAGGCAAGTCTCAAGCTAGACACAACATTGCACATAAGGCTTTTTAGTCAAGTTGAGGGGCTGGTGCATTAGCCGAAAGAACTAAATTTAAGAAAAGATTCGAAACATATAATTCAAGGCGGGTGACGGTGACAGATTTGATGGAGAACAAGAACCTTCGATGATGATTTTGGTCATTGTTTGTTGTTTACCGCAAAGCGGGGCTTGCAATTTGAACTAATGTATATGCTCACACCGGAAGAATGTGTGCTAAAGAAATATGGGAATGTTTCTTGTAATAATAGTCCACTATGCATAAGTCTAGCCTTTTAAAACATGAAATGAGGAGCAAAAATAATCTTTTGTTTCATTTCAATGTAGTTGTTAGGCGCTAATCTTTTGCTCTTTTTTTACCCACATATTCCAGTAAAACAAGCACGATTTCTAAACGGAGAGCGTTATATTACAAGATTCGTATAAATATACAAAAGCGGAAAAAGGAGTTAAGCCGTTCATAACCATAGAGACAAAAGACATTAAGAGTTGAAAGCATCGAGAGTGGAAATCAGGCAAATGAAGGAATCTGTAGGGAGAAAAATACGTACAGCAACACGGTTTTTTACTAAAGTTGACATCTGATGAAGACAGATCCCCCACGCAAGGCTGTTTGCCACAGTATAGCTTTCGTGTTGTTTTTCCGTTTTGCAATATATCTTCTAGTACAAAACCTTTTCCTCTTGGATTTGCATTATTGTGCTCGTTTTAAAGAAGATATGCATGGGTGATCAATAATTACACAAATCGAAGACGCTTTGACCAAGACTTCAATCTAAGAAATTATGCATGATCTTATAGCAGATAAAGAAAGGCTGATGTTCGGTGGTATTTCGATTACGAAACAGTGGTTAGACTTACTTTCATTTGCGCCAGAAAGTCGCCTCAGTTTTGCAAAAGTTTTTACGTCATTAAGTACAAAACGAAATGAAATTTTGATTTAAACTTTTTCCTTTTCAAATTGCGAAAACATGTTTCTATTCTTTTTTTGACTTTTTGACAGAGAAGAAAATAATATTAGCCTCAAGTTACTCAAAATGGAGGCGATTTAGAAAGATTACGCGAATCTCGTACCGGCGAGGTTAACTTAAGTTGGATAGTTACGTTTCAAGTAGCAACATAAAAAGGGAGGCCGTACATTACGTTCAAAAGAAAGAGCATACACGAACTTGTCTCTGTTCCGCTTACGATTTCACGACAGTTTCGTATTGTGTGTAGAGACTTTGTAGCTCATTCTTTCTTTAAAAAAGCACGTGCAATTCAATAATGCAAATCACAAAATCGTTGAGTTCTTCCAAAACTTGAACACTCTGTTGTTGTAAACACAAAATGAGGAATAAGAATGAATCTCACTGCAAATTGGATGAATGTGAGAGCCTCATGAAAGTTCATGGTCCGTTTATGCGTAGACTGTTTAAAAAAGTAGATTCCTGAAACGGAAGACGGGAAGCTAGTAATTATGTTTTTTTTTTTTTTCCCGTACATACAAGGGTTTATCATGGGTTAATGTTTATTTCTTTTGTTATGATACTCCTTTATTGTTCAGCTGTAAATCAAGAACATACATATTGGCCATGAGACATATTTACGAAGAGGAACAAAAGATAAAGGCAGGGTTAATAAGCCCATCCGTTTGAGGCTTCTTAAGGCAACGATCCATTTCTTACTTGAAGAGTGTGCACTTTGCCGAACCGCTCAACATTTCGTATTTCCGTTAATTGTCTTGTTTCTTATTGTGGTTCTTTGAATTTATTTGGATCTTTATGAATCTCATCATCAATTAGGGGTGAAAAGATATACAAAGTAGCTGTAATTTTTCCATCTTACGTTTGTGTAAAGTAGCCATAAGTCTAAGGCGATTCAGATTCGAGAACAAAAGGTTAGTTGATGTGGACAAGGAGGAGAAACAACAAAGGGCGTTTGTTTATGGAATACTTGCATGTATATATATATTGTATCAGTAATTTAGATATTTTGTTACGCACAAGGGTTATGTATCTTTGCACAAAGAGGAAGGAAGTACCTAAAACTTAGTTTTAAAGGCTATTTTTCTTAATCTTAGTGCTTACTGCATATGGGAATGACTGTGCGAGTTGGGGAGTAAAGAGTTTATTAATTGTGCTAGCACTGTTAACGCTTGAAACAAGATAGCCCCAATTAAATTATGTAACTGCTCTAGTGGTGGTATATTGAGTTGGAAAATGTATCATCAGCGTTTAAAGATTGTGGCAATTTTAGGTGTGTGTACAGTGGCTAAAAATCAATTTCTTAAATTTTTGTGTTTAGTTTATGCACAATGTACGATGTATGACTTTATGCAGGATTTATTATTTTCGTCACTTCCACAGCCAATTTTTAGTCTTTATGCCATGTTATTATTCACGTGGACTCAATTATTCACACCTGTGCCCAATAAGACTATATTTTGAATGGACAGGACAAAGTGTATTTGGTTTTTATAACAGATTTTATTTTACTACCAAGAACTTTTGAAGAATGGGGGGAGGGAGAGGGACGTGAGGTACAAATATCTAGAATATGGGACGCATAGGTAGGCGTAGACCTACCAGTCAGCTTTTCGCATTGAGTACTGACAAAGACTAAAACAGTTCTGATTGTCTAACGAAAGTAAAGCTTTGTAACAACTTTAAAGTATACATGATTTCCTCACGAGGTTAATCACCACTGAGTTATCCTTGTTAAATAAGTACTAGTAATGAACAAATATGCTGACTGGCAACGCGTGCTTTCCTTCTTATGACTCGCTCCTAATAAGATGAAATTGTCAGTTCCATCGCAAAAACTGCTGCAGTGACAACAAGATAGTAGTAGCAAATGCACATCCTGAGTATGAGTCCACTCCTATTCAAGCATTCACCGGATATGACAAATTTCCTCGAAGTGTTGCAATGCCGATCGTTCTAGGCACATTCTGCCCACGCGATCTAGAAGATATAGATTCCAATTCATGGATCTCACTACACAAAGCTGACTGTAAGAACACAAGAAAGTATGAAATTCTATATTTTTGCCGTCTAGCACGACAAAAGGCGTCTCGCAGGATTATTTTGGTGACTTTGTTACACATTGACATCTGTATTGAACTAAGGGAATTCTAATTTTAACCATTGTACATAAACAAACAAACTATTAACTAACAATGTAATAAAAGCAAAGAAGGGGAGTAATATTAATAAGTCACTTTGCATTTCCACAAAGAATACTAAGAATATACTAATCATCCAGATTAAGTAAAAATACATTCTTTTAGTTCCCATCACAAAGACAAAGAAATCATAAATGAAAAACAACAATTGCCCTTCATTTCCCATTGTTAAAAGCAATGAAATACAAAAAAAAAAAAAAGAGAACAAGAGTGAAACCTTCCAAGCATTCTTTCAAAATATAAATATTTCAATTAAAGACGTATGGAGGATATATCATATGAAAGTTTATTATTTTTTTTTCCTTTCTTTTGTTTGAAACTTTAAACAAAGATAAGCGGGAGTCAATACTACAACAATCATTTTCCTTTTGTATAAGATATCTCTTTAGGGTTTAAGAGTAACGCCAGTGAATCAGTGAATAAGACATTCACGGGAAAAACTAATTTGCCACAACCCCCACATTTACCAGCAGATCAGGAAGTATAGCACACAGTTGTAACCATCACCTACAAGTGCTTTGTCGAGGTAGAATTTCAATTACAGTTTTTCAGATCGGAGCTTCGACTAGAAGAAATTTCAAGTATACTCAGTCTAAACTTTATTTTCAACCCAGGGAACCATTGAATTTTACAAAGGTTATTTGCTAGCAAATTACAAAAAAGTCATCCAAAAACCTTACTTTTATTTTTTTTTTCAGCAGCAGTTGCACATTTGATTATATACTTTTTTTTTGGAGGGATCCCTGCATTTGTGATTTTTATTATTTTTAACGTTTATTACAAAACATGAGTACTGCATCGATAAGCAAGAAACAAAGTCAACCAGCGCGGCAACGCCGTCTGCAAAAACAGCAACAGCAACAACATCAACATGAGCAGCAACCACAACACGGCCAGCCCCAGTCGTCTCCATCCCATTACAACGAAACTCCCCGAGTTGCTGGTACCAGTTATCCCTATCCCACTGCAAGTGTGAATGGTGGTGCAGGCACCCATGCATATTCGCATTTGCAAGAAAGAAACCCATCGGCATCGTATGTCCCAACCACAAGTAATTCAACAGATTCAGAAAGGTTGCAACAGGGACAACAACAATTTAAAAGTGAGCTTCAACATGGACCACAAGCACCAGTTTATCATCAGTACCCTCCACAACCAGCTTATCTTTCACAAGATATATTCCATCCAAGTCAACAACAACAACAGCCTCAACAACAGCAGCATCAACAACAGCAGCCTCAACAACAACAGCCTCAACAACAACAACGGACTCAGCAACCACCTTACCAAGGGATGATGGCACCTCCTGGTCAACCCTACCCAGTTCAAGATCCCAACTTTCAACATGGCCCCCATGTAGATCCTCAAAGACAAGGTCAACAACCACCACCGCCACAACCTCATCAATGGGCACCGTACCCCCCCAACCCTAATCAACAGTATTATCCACCACAACCACAACCACCACAAGCTCAAAACGAGGAAGATAAATCTGTACGACAAAAGAAAAAGCCTGGGAGAAAACCTGGAGCTAAGAAGAATGCACCAGCAGAGTATCATCCATATGGTAACCCAAGCAGCACAGTTCCTTCTATGGTACAACCAAACTCAATTCCTCATCCGTACCAACAACAAAACTCCAACGTTCCTTCGTCTACATCTTCGGCCCCACTGAGTGCCAGTTCGTCGAAGCTGGTTACAAGGAGATCACGTATGGGATGTCTCACATGCCGTCAACGTAAAAAGAGATGTTGTGAGTCGAGACCCAAGTGCACCGAGTGTGGTCGATTAGGATTGAACTGTGTATGGCCCAAACCAGGAACAGAGCACAAGAACAAACCCAAGGATCAAAAGGAAGATGAAAATACCATTGAGCATGAGATTTATGGTAGAATCAAAGTGTTGAGAGGAATAGTCGAGTACAGGTCTCAGTAGAGTAACTCTAAGAGTATGAGTACAGGTAAGGTGAAGTGGTTTAAAAATTAACTTATACATTCAATTTTTTTCATTTCTACAATGTTGATCAACCTTTCGTTTGAGACTGGATCGGTTTTTTCATGATTTTAGAGTTTTATTCTTTGACGTTTGCAAACGTCGTGTATTTATAGTGTTTATAGTGTATCAATTTCGTACAATGTGTTTACTCGTAGTAGAGTGATTCTATATGCTTTGCATGTGTTTGTAAGGTATAATTGTGAAGGAGATGACCCACGATAAAATAACTCTTGAATGTAACAATGTTTGTGTGTAAGTATATTTCCCCTTTAGGAAGTCGAGGTATTTCATTCTTAAATTTTTTTTTTTTTCTCTCTTTTGCTCTTTTGACAACCAACAAAACACGTATTACTATCACCCAAGCTTAATTTGCAACACAGGCAACCCCTTTGATACAGCAACACTTTCATCCATCAAAACCACTACTGCTTTAAACTGTATTAAGGGCCACCCTCTTCCCATGTCATTGCAAGTTTTACCCAGTCTAAGGAATCGTCAAATTGCGATTCTAGAGCGAATGCTCCATTTGAACAAGGAAGGTTCAGCAGACTTGACGTTAGCTTCCAAATCAGAAGAAATCATTTGGAAAGTACTAGTCCTTGATCAAAAATCACGAAACATCTTGTCGTCAGTTTTGCGAGTCAATGATTTGTTACGATGTGGTATCACGGTTCATTCATTGATTAATCAACAACGATCGAAATTACCTGATGTGCCAGTCATTTACTTTGTTGAACCTACTAAAGAAAACATTAGTACCATAATTCACGATTTGAATGACGATAAGTATGACACTTATTACATCAATTTCACTTCCCATTTACCTCGTGACTTGTTGGAGGATTTCGCCAAACAAGTGGCTTTACTGGGTAAAGCATCAAGAATAAAGCAAGTTTGGGATCAGTATTTAGATTTTGTGGTTACCGAACCCAATTTATTTTCATTGAATTTGAACAACATTTTTACAACTTTCAACACATCGCAAACAAAAGAGGAAACAATTCATGATTTGGTGGGTACCATTGCTGATGGATTGTTATCCTTATTTATAAGCTTGGATGTTGTTCCTATAATACGTGCACAACAACACGGACCTGCTGAGTTTGTAGCTCAAGAACTCGATTTAAAGTTGCGAGAATACTTGAGTAACGCCAAACTGTTGGGTAATGAACACAACGCTGCATTGACACAACGACCAGTTCTTATTTTATTGGATAGAAATTTCGATTTAGCTTCAATGTTTGCTCATTCATGGATCTATCAATGTATGGTGAGCGATGTTTACCTGTTAAAGAGAAATACGATCAAGTTGCGCAAGATAGCCAAGGATAAGAATGGAGTTGAATCAGAAACGGTCAAGAATTATGATATTGATCCTCGTGATTTTTTTTGGACCAAATATGCCCAATTGCCGTTCCCTGATGTCGTTGAAAATGCCGACGTTGAATTGAATGCTTATAAACAAGAGGCTAAAGAAATTACCAACAAGACGGGAATAACATCATTGGATGATATTGACCAAAATTCAACGAGCTCAACCGCAAATATTCAACAAGCAGTTGAAAAATTGCCAGAGTTGACCGCAAGAAAAGCAACATTGGATATGCATATGGATATTTTATCCAACTTGATCAATGAATTACAAGCCAAGAATTTGGATACGTATTTTGAAATTGAACAAAATGCTGGAGGTAATCACAACGATACCAAGATCTTAAAAGAGTTTATGGATTTGTTGAATAACGATGATGCCAAGCAAGACACATCCTTGGACAAGTTACGTACATTGATCATTTTGACTCTTGTCAGTGATCATCTATCCTCGGACTATATTTCCAAAGTCAAGTCGATTTTGCTTCAACATTATCCTAATTTGGACATGTCGGCATTTGACTATATCCTTAAATTTAAAGAACATCTGAAAATTGCCAATTTATCCAACTTATCTGACTCATATAGTAGCAATCATAGTGGCAGTGGGGGGTTGTCATCTTCATCGTCCAATGCACAGACTTCATCTGCTTTACTCAGTGGATTATCATCAAAACTTTATGGATTGACGGAAGGTCGTATTTCTGAAGGTTTGAGCTCAATTGCTTCAAAGATTAAAAATTTCATTCCCGAACGAAATTTGCTTCCAATTACCAAGATTGTTGAGGCGATTATGGATCCAACAAATTCCACTCAACAATCAATCAACTTGACTGATGAGTATTTATATTTTGATCCAAAATCAAGAGGTGGTGGACACTCAAAACCACCAAAGAGACAATCGTATAGTGATCTGATTGTTTTCGTTGTTGGTGGTGGTAATTACTTGGAGTATGTTAACTTGACTGAATGGAGTGGTCAACATGGAGACGGTGAGGCAAATAGAAACGGTGGTGCTGGAATCAGTGGAGGTGTCGGAGTTGGTGGTGGTGGTGGTGCCGGTGTTGGTGAAAAGGGTAGATTCAATGTCATTTATGGAAGTACTGATATTCTTTCAGCGACTGAGTTTTTGAAAGAATGTGAACAATTGAGTAAGAGCTAAACAATTAGAGTAAATAAGTAGAGAGGTTAATCTATTACAAAGTACACACTCTCTCAAAGAAAGGTTTTTGATTCGTTCAACACTTTCGTTGATCTCCTTGAATCCAAAAACAACAATTCACACTCTTCAACGTCTTGTAATTCAACAGTTGAACGACCAGCAATAGAGCTCAATATACCAGCTGGGGTCAATAGTTGCAAAGCATACCTCAATGAAGTTTGTACCCCATCATGACTCAATTTATTGATTGCCTCTTCACTCAAGGTCAAATTTTCCAAATTGGCCCTCTTGGTAATGATTGTCTTGATCTCATCTTGATTATAAGGTAAAGTTCTAACAATCAATAATCGATCAATGAGATCTGGTGGACATCCATGAGGTGCTTTAATTGATAAATCATCTGATCCTTTAACCGTAGTTAATCCTCTATTTGATGCCAAGATGACAATAGGGGCAATATTACTCTCCAAGGCTTTATTCAAGTAGGTGAAAATTTCCAAATCCAACATATTCACCTCATCAATAAACAACACCCCGGGAATTAATTCAGCTACACCTTGATCAATATATTTTGAAACAACTTTGTTAACTTCGCTGCGTAACTTGTCAGTTATTTCAGTCTTTTTGGGCTTCAATAATTGACCCATCATACTCAATACATCTTGACCACCTTGGGGTCTGGCATTTGCTACATCCAAGTCATGCAATGTGACATCTTGAACGATTTCCTTCTTCTTGTGTACTTCTCCTTTTGGGAGTGGGACATATTCTTCAGCTTCTAAATCAAATTCAGTAGCATATGCATCCGATCTTCCCACACGTTTAACAGCACCAGTGTTTGATTCAATATAAATGACATCACCAACAGCAACACGCTCCTTTTGTAGGGATTCATAGATGCTTGGATCCAAACGCAAGTTTTTCGTTCCCTTGGCTGTTTTCAATCCAACTATAACGTGACTTATAGTTTTACCATATCCGCCCAATGGGTTCTCTGCTTCTTCTGGTGTCAATTCAATAACTTCACCTTCATAAACTTCTTTAGTTTCCTTGATCCTCAATCCAATTGCCTTTCGGAAATTTTCCATCAATGCACTAGTTTTTTTCACTTCAGCTGAGTACAACTCCAGTCCAACAATGGGACAAAAGGGAACTTTTGGACCCAATTCTTGTGATACCGCCAATGCCAATGCTGTTTTACCAGTTGCAGGTGGACCAGCAATCAAAACTGCTTTCCCAGACATTTTCTTACTCTTGATTAAATCAACAATTATACCACATGCTTCACGTGCATCTTGTTGACCAACGAAACCACCCTCAATGGGTTTGGCAGTGCCATATTCATTTAGGCCGAGTCCCTTGATGTGAGTATGGGCGGCAGTTCTATTTTCTTTAGCTGAAGAAACTGGTAAGGAGGTAGTTTTATCGGTAACTTCACTTATTTGTACCATTGGAAATAGAAGAGGAATGTGTTGGTGGAGTTGATGAGATGATTAGGAGACGCTTTCGATGGTTTTTGGATGGATTTCAGTTTTTTTCTTTTTCACTCTTTCCGTATTAAATGTCGCAACATACACATAAATGACACGGAATGAACATCACGACAGTGGATCATTATTGTTGTTACTGGACAATTGGCATAGAAGAATGCCAACAAAGAAGCAAACCATTTCGTTTCGTTTCGCTATTCGATGATATTTTCATGATGTATTTTTCTTTGGTTACTTTCACTTGATTTGTATTGTGTGATGCTAACGACGAACTTTTCAATGCTTTGCTTTCATGCGATTTTGATTTACGTCTGTTGATAAGATGCTTTCATCATTGCGTTTATCAGCTGACGATGAAAATATATCAATGAATGGTTCCTTTTTCCTTTTAGTTTGATAAACAAATGCTTCAGGAAACAAAGGAACGGCCATGAGAGCATGCATGAGGCTTCTAAAAGATATGGCGTGCACCACGTCAATATTGTTGTCAAGGTAACTTTTAATGAATTCCTTGGGCTCACGTGGCACGGTAGGTTACTGAAAGGAATATGAACTGTTTTAACAATGGAATACCGCCACGCTATACTATTTAGCAACAACTTGACCTACAAGATTGCTGAAATCAAATCCGGCAATGATTATGTTGAAGGGTCCGAATCGAGCGTACAATTGGGAGTCAATCAGAGTTGTACTGACTTCGTCTTCAACGGTTCATATGGCTCGTTCGGCGGCCCCATTTTGTTTCGAAGTGAAGAGCACATGTGTGTTTGGTGATACCATTCTGAGTGGCGGTAACCCCTTCGCGTGTATACCTTCACTTGGCATCTAACTTGCGACAATACTTGGGTTTTCTTGATGACTGCTTTTCATTCAGCGTGTTCATCAAGATTCCTTATCTGATGGAAATGTATGGAGAGTGTCGGCCTTTTGTTATGTTTGCAAAATCAAGAAAATTACAAGCTGATTTCGATCTGGAAGTCTAATCCAACTTCGCTGTAGTGGCACAGTTGTTTAACCGTTCCAGCATCGATTGTTCTCAAATCTACCACTATTCTGTGTAATTGACGTTGTTCTTCGGCAAATACGGGCAGAAGTCATGCGCCGGATGGTACTAACTACACAGATTTTTTCAAGTTTTATATGGTCTTTTATTTTGTAATAAGTTTTGTTCAAGTGCTCTATCTATTGTAAAAGCTCGAAATCGAAGTTGTAGAAATATCAACCCTTTTGTATGAGCCGTATGGGCATCTGAGAGATTGTCTAGTCATGACAGTTATCAATTAAAGAAGTGAAGGCGTGTAGAACCTCTTGCGAAGTTTGGAGAGGAGGCTATGTATCAAATTACAAATATTATTACGTACAGAGAATTGTGCATTCCTCGCAACGATCCAGAAGTAATATGTATTTGAAAAAGATTTACCAATAGCACTTTTCAACCCTCCTCATCCTCATCATCGTCATCTTCTTCTTCAACTATATATTCAACAAGGAAGTTTGCACCCTTGAATTCAGGCACTTCTCCAATAGTCAATTCTGAATCACACGCGATAACCTTTTTAGGATACGGCTGTACAACTTCAAACTTGAATGGATTCACCAGGTAATAATGATGTACATCTTGGAATCGACACTTGTGCTCGTCAGATAAATCCAGATTCAATTCACCAATCAATTCATCAATAGTTGCTTCATCTTGCAACCAGTTGTCATTTGCATGGTTCAATTCCAGTGTTGTTTCTTCAATGAATAGCTTGAGTTCGATATAGATAAAGAATTGAAGGATTGTGATTGACTTGTTGAACTGTTCAATTAGACGTTTACCACTGGGGAGTTTAACTGCCACACGTAGAGAGTCATCAGGATCAGTTAAACCTTCAATATGATTATCTTTGATCAAATTTAAAAGAAACCACCGTCTTAATTTGACAAGACTCTCTGTCTCTTCCTTCAATCGCAACTCTTCATCTCGTTTTTGTTTCTTCAATTTGTCTTTAAGTAGTGATTGCGTGTATGCATCATCTTGTTGTTGTCTAATTAATCGACTGAAATCGGTCTCTTGTTTGTCGTATTTAGCAGCTACTAATTGTGGATTGTACTTGTCAATATTCTTGACTAAATACTTGGCAATTTTCAGTACAGTTATACTCAATTCATCATCCATAATGAATTGTTTGGACAAATTGGATTTGTAGACTATTGACATTGATGCCATGATATCAGGGCTTGGAGACACATTAGCCACAAGCATTACATATGGCGTCCTTTTGATTTTATAAGTTTGACCAATTTCCCATGCTTCTGGTGAATGATCAACGTTGGCGAAATACATCTTTGTAGACTTGAAATTACCGTTGTTCTTGTTGAATGATTTTTTAAAGTGGGAATTTCTGAGTAGTTTCTTCATAAACTTTGTCGTTTCTGGTAAATCATTGGTCAAAACCACCAACAACCAGTCATATTCCCTTTGACAGTGTGAGTGCAACTCGTTGAAACCTGATTCCACTATATCGTACATGTCTATGGAATTGGTTTCATCCTCCAGCTCCTGTTTTTCCTTTAGGGTTGACAAATATGAATAATCAGGATGAAACTTTTCGAAATCATACAGTCTATTGAGCTTGAAATTGTTGTCACCCTCATCATCTCCACCCCATCCAAAGCCAAAAAAGAACTTTATGGAGTTTATGATCACCAGAAGAATGTTTTTGGGTATAATCAACAAAATGAACCATAGTGTATTCAAAATCGAAGTATTGCTGCGTGCGGCTGCACTCAGTCTAGTGCTTGACGTGTCACTATCTATTTCACGACTATGTTCAATCACACTCTCATTAGCTTGCCATTTCTTCTCTCCCGCCAATTCGCGTTTCTGTTTCTCCTCTCGCTCATGAATAAGGGAACTATAAATTCCCACATCTAATTGCCAGCGAGTGGAAATTTGGGGCGCTTTAGGCAATCGAGGCGTAAGCGAGTTAAGAAACATTTGACTTTGAAGATTGACGTAATCACCTCTGGTCCTTGTCGATGCTGACCGATGTATTAGTTCACCTATGCCTCCATCGTCATCGTCATTCTCGCCACCTCCAGTGCCAGTCCCATTACCTTCAATCTCTCTAGGATCTATCGCTGAACTAGTGCCAGTATCGTTTTGTGTATTTACTTGAGCTGATTCAACTGTTTCAAAACCTGATTCCAAGTATGTCAAGATTGCATTGTTTAAATCGTGATCATGAATAGTTAGTAGACGATTGATTTTGTCGTCAACATCACTGGAAGAATCATCTGATCCCAAGCCTGCAATTATCTTGAACTGTTCAAAAGCCTCTTGATTGTCTGAGCTTGGCATTCGGGAAAGATTGTAAAGGAGTGAATGAATTGGTAGAATATATTGATTGAGACTGTTTTAGAAAACCGGGGGGCTTGGAAATTTTGTTGGTTACCAAAGTGACGTGTACTTTTGGTCAAAAATATTACTACCTTGTTAAAACACTTGTAACAGGAGGCGAGTTCGAGTAAACTTGATGCGTCATGAAGAGTTAGTGTTGATAGAGTTGTCGGACTGTCAAGCTCAATAAAAGCAATTGTCAATGTGATTGCACTATGACATTGCGTTTATAGTTGTTCTTCCTTCTGATTGTTTTTCGTTGTTGCAAAATTTGTGCAAAATTACATAAACTTAGAAAAGGATATCAAGTGCTAAAGCGTAATCCTGTCCATGAAAGCGGCTACTTTGCGACCTTTTCTTCTGTGACAGCTCCATCATTTGTTTTTAACTTTCATTTTGTTCTATAACGGATTGCACATGCTATATATCCTGGCGCTAAAAAATCAAATGCACCAATTCTCCGGGGTTCCAATCGAACATTTGACGAAAAGTGCTTTACTTGCAACTCTTTGAGTTCGGTCTTAGCCGTTGAAGTGTTTTTTAAAAAGAAAGAAACGAAGTACTTTAACCTCGGCTAAATAACGGTTTATCACACGTAATTTAGACAGCAATAGGGAATAAGCTTTTTATGACACAAACTAATCTACATGCAGTACACATCCAACGTTTTTACAATAAACCATCGATATACCCACCCACACAATAAAAGGGAAGGGCAAGAGAAAAAAAAAACCTGGGGCAAAGTCACAAAACGTGCCAAATTGCCCATTATCGTCGTGTTTTGATAGGTCGTTAAGCTTCCAACGTTTATTCGTGATATAATTTTTACCGACTTGAAAAGAGAAAAATTGTTTGTGGAACGCAAAATTTGAGGTACATTTAGTAGGTGAGAGTAAATGTCAGATGTTCCAAAGGTACATCTGTTTTACTCTTTTTGTTACTCCTCTAAAACATCATCTCTCCATAAATCTCTCCGAAGCTTTCAACGAGAGATCGAGAATCAAAAAAAGAAAAAAAAAAACACGCTTCTAGCGCGGGCAACATTTTTACAACCAACTAAGATCCCAAACTAGTTGGCATCAAAAACGGAATGGCTTTGGGAATTGAGAAATCAGTCCCCGTCAAAGGTGAGAACAATTAACAAGATGAAATCAATTACACCTGCTTCTTCTTCGAGTAGTTTTCCAACGAGACTGGCGTCGCTACCAACAAGTAACAAGTCAATGAAGATGTTTCAGTCGTTTCTTTTTCAAGTCAAACGTACAGTAGAAACTCCGTTGTTGTTGTCATTGGTTTCGTTGTCGTTGGTGTGTATTTAGTACAACTTTTGAAATGACCACACTGCCTCAGACACGCACACACACGACAATATGCAGCAGCAACAATCGAGATATTGCAAATTTGAAATTTCCACTTCTGTTTCAATGATTATCGTCTTATATTACGATTACATTGATTATATCTCCCTGACGTAATTTTGGCATCACTCAAACCCACTACCTTGCCTATTTTGTTTTCTTATACAAAGTGTTGATTCGATTCATCATTCTTCTGGAGCGAGTGGTGCCCTATACCGCTTTCATTTTTGTGTATTTGCATTGGTTCGCCCTGTCTAGAACCATTTGTTTCTCCAATGCCGAGGGTGGGGAAGAGAAAAAAGATTTTTATTTTTTTTTTTTTTGCTTCTTGATCGGAGAGTTTTCACGCACGTGGAATGCAACATTATTCTACAAGTATATAAGCTCATTGACCAAAAAGAAAAGAAGGGTGAATCATAAAGCCTCATTTCGATCGTTTTCTGATCTCGGTAGAATTCGAAGATCAAAAAACTGTTTTTCTGTACACATGTACAATGGTTTAAAATAGTAAATTTGTTTGCTATATTTATTTGTTCGAATTGCGATTGTCCGTTGTTGGTGACACAAAATATAATCTCATTTTCGGTATTCTTTTTTAGTTCAAACGTGTACTTTACTATATTGTTATTGTCTCTTGTTCCATTTTCCGTTTTCTAACTTCGACAACAATAAAAGCGTCCAATCATTTGTATTCTGTTTAATTTAAATATCTTTCAAAAGCGCCATATTTTTATGAAAAAAAAACACTCTTCTTTTCCTTTTTGCATTTCTTTCCTCCATTTACTTCAGCAGGTGACTAACTTTAAATTTTGCTAAATAAGAACATCCTCGGAAAAATTAAACGCTGAAAAAATAGCAAAAAAAGAAAAAGCAAAAGAAAAGCAACATCGAGACCTGACGCAAAAAGATCCTTTTTTCCAGAAGAGCCAAATTTTCACAGCGTCAAAATTAACGACAACAATAAAACAAATCACATAAATATAAACTCACTTCTTTCTTCTCATTTAGATCACTAGGGAGTTTCAACACCACTATATATTCATTTACTCACCCTTTCTCCACTATGTCGAGATTTTTCAAGTCAGCAGTGGGTAAAGCATCCTTAGCTTTGGGTGCAGCTGCTGGAGGTACCATCATTTATTTGGACTTTATTCAACCAAAGAAACCAGCACAGATTGCTACGTCTTATAAACCATTGAAAAAGGATTACGCCCCTCCACCAACACGTGAAGAATTAGTTTCAAGACTAACTCCGGAAAAGAAGTTTGATGTTTTGATCATTGGTGGTGGAGCTGTTGGATCAGGATGTGCTGTTGATGCCGCTACTCGTGGATTGAATGTATGTTTATTGGAAAAGACCGACTTTGGATCCGGTACTTCATCCAAATCAACAAAGATGGCTCATGGTGGTGTTAGGTATTTGGAAAAGGCAATTTTTCAATTATCAAAAGCACAATTGGATTTGGTTATTGAAGCTTTAAATGAAAGAGGTAATATGTTGAGAACTGCTCCTCACTTGTGTTCAGTTTTGCCAATTATGATTCCAGTTTACAACTATTGGCAAGTTCCTTATTTCTTTGCTGGTTGTAAAATGTATGATTGGTTTGCCGGAAAACAAAATTTGAGAAACTCTACAATTTTCAGTAAAGAGCAAGCTGCCGCTATTGCCCCAATGATGGATGTATCGAACTTGAAAGCTGCCTGTGTTTACCATGATGGTTCTTTTAACGATACCAGAATGAATGCTACTTTGGCCATTACTGCTATTGAACATGGAGCTACAGTTTTAAACTATTTCAATGTTGACCAATTATTGAAAGACGACAAGGGTAAATTATACGGTGTTAAAGCCACTGATTTGGAAACCAATAAACAATACGAATTGAAGGCAACTTCAATTGTTAATGCTACTGGTCCTTTTGCTGATAATATTTTGGAAATGGATGAAGATCCACAAGGATTACCACCAAAGACTCCTCAAAAGCCAAGAATGGTTGTTCCTTCAAGTGGTGTCCACATTGTTTTACCAGAATACTATTGTCCACAAAATATCGGTTTATTAGATCCTTCAACTGCTGATGGTAGAGTTATGTTCTTCTTGCCATGGCAAGGTAAGGTGCTTGCCGGTACTACTGACACGCCTGAAAAATTTGTTCCTGAAAACCCCATCCCCACTGAGCACGATATTCAAGATATCATCAATGAAATGCAAAAATACTTGGTTTTCCCAATTGAAAGAACTGATGTATTGTCAGCTTGGTCAGGTATTAGACCATTGGTTAGAGACCCAAGCACAATTCCAAAGGGACAAGAAGATTCTGGATCAACTGAAGGATTAGTTAGGTCGCACTTGTTGATTGAATCGTCATCTGGATTAGTGACCATTTCCGGTGGTAAATGGACCACGTATAGAGAAATGGCTCAAGAAACCATTGATTACGTTGTTAATCATTTTGATTTTGCCGGAAAAAATATCAAACCATGTCAAACTAATGAATTGATATTAATTGGTGGTGATGACTACTCGAAGAACTATTCCGCCAGATTGATTCACGAATACAAGATTCCATTGAAATTGGCCAAACATTTGTCTCACAATTATGGATCACGTTCGGCCATGATTTTGGACTTGTATGCCGCTAGTGACTACAACAAGTTGCCAATCACATTGGCAGCCAATAAAGAATTTATTCCTAGTATAGTTGAAGCATCACCTGAGAATCAATTGAGTTATCAATCATTTGATGAACCTTTTACTATTGCTGAATTGTTGTATTCTTTGAAATACGAGTACCCAAGAACACCAGTAGACTTCCTTTCTAGAAGAACCAGATTGGCATTCTTGAATGCTAGAGAAGCACTTTCTGCCGTCGATGGAGTCGTTGAAATTATGTCCAAAGAATTGCAATGGGATGATGATACAAAGGAAAAAATGAGAAAAGACGCTGTCAAGTTTATTGGTAATATGGGTATTTCACCAAAGAAGTTTGATGTTGAACAATTTACCGTTCAATAAGAAAAGAGAGAGGAATGATGGTTGTAAGTAGTAATGGTGAGGTTTAATGACTGCAAGATGAAAAATGAATGAGGATCAACAAAAAAAATGACAAGAGCCTATTTAAGATTAAAGATAGAGTTTATAGATAATAGAGTACACACCTTTTAAACATTGAGGAAAGTAGTCAGTGGTTGAAACCAATGGTTGATTGTTGTGTGGTTAAAGTGTCGTTGTTGTTTCAAGTAAGCACGCGTCAACGAGCACAAAATTTCAACAACAAAACCAAAAAGAGAACAGGAAGCTAAAGTGGTTGTACAGAGATTTAAACAAGAACACACTTATTCTCACATCTACGTCACTTTCATTCACAATTCTATCAACACAAGAACATATACATACATATATATATATAATGGAACAAACAGAAGTACCGTACAACCTCAATCTGCCATACTCAAAACTCACACCAACACTCAACCTAGCTTCATCGCTATCATCGACTACGTCATCAATAGCTCTGCTTTTAACTACATCGCTACCGCTATTGATTGCTTATCCTATAGTATTGATATCACAAGGCTTGATCCTAACAACGACAGCAACAACAGCAACAACAACAATAGCAGCCAGTAAATCTATCGAAGATGGTATTGTTAATGCACCTCTGCTATCGCTGCAGGTTGCTGCGGCATTGGCATCAAGTCTGGCTATATTATTGTTGATCTTCATTGCTCAATGGATGAAGATTGTTCCACATGACAATGAGACCATCTCGAAGGAAACAGAGTCGAGGACTAATACGGTGACGATTTACTTGTCAATCATATTTGCACTACTATCCACCATTTTCCTCCCCTTTGATCGATGCAGTATGATTATATTTGGTCTTTACTTAAATTCGTTCAATATCTATACTCCAATAATGTTGTTTCTAGACCTATTAGTATTGCACACGAGCTCACCCAACAACTCAGATCAAGAAGAGTCCAAAATTTTGATTGTGTTGGGGTATGCATTGATTGGCGTCGCGTGTACAATGTTGCGGAAAGCCAATAGTATCAAAATCGGTCTAAACCGAAAAGTGGTTATATTGACAACTGTTGCGGGTGGGATAATTTGGTTGTGGTTGAGCAAGGTAGTTAGTTTTAGTATGATGACAGTCAATTTGATTACAGTTGTTATTAGTCTTGTTACGTTTCAAGAGTTTCCTACTTACACTGGTACCAACAACAATGAGGATGCACTACAAGTGCAAGTTTTGTTCTTTATGGGATTGAGTTTGGTTGGTAGTGTGTTGAAGTATCTTGTGTTTCAACAATTTAAGTTTTGGTCTTGTTTAGGTGAGATGGTGTTGACGGTGTTGATTATACCTGGGTTAAAAACAAGTCAGCGATACAAACTGCTTCGAAATGGGACCAACGACAACATCAATGTGACAACCACTGCTACATCATCATCATCATCATCTTCTTCTTCTTCTTCTTCTTCGTCAATTTTATCACAAGTGGTGAAACATCAAGATACCAGAGCAATATTCAATTTCTTACTCCTCAATGCCAGTTTCATGATTATCCAATTTCTTTATTCATTCAGATCGAAATCATTAGGTCTTTTATCGGACTCATTACACATGTTACTAGATTGTTTATCGTTAGCATTGGGTCTCGTTGCTGGTGTTTTATCGAAACGCGATATTGATAATGCTCTGAATTTCCCATTAGGTTGGTTCCATTTGGAAAATTTGGCGGGTTTTACCAATGCTACGTTGTTGATAGGTATTAGTGGATCCATCATGTTTGAAGCTGTGGGGAGATTGATCAACCCTGTGAATTTACAACGGACTAATGAGTTGATTGTGGTTTCGGTATTGGGGTTGTTGGTTAATCTTGTTGGTGTTTTTGCTTTCAATCATGGGCACGGGCATAGTCACGGACATAGTCATGGACATAGTCATAGCCATGCGAGTCCACAACATGCCGCACTGCATCTGCATCTGCATCTGCATACTCACTCATCTACTATTCACTCCACAAATGGAAACGATGCCGTTAATGACAACATGAGAGGTATTTTCCTTCACATACTAGCTGATGCACTCGGATCAGTAGGAGTAGTAATCTCCACCGTCTTGACCAAATGGTTCCACTGGCAAGGATTCGACCCCATTGCGTCATTCATTATCGCCCTCTTAATTCTCGCATCGGCTATCCCATTGATCAAATCCACGTCATCTAGCTTATTGCTAAAAATACAACCACATCAAGAATCAATAATACGACACACATTGCATGAAGTTTCCCACATCAAGGGAGTTAAATCAATCACAACACCGAGGTTTTGGCCTAGTGGTGGTGCCAAAATCAATGGATATGTACATGTACAGATCTACCGGGGTGAGAATAGTTGGTATATCAAGAAACAAATTGAACGATTATTTCATGACGATGGTAGTGGTAATAGTGGTGGTAGTGGTGGTAGTGGTGGTAATGGGTTGTTTAGTGATGATGTAATGATTCAAGTTGAGAATGATTATGATGATTGTTGGTGTCGAAAGACAAAGTAGGGCTACTAAACGGGGTGATTTGTATTTATTGGGTGCTATTAGTGGTATATATATATATATATATATATATGTACCGGATAAAGAGTATTTTACTACATATTAGAGACGACAAGTGTACAAGGTTTGATAAGATTTGCAACTAATTATGCTCCAAGTTAAGGGCGAGGAAATCCTTAAATGTCGCGACAATATTCTGATTGTCAATTTTTTTTTGTTTTCTCTCATCTTCCAAATCTTCACAAGGTCATCACACTGGATTATTGCACTTTTAGCACCACACCTACAGCAACAGTCTCGTTAAATACTTCCTTATTCAATCAAGAGCTACAGGCAAGTACCCACACACACACACACGTATCAAAAAATGTCACGCACGGGTGTATTGGTAATGGGACCAGCAGGAGCAGGCAAATCAACATTTTGCAACTCAATAATATCACATATGCAATCAATAGGTCGTCGAGCCCACATTGTAAACTTGGACCCCGCGGCAGATGCAACTGAATTTGAATTCACCATTGATATACGTGATCTAATTTCTTTACAAGATGTAATGGAAGAATTGGACTTGGGTCCCAACGGTGGTTTAATTTATTGTTTCGAATACTTGTTGCAGAATCTAGATTGGCTAGATGAGGAAATTGGTGATTATAATGATGAATATCTTATATTTGATATGCCGGGTCAAATTGAATTATATACGCATATACCAGTGGTGCCGACAATTGTTAATCATTTGAAACTGAGTCTAGGTTTTAATTTGTGTGCTTGTTATTTATTGGAATCGGCTTTTGTTATTGATGCTTCCAAGTTTTTCAGTGGTGCTTTAAGTGCCATGTCAGCGATGATATTGTTGGAATTGCCTCATATTAATATCTTGTCCAAGATTGATTTGATTAAAGATGAAGTTTCGAAACGGAAATTGAAACAATTTTTGAATCCTGATCCTTATTTGTTGGCAAAGCAAGAAGATGAAATAAATCCTCAGTTCACGAAAATGACCAAGAGTATAGCTCAATTGATTGATGATTTTGGTATGGTACAGTTTCTTCCATTGGATTGTTCAAAAGATAGCAAAAGTGTTGAAAATATATTGAGTTATATTGATGATGTAACTCAATGGAGTGAAGCACAAGAACCTAAAGAACCAAATGATCAAATTGAAATACCCGATGATGCATTTTGAAAATGATATATGCATGTGTGTAGAAAAGCTGTAAATATTGATACAATATAATCACGTGAATATCACATGTCTTAATCAGGAGTTTTTTCAAGACATTCAAGACGTAAGGGGGGAGCATCTGTTTGGGATTCATAAGCCCAGAGAGATCTTTGTACGACGATGTACTCTTTTAAACTAAAACAGTACAGTCCTTTTTATTTTTATTTCATACCAATGCAACATAATTTTCAATACCAACGTGACGTATTAGTTCATACCACATAACCACCCAAAACAATTAGAGCAATTTGTCTTGACTCATAAAACCCGATGATGTTTGAATTAAGGGTATAAACATGAGAAACATTGAATATTAACAAGTTATGACTTTACTTGCAAGTTTTTCTGATTTCAATTTTATTTCTTTTTGCCTTCATTTCTCAAAGGATTTTTGCAGTCATTTTCTCAAGTCAAAAGTAGTTGTCCTGCTATTCATTAATTTGGGAACAAGGATTTGTACTCTAGAAAGATCTCAATTTAATACGATATTGTGTACACTTGTTAGCATGTCTACGGAAGTCTTGGTAACTTTCCAAGGCTATATTTGCTGTTGCTTCTCCTACTCTTGGTGTCAACTATTCCTTTCCAGGTAGATTTGATAGTTTAAACGTTAGTCTTGCACACAGACCAAAGCTCTTCAAATGCGTTTAGTCCTGGTGGATACGGAGACACGATCACTGGTTCCATTCCACTCAGGGCTACCATCAACTCGAGATCGCGACGTTTATGGATGGCTGCGTTGTCAAGAATCAAATACTTTGAGCTCTTCAAGTGCATTGTTTGTTTCAATTTCGCTAAGCACTAGACTTTTGCGAATGCATAGAAACGTTCGGCAGTGGTTCCAACTCTTTGCATTCATTTCGGAAACTGTAGCGTTTGAAATCAGCCTTTCATTTCTTTTCGTCGGAGCAGTTTGGGTTCGGAGTCAAACCTAAAGTAAAAAAAAAAAAGACTGTATGAAAAGCGATTATTGACGGAAGATTACGGATAAATGAAAAAGTTTGGGATGAAACCGGGAGCATGCGCAATGAAATAATATCATATGCTATCAATGCTAAAGTGTGTTTTTCTTTTTCTTTTTTTCTTGGAAGTGAATCATCACCAGCTTATTTTGCCTTTTTAACTTCTTCAAAAGAATATATGATCTCCTATGTGGGATGTACCTTAGAATGGCTTGATTGATTATTATTTAGTTTTTCTTTAATCTCTAGCCAATCATATAACAAGAGAATGAGTACATAATAATACTAACATCGTACGTTTCTTCACCACCATACGAAAGTGGAGAGAAAGAAAAAGGGAGGAGATCAAGTCGAGTTGACTCTTGTTGACTTCACTTACTCCACAGTCGTATCAATGCAGTAAAAGCTATTCACTACTAACGTATTTTCTTTTTGTAAAGATCGGATAACACCGTTCACTTGTTTTCTGTCTTTCGCAATTTGCCGTTGGTAGTGTATCCTGCACATAAAATCATACTAATGAATTTATGACAAGTACACTACCCTTTCGCTCTACCTAGCTATATGTTCATATTGTTATAGGTTACTATAGTATTCAATATTTGACTCTTGTGATGACACATTGACTCCTTGGATGTCATATACATTTGCTGAGGAGAAACAGAGAGAGAGAGAGAGAGAGTGTGTGTGTGTGTGTTAGTGTGTGTGTGTGTGTTAATTATAGCACACCATTCTTCTGCTCTCTACAATAAATCTACTCCCTCTCTCACCCCACCCCACCCAATCACAACGTAATCTTCTTCTTCTTTGATAGAATTGAACCCCGTTACGGCTTTATACACAGATTACATCCCTATCAGAGAAGTATTACAATAATGAGACTTTAAGAGAGAGAGGGACCAAATATTTCAAAACGACTCCAGTCATTGTGATTTTGTTTTCGTAGTGTTTGACTATATAGACCGATACAGGAGTAATCGTAATATAACGAGTGCATTATGTGGTGTATTATGTAATATATTATGTAATACTACCTGGTGCATAATCAGTAAACAATTTGATTGGATGATAACATAATTACATCCATACACACATACCTGAGAGTTGAGTTTCTTTTTTTTCCTGTTCTGTAAGTTTCGGCATCTTCCTTTGAAGTTACACAAATCCATTCCAAATGACACAAACAAAAAGAAACCAATACTCATAATGATTTTTCATCACAATCAATCGAATCATCATCAAAAGTTTTTTACTTGTCCAACTAAGAATATAAATATCATTCAATAGTCTCTTTTGTCCATTCTTCATTCTTCATTCTTTCTTTCTTTCTTTCTTCATCAGACAAGAACTAGTCTTTCCTTGATATACATATATACCCACTTACTACTACCAATTCCTAATTACTACTACTACTACTAAAAATGGTCTTGCCACACGAACCAGAATTTCAACAAGCTTATGATGAATTAGTTACTGCTATTCAGGATTCTACTTTATTCACTGAACAACCAAAATACAAGAAAGTTATTCCAGTTGTTTCTGTTCCTGAAAGAGTTATTCAATTTAGAGTTACTTGGGAAAACGATAAAGGTGAAATTCAAGTCAATAATGGATACAGAGTACAATTTAACTCTGCTTTGGGTCCATACAAGGGTGGTTTACGTTTCCACCCCACTGTCAATTTGTCAATTTTGAAATTTTTAGGGTTTGAACAAATTTTCAAAAATGCTTTAACTGGGTTGTCTATGGGTGGTGGTAAAGGTGGATCTGATTTTGACCCAAAGGGTAAAACTGATTCCGAAATTAGAAGATTTTGTGTTTCATTTATGAGACAATTGGCTAGATATATTGGTCCAGATACTGATATTCCAGCTGGTGATATTGGTGTTGGTGGAAGAGAAGTTGGTTTCCTTTTTGGCGCTTACAAGCAAATGCAAAATAACTGGTCAGGTGTATTGACTGGTAAAGGTTTGTCTTGGGGTGGTTCGTTGATTAGACCAGAAGCTACTGGTTATGGATGTGTTTACTATACTGAAAAGATGATTGAAAGAGCCACTAATGGTAAAGAATCATTCAAGGGTAAAAGAGTTGCCATTTCTGGTTCAGGAAATGTGGCTCAATTTGCTGCTTTGAAAGTTATTGAATTGGGTGGTGTTGTTGTTTCATTATCTGACTCCAAGGGTTCAATCATTTCCAAGAATGGTATCACTGTTGAACAAATTGATGCTATTGCTGCTGCTAAATTGAAATTCAAGACTTTGGAACAAATTGTTAAAGATGAAGCTACTATTTTTGGTGGTAACAATTCAGTTGAATACATTGCTGGTGTTAGACCATGGACCAAAGTTGGACAAGTTGATGTTGCTTTGCCATCTGCTACTCAAAATGAAGTTAGTGGCGATGAAGCTAAAGCTTTGGTTGATGCTGGATGTAAATATATTGCTGAAGGTTCAAATATGGGTTCTACTCAAGAAGCTATTGAAGTGTTTGAAGCCAACAGAAATAACGGTGTTTGGTATGCTCCAGGTAAAGCTGCCAACTGTGGTGGTGTTGCTGTTTCTGGTTTGGAAATGGCTCAAAACTCCCAAAGAGTTAATTGGACCAAGGAAGAAGTTGATGCTAAATTGAAGGAAATTATGATCAACTGTTTTGAAAACTGTTATGACACTGCCAAAAAGTATTCTACTGATAAAGGAGGTGAATTGCCATCACTTTTGAAAGGTGCAAACATTGCTGGGTTCTTGAAGGTTGCCGATGCCATGTTTGACCAAGGTGAAGTATTCTAGATGAAGCTAGCACTAAGGCTAATGGGAGATCATGATCATGACATACAAAAAAAAGTAAAGCATCAAAAATTTCAGTTCAAAAAAAGGAGGAAACATTTTTTTTCATAGATCGTTTCACTATATATAAGGGTTGTACATATAATTCATATTCATATATTCAAAAAGGAAGAGGAGTAGAAGAGTAGAGTAGATCTCGATCACGGTTGTGACAGAATTACAAAAACAAGACCAGTATGTAGGGTTTGTTAGTGTCTTGTAGGATGTGTCTCAAAGTGTATTGTGAACTTGCGTCATCATATCTGTAACATCCTGCATATAAAACTAATCTCCAAAAGAGTTTTTTTTTTTATTGACTCACTCTACCCATACCAAGCGAATAATTTTTCACCATATTTTCATTAGATTTCGTTTTAGCACAACTCCACCTTTATTTCCACACAAGAGTATTATCTCGCAACCATGTCTTCCGCATTGAAAGAAACATTTGCCCGTTGCAAAAGGGAAAACCGTAATGCTTTAGTCAATTTCATTACTGCCGGCTATCCAACTATTGAAGACACTGTCCCCATCCTCACCAATATGCAAAAAGCTGGGGTTGATATTATTGAAATTGGTATACCGTTTTCTGACCCTATTGCTGATGGCCCCACTATTCAAACTGCCAACATCAAAGCTTTGGAAAATGGAATGACGGTGGCTAAAGTATTGGATTCAGTGAAACAAGCACGTAGTGCTGGAGTTTCGGTTCCTTTAATCTTGATGGGTTATTATAACCCCATTTTAAAATATGGTGAATCGCAATTTTTACAAGATGCGGCATCAGCTGGCGTTAATGGATTCATTATTGTTGATTTACCACCGGAAGAAGCTGTTAAATTCAGACACGCTTGTTCTAAACATGGATTGTCATATGTCCCTTTGGTAGCACCAGCTACTACTGACGAAAGATTGAAAGTATTGGGACAAATTGCTGATTCATTTGTATATGTTGTTTCCAAAATGGGTACTACTGGTGCTTCCAACAAGGTTAGCGCTGGTATTGAAGAATTGTGTGCTCGAGTACGAAAATATATTGGTCAAGATACTCCCATTGCGGTTGGATTTGGTGTCTCTACGAGGGAACATTTTCTTGCTGTGGGTAAAGTTGCTGATGGGGTGGTTATTGGATCGAAAATTGTCACATTGATTGGTGAGTCCAAGCCTGGTGAGCGCGGTGAAACTGCTTACAAGTATGTTAGATCGATCCTTGGTGATGATTATAATGCTACAGCTCCCGAACAATTCCAAAATGGCAACAAGGTTGATAAAGAAGAAGGTGGTGATCTCACCTCCCAACAACCCGATTTCCAAGAATCACACAAGTATAACCCACGTTTTGGTGATTTTGGTGGTCAATATGTCCCTGAAGCCCTTCATACTTGCTTAGCTGAATTGGAAAAGGGGTTTGAAGAAGCTGTTGCTGATCCACAATTTTGGAAAGAGTTTAAAGACTTGTATTCATATATTGGAAGACCATCCTCATTACATAAAGCAGAAAGATTGACCGAGCATGCTGGAGGTGCCACTATTTGGTTGAAAAGAGAAGATCTAAACCACACTGGTTCACACAAGATCAACAATGCCTTGGCACAAGTACTTATTGCCAAACGATTGGGTAAGAAGAAAATTATTGCTGAAACTGGTGCTGGTCAACATGGTGTTGCTACCGCTACTGCTTGTGCCAAGTTTGGATTGGAATGTACGGTATTTATGGGAGCTGAAGATACTAGACGTCAAGCACTAAATGTTTTCCGGATGAAGATTCTTGGCGCCAATGTTGTCCCCGTCAAGAATGGTACTCAAACTTTACGTGATGCCACTTCAGAAGCTTTTAGATTCTGGGTTTCTAATTTGGAGACTACTCATTATGTCGTTGGGTCAGCAATTGGACCCCATCCATACCCAACTTTGGTTCGTACTTTCCAAAGTGTCATTGGACAAGAAGTGAAGCAACAATTTGCTGAATTAAACAATGGTAAATTGCCCAATGCCGTTGTTGCTTGTGTTGGTGGTGGATCCAACTCTACGGGATTATTTTCTCCCTTTGAAAAGGACTTGGACGTCAAGATGTTGGGAGTTGAAGCTGGTGGTGACGGTATCGATACCGATCGTCATTCAGCTACTTTGACCGCTGGTTTACCTGGTGTTTTCCATGGAGTAAGAACATTTGTATTGCAAGATGATGATGGACAAGTTCACGATACCCATTCGGTATCGGCTGGGTTGGATTATCCTGGTGTTGGACCTGAATTGGCATATTGGAAATCCACGGGAAGAGCTGATTTCATCGCTGCTACCGATGCTCAAGCTTTACAAGGTTTTAAACTCTTGTCACAATTGGAAGGAATCATTCCGGCCTTGGAATCGTCGCATGCCATTTACGGTGGAGTTGAGTTGGCGAAAACTTTACCTCAAGATCAACATATTGTCATTAATGTGTCTGGAAGAGGTGATAAAGATGTTCAATCGGTTGCTGAAGTGTTGCCCAAGTTGGGTGAGGAAATTGGTTGGGATTTGCGATTTGAAGAAGACCCATCAAAGAAGAATGTCTTGTGAGATGAAATGAAGAGGGGTATATAGATGCAATTGAATACATGTTTAGAGATATTTGGTTATGTTTTGCTAATTTCAGCAATTGTAGTGTCTAGCTTTTTTCATTCTCTATATGTTTTCTGGCATGGTCATAATCAACAAGATGGTTGAAGTCCACCCCAAGAAATTCTTAGCTCCCTTGGCCTCACCAGTGTCATCATCATATTGTTCCCAAACAAATCCAGTCTTTAACCATTGTTTATACACATTATTGACCAAATTTATTCTCAAATCATGGTAGGCATCAGCAAACTTCTTCTTCAACTCTTGCGTCATATACGTTGACGAATCAATATAATATTCTTGAATATTTTGCAAAATCAAGTAATTGATATGAATCCAAATGGGTGATCGCCAATAATTTTCACTAGTCTTGTAAAACTCATCTGATCTTGATAATGATCGTATACCGAAAGGTGACCACAATTCCATTGGGTCAGTGATTAAATTAATGACACTTTGCAATTTATCAACATCATCAACTGGGATTAAGTGGGTTATAAATGGAAGCAATGAAACGTATCCCTTGTGGCATACATGCACAAGTTCATCATCTTCGTTTAAAGTCACATCGCAATACGTTTCATGTTTTGGTGACCAATGAACCGATTGGATATTGGCGATAATATCCTGTTCAAATTGTTTCAACTCTTGTACTTCGCTATCATCAGTACCCAAGATTTCCGCCATTAAACGAAGTGATTTCGACATAACACCGATCCACGATATCAAATCGACATTCAAATCGGCAATATCAGGTGGTGATGAGCGGGGATAGTCATCAATACCACTAGCTAAACAATGGGTCATTGTGCTGCCTCTCCATCTATAAACTCGTTTGTTCTTGACTGATCCGGTTGAATTGTCGCCGTCGTCATCGTCGTCGTCATCTTCATTGGGGATAAAACCTTGTTGTGTTTTTTGAAACATTTCAAAATGAGATTTCAATTTGGGATATACATCTTTGGTGTAATTGACCAAGACTTCAGGGTTGTTCAAAATGAATTTACCCAACGGCACATCCCCATTTCCATCATCCAAACTATTTTCAGTCTCCATGTCTATGGGCTGATTAATATCCCCGAATGAGTCAGAGCTTCCTCTTAGCCCCGACGCAGCTGTTGCTGCAAAATCCAATAATTTACTCAAAACTAAAGTCAATGTAGGCGGGTTAACAATATGGGGACTTTGAACTTGAAACTCCTTGGGAACTCTTGATCTTGCCTCAGTACCCAAAATTTGTTCTCTAGCTATCCACCCATCATCATCAATCAAATCAAACCATGATTTCACAATATCCAACACCAAATCGGAATCATAATTTAATAGAGGCAACAAATGGAATCCCTCATCCCAGTAGAAGCCACGAGGGAAAAAGGGACGCGATGGCACCAAGGTGAATAGCTCATATGGTCCTTCAAAGGACCCTTTTAATTGATATGATTCAAATGTATCCTCATCAAACACGGTTTCTCTATCGACTAAATGGTCACCATACATGTAGGTGATTCCACCAAGTAATCCCGATAACATTTCCTTAGCAAATTCATAATATGGCTTAGTATTGAATGGTGGCTGCATTTGGAAATGTGATGCAAAATCATTATCCAACTTCAGCAAAGTTTCATCGATTCGTTTTGGAAGATTTTCAAAAGTCAATTGATTCGGTTTTGGTGTAAAGGCATTGGTATAAATCACATCAAATTCACATGCACCTTGATAAATTTTTTGCACAAAATGTAAATTACCTTCAAAATGATACAAATCTCGAATAACAAAAAGATTCTCTGGTGGTAATTTGTCAACTTGTCCATTATTACTTGCATCGACGATCTGCTTCACTGATTCTTGTAATATGGTAACAAAGATATCACGAGCTTGCCATATATTTCCATCGGGTACAGTAAGACTTAAATGATGAGTCAAATATGGATCTAATTCCCTGTTGACGCCCAGTTTTCCCCTCGGATGTTTATTAGTTTTTGGTCCATCATTGATATCAAGGCTGAATGCACCCAATTCTTCAGAAATTCCACCAAATTTCAATGTTCCTTCATATCCACCTTCTTTGGCACTATTATCCAATCGAAAATATCCGCTTCGTTCCTTTTGACCAGTAATCTCATCTACAGTATCTTTCTCCCCTTCCAATCCCGAATACCAAACAAAGGAAATGATTGAATCTTCGTACCCCTTATGAGGTGTAGCTTTCACTTTCACGGCCCAAGATAACCCGTCTTGAGATTTGACAAAATCAATAATAATGTCAAAATGTGACTCATCATCTTGAATCAATTGGCGACCACCAACTCTTGGATCATAAGATACCCAATTGGCTTTGCCCATTCTATCAAACTGTTCGTAAAAATGGCGTATTTTGCCAATTGATTGATAATCAGTGATGGGGAACCACATTAATCCTGAAAGTAATGATTTAGGGATTCGTGGTCGAACACCAAAATATAATGATGATCTGTATGGGCCCCATAGTAATGAATTGTTGGCAAGTGTTGCGTACTTGGACGCGAGGGGAGTGGTTGTGTTGTTGTTCACGAGTTGTTCACCTGCCGGAAAGTTGGCATCGTCTTCATAAATATTGAATTCAACTTGTTCTGCTAGTATTAATGTAGAGATATAGCTGAGTACAAGTAACGGGCTCCAAAGACGCCATATCATGGTTCAATGTACTATTTTGGTGAGGACTGTAGAAAATGTGGTTTTGGTGTTTTTGGCGATTTGATTTTTCACAATTGATTCAAGTACCACAAAAATTTATCATAATACTGAAACATCCTCAAACCACTGCCCACTAAAGATTTTATCTACTTGCATTGTGACCTATGATATGTGGCCACACAAAGCTGGTCTTGGTGTCCGACTAAGTTATGGCGTATTTGGCAATCCCAACGTTGAAGTAGAATCAGCGTCAAATGCAAACTTTATTTCAAGCGACGACTACTTGCAACCAAAGATTACATTTCCACGGAACGAAGGGGACAAGAAAGCAGATCAATACTTGAATGAAGTGTTGAATAAGCCACTACTTAAGAAACCACTTAATCATTCGGTGGGTGAAGTTTATCAATCGTCAGAAACGAATACATCGTTCGATGACGAGAACTTCGGCACCACGAGCGTACCTTCCAAGATACTTTCCTCATATGGGTTGGAGACTAAAGCTATTGACTCAGCGATGGCATATGATCCAGGCTTCGGTGATATTGTTCAGAAATTTCAAATCAAACCGCAATCTACTGTTGTGACACTTGACGGTTTAGTTCATGTCACAGGTGAAGCATTGTCAGTGCTAAGTTTATCTATCATATTGCAAGATGCACGTTCGATAAAGTTATCACCTACATATGAAGTGGATTTTCTAGATCAGATTAGACAAGTCGAGGTAGCTGAAAACGAAGAAAAGAGTCGATTAATCATTCTTGTAAGAACTCGTGTCAAGGTATATGTAAGTACATGCAAACTATCACGTTACTCGAGTAACTCCAAATCTGGTCCCAATTTTCAATTATCAATCATTAAAGAGATTTCGGCGCACAAATTGCAGCAATCAACTTTTGCTGATGTAGCTGTTTGTGCTGCCAATGTGAGGAAGTTTGCAATAGTTGATATTCAAGGCAACCTATCAGCATGGATAATTAATAGAAAACACGATAAAGTTCTGAGATTGGGGACCAGCGACATGCAATTATCAATCATTGATACAAATAACTTATCCAATTGGTTACGACTAACTTGGTTGCCAAATGTCAATAGCATACTTTTGTCAACAAGAACCATGATAGTTCGACATGATTTTGATACCGCTACACAAAAGGCTTTGGTTACCTCGAATACATGGTCGCGAATACGAGACGTTCAATGTGTCGGAGATATGTTATTTTACTTGACATCGAAAGAATTGATTTGGTTACGTTGTGGGACAGAAATTGAAAGATTATTATCGTGGAAACATTTTTTAAATGATTGTGATCCTTCGCTCAGATTACTGGTATTCACTCAAAAAGAGTCATATTCGTTGTTTATCTACTCGCAAGCTAGCCCCTTGGTGTTGGTGTACTCCTTAGGATATGAGGATGCGAAACCTTGTAGTTCAAGAGATCCATATATGATACAGCTGTCAGATTCCACAGGTCTCAAACAATTGATACCGTCACGAGTAATTGATTCAAGCGATATAGATGTTATTGAGTTGTCATCAACCTTGCATTTGCGACAGAGACGTTTGCAATTCGGACCATTGGCACAAAACTCGAGCTCGAAAAAGAATGGATTGGAATTTAGAGGATCCTCAACAACAAAGCACAAGCATAGATACAGGCACCGCCATTCAGAGAAGCTTCATGCAGCTCTTTTGGAAAACAATTTAGGAAACGAAAATGAAGAGCTGATTGAGGCAATTCAAAATTATGCGTCACAGTTGGGCGCTGCTTTTGAAGCTGATAATCAGAAACAAACTTTTTCATCAGGAAGCTATCACTCATTACTAGAAATTGACCACCACCCGCCGCTAAACATTCTGGATTTGGGTGATCTGGATGATATGATCTCTGAATTCGAAACGAGTTCACTCACTGAGGGAATCAATATCAAGAGTTTTATCAATAATGCATTGATCAAAAGAAATGAGTTCTTGACAATACCACAAGCGCAAACGCATATTTGTGACATACATACGTTGCTACAACAAGTATTTGGGGAATGTAACACTACAAAATCTATAACCAATACTTCACTAGTATTGGGACTATCCCTAATAAAGTGCCAAGACCAAGGAAATCAATTCCAGACAAAATACAACGACCAAAAATCGGCGTCTAATCAATCTGTTCAAGAATTGCTTGATGAATGGGATTTTTCCACGACAACACAAGCGCACCAACAACCTGTGTCGCAGACACACAATGCATCCCAAACCATTCCTCTATTGAAATCGAGCCAATTGGAACCAATGGAGCCCCCAAAATTATCACAAAGCAGCAACACACAACTTGGTGGTTTATCCGGTTCAAGCAAAGGTTCTACAAAGGCTTCACAACAAAGATCACATTCACGGTTGGCAGACACTCTTCGTATTTCGTCTCAACGCAGTAGTCAGGACGGTTCACAGCCGAAACGAAAGAAAAAGAAAGGTGGATTTTGAATAATGGGTAAAGTCGCTCAAGCCCACATCGCTTGTTTATATATATCTGTTACCTGGTTCTCTTTCACAACGAAATCTCCTTTTGTATATCTTTGATCTTTTCTGCCAACTTACGAGGATCAACCCCTTCGTCTAATAACTTATAGCATAGAGTCAACGTAGATGCGTCGATGCCACGTACATTCACAAGTTTAGCTATATCATTCAAAATGTCGTTTGGTGTAGTCAGCATCGTGGTAAATTATGTTGATTAACAAAGTCACGTCTGTTGTAACTTTCTCAATTGTTTTTATTTTACAAGTAATAAGAATCGCGATGCACAAAATATCTCATGCTATGATCCATACAATCCATGAAGCTACTACATTCCTATTCAAGAATATTTCAACGATCTTTACATTACAAGTATGATCCCTTGAACATAGCCTTTTTTGGAAGTGGAAAGTTCAGCGTCGCCAGTCTAAATAAAATACTTGATTTGCAAAAGCGATGTCCAGAAAAGATATCTACTATCAAAGTAATAACTAGGACGATAAAGCCCAGCGGGAGGTACATGAAGACATTTTCGGAACTTCCTGCTAGCGAATTTGCAATAAAACACAACATTCCAATTTTACGGGCCGATTCCTCAAATGATATTCTCCAATTGGTGGAGAGTAACGATTTTAACTTGACGATAGCTGTTTCCTACGGTAAGTTAATTCCTGCTGCGTTTTTAAACAATTGCAAGTACGGAGGATTGAATGTACATCCATCGCTACTTCCAAAGTATTCAGGCTCATCTCCTATACAATATGCCTTGCTCAATGATGACAAAACCACTGGAGTCACTGTTCAAACCTTACATCCTACGAAGTTTGATCATGGGAATATAGTGGCACAATCTGAGGAAATGGAGATCGATGATGCCGATGACTTCGATAGTCTTTCTGAAAGACTTGCGCAAAGGGGAGGAGTGCTTGTACTGGATGTAATTGATAAGGGTCTCTTCCTCGACGCGTGTGTGCCAAATACTTACCAACGATCATTGGCACCAAAAATTGATAAATCCAAAAGCCAGGCACTATGGCGAAGTTACACAGCTAGACATATTAAAAGACTATATGACGCTTTAGGGCCGGTTTACACGTTTATAAACACACGAACAAAGAAAAAGGGTCGTTTGGTAGAAGAAAAAAAAAGAGTAATATTGAGCTCATTAACTGAGATGGATCGTGAACGTAACGACATTCAGTTACATCAACCAGGAGACTTTACTTTGGCTAAAGATGGCTTGTGTATCAAATGCAGAGAGGGACTCATTCTTGTGCAAAAGATTAAATTACAAACTAGAGCCAATGAATCTCCTGAAAAATTTATGGGTTCTTATCAAAAGACTGTGGGTGATACGCCTCAACATTTTATAGACTAATCAATTGACTCTTTCTATGTATATATGTATTTTTGCATCTATAACGTGACACGGCAAAACTTGTTGTATTCCTTTACTGCAACTCCAATCTTCTGATACAAATAAGTTCTACTCTTGCGATCGGGTATAGGAATGAATGGACCTTTTCTATTTTTCAATTCAATAGTCAATCCCGTAGATTCCACCGAAATGGATTTAATTTGATCAAACCTAACAACCCATCTCGATTTGAGTGTATTGATATCAAACAAAACGATGTCTCTCAATGTCACCAATACTGCCATTTCATCTCCAGGAAGCAACAAGTGTGCCAAGTAAGTGTGGTTCCAAAAGATACCGCCATCTATACCGTGCATCCAGTACTGACCTTGAGCTTCTCTTTCATTGTACGGTCTAACCACCTCATCTGGGTTGATATACCGTGGTAACCTAATCCTATCAAGTTTTTCACCATCGAAAACAGTGGTTGTATTCCTGATGCCTTCACTTACATTAGAAGCAAAATCGAAAAACCCAATGGCCGTCTTTGTGGGCAAGCCAATAATTCCTTTACCAATACCTTTAAAAAATCCAGCCGCTCCATCTTCGTCGGCTCCTTCCAACGGTGCAGCTGCGATACCACCAATACCTGATGACAATGCCTCTATAAACGAGTTCGCTCCTGTGGTAAAACCATACACTGCATGATTAGCTCTGTTTCTGCGCGTTTGCAAACGACGACGTTCTTGAAACTTGGAATCCATAGTTGCCACTGTCAACCCTTTGGCAATAGATCCTGTAACCTTGGCTATAGAGTCCGAGAATCCAAACACTGATTTCTTCATAAAACTGAGACCTCCCTTTGCCAAACCTATACCTAACTCCTGTGGACTATCGGTCAATACATAACCTTGATAAGGTTCATAAAAGATATCCATCACACCAGAAGAAAGAAGGTTGAATAACCCAACTGGATTACCCAAAAAGTCAGCCGAACCGACAATATTGTAAAGTTGGTAGAAAAATGCTTGACTATAATGGGTTTTAATTGACTCCACCAATATTGGTGTTGGTGCTCTAATATTTTCAATAAATAAAGCGTTCAACTTTATTGGTGCATCGTTTATATTACCAATTGCCATTGTAAGTATATTCAAGAAAAACATCACCGTGTTTTGACTATTGGTCTTGTCTTCAGCATTGAGTCTTTCTGTCCTCACAAACGAGATATTCGCTTGGATCGGTTGCAAATGCAAAGCTTCGAAGTAAATGTCACTGCTATTGCTCAATTTCAGGGGTTCAGGTATATCCAAATTTTCATCACAAAGTCTATTCACTTGTTCTTTATTCCATGAAGCTCCAGGAAACTTGACAAAATCAAGCATTGCAAACAAAAAATCTTCATCAAGTTCAAAATTCAACTCTTGCATGAGTGTGGTTGCATACTTTATGAAAACCACTCCATGAGAATCATCTTTAACTCGGCACACCGATGCTGAAAGTGCAGGGTGCTCATTCAATTCCTTGCCCGTTTTCGGGATGACAGATGGATAAAGTATAATTGGGAAAATACCACCATAAAGCTGGTTATCAATTTGAACCCATTTGAGTTTAGCACTGATATTCTGATACAAATTTGACTCGTTGTACCTAAATTCGACTCCTCTCAAAGTGATGTAACAAAGCTCTTGGTCTCTTGTATTGATCAATGAGATTCCTACACCATCAAAATTTGTAACCACCTTGGTGTGGTAATTGTCTTCGACATCTGCTTCAACGAAATGGTCCTGGTTAGACGGCAATGAGGAGCTTGACACTGTCTCATTCTTCATCTTGTATAAACTTTGGGACGGGTCATAGTCGGTGATCACCAAGCACTGAGTGGGGCCATCGGCAACAACATTGAGATCAACGATTTGTTGATCCTGAGAATCTGTTGATGGTAACCTGAATGGTCGAAGGTTACCAATTTCAGCTAGACTAACTCCTCTCTCACGACCGTGAGATCTGACAATAATCTCCTTAACAATACCATTCGGATAGTCATATGCATACGGCATGACACTCTTTGGAGGAACACGATAATATATGGGTTTGTAAACTGTCTCTCTTTTCACTACTTCGCCATCTGCATTTATATTGGGGTTGATTTGATAAATGTAAAACTCCTCATCAGTATAGTTCTTGATCGAGTATGGCCATTGATTATTAGCATCTTCAATGTGAATAAACATAGTCGCATCTTCAAGTAACATGGTCACTTTGACCAACACTTGTCCAACATTATTCTTCTGTACCTTGATATACAACTGGCCAACATTGTCAATAGAAAAAGGTTGCGACCACCTAGAAGTTTGTCCCAATTTCATAATCAAATTCTTTTTGTCAACACAGCGCAAACCGTAGAGAGGTAACAAGGCATCGGGCATTGCGTTGATCTCCTTGATGGAGCCTTCTTCTGCTAAGCTAATACTCTCCGGAAGTCTGTTTATTACAACATATCTCGGGGTGATTGTAATTGTTTTCGTTAAATTGTAGATTCCCTCACCTTCCAGGATAGTCACTCCTAAATTGATTTCCTTCTGTTTACCCAAAAGTTGTAGTCTCAACTCGCTAGCTTGTCCAATGGCATCAAAACTCAAAGGCCGGGACCAAACTGTTTCGTCGGTTTTGATTGTTGCTCTATTCTTTCTATCATCAACCTTGAAAAAGGAAAACATTTTGGGGTATATTTGCTCTGAGTCGATAGTTTTTGCTAATGATACAAATTGGTTTTCCTTTTCACTAGCGATTATGTTCAAATTGGACCTGTTTAAAATCACATAAGGGCTGTAAATGATAACTTTTAAACTTGTACTATCAGCTTGTTTACGTGGGTAAAAGATGTTCAACTTTAAAATATCATCACCTTTGAGCTTCAATGTGTTTTCTCTCTCAAAATCACTGCGTGATCCACCATTGATGACGGCAAACTCCGACTTGCTATAATTACAATTTCGAGGCTGAATGCTGAGAAGCAACAAATTTTTCAAACTCACAACGTGGACATAACTTTTGACACCCTTTTGCACGCTTCCTGTCCATTCGCGTCTCGAATTCTTATCATACAAACGATAATCAAAATCATAAGGTAACAAATTTTCAATCTCTAATGGTGCAGAAATGACAAACTTCATATGAGGGTACACTTGTGCCAAAGGTTCATGTCGATCAAAAACGGCCTTTGCTTGAAAGTAGAAAACAGATGAGTCATCTCTTGTTGTAGCTGGGCATCTCAACGAAAGCTCACTCTTCATAGCATCCTTCCAATGTATTTCCCCATCGGACCAGGCATACGACGTGTGTAGATTGGGTTTGACTCTAAACTTTCCATTATATGCAAGATCAATAGGGACCGAAAGTGTACCCTTTGATTCTACCTTCATCTCTGCCCGTTTGTCGTCAAGGATTTCAACGGTAATTGGAACATCCGCGTCATTCTCGATAACAAGTGTTGATCTGAGGGTAATCACCTTGACGTTGTCTTCACGCAAACTTATCGCGACAGCGAGCCTGTTGTGCACACCATCAACTGCTGGATACAAAACGTGTAAATCTTCGCCTTCCCTAGCAGCAGATAAATGCTCAATATTTTCGTACTCGCCGTTATTGAATGCAATATCCAATGTGTTTGATGTGTTGACGTCCAAATTTTCACGAATTTTTCTCCAGTCTTCAAATGCCCATGGTTTTGATTCGCCATACTTGATCTTCGTTTCAGACTCTGCCTTATTTCCGTTTGTCCATACAGATAAATCTAAACCTGTATCATTGACAATCAAGAATGGGTAGTCTTCACCTCTTGGTTTCAACTTCTCGTCGCTACTTAAAAGATATTGCACTTGCGACAATAAGGCCACAGATCTAGACGTGACAGTAATTTGGACCACTTGTCGCGATACACATTCAAAAAATAGCTTTGAGTTTGGTCCTTGGGTCTTCGATGCATATATCGAAACAGGCCAAGCTTCTACCAAGGGCTCCCAAGCGGATTTGGAATAGTTGAATATGTTGACATAGGTTTCTAAATGTATCTCAGCGCTTAGATCAGTTGACCAGTTAATAGCTCTAACTTCAAATGGGCTCACATTCATATCTAACACTGGTAGTTCTGAAACATCTCCTATCAAGACAAATCTCAACCCACCGAAGCTTACTGTCATTTCTTCTCCTTTAACAACCTCATCTCTCGCAACTTCAGTGGATTCAACCTGCTCTAGTTGCTGGGAATCACTTGTTGACAGTGAGTCATCATCACTACTCTCTAATAGCAGCCTTTTGTCTTTATCCTTTGCACTCAAAATGCCCTGATGTTTTGCATACAAGTCATTTACACGCTGAAGTATGGCCAATCCCAATCTGACATCTCGCACCGACACCCTTAACACCAAAGGATCTATGGAGGCTTGAATGTTGTCCAAATACTTTCCTGGTGAAGATCTCCTATCATCATACGCAAAAGAAATGGAAAAATCATCAATTATTCTGTATCTTGAATTCTTGGGATTATCCATTCGAGTCAAGTACAAGCCAACTTTGCTAGTGGCCAAAGATACGACATTCTGCTTCGAAATTGAAATTTGCTCAACTTTGAAGGCAATTGCTTCAGTATCAGCTTTGGTGTCATCAGCTAAAAGGAATATAGATGGTTTGATTATATTCACCGAAAATCCGAAATGTGTTTTAATATCTTCAGCAGTGGCACTTATGTCGGGTATCAGTGACACTGACTTTCGCAGTTGATTTTTATCAGAAGCTGGTGGTTCAGTTGATGGAATCGCGGTGTCAATAAATGCTTGCAAGTCAAACAAATAGTCAAGTGCCAAAATTGCTTTTGGTTTCTCAACAGTCAATATCATTGCAAGCGTCTTGCTCTCGCCAACAATGTCAGAAGTTACCTGTAACTGGAATTGATTGTCAACGTCATTGGCAGCTGGTATAATCACAGGAAACTTGCTTTCCGTGTGCTGCCTGGTGTCCTCTACAACAAAAGATTTTATAGCCAAATTAGCCTTGAGCAGTGTATTCTGTTTTAAATCAACACTCACTTTGGCCTCATTGAGTGAAAAACTGGATAATTGGGCTTGTTTTATATCACTTAAATCAGCAGTATTGTTGTATAGAGACAACGAAATACGCGGGAGTTCAAATGTGATATTGGCCATCAGATGATCAGATGGAATTTCCAGCACCAATGATGGTGCCTCTGGCTCTTTATTGTCTTTGGTATTATTGTCTCCATGGCGAACTTTTGTATCGTGCTTCAAAACAGCATTGGCAAAAGCAGCTTCCTCTTCAATCTCCACCATGTCGGATGAATCGTCACCTATCGTGAATGCTGCAGCTACTGAGTTTGATATATCTGTTAACAGCTTGACTTGTAGTTCAGTCAAATGGATATCCAACTCTGGCATTTTCCCAGTAATTTCGAATGTCGAAGTATCTTTGACGTAGTTTTCTGACCAGTTGACATCAAACGAGACATCCAAATCATCAATCACTTTCAAGTCTTGTTGTACTTCCTTGAATTTGAAGTTGGATAAAAGCTGAACATTTCTTATACCAACAGAAATCACATTCAATGCTTTTTGATATTCATTGTGTGCGTAAATTTCACCCAAATTGGCAACAATCTCATTGGATCCAACGCCATCAACTAAGAACGTAATTTTTGGACCTTGAATCAAGATATCAAACTTTAACTTGTTTGGCAACTGAGGAGCTTCGTTTATAGCTGCCTCTCGGGTTCTATCATAAATGGCCTTCATTTGCATAAACTGATTACCAAATCTAACGATTCTACCAATGGAGCTCTCAACGAAATTGACTGCGATAGCACTCACATTAAATTTAAGCTCTGATGGTCTTTCACCGTGCATATCAAAGGTTTTGTATCTAAAGTTTGCCAAATCCTTTTCGTCCATTTGTAGCAAGTAGCGTGGAGAATCGTCATTATTGTACTTTAATTCATCAACTAGAGACAAAGCGCCCAAGCTCCCCGATACATCCATTGCCTCTGGTAAAAGCAAAAGTGAAATCTGTGCGGCATTCAACAGAAACGTCGCCAACTTGACACCATCTTCATTGAGCACCATGATTACACTGTCGAGATCAAGTTTCATGTTGATTTTCTGTGGTGCGGCATCCACATCTTCAGGATTATGGTTCAACTCATCAGCTGGTGTTGGCTCTTGATTGGGATCAGTAAATGTATTCAAGCAGAATGTTAGGATACTCAAAAGTGATTTTCTGGTGATGACGAATTTCACTGTGGCAAGATGAAGATCAATGTCCTGATCAAACACTTCAATTTTTTTGTTGTTGTAGTCCACAATTCTTAACCTTCTGTTATATTCAACATTTAACAATTTTTTGGTCGAATCGGATTCGGTATTTGAGGTAATGAGCTTCTGAAACTCCTCCTTTCCCGATTTTTCTATATGATCCAATATGTTGAAATCCAAAAGCGCCAAATTCATGTGTAAATCGGTTTCAGTTCTGTAGAGGTCCATCTCCAAGGCATTACCCACAATCTCTATCAAAGGTTCGGCTTCTAAAGTACGTCCATCAAAACATCTTGACAAATGTAGCTTGATAAAATCAACACTGAAACTCAACTCAATCAAGTGCTGCTCTGAATTGCTAGGCTTTTGTACACTTTTGTTGTTTGTGTTTTCCTTGAACAGGTTGTCATCGATGTCGAGTCCGTCGCCGGGGTTATCATTACCGTATGCTTCAAAAACACTTGACTCATCCGATGAATCAAAACTTGTGTTGGGAATTGCTGCATCAAGTATACTGAGTATAGTCTTGTACTGAAAATCATTCATCGCCACCTGAAGCTTCGGCACATTTCCACCCAATCTCATCTTTGCCAAATTTTGTGCATCTGGCAAAATTGATAGTCCAAGATTGAAATTGACACTGAAATTATCGAGCATCAACGCCGGTCTTGGCTTATCATGGGAGTAAAGCTGCTCCATAGTGGACTTTATAGTATGCCCCACAAAGAACTGAGCATCTTCTAAACTAAACTTGAATTGATCGTATAATAGCTCATTGAGATTTTTCCAATCATCTTTGGTATATTTCTCCTTATCTTTGTACTCCTTGATCTTGTTTTTCTCAACTAAGTCGCTCACAATGTTTATGTGACCTGCATCTAATATAGCTACAGGTGATTTGTAACTAGACGGATCTAATGGCATGATCAACAATGGTGTTTGCAAATCCATGTTTACATTGATTGTTTTATGTTCTTCAAGCGCATACTCAAGTCCCATTCTAGTTTGCGAAGTCAACCCTTCAACTGTGGATTCTGCCGCATTCATTATGGCCCCGACAGTGTCTAAGTGAATTTTGGGGGGTGTAAAGAAACGAATCAATTCTTCAATGAACTTTGGATTGTAAAAGATAGTCATAGATTTCAATGAGCCAAGCAACTTTGAATCTGCAGAGCCATCAAGAGGATTCTGTTCATACTGGATCTGGAAAAATGGTGTGGAAAGGTCGTTCTGATCTTGTCCTGCATTTGGGATGGTTTGCTTGACACTAACAACGTGATTGTAAACACTAGAACCAGTTCCATCCTCAACTTTAAACTCAAGCACTTGAAATCCACCAAGAAAGGAATTTGGTCTTTGATAGAAATGCGCTTGGCAACCTTCAAATGCGACATCGGCCAAATTTGTCAAATCACTGCGTCTCACAACCAATCCTCCCTTTTTCAAAGAGGCCGAAACACGAAGTTTTACACAATCATCTGGAAGGTCCACTGTGGAAATTTCAGCTTCTTCGTCGTAATCAATCGTATCATAAAGCGTTTTTCTTTGGTCATCGGTTAAAGAAAGATCAATGTGCTCTCCGTCTGCACCCATAGTTTTCTGTTGTTCGTCTTTTTGCGAGGTTGCATTTCCACCTCCCCACCAACCAGAAAACCATCCTTTCTTCTGTTGTTCTCCCTTCTCAGCCGAATCGGTATCGTAGAGCTTTGCATTACTTCCTTCTTTTCTAAGCTCATTTCTAGCAAGCGAACGATACAACTTGATATCATCAAAAGAAAGAGTCTCTTCAAGATTTTGAAGCTGTTTTTGTTCATCTTCGCCAATCTTTTTTTCCAATTTCAACTTCCACAATTGAATGTACTCCTTTCTTTCGTCTCTTCTTTTTGCGAAATGATCCCAGCTCCATTTGGAATTCTTTTCATGAATTTCATTCAAAACACATTCAGCTGCATATTTAAACCATGCTTTGGGATCCTCACTAGGTGGCACTTTTGGTCTATACTTACGAAATTTGGCCGTTTTGGAGTACCAGCGAAATTTCGATGCTGTCCATAAAATATCTTCATACTGTTGTTCATTAATTTCTAGGCCAAACTCCTCAAAGAAAAGCTCTGTATCCAAGTGTGGATGCTCCCTTGTTGTCCCAAGTTTGTGGATAGTGAGTTTACCAGTACCACTGACTGGCTTCATCAAATACTCCTGGTGATCGTTTTGAGCTTCAAATTCTTGCAATTGCCCTTCCTTATCGAGATCTGAATACAATTGTGGATCTTTGGTTTCCATGTAGCAGTATAAGCTTTTCAAAGTAAGTAGCTTTCTAGTGAATGCTTGCGTGATTGCAATGAATGAAGGTTTCCAATTTTCATCCGTTGAGACTGCTGATAATTCATCTAGTGACAATCCCAACGTGTATGGTTTTTCCGTCAAAACAGATTGGTCCTCGTACCTTAAATGTATCTTTTTAATTGTAACTTGAAGATTGTCAACAATCTTCTTGACTAAAGATTCAGCGAAAGTTTCATCGGCGAGGTCACGACCTAATTCTTCTCCTTTTGCTTCAAGAATAGCCTCCAAATCTTTCAATTTAGATTCCTTCAAAGCCTGTTGCCTTTTTTCGTCTTCTTCTTCGTCATAGTCTTGTAAAATGATAGGAGAAGCTAACACATATAGATCTTCAATGATGATTCGTACTGGTTTCGACTTTAAATTAGACCATGGAATTTGCAACGTAAGCTCTCCCAAGTGTCCAAATTTGACATCAATTGGTAACTTGAACTCATCAAGACTTTCTTTCTTCAATCTCAAATTCCTGAGTTTAACATCACCACTCCAAATGCCAATGTTTAGTTGCTTGGGATCAAAATTCTCGATGTATGATCCGAGAAATCTATTGATTAGATTGGCAACAAGTGATTCAAACATTTCGATCAGGAATTTAAATGGTGTTTATCGGTTCTGATCAGTGACAGCTCTAATTGATTAGCCAACCACTTTGGAATAATAATGTAGCTGTTGTGAAGGAATGGAATATAATATTCGTTGATGGTGGATATTCCGAACTCCTTTAAAGTTTTATTGTCTCGTGGTTTTTGTGTCTTGAAAACATTGTGGTCCTACAGCAATCTAACGAAATTCAACTAACCAAAAATTATAGCTTAGCTTATGAGCACCACGTAGGACTTTAATCTTCATAGCGAGAAGACCTAAAAGAAGATAGTAATGAATTACCAATGAATGGCTGATCTCTACGACGTAGTTGACTTGTCTACAGTGTAACGTTTTTGCTGGTATGACATTCTTCATGGCAAAAGAGTCTTCAAAGTCTTTTATTGTATTGTTATCAGTACACGGTCTGTATTACGCAGTATGTGATCCAAGCTACACACGCACACGCACACACTTCCAACTATATCACTATCGGCTGTGTTGATGTTCCTTCTGAAATTTTATTCGTCAGGTTTCCCTTCTTGGTGGGCTTTTTTGTATTTCTCGATGCGTTCCCATTTCCATTACTAGCGGTTGATTGATTAAAGTTTGGAATCTGCCCTTGAGCACCCGACTCTAGTACTTTAGCACTACTTTTGACTTTGTTACTTTGCTGTGACTGAATGGGTTTCGCCTTATTTACAGGTGGAGCCTCGACTTCGTGACCTAGTTTAATTTGAGCTAGATTAATGATTGGCAAAAGCTTATTATATCGTTCGCAGTATTCCTGTATACTTTCCTGTACTGTCTCTAGCCTCGACATTGTTGTGCGATAGTACTCTTGAGGCGAGTTATCTTCAAGTATAGTAGCCAACGCTTGTAGGAACATTGACATGTCGTTCCGCAATATGTTAATCTCTGCTTTCAATCGTTCTATCTCATTGTATATTAGTTGAGGATCAATCCTTCCCGATGTGATGTCGTCAATTTTGATCAGGTCTGGGAGCTTGGGTCGCAGATTGGTGTCTAATGAGTCAAATTTGAACATATGTGTGTGTTGTTGGAACGTATTTTTGTGGTTGATATTCCTTAGTCGATTGAACGGGGGGTTTTGGGGATCAGCAACAATCGTAAAGTGCTTTGAATAAGGAAGAGGATAGTATCATTTGATTTTTTTTTTTGTTTTCTCTTCTTTTTTTGGCGTACCCTTTGGTAAAAACCATATTTAAAGAATGTCTACACATGTGCTAACAATTCAAAAGCATTATATAATCTATCTTAGACGCATTATGGGAGTAATATATCTGCACCAAAAACGTGTCACTTTTCTTTCCTGCTTTGTCGCCTTCGCAAAGTTACTATACCGCCATCATTAACGGTCCAATTCACCTTATAGTCTCTAATTAAATCATCATATTCCACATCATCAGGAAGCAACTCGTTCTCTATGACTGACTTTCTCATTGTAAAGTAAGTTGAGCTCAAAATCTTGATCATGTGATTCAACATAGTGGGGAGACCTAGCCTCATCATTGATTTTACAGCAAAACTCTCAATCAGATTATATGTGTGGATCCATGTATAGTAATCGTTCCGTATCCAGCACCTTATAATCTGCAATATGTCCCTACGATTAGGTATGTGCTGGAAATATCTCAGGATAGCTTCCAGTGGGGCATTGTTGAAATGGGTTAAATGTAACACCAATATCACCGCGACTTCTTCAATCTCCAAACTCGATAAACCTAAAGCACGTTTATGTAGTAGTAAATAGTTGATGCTGGGGACGTAAGTTTGGTACTGGCCACAGCAGTAGGAAATCCGCGTGGAGAATAAAAATACCTTTTTGTGGAAAGGTGATGGTTTCAAATGCAACAAACTTTCTCGTAATTTCCGTAGAGACATGGTTAATGATTCCATGGAAACTGATTTTTTGTCGCTTTCCTCATTGGATTGCAAAGATTGAGCACTCTCGAAGTCATTTGGGTTCAAATCTTTCATCCTCTTGAAAGTTTCAGACAAGGCGTGTGATGTATTATTTGATGTGTATCTGATGAATTGATGTAGTATAACAAGAAAGTATTCCTCCCTTAGAGCCTCCGACTCTTTCAAACGTGTATCTTCACCTCTACTAACAAGACCGTAATCATGTGATTGGTTGCATGTTTCAATCCGCCGGCTAAACCTCTCTCTTCTTTTTGCAATTTTGTCCTCCTCTGTCGTTTTCAAGCCGTGACTCGTGCCAGAGCCAATGCAATCTTCATTTCTGGGTTTCCTATGTGGTGGCACGTATTTCCGACCATTTTGCGTGCAGTTGCGGCGAAATGAATCCACCATATCACTGGCTTGTTCTACGATTAATTGTGGATGGTAGCTTTCTCGAGAAACTGATTTGTAGCTCACGGGGGAATCACTAGGCTCTAGCTCATAAGTATTGATCAATACTTTTAAACTGTTGTCCATAAGTGTCTGTAATCTAGCTAAGGGGAAGTGAAATGGAGATATCCTATTTTTTATTTTTTTGTTATCAAGATAGAGTGCAAAGAAGGTTTACAACCTACAAAGCTTTTCCAACAGAGCCAAGCCCAGTATGAAGTATCTTTGATCAATTAAACTACACTACTATTCTAACAAAAAAAAAGTAACCGACATTTACTTAGCGGCCAACAATTGAGTAAATTCTTGAATATCGATTTCACCATCGTTATTGGTATCGGCTTCTTTAATCATCTGGTCAACATCGGCATCAGATAGTTTCTCACCAATAGACGTGAGCACGTGTCTCAATTCAGCTGCACTTATCTTTCCATCCCCATTTCTGTCGAATACCTTGAAAGCTTCAGCAATTTCTGCTTCAGAGTCAGTATCTCTCATTTTCCTGGCCATCATGGTTAAAAATTCCGGAAAGTCAATCGATCCGTCAGAGTTGACATCTACCTCGTTGACCATATCTGTCAATTCGCTTTCTGACGGGTTTTGGCCCAAGGATCTCATGACTGTGCCTAACTCCTTGGTGGTAATCTTTCCATCACTATCCTTGTCGAACAATGAGAAAGCTTCTTTGAATTCTGCAATTTGTTGCTCTGATAATTTTTCAGCCTGTAAATGAAAAGTGTTAGTACCTTATTGTGATGAGGTTTGAATCATATGGGCGTCTTTGAAGGAGAAGCAATCATTATAATCTGGGAATTTACCTCTTTGAATTAGGCAAATCAAGATCTTGTGGTTTATACTCCTCCTTCCACTGACGTTTAGGTTATTTACATACCATTTTGATGTAATATCTATCGTTGCTAAGATGAAGATCAAGTTGAGTATTGACGTGTATAATACTTCATTGTTTTTTTTTTTTGGGCTGTTTTGAATGATCCCTCAGTCTCTTACTCTTTTGTTGTTGTTATTTTTAGTTCTTCTACTTTGCGCATTGTGCGAAGAGAGAGTAACTGCAGCCTAGAATTTCATTGGCAAAGTTGCACGACACAGGTCTAACAAACCAACCTCAATGGATACAACAAGTCTATGAATAATGATCAGTTCAAGAACTCTCAACAAGCTCAAGGAAAGGATAAGGATAATGAGGAGTTCAACGAAAGTCAATATCTGACTTTTTTAAGGAGTTTAATCGATGAAACACTTATATCTCATATTAATAACATCACCCAATCACAAGGTCAAAATGACCTATCATTCCAAGAAGCTTCGACGCCTAAAAGGCCGGCTCCTTTACTTAGCTCTGCCAGTACGGATCCATTCAATGACGGTTTGGATGAGGATGTGATAAAATTAGTGGGACATCAACAAGGTCACACGGACGGTGCAATTGATGTTGGCAATCAAATCGCAGACGATTCAGCTCCAGCTCCTCGGGATTATGCGGGCGATGGAGATGATGGTGATTCTTCTGAGAGCGAGAAAGATGAAAGCGTTATTGGTAAACTACATGAATTTGGTGATTATCGCACATATTTTGAATCCAAACGAATGAAGCAACAAGTACAGGATGAAGCGTATGTGAAGTGGGACCGAGAGAGAAGGAAGCTTCAAAATCAAAATCTACAACCGCTGCTTATTTTTGCTGGCTGTACGATTTTTGTTAATGGACACACGAAACCTTCGATTAATGAAATACATAGATTGGTTATTCTCCATGGTGGTAAATTTCTAAGTTATTTACTGAACAAATCTAGTGCCACCCACATAGTTTGTGACCGTTTAACTCCAAGAAAGAATGTGATGTTCAAAAATTGTCGAGTGGTGAAAGCGCAGTGGATCGTTGATTGTGTTGAGGCAGGTCGTATTTTGGATTGGCAGCAGTATCGCCTGATTTTAGATATAGCTTTTGATCAAAAGCGTCTAGATTTTCAACCGGGACAGTCTAAGGAGACTGGCGCAAATGTGGAAGAACAAAGTGTTCCCAAAGAAACGTCGCCACCGGTTGACGAGGCGGAGGATGAAGCCGAGTTAGAAGGAATGGGGGAAGAGGACGATTTTGAGTCCACTTTGTTGCCAGAGGAAGAAAACTTGTTGCAAAGGCTGCAACATGCTGAGGCGAACGCTGCAGAGCAGGGCCTTATAGAAGAAAACATAGACGACGACATTCCAAAGTTTGATGTTGCTCCTCCATCCAACTCCACCAAGGGTGTACACAAAATTAAAGGAAAATATGTGTTGGATGCAAGACATCCTGATTTTTTGGCTGGATTTTTTGCAAATTCAAGGTTGCATCATTTGAGTATGTGGAAAGCTGATTTGAGGTTAAAATTTTTGAGAAAAATCATCAAGAAAAATCTTCATAAACCTGTTGAAGACCCCTTTCGCGAAGGGGCCTTTAAGTCTAAAGTAATAATGCATATAGACTTTGATTGTTTCTTTGCTACAGCGTCATGTCTAAAACACCCAAACTTGGATATCAATAAGGATCCAATAGCTGTTGGGCATGGAGGAAACACTTCAGATGTTGCGAGTTGTAATTATGTTGCGAGAAAGTTCGGAGTTAGGAATGGGATGTGGTTGAGACTGGCTCAAAAATTGTGTCCCAACTTGATTTCGTTGGACTATGAATTTGAAGCATACGAGAGATATTCAAGTGAGTTTTACAACTACCTAGTCAGTAGTAACTATTTTGACTCCATTTATCCGGTTTCAATTGACGAGGTTTTAGTTGACGCAACATCATATTGCAACAAGTCAGAAAATGGAGTCGAGAATGCCGCCAATGAGCTTGCCTCTTTGATCAGAAAGCATGTGTACCAACTCACAAATTGTACTGTTAGTGTTGGATTGGGCCCCAATGTCTTGCTTGCAAAATTGGCATTGAGAAAAGCCAAACCCCATGGACAGTTTGCATTATTTGGTGATGCCGGCGACTTCTTGCGATCAGTGCCGGTGAAAGACTTGCCTGGATTTGGCAGTGGCATATTGGAAAAATTAGAGCCTGAAGTTGGAAAGTCCTCCCCAAATATTGAGGACATGATGCCGATATCCAATTCGAGATTGATCCAGCTATTAGGTGAAAAGACTGGTACTAAATTGTACCAATATGCACGAGGAATTGACCATACAAGTATTGAAATTGACACTGCCGCCCCTGAAATCGTTTTAGGAAGGAAATCCATTTCTGTTGATGTCAATTTTGGTATTCGATTTGATACCATGGAGGAACTAGACGACTTTTTCATGAGACTAGCAAGAGAATTGTATCAGCGTATGATTAATTTAGGTGTGTGTGGCTCTACATTGACTTTGAAACTAGCAAAAAGAAGAGCTGGCGCAAGTGTTGTAACCGCCAAGTTTTTAGGTTTGGGAGAGGTTGATTTTGTCAATAAATCCTCAAGGCTTGGAGTGCCCACTAATGACTGGGGTGTCATTGGAAGTGAAGTAAAAGTATTATACAGGATGCTCAATATACCAGTCAAGGATTTGCGAGGCATATCTGTAAGCATGACCAAGTTGAAAGATGCAGAATCAGTCAAGAGTTCAAAACAAATGAAATTACCATTTGGCGCCGTCGGTAAAGCTCCTCCGGCAAACGAAGATTTGGACCCGTTTCGTAGCCCCAAAGAGGTGCATAGTTCGACAAAGAGAAGCAGCTTCAACAAGGGTAGTGTGAGCTTCGCAAAATTATCGTCCAATCAGCGTCGTGACAAGACTCCATCCGCAGCTCTTTTGGATCCTTTTGCAAATGGACAACAAATTGACTGGGAGGTATTCGAGTCTTTGCCGTTGGAGATTCGTCGTGAATTGCAAAACGAGTTACAAAGAAGGGGCTTTTTGAAAAAGAAAAGCCCATTCAAAGGCAAAACATACCTACAGGAGCTAATACCAACTCAAAGTGGTACTGCAAAATATGTGCGAGTTGGCAAGTCACCAACTAAAACACCGCCAAAGAGAAAATCTACCCCTATCCCTTCTCCTGTGAAAAAATCTAAATCAGAGCCTCTTTATGATGACTCACAGTCATATGACTCCTCGTTGTTGAATCAATTGCCGTCATCAGTAAAGGCGGATGTGCTAAAGGACATGGAGTACAAACAGAAGATTAAAAAGTTTGATCTAGTGCCTATGCGCGATAAGGTGAATCGAAAGATTGAGGGGGCAAAAGTAGAGATCAAAGAAATCACTGCTCAGTGGGTACAACAGCAGCCCAAGTTGTTTGACATGCCTTTGTTTTTGAATGAGCAGGTGACTGCCTCTGAGTTGCGGCAAAAAGTCAAAGATTGGGTCAATACTTCATTGGATCAAGGCGGGCCCCATGAGGATGACGTACTTTATTTTGGGACTTATTTGCAACTATTGCTCGACAGGGGTTTGTTTACCAAGGCTGTGATGTTGGTGCGAGATATCCTTGGTATACTAATGTACCGCAAGACTGTTTTCAATTGTTTTGATGAAGATGATGATGACAACCAACATATGTTTCTCAGGATAGGCTTTGATGACTGGTATAAACAAATTGATGCTGTCTTGAAGCCTGTCGTGGCGAATTATTGCAAGGTGAAAAACATGGTATTGAAATGGTGATCCAAAGGGTATCTAGTGTTTTTTTTTTTGTGTATAATTCTGAACTTAAAACGCGTCAAATTTCATTAAAACATCCATCGAGCTGGTGGAATGAACAAAATCATTCTTGCACATTCTGAGTTGTTAACAAGATTAGCCGATGAACTACCATCAAATAAGCAGCGACAATCATTGGTACAAGGTTTACTTAATGCTTATAAACTAGATCAGCAATGCGAAATTTTGCCAATATCTCCAGTAGAGTGGACATTATTGGAGCAGTATCATGACAAAGATTTCATCAAGGAATTGCAAAGACCTCGAAATGACATTGATTCACAACTAGAGGATTATCGTGAGGTAAGAGATTTCATACGTGACCAGTTTGACGACGTCGATGAAAGTGAAGAGGACTATTCCGAGTTTAATGCCGGGAAATTCGGGCTAGAATTTGATTGCTACCCCTTTCCGTTTATGCGTTACTATGTCAATCTAACTGCTGCTTCCACAATTCAACTTGCAAAGAGGGTTGTAAATTATAGCAGGGAGATTGATTTTGGTGGAGTTATAGGGATTAATTGGTATGGAGGTCGGCACCATTGTCATCGCTCCAAATGCTCGGGATTTTGCTACATAAACGATATTGTTCTTGGCATAACTACAATTCGCAAAATGAGTGCTGGTGGCGTTTTTTATCTCGACCTAGATTTGCACAATGGTGATGGTGTAGCTGAGGCGTTCAAGTTTTCCAAAAAAGTAACCACATGCTCGGTGCATAGGTATGACACCGGATTCTTTCCTCAAGGGTCAGGGAAATTAGAGCAATCAGTTTCGGGTATGTATAATGTACCCACGAAAAGGGGCTTGACCAATGATGATATGATATGGATCATTGAAAACATCGTGCTTCAATTGATTCATAGGCATCAACCAAAGTATTTGATAGTGCAATTAGGATGCGATGGACTAAACACAGATCCCAACAACGAGTGGAACATGACGATAAAAGGGTACCTGGAGGCAATACAGTTGTTGGTTAAGCGAGCGGGCTTACCAATTATGGTGTTTGGTGGTGGTGGGTACAACCACGCAGAAGTTGCTAGATGTTGGACTTTTGTGACTGGCACTTTGTTGGGATACAATGCTGACAGTTTTGGGGAAATTCCAGAAAATGAGAAACTAGATCAATACGAGGCGGACAGCTATCAATTTTGGACAGACTCGAATTTGCAACCTGGCAAAATGAAGAATGAAAATGATTTGAATTACTTTCAACACGTGCAAGCGCATTTGCTATCACTATAGTGTAATCTGAAGCTATTTATTCTACAAATTTCGGCTTGAGAACGGTTGTCCAATTTTCATCCCATCTTGATTTACTATCTCTCAAAGCCCCATCTTCCAATTTTGATAACAATTTGTCATCTGTAAATACTTTTTCCAACAAGTTGGCTAGATCATCCGCTGTGGACTCTTTTGCAATGAGTCCATTGTCACCATCCTTTACCAATTCGTTTATAGCAGGGAAACTTAATGATATCACTGGAACACCACAACCAAAGAAATCAACAATCTTCATGGGTAAATCTATCCCACTTGACGATGTATGTAGCGATATTCCCAAATCCGCTTGTGCCAAAATTTTTGGATAGTCTTCCGATGTCAACCATGCAGTTTTCACAATAACTCTTGGTGAAAAGTCTAGTTCAATCACTCTTTGTACAAACTTTTGTTTGAGTGGGCCCTTACCTGTTACAATAAGCAAAATAGGAGGCAAATTGGGGTTGCCCAGTGTATCATACAGCTTCAAAGCATCAAGCAAGAGATCAAAATCTTCATCGGGGGTGAACGAAGTGGAGCTGATCAATATCTTACACAGTTCGATATTTTTCACATCTCGGAATATCTCATGAGTCTTTTTAAGTTCCGAGCTCTTGGCTGGTATAAATTGCATTCCCGGTCTATCGTAGAATGTAATCACTTTACCTTTAGCGAAACCAAAATCATTGATCAAAAACTTTCTCATTTGTTTTGTCACCGTTATGTTCAAATCAGCGAATCTTCCTAAAAAGCTCTCGTAAAACTTCATCAATTTCACCAAAGGGTGGTTCAAGTTTTGAAATCTCAAATTCAAGATAGTATAGTTCAAGTTATGCCAGTCAATAACCACTTTCCAATGACGATGTATCAAAAACTTGAACAATAAAACAATGAGCAATATGGGTATACTTGGAGGGTTCTGTATCATCACCACATCGATTTCACCTCCTCGATTCCAAAGTATCGTCATCAATTGCTTCACTTGAATAAGAATCTTCTGTGCCGCAAATATCATAAATGGGAAATTGTGAACATTATGAACAACGCCTATTGGTACGACATCAATATTCAAATCATCGACAATTTCACCTGATGGTCGTGTTTCAATGTATCCACATAGACTCACGTCGTACCCACTCTTACTAAATGACAATGCGTGGTAGCACATTCTAGGCGAATGGCCCAAATCCCCCAACACGAATATCAATACACTCTTTCGACTAGGTGACCTCCTACTCTGAGAAAAATATGGTAGTAGCTTGTAGGCTAATATTGGGAGACTAATGTAGGCAGCAAGTAAATAGTAAAACCATGGTCCAGTATATTTCCATACATGGTCAAACCCCTGATACTTGATGAATTCACTCATGGAAAGTAAAGGAGTTCAAGAGACTTGCAAAAAAATTACAGGGATTAATGTCGGCAATTAAATTTTAAGAAGTGCTGGGACGTTTTTGTGTTCAGCACCAGTTGATAAAAGTTAGAAAAAAATAACGACAACTGCAGGACTCGAACCTACGCGGGCAGAGCCCAAAAGATACCTTGAAATTATTCAAGTCTTTCTCCTTAACCACTCGGACAAGTTGCCTGACAACTAAGCTATCAGCTCAAATTGTTGAAAAATTTCAGTTTGAGTAAAATATACAGTACAATTTTCACATGATATTCACGAGACTTTCACCTGATAGTTATTTTCTTTTTATAACATGCAAATCCTATGAATACCTACTAAAACTGGGTGCCTGTTCCCCTTTCCTACATAAGGTGATAACATATCTGCAATGAGATTACGAAGTCATGAACGTTTGGGTCTTTTGGTACTTGATGGTGCTGTTCATTGTTATCAACTGTTACATTCTAGTTAGATTTTGCACCTATTTTATCAAAAACATTTACAATCAGACGAAACTTAGTCCTTGTGCCAGCAATTCATACAATTCAACCTCTCCCCTCAAGTAATTGCAGAGCCACTCTGTTTTAAAAACCTCCCCAACAACACTGATAAGACTTAGTACCTTGGTGGTCAGAGAATTTTTCCTGCTTCACCTGTGGCGGCTTTGTCTTTCTTTCAATGTGCCACAAAACAACGAGCGAAGAAAAAAGAGTTTATTCCAGAATGATAATATCAACTCATTCCTTTCCTAGCCCTTCACATATCGATACTATCAATTCACTATGTCAATAAACTACAGCACACCGCACGCCGTGGATGTTCCTATCACAGATATGGATGACCCGGAGGATGATATTATTTTTGACGAACATGTTAACGAAAGACACCCACCAAATGTATTATTTGACCCCCTTGCTAATGACGAAGAGAGCAAATCCAAGTCAGGTCTCATTGGGAAACTTAAATCGCTTTTGCGAAATGATACAAGAACCAATGATTACGAAATGGTTCTGCGTTATGATGCTGGCATCGATTCTGACGAGGAAGCAATGAACGAGCCTCCAATCGATTTAAAGGAGTACAGGTTAAGACTTCTTGAAAAAAAAGTCAAAAACAGAACCATTTTTGGTGGTGCTTTGCTTACAGCTGTTGCTGTTGTCTTATTCATACTTTACTTTACCAAGACCAACGGCTCAAAGTTGAATAGTGAATCAAACAAGCCGCTGCATAAACTCTACTCCAATTCAACCCATGATTTTTATAAGACAACTGTCGTTGTTTCGCTAGATGGATTTCACCCTCATTATATCAATCCACATGACACCCCAACTCTCCACAATATGTTCATTAATGATTATGGTGCACCATACATGATCCCAAGTTTCCCATCTGTGACTTTCCCTAACCACTGGACATTAGTGACTGGGCTATATCCATCCGAGCACGGTATCGTTGGAAACACATTTTTTGATACCAAGTTGAACAAACAGTTTGTCAGTACTGATCCTCAGAATGGTAGTTTGGATCCTGACTTTTGGCAAGGTGGTGAACCAATTTGGAAAACTGCTGTACTGCAGGGAGTCAAAGCGGCTGTGCATATGTGGCCTGGTTCTGAAGTTCCTGGCGTTGGTCCCGCATTTGATTCCGATAAATTCAATGGGTCCGAATTGTTGACGTCTAAAGTGGAAAGAGTTATGGGATGGTTAGACAGAGAGATAGAGACGCGACCACAGTTGATCTTGACATATGTTCCCACAGTGGACGAATATGGCCACAAGTACGGAATATCTGGTGACGAGCTATCAAAGAGCTTGACTTATGTCGATGACTTTGTAGAATTGATGAAAAGCGAACTTCACAAGAGAAATCTTGACAATATTGTCAATTTGGTTTTTGTTAGTGATCATGGAATGGCACCCACGTCTAATAAGAGAGTAGTGTATCTTGATGATTTGATTGACTTGAAAAAGATCGATCATATAGACGGCTGGCCATTGATTGGATTAATACCAAATGTGGATATCAATGACGCAATGAATGAAATCAAGGCAAACTTTGACCAACTCGATGCAAATTTGACCAAGCACTACCACATCTACAAACGAGAGGATATCCCAAAAAGATTTCAATTTGGAGGAAAGCTTGGTGAGCATAAGTTCAATTACAGGTTAGCTCCTCTTTGGATCATCCCAGACGTTGGGTATGCCGTTACAACCCACAAGCAAATGGAGGAAAACGGGGGAGAGTACAAGCCAAAAGGAGTTCATGGCTACGACAATTCCCATCTTTTAATGAGAGCATTATTTTTAGGATCGGGCCCATTTTTCAAGGAGAAATTCAAGTCAAACAAAGTTAAGCCATTTGCCAATGTGAATTTTTACAATCTTATTTGCGATTCGCTAGAGTTGCAACCAGCTCCAAACAATGGTAAATTGGCTCAAGATATCGCATCGCAAGTATTGCCCAAAAATTGGAACGATGCCTTGGTATTCCCCGACTTGCCATTCCAAGTGGAGCATATTGTGCGTAATAACGCCACCTATGATCAGTTATGGAGGGTTGGAAGTAAAGCAAAGCCGGTTAACGAACAACCCAATCCAAGCCCCAAGGCATCACTCGTGTCTGGGCAATCAACGATTACTCATATTGAGACACAATCGTTACCTAAACCAAGTGACTTTTTGACAACGACAACGACTAGCAATACTGCTGGCCCCTCAAAAACAAATACAGCTACTTCCACTACGCACCAAGAGGGGATCGGAGGATTGTTTAATGAAATAATCGACGATATTGAGGATGGAGTGGAGGCAATTGGTGATGCATTGCACAGTTTTATTGGTGACAATTTTGACTAGTTTTAGGTACTTAGGATACAAGTTTAATTCGATAGATATTCAGTTTATTCCAGCTACGGATTCTTTATTGCTAAAATATTGAACCGCTGTATTGAAAATGAGTCTGCGCAGCAGGGGAATCAATCACAAAAGGAGAATTCGTTCTTCTTCCTGGCGTATCTGGTGATGTTGTTTCGGTTGAGTGCAAGGAGATTCGACTAGGACTTTTAATGGCAGCTGTGTTCAGCTGAGACGCAACATTGTCGTCGTCTGTGCAATCCTGACACAATTTTACAATATCGTCCTTGCTAAGTAGAATAAACGATTTGGATCTGGTGATAATCCCCCACTTTTCTTTAATAAACGATATCACTTTTGACAACAAAACTTGCTCATTTGATATGGAAAGATCTTTCCAAATCCGTAACAACTCCGAAATTGAGTCTTCATCGTTCTTGAACCAATTTTTATACTGCTCGAATAACGAGACCAATCTCAGTAATACCATGTTTCTAAATTCAGACAATTCATACATATTAGCCAAAACTACCAATGCAGAATAGTCATGTATTTTCAATTGCTCATCTGGCTCAAGCTTTCCGACATATAAATAGTAGACCATCGCTTTAACTCTGTAGAATGGTTCTGGAATGAAAACTTTGCTTTCTAAAGTTTCATTCATTCCTGCTGATATCATTCGGTAGAAATGCGGCCACCTAGCACTCAAGATGGATTTGTGTACAGACAACGATTTAGTGTTGTAAGCAACTTGGTTTTCAAAGTTGCGTTTATCATTTTCTTCACCTAATGATGTGATTTCAAAATCAGCAAATAAATGTGATTCAAAAAGCCTTTCGAGATCTGATGTCAAGTTACTGCTTTGGTGACTTGAAAACCCAAACAGTCCCATGTCAACTTCCAACACATGCGTCAATTTACCACCCAGAACCACCGAATCTTGCTCTTCTTCAATCCAATCATTCTCACGGACCGCCTCATCTTCATTCTCCAAACCATTGGACGCCAAAGGACCCCCAAGGAAGTGAGAAAATTGTCTTTTTTTATTGCCCAACAAATAGAGGGTCCCATTATGGTTCATAAATGCACAGTTCCAAAGGTACCTACCATTTCGCTCTACCTTTTTGACAAATTTCAGAAAGTCCAACTGTTCAAACAAGACTTGCACTTCAAAGTCTGTCAAATTCAAACTAGCAATGTCCACTCCACCAGCTGTATTCCACGCTGGAAGATTGACAAATAAACACGTCTCGGAATCTTTTCCATTTTCCAAAATAAACAAGTCATAGCTTAATGATGAAAAGTTTGCAGTAGTTAAACTCGATACAGAAACTTCACATTTAGATTGGGTTTTCAAGGAATAAAATGTAACAGTCTTGACATGATTCATGTCCCCGTTCAAACCACCAAAGCAATAAATGCGATCATTATGATAAATAATGGTATGATCGAATCTTGGCTCAAATTCAAAAGGACCACTCCAGGTTCCAGATGCTAAATCATAACAATACAAATCACTTAGCACAGAGGTTTTCACCAACCCACCACTGACAAAGAACTTTGTACCATCAGGAGTTAAACAACAAGCATGTCTTGCTCTTGAACTAGGAGCATTTGTTAATGCAAAATCTGGCGGCCCAATCCATTTCTTGTCAAAAATGTTGTAAATCATCATCAAGCTATCTTTTCGCATTTCTCCATCCGATGTAACGCCACTGACAGTGCCAGAGAGTGTAATCTCGTCATCAAAAGGTAACCCGCCAAATATCAAGATATTACCGTTATTGAGATAAACAGCCAGATGACCTTCCCTGTATAATCCATCCAATTTACTATCAATTTCCCACTCCATGCTATCAGTGTTTAGCAAATACACATTACTGTCCAATGCATCGTTTTCATCAAACCCTCCATATAAGAACACATATGGAGTTCCAGAACAAGCAACTATTGTTGATTTCAAATTATGTGATGGAATTGCACCCTTTGCTTGATGTAAACTCACTGCAGTTTTTTGAGAGCCACCCAAGGAGGGGAGCAGTATCGACTTTGCACTTGGTTGCAGGTCAACCATATTATACTGTGTTAATGGGACATAGATTTTGTTAGTATAAGCAATGTGTGTGACTTGGTAATGTGGCTTTATTGGGATCTGATTTTCTTTTGTGATAATATTACTATGTGCGGCTTTTATGCGAAAAAGATATACAAATCTATCTAACAACAAAGCTTCCACCACCTCCGAGAATATTTACCAAGTTTCAAAAGGGTCCCTGTCTGTCTCACTGATGATGACTTCATCATCGGAATTTAACTCTTTTTGCAACTGTTCTTTGATAAATTTCAAGAATGGACGCTCTGTGTTGGAATGGTTACAGCAAATCACCGACGATCCACTTTCTTTGAAAAATAATGCCTCGTGGTGCGATAACTCTCCAGTAAAATATAAATCAGCTTTCACGCCTTTGAAAACCCCTCCGCCAGATCCAGCGCAAATAGCAATTGATTTGATTTCCTGGTTGGCTCCTTTTCTTGACTCAGCAACCTGTACATGATCAAGCCTCAATTGCTCTTTCACCCTTGACACGAGCTCATTCAAAGTGGATGGCTGGTTGAGATTGACTAGCCTACCCATTCCACATTCAGGATTTGCTGAATCCGGCTCAATAGGGCTGGAACATTGTACGTTTGATTCACCAGCAATTGCAGTCACCAAGAAATCATTCACGCCACCCTTTGCACTATCGACAGCTGTGTGTGGTGAATACACACTGATATCATTCTTGACCAATTTTAACAATGAATTTTGCTGAGGATCTTGTGGAGTTATCGATTTCAAGCCACGAAATATAAATGGGTGGTATGCCATGACAAATTTAGCTCCTTTCTTTATGGCTTCATCGGCAACAGATTGGGTGAGGTCAATTGTGAGTAAAACCTTGATTGGAGACGTCGGTTGTGTTGCGTCATCTACGCTTGAATCCAAGAGTAAACCTGTGTTATCCCAAGATTTATCAGCTAAAGCTGTAGGATAGAATTTTTGGACTAATTTGATTGTCAGTATTCCAATTGCAAAAGTTTTTCTGAAATTACATACTTGCATTTACCACGCGTTTGACTGATGATTTTGACATTTTATGGATAATGATCAAAGAAGAACATGTTTGTTGAAATATTTCAATTAAGCAAACAATAAATGAGATGAAGAAAAAAAGAATGTGTGTTATTCATGCGTATTTAAAAGCAGTGAAATTTTTTTGAGTGAAAATTGCTCTTTTAGCTCAGTTGGTAGAGCGTTGCACTTGTAATGCAAAGGTCACTAGTTCGACTCTGGTAGGGAGCAATATTTTTTCTTTTTGCTACTTTTGTCCTTGTTGCCTTCATAAATGGCAAGTTCTTCATGTGGGAATTTCGGTCATTCGTGGGATCAACTCAATTCGGTTATTTGTTTGGAATCGCGGACGTATCTCCCCTTGTTTTTTTAGAAGTAATCTTTGAAAAGAATTGCAAAAATATTGTTTGTTTCCTTTTCTTTTTCCATTTTTTGCAGCAACATAACAACAAAAAGAATACAGTTCACCAAGCTTAAAGGACGATCATTTTCCCAACCTTTTTGTACATAACTAAACTCATATTATTACACTCTTAACGGTCCCACCATGCATTACATGACTTCATTTTTACTCATGTCAGCAAATACTCACTTGAACGCAACTTACATACACCACCATACACTCAATCACTCAATCGAAATTGCCACTGATAGAAACAAGAACTCTGATTTCAATATCTACGATTTTGCCGGAGGAGATGTCAATGAAAGAGTCGGTGACCAAAAAGAAGTTTTATTCACGCAAAGAGTGGATGAAGACAGGTACACAACCGGAGTTTACCCCAACGGAGAATCTTGTCCCTCAGACACAAGTTGTGATTCAACTAAAAGGACAGACGTCCTTGAGGTACAAGGAAAGCACAGTAAAAGGGACATAGTAATGAGAAGCAAAAAGCCAGAAAAAGTTCATAGTGGAATGAAGATAAATGCCAAGAATGTCCTTGCATCTTGGAAAAACAAGATCATGAGTAACAAGCTAATTCACAAAAAGCCATTTAAGAAGACAGACAAACCAAAGACAATTATGAACTGGGGTGGCTATCTTGTAGGTAATGAAATTGCAAATTTCACTGATGACACAGGTTTAGCGGATTTTGAGTGGACCGAGGAAACCGACGACTTGGATGAAGACTTTGATTACTCAACTGACGAGAGGGAGCCACTTAACGTAACCAGCCCGATTGTGTTACCACTACACAAAGTGATCAGTCTGTCACTTCCCACCCCAGTTGTAATCACAAAGCTCTTAACAATAACGGAATTAGTAACTTTGTCAAAAGATACTGTTGATGTCAAGAAGGTACCAGAAACCAACACAGTCACGTCAGAAAGTGATACTGTTGGCTCTTCAGACTCAATACAAGTGGATTCAATGTTGGACGATGATCTAGGCATCTTGCTGCTGGCAATCGGCACGAACTTTGTGAATAAAAGTGATGATATCGCAGTTGATACTGAGAATGACAACATTGTCTTTGATACTGAATATGACGAAGTTTTTAGCGTGACAGGACCGCATACACGATTGATGACAGACTATACTAACCCGGTATTTACTACCAGAGCGGGGCTGACATATTCAACAGCCGCAGACATGTTGGAAAGTGTTGATGCAATAACTATGGGTACCTCCAAAATCTATATGTCAGATAACCAACGCAATCCAGGAGACTATTTCATCAACGATATTAACCCAAACACTAGATCACAACACGAGATTGATGCGACTGAATTGATTGAATATGAGGATGGCCATTTTATTTTAGGCAGGAGGCCAGCGACGAGTGATACCACAATTCTGACATTTAAAACAACGACATTAGCTTTTTTAACTACACAGACTTTTTCAGTGACGGAAAATTTTGATTCAAAGTCGCCTTCTCCGTTGGAAACAGGGATTTTCAGCATACTACCGATAAAAGGGACTACGATAATTATACGTCCAACTTCATTCCCCAAGTTTCGAAGCCATCTGACAAGTTTCCTGACAATTAGCAATACCACTGCATCTTCATTGACACTTGAACTCTCAAAATTCAACGAAACTGGAAGCCCAGACACAACATCAAGCCAGTCCACAAACTTTGAATACCGCGATACCACAATCAACAAGCAGGTTTCCGTATTGGCATCGAATAATGATGAAACTGTGTCATCTCGTGTGGCTCCTCGTGGCGTGTTTTCATTCACGGGGGTAATTCTACCAAGAAAAGAATTCGTGCTAAACTCTCTTTCTTCTGTTACGGGAAAGACGATGTGTCTACCTTATTGTGTCCTTCTTTTGTTAATACTTGTAGTAAGTTTGTGAAATGAAATGAAAGTGTGTTCTTTTCGTCGTTTTAATTTTTGCGCTCCGCAAAGGAAAACCTTTTGTTGAAACCTCTCAAACTTAACAACGCAACCTCAATAAGGAATGTCCCTACTAACAACATGGAGACAATTTCAGCTATTTGATTTCATTCCTATACGAGATCCGAACTATCAATCACACGATGCGTTATACTCAGATCCTACACTAAGTGCTATAAACGCCACCAAGACGTACTTGATTATTGCCGTCAACAACTCCATACTCAAAATCATAAACCCCAAAAACATGGCCTGCGAGGGCCAATTTCAAGCTTATGACATTGACTACAGGATAACGTTTATAGAGCCTGTGTTCAATTCGAGTAATTTGGTCATCACGTTGGCAGAAAAACAAGGGTTTCCACTGAGTATCAAACTTTGGGACTTGATGAGGATATTAAATATGGAAAAATTAGAAGCATCGGAATACAAGTTTAAGTTTCAAACTCAAGTGGCCGTTACTGAGAATAGTCGAGGAAGTGGAGCACCAAGTGAAAACTCATTCCCCATCAGTTGCTTCAAGTTTAATTACGACTTGACGTGCTTAGCAGTAGGTTATACCAATGGAAAAGTCTTACTTATTAGAGGGGATCTATTGCGCGATAGAGGCTCGAAGCAGAGAGTGATTTACGAAAGTGCTGGCAGTGATCCTATAACTGGGATCGAATTTAATGAAACAGAACAGATACTTTATGTCACAACAACTTCAAAAGTATTGACGGTCTCTACAACTGGTCGTAACCACGGCAAGCCCTTACGCGTCCTATCACAAAAGACAGGTGCAGATTTGGATTGCACCGCGTCTGGAAGCAAACAAGAGTTGATTGTTGGACGTCCCGACTCGATCAGATACTACAATTCAACATCAAAACTCAAAACAATCAATTTTGATATTCCAAAATCGAAAATTGCAAGGCTTCATCAGTTTATATTGATGGTGAGCTCAACCGATAATGGTAATCTGCAGAAGTTTCAATCGAGGGTAATCATACTTGATACTAGAAACAACCACATTTCACTCAACTTGTTGATCCCACAAAGTGTGGTAAAGTTTATTTTCAAAATGAATAATGAGATATACCTTTTGTCAAATGATGGTGTATTGTACAGGCTATATGAAAAGCCAATTAACCAACAAATTGAGCTTATCTTGCAGAGGGAGTTATTCTCTGTAGCTTACAATTTGGCAAAACAACTGAAACTTGCGTCTGATACGTTGTTGAGGATTCAAACATTGCATGCAGATCACCTATTTGAGGAACAAAAATACGGTGAATCAATGAATGTTTATATTAGTTGCCTTGAGCTATTTGAAGAAAAACCTCTGGATGTTGACAAGGCAAACTCGAACGAGGATAGAGATGATTTTATCATGAATGTGATTACCAAATTCAAGGAAGCTATTAATACCGCGAATATGGTAAATTTTTTGGAGAAACTATATGCAATGTCAATAGCCAGTGTGGACCACATCACTCTTCTATTGTGTTGTTTGTGTAAATTGAAAAACCTTACTCAGATTGATACCTTTATCGATGAGTTGGATTTGTCTAATGAAAAGTTACAAGAGCTCAATTTCCCTTTAATCATAAACTTGTTTAAAGAATGTGGAATCTATAGCCAAGTTTTGAGACTATTGTACAAACTAAATCAACCAAACTTGATTGTTGATATTCAATTGTATGATTTGAATAAACCGAAGGTGGCATTGAACTACATGAAGACGTTGAAAATTGATGACTTGTTGTTGATATTGATTGATCAATCGAAAAAATTGCTTGACTCTTGTCCCATTGAAACAACCGAATTATTGATTGATGTATTTACGGGGAAATATCAAGCTACAGAGTCTACCGAGGAGAATTTGACCACGGCCTCAAATGCTAAATCGGACGATGAAGATGAAGTGGTGGGCGAAAGTAGAATTGAGTTGACAAACTACAAAGCTTTTTTGAACTATTTGACTCTTCGTGGGAGCAATGATGACTCAGACCACAATGAAAAAACTGCCAAAGAGCCACCCAGCACAACTAAAGAGCCGACGTACCTCCCTCCAAAACCCAATTTGATATATTCTAGTTTTGCTGATCACCCGCATGAGTTTGTCATCTTTCTCGAGGCATGCATAGAAGCCTTGGATAGGTATCAAGGGAACTTGATGGATAAGAAAGAAGTTTTGATAACATTGCTTGAAATGTATCTTTCACTAAATAATAAAGCTATACAATCAGAATGGCTAGATAAAGCACAATCCATTGTTGAACAATATGGTGATTTGTTAGATGACGATTCATTGTTGTTATTGGGACACTTGTATAATTTCAAACCCGGTGAAATCAAAGCCAGAGAGGACAACGGTGATGAAAAAGGTATTTTTATGTCGTACAGAATAGATGAAGATGTTGAAGGTTGCTTTAAAGTGTTGCAAAAATACGGAGAAACAAAGCCACAACTTTACAAAATGATGCTTGAGTTTATTGTATCAAAGCGGGAAATTTATGAAAAAGTTAATCACGATGATGTACAAGCAATTCTACAACAAATTAAAAAATTTAAATTGTTGGATCCACTTGAGTTGATTAGTTTGCTAACCGGCGGTGAATCCAATGACAGTGGATTTGTTACGTTTGGTATTGTTAAGGAGTATCTACTCCAGTACTTTACCACTCAAGAGCAAGAAATAACAAACAATGAAAAACTTATTGAAGTGTATGAACACGATTCGACCAAAAACTCCTACAAGTTATCTGAATTAACCCATCCATTTGTCATACAGAATAACAAGTGTTCAGCATGTCAAATGAAGTTGGATTTCCCCATGATCCACTTCAAGTGCAAACATTCTTTCCATCAAAAATGTTTGTCATCAAGTCTTGTTGCTAAACCCGCAAGCAATGGCAGTTCGCACTTTGTTGATGATGCTAGTGAGCAGGGGCCCAAGTGTCCTATATGCGCGCAAAGTATCAACGATGTCAATGAAATGAAACAAAGTCAGTATAAATTGAAGGAGAATGTCGATTTCTTTGTACAATCCTTGCATGAAAGTAGTGACACATTCAAGTTTATATCTGATTATATTGGGAAAGGAGTGATGGAGGATGAGTCGGTTACCATCGATGAGTAGAATGAAGCTACCGATTACAAATAGCCTGAGGTCCGACGTTCTAGAAGTAGTGTTATACAGTAAGCGCTTCTCATTTTACAAATGTAGGCATCGTGTGTTAGTTTTTTTTTTTGTCTTTGTGGCGGGTTATAGATTTTAAACATTTCCGGTTGATACAAATACCACAATGAAGCATTTACACTAACTCTTACATAAACCAATTTTTATTTTCCTTTTAATGCAGACCGATGTAGCCCTAATGAGCTTCTCCTGGCAGTAGTTTGAACAGGTAATGATGCACCTGTAAAGAGGTGATGGCGTGGTACCTAACTATAATTTTTTTTTTTAAAGAAATTATTGGCACTAAATTTTTATTTTTAGTAATTTCGCGTCTTTTGCATTCACCACAGGTGAAGAAGACTATTAGGAATGGTTGTGATCACAAGTACCAAGAAAGAAAGAATTGTACATCATTACACCGTCTTGATATGACGGGTATAGGTGTGTATTATATATATTGTTGTTGATTCTAGATCAGTTGAAGGTGCTGTACTTTTTGTCCCCCTTGCCGTTGAAATCTTTTCTTTTACTTTTAGACTCGTGACACAAAATCAATGAACAATCAATTATGAAACATTTATGAAAAGACTGCTTGATACATAAGCAAAAACCTACACATACATGGATCGATGCGATAAATCCATAATCTATTATATAAGTAAGCTTTTCGATCCGTCTGTCAAAATACGTAGAAAAGCCCTCGTCGCCCTTTTTAGAAGTTTTTATTCTCTGAGATTCAACAGTTGTATCTAAGCCTACGAAACCAAACAATAATATTATACACTACGCCATATCATGACTGAGTTTGTACACTATCAACAACCTTTGCTGGAAAGAGAATTGATAGGAGTGAAGAATGCAGGTGCTGTAGTAAGGAATGAAATTGTTGCTGATTATGATCCATACTGTCCAGCTTGGTTGAGATTTGCTGAATCAGAACCAAAGCTTGAGTCAAAGAGACAAGTGGCTCAACTCACAAGGTCGAAATCACGTAAACAAAAGAATCTGGATGTCAATTTACACCCAAATATATCCTTACCTACGACGAATCCCAATTTCAACAACGTGCAAAGACTGTTGTCACAAATAAACCAAAGTCTGATGAAACGTAAGCCAGAAAAGTTGAATTTGGAACCTCCCAAGTTTCCATTATCCGTATATGAGCGACAAAAAAATGAAGGATCGAAATCACAAACTCCCAAGCCAAGTTTCATGCCACCTCAACTACCAGGACCACCACTACCACCAAACAATGTCTCAATTCACAAAAAAGTGAATTCCCCCATGCGTGCAGAATTCTTCAACAATGAAATGACAAGTGATGTAAAGTTTCAATACCAACAGCACATTATAGAGTTTCTTAACTATACCATTGGCAAATACAAGCAGTTGGAAAAATACTTGGAGACTAATAAATTGGAGTGGAATGCCACTTCGGAAAAGAGTTTGGTGTTGTTGAACCTCATACGGATCAAAGATGGATTTAAGGATATAATATTGAGTATATTGAAACAATTGAGTAAACAATCGGGTATAATTGATCAAAGAGAAGTGACTGAAATGGAGCTAATCAACTGTAATGTGTTCCAATTTGTCTACAATTGCTCAATAGAAACGGTAAATTTTGGTGATTTGATTAATAATCTGGCTATATTTAACAACTTGTTCAAGTTTAGCTTATTGAGTTATTATTTCAAGTTGGATTTTGTCATTGAAAAAGCTGTTCACCATCGTGATGCGTTGGCCATTCCAATGGGAGTTTGGTTTAAATTGCCCACATTTGTCAAATCCATCAAGGACCAGTTGGTGAAACTTAGCAATCACAACATCAAAATGGGAATTGACAATGGAATCAAGAGGAATTATCAAGACTTGGAAATATGCTTGGTGAAATTGAACTCCGTGACTTCAAAATTCGCCATTGTTGACAATCTAAAGAAGAATTATCCAATATTGAAATGGACAGATTTGAACAAAGTGGATGAACTTTTGAAAGCAAAAGTCCCGGACTACTACCCACAACACCATATAATGTATGAGAATGGGGTTGGTGGAAGTCACAAGTTGCAGTTTGATGATTTCACTAGTCGGCCATTGAGTTCAGCTGTTGATACCAATGTCGTCAACGGGCTCCATTCGAACTATAAGTTAGATGCTAAAGCAGCCAGAAGCAAAGTAAAACAAGCGGAGCCAGCACGAACATTATCAAGAGGAGTCTCTATCAAACGATCATTGTCATCGATGGTAAAACGTAATGTTTCCACATCCGAATCCAATGACAAGAACAAGCCAAGCAAGTTGAATGTGTTGAGTGACTTTTTTACACCACTGATGGATAATCAACCAAAGCAACAAGTTTCACGATCGCAAACAACCAAATCATCACGGTCTAAACTTCGTAGTGAAACAACACAGGTGACGACTCCACCAAGAAAAAATCAATCATTACATGAAAACAAGCAAGATCTGAATATCGCAGATGAAGAAAAGGAACTGCCAAGTCAGCATCCGAGGTTAGCTACGCGTTCACCAAGCAAGAAGGACATTTTACTCATGCTCAAAAATCGACCTTTGCCATCTGAGCCAGAAGCTACTTCACCACAGCAACACCACAAGCACAAGCACAAGCAACAAGGAGAAGCAACAATAACAACAACAATAGCAAACTCACAAGTGCACAATTACATCAACTGTCTTGTTCAATTGCGCAAAAAGTTGAAAGCACTAGGTCCACAGTTGATTGAGTTTTTAGAGATCCAGTTGAAATACTGTCAATTGTGGCAGAGATTCCTCGAGGATAATTCTCCCACCACTGGCTATCGCATTCAGGACCCATACATCAAATCAATCTATCAATCATTCCATGAAAAACTCCTCCATCAAATAAATTTCACTCAACATACAATTGTGCGTCACATAAATTCCAAATTGATAATGCCTATCGATGAATGTTTACAATTGTATCGTCGTTCTTCAGTGACTGACTTACTGTACATTCACCAGTTTATGGAATTGATTGTATGCCAGTATAATAAATTGTACTGCGAATGGCTTGAAGGGTTAATTGGTACCCAATCGATTGAAGAATATCAGCAGTTGTGTGAGCGCATGAAAGGGTGTCCTGGTGTGAAAAGGGGAGATGATATTGTTGAGTATTATGAGCAGTTGACCAAGTTGAAGAACTTGGTTGTGTAAAGAAATATGTACGTGAATTCATTATGGCTTTGATTGTAAATGCTACCACTTCTGTATAAAAAGGCTCTCATCTCTTGAGTGAAGAAAATTTTTTTCCACCTGTACTTACTTCCTTTTTTTTTACTTTTATATATCATCTTTCAGTACTAAACCTGAGGGGATGCACAGTAACAAGGATTCAATGAGTAAATACTATTCATGTATTTCTTGTAACTCAAGTCACCTAGGATTGGGGAAGAAGGGGAGTTTTCGTTTTCAATAGAAGATATTTCACAATCTGATAGATTCACAACCCACAACACATGACAAGGATACACACTTCAGTGATATACTTATACATATTTATGATGACAAGATTTGCTGTGCACCAGTCTGAGTACTCAAACGCATGACAGACCCAGTAATATACCCAAATTTCTGATCAAATATATATATTATACGAGAAGTTGTGTACATGTGTGTGTGTCTGTGGGTGTCGGTTGAAATATTAACGATTGGAATTGTTTTTCATTGTTTGGGAGACACCCTTTTAGTAAGTAAAGTTTATTGTTTATGATGTTGTAGCTCTAATGATCTGTGATTTAGAGGAAAAGTTACTCTTTAACACTGAAAGTATGCTGGTATTAACCTCGGTTAGAAAACCCCCGCTGCTTTTGGTCAAAACACAATACGGTTTTCAGAATCACATTCGTTCAGGTGTAGTCGTCTATTTTGCCCAAGAGAAACCGTTTGGTTTCACTCTCTCTGTTGTGCCACTTTTTTTTTCTTCACTTCAATTTAACTCAATTTGGTTAAATTATTTAATGCACAAAATAACGCATATGGATCTATTCGTCAAAGAAGTTGTGTTAGCAAGTAAGATTGAATCATACGTGCCGAGTTAGGCAAATTGGCCCATCTCTTGAAATTATAGAAGCGGAAAAAGAAAACATTTCAGCATATGCTGCAAGTAATTTATCTAACATGTATTAACTACAACTTACTAAAACAGATAAATTACACGCTTCTGTGGCGATATTGGGCAGTTAAAAGCATCCGGTTGAACTTGCCATTTCTCTTTGAAAAGTATACGTAGTCTTCTTAGAGTTGACCAAAGGACTAAAATCTGCCCATGTGAAGAGGGAGTTTTGCGAGGTGGTGTGGTCTCCGACCATTGTTGATAAAACCAAGAACGTGTCAGTGAGAAAGACGGGTACATTGATTCTATTTTTGAGTGTGTTTACATGTAGTTCTTGAAAGGATAGCATTAGCAATAGACCTGCAAATTTCCTACATGGCTTAACTTCCTTTCATTTTTTAGTCGCGTGAAAAGAATCTCTCCACCTAACCAGCATCTCTTTCTGCCCAATGCAGCCGAAAAAAAAAAAAAAAAGAGAAAAGGAAAACTGGGTCGACAGGAGTGGCGACGCGCGACCTAAATTATTCGACCTAAAAATATAACCCAAAAGGCAGGAGAGTAAGCGAATATCGGATGATAAAAATTTAGGACTAACAATGCACCAAGCTTGGAAACATTTGGACGTATTTCCGTGCATTTTTTTTTGGGCTTTGCTGGTAGTGGCTTCGCTTTAAACCAAGGGCTCACGCGTGGTTTTTTTATTATTGTGTACACGCCAATGCACATTTGGTATCGAACTTGTTTCAAATTAGTAAAGTATCTACAGATACACCAAGAGATCGAAAAGGTGGTGACTAATTTCAACTAGCTGGGGTCCTAAAAGTGTTTCGTGAGTTGTGTAGTGTAAGTTTCATTGATTTACACTATTATGTTGGACGATCAAAAAGATCTAGAATCTCTACTACGCCTTATTGTTTTCCATGCTTCTGGATTTTTTCCCCTTAAATTTAATTGTTGCTATATTGTACCACTTTTCTGAAGGAATATGACACGCTTCAAATATGTATCACAAACGAATAGAGAATGCAAGTTCTATTGTGTTGTTCAATAGGGACCTATTGTTTTGGGTTTTAAATTGATGTTTAGACGAACAAAATAGAAAACACAATACACGCGATAGTAAAGTTAATTTTTTTCCTATTTTAGTTCCCCCTTTAGCAAACTATACAGATCTTACTTATTATTGAGTTGGCTTTTCAAAGTTACTAACACAAGTCTAATATGTAGAGGAAGGACAATGGAACAATGCAGTCGAGTTGGTCGTGGGACTAAACGATAAAGCTGATAGTGTAGTGCGAGCCCTTTCAACAATTTTCTAACGCGTTTTCAAAGACGTTTGGAGACCAACAAGAAGACAATGTGTATCAAGCACTGTAATGTAGACGACCGGATATCATGAGCGTGGTAAAAACATTGTTCAAGTATACACTGGGCTGAGGTTGTAGCTTGGTTTCACATGCGTGCTATAGATTTGTGTTTCCACCAAGCAATTATTGCTTCTACTCTACTGAGCGTTCCGCGGGCCAAGCAACGTCACTCGTCGTCACCCAATGCCACCCAGCGTCACACTATTTACACTAATTTAACTTAGGATAAGTGATTAAGCATTCAATTCAAATCTAATGAGGAGAAAGAGATCGTCATTATTCGACAAAAGAAAAGGGTTGCCAATTATAGTCCGAAGGATTTTAGATACGGGGTTGCATCATACATGAGCTTGCATATTTCGAATCTTGGGCATACCCACCTCACTGTAACTGTACTGCCTTTTATTATTTTTAGATTCTTCTCTTTTTTCCTGCCAATTCATGTGAGACAAATCTCTGGTGTTCTTGTTGTGTGACGCGAGCTGATGACAATCACAAAAACGAGAAATATGTGCAAACACAAAAAACAACGACATCCAAGTGAATATCAAACGATAATTTCGATACCTTCGTGGAAGGGGGATTGTTCGAGGCAAGGAAGAGAGGACGTGCTTAGGGTGATAGAGACATCAAGCTGAGCCCGTATGAATGTAGCTCTATACAAACAGTTAACAGTAAGTTGTTGCAACCGCCTCGTAGTTACTATTGTTTTCCTTCCGCGGTTATGAATAACGTTGTATATATTTTAAAAGGAGTTATGTCTCTTGGTTGTTGTTCTTATTAAAGGTGAAAAGAAAAAATTAAGCGCCAGAAATAAAAGAGAGACCATTTATTACACAAACACCCTTTTGGAAAATTAAAAAAAAAATACAAAGTAACACAAGACCACTTTTAAGCGTGTATTATAATAACTAATGGTAAAACAATCATCAATCAATTAAGACGTACCTTTTGTTTTGCATTCATAAAATTATCAAAACATCTCCTTAGACAAGGATCCTTAGATTTGTATATATACCGATAGTATTTCTTCAATTTCATTTCCACTTTCATGCTTTCCTTCTGTATCCAACAGTTTCATTTTCAAACAATTACATCTACCACTAAATATTCTCATATCCACAATGGTTTCAGCACTTGACTTAAAAGCATTGAACATCTTCCTCAATGGACCAATTACTCACGATATGATTCACAAGTTGGTTGTTGCTACGTTGCAAGTCATTCCATGCAAAGACACCAAGTCACAAACTTACACTACTACAAATAACACAGTCAAACAATTGCCTTCTTTGATGACTTTTCTCACCAAATTGATCAAATACACCAATGTATATACTGGTACCTTGATGGCTACCTTGGTTTATTTGCAAAAATTGAAAACCAAGTTGCCTAAAAACGCTCAAGGATTGCCATGTACCAGACACAGAATCTTATTAAGTTGTTTAATCTTATCAAGCAAATTTCACAACGACTCCAGTCCAAAAAACAAGCATTGGGCTAAATACACAGACGGTTTGTTTAATGTGAAAGACATCAATCTTATGGAAAGACAATTGATTTACTTGTTGAACTGGGATTTGAAGGTTACAAACGAAGAAATGGTTGAAGTATTGGGATCATTCTTGGAGCCAGTTAGAGCTCAAATCATCAAGCTGGAAAAGATCAAATTGTGGAAACAACAACAAGCTCAACAACAAAAACAACTATATGCTTCTGCTACTGCAACTGCTGCAATTGGTGCTCCAGCCTCTGCTACTCCAGCTTCTGCATACCTTACTCCATCATCATCGTCAAGATCAAGCTCAGTCAGTCCATCAAGCTCATCTACAAGCTCCAACTCATTGTACAATCAATTACACTATAGACAAGATTCACAAAGCTCAATTTCATCAATCAGCTCCTCAAAATCAAACAATTCACTCTACTCCACAAGATCAAACTCCACATCAGGCACTTCAACATGCTCAGTATCGCCATTGCCACCAACTACATCGGCAACCACTAGTAATGGAGGTCTTGTTGAGAAAAAGCCACAACCTAGTCATCATCAATACATGGTTGATCCACTTATTGAATTTGCTGCCATGAAGGAAGAGATTGAGTTGAATAATTTGTTGAAAAAGTTCAGCAAGTCTTCAATTTAAACAAGTTGCGAGTTGTTCGTTATGAGTGTTATTGGATTCAATGGTTCACCAACTAGGATCTATCAAATGCTGGTCATTTGATTTTATCACATTTTTCCATATTGTTTGCGTTTTAGAAATTCTCAGTTCCTCAATAATGCGACTGAAGATGAGATGGTACTAAATTTACTTCTTCTAACCCCGGGTTTAACTTTTGCATGTCTCAATTCCGGGGTTGAAACTGTTATATGGTTTTAGTTTGTTTATAAAAAAAGGAAGTTTGAATATAGAGATTTATTATTATTATCGAAAAGATTATTTGCATTATCCTTTATTCATCTCTCGTAAAGCCAACGTTTGTATAATCACAAGACTGTAAAGAACTTTAGTGGTGCTAAAAGCTACGTAGAGAAAAAGAGGAACAGATCTTGGCAAAACCCGAACGCGGGGTAATGTTTCAAAATTTCCAATTACAATATGCAACTCGATGCACGGACCAATTTGCAACCAAATATTTCGCACCATGCAACCAAATGTGGGCCACCCTGATAAACCATTATGAAATGACGCCATTTGAGACAAGCGTAGTATAATAGGTATACAAGAAAGTAATGACTGCAAATATTAGATTAATTGTATTAAACACACGACTATACCCGCAACTTTATGGCAAGTTCATGCTAGCTATGCCCAACATTTCCTCCAATGGGAAACTATTAAACAAGTCAAAATCATTCAATGTCTTTAATTCACCACTACCGGTATTGCCAGGATAAGCGGCACCATACTGACCGGTATTTGTCTCATTTACTTGGTTATTGTTGTTAGCATCTTCATTATATACACCTGGTTGATGATAGTTTTCCTGCTGTGGCTCTTGCTGCTGTTGTGGAGATTGCTGTTGATTGTACGGTTGAGCTAAAGATTGCCAAAAGGGGGTCATAACAGCCGGTGTAAATGCCGTGGTTGCTGGTATGGCATTTGCATTTCCGTTTGAAAGCTCACCCAGGTTACCCAGATTTTGATCACCGTTATTGTCGTTGATATACGGAGTAGTTTTCATCTTGAGCGAGATCCACAAATTATCGATATCAGTGTTTGACACGGTGTTGAAATCATCAAGGCTTGACCAGGACTCCGATGACATCGGATTGGTAACGACGTTTGTGTACTCGGTTGTTGAACTTGGGGCATTTGAACTAACCAGATTTTGATGACTATGAACTTTGGCGTCGTCGTCATTGCTGCTAATGTTTACTTCCCCACTATTGGCATTTTTTGTAGTGGAGATATGCTTTACACTTGACTCTTCATTACCTTCATGTCTACTAGTTTGCTTCTCACTTTCCTTATTGGTTTCGGTGAAAATCTTAGCAAACTTTTTCCTACACTTTGTGTATGGTTTCTGTCCCTTTTCACAAATAGCAATTAGTTCATTCAACTGCTCACCATCGCATTCCAAAAACTTCTTCAACTGATTCTTTTCATGAAATAATTTAAAAAACTCTTGATTTTTCATACAATGGGTCATGATATATGTATGAGCTTTTGTGATTCTCCATGCATAATAATATCGTTGACTTAAACGTGACATTGCCGTAATCACAATCTCACAAATCCGTTCCACAAGTTGACTCAATTGGACCAATTTGCCATACTTGGCTCGATACTCAAATCCAGATTTCATTCCAGCTTCATGAGCCTCTGGGTCTGATCTCATTAGGTAAATTGTTGAGTTCAATCGCGTCAACATTGCAAAACTGAATTGAGAAATCTTGTGCAACATTGATTCAACAATCGGATTCAAGATCAAATCACTTCCGATATCAGTACCAAAGTTTTTGGCATTTTCACAAAGCAATTGAAAAACGTGAGGTAGGAATTCACCGTACAATGAAGCCATAATTTTCCGCAAGTAGAAGAAAGCCAATGATTGCAGTTTCTTTTGCTTTGTTAGCGATTGCTTTTGATCATTAGCTTGGGCCTCGTAATGGATGTATAAGTGGGCTAACAAGCCATTGAGAAACATCTTCATATTGATATAGTTTTTACACTTCATAATTTTCAAAAATGGGTAGGCATAGTTATCTTTGTCAAAAGGTATGAGAAACAATTTCATAATGCCAAAGTTGTCGTTTAGAAACACTTCAAAGTCGGATATGTACCCAGTCAAAGTTTTCAAATTAGCTGGCTTATGTAAATTCAAACATGTGTTTAAAATATTAACCAACTTGGTGCGATATTTTTCGAGATAGGCAAATGTGCTAACTGCATGTTTTTCCTTTTCGATATCATCAATATTTTCATTCCCTGGTTGGTAAAAAGGTAAACGAGTATCGTACATCTCTTCTCTGATACACAAGGGATTACCATATTGGTACCCTTGAATCAAATCACAAATGACTAAAAAGAACCAGATTTTGCGATGAAGATTTTGAACTCTGGCACTATCCTCTTCAGCAACACACTCTTCAATAGAATCGGAAATGATATCATTTACATTTGTAACCACTGATCCATCACGATGCAACCCAATGGCAAGCGCCATTTGCACCATTAATCCATTAATCACCTGCGAGTCTCCACCATCCGCACCATCTCCATGTTCGGGGCCAAACATGTAGTATAACCGAAGCATAAAAGTACATTGCAAAACAATGAGTGCACTTCTACGATTCAAGTTAAATTGGTCAAGACATAATTCTGCCATTTCAATAAGCTTCATTTCAACCGGATTTTTCAACAAGTATTGTACATCTAATTCATGTCTATCATCAGTCTTATTGGCCAATTTTTTGTCCATTAAGGTCCTTCTGTTGGTGACTAGAGCCACATAGGCAAATCGAATCACAATGAACAATGTTCCCAAATAGGCAAGGTCCAATCGTTTTTCAATTTTCAAGTCGGTTATTTTGGTATCATTATAATCTTTGGGTCCTAATATACGTTCCATTTCTTGAACAAACTCTTGTTCATCAAGTATTGGGAAAAAGGGGTATAAGTGAGTAAAGAATAACTCAATTGATTTCCAAATGACCTTTTGCTTCGGAAGATAGTCTCTCAAATTCTCAATCAAGTTTAGTTCCTCTTCAATTTTACCTTTGCCAAAAGACATGGCGCCTCTTGATTTTTTTTCGGGTTCAGGAGTGATAGCAGCGTCTTTTTTGGTGCTTATATTTTCATTTGCTGTTGCTGCCGGCGGCAGTGGTGAATTTATTTTTGATAGTTTAGCAGGATTGGAACCGACATTAGTGCCTTCTCTAATCCCCAGCTGTTTAAAATTGGTGCGAACATTTCCATAAAGTCTCAAATCGTTGAACCCATCACGATCAATTGCTCGTTCGCGAAACTCCCATTCTTGACCACGATCTTTTTTTTTACTTTGACAGTGACCGGATTTATCAGATTCATCTTTATCAACACCATCGGGACCACAACAGCTTTGGGTAGTCTTGGGACCCGAATGGTCACCGCTTTCTTTGAACACATGAAGCAAAGGTGGTATTTGTGCAGCGCGAGGGGTTTGACGTATTCTCTGACGATTTTCTTGTCGAACAGAGTGCAAGTATTTCCAAATTTGGCTCTGGGCAGGATCCTTTTTCAACAATGTCAACCAAGAAAATGGACCATGGTTGTATCGTCTAGCCAAATCCTGAACATGAACTGGAGCATAGCCTGCATAAAAGTTGATGGTTTCGTTAAAATTCATGTCGTTGTATAGATTGATTCCAATAAACGTAGGGTTATGTGACTCCGTTTGGGTCGATGAAGTGATATGTTCCCAATCAAGTGGTTTCTTTTCTGATACTGGTGTCGAATTGCTAGATGATGCATGAGAAGAATGTCCATCGTGCACTTTTGATTCCAATTCGTGTAATTTCGACTTGAGAAACTCTAACTGAGCAAAAACATCACCAGATATAGCCTCAGATGGGGGAACCACATTAGAAACTGTATCCGTGCCTTCGATAACTACAGCACTGGCTCTCTTTTCCCCGTTACTAGTCTTACGTTTCTTAACAGCACTATCACCATTTCGACTATTTTCAAGACTCCTGTAATTCAACCGCTGCACACCAAAATGATCATCCTCCTCAGCTTGATTCCATACTGGTTGCAGGTACTCACAAGCGGAACCATACTTGACGCATGACCCGCACGGCTTTTTTCGATCACATTTGATTTTACGCCGTTTACAAGATAAGCAGTTAAGTGAAACACGGTTTCGTTTTGGTTTCTGGTGATCGTTTCCTACCTGAAAGACAGATTGCATTGTTTCTGGTGGAGGGGAGGGGGCGCCAGACTATCTTGATTGATTTCGAGGATTCTACAGGCTTCTTATGAAACATAAAGTATGTAAGGTAGAAAAAAAAAGTTGTTTTGAAGTTGTTTGACGCGCTACCTAATACCGTTTCGGTGTTAGGCTATTGGACGGCGATACAACGTGGAAAGAAAAGTAAAGATCATATAACCACTAAAGAAGACAGTAGAGCTATATCTACAACTGATCCTACAAAGAATGCTTCTATCAGAGTAACCCTAGTTGATAATAATACACACTTTTTTTTAAAACTAATACAAAAAACAAACCGTCTTTTATCAAGATGATGCCATTCTAACCAAATCCTCATCAAAATCACCATAAATGTTATACAACCGAATCAAATCTTCATTACGAGCAACAGGATCCAATATATCATCAGGCAAATTATTCAAATTATCAAATACTTGATCGTCATCGAAAAATGACATAAATGTAGTGCCATTGCCATCATTGAAAATGGCGAAATCATCAAGAGCACCGGATGATTGTAAACTGTCAAAGTTGAAATTATCAACATCTGCGTCATTTTCAACAATGATTCCCTTTGCTTTTAGTTTCTCCCGCTTCAATCTCTTTTTCTCTTCAGTAGCATTGCGGAATTCACCACATAATCGACATAAGTGATGCAATTCAGCAAGCGTGAAAAATTCAATCATATTTGTTCCCTGATGGAAAAACAGTTGGTCATGAATCGCCTTTTCGAAAAACACATCGGGATTTTCAACACATTGACGCATGATGATATATGTCATGATGTATAATCGATAACTGTTGATATAAGTTCGAGACATTTTACGGAAATTTCCCACAAATAATTCAGCCTCGATTAAAACCATTGTGAATAAAGTATCAATAACTTCAAGTCGAGGAATATAACTTGGTTCTTTAAACACCTTGAATGATAGATCCTTCTTTTGATGGAGCAAACGGATAAAGAATGAAGTCAAGAAGGAATGAGTTCGAATCATGTACCGTTCATTAGCCGCTGTAAGAATGTAGTCGAAATTTTTGCCAAATAATTCAACCGAGTTATCCAATACATGAGTCATAATGTATACGATTTGCACCACGCTCTTGATGTATATTTTGAATAACTCAATACCAGCATTCATGGATGGAGTCTTGGACTCGTTATACTCATTTTCATAATGAATGGCAATCATATAATACATACCTGACAAGTTCGTCCTCAATTGAATGAACATGCAGTATTTCATCACCTTGATGATCTGTTCTTCATGTTCCAACGTGCTTGCATCCCATGAACTCGCATCAGGATTTACTTTTGCTGGTTTGCATATAATAGTCAGAAAGAAGTCCTTTCCAAAAAAATCAAAAAATATCTTTTCCAAATGATTGGTATCAGCCAAAATATCCATAACTTTTGGCTTTTCCCAAACATTGTTGATTTTATTACACAATTGACGATAGCAGTCACAGATCGAATTGTATCGTTTAATCGTTTCATTTAATTCGCCTGTTTTATCCTTCAGTTCATAAGGTGCTTGTACGTCGCTCATTTTCAAATTCCTCAAATTCAAATTGGTACCATTGTGGAGACTGCTCATTGCATCAGCTTGCGTTAAATAGTTCCATAAATGCCTCCAAGTTTTGATAAGCGAAGGATTCTTGCAAATTGCTTCATATGCGGTATAAGACGTTGGATCACGATTTAATCCAATGGCAAGCGCATGCCGGATAGTAACACCTAGTAAGATCTGTGAGTCTGAACCACATATACCATGACCATCATCAGCCGATACCTCTTTATAGAAATACAAAAGAGTCAATAATTGAACTAATTTGAACGATGACTTGGCACCGAGCAAGCTATCACTAATGCATAGATTTATGACTCTTTTGAACTCATCCGAAGAGATTTGCGTCATGTCTTGAATCATGGATACCTCTTCATCGGTATATTCATTGTACACATTGTCATTTTGAATCAAACTCTTGAATCCCAAGGACAAAATGAGCAAAAACAATCCCAAAGTACGCAAGTCTTGATCGTTGCGAATCTTGACTGAGGTCCATCGCTCATGCCCAAACGATGGGAAAGTGATTAACAAATTCTTGACCTCCACGATAAATGACGTTTCATCAATGATAGGAATAAATGGGTGAACATACTTGAAAAATCGACAAAACAATTTAAACAGATTAACCTGATCAGGTAACGTTGCAAGAATAACTTTTTCCACCAATGCATAGTACTCTTTTTTATTCAGACCAGTGAAGAATGATTCAACCGATGGTGTTATTTTGGGAATCTTACGCTCGTCTCGTTTATTCTCTGGAACATTTGGAGAATATTTATCGAGAGGTGAGGCAACATTCAATGCATTTAAAGATTGTTCGCGTGCATGCTTGATTGCAGCTTTTGAAAGGTTGTTTATGTCAACGTCATTATTCGACTGACTTGAGTCCGTTGGAACCATTGGTGCTGCTTCTGCAGCGTTATCTTGTTCGGCGGGTGTCATACTTAGCTTTGGCTTCTTTTGAAACGATGGGAGACCATCACTATGCTTGGATGATAATTTCGATGCCGAACCCGTTGAGTTTCTGCGTTTTTTGTTGGCATCTGTTCGAATAAATTTGGTCATTTCCCCTGCTCTAAACAAATGAACCGTAAAATTCCTCAATATCGTAATGAATGGATCGCTTTTAGTCAAACCTAGGTACGAAAGCACCCCATGTTCTTGGACTATATGGTTCTCCAAAGCAATCGAATAGCTTGAGTTGGAAAAGACATTCATTCTATCCTCCGTACTAACTTGCAATGATGAATTGGGTCCAAGTGGGATCGATACCAAGTTATTCGATGAGAAAGAGTCCTTGGCTCCAGGGGAATTTTGCATCGAGATGGGTTTTTGTTCACTAGTGTACGATCCAGGGGTTGTAGCTGTTGCGCTTGGCTTATGCATACTTGTCAAAGGCGAAGGCACATTCTCCGAAGGCATCGATCGTATTCTTGCAGATGGGGTCACGGTTTGGTTAACACCATTCTGTTCATTAGGCGATGGGTGCTGGGAAGTAGGAAAGTTGGCCAATGGCGACGTAGATGCGTTTTTTGGCGTTACCAGGCTCGCTGATGGCGGAGGTAATTGTGGCTGACCTTCGGATCCTAATGAAGAAGCAGCTGCACTACCTGGTATAGGCGCTGAAGGCGGTGGTGGTAACGGGATGGAGCTAATTGATCCTGATTGCAAGTGATGAGGACCACCCCTAAACATGGAGTTTGAGATTGCTGTTGGACTAGGCAAATATGGTTTGCCATTGTCTTGCGAAGTTCTGTGATGTGACGATGGTGCTGGTATAGGCAACTGTCGGGGCAGGACTTTTTCTGCACCATTATTAGAGGGTGGATGCTGAAATGCCCCATAAGACAATGACAGCCCAGGTGGACCATTTGACGGCGAGTACCTGTTTGCAGCTGATGGAGACATGTAATCGGGCGAAGGTTGAGATAATGGTGGACCATTGAATGGTGGGCTGTGATACAAGTGAGGTGGTGGTGGTGGCGGAGGTGGGGGACCTCCTCCAGGAAACTGTTGTGGGTTATTGTGTGGCACATAATTTGCCGGGTCAGATGAGTTTGGTGAAGGCGGTACATAATGTTGTGGCGTATGATGAGCAAAATGAGGTGGTAGTGGTCCTGGGAGCTGTGGTTGTACTTGCACTGGAAACGGCTGTGGTCCATTAAGGTTATTATAGGAGTCTGATTGGCCTTGCATGTATCCTTGCCCTTGATATGGATGAGAATTTTGATAGATGTATCTATGACTGGAGTTGACTTCGTATTGGCAAAGATGGGCTATACCTTTTCTAATACATGTGCCACACACAGGCCGTACTCTATCACACTTGGACTTTCTTTTCCTGCACATGGAACAGGATGCTGGTATCCTATTTCTTCGTTTTAGTGTATGTTGTGATGTAGATTCCTTGTTGTCAGCGTCGCTGCCTTCCTCATTGCCATTGGATTGCGCTGGTACATTATCGTTATTATTCGGTGTTGTGTCCGTGGATGGAGATGTATTATGTGATTGAGTTGACGTGGGGTTTGCTGGCAGGTTGTTATTGGATCCACTAGCAGGATTGTGTTGCACGGTCCCCAAGGTTGTAGGTGTGTGCTCCATTTTGTTAGACTATTTTACTGTTAAGAAAACAATATTGACGATAGCTTCAGAATCTATTTTTTGAATGATTGATTGGCTCCGCTATAACGTTCTTAGTCGTAGTAATGGGATGCGGGGCGACTTCTTTTCACGTCAGTTGGAGTTGTTTTTAATGGTTTTTAATGGTTACTTCTTTTTCTAGCGCTGGTTAGAGACAACAAAAAAACCTAAAAAAAAAAAATTGCACAATCAACAAGAGTGACTCTATACTTCAGTTTGATTATACTGAGGTCAAGTTAGCTTTAATCAATGAGAAAATTCAAAGCGAAAACGCGATCTGTGTAAGTATATGTATGTGCCATGAGAAGCTAATGAGATGGAAGAAAATGGGTTCGGAGTATCTTTTACTTTAAATTTCTCACTGGGGGGAGCATAAACAAAACGATGCCATTGTACATAATCTCTCGTATATAGATGGTAGTTCTATTATTCTAATCGCTATGCATTGGCTTACCCTTTTAGAGAGATTACTGCTCTTGTTTTTGTGGCTGGCACGTGGGTTCCTCCTCCCCACAGGTACACGACTTTGATCGACCGAACCACCTTTATGCCCTACTGCAGTAAGAAACTACAAGCACTTATGTATCAGTGACTTATAGGTGGAATTTTTACGACTCTGGTTGGGCTAAAATCTACCAAAGTTGTTGAAAGAAAATTTTTTTCTATTTTCATCAACAAGGGTTCATAACCATAAAAACTAAATTAAACTAAATAGGAGACCACAAACTAATAGAGAGCATTGGTAAAATGGTAGTAGTGGCGTGGTGGAGAATTTCTAGATACACAAAGTGACCTTGATGACAGATCAAGACTAAACACTAATGGACTTGAAGTTCTTGAGAAGGGTAATGGGAAAAGTTTCTAGGATCATGAATTGTTTAAAACGTGAAATGCGCACAAATATATTTCTCAAACTTTTGTTTTCAACTGTGTTGTGATCGAAAGTCAATTGGCTATTTCATTAGCAGAAGCTCATATGAAACCTTCCAATCCATTGAATCTTGATCATTCCTTTTTACTGTATAGTTTTGTTTTTGGCTGTAGTTAAGAGACAGATTTAGAAACTTACCCCGCTTCCAAGTATGCAACTTTTCTTTATATACAGTACCTTTTACCATTAAGACCACCTACAGTTAATGATTGAATGTCGTGATATATATTTTCACGACAAAAGTTTTGGACATTCAATAACGGACCATATTGGATAGAGCCCCATTATAGGTCACCCTCAGGGAGGCTGTTTATACACGGCCACACTTGTCAATTTACTAATTGTATGATTTCACAGTGCCAACAATCGTGCTGTTAATGCAATGTAAACCCACGATATCGCTTAAGTAAGCAGATGGTGCTGATAGAAGATATCCTAGAAGAAGAGTCATTAGTAAGGTAGTGCTTTCGCAACGAATGCATTAGCACATTGTGGCAGGAAAGTTGTCTAGCACCAGTTGTCTCATTCATTGCATCTCAAGCTCAGATATGTTGTACGCTACCAACCAATATTTGGACGTGTTTGTTTTTCATGACGCGGTTTTTTCTCTCTGATTTTCTTTTTTCACTAGGACACCAAAAGTTAAGCTCATACTTCCTTATCTAATGGACTCCTACGTTGAAGTCGATATGAGTGACGTGGAGACAGGCTCAGATATTGAAAACTATTACGATGCAGAAGAATTTGATGATTTTATAGACTACGGAGACGAAGAAGTTACTAAAATTAAGCTACCAAAGAAACACGAGACAATTGCAGGACAGTCAGCAGATCAACCCATTGAAATAGACCATGACAAAGGTAGTGCAGAGGGGGGAGTAGTGGAAGAAGAGGAAGAAGAGGAAGAAGAGGAGGAAGAAGAAGACAGGCTAAGATCTTTATCAACGACTCTAAAGCCAAATGAAACTCATGCACAAAAATTATTGCGTGCACATATCGCCATCTTGGTATCTGCATTGGGTGGTGTTGACCATACATCAGAAGTCAAACCCCCTCCATATAAACTAGGTCATGATGCATTGGCGTGTCTAAAAGATATAAAAAGATGGATCAGGGCTGTTGATGAAAAACAAAACAACTATGAAGTAGCACTCGCTTGTGCTGATTGTGGATTAATTCAAAATGATATCTTGGTCATACTTTGTCAATGGGAGCAAAAAATGGCCAAAAAGGAGATAATCAGAAACAAGACTTCAATGGAGAAGATAATGCTTTCGTGTTTGGAAATACTTGTGCTTTTAACGTGGCCAGTGGATTTTGACAAGAATTTGTCAGACAATCAAAAATTGTTGTATGCAAATATCAGAAAAATTCACGTCCTGTACAAGAAACACATTTTAACCTACAATGGTGGACAATTGTTGAAAGCAGTGATTAGACTAGTACTACCTGTTCTACAAAAATCAAAGATCGATCGAGAACCTCGTGAAAATCAAATCCTACGACTTGTATTGTACCTTGTTAGAAATATTTTAGCCATTGAACCTGCAACATCTTCAATTTCATCAAAAGCAAGAAACACAATTGTCGCATCGGCAGATTTACCTAGTGGTGTTTCTCAAGATGACATTTCGATAAACAATGTCTTAAAAGTGTTTAAAAGGAACAAGGTCCTTATGCTTTTGTTAACTATCTCAGGATCAATTAATGTTGAATTTGATAAGGAATTGTTTGGTGAAGTTACACTTGAGTGTATTTACTTGATGATAAAAGGGATTGAGGCGAAGGATGTACTTGTTCGTCCACCTCCATTACCATATGCTCCCAGCGTATCGACTGATGCATCTGCACCATTGGCACCATTGTCGAGCACAGTAGGAATGCAATTGCTGGATCTACTAGCAACTGAAGCTAGAAAGAAACAAGCACAAACCCTGAAAATTGCCACCAGACATGGTAAGTTTGGTACATTATTATCCATTCGTTCTTCAGATGCAACTTCCTACGTGGTATCTGGAGAAGAAGCGTTGGCAAATACTGATGGAACTTTGGACAAACTAGACAAGTCGAAGACTTGGAAGAATCCGAATCATTTCAAATACGATTCCGATGACTATGTACAGACGAGCTCACCCGTGTATCTCACAGCTCAAGGCCGACATATTTTTTTTGAGTTTATTGATGAATTTCTATCAGGTGGTTGTTTCAATAACTTGATTGAAGTAATGGCATCGAAACTTACAAGTCAATCGGAATATTCAACCGTAGATGATCTATCAAATGCCAGTTATTTCTTCACTATTGCATGGTTCTTGAACTATCAACGAGAACAAATTATGCTAAACAATACAGCGTCGTTTGATTTTGGTTCCGTTAGGGCAGCATTGAGTGAAATCAATTTCATTTTGATTGTAACTTATTTTCGTGACTCATTTGCGAAGAAATCATGGAACTCGCTACATGTGGCCATGATTTGTTTTAAAGAATTGCTTCAAATATCGAACTCGATATTTGGAAAAAAGAGAACTACCACCGATGAAGAAGAAGAAGATACTCAATATGAAATTGATCGTGAGTTGGCTGAAGGTATAATTAGGAAATTATTTTCATTCAACGATTTTCTAAACATTTTAGTGTTGATCCCGCAATCAGCATTCAAACATTCACCGCGATTTTTGAAACAGTCAATCCATGTGATCACCATCATTTTGAAATCGTTTGAGTCCTTTGCCAAGGAGGATTTACAACTTTATGTTCAAACTAAACGGAAACAGGGTAAACAAAACCGCAAACGAATTAACGAATTGAATCGAGATACAGATGCAAAACTCTCTGCAGCCATTTATGATTCTGACGATGAAGCCATTGCTGAAAATATACGTGAGGTTACTCGAGAACGGAGATTGAATTTTCAAGCTACTGAAGTGAGGTTTTTCCATCAAGCTATCGTTACTGCATATATTGAATATTTGTCTCGATTCCAAGATTTGACTCATGATGATATCAAAATATGTTTGAGCTATTTCCATAAATTGTTTGTTGTTAGAAAGGATTATAACGGGTTGTTTCGGTTAGATTTTATGCAGATGTTGCACAAATTAAAGAGCCATTTACCAAGAGGTTCGTCAATTAGATTGAAAGTGGAGGAGTTTATCTATTATTTTATGAAAAAATTCAAAGTGGCTCTTGGTCGGTTCCCCAATATAATTGAAGTCTTGTTCCCCAGGATCGAGGAGAGTGCTTGCAAGTGTTATTTATCAACTGGCGATTTATACGAGAAGGAGGATTTGTTGGAACGAAGATTTGAACGTAAGCTCCAACAGCAAGGCGATGGTGATAAAGCCTACAAAGGAGATGGTGAAGAAGATGGTGATGGTGATGGTGATGACGACGACATTGCATTTGAATTGGATGCTAATCCAAATTCGTCAAGACAACACGGAACTGAGTTAGATCTATTGGATGAATTGGAAGCTCAATTGAACTCACAACATCAACCACGATCCAAGAACTTGGAACCAGGTAAAGCCCACAAGAGAAGATCAAAGACAAAGACCAAACCGAGCAAGAGTAATGAGACTTCGAGAAGAAGAATAATTCCCGCGGGTTTACTTGAAGATTCACAGCCAGCGCGATCAGCTGAATTTGTTCATGACTCAGATGATGATTCGGATGACGAACGACATCAAGAATTTTTCGTTCGTGAGGAAAGATTAAGGAAATTATTGAATGAAATTGGAAGCATTACCAACAATGAAAAATTGGAAGAGTTTAAAAAAGTATGGCTGGTGTATTCAAAGAATGGGAACAAGGAAGTTGCAAATGTTGTAAACAATGCAGTCGAGGAGGTATCATTGTTTGTTGAGGAAGAAGAAGAAGAAGATGATGATGAGGGAGAGAAAGAGGAAGTGGAAGAGGGAGACCTCACGCAAAGTCACACAGTGAACAACGCATTGCTTGAAAGTGAGGACAGTGACCCCCGTCAAAGCGAGGAGGAAGACGAACCGGATCACTCTTCTTCCAATACATCCGATATGGATTCCGACAACAACAACAAACGTGCACAGACCGAGGAACATCCAGAAGCTATCACAAGAAAGAGGCGACTTGTCATAAGTGATGACGAAGATGATTAAAAAAAGAGGCAACTGCTTTCTATATCTATAGTTTCTAATCTATTACACAACTATCACTGCCATCTTTATTTCGTATTGCGTCTCTGATCGTCATTCCTGAACTAATAAACATGACAGCAAATCCAAACACAATACAACCAACACTAGGCAAGGCCTTCCTCACTATGAACCGTTTCTTTTCCCAAGGTTGTGCCAGTGGCCAATCAAGTTGTAACCACGATAATCGCAAATAACACAATGGTGGGATTATATATGCCATCAAACTTGCAGAAGTGGCACCAATAAGTTCGAGAATCATTCCTAAATTGCAGGTAAATAAACTGACTGCCATTGATGTAAACACAAGCAACGATGTGATTGTAAAATGCTGCCATTTCGTTAATTCTAAATGCGATGTGCTACCATCGACTGCTTTCCCACTGAGAAGGATCTCTTTAAGCACATCACGAACAACAAATATTTCAAGTGGGAAAGTAGTCAACATGTTCAATCCGAAACAAAAACGAGCAATATTGATCCAATTATCGTTACTTTTGAAATTGTTCAAGATATTGCCCTTTGTCATCAATCCAAAGTTTAAATATCCATTAATCCCCATAACCATACAGAAAATCATTGATATAAAACAGGAAATGTGGGTCAATTTGGTAAATTTCTTCAAGGTTGCATTTCGCATCGATTGATAAATAAACATGGTGTTGTGATGACACACCAAGGCAAATGAAATCACCGATATACCTTGGAAAATGTTTCCATTGAGTATCCACTGCGATCCAGTGACTTTAGTCTTCAAATCAGATGAAATGAAAGGTGCACGGACCACAGTCAACACTACAATTGTCAACATTCCCACCAATGCAAAACCTGAAGCCTTTGCCAATTTAGATATGTCTCGATTAAGGCTTAGTGGGTATGAAATACAACCAGTGAAAAGGACAATAATGACATTTCGACTGAATAACCAAGCAAAAATACCCTCAGTTATTGAGCTTGGTATAAAAGCTGTCAACACATGGGGGATTGTATCGCCAATAATGACGCAAAATGCCATACATCCACCATAAGCAAATGAGCTTATAGAAACAAGCAATACAATTTTGCCCACTAGCCCAAAACAGTGATTGACTGTATCTTGATATGATTTCAGTTGTGCCAAAATGGAATTCTTCACTATGAGAACTAGTGTCCAGTCAATAAGTATGGTTAGTCCGACCATGACCAAGATTCCACCTAAGAACCCACTATTTCGAAAAGCCAAGGGTTGACCAATAATTCCTGCACCCAATATCGAATTTGTCATATTCATAAATGCCATTTTCATATTAGACGATCCTGATGATGAAACGATGGTAGTACTTGAAGAAGCTGTTGATGATGCACTTGGCAACATGTCTATCCCAAAGCTAGCTCTTTGATGCGGTTCGCGTTCGTTCTCATCTTCAATCGCTATTTCGTAGTCAAAGTTATTTATCGTTTCCAATTCAAATTCTTCATCATTGCCGAAATCCTGTGGGGAGTATTTCAGATTGGGTCCGTTTAATGAGGGGAGTGTGTTATCGCTTGTTGGAGATGTAGACGCTATATCTGAAGCATTAGGTAATGCAGTGTACTTACTTTTCGGTATGGATGGTGGCATATCGATGTGTAAGAAGATACAGTCAGTTGATGGTATCGTATGTGTGTGTGTGTGTGTGTGTAGTTCAGCTCTAGTAAAGTAAAAGCGTTGGTTATTTTGAACCGAGAGCTGTCTCCTGTGTTTATATGGCTAAATAGAGGACTGGTGCCTGATTTTAAAATCTTTGTTGGTGAATATTATTGGATCGGCTCTCGCCCATATTGCCAAAAGGGGACAACAAAACTGCAGAAAGTGCGGCTCGTTTGGAAATATGAAACGCGTAGCTCTACATCAATTCGTAATTAGATTGAGCATGAAAAATCAAACGCAGGTGCAGCAAGCGGAGGAGAAGCGGCATGGTGCCGAGTATTTCGAATTTGGTTTGCTCTCTATGTTAAAGCCAGCTACAATGAATTTGACCGTATGATTACTTTTGTCAATCGTACCAATAACTGTACAGCATGAAAAGTAATTGTTACAAGGCACGGTGAGTGCCAAGGAGAGATGGGTACAAGACATTTTCAAATAGTAGTTATTTGCTCTTCCAGGCGTCGTCACAAATGAATGGTTGGTATAAAGAAAAGCCCCGCTACCTTCTTTAAGCAAGTGTCGTAAAATGTCAAAACCAGACAATGTTCTTAAAATTGACACTAAATGCATCAAGACATCTCGGAAGCTCATCCTCTCCTTTTCTTACTTTACAACTGAACTGATCAAGGATGGCACCACCACAACACAACAAGGGCAAAAAGAGATTTGTCGACCGTCGAGAGGCAAAATCCATTGACATAAAACGAGCACTCACCCATCGTGCTCGATTGAGAAAGAATTATTTTAAGCTATTGAAGCATGAGGGTCTAGAAGAACAAAGTAAGGATAAATCGGAAAGTCTTAATGAAGGAAGTGATGACGAAGAAAACCACGAGGCCAAGTTGCGTCAACATCACGAGTCCAAATCAAAAAAACCAAAACCTACAAGCTTTGCCGAGAGAGCTGCTATTGCTAAACAACGGAAAGCTGAAAATCGTCACGAACGGTTGCAGAAAGTACAGGAGAAACTAACCAACGTAGCAAGACAGGAGAAAATTAGGGAGTTGAAAAAGAAGGAATTGAGTCAAAAGACCAAACGTGGACAACCAGTTATGGGACCCAGGATAAACAATCTACTAGAAAAGATCAAAAGAAATAATGAATAATTCAACATTAGTATTTATATCAATCTAAATCAATTTCTTGCATTCTCAAACTTCAATACAAGATCGTATATATACAAGGTAGTCAATCGTTTGTGATAATCAAACCAATTTATGAATCTCTTGAACGCCCAGGTGATTCCTTTGCAGTGGAGGTTAATTATATCAATCCCTTCTTCGTAGATTGTACGAGCACAATAATTAGCCATAATCAAAAAGGTACGTTCAGGACCTAGGTCTGATTGCAAACTCTCATCTAAATTTCTAGTTAAATCGTTAGTCTTCAAAATCAATAAAATCATTCTTGGCATATTTGACAATATATCCATTAGATCCTCCAACACACCCAGATCATGATTGTTGATTTGTGATTGAATTTCTTCAATCTCCGCCTTTGATCTCCTAGACTTGATCTCTTTATTCAATACAGCATCGGGAGCTCTACCTGTAATTGCACTTACAAATATTTTAAATTTCTGTTCCCCTTCAACACCAGCAAATACTTTTGCGTACTTTTTCATTCCCGGTATATCATTGTCCAAAACAGCTAACCAAAAGTGAGCATAATCACGTTTCATTTGCAATGGAATATCCCTGTATAAACCATGATCATAGAGAATAATTTCAAAATTGTAACCATTACTAGGTTCAACACTCTTTATGGCCAAGTTACCACCATGAGGGTCACAATGTAAGCCAACGTCAGGCCGGAAAATCATTTCATTGAATATATGCGTCAAACAAGCACTGACTTTTGAAGTGTCTATGTCGTGATCTTGGTAGTATTCGAAATTATCCAATCTTGATCCGGCAACGTATTCCATAATCAAAATTCTCTTCTCTGCCTCTAAAACATTCGGAATTTTCAAATAAGAGAAATCCTTGAAATGTTTGGCTGTTCTTTCTGCATTTGCTGCCTCTTTGGTAAAATCAAGTTCAACAAAAATCGAATTTTGCATCTCATCCCCTAACCAGGTAAGTGGATACTCGGGAAACACTTTGTACATCAAATCAAACACCAACTTGGTCAACTTAACATCTAAAGGTACAAACTCTTTCAAACTAGGATGTTGTATCTTAACAGCGACTTTTTGTCCATTCTTGCGTAACCTGGCTATATGCACTTGGGCCAAGCTTGCAACTCCCACAGGGTTCGGATCAAATTCGATAAACATTTCATCAAGCCTGACTCCTAAATCAGTCTCAAATAATTTTTCAATTTCTTCCATAGAAGATCTAGGACATTTGTCCTGTAACGGAATCATTGTGTCTGTCCATTCACGGGGTAATAAATAGGTCAATGCCGTTATGTGTTGCCCCAATTTGATATATATACCTCCATTTTTCTCCAAAGCTTTCAAAGTAATTTCGGCTGCCCTTTTGTGGGTTTTTGATAAAGCATCGTGCCTTGCAGATGCAGAATCGTACTCTCTCCCTAGTGTCTCTTTGTATAATGCAAAACAACGAACCACGGCAACAGTAACAACACCAACGCGATCCGCGGTTAATACCATATGTCTAAACTTGTCACTTGTATAATATAATGCAGATCCACCTATGCCTATCCCAATACCAAATGCAAAATACTTGTAAAACTTATTGGATCTGCTAGTTTTGGGTTTGGTAAAAGTTGCTGTTGCTCCAGATGAGGTTGCATATGATTTTTTGACATAATGGCCAATGCCGTATCTGTAGCGTAGGGGACCAGGTTGTACAAGCAACAGGCTTATATTAAGCCTGGGTATACCCATTCGCGGCGATATAAGTCTAATCATAGTGGCGCTAGATATGTGGTTGTAAAGTACTTCAAAGTGCAAAAGTTTCGGTGACACACCAAAAATGGTTGACGGATATAACATCATTTCATTCTCCGTGTTTTGCCTAATGTCGCGATAAAACTTGCGACAATCATTTACTATTTTCCTCACGACACTGCCCTAAGTTCCATCTTTCCTACAAAAGAACACCAATCTTGAAGAAACAAATCAGTCCCCTTATGCCAAAGAAGAGATTCGTCATCACCAGCGAATTTCTTTGTGACTCAAAAAGCGATTGAGCATTACAAAAAAAAAGGGAATGTTCATTTTCTTCGGTGGGCCCTGACATGATACGACCTAGTATTTTGTGAAAGATCCAGATTAGGAAACTATTAGGACTTTAACGTAAGATGACAACGGTTATATAAGCTATGAAGTTCATCAGAACCTTGATTGAAAAGTATTTGTTGCTTGATTATAGTATTCAATTAGACCAATTCATTTTGTGTGGTGATGAAAGTTCATAGGTTGTTGCTTCTCGGCACTACTGTGTCTGCAATTGCGGTCAAAAGCGAGTTAAACAAGAATGAGACAACCCAGGTCGACGCCAAAGGCTCAGATAAGATGAAGATCAAACATCTGTTTGCATTTCCAATTTTCAAATTCAAGCTCAAGTTACCGTTCCAAAATACTTCCCCAAATTCAATACCTACAGGACAAGTAGGAAGTGTAGAAGAGGGCGGCAAAGCCTCGTCCGTCGCCAAAGATTGGTCGTTTCAATCAGATGCCACTGAAACACCAGGTAACAAGGAAATCGCCGATAATGATAATGATGATGAAGATACAGAATGTGATGGGGCCGAGAAGGATGAACATTCACTGCCTTTGACTCCTCCATCTAAAGGTTTTGGTGATATGTTTATGGAGATGATGAACGTTGGAAAAGACTTGACAATGGAAAAGATAGAAGTGTTGAAGGATGTATTGTTCTTGATTGATCGGATTAAAGAGGAAACTGAAACGACGGGTGAAGAGAGTGCTACTGAAAACGGAGATTCCGAGTCAAATAAACCAGAGGATACTCAAGAAAGTGGAGAAGATGCATCTGCAAATGGAGAAAGCAATATTTCACCATCAGTGGAAACTCAGGGATCTCAAGATGCAAAAATCGATGTTTGGAGACTCTCTGCTGAACAGGGTCAAAAACTTAAGTTGCTGAAAAGACATGACATAACTCCTGAAGACTTGAGCAACGTGGTCAAGCTCGGTGATTTAAAAAATTTTTTGAGAAAGAGCAAGTCTAAAGGTGACAACAAGGAGGAGGAAGAAGAGGACGATACTGACGCAGGCTACCCAAGCGACCCATTAGTCAAGCGTAAAGAGGATGATGGCAAATCAAGCTTTGATATTAATGATTTTAATAAGTTGAAGGGCAAGCTTGGCTTGTCTGGTAAGAAAGGGGATGACGGCGATTCAAATTCCAAAGTAAAGAACATCTTCAAGAAAGTTGGAGATCAAAAGAAACAAACGGAGGAGAAGGAAGACAACGGAAGCCGTAAAATCAAATCACATTTTAAAAAAGCTCCACCAACTATCACAACAACATTACGCACCACTATTACGACCGTCTTGGAGTCGGAGACAGATACGCTGGATGAGGATTGTCCTAAAAACAAAATGCAAACTAAGCCAAAAACCTACCCTTACTTGCATCCTAAGGGAGAAGAATATCCCGATGGGTTATACGATGGTGCCGAGTCTTCTTCAAACAAAGAAGATTGTGATGGCGATGAATCCATGAATGTGCCAATCAACTTGAGAGAAAAAGGGGCTCTTCGCAGTCTCAGCATCAGATCAGACAAAGCAGAAGGTAACATCCAGGTAGATGAGATTGTCTTTTTAAAACGCGACGACGATAATGAATGGGTGTCCGATTATCCAGAGATTGCGGAAACCCCCACGAACGGAAGCCACAAAGACTTTGAAGACTCTGACTCTGACGATAATGATGATGATGATTATCATGACGTAGAAGAAGATAATCTGGGAAAGAAGGAAAGCAAATGGTCCTGGAAGTCGATTTTTGGTTTTGGGGGTAGCAAGAGCAAAGAAGAGCCGACTTCAGATGATACTACGTTTGAGTCGAATTGGTTGTTGAGAAAGAAATTGAGATCAAAGAAAAGAAAGCTGAAAACAGTACCTACGCCAACAACAACAACAACTACAATCTTGAACAGCCCCAAGCCAACTGAAGCTGGAACTGATGACGACGACGAAGATGACCCTGATTGCCCCAAAGAGAAAAAGGAAAGACTTAGAGAAGAGAAGGAGGAGAAACTCAGGAAGGAAAAGGAAGCATTAAAGAACGATAAGGAAGCACTCAAAAGTGAAAAGAAATTACTTAAAGAGAAATTGAAGAAAATTCCGAAGTCAGAGAACAAGATGGAACCAAAAAAAAGTACGTCCACAGGCAATGGTAAGAGTGAGAAACCGCCAATGAGTGAAATCGTTCTCAAGGGCCCTTCTGCAAAGCTGAAGCCTGTACCAAGCACCTTTACTCCTGTTAGTTCGGTAACCTCCGAAAAGCTGAAGAATCTCATGCTTCTTATCCCAGACGACGGAGATGCCAAGCTTTTGTCTCCCGAAGAGTTTGTTAGTGTGGCACCAGACTTTGATCAAGCATTAGTTGTGAAAGTTGCTTACAAGACTATTCAAACTGCGTACAATATTGCAAACGAGAAGCAATCAGCCGCAAGCAGCAACGTAGCAGATGGCACTGATGACGGAATCGGAGAATCACTTAGTCGTGAGCATATCACAAAGGAGAAGAATAATTCAGTGGAGATGGCATTCAAAAATCGAAAGGTTATTAAAGATACAGTAACAAAATTATTCGAAGAGAATAACGAAAGCGTTGACGGCTTTGGTTCTAACTGGGGTGCGTTCGATGAAGAGGATAGCTCTACAAACTTTGAAGGTTATGATTCATTTGAAGCACATCAAGCTATTCCCTTCAATGGCTTTGATGTCGATGGAGGAATTGAAAAAGTGTTTGCGACTTTAAAACAATCCGGATTGATTAATGACATTCTTAATTTGTCTTTGAAGGATAAAATAGTTAGAAGCTCGTTGATGGGTTTGACAATTGAGAAGATTAAAAATGAACAAATTCCCTGGGATGAGTTGTTGATGGCATCTCAAGCCCATGGGTTGAATATTGATGTGGATAAGGTGACATTTGCGAAACCAGAAATTGGCAAACTTTTATCAAAATTTGTCTTGGATGTAATTCCTTTCCTTGTTCAGAAAGGGTATTTAGCCCGCTTGGATGTTATTCAAAAGTTGCCGATTAAAGAAGACCAACCGAGCCATGAGAAACCAGCAGACGATACTGAAAGATCATTGGAAATTGGCCTAGTCGATCACAATGATGCCGGGCATGAATCTCGTCATGTCAAGTTGGAAAAAGGGCATCAAGAAAAGCACCAATATCTCAAGAACTTTAACCTGACAAATGATCATACCTTGGAGCGCCATGAAGAAAAGAATAAAAAGTTTGAAAAAGAAGATCATGTCAAACACTTTTCAGGACAAAAGTTTGAGAAAGGTGGTCACGAAAATCAATACAGCGATATAATGACCGAACAATCTGAAAAGGTAAAAGATGAAGATGCTATTCACAAGGAGGGCACTAAGAATGAAGCTTTGCATCACCACAAAGAAAGGTATCATGAGTCAGCGAAATTGGGTCAATCAAAAGAGGAACGTTTCGAAAGTGATCGCCATGAGCAAAGAAAGGAAAAATTTGAGCAAGATTACCAATTGGGTAGTGTTACTAATGCCATTAGAACTAAGCGTGATGAAATTGTCCACTATGAAGAGAATTTTCACGATAATGTGAATGAAAAGCATCATTTTGATTTACTGGAACTGTTTGTTGATGGCGCCTCAAAATACAATAAGCAACACCACAAGGAGGATAATCTCGGTTTGAATAAGGATCATCATGAGTTGAATCATCATGAGGAAGATCACAAAAATGGTGACTACGTGAAAGATATCCACGAACTTGATCGCATTGTTGCTGAAAAAGAACATCATAAAGATTACCTTCATGACTCAAATCACAGAAAAAGACACGAAATTGATCATTACGAAGAAGATAATCACAAGGAAGTCACTGAACACCATGAATCTAGCTTTAGCGAGAAGATGAATGATGGTTCTGAAACACATGAGAAACAATCACACAATGAAGATAATTATGGACTAATTAAGGATGAGCGCGAATTGAATCATCATGAGAAAAGTCATGGAGATACTAAAGTATCCAAAGACATTCACAGTATAGATCAATACATTGCTGAAAAGGAACACCACAAGAATCATGAAAAGGGTTTGACTCACGAAGTACGCCTCGGTCGTCGTGATGATGACCCTCACCATCGAGATAAATTAACATTGGAAAAGAGTTTAAAATCATCCACTTCATTTGCTAACGAAAGCGATAAAGATCACTACGAATCAAATCGCACTTTGGGGGGTCAACGCCATTCGAAAGAACATTATGCTAAAGAACATCATGAAAAGGAACGCCATGAAACTGCACCTGGTGTAGAACAATATGAAAAGGAGAAGCATGAAAAGGAAGAACATGCTAAGGAAAATCATGAATTGGGACCACAAGAGCATGAACATATCGTGAAGGAGCATGGCAAAGTTGGTGATAAACTGGCATTGACTGATGTTGTTGGTGTTGAGAAGGAGTCTGAGTTGAATCTGAAGGCAAATACGCAACTTCAAGTTACTCCACCTATTCCTGGTCAAGTTGTCCTTCCTGCCATAGGATAGGATTTCAAGCTTTGTTGGTAACTCAACAATGTGTTTTTTTTTTTTTTCAATTTCATTATTCAATCTTTTTGTTTCTTCGAGGGGGATGCTTAAGGGGCTAACCTCTTCCATGCTGGCTCGTTTCAAGCTCAATTTTTTGCCCATTTTTCATTTTTTGCTTACGGAGTCGATGTACCATACTACACAATTCTCGTTAGTTTTTCTTATACTTTTTGTGTACATGGATGCATCTCGCACCAAGATCACAAAGTCTTTCACTGGTATTTTATACATTATTTCAACAGTTGTTCGTGAAATGACTATTTATATAACCACTTTGAAACCATTTAGGTCAAAGTATTAGGTTTTTGTTTTACTTTAGATTTGTTAAATTCAGAATATGCATTATGTCCAAAACTCAACGTCTCTCTCCTTTGTGTTAAACTCATTAATTGCATTACTTATCATTTAGTCTATACTCTATTGAAAAAATCCCTCAATATTACCATTGCCCAAATTATTCAACCCCAAATCCAAGTCTCCATTAGTTCCAGCACCAGTCCCGGGAGCAGAGCCGCCGAAATGCTCGAGTATGTTTTCCAGGTTCAAAAAATCAAAATCAAAATCATGGAATTGATTAAAGACGTCTAAGTTTTCTAATCCATTCATAAGCTGCGATTGTTGTTGAGGTGGTGCAACTTGCTGAGCGCTCAGCACAGGACAGCTAGTTTCTGACCCGGCTGCACTTTGTTTAGAAGATCGTGGTGCACCACCAGTGATGTCACCACCTCCGATTCCTGAAGCAACGTCTTTCAGTGGTTCCTCACCTGTCACATTAGTCATATTGACCGATTGCAACAGCAGTGGCATTGGAACCGGCGTATTGTTCATCGAATATCCACCCCCACCACCCAAAGGACTTGGTGCATGTGTCTTAAACGTATCGAAACTGCCTCTTATACTTGATTCGACTTGATTAGGGTACAAATTTGGTTTCATCATTGATCCATGATCAAAAGGACATTTCTTCATCTTTTTGTTCATTGGTGATTGCAATTGTTGTTGTTGAGGTGATTTATGATTTGATGCTTGTAAAGGCGGTGGTAGTTGGTTAACGTTAATCTCTTCATCATTCATGGGCGTTGTAATCAGCGATATTGGGCATTTTGTTATCGTTTCCCGTTTAATTGGTTGTGAAGTGGGCGACATTGTCATTGAATCAGATGCTGTACTAACACCTTTATGATGCATTACAGGGCAACCAGACGCAGCAGCGGTAGCTTTGCTTGAATTCAGAACAGGACATGTATTTGCTGTTGCCGCTGCGACTGCCGCGGATTGTGCTCCGCCATCAGCCAAGACGGGACAAGCAGAAGCATTTCCATTATTGAAGCCGGGAAACCCGATGTGAAGCTTGGAACAGTTCAAGTCTTTACTCAATGTGATGTAAAATTTCCACAACTTTACGAGCTTTGTCAAACGTTCTTTATTGATCAATACTGAGTCCAAAAAGGTGATTATTTGCTCGATTTCAGCTGAAAGGTCGTCCATGCATTCAGTGGGTGATAAAAGTCCCTTGATTGTGAATATTGTAGTGCACCCTTCTTTCAACAAATTGCCATCACGAGATTCATCCTTGAATCGAGTAAGAAGTCCCACAACAAACTGAACCAGTCTAGTCAAAACTTCTGTTCCTATCGAGTAAAGATACTGTGCATGACGTTTAGGAGTCACCCGTAGCAGCTGAATTAGCTGAGATAACTTTGTAAAGATATTAGGCACAACATTGTTAACCATTGTAGCATCACCCAACTCCTCACCCTGTAACATGATTAGGTAAATCATAAAATAGGACAAGTAATCAAGAATGATCAAGATTTCAAATTTTCGAGCCTCACTAAATCGTTGAACACCAACGTCGGTGATCCAAGTTTGGCACTGCTTTATCAATTGTTCCAAAGTACTAATGACTAATTTATTTGACCCCAAATTCAATATTCCATGATACAAGGAGCACGATACATTGGCGATAAGATAATGAACGTGCAAGGAAACGATCAATTGATCTTCACCCAATTTGGACAAAAATTTTAAATGATATTGCAACAGGTCAACCTCTTGGATCTTGCGGTATATACGTCTCAACAATCCATCCAAGTACTCGGAATGCTTGACCAAGGGTACAAAGTTTAATGTCACCAAATTAGTTAGTCTGACTACACTTGCCCAAAGATGACAAAAATGTAATTTCAAATCTTTTCTGCGTTTTTTGTATTGTGATCTGATCTCCACCAACTCTGGATCTTTCCAAATGTCTAAGGATCCATCGAGTAATAGATGAAGGAAAGCGGTGTATAATGAAGTGAATGAATTTTTGGTATCAGTGATGCTCGATCCTGGCTTTTTGTAATCGTCAATTTCCCTATTTAGTAAGGCAACGACCACGGCACAATATGATAATGATCTGTTGTACTCGTCACTTTCAAAATGAATCAAGAACTCTTGAACATTATGTAACAAGTTGTTTTGTCGAGGTCCAAGATTCAACAACATTACTTCGTTTGGAAACGTGTCTTCAAATTGCTCACATAGTTCTTTATTTGTTGCTTCTTTGAATAAAACTCTAAGTTCTGACAAGGATTCTTCAACAATTAACACCAACATACATAGAAAAATACCACACGATTTGAGTTGTGCTTCGAATTCGGCAGAGCCAGTATTTTGCGGTAAATTTAACACAACTTCGTCATTTGCAGTCTTTTTGAAAACAGCCTGAATATCAAATCGATAAAAAGATAATATATCTTTGCTTTCAATGTCACTTTTGTAGTAGTAGTCCAATAAAAAATGGATTTGTTGAATATTCAACTTTGATTCGCCTCTGGGTAAACTAATCAACGATTCCCAGAGTCCTATTAGTTTTTGTTGTAGTTCGGAAGCTGTTGATTTCTCAATAATGGTTGCCGATCGTTCAAGTTTTACTGCCGGTGAGACAGAGACCGATCTCATGGGACTTGGAGTCGTGAATTGTTGTTCTTCCGACATGAAATTAAAGTCGCATTCAACTACTGGACATCTCAACGGTTGTTGCTGTTGTTGCTGTTGTTGCCGTTGCTCTTTATTTGAATCACTAGGGGTGGTTGGCTGTAGTGAATATGTAAAGTCAATTTCATTGATCTTGTAATTTGACTTTTTCGATACCTTTTTGATGACATTGTCGGTAGATTGACCTCCTTTTAGCATATTCATCTTATATACGTGATACATTTTCTGTAGGTTTGTTATTCTAAACCAGAGCGTAGTCAACTGAGGATCTAGTTTGATTATATTAATCCAAGAGTACGTGTCCACGTATATGTTTTTACTACCCAGCGATGAATTGTCAATGGTGCAAAGGGTATAATCATTCAACATTTCAATTTTGCTACCGTTGTAGGTGTTTGCCAAGGGGCTGATTTTGTTTAAGACAGTGATTGGGATATTTCCCAGATTGGAAAGTTGTTGTTGTTGTTGTTGTTGTTTTGTCGTAGTGTCTCTTGGTGAAAGTTGTTGTTGAACAGATAACTGACGCTTTAAATCATCGATTTCCTTCCGTTGCGCTTGTATTACTTTTTCATTGCTTTGTTTCAACTGGCGGTATTCATCACTTTGTAGTATTCGTATTGGTGAAAGTGGCTGTTCTACTAGGGAGCAACGAGGTGAGTTTGGTTTTGTAGCATTAGCACTGGCTTTATTGGTGATGTTGTTGTTGTTGTTGTTGTTGTTGTTGTTGATGATGTTGTTGTTATTGTTGTTGTTGTTATTAGCAGATGCATCAGCCCATGGTGGTAAAGCATATGAGCAAAGATGACCTACCGAGTATTTGATACAATTACTGCATGCTGGTCTCTCCTTGGAACAAAATATCTTTCGTTTGGAACATTGAATACAGCTTTTGGGAGTTCTGTTTCTCTGTCGCTTTGGCTTCGTTGCTGAAGTTGAAGATGTGTTGGATGTTGTTGTTGTAGAACACAGGTTTGTCTGCACCATGTTTGCAGGGGAGGGACAAGTCTGCCTGTGTGATTATTAATGCTGAAATGCTGTATTGATCAGAAAGCTAGTGATACGAGGTGGGTACACACTATGCATATGCGTTCAGTAAAACGGATCCTTCCAACAAGTGAAGCACTGTAGTGTGTGTTGATAAGAAAAGGAGGTGTTGTTTATATTTGAGGTGGATTTAATAGTTCTTTATAAAAGGATTCTTGGTGCCCTTTAGTATTTTTCTTCTTTTGTTTTTTTGTTCTATGCATAAGAGACTAATTTTAACAAATCATACAAGGTTTACGTGTGTACTACTGACCAACGTAACATGCACCATAGACAATGATATGACTCCAACAGTGAACTCGATACAGTTAATGGATACAAAAGCACAGTAAGAATTCCGTTGCCTAGATTAACAATTTGACTATAGTAACGATACAAAACTAAACACAATAAGATTCATATTTCCACTTTTGTACAATTGCAAAAGATGTAAATTTCCAACCATTGTTATTCTTGTGCTTCTTTTATCTGGCGACTCCAGTACCATAAGCTACGAAAGGTCCTTGTGATCGGACCGACTTCGGGGAGAAGCTTTACGACACACGGCACTTGTTTACCTTCTAAACGCCTACCCAAGTCCGATCAAAAAACCGATCTCTTTTCGACACATGACTTTACTCGTTTCAGAAACTGCTTTTGTATAACATGCACCTGGTTGCCTTCGAACCACTTGTATCTTAAAGTTCTAGGCAAAAAACTTATCCACTTTTTTCATCATTCATCATCCTAGAAGTCATAACCACAAACAAGCACAAAACCAAAAAAATTTTTATCTATTCCATCATCAGACGTCCCTTTGACATGTTAAAGACAGGCGAGAGGTTGCACATGCTCGGAAAGTGACTATACTAGAAATGAGGGAGTTCCCCACTATAAAGCAAGGGGTGGCTACTTTTTTCCATACCGAACTCGCATTTTGATATTTTCAAAACCTAAAAGTGTCTAGAACATTTCACGACTTATGATGTCACAAACAAAGAAATACAATGTCGTTTCACTAACCACTGGCATACGAAACGGAGGCTTCTCAACCCTAAAAAGTTGCTTTATTGTCCTTTTATTCGTACCGGGGTGTCACGGTTTTTGAAAGCCTCTTTTGCGTTTGGAATCCATTAACTGTTGTGCTTGTATAGGGAGTCCGAACTTCCAAAGTATACTGATATCCTTTTTGTATCACTTTAAATACTGAACTAAAATTTCTTGTCTTTTCATAATATTTATGTTCTGTGTCATTACCGATAACTCCATCCAATAAACCAAAAGTGACAAAAACTAGTTTCCCACTGATATAATTGTAATCTAAAGGGATGGTTAGGAGTACATTGGGTTTTGCGCTGTTTTGGATGCAAAATCAGCAGCTCGTGCAAAAAAGATTGACTATCCTGGGTATCACGCGTAAACCTGCCCTCTTGTTGACAATTCGGTCTAATGCGTACAAGGAGTGTAAACTTGATCGTGTAGCTAATTCATGTTTTGAAATTTGTAAATGCTACGTGGATGCAATGGTAGTGGGAGTGTAGAGACAAGGCAGTAATCATCCTTCCCTAGTAAGTTACGAATAAGACATAGTACGTATGGATTGATTGACTTTGGTGCAGATCGAGTGAATTGTAGCCAAAGACTTGGGATTCGTCGTCATTGGTTGGCTCCTTGTTCTAAAAACAATCGATAAATGTAATCTCAAAAACTTTGTAGTTTTTATGTAGATAAAGTTCTATACATTTTTTTCGCGGTGAGTTGTACTTCATTTGGATCAAGTTGCAACAAAATCAATGCAAATTTATGTTGTTTGGCTTCTTGGCGATGCCATTTCTGACATCTCGATTTTCTCGAGAGTGAACAAAGATAAGTAGTCTCGTTTCATTTATCAATACAGAAAGATGACGGACTGTTGTTGAGTTGTATAATTAGTTGTTGAGATTGACACATCTTTTAAGTGTCTCTGGCTGCATCTGTAGCCTACAAGGAAAATTCAACACTGTACCCATCAGATTATATAAGCAGTATGCTAACACTAAACTCACACTTTGTGTGTGTGGTGTTTCAACAGAAAATCAACTTCATTAGAACGACGACACTCTTAATTCATTGTTGCTTTGTTGCTTTGTTGCTTTGTTGTTGCAAAATAAAATAAAAAAAATCCATCCACACCTGTGAGAAACCAAAGAAAAAATTGTGAAGAAGGAAAAAGATAAACCAATATCGAAGACCACGTCAAACCGTACACACACACAACTCTGACCATGTCAGCAGGTATCCCAGTACGACTACTAAACGAAGCCCAGGGCCACATAATAACAATCGAACTTACAAATGGCGACACATACCGAGGTAAATTGTTGGAAAATGAAGATAATATGAATGCATCATTGTTTGACGTTACCATAACCAATGGTCGCAATGGATCATCAAAACATATGGATCAAGTGTTTGTAAGAGGCAGTATGATTAGGTTTGTTTCAGTACCGGATATATTACGACATGCGCCAATGTTTTATATGAAGCCTGGCGATAAACCGAAGCCGCCAATTAGAGGACCACCTAGAAAACGGAGAAAGTATTAGCCATGTCGTGGCAATGGAGGAGTTAAGAGGGTTATAATGGGTGGATGAAATACGAATCATTGCATTAGTCTTTTCACATTCATACGTCTTGTATAATTACTATAGATCTATCAGAATACTAAAAAGAAAAGATTCACTCGCTTCTATGTCATTGTAACCAACTCTTCAGCTGAGGTTGGATGGATAGCAACACAATTATCAAAATCCTTCTTTGTTGCCCCCATCTTGATAGCCACACCAAAACCTTGTAAAATCTCACCACTGTTATCACCAACAATGTGTAATCCAACAACTTTTTCTTCAGGTCCAGCACAAACAATTCTATAAGCAGTGGGAGCTTTATCTTTATCACTATCCATCATGGCATAATACATGGCTGTAAATTTAGAATTGTAGATTTTTACATTTGACTCACCATATTTCTCAATGGCTTGTTTTGAAGTGAGTCCAATTGATCCTGCTTCTGGATGTGAGAAAATGGCCGAGGGAATATTAGTGTAATCTAAACGATCATTGCGAAATTCTTCACCACCAAATAAACGATTGGATAATCTACGTCCTGCTGCAATTGCCACTGGTGTTAATTCAGCTTCGGCAATTAAATCACCAAGTGAGAAAATCTTGGGGTTGGTGGTGACTTGATACTCATCAACAATGACTTTGGAATGAGAATCAAGCTTGACTCCAACTTTATCCAATCCATAATCAACAAGTGATTTTCTTCCAACAGTCCAAATCAATTCATCAACTTCAAGAGTGGAGCCATTACCCAATGTGACTTTCTTGGTGCGGCCACCATTTTTATCTCCTTCAACTTTAACAACACCACCACTTTGTTTGATAATATTGATTCCCAACTTATCAGTATAATAATCAGTAATGGTATTTTGAATGATATCATCAAATGAACGCAACACAGTATCACCGCGGATGATAAAATCAACTTGACTTCCCAATGCATTGAAAACACCAGAAAATTCAACACCAATATATCCAGCACCAACAATGGCAACTCTTTTTGGTTGGTGTTCCAATTCAAAAAACCCATCAGATGTAATACCCAATGAGGCACCTTCAATTTTGGGTGGAACGATGGGGGTGCCACCAGTAGCAAGAAGAATCTTGTCACCAGAAAATACAAGCTTATCATCTTTCTTATACTCCTTCTCTAAAAATGGCAAGTTTTGATCCCCCGATAACGTCACTTCAACATCGCCCTTTTCATTAATGAATCTCGCAAATCCAAATACATAATCAACTTTTTCACGTTTCAAATTATTCTCATAAATGCCATTTAATCGATGAACATAAGCATCACGTTTCTGCTTGAAACCAGCCCAGTCAAAATCGCCATATTTAACCGATTCCTCTTGTTGCGACAACTTGTATGGGTACAAATCATGTTTCTTGTGAGCTAAATCAGCAGCATACCACATGACCTTTTTAGGTACACAACCAACATTGACACAAGTGCCTCCCAACTTATTCAATTTGGCTTCGATAAGTAATACTTTAGCTCCATATTTGGCTGCTCTACGTGCACTAGCAACACCGCCGGATCCACCACCAATGACTAAATAGTCAAAGTTTTTTAATGGAGTAGTAGAAGTGACTGGTGCCATTTTAGGGATTGATGTTGATAAATGTCTATTCAATTGAGTTAGTCTTTGAGTTGTTGATGTAAGAATATGCTTATTCAACATAATCTCAAGAAGAAATCAACAACAAGAACAAGTGTTGGGTTATTTGTATTATATTTATTTTTTGATTACAAATTTTGTTTGTCCTGATGGAACCTCGCGGCTAAATTTGACTAACGTTACATTTAATTGCTCCCAAACGATCTAGACCAATCGGGAAGAATTACACGAAATTGGATTCGAAATAAAATATATACGTTGCTCTACATAAGTATGTATATAGTTAATGCTCATTCTAAAACTGTATCTCACTTTCTTCTCTTTCTTGTTTGCATATCGCTTTCAAATGAGACAATCCTAACTGATATAGCTCCTGATTTCGATCGATCATCATTTCGTAATCAGCAGCATCATCATCATCACCCTCCATGCCAGAATCAAACTTGTTAATTAGATCTGATACTGCAATTTTAAACTCGTGCTCTCCACCACTACCATCAGTTAGTACATACAGTTGCTTCTTTTTATCCATCATGGTTCTAAATTCCTCCATTGATGCTTGAAACCAAGTATCTTCTTCCAATAAGTTGGTAATTTCCTCATTATCTTCATTCAATACTTTATGAATATTGAAAGAATGGTCCAGAGAGGAGTAGTCTGTATTGTTTGTCATGTGTTCACTGATTAGCATGCTGTTATCACCAAACATTTTTGCCAATACATCTTTCTTTTGTGACACTTGAACCTGTCGACGTATAGCTAATGAGTGTGATTTCATAAAGTATCTTTCTTGCTTGGACATAAGATTTCTCTTATATTCTAGCAACAACTTTCTTTCATCTTCTTCATTCAATTGGGTTGGTTGTTTTAGCAACAATTGCAATTCTCCTTTTGTATACCCAGGAATCGATCGTATTGGCGATGCGTCTTCTTCTACTTGTTCGTTCTCCTCATCGTCGATTTCGCTATCTGATGTATCATTGCCAAATATAACTTTCCGAGTGTAATACTCCGCATCATGAGTAATTTTGCGAGGAGAGTGTTGTAATTCCAGTTGTGTGGTTGCTTGGTGGGTTTTTTGTTGTTGCACATTGTTACCAGTACTTGGTTGTAGCAGTTTATGTGATTGATGAAGATTCAATAGCTTGTTCTTGATCAATTGTCCATTTCTTGATATACGGCCAACACTTTTTTCTACACCAATTTGTTTATTGTCATCTTGGGGGTGAGTATCTGGCTTCAGATGCGGCTGAGAATGGTTATGAGTGTTGTCATAGTGATGATGATGCTGATGATGATGATGATGATGGTTGTGACGATTGTTCTGGTGTTGCTGCTGTTGGTGTTGCTGCTGTTGTTGTTGCTGCCGCTGATACTTTCTTATGTTGTTGCTAGGTGTACTCAAGATGGATGATGATGAACTCACTGTTCGATTGAATGACAAACTGTTGGCTAATGAATCAATTACATCGTTTGAAAATACCCTACTTTGATGATGATGTGCCTGCTGCTGTTGATTCTGCTGAGTGGTGTTTACATTGTTATAGTGCTGGTTGTTGTTTCCACTAGCCTGTTGTTGCTGTTCTTGTTGTTGGTTGAACTTCGGTAGGAAATTGTACTTTGATGAAGTGGTGGTAGACGTGGCTGTGATACTGGCAGGTGCAATGTTTTTAGTTGATGTATTCATATTGTAGAGTGATACGAGTTGATAATGGTTTGGTTATTGCTCGATTGGTGATATTAACGAAGTGTTATTGATTTTTTGTTACATTTAAAAAATCAAACGCCGCACATACAGGTGAACTATGTTACCTTGACTGCTACTAAGATACCACCTCACCACCACCCCACACCAAATTGGGTTAGATAAAAGAGGGTGTATTACACTGATGTAGAGGATGGGTTTTGCCCACTACTCATATACTGAGAGTTCAGTTTCCAAAGTTGGGTACACTCTTTTTGATGCCAGTATTCACGTCCAAAAGTCTTTTAGCCTATGCCTTCCTAATGCGGTAAAATTCATAAGGCACATTGGACTGCACACGTAAAGAGCAGAGGCAATAGACTCATTGCTATCCATTTGTCACCATTTTCATTCTTCTTATTGCCAATAGCATATCTCTACTCAATCATAAGAGTTTTCAAGGCATGAGAAGATAGCAATCTTTACTTATCTATGAGAAGAGGCTGGCTGTATATAATATCTCTTCGTGCTTTTCTTCTCTTCCCAATTGGGAAATGTAATTTGACCAAAACGGTAAGCCCATCTATATGCAGTATCGATAGTTTAGGGCATTAGCCCTGATTTAAAACATTGACTTTTTGGTTTTTTGTATTTCTTTCGCTACCAATTGAGAAAAGATGCTACCGAATTTCTAATCACTAGTACACGCACTTTCTCATACTATGCGTGCCAGTGTGTGTGTGCAACGTAAAATTTTCTTCAAACAAACTGAAATTTTTCATATTGTAAAGAGGACCACTATCATCAGCAAGCACACACACCATGGCAACTGAATTGACTGTTCAATCTGAAAGAGCTTTCCAAAAGGTTTGTACATAACACGCACACCAGGTGGAAACAAGAGAGGGAGACCGTTGAGAAACTGTTTGTGAAAGTAGGGACTTCATCGAAATGGGATCATTTGAAGAGGCAGCTTTGGGCCATCAGAACAAACCACCACAAATCTCAGTACTCGAGAGGGATAATGAGAGACCGCACATTTGAGTGTGAACCAGCTCCGACTCGGAAGCAGCCATTGTAAAACCAGATTCTATTACATGATCAAGTCCCCAAAACTTTCGAACCACCCCATCTTTACCTCCTGGCCGACTTAACCAAGACAAGTTTATACTAACTCCTCATTTTTGTTTTAGCAACAACATATTTTCACCAACCCAAAGGCTAAGGCTAACAGAAAAGCCAAGAGATGGTATAAAGATGTCGGATTAGGTTTCAAGACCCCATCCGCTGCCATTAAAGGTTCATACATTGACAAGAAATGTCCTTTTGTTGGAACTGTTTCCATTAGAGGTAAGATTTTGTCAGGAACCGTTGTTTCAACCAAGATGCACAGAACCATCATTATCAGAAGAGATTACTTGCATTATGTTCCAAAATATAACAGATATGAAAAGAGACACAAGAATGTTGCTGCTCATGTCTCACCAGCTTTCAGAGTTGCTGAAGGTGACGTTGTCACCGTTGGTCAATGTAGACCAATCTCCAAAACTGTTAGATTTAATGTTTTGAAGGTTACTGCTTCATCTTCAAAAACAAAATCTTTCTCCAAGTTTTAAAGTTATTGCGAATAGGGAGCAATAGAGAAGATGAAGTAATTAGGTGGGATATAACGTGTTTATATTATCTTTTTAATGTTACATTAGTTTTGATAAACTGGTGAATCCGATTGAAGGTTTTACAGCATCTACATGTATACATCTCGTCTATTCTCATCCCAAAAATCTCATAAATACTATCTCCAATTTATATGTGGTATATAAAACATATTGCTTTGTCCAACTTCTTATGCATTTGATGGAGTATCTTTTTTACTCACTTGTAATCTACCATTACCCCAATCAGTTAATAACTTAATAACTTGATTCTTTTTATGATACTCACCAAAATCATCAGATCCACCTCTACTTTCAAAAGACGAACCAACCAATACATTGGGCACGGTTCTTCTACCACTTTTTTCATAAAGAAACTGTTGCAAGTCATCACCATTTTCATGTAGATCCAACTCAACAATGTTTGGCGTGGGGATGATTTCATACTTGTCCAACAAAAGCTTCTTCAATTGTTTTGAATATGGACAATAACTTTTGGAAAATATCGTCATAGGTGAAAGCGATCTGATTTTGATTAAATCAGCTTGTGGGTCATATTCACCTTTTTCATTAGTTGTCACATCAGAAGAACCAGAACCAGAACTGTCACCATTCACTCCACCTACTGCTCCTGCTCCTGCACCTACACCAGCTCCATTTTCTTTCCCTTGCACATCCTCATTGGGCTTCTTCTTGATTCCTTCTTCACTTTGATCCTTGGATATTTCTTGATTGATGGCGTCATCAGTCTTTTCATCATTGTTCAGATCAACTAAATTATTAGAAACCACAACTGGATTATCACCATTGCCATGAGTACCAACACGAGCACCTCCTGAAACTGCTTGTGCCCCATTGTTGGACTTTGCCCGATGTTTATTAGCAATTTGATCTGATGCTTGAGCAAATACTAACGATGCCGCATGACGACCAGTTTGGTGTAGTACCACAATTAAAATCAAGACGAATGCCGTCAATCCAATGATTCGTAAGTGTCTAACACCAGCCATTGTGTTAATGATGTAAATCTAGAATGTCTTGTTGTGTGTGTGTGGGGGGGAAATAAGAGGCGTTTAAAAATCTGGAATAAAGTTCAATGCTCTCCAAGTTTGTTCTCAGTAAAATCTTTTCCAAGTATAGTTCCGAGGGATGACTTTGCACTTTGTAGTAATACTCTTGCACGTCCTTCTTATCTTTTTTGATATGCTATGACGGGTGATGCTTTACTAAAGAGACCAATTTCAACAAAATTGAGAGATTTTTCTTCTCTCCCCTTCGCGTACATTTGACACCAAAAACAAAAAAAATCTCACCTTTGTGTCATTTCATGCTAGTGGCTGCGGACGGGAGAGACGAACTATAATATAAAAACGCTACTCTACTTTTTCTACAAACAACCACCAATTGATTGCTTGTGTCCTGCTACACACAAAGAATTGAAGCTTTTGTATGTCACAGAAGTATCACCCTCTCCAGCAGTATATCTTGTAACAAGTTTGACAAAATTTAGGCACTTTCACTGAACCACTTGTACGTGCCAGCATCCCAAATCGTGTCCTATCAAACTCTCGTTTCAAAATTATACAATTCAAGCACACTGCATACAATGATGAATTATAAAATGAAGCCATTTGAAATCCATTATCAACAATTGCATCAACTTCCGTTTCATTATAGCTCAACTTGAATGTGGAAAAGTTCAGTTGATGGGTATAGTTTGAGTTTGCTTGGTACATTATTATGGGCGGTAGGTAACCATCATCATCAAAATTGTATAGTGCTCTATCGTCAGTTGCATTCACATCCATTGTCTCAAAATCTTCAATTATGTCACATCCGAGAAATATAGGTCGTAGGTTTAATCCATCCCCAATCAACTGCTCAGTTGTGGGAACTTTGGGGAATATTGATTTGAAAACTGATCCCTCTCTCAGTTCAGACGCCACAACACTAGGCAATTTGAAAAAGGGCGCCAATTGAGAACCCAGCGTTGAATCTCCACCAGTTTGTGAAAAACGTTTACTAGTCTCTTGCAATACCGACCCATTAGGATAATTCATATCTTCTCCACTCATATCGTAAGCCATGATCAAATCGACTTTACGACCTATTCTAATCAATGGTTGGAACGGTAAGTTTTGTCCATCATCACCTCCATCAACAAGATACAATTCTTTGCATTCCGAGAAACGACGATTCAGTTGACCAAATTTCCAAAATGGATTGGGTGAATATACTGCATGATCAGGGTGATGGTGATGATGATAATGATGAGAAGCTTGTGGTGGTTGCAAAATGTTATTGGTACTATACTCTTTACTGAATCCAAAAAATTTCAATATATTTTCAATTGATAATGTAACCTCCAGTTGATTTTCAGCAAGATAATTGAACAAAAACTTGAATATGTGATTAAACAATGAAGATGAAGTACCAGTTAAGAACCCAACATTATCAAACCCTGATTTACATAATCGTGTTTCATTCCTCGCACTTAGCTCCAAAGGTTTACCATTCTTCAAATGCAGTCCCAAATATTCAATATTGACAAATGCATCAACTAAATTATCCCAAGATCCAAACTCAAATGGGGTGATTTCAAAAATTGAACTACTCAAACTGGACATTTTTTGCAATGGGTCATTGCTTGATGTATCATTATCCATGGGGTCTTTAGCAATAGCACCAATGATGGGAAATGGTTGATCGTAGCTTTTAAACAGCGCTGAGTTTTTCACCACCGCGGTCATTGTTACTCCCGGTGTTCTTGCCGTTGTGGTGAATAACTTGTGAGCCAATGCTCTACCCCAGTAATCGGTTAATCCCACGGGGAACCCAACCTTCTTCTTGTCCCTGACTTCAACTAGCAACTCTTTATAAAATTTGAGATACTCCAATACACTTTTCTCATTCAATGGTGTAGATGTAGATGCAGACGTAGTTGAGTTTTTATATCGATCAAACAATGCAGTTTTCCAAAACGATTGCTTCTCTTTTGATTTGCTAAAATACTTTATCAACAGGAACCCAGACCTCGGTTTGCTTTCAATTTCCTTTTCTTTGCTCCTTCTTCGTACGTTATCATTGACTTCGGGTATACCTTCAAGTAAACTCAGTTTCAAATTCCATCCATTTGGTCCACCACGAGTCACGTCACTAATTCGAGGCCATTCATTAACGAATTGGGACATCACTAACCATGCACCACCACTTATCCCAGCGATATAAGAAGACGCTTGTAGTATGCCACTGACATGAGTCAAATTGTTTACTTCTCGATCATCCAATGCAGATAATATTCCTGCACCGCATAGCATTGATCGGTATCCACCGCCAGATATAGCAATGGCAACTATCGTTGGAGTAGTTTTACTCTGCCAAAATGATTCAATATCAAAACTGGGTATCTCATTCTTGTAAAGTAACGATTTCAATCTTGCTTCGGTCTCGATATTTCGATATTGTATATATTTCTCTTCTCGATCACATATAGTCTATCAATTAGCGTCTAAAGTTAATATACTAATCATCTTCGGTGCATATGTCTTTCCGACTTACATCATTGGCTTCTCGAACTAGCTCATAATCAGGACAAATAACATCATAAGGAGCATACGAAAAATTCCAAAGTGACTCTGAAGTGGTGATGTGGTTGTTAACGACTGCTGAATTAATGGTGAAGTTAAAATAATATCGGCTTGAAAAGGACAAAAAACCAGAAGCATATACTATGAGCATGTGAAGCTTGATGATGCAACTCGCCCTCATTCGAACTGGTGAGCTTGCGATACAGTAACTTTTGAATTCTGTAAATATTCTTTGTGCAAATTTGAACACTCATAAATTGCGACACAGAGCCGGGTCCGTACCCATCCCCATCATCTGTCTATTAAGGGAATTGGTTGTTCGTGAGTGGAACTCTTCATTGGCATTTGCTTCAAAGTGAGTATACTTCTTGTCTTGCAACCAAAGCTTTCTCAAAATTTGTTGATCTAATTCTGGCCAACGCGCTTCTCTGCCCTGAAGTCCAACAATCTTCCATTCTACTCTTCTATCTACAGCGTATTTCTTTCTCTACTTCTTTCTCTCAATCAAATCTATCAAATTCTTTCTTTTACTAAATGTTCCAGAAACAAAATTAAATATCTAGCAACTATATACTACTATCCCCGCTCAAGCTCAGTTCACTTTGCTTAAAAATCTTCTTCATCTTCAGAAACATAAGCGTCACCCAATTCCTTCTTCTTCTTCATTCTTTCCTTCTTCTTCTTACGCAATTCAGCAGAACTCAACTTGGTCTTCTTTTTAGTAGCAGCAATCTTGTTACCCATAGCATCGAATTTATCTTCTTCATCCTCCTTCTTTTCCAATCTTGGACCAGAACCTTGACCTTGGACCCAATTGTGACCGGATGGAGTCATCTTACCATCCAAAACAGCCCAAACTTCTTCAGTCAAATCCTTGGTGAATTCGGCAGAGTGGGTAATGATAACGATACCACCTTCGAAAGCTTTCAAAGCCTTGGACAAGGCTCCCAAAGAGTCTCTGTCCAAATAGTTGGTTGGTTCATCCAAAACAATCAAGTGGGGTCTTTGCCAAGTACAAGCAGCCAAAACCAATTTAACTTTTTGACCACCAGACAAACCTCTGATTCTAGAGTGGGTAACCAATTCGGCATCCAATCCCAACATAGCACAGTGCTCTTCGATTTCCTTTCTAGTCAATGGTCTGAATTGACCTGAAGCCAAAGCTTCTTTCATATCAACTTCAGCAACCAATTTAGCATGAGTTTCCATCAATTCACCTCTTGGCAACCAGGTGTTATCAACAGACATCATTGGGACCCATCTTTCATTCTTCATACCAACGTTTTCACCCAAAGACCATGAAACTTCATACTCATAAGAGTTCTTAAACTTTCTTCTAGAATGGATACCAACAACTCTTCTTGGGGTACCTTCAATCTTGAAAATCTTGTTCATATTTTGTTCATCTTCTTCGTTAATTTGTCTAGAAGCTCTGTCCATGGTTTCTCTATCTTCACCAGTTTGGAATCTCCATTGAATATATTCAGATGGGGTCTTGTCCAAATGGTTATCAATATGGGCAAAAGCATGTTGCTTAATGTATGCAATACGACAGTTTTCGTGTACGTAAACTTCACCTTCAGTTGGTAACAATTCACCAGTCAAGACATTGATCAAAGTTGATTTACCAGCACCATTTGGACCAATGACGGCAATTCTTGATGACAACGAACATTGGAAGTTGATATCTCTAATTTGTGGTTTAGAAGTACCTGGGTATTGGAAAGTCATGTTGGAAACTTTAACAATAGCCTTTTGCTTGGTCTTAACACCTTCCAAGAAACCTGGTTCTGGGAATTTGAATTCCAAATCAGAAGCTCCCAATTCATAGTATGATTGAGCTGATGGACATTTCTTGACAAATTCTGACAAGTTACCCTTGTATTTTCTCAATTTGAAACCTTCGTAGTGGATAATATATTGACAAATCTTATCCAAGAATCCAGAATCGTGGGAAACAATGATAGAAGTAATACCACATGTTTGCAAGTAGTTGACCAACCAAGCAACGTTAACAGTATCCAAATGGTTAGTTGGCTCATCCAACAACAAGATATCGGCATTCTTCAAGACAGCTCTGGCCAAAGCCAACTTCATCTTCCAACCACCAGACAAAGATTGAATTGGCATCTTGATCATTTCATCGGAGAAACCAAATTCTCTCAACTTGTCTTCAACAACTTGTTCAGTCAAACCAACTTCACCATCCTCAATAACAAATTGGGAAACGGTGGTTTCAGCGTGGGTTCCATCAATATCGTGTTCAACGTAAACAGTCTTACATTCTTCTTGAGATGGGAAACCTTCAACTTGACCATTGGCAATGGCTCTCATCAAGGTGGATTTACCAGCACCATTTGGACCACACAAACCATATCTTCTGTTTCTCTTTAATCTAAATTGGGTCTTGTTCAACAAGATCTTGGCACCATAAGCCAACGAGAACTCACAGTTACACAAGTCTTCACCTTCATCTTCTTCATCTTCAAATGATGGTGGTTGTGGGATATTGTCAATGGCTCTCTTTCTGTATTCTTCAATAATGTCCTTGGATTCCTTTTCGTGCAAGAAAATAGTAGCAAATGGCAAAATGTTTTGCAACCAAGCTTCTGGTTGAATTTCTCTTTCATCAACCAAGTCACCGGCAATAGCAGCGATATAGTTCTTGGCAACATTAAATCTGTCAGCAATTTTTTGGTCAGCAACCAACTTGTCAAATTCACCCAAAGTGACTTCGATATCACCAGCAGTAGAAATTTCTGGCAATTTGTCACCTTCACCAACAGCACCAACTCTTCTCAAAGTGTTGAGAGCTCTGTTGGTAACATCTCTAGCTTCTGGATCAGCCATGTTGGCAAAGTTGGACTTCAAAGCTGGCAACAATTTGTCCAAGAATGGAGCAACAACTTGTGGATCGTCAACCAACTTACACATGTTGTCAACAATAACAGCTGCTTTACGTTTGATAGCAGTGTCTCTTTCAGCTAAACCTCTGGACAACAATGGAGCCATGATGGACAAAGTGGCAGTAGTAACTTCGGAAACAAAAGTAGTAGCACCCAACAAGTGAACGGTTTCTGGAACTTCGGTTGGCTTGGCAATACATTCAATCAATTTAGGAATGAATTTTTCGATATCCTTGTTGTCAATGGTTTCAGTACACTTGGTCATGGTAGCAGTAGCAGCTTCCTTGACTTCCTTTTTGGTATCCCACATAGTTTCAGACAAGACTGGAATCAATTCAGGCATTCTCAAAGCAACTTGACCCTTGGCAGTGTCAACTAATTGAGAGATGGCAGCCAAGATGGCAACTTTTTCAGTCCACTTGTTTGTTGATTGCAAGTTGTTGACCAATTTTGGCAAAATGGCTTTGACTGCAGTTGGAGTAATGGCACCAGCAATAGCCAACAAAGCAGCTGAGGCAGTAGTTTGAACATCCTTGTTCTTGTCACCAGCTCTAGTGGCAACTTCGTCAACCAAGTCAACAACATATGGTTCAACTGAAGGAGTCAAATTGTTTGGAGATGCAATGTGCTTGTAAGCATCCAAAGCAGCAATTGCAACTTTAGCATCCTTTGACTTGATTTCCTTTTTCAAATCAGCGAAAAATTCAACTGGGACATCATGTTCAACAATGGATGAGTTTAAAAAAGTGGCAATATTGTTGGCAGCTGCTTCCTTATCGTCAGCAACTTGCAAGTTACTCAATAACTCAGAAAGTACTTCTGTGGAGTATTTTGATTCACTAGAAGCAGACATGGATCCTCTGGTGGGTTATACACTGAAAAGAGAAAGAAAGAAGAAGAAAAGGGGGAAAAAGAGAAGAGGAAGAAAGAAGGGATGTGAAAAAGTGAAAAAATTTTTTTTTTTTTATATAAAACAGCTGCTACTACAATCTCATCGTTCTCAACCTAAAAAAAAAAAAAATTTTCCTCAACTAAATTTCTTTTACATTGTTTTATTATTAAACGCCTATAGTTATGTAACACAATAGACAGCAAGGCCAATAGCTGGAGAGATAGTAATAGTTGTAGTAGTAGTAGTAGTAGTAGTAGTAGTAGTTATCATAACTGAATGATAGGGAAAGATATACAACCTCTGTTGATATGAACTTGTACAGCTCCAGTTACTAGTTGTCAGTGACGAGTCGCTTAACACAGAAGGTTAAGATGAACAAACAAGAGATCCTAAATGGTCCTTGTATTTCCACTAAAGAAGCACGTTTTTCACTTTGCTTCTTTCACATGAGGGTGTATTATATAAATTCTGTTTGGTCTCGGTTGTATTACACCGTGTGCACGTGCTACTACGTTGCTTTTATGCAGTACCTCGCTTCTGCACGTTGAAAATTGCACGACTCTTTTTTTTTTCGAATCGGTCACATGACTGACGGTTTGACTAGTTACCTAATAGGCGAATGCCTTATTAACGCCCCATAGTTGTACAATTTTTTAGACAGTGTTTGCTGTATAGTCAGCTGTACATAGGGGAAGAGAGCAAATTACGCGTAGCTCATCTAGAACCAATTGTTGGTTTAAACAGTTTTAAAGTGGCTATCACTTTTGGTACTACTTAGTCGTGGTAAAATATGATACGATTTCGAAACTGAGTGTATACAAAGAATCCGAAATTATTTCGACAAAAGCTTACACGGAAATGAAAAGGTGATGCCAGTTGTAAGAAGTACATTTCTTGGAGGAAAGGGTATAAAAGCAAAACGACAGAAGAAGAACCCTTTGTAGTAAAATGTTGGGTCTAAATTTTCTGCTTCCATTGCATGTCTACTCAAAGTTTGAAGCAACTCTAACTTAAATTTTCACAGTCAAAGTTTATGGCCCAAATGTTTTCCCCGAAATAGGAATATGCTACATATCTGGATGAGCTGAGAAAATGAGCTTACATAGATCCTAATACTTAACTTAAAAGTAATTACAGTTTTTATACTTCTACCCAAAAAAAAAAAAAAAAAAAATAAAGAAGAAATAAAATAAAGAGCGCTTAAAAAAAATGATTATGGCACTTTTAAGCACCATCTAAAACGCCAACGCACAGGAAATAAATAGCCAATCGTATAACCATCATACATAAAATTCTCATCTCAAACAATCTTACAGTTGTGTTGGCGTGTGTGTGTGTGTGTGTGTGTGTGTGTGTGTGTGTATGACAGTATTACACGTCAATCTTTATCTTTAGAGAGAGATATATATTACGCGTTATTGGCTCCACAATTTTACTCACTTGTTCCACACCCCCCTTTTATTTTTGTATGAAAGAGTTATGTCAACTACACAAATGACGGTCGATAAGGAAGCACAATACGATAGACAGCTAAGGTTATGGGCTACTTCTGGTCAACTGAATTTAGAAAATAGCCATATTGCTTTAATCAATGTTAGCGCTACAGGATGTGAAGTATTGAAAAACCTAATATTGCCCGGAATTGGCAAATATACCGTTATTGATGATCGGGTGGTGACTCAAGAACACTTGTCATCGAATTTCTTTCTCAGGTTGAAAGATATGGGTAAAAAATTGGCTCATTGTGTCAAGACAAATTTGAATGAGTTGAATGCTGATGTTGAAGGTTTTTCAATTGAAAAATCGCTTGAACAGATATTAGAGTATGACATTGAATACAAATTTTGGGATCAGTTCCATTGTGTTATTGTTAGTAATTATACTCCTAAATTGAAAAATTTGATTGCTTTACTTTGGGACAAACATATACCTTTGCTTGTGGTTAATACAGTGGGGTTTTATGGATCATTGAATCTCATTGCCAATGAAACCACAGTTATCGAAACTCATGATCCATCAAAATTGTTTGATTTGAGAATTGATCAGCCATGGCCAGAATTGCAACAATATGCCGACTCTTTCAGAATGGACGAATTGAGCGATCAAGATCATGCACATGTGCCATATATAGTCATTTTTATCAAGGCATTGCAGTTTTGGAAACTTAATCATGAAGGTCGGCCACCATCCACTTATAATGAGAAGAAATCATTTAAGAGTTTAGTTGAATCCATGTCGAGAAACATCAATTTGGAAACGAATTTCATTGAGGCTTTACAATCGTGTCATCGAGCTTTTCAAAAGACGGAATTACCTCAAAGTATACAGGCTCTAGTTGAAGCCATTGATTCTAGACCGATTGATGTAAAGACTTCAATTTTCTGGATTTATATTGCCGCATTGAGGGAATTTTTGATATTGAATAACAATATTCTTCCCTTGCCGGGTAAACTACCTGATATGGCATCGGATACCAAAAATTATACAACGTTATCGCGACTTTATCGTGACAAGGCAATTAAAGATCAACAACTATTTACCCAACAAGTTTACAAGATACTAGATCAAATTGGCAAACCACGAGACTCGATAAATCCGGAATCGATTGCTACATTTTGCAAAAATACCCATTTATTATTTGTCACCACGGGATCTAAAAATCTAGTCAATGATTCACTATTGGCTAATCTCAATCCATCAAGTGATTTACTTGATTCAAGCACTACTACTACAGCAACTACGGAATCAGGTATGATTTCCATCTATGTCGCGATACTAACATTTAATGCATATATTGAACAATACAAAGCACCACCAACAATTGATGACCTCCATGAATTTATCTCAATATACCGATCAAAAATTTTAAAATCGGGTACTACAGATTCAGCTACACCGCCAAGAACACAAATTCAACCATCAACATTGGATGTTTTCAAGGAAATTCTAATGCACAATTCAACCAATTACCCAAATTTGAGTAGTTTGATGGGTGGTGTTGCTAGTCAAGAGATTTTAAAATTGACTACAGCTCAGTACATTCCCTTGGATAATTTATTCATTTTTGATGGTATAAAATCAACTAGTGAACGATTCAAGATTCAATAAAAAAAACCACCCCATATGAATATACATCTATAATTTGTTGCATCATGATGAATTAAAAATAAAGTGTAATCACTGTATCACCCTCCCTCCTCTCTTCTCTATAGATCATCAAATGATCCTTGCATGGTTTGATTCTTTGTCTTTTTCGATTGACGTACTAAATCCTTCCAATCTTGTTGTGTTTGTTCCTCCTCTTCATCACCATTTTCCATCAATTGTTTTTCAATTGCTTCACGTTTCCGTTTCATTTTTGCTTTCCGTTCCTGTTTAGTCTCCTTATGATCAATTTTACTTGACCATGCTTCATTTTTGATTTTCAATTCTTTGCGCTTTTTAGCATTGGCAATTTTCAACTCCTTATCTCGCTGTAAATTTTCCACCCTTGATTTTTCTTGCAATTGGTCAGCATAAGCATAAGTATCCATATCAATGGGCTCACCGAGCCAGCCGTCTTGCGGCATGAGGGAACTGTCAATATATTTCGTCTCTGGCATCTTGGGCAATCTCAACAATCCATACATTTTGGCAATTGCCAAGTAATCAAGAGTAGCTAAACGGAAAATCAGACTTGCAACATGTTTAGAATAGTATCGTATGAAACCAACATATGACTTAACAGCTAACTCGTGGCGAGCTCTATCATCAAGCATATATTTACGAAGCCGTTTCTGAAACAAGTCGTGACGTGCAGTTGTTGATTCCGGTGGATCAATTTTGGTCATAAATACATTCTTGACCTCCATGAACCCAACATAATCTTCTTCTTGCGTTCCATCATTCAACATAACGATAGCTCTACCAGACCGATTAGCCCTTCCCGTCCTTCCACATCGGTGCAAAAAGACACTCGGGTCAGTTGGTGGATCCAACTGCACTACTAGATCAACTTCAGGTACATCTATACCTCGAGCGGCTACATCAGTAGTCATCAAAACATACTTGGTATCAGCTTCGTCCCCATTGATGAATTTCTCCAACGTGTTTAGTCTAGCTTTGGTATTTAACTGTCCGTGTAATGAGAAGAATTGCAAATCTGATTCATTTCCATCACTATTGACCAACTTGGTGAAAATTTGATAAAAGTGTTTTACTGACGTACATGTGGGGAAATATACAATTACTTTTTTGAAATCATAGTCTCGTAGCATCGTCAACAACAAAGTTATCTTGTATTCTGGTTGTAACAACATGTATGATAATTGCAATGAAGTAGGAGAATTCTGTTGCTCGCCGAGGAAGTTCTTGGTCTTGACTTGAACTCTTACTGGATTGTTCATCCCTGTTTTAAAAATGGTATCACCAGCTGATGAAATTGTCGCTGAAAATAACCCCGTCCTTCGTTGCTTGGGCAACTTCTTCAAGATGTTAACGACATCCATTTCAAATGAGAAATCCAACAATTTGTCTGCTTCATCCAAAATGACAATTTCCAAACTCGATGTTTTCACAACGGGAGACGTGGTTAAGAAATCCAACAATCGCCCTGGTGTAGCTATCAATACCTGTGGTTGGTTCTCTTGAAACTTTTCAAGATCTTCACGAACAGTACCCAAAGACCCAACTAGTAGCTGTGTCTTAATCTGTGGCATTAAGTCTTCTGGTAAATACTCCAATACTCGATCAAAAACCATTTGAATTTGTTTGGCCAATTCTCTAGTGGGTGAAATGACGATACTCAAAATATGATTCCGTTTCAATGGTTCCACCTTGCCATCCACATCAGGTGTAAATAACCTCTTTGATATCTTTTCCAACACTGGAATAACAAATGCTAGTGTCTTACCTGACCCGGTGACGGCCTCAACGATGACGTCTTTATTCCCACAAAGCAAAGGTATGGTGGATGCTTGCACTGGTGTCATCGTTGGATAGCCCAACGATAGTAGAGCGTCTTTGAGCCAGGGGTATAGGTCATATCTTAAGTTTTCCCATGCAAGGGATCCAGTCTGCGATTTCATCTTGTGGCGAAGTAAAATGTATTAAATGAAAAGGAGCTTTGGACTGGAGATGAGATGGATTTTGAAAAAAAAGTTGCAAATGGAGAAAAAAAGTTTGATAGGAAGACAAATCCAATCTTGATACCAGGTTTTCATGTTCAAGAGGACAACCATTGGACGATTCATGAAAAGGTCTTATAGCAAATTGCCTACTGCTACAACAACAACAATTACCCCATCAATGACACAAGCTATAGATTACTCATCGTGGTCGAGAGAAGATTTGATTACTAGACTAACGGCATTGGAACAAAAAACCACACCAATTACACCTTCTGCTATTGCATCAGCACCGACAACGGTTACTCCAGAAGTCAAACAGAAACCGAAGAAACAAAAACAATTTGACTGGAGCAAACACGATCTTCGATTTGTTGCGTTACGATTTGCATATCTAGGTTGGAACTATAATGGTTTAGCGTACCAATTTGAACCAACACCATTACCTACAGTTGAAGAGACAATTTTGAAAACATTATCCAAGATCAAACTCATACCTGAGCCTATAGATCAAGTGGAATTTTCAAGATGCGGAAGAACAGACAAGGGGGTTAGTGCGATGAACCAAGTGATTTCAATTAAACTTCGATCAAACTTGACACCGGAGGAGCAACAGAGTTCAACCAATGATGATAGAGAGATTGATTATTTAACAATTATAAATGCCAATTTACCAAGTGATATCAAAGTGCATTCTATATGTCTACATCCGCCCGCTGATTTTGACGCCAGATTCAGTTGCAAAAACCGTCATTATCGATACTTGTTCAAATCATCCAATTTAGATATCGATGCCATGAATAAAGCAGCAGAGTACTATCAAGGACAACACGATTTCCGTAACTTTTGCAAATTGGATGGATCTAAGCAAATTACCAACTTTGAACGCTTCATTTACAGTTCTAAAATAATTCACTTGGAAGATGACTTGTATTGTTTTGATTTGGTGGGAACTGCATTCTTATGGCATCAAGTACGATGCATGGTTGCTATTTTGTTCCTAGTCGGGCAGCATTTGGAAAAACCAGAAATTGTAACTGATTTAATGGATATTACCAAGTATCCCACTAAACCACAATATGAAATGGCCAATGATATACCTCTTGTATTGTATGATTGTGAATTCCCACCTATGCAATGGAAGCAATTTGATAATGAATACAAATTCAATCGAATCATGAATGGGTTCAAGGGGATGTGCTATGATTTGAGCATCAAAACGAAAATGCTGAGTATAATGCAAAATCTTGTATTCAAAGAGCAGTCAAATGCAAATGCCCCAGCAGTCAATACTGTGCCCCTTGGTGATGGTGTAGGGCGTGCTTTCGCCAAGTACACGCCATTGGCGAACCGAGAACGAACTGACAACTATGAGATTATCAATGCTCGATGGTTGGCAAAGAAAGGGGCCAAACGAAACACCAAAGAAGCCCAATCAAATGAATAGAATTGAATCAATAGCATTGCGCTTTAATGCGATATCCACGATGGTTCCCAGTACTGCCATTCATCCTCACCTTGTTCATCAACCCACAATATCCCATTCATAATCATTTCATCAATAACACTCTTGATTCTATATTTATCCCAACCGTAATTATCTCTAATCAAACCCATAGTGACATATCCTCCCATAAATCCACATAGCTCATAAATTTTCAACTGATCATTAGACAAGTTCTCTATGGAGGAAAATTTTAACCACGACTCATTATTAATCTTTATCAATTCGTAGTTTTTACCCATTGAATTTAAAATAGTTATAGCTTGCTCTATATGTTTTGTGGAGATGTCTATTTTCAAATCAGATGAATTGTCAGTCAAGATTGATTGTAATTCACGTAAGGATAACAATCCACCATTCAAATCTCGAGTCTCTTGACATATTTCTACAATCTTGACCGATAATCCAGTAACAAAATTATTGACATCGCGTTTACTGCCATTGCTTTTTGTTTTGGAATTAGCGTAAATGAGCAAATCCAATGGATCCATTCCAATCAGTTGGGAAATTTGATTAAACTTGGATCGAAATTCACCATTACTTTTAATCTCATTGCTGTAATCATTGACAAAGTTGATTAAAGCAGATCGAAACACCTGTAGTTGCGTCGATAGTTGTTCAGAATGTTGTTGATTTAAACGTTGTCCTAGCTGTTGATACGCATCTCTATCTGACTGTGGATCCATGTTATAGACGTTATAGGTCGTTTATCACATGGATTCCTCCATTTAGTGTGACTTTCTTTTGTTTTTTCGTTTTTTTTTTTTGACTTTTCTCCGTTGCACAATGTCCCACTCAATTCACCGGAGTTAACCCAACAAAGTTGTTTCTAAAAGCGATGTACTCACACGTACTCACAAAAGGGTATTCCTTTATAATTTGATAATGATTCGATCTTCAATATTATCTGAAGCCTACAACGTTTTTCAACCAATGTCGAATAATATATATATATTCTGACTGAGAAAATTATCTATTTGGTTAAATAAAAGAAAACATAGTAAGGTGTGTGAGTGGGGGGGTGAGCGGATTGGGGAGGGGCACATAATAATATTCGGCGGTTATTTTGTCTCTAACGAGAACCGAGTCTAGCGCCCCACACACGCGAACAATGCTCTTCAAAGCTGTTTCCCATTGCGGGCGAGTTCCCACTTTTTCTATGCAGCCAACGTTGAATCTGTCTTTGTTGTCGCTGTTTCATTTTAGTATGGTCACAAAAGCTCTGTGATTTCCATCTGGGTCAGTTTACAAAAAGCTTGCCTGGAAAGTGGAGCGAGGATATAAAAATTTATCAGAAGCGGATTTATAACTTTTTCAAAAAAATAAATCATTTAAAGGAAACAAAACTTCCTTCCAAAACCTTGCAACTTTTCTTTTGCGTAAAAGCACCTAAAGGGGACCATAGTTCAAATCTACACTATCAACACTTTGACTTAATTTCAAACAATCATGACTCACGCGTCTAAACCAGTCGATAAGAAATACAGCCCACCACCACCACGTGAAATAGAAGTTAGATTTGGTAAGGGTGTCACCGGTACACTTGCCATCCCTCATTCCATGGATGCAGACAACCCATTTGAGCAAGAGTTAGCTCCAGTAACTCATAAAGGAGCTCTTATTTTACATGGACAAGGTGGTCACAGAAATTACTGTTATCAAAAACATTTGGCCCATCGATTAGCAAAAGATTTGGGAATTTTTAGTTTAAGAATAGATTTTAGAGGGTGTGGAGACTCAGATGACAACGAAGACAAGTTGGAAGGAAGAAGCTTGGGTCAAGATGTGGAAGATATTCAAGCTGCTGCCGAATTTATTCAAGATGGTAAGAAGAATGGCTTGGGAATTGATTTGACGTTGAGTTCAATTATTGCCCATTCAAGAGGTGGAGTAGCCATGTTTCTTTGGGCTTTGGAACAAGACAAATTATTGAAAAAGGGTGATCCAAAAGCAATTGTTGTGCCCAATTTAGTTAATTGTGCTGCCAGATTCACTTCAGTCACTGTGTTGGATAGATATAGTGGTTTCGGTGATCTCGATTATATGCCAGGGATACTTAATTTTAGACATGGTAAATATATCAAATCTGATTTGGCAGCTAGAGAGATCATTACATTGTCGAAACCCGACTTGAGTACGTTGAATGTGTTGTCACGCGATTTTTCTGTCTTGAGTGTTTACGGATTGGAAGATCAAATTATTCCTAAATACGATTCAGCCAATTTTGCCAATGCCTTGAATAGGGGACCCAAATCGCATATTTTGAAGTTGATTCCGGATGCTGATCATAATTTCTATGGTCACAACCAAATTGAACCAGATGATGACTTCCATGATGTCAATCCTTATAATTTACCATTGAAAGGTAATAGAGTTAATTTCAATTATCTTGTCGTTGACTACATTATCGAATACCTTTCACCTGAAGAAGAATTGGATCGTTTCTTGCAATCAACCAAGGTTGTGGGTAAAGTACCTCGTTGGAAACATGTTGAAGGGGTGAGCAATTTTAGAGATATCGGGGGATGGAGAATTCTTAAGCCAACTTTTGAATTAAGCAAAGGAGCTAGTATATCCGCTACTAATGGCGGATTAAACTATTACGTCAAGCCCAATTTGGCATTCAGATGTGCAAACATTGCTGGTATGACTGAAATTGGTATTCAACAACTTAACAAACTTGGTATCAAGGCAGTATTTGATTTACGATCTGATGGAGAAGTGGCCAAAGATGGATACCCTCAAGGATTGGAGAAATATGGAATCAAGAGAATTCATGCTCCTGTGTACTCCAATGATGATTACTCCCCACAAGCAATTGCTATGAGATATACCAATTTAATGACTTCATGGTCAACATATGTTCATGTGTATGAAGACATGTTGGAATTTGGTATTGAATCGTTCAAGATTATTTTCCAATATATTTTACACGAGAATCAACCATTTTTGTTTCATTGCACCGCTGGGAAAGATCGTACTGGTGTTTTGGGAATGTTGTTTTTGTTATTAGCTGGTGTTGACAAGCATACCATTGGTAAAGAGTATGAGTTGACCACAGTTGGTTTGAAACCAGATCACCCGCTTCTCAAGAGTAGATTTATTGAAACAGTGGCCAAATTGAAAGAGAAAATCAGTGACAACTCCGATAGTGGCGCATCAGCAAGTGATATTGAAAAGTTGATATCACGTGGCAGACGTAATTGGAATCTTGAGGAGCAAGGGTTCGACAATTTGATCAGTTCTCGCTATGAGGCGATGTTGGCCACGATTGCCTTGTTCCATGACACTTACGGGAACATTGTTCGCTACATGAATGAAAAGTTGGGGTTTAATCATGATGAAATCAGACAAATTTACGAGAATATTGTTGTTGTTGATTCTGATTACAATGGATTTGATATTAGTACTCATGTTCAATGGGACCATCGTTCAAAATTTTGATCCATGAACCCAGAGTTCCATAGTTTGTACATTAATTTTAAGATAGATCTATACAACTATACACCTCCCCTCCTCTTTATTTTATCTTTTACCTCTTCCTCTTTACATAATGGGTAATGGGCGTTGCTTGAAAATCATTTTGGCTCGTACTATATCAATCATTTGAATCTCATGATCTTGATCCATATCCACATTATCAGAATCTTCCACGCTTTTCTGTTTTAGTGGTACCTTCAACACACCCAATGGAACATCCAACTTGACCACATTGCCAATTAATCGCTGACTCTTGCCTATAAATAACGTCACCTTCAGCTGATCTTTGTCATCAAATTGCAAGTGGCCAAACTTGACTGCATCGTAAATGTCATCCACCTTTACAAAGTTCTTCATTTTCTCCTGATCTTGGGGCAGCAATTCGTCTAATGGTATATCAGGTTTGGTATGAGGTAGGTTCAATTCACCTTGGATTTCAAGTAACGCAAGCCCATACGGCGTGGTGATTAGAGAAGACAGGGTGGAAAAAGAGCCATTAGTGGTGCACTCTTGTGATAGTAGTTCTTGAACAGCTAAACAGTTTATCCTGGCTGTAGGCATTGAGTAGATTGTTGGGGGTGGGTATTGAAAAGTTGAAAATTTTAAAAGCGCGTCTTGCAAATTCACAAATCATTTATCATCAATTCCGCTTACACTTGTTGCATACTCGTTGTTCACCATAAACTCAGACGCATGTCGTTTCTGTGATTGGCTATGCGTGGCTAAAATACGTCACCGGCTCAATTTCGCTTCTCTTTGCGTGTGTACGACAAACAGGTTGTTCCTAGAGGTATGGTTAAGCACGTTGAAGCGGAATTTGACATCACGGAATTAGATCGTCAAGAAGTCAAAACAATAAACTTCGTGACGAAAGATAGTACACTCAGCCAAACATCAATTCGATTTTGCTACCATCATTTACAATAAAACTGGCGATCAAATGAATCGTAATACGTAGTCATGGCGTGGGCCAGGGCGGAATTTTTTTCTCAACTTTAAGATTGGAGACTCAAGCTGCACAAAGATCTCCACTTTCAGTTTATTCAACTACTAAGCATGATGTTACTAAAATTTTAGAGTTATTACTTCCAGTAAAGTTCCACATGATGCATATGTACCTCCGTATTGCGAACCTTCCGCCCTATTTAGGCATATGCCCCCACCTTTACCATCTCTCCCACTTCCCCCGGAAGCTGCATGATTGTCACCCACTACTGTGCAGCTTTCAAAGTTTCCACTAAAAGAGGCTAATTAATTATAAATAGACACGGTTTTCCTTACTATCAATCAAGCAAATTAATGGGTCACCAATTCATGCTCATGTCTGTCGAAATCCCAAAAACACAGAAAGCAATTGTAGTTGACTACGCTGGTGCTCCACTAGAGTACAGAGAGATTCCTGTTCCTAAAATCAAACCCAACGAAATTTTGGTCAACATCAAGTATTCTGGTGTTTGCCACAGTGACTACCATGCATGGAAAAATGATTGGCAAGAAGATTTTATAAAGTATCCACTTGTCCTTGGCCATGAAGGTGCTGGTGTTGTTGTGGCAATGGGCGAGAATGTTCGTGGATGGGAAATCGGCGACTATGCTGGAGTGAAGTTGCTCAATTCCACTTGTTTGACATGTAACTACTGTCAACAGGGGAAAGAAACAGCATGTAAACTCCAAAGAATGAACGGTGTAACTGAGGATGGAACCTTTCAACAATATTGTTCCACTGACGCCATCCAAGCGGCAAAATTGCCACTGGATATCGATTTGAAATCAGTGGGACCAATATTGTGTGCGGGAATTACTGTTTACACGGGTTTGAAAGCTTCAGAGGCTAAGCCAGGGCAGTGGGTGGTTATTTCTGGTGCTGGAGGTGGTTTGGGCTCTTTAGCTGTTCAATATGCCAGGTGTTTAGGATTGCGAGTCATTGGAATTGATGGCGGTCAAGCAAAGGCACAATTTGTTAAAGACTTGGGAGCTGAAATGTATATTGACTTTACACAAGTGAAAGATATCGCTAAAGAGGTTATGGAAATTACTAATGGTGGGGCTCAAGCGGCATTGAATGTGACCAGCTCGGAAGCAGCTATCCAACAAAGTGTTTCGTTTGTGAAACCATATGGAACAGTTATGCTCATTGGATTGCCACCACAAGCTAAACTTCACATTGATGTCATGAGTACTGTACTCAATCAAGTAACAGTTCGCGGTTCGTATGTGGGAACTAGGTGGGACACCACTGAAGCTGTGGATTTTTTTGCTAGAGGCTTGATCAAATGCCCTATCAAAGTTGTGGGAATGACAGAAGTGGGAAAAGTATTTAAAGAGATGTCAGAAGGAAAGATTTTAGGTAGATATGTTCTTGATATGTCAAAATGAAGTACACAGAAGCCCCTTGAAAGAGGTTCGTAAGATAAGGACAAAATTCTTTATAATCGTGAGTTATTTTCACAAGCTAACTACAGACATTGTTGTAGCAACTCTTTTGTGGGTAACATGGTACTCTCGCTCCATTATTTACTTGAATCTTGCTGAAATGCAAATTCAATTGCTAAACCGTTGTTCATAATAAAGGCATGAGGCAATGTCCCCGTCCAAGCTGATTTCACGAAGAAGCAAAAGTCCTAAATCACTTCATTGATGGCCATGTTGACTTGACGAGATAAAGTTTTTCGAAATGGTTTGTAGTCAATATTCAAAGTGCAGACCCTGTAGCAAGTTTCATTGAACTTTTTGACATTCTTCTTTTGCAAAGCCTCGATCCAGTGGCGGTAAGCTCCTTCAATCAAGGGGATAGTGCATTCGTTTGTTAGGTTGGAGTTTTCTGCAGGATTTAATTCTCTCAACTTAACATCAGCTTTCTCTTGTCTGTCCTTGAAAATGACGGCTTTACTTTTGAAAACCTCTAACCGCTTTCCAATGAAAATTTGAAATAAAATGGTGGTGGGGGTATTTGAGAATGTTTTAATCGAGCTCATAGTGGTGTTTATTGACATGTTGATATCAGGTGTATGAGATAAAATAAGAGAGAGAGTCTCTATTGAAACTAGAGATTATGATTTTGGTGAATGGCTTTCACAGAGGCTATTGTTGGCGAGTTTTTTTTTGCTATTGTGGTACGACTACATTAGTACAATATGGAGTAAGTCATCGATGTTGCTGAGCCAGTGGTTGCAAATGCAGTTAATTTTTGTGTAATTGAAATTAAATTGTGTGTACGCGCCCCATCAAAAGATTTCCAACAGATTTCAAAAGTTATCAAAAACTAACCTCAAAATAGTGTTGCAATTTTGAGTCCTGCTGTTATTGTTTCCTTGCTTTTGTAGGTATACATCCTTTGACGTCATTTGGTGTTTCTAGTCAGTCTTTCAGCCTTGTAGTTTCGCCTAAATCATTGTTTGAGTTGAAAAAGTCACTATAATGATTAAACCAACAGAGATACTTTCAGACTTGTCTTGACTATTGGGGAGGTGATGGTGGTACCGCTTAAAAGCTGACGCAAAACTACAATGCTAGATAAACCCGATGCTTGTGAGCGTAAGTGTTTGGAGTTCTCAATGGATCATTATCGCATATTGAGCTTCTATATAAGTGGCGATGTAAAGAATACCCATGAGCTAACATGTATCGAAAAAACTACTCGATTACTTCATCGTAAAAGATATCTGGATAAGTTTTAAAATCGCAAGATAATCGACATTTCTGAATCTTTCTATTACGACCGTTGAGCGGAAAGGAACACGAAGGCTACTAACGGCTAACCGATCTTCAACTTTGGCCTATATAAAATATAACTCAATCTACATTAAATCCGTCCTTTCACCATTCGGAGGATACAAAAAGCAAAACAGTCTAACATTTGGGTCCTTCTTGTTTTTTGTGTCGCCATAGCGGAAAAAAAAATTTTCCCAGGACGTATATTACATTTCTACATTAGGAAATAAAATGATCTACCCAACAAAATTCAATATTCACATGCACCTTCCCACTACACATGATACAAGCATCAACAAACATTAGATGTATGCTATAAAAGGAACTCTCTTAGTGATCGTGTGATAAAGTTTTTCGCCTATGCTCGTACTCTAAATCCGTTTGAGAAAGTAAAAATGAAAAAAAAAAAAAACGTTTGATATCGAGATGATCCGCCCCAATAATGAAAAGAAACAAACGCCGTATCTAATGATCCAATACGTCATTTCTGTTTTTAGATTTGAACAATGAGATGAAATAAGTGGGCTAGAGTCAGAGAGGAAGATGAAGCAGTGCCAGTGGGGCAGTAATGTGGGGCAAATGGTAGCATGTTGATCCAATAATAGAAAGGAAAACACACTTTAAAAACTTTTAGCAACTTTCTTGATGTATGCGTTGTTCGCCCCTGATTTAGAAAGCTCGGTTGAGCCAATCGCAGCTCATAACCCTCCCGTTTACGGTTGAGCCAGCGATGATGCTCCTAACTTTAGTGACATATCTGTTACCACAATTTCGTGAGGAGCTGTGAGGTACGAATAGGATTAGTTTGCGGGGTTTATGGCAATTCCGAGTTCAAATACCATTTTCCTCAGTGTCTCTGACCTAGATCATCCTTCTTTTTCCCCATTTGCTTCCATCTTGTGTGTGGCATTTTAGGAGTTTTGTCATATGCATGGATTAATTCTATTTTTGTGTTATGTTTTCCACTTTCCTAATTAGGAACGATACTATGTAAACAGACTCCTATCTAAACAAAAACGGCATTACCTATGCGATTTAAAATCCTCTTTAAGACATGGTCAAGCCCAACAATTCTTCATCGTTAGAGCTTTTACCTCGATGTTTTTGGTTGGACTAAAGATGAAAGTTATCGATCTACACTCTTGGTGTCAAGAACAAAGCCTATATTATCAATCGTCTTTTCAAATCTCGTCAACTTCAAACCGTAATTTTCTTTTTCTTAACCCTTTACAAAAATCTCTAAACTCCGCAGAAGTTGCAACTTGTAGTCGTTGAATTGAACACTTTGCTATGAGCTTGATGTTCGATTAAAAGAGTAAGACGTTGTGCATTAAATCCGCACTACATTCTATTGTTCCTATTTCACGGTCTATTCGTTCATTTGCTTTAAAATTGTTTTTATTCTTTTTGTCTTTATTGTTTTTATCAAATGCATAATGTATTAAAATTTCTTAATTTGGTTTACAAATGCAAAGAATACGCCATCAACCATTGAAAGTCTTTTTTTTTTTGCAGAAACTTACGGATGGCTACTCGACTACTAACCTAAAGATCCGTCCCTTAAATATTAAAGGGTTCAAACATATTCCTTGAAATAAGAAGTCTTTTATATAATAGAAAGTTTAGCACTTTTCATTTCCTGGAGTAATCATTCATTTTCATACCGCCCCCATTGCTACTTACACTGTGTCTTCGTTTTACTCCGCGCATACCACAAGCTTCAGCACACTCGCTCACATTTTCTCGTCACATATTCAAACAGATCATTGTTCTGGCATAACTTAGACCTACAATGACAGTGAACATCCATGTATATACACCCATATATGGGGTTATGCAGTTACTTTCATACCAAAACAATTTCCCGCATCCGGCAACTGGTTCCAAGCTTTTATCTGCTCAAGCAAGAAATTTACTAGGGAAGAAGATTCCACAAGTATTGGTTGACTTTTCTGCTGGGTCTCAATACAATTTATTTGGTGATTATGCCATGCCAAGTGATTTGGCACCATCGATTGTGTTTACCGTTTTGTACACATTAGTTGCACTCGGGCACATTACAATATTTGGTATTAATTTTTCACGTGGACATTATTTTTGGCCCGGTATTGGATTCATCTTCTATTCCATTTGCCGTGTTATTGGATTCGGTCTTCGTATACAATGGACTCATGATATCACTCAAACCCCTGTTGGTATATCAAGTGAAGTGTTTTTGATTTTACCACAGGTTTTGTTAACCAGTTTCAATTTGATTTTGGCACAACGAATATTCACATGGAGACATCCGGTTGGTGGATCAAGAAAATTGTTTTGGGGATTCATGCTTGCTTTGTATGCTGTTGTTGCTGGGGTTATTGCCATGACAATTGTTGCCGCTGCTGGGTTGCAAATTTATTTATTGGGAGAGCCAAATTATCGTCGATATGTCAAGGTTATCCAAGCCTCGTCCATATTGATCATTCTTTATTCATTGACCTCCATCTCTTTGATTGGATTGGCATTCTTCTTCAAGCCAACCAGGAAAGATGAGAATTTGTATACATATCAGCCATGGTGGATCAAATCGTTTAGCCCACTTTATTTCGTCAAAAAAGGTGAGCCACAAGAAGCAGGAGCGAGTTTCTTGAAAAGAAACCACAACCATCGTTATGCTATTCGAGTTATTGCTGCTACACATCATCATTACAAAACGGTCAAGGGTTTGAGTAACGAACGTGGTGATTTGGCACAGAACGTGTCCATGATGATTCTTGCAGTGACAACATTAATTATCTTTTTGTCCTCTGTATTGAGAGCAGTTGTTTGTTTCCAAGCACGGAGCAAGTACGATCGCTCAGCGGTTGGTTCACCAGCAATGATGTATGTATTTTGGGGAGGCTTGGAAGTTTTTGTCAATTTGTTGTACTTGGTTGGAAGAGTAGATTTGAGATTCTACAGGCCAGATAGATTGCCGAAATCAGTGAGACAGATAGTGACTGCTGAACAATCCTTATACCCATCAGAGATTGAAAGCGATGAAGAAGCCAATTCATACGGAGAAGGAAAAGAAGAATCGCATGATGGATCCTCGGTTGGTGATAACGATCATGAAGGAGGTTTGGATGACTTTGATTTTGGAGGCACTGGTCCAAACTCATTTAAATTTGACGATGATGATGATGATGATTCTGAAGGTTTTGACTTTACTGGAAATCATAATCAAAAGAGCCATGACGTGAAGACGACTGTCCCATACCCATACCATGATAAACTGGATGTTGAATCTGAATTCCATTTCTGAGAATCAAATTTTCGAAAAAAAAGTTCGTAGATTAGCTTGATTATGTAGCATTTATATTGGTAATGACACCTCACTTCATAGCATAGCTGTAGAGTAAACCTTTTTTTAAACTCATTTGTGGAGACCAAGTAGGCAGTTGATGGAGCCTCAAGTGGAGTAATTAATCTAACTAGTGTCCGGTCATTTCTCTTGACAATGGTGAGACTTTTCCTTTTAGTATCAGATGCTATCAATATAACAATGGATAGACGAACAAAACCGTTTCAACGTATTTGGAGTTTATTAGGTACCTTGTGTGGCCCTTGTCTATTTTGACAATAAATTCATTTTTGTGTCACTTTAATAGAGTTTTGTGCTGCAACTCAAATTTCGCTTCTTGGTCCTCGTAATTTAAGATCAAAACCCAAGAAAGCACAAAGCTTTCTTTGGAAAAGTTCAATATTCGACTATATTAATGTCCGCTTTTCACGTGCTCGTACATTCGTGTTAGAAATTGGCATAATTGAAGCTAGAACAACCGATTGAAGGTCTCAATATATGCAAATGTTTTTCTGTGCGCTTCTCATGCTTTTACGATCCAACTTTGGTCTTCTCTTTCGCGTTCCAACAAAGGGGGGACAGCCTCCCCCTTCAATAGCATTCTACACTAGCTCATAGGTATCCTCCTCGGTAATACCTTTGTTTCTATTATACAAATACGTAAAACAAAAACAAGAAAATAAAAAGGAAATATGCGGAAAAATTTCTTTACACCGGATTTATAAACAATGCAGTAATCCGTTTTTAAAACCGCTTTCAACTGATTTTTCCATCGAAACACAAATACAAACACAGTTCATCTACCCAAAATAGGCAATTCATTGAATATACTGTAGTCTCTAGCTCTGTCTGAGAAAGGGTCCTTCTGCCGAGACATATAAAAGCTTTCATTTTTCTTGTTTGTCATTGACACCTGAATTTTACAACTCATCAAAGAGTTCTAGCAACAGTTCATTCCCTCGCATCTATCATTTATCATTAAGTGAAATTTTGTGTTTTAAATGGTGTACTTGAGTAATCCACATGTGTACACTCCTATACACGGTATTATTACTTTACTACAATATCAAAACAACTACCCCCATGTTTCATCTGGGGCTGGACCATTAGCTTTCCAAGCAAGAAATTTATTAGGGAACAAGATTCCCGACGTATTTGTCCATTATTCTACAGCCATTCAATTCAATTTGTTTGGTAGTTATGCTCAACATTATGATATTGCACCATCGATAGCATTTACAGTTCTATACTCTATTGTCACTGTTTTGTACATTTTGCTTTTCAGTTTCAACTATTCACGAGGGCATTACTTTTGGCCAGGGATTGGGTTTATAATTTATGGTATTTTCCGCGTATTGGGATTTGCAATAAGAATACAATGGGTGCGTGATCTTAGTATCACTGGTGTTGGAGTTGCCAGTGAGGTGTTTTTGATTTTACCACAGGTTTTGTTAACCAGTTTCAATTTGATTTTGGCACAACGAATATTCACATGGAGACATCCGGTTGGTGGATCAAGAAAATTGTTTTGGGGATTCATGCTTGCTTTGTATGCTGTTGTTGCTGGGGTTATTGCCATGACAATTGTTGCCGCTGCTGGGTTGCAAATTTATTTATTGGGAGAGCCAAATTATCGTCGATATGTCAAGGTTATCCAAGCCTCGTCCATATTGATCATTCTTTATTCATTGACCTCCATCTCTTTGATTGGATTGGCATTCTTCTTCAAGCCAACCAGGAAAGATGAGAATTTGTATACATATCAGCCATGGTGGATCAAATCGTTTAGCCCACTTTATTTCGTCAAAAAAGGTGAGCCACAAGAAGCAGGAGCGAGTTTCTTGAAAAGAAACCACAACCATCGTTATGCTATTCGAGTTATTGCTGCTACACATCATCATTATAGAACAGTTAAAGGTTTGAGTAACGAACGTGGTGATTTAACGCACAATGTATCCATGATGATCCTTGCCGTAACCACTTTGATTATTTTCCTATCATCGGTGTTAAGAGCCGTGTCATGCTTTCAAGCACGCTTGGTATACGATGCCTCGCCCGTTGGCTCACCAGCAATGATGTATGTGTTTTGGGGAGGCTTGGAGTTACTTGTTAATGTATTGTACTTGGTTGGAAGAGTAGATTTGAGATTCTACAGGCCAGACAGATTACCCAAATCGGTAAGGGAAATTGTCACTGCTGAACAATCATTGTATCCTTCAGAGATCGAAAGCGATGTGGAGGCAAATTCAATTGGAGAAGCTAGAGAAAAATCTTCTGACGAGTCATCAAGTTTTGATAATGAGGGATCCGAGGATGAATTGAATGATTTCGATTTTGGAAGCACCAAACGAAATTCTCCAGGATATGATGATGACGATGATGATTCTGAAGGGTTTGACTTTACTGGAAATCACAAATCAAAAAGTCATAGTTTTAGGACCGTTGCACACCACGAAAAGCTGGATGCCGATTCCGAATTCCGTTTCTAAATGTTTCGTTCGAGCTTTAGCTCCTCCTCTTCTTCTGCACATATGTAACATTAAGTAGTACCACTCAATAAACCCTACTAAAACTTTTTGGTTTCGCTTCCTTCGGTTGCGCTAACTCATCACCATCGCGGATCTCCCCAAAAAAAAAAATTGATACCAGGGAAAGCCATCACCAAAAGTTATTATTAACAAAACCACACCATGTCAAGACCAGAGGAGCTTGCTCCACCAGAAGTGTTTTATAATGATTCAGAGTCCTTTAAATATACGTCGTCGACACGTGTGCAGCACATTCAAGCCAAAATGACTTTACGTGCGTTGGAACTTTTAAACTTGGAAAAAGATGCACCACAATTTATACTTGATCTTGGATGTGGTTCAGGCTTATCAGGAGAGATTTTAACAGAAGAAGGATATGATTGGATAGGAATGGATATATCGCCAAGCATGTTGGCAACTGGTCTAGATCGGGATGTTGAAGGAGATTTATTCCTTTCTGATTTAGGTAATGGGATACCATTTCGTGCCGGTACATTTGATGCAGCCATATCTATATCAGCTATTCAATGGCTATGTAATGCCGACTCTGCAAATGCCGATCCCAAAAAAAGACTATTACTATTTTTCAATACCTTGTATGCATCATTGAAACGAGGTGGTAAATTTGTGGCTCAATTTTATCCCATGAATGATTCACAAACTGAAAGTATAATGAGTGCTGCAAAATTGGCTGGGTTTGGTGGTGGATTGATCATAGATGAGCCGGAGCTGAAACGTAATAAGAAGTATTACTTGGTTTTGACTGCAGGTTTGGCCGAACGTAATATAAATTTGGCTGGTGCTGAAATGGAAGCTCCTGAAGAAAAGAGTCTGAAATTGAATAGGAAAAAGAGGAAATTGATGGAGACGAGAAAGGAGTACATCAATAGAAAGAAGGAGACAATGAGAAAGAGAGGTCGTATGGTTGCTGAAGATTCCAAATTCACGGGTCGTAAGAGAAAGCCAAGGTTTTAAGTGAAAATGAAGGAAATAGTGCACTAAAGTGGAAATCATCCAATAGCATTTTGAAAATACTGTCGTAGTGTTGTAGAGTGTACCTCTCCATGTACTGTCATCCTTTCAGTACACTGAACGGAAAGTGAAAATTATAAAACATCTGAAAAAAAAAAAAAAAAATTATCACCATAGTCACCATCAACAACTCAGCAACTGCAACCATGTTTGGATCCATATCTCGATCGCTAGGTATTAATGCTTGTCGCATGGTACCATCAAGATCCTTCCACTACTTGAGGAAACGTACGTGATACAATAGATCATCTTACAAAGATGCACCTACTAACATTCTATCTTTCCCTTTTGTTTAGCTTTGCCAACCGTTTACGAACCACTCCCACCAAAAAGAAACGGCGAAAATGTAATGACATATATTCATAAACAACTACTTTCGAAACACGATCCAACGGGGAAAAGACGTGAATTATTAAATTACGAAACTGGATTGAGAGCAGGTGATATTATCAAAGTAACCTACTTGGATCGTTCAGATGTCACTGGAAGAATCATTGCCATTAAAAGAGGACAACGTAATTTAGGATCCAATATTTTACTCAGAACGAAATTGAATCGTGTTGGATCAGAAATTAGGATTCCAGCGTACAACCCCAATATTAGAAATATTGAAGTACTTTATAAACCGGAAAAGTACATGCCAAGAGCTGCTCATTATTATATTAGGGAATCTAGAAGGGATGTTGATGATGTTGAAGCATTCGTTAGGCGTCAAAATGGAGAAAAGAAGAAACGTTAAGTGGGGAAGCATCTTTTGTATATAGAGAGGCAATCAAATAGCAATTGCTGTATTTCATTGTAGTAAGCTATTCAATCTATTTGCAAGTTCTGAACCAAACTTGTCTCTAAAACACGGGCTCAAATCTTGCATCATTGCCTCAAAAGTTTCGTAGTGACGAGCTGGTGTGAGTGATATCTGAGACCAGCCTCGTAAATCGACTGTTGCTTTAATAGATTGGCCCTCGATTGTGGTTAACTCGATATGTTTTGGTTCTTTTTCTAGATTTAGTTCACTTTTTGGGAAAAATGATTTGTACTCCTGATAGATGGAGCTTAGTTCATGTTGCTGTTGACTTGCATCCATTGTGCTGTAGGGGAATTCACCAGAGAACGAATTTTAGTTCGGTTAAAAAAAAAATTGTAAACTCTTGGATCTACATCACTTGACACCAACCGTGAGAGCTTGCTTCGATATGTAGTGACAGAGTTACAATAGAGTCCCACAAGGATTTTACTTAAATAATTGTAGTCACAACTGATTCCCAATGTCCCATTTTAAAATATAGTCAACATCAGGCGCCCAGAAACGTGCTCCATTAAAGGTTTATCTACGCTTTTTTATTCACTTGTAAATCCTTCAAAAGTTGACAAATCATCGATCTAGAAAAAAGAGCTAAACCGTCAACTCTTTGATACAAAGGGTGAATCCGCGATTGATGTTGAAGAAGAAGAAGAAGAAGAAGAACTAGAAGGAAGAGGTGGGAAAAAAAAAATTTTCGTGATATTCATTTTGTAGTAAATCGCGGCATTTCCAAATTGCCCAACAACGTTTGAATAAATCATGTCCGAGGCACTGCACACCGCTGTATCCTGTGAGAAATATATAGGAGCAAATTTCCATGTCACCATAACTGATACAAGGATACTTGAAGGCATATTAACTGCCATTGACCCATTTGGAAACTTGCTTCTATCAAATGTTTACGAAACTTCCAAAGATAAATTTGACAAAACAAAATTACATGTTAGAGAAATTGGATTGGTTAGTGTACCACGAGAAACGATAGTTTGTATCAAGGTAGATGCAAAGACACATAAAAATATATTTGGCAAGAGCTAGTAAAATTTTCAAAAGGGTGATGTTTTGCGGTTGAGTTTCTTGGTTCGTTTGCGTTTGGGTTTTATGGATTGAGCAGTGTTGTTTTTATGAGTGTGAGCTAGTGATGTGGCTTCCAGTGATGGTTCGCGGTGAAATGTCTGTGAAACAGCTATAGTTTGAGATGCGAGGATGTCATCATGACTACCAACCGCTGACGTTTTCTTTTCGAAATCAGCTTTTTCAACAAGTCTTCCACTTTCATGAATTGAATTTCGACGTTGCTTATCCCCATCCACTGGCCCTCTGACGACAACGCGTCTCTTTTTGCCCGCATTTGATGGATCACGCAATTCCTTTGGTACATTTATTGGACGGCGAACAACTATAAATCGTCCAAATTTATCAAAGACATCCATTTCCTCCCATTCCAATGGTTTTTCCGGGTCATACGAGTCTGTAAAGTTGTCATCAGACTCATCGAACCAAGGACCAAAGTCGGGGATGAATTGTGATGTTGGTTTAGGGGCCTGAGTTGGTGAGTCGACAGTGAGTGGAAGGTGTTTAGGCAAGTGCAGGTTTTCCTCTTCCTGGTTCTGAGGTGCTTGACTCTGGGGTAATTTATTGGGGACATGATTTGCTGGTGCTTCATTTGGTGGTGATGGTTGCCAATTTGGAGTGTGTGGAGATGGTGGTGGTTGTGAATTCGGTGGATTGTTATGATCGGCGATTTCATGAGCAGGGACTAGCAGAGGGTCAACCACTCGACCCCTAGTTGGTTCTGGTCGATACACTGGCTCATGCATTTTGGGCAAGTTTTTCTCATAATCTGGTGGTGGCCAAGCTGCTGGTGGGGGATAAGGATTTGTTATTGTTGGCTTACCATGTTCCAAACAAGTACCTAAGAAATGATCTCTAGCACTATTAAAGTTTCCAAAGGGACAAATATCAATCAAACAACCAACAATTTGATCTTCTCTGATGCAAACACATGACAAGTGGCGTAAACTATGGCGACAGGTTCTTGATACTTCAGCAATACAACTCAAGAAGCATGCAGGTGGTATTGAATAAACACATTGGGTCAATACAAGAATAATTAATAGTGTGGAAATGACTATGGTCATTTGGTGGTGCTGAATTAAGTGTACTTCTCTTTTGGTAGTCAATTGTGTTGCAAAAGAAGTCAAAGAGTAATTTTTATACATAGTACATCAAAGTGAATTAAAATTTCTCAGCTAGACTGGCATTGATTGAGTCTACGTAGTACATTATTACATTCGATACCCTTAGTAGCTTCCACCTTCTACTTGTAGTTAAACAAACGTATATTAATCTATTACATTTAAACTTTAAGCTTTAAAAAGATCCGCCTCATAGAAGGAAAAACAAAAGCGAGATCTAGACTGTACAGAGGCTATTTCCACTCAATCGATCGATCAAAAAAAAAATCGACGCGAGAGAAAAAAAATTGTCTTTCTTTGTGAGAATTCTAGAAATCAATCAATCAATCAATCAAAACTTTCATCCAACATAGCCCCACACTATCACTAGCGCAAGAAGGTAACGGGTCCATACCAACTGATGGAAAATTGTCTGAAGCATACATAAGCATAAAATAATACCCCCCTCGACGAAATTACACTGTACATATCAAATGCAAGGAAGCTATCATAGCAATGGTTTACCACGACCATACTACATGAAACCATCATCGAAAAAGAAGCATTCACCGTACAACAATCTCAAAGAGCCAATAGTTTTCTTCAACACTCCAAGAAGAAAATTAATTGGTTATATTTTTATGTTTCTAATAATTGGAACTTTAATGTGGTGGGTTTCACAAGATTTAAAAGATAAACCAGAATCAGAATACGAAGTTGTACCAGCAGATCAATACACTTCATCCTCATCGTCTTCCTCTTCTAACAAAAAACACAATTTAGATAACGACAATCACAATTTGGATAATATGGTTAAAGGCGTTGGTTCAAAAGCTGATACTGAAAAGGATAATCTAGATTTGGCAGAAAATTTGGCAGCTGGGTCTAAGGGTGAAAAGGGATTGGGAGTGGCTGAAGCTCCCAAAGGCGGAATTGCTAATGAAGCACCATTGGTTGGTAATAATGAAGATGACGTCGTTGGTAATGGTAATAAAGCGCAACAGAAACAACAGCAGCAACAAAACAAGCAAGTGGGACATCCACCGTTACATAATGCTGCAGATGATGAAAAGTCGAATGAGAGGATAGTGCAACAAATACTTCAAGATACTCTGTAGTTTACATATTTATGACACGAGAATGTACAATCTAAAAAAAAACTTTTCGGAAATCGTTAGCAAATCTTTAGCCGGATGATATAAGTAGCACCATGTCAAAGAATGCTTTCCTACGTCACAGTAACACTCACATCGTAGAGCTGTCCCAGGGGTGACCCTCTGTGTCTTGACTTAATACAGAGTTTCTTCAAAAAAAGAAGAAAAAAATAGGACCAAGCGAGATTCGAACTCACGTTACTAGAATACTCTGTACTTTAAGACTTGCGCCTCAAAAGCGTCAGAATCTAGGGTGATGCCAGGCTACACCATTGGTCCTTTCCAAAGGCGAAATCGACCTACAGCCGCAACAAACAGCTATAACTACCACTACGCCAAAAGGTACGTCAAAAATTTTTGAGCACCCATGTGGAATGCAACTGTGACGAATTGTTGTGCATGTGAAAGTGGCAAAAAAATTGAAATATGTAGCTAATGCGGAGACGTGTATCCTACAAAAGACAAACTTATGCTCCCTTGAATCTAATACAAATTATATATATTCCATTTCATGAAACGAACTGAATCCTAACTAACGATACATTTATCATTTCCCTTAAACTCATGATACCTTTCCTTACTTCGGTCTCTCAATTTTTCCTTGACTTCCACGGGGAAATATTTCTTCATCACTTGCATAGCTTCTATGTCCAAGTTACTAGAATCGGCCTCCAATATAGCATTATGCCTTCGACAGAATGGACAATCAGTCTTGTCACGTTCCTTCATCTTGACAAGACACAGGACACAAAATAAATGACCACACGCTAAACGTATTGGCTTGTATGCAATATTTGTACATATTGGACATGAATAATCATCCAATTGGGGTATTAGTTGCAACACTGAGGTTTGCATTATATAACAAATTGACTGAGCTAATGATTTACCGCTGACAAATATGTGATCTGATGAAACAAGTTTTGGGTAAATTTCTTGAATACCTAATGATGTTTGTTTATCAAATTTCTTTAAAATCTTGCGCAATGCCTCAGTGTTTATGGTTTGAAATTGAAGCATCTTGAGTAAATGAAAATTCATTTTTACAAATTGATTATATGTTTCAAGACTTTGTTTCTTTTTAAAATGGGTAAGAATACCAGTTTTGTTCACATTGGTTAAAAATTCGGTGAGATGTTCTTCAACCTCATCACTATCTCGTTGTTGATGATCGAGTTCATTATATTTGAAGTAGACTTCTGAATCGAGATAGAGTCTAAACAATTCACGCCATTTGTAAAGCTCTGAAGTCTTGTCCTTCATTGCTGCTACTGCTTGAGCAACCTGTTGTACTTCTTCAATGATCTTTTGTTCCTCTTCTTTTCGCAATCTATCCAACGCCTCTAGCTCCTCCTCCAACATTTTAAAAAATTTACTATCAGAATTCAACATGATATAAATCTCTCGCCTTTTGTGATCATCACTCAAAACCAACTTGTCCAATTTATTACCAATTGCACCACTACCACCATTGCCACCATTGGCTTCACTTGCCAACAAGGGAGGAGACGTGTGCGGTGATTGGGGAGATATAGATGGAGAAAGTGATCCCTCTCTACTTGAGACCACTTTCAATTCACCTCCATCTTCAGTCAACTCAATAATCTTCTCTTCATCAGCTTCACTTTCATCTTCATTCAACAATCCTTCAATCTTTTCCTTTATTTCATGACAGATTTGATTAATCTTATCACTCGAATACTCTTCATGACTGAAATCCAACGTAATTTTCAACATTGGTTTAATCGTGTGACTGTCTGGGGATGGCTTGGTTAAAGTGTACTCGGCAATGATGGGATTCAGTGGACTTGTAGTGGACTCATCATCACTAATATCAACAACCTTATCATTAAGTATAAGTTTTAATTTGTTCTTCTCTAATCCAAGGAACTGTAATTCATCAACTACCTTATTAATGGTTTTCTTTAATGCTTTGTATTTGATTGCTGCCTCTACCCATTCCTCTGGTATGTCCTTGGCTAATGTTTGTTCCAATGTCTTTGCAAACTTCATTATATGGGTGGGGGAAGAAATGAGGTTTTATTTCATTTGTAGTATAGGATCAATGGTCTATGATTCTTGAACTATATCATTCCAAGTGGGGCATAGAATAGCTTCAGTGTAAATAGCAAAAGGAAACGTCTGTTGAAGAAGACTATATCTCTTATGTTGTGATGATGTGTGTTCTTGATACAAAAGTTGTCAGATTTTTTTTCTTCGTAATTTCTCCGCTGCCCCTCTTCTCGCAATTTCATCTTTTTTGAAATTGAGACGGCTTGCAAAAATAAAGAGAAGCGGCTGGTGCACACGTGGTGCAAAATAGAAAAACATTGTGGAAATTTAAAGTGCACAACACTAAGGGACGAAAAATTAGTGAAAGACGAGCTTCATCCCAAATGGGCAATGAGTTGCACAACTTTGGCACCTGTCAAGAGAAAACCCTCTAAATTTTAACGATTATAATTGCCAAGAATTGGTGAAGGTTTTATTGTTTTCCAGAAAGTGCACAAAATAGAATGAAACTTCTATAGTATCCTCATAATGAATAGATCCAGATTACTAAAAACGTCGAGAGAGACTACAGTGTGACTGAAGCTTAGGACCGCACATTGTGGTTTTAGTCCTCGATCGTATTTGAAAGTTTCAGGAGATGTCGACCCAGCCTGGGAAAGAATTTTTGATCGCATATTGCTGCAAAAATATATCAATAAAGGAGGAGAATCTAACACGAAAATTGAAGAAATTAAAACTATACTGATGATCGAGGCGTAGATTCGAAAGCAAGTCGGATTGGGCCATTAACAAAGCATTGACTCACGTTCGCAGAAGCTCCCGTTTTAGCCCGCTTAGATCTGGCCACTCTGATAGTCATAGTCTTCAACAATTCCAACAACATTCTTCAGCGCCAAGCACTGGCCATGAATGATAGAGTACATCAGTTTCTAGCGCCTAAAAGTCAATCCCCTCACGAGGGTTAAAACTGCCGAGTGCAAAAAAAACATTTCCTCCCTTGCGGGGAATCGAACCCCGATCTGCTCGGAACTTACAATGATGTAATCATTTGAAAGCGAACCGTGATAGCCATTACACTACAAAGGATGTGGTAAAATGATGAAAAGCTCCCTTGCGGGGAATCGAACCCCGATCTGCTCGGTGAAAGCGAACCGTGATAGCCATTACACTACAAAGGAAATTTCATGACTGAAAATTGTCTCGCTTCACCCCCCAGGACAAAAAATTCCCATTACCCCTTAAGGGGCCATAAGGGGGTTATTCACTCATATCCACCTACTTCTGGCAACTTTACAATTGTGATTCTTACGAGATTAAGGAGATTCAATAAATTACGTTTATTAAACTACTATGCTTCAATCCATCAACTAGTTTGCACATTCTCCGTGCTCAAAGCAACATTTACATCTCCATCAAACTTATCTCCCTCTTGATCCATATTGGAAAAAAAGTCAGTATTCGGAGTTGAGCCCAAATCTTTCAATGCCGGGTTATTTGGATTGTGTTGCCAATTCATCAACAGAGTTGCCGTATCTGTCCTGGCAGCATGTTGTGGAGACGACGACCCACCTTGCTTGAACGTTGCACTGCCCAAGACGACATCATCATCCAATTCATTATGATTGTTGTCAGTTTGTGATTGTGCTGACAAGTATGGAGAGCTAGGCATGTTTGCCATTGACAGCTTATTCGATGAATTTGCTGGTGATCGAATTGACGATTTCTTCAACAATGTGATTGGATTTTGATCAACAGGGGTTTTGGAATTGGGACTGTTTTCATCTTTCCTGACTGAATCAGTAAAGAAATTCATCCAATTGGAATTAGAATCATCGTGGATAGATTGCAACATGGCATCGAGTTCTGCAATTTCCTTATTGCTTACTTCTTGCGGTGGGCAATTTTCTTTATCTTCGCCCTCGTAGAAATCAATCACAGTGGTATTTTGTTTGGTTGCTCGTTTGGCCTCATTATCGGCAACATTGATGATCCTGGTATTGGACTTTGTTGCAAGCATTGGCGGAGTTGTACCTGGTAATGGATCAATATCAGTGGACGGACCACCATACACATTTAGTTGATTAAGTAGATCATGATAGTCAGGTGTTTGTCCCGATGGTAGCGGATTGTGCTGTTGGTGATAATGCTGATGGTTTTGACCACTATGGTACTTATTTTGAATGACTTGGTTGATTGCTGATGGGGTATGGGATGGAGTTAAAAATGTTTTCGGAGAGGAATGGAAATTCTTTTTATTGGCAATGGCATTGAGTGTTGATGACGATGACGTTTTTGTATTCTCTGCTTCCTCCTCTTTTGAATTTTTCATTTTCAATTTCTGAGTGTATCGTTGCTGTTGATTGTACTTTCTCACAACATGTTCTGGTCTCATAAACCCCTTGTTTTTGTAAAATAGGAAACAAGCATTACATAAAGGACCAAGCATTCCTTCATAATGTCTTTTGTCAAATTCAGTAGCTCGTATAAGTGCTGAAAAGTGAGGTTTATATTCAGTTTCAAAATATTTCCATGCAATTGATGACTGAGTTCGGCAACACGAGTTGATGCATACCAAGCCATGGTTGTCGGGCAATTTCGCGCTGGTTATTGTGTGAGTTCGCTTACTATCCAAGTCTTCAGGCAACTCCGGAGGTGTTTCTTTATTAACATATGGTGGTTGTTGAGGAGTGTACGGAGATGTAGCATTGTAATCTTCATCTTCCTCTTCCTCCTCCTCTTCATCTTCCTCTTCCTCAACACATTCATTATTGTCTTCATTAGCTTTGTATTCAGGGTCATCAGATGAGTACGATTCTTCATTGATTGGCGATGAGACCATAATCGGGGTGTTTGTAAACATTGATCTGGTACGAACAGCTCTTTGTGGTATAAGCTGCGAAGGAGTCGGACTTGGTTTGCTCTGTTGCAGTGATGTAGTAGTTCCTGAAGAGTACTTTGGTCTTTTCTTCCCACTATCATACACAGCCTTTTCCTGGAAAAATGGCGCCAGCTTGAACCTATTCTCAACATTCTCCCTATTATAGCGAGTGATTATGTTGGCTCGATCGGCTTGTCGTATGTTTTGAATGTTTGAGTAAGAAGGCAACGATAACGTTCTTGTGGCTTTGGCGGAGTTGTACATTGACTTGTGTGAGGACTCGTACGGCCTTTTCCTGTCATTGTGGGAACTATTTATAGTTGATAGCGGCTGTCTAGGTTGCAGTTGGTGGCGTTGCAACTGCAGTTGCTGCTGCTGTGGTTGTGACACATTTTCCGGAGACGCAAAAGCAGGGGCACCTTCAATAGTATGTAGTTTCAACCTAATTTCTAATGTCAATGATGACGCCTTCTTTTTGTTGCCAAATAGAAAATTGGCTGATACGTTTTGACAAACCCGACCCGGAATTAGACAAGATTCTTTGGACGATACAAGCGATGAAAGTACACCATTTGAAACAAAAGGCTCATCTGGTTGTTCAGTTATATCTTTGTAGTAAACAGCATAATCTTCTGAATGGAGCTTGAAGTTTTCCGGATTAGACTGGAGTAGTTGTTTGATACAACTTCGAAGTTCAAACGCCCCTAGAGTTATGAGCTCCGGCTCTTCCGATAATGATGACTGAATGGGAACCTCGGCCGTTTGCACTGAATATTGTTGAGTTGATCTGGAGAGGAATGTTGTTGGATTATCATCAAACGAGTATAGTATCTTGATTTGCATCTGTTTGTGAGCGTTATCTTCGGTAGTCATGATGAGTTGATGTGTTGTGGCTGGTGTTGTTGTAAGAAATGATGGTCAATGGTGGTGCCTGCTAAGAAAAGAGTGGATGATGTACCAACGAGTAATGAAATGTTTGTTGTGGTTTTGTAGAAAAAAATTTTTGTCGATTGTTATGTGGGTTGTGTGGGTTGTGTCTTCTGTGTGTACTTTCGGATGTGGCTCCCTCTCTCTGATTAGTCCAAAACCGGTTGGTGTTTTTCGTTGTTTATAGTTTGCAAAAGGAACAAAGACTGAGACTCGGGTGACGCTTTGAACTTGTGTGCGTGTGTGCGTGTGTGTGTGTGTATGTGTGTGTGTATGTGGAGATGAACAGCTATGACACTTCAATTGCTGATCATTCAATTGGGTTCGTCCTTCTTTAGTTTATAGTATACTGTTATACGTTAGTCTTGTGATGTGATGACACTCACAAAGAGGCCAAGAGTGGTGTTTGTGTTATTTGGGAATTTCCATCTTTTATATGTTTACGTGACTGATTGAAAATTCAAAACAACGCGAAATTTTGTTAAGCAATAAATCTTTTGTGTTGCATTTCATGTTAGTTGAGTGTCTTTATTTTTCGCAGCAATTTGTGAATTGTGAAATGGTACGAGTCTGTGCAACAACTTGCAAAAAAACTACGAGACGTACCGGTCACAAACAACCGTAGGGAGGGGGTCGAGATTACGCATACAACAAGGCAACCAATTCTAAGACGTATACTTTTGAGGTCTATTTACAAGGTCTATCTACTACCTATATACATCATTTAGTCCATCCCTATGATGGTTTTGATCTCGCCAATGTTTACCAGAGCCATTTCTCTAGCTTTGTCTCTTCCTTGTTTACAAACTTGTTCAAGGTAATCTTTGTTTTGGAGAAGTTCATCATACAATTGCCTCTTGTCATCGAATTCATTGACGATCAAGTCGGCAACGTAATCCTTTAAACTCTTGTGGTCTTTTAAATGATGTAAATTGGCAACAGTGTTGTCAATTGACTCATTTGTCAAGCCCGATATAATATTGATCAAGTTTGATATACCTGGTCTTGATACTGGATCATAGTTCCAAGCTCCTTGAATCGAGTCTGTGGTTGCTTTTTTGATCTTTGATTGAATTTGTTCAGGCGAATCGGTCACATAAACACAAGATGCTTGCACAGGATCAGATTTGGACATTTTCTTTTCTGGGTTTTTCAAACTAAGAATTTTTTTTGCTGGAGTTAATAAAGTTTTTGGCAAGGGGAAATAGTCGACACCGTATGTATTATTGAATAGTTTGGCAATGTTTCTGCAAAGCTCCAAATGTTGCGATTGATCGTCTCCTACTGGAACATGGGTTGATCTATATAGCAAAATGTCAGCATTTTGCAAGGCTGGATAGCAAAATAATCCAGCTTTTGTTGACTCCATTACCTTCTCATCTGTGATTGAACTTGTTTGTGATTGCTGTGCTTTCAGTTTCCATTGTGTCATTCTATTTAATTGTCCCATACTGGTCATACATGTTAGGTACCAATTCAACTCCAGATGCTCAGGTACAGCAGATTGAAAGTATAAGACACATTTGCTAACATCTAAACCACTGGCTAATAGACTTGCAATTGCTTGATATCTATTCTCTTTCAACTCAGTAGCGGGTTTGAGAGTGGTAAATGCATGTAGATCTGCAATACCAAAGATGAACTCACTATCAGGATTAGTATTGGACAAGGTCCTCCAACTCTTAACTGCACCCAAGTAGTTGCCCAAATGTATTCTGCCTGTTGGTTGAATCATTGAAAACACTCGCGAATTCGGTGGAAGGTCATTGTATTTGTCAATCTCTTGTATTGAGGAGGTGGACTGTTTTGTGGAGAGAAATCTCACTCTCGATGCTACTCTTGTCGCCCTCAAATATGACATGGTCCTTGAAGAATCTCAAATCATCAGATTCCACTAAATCCACCGAAACTTTTTTTTTTTTCTTCTTCTCTCCAAGAGCGCTACACAAATCATCACCGTTTCCAATTTTATGTCTATTAACACCAAAGCTATGCTACGATCATACTATACATTACGCGATGCAGGCTGATTGTTATCAGTTTGAAACCCACCAACGACATTCTTTATTTGTATGCCACTCTTGGCCAATCTCCTCTCCAATTTCAACCTTTGCAACTCTCTCCACCTATTCAATTTTGAATACTCATGCAATTTAAACCCAAATACCCGAGGCACATACGTTTCCTTTGGATGTATCGGTATCATGTTTGGGAAATTTTGGAAAAACATTGCTGGAAAAGAAGTCCCAAAATAAGCACCATCAATCACTGAATGACGTCCTGATTTGGGATTATACAAATCTTCACATTTGGAACAGTACAATTTAACACTTGCCATACGGGGCTGGTCATTCAACCCTATAGGCAATAAAGGATTTAGTTGACAATGAACTCTGGGACAGTACCCAAAATCTCCATTACGAAATTTTTCAAACATTTTATTCAACCCTCTGGTTGTCAATATATACCTTGCATGGATTAAACCATACAATATCCTTGCGTTATGTTCCAACGCCTCTCGGTGCTCTTCTGGTTGGGAGTCAATATCAATGACATCGGTTATTATATCTATTAGTGTGGGAAGTTTCGACACTTCTTGATTTAGCCCCGTAAGATTAAAACGATCACGTATATATTCATCGTCTATATCGCAAAAGTACTCGTTACCTTTTATACCCAAAAATGAATCAATCCAGTACTCTGTGAAATCCGAACTGGAATCTGTCACATACTCCTCGTTAGCCATAGTTTCTAGTTGGTTAAGATAGTTGTGTATGTATCGATGGAAAACCTAAATGTGTGACCCTATCTTTTGCTTGATGTACCACTAGTACCTCGGTTTTGATTGATGATGAGACTTTCAAACTAATTTTGATCCTTCGTCAAACTCTTGTAACGAACTGTCGATGTGTCTTGTAATTTTTTTCTCTCTGTCTCAATCTCTTCCATTTTCCGTTTTCTCAAGAATTAATTTTATTTTGTAACCACAATAAAGTGTAAACAACAACCATAAAAGAATATTAAACACCACCACCACGGCTAACAGGACAAGCACCACCTTATGAGACGACAAAGTACAATTACTACCACTCCAGCTAGGGGAGTAAGACCAGTCACGAAAGATGCGTTCCCGTACTTGGATACACGAGAGATAACTTCATGTTTGTTGGAGTGTGATTTCAATGTGTCATTAGAGCTAATCGCCAAACCAACCAGTGATTTCATAATCAGGTTATATACACATTTTCTCGAGACATTCATGGGTATCGACAATCTCTATGAAAGAGCCAGAGAACTAGCAATGAGGAGATTGGAGGTTTTGAAAAATGGAGACGACAATGCATCTGATGAAGGTGCCGAGCAAAATGGTGGGTCCAATTTGGAGGAGAATAGTATCGAGCCATCAGCCACTGATGAGATTCTTACATTGTTTAGGTGTTGTCGTAAATTCTTTCAAAATATTGGAGTTGATGATTTCACCCTTTTAGACTTGACACGACCAGAAGCATTGAGCACCAAAAGACTTTTGAGTGCTGTTGTCAATTATCTACGGTTTCGAGAAAACATCTCCTCCGAGTATGAGGCATTGGCTGAAGAAGCTGACTCTACAACAACTCGAATTCAACAATTACAGGAGGAGAATGAGGCTCGTGTTTCACAGATACACGAGTTGCAGAGGAGATTAAAGTATGAAGATGATGGAAATAGTGATGTTCCCAGACACGAGCTCCAACATGTTTACAATTACAACAAGAAATTAGAGTCCAAACTTCGTCAATTAAAGTCCACTCAAGAGAGATTGACCAAACAACATGACGACTACAAAACGGAAAAGAATTCTCTTGCTACCCAGCTTTACGATATCGGCTTCCTCTGTGATGAGACATCTGGCGAAATTGAAAACTTGAAAAGTTTCAAAGAAAAAGATATTGGCCAATTGACCACCATTGTTAATGATTTAGACAAGGAAGCAGAAGGGTTAATCAGAACTTTTATAACCTTTGAAAAACAATATCAAAACTTGGGCAAAACTCTTGATTCAATACAAGTAAACGAATTGAGTATCAATAATCTAATCAGAGTGGCTGAGGACATCTCGAGGCTGTTGACTAAAGACGAAAGCGACGTTTATAATATACGCCAACAAAATGATAAATTGCAGGACATCACTCGAGATTCCAATGACTTGGCAAAACAAATTCAAACAAGATCCGAACAATTGGCCAAATACGAAAAAAAATATCGTGATTTGGAAGAGCTGTATACTAAAAAGTATGAAAGTTTGAGCAAGAGGTTGAAAGAGACAAATGAGGCATTGGATGACGTGATGCGACAAAATGCAGAACGCAATGAAGAGAATAAACGAACGCATAAATTGATTTCTAAGATCAAACAAGAAACCGATGATATAATAAGCAATTTTGAAAAAGATTTTAAGTCAAAAGAAGCGCAATTGGCGCAGTTAAAGTATATTTTGACGTCCTATATGGAAAGTTTGACAAAGAAGTTTTCTATAGATTCAGGGAGCTAAATAACTGAATGCAAAACAGTTATCGTTTGATTATTTTGAGACCTCTCTCATTGTTGGATGTTGTTCTTGATGCGAGCTTAGACTCTCTGCGGTAGGTTCCTCAGTCTGTAATTGATCTGCCTCATCAGACACCTTAGCCTTTTTCATCTGCTCTTGATCATCTTCGCTATCCGCTGTTTTAATATCCTTTGTTTTAGGTATCTTCTTCCCTGTTGTAAATAAAGATGCAATAAAACACACAACAGCCAAAGCCAACCCGAAGTAAAAGACATTTTTCAACGCCTTCATATACTGATCTAATACCATTTCTCGTACCTCATTAGGAAAATTTCTAACAAGTCTTGGGTTCGAAATCAATGACTTTGCTGAAATATTTGCAAATTGCGCATACCCATCGACGCTACTGCTCATATCACGCTGTAAATCTTCGAGATATCTGGTTCCAGTAACTTGAAACAACAATTGTGCTATTGTAACCGAGATGGTCGATGCCAATTCTCTACCAAAATTTAGCAACACAGTAACCAAGATAAGTGCACCGGGAATATCCTTTGGAGCAACCAACTGTGCGCTTAATGTCGAACTTTGAAACTGCAACCCAATAGCTATACCAGATACTAATAAAATCCCAATTCTTTTCCCAACACTTGAGTGTTTGTCCAATAGTAGCAAAAGACCAGAGCCAAGGGGACTCAATATACCCGAAACAATCATTGTAATTTTGACATTCTTGGTCATATTGATAAACATTGAGTTTGCCAATGATGCAATAGTAACAGATACAACCAAAGGTAGCAAGTCTATACCTGATTGTAAAGAGCTTGCATTGAACACCACTTGGAAGTAAACTGCCAAATAGGTCAAGTTGGATATAAAGAACCCAAAATTAAACATGGCACTGATTAAAGCGGTCATGGTTGTAAATGATTTTACAAACTCCGCTAATATGATAGGATGTGATGAATAGCGGAAATTCCATATGCAGAAAATTATAAGCAACACTCCACCTATGGTGAACAAGCAAATTACCGCTGCAGATCTCCATGGAAAATCGACTCCACCAAAAGTCAATCCCAAAAGAACCAAAACTAATCCCAGTGTCAAGAAAAAAGTACCAATATAATCAATTGTGGACAATTTTTCCCGAATGTTACCTTTTGGTTTCGGCGGATTGAAACCAAATATAAGGACAAGTAAACTGACACCCCCAATGGGCAAGTTTATGTAGAAGCACCACCTCCAAGTAATCTTTTCCAAAGCCCCACCAATTATTGGACCAAGTACACTTGAAGTAGACCATACTACTGATACTGATGCAAAAACCAATGATCGCCTAGATATTGGTACACTCTCGGTTAAAATCACCATCACCATGCTTTGAATAGCACCTCCACCAATACCTTGAATCACCCGACCACCAATTAACAAACTCATTGAATTAGAAAGAGCCGAAATCAATGACCCAATTTCAAAAACTATAATCCCGGCTATGAGTGTGGCTTTTCTACCAAATGCTATTGAAATTTTACCATATGATGGAATCAAACACGCCATGGGTAGCATAAACCCAGAAGTAAGCCATCCCACTTTCTCGAATGAGTTGAAATCGTCACCCACTGTTGTCAATATCGTAGATACAATAGTTTGGTCTAATGCAGCAATGAATAGAGTCACAACACATGATATTATAGTGAGGAACAATGGTACACCAGTAAGATATTGCTCGTGAGCCTTCGTCCCATCGCCTGCATCGGCTTCTGTGTATTTTTGTTGTTTGGGTTTCTTGATCAGTACAGCGTCTTCAATTTCTGAGTTTGCTCTTTCACTCGTGTGAGTAGATGGCTCCGATGACATTGGTGATTGGGCTTTGCCTGATGACGTTTTCTTATGCTCTGATTCCACTTCTGGCATGACAAAGCTTTGCTCTTGATAACCGTCCTTTTTGAGTTCTATTTTCTTTCCAAACACTGCGCTTAAACCCCTATGCTATACTTGATGTACCATCGAATACGTTGGTTTTTTATACTTTTTGTGTAGCTTAAACCGAGGGGAGATTGGCTGCTTTTTTTCTTTTTTCTGTCATTGTCTTTGTCGTTGCCGTTTATAAACTTTTCCTCGGAATTTTACTTTACAGATTGGTTTCAGACATATCTTGATTGATGACGTTTACAAATTACTTGAGAACTGTTCCTAAAATGCATTCGCATCCTATCTGATCTTCCTTAATAGAGCAGATTGGCACAACTACATTTGTTTTAGGTAACTTCCTCATCTCTGGGGTAAATGCGTTGCTCGGAATTACTCAAAACAGATTGTTAAGAATTTCACAAGCTACGTTGAGAAACCCAGCGATAAAGCGGACACATTCAAGAGAAGTGTGTCTAGAGAATGAACCCTCTCAACTCAGTTCACTGATTGTTGGAGTCGATGTTGATGCTCTATACAAGACACTTTTACAGTTGATATCAATTGGTAGCGTTACCAAATCAGAAAACGCGTCCTTCTCTTTTTCCAAATTTTTGATTGTCAACCACATCATATAACAATTAAACAGTCATTGCAATCGAATATTGAATATGGATGCGGTTACGATAGCTGTACATTGGCATGACGAAAATAAACCCATATACTCATTGGACCTTCAACCAACGACAGCTGAAAACAGAATACCAAGATTAGCCACAGGAGGAGGAGACAATAATGTACGAATTTGGAAACTTGTTGACAACTCAGTCGAGTACCTTTCTACATTGCGAAAACATACTCAAGCGGTGAATGTCGTCAGATTTAATTCGAATGGGGATGTCCTTGCAACTGCTGGAGACGATGGGTTTGTTTTCTTGTGGACAAAGAGCGATACCTTGGTTAAAGAATTGGGTGATGAAGAAGACGAAGATATGAAGGAAAGTTGGCAATGTGTGGGAAACATAACAATTGGCAATGAATTGGTTGATATATGCTGGTGCGGAAATTACTTGGCAGTAGGATCGATGGATAACACTTTGAGGGTCTATCATGTTGTTGAGAATGGGAAGAAGTTAACGGGAAAGCCAGTTCACACGTTGGAAAACAATGATCACTTTATCCAAGGTGTGTCTTTTTCTAATGATTATTTATTCACACAATCCGCAGACCGTAGCATTGTTGCTTACAAACTCGGTGACAATGGATCGCTATCGCTACTTCACAAATTTCAAAAACTTGGCGGCACTCAAATGTATCAATCGGAAAACCTTCAATCATTTTTCCGAAGGCTATGTTGCTCACCCGAGGGGTCATTGTTGGTTACTCCTGCTGGTTTGGATGAAAATGGATCAAATTGTGTCTACATATACTCGATAGCAAATTTGCAAACTGGACCAGTTATCAAGATAAGTGGGTTCATCAAACCAGCAATTATCGTGTCGTTTAATCCTAAACTATTTAAGCTGCTAAGTGAATCACTGGTATTGCCTTATAAATTGATTTTTGCAATCGGAACGTTGGACAGTATAGTGATTTACTCAACGGATGACGAGTTCAAACCCTTGGGGCAGGTTTCAAACATACATTATCAAGCTATAACTGATCTCGCTTGGGACGAGAACGGTACGAAGTTGCTAGTTAGTTCAATGGACGGATTTTGCTCTGTTGTCAACTTCGAAGCCAACACGTTTGGCTCATTGTACGACGGTCCATTGGGTGATAATTTACATCGAGAAAAGGTGCCACCCGTGAAGGAACAGCATCAAGCAAGTTCAACCTCATCCTCACCACCAAAGAAACAAGCTCCTACGATAGACACATTCTTTAAAGATACAAAGGGCAAAAAACGAATCACACCCACATTGATTCTGTAATCTATGTATAATCTTTCTAAATTGACATTTTCTTGATCCCATTAGGTAAGCAACTTGTAGCTGCTCCGCAACTATGTCTTGCTGAGCAAAGCCATCTTGCTCTCATAAAGTTCAGTGCAGCTGCCCACATTAGCATACACTTGTGGTTTACACACATATGTTCCTAAACTTGTGATTGAATTTACTTTGAGGGATGTGGCAAATCTCCATGCTCCATATAATTATCAACTGTCACTTCCACCGATCCGGTCTTTTCCAAATCAAAGCGAATCTGCTCGACAGTCAACCTGGGAGCAATAGTCTGCACAACTTCAATCATTGAATCAGTTACTTCTCTTCGGTTACGTCTTTTCGTTGATGTGGATATTTCGGTGGTGGTCTCGTCTTCTCCATCTTTCGACAAGGTGGATGGATCTATATTGAAATCATTGGTTTCTGGAATGGGAGATATTATCCATCTGAGGAATATAAACCCAATGATCAAGGTTACCACGAATAGTATCGCCGAAGAGTCCATGATAGAAGATAAAGAAAGAGAGGCCCACTTGCAATTTGATCTTTTCTCTTTTTTTTTCTTTTCTTTTACGCGTAAACCTATTAGTTCAGATAGTACTATTCATTTATAGCTCTACAAAGCAATCACTGGAAAGTAAGTTTAAACTCTTTATCCTGATGCTTAACTTTATACAAGAACCCAGTAATTATATCATTCTCCTTCGCCTGTAATCCCAAGAAATGGTTCTTGACTTGATTGGCAAATTCGCCTTTACTTATTCTGTGATCCATTCCCATACCGGCTTTCTGTAGCCGCCTAGCTTGACTTCTTTTGCTGAATGTTTTCTTTCCAATTTCACTATTCAAGATGTCAGAATTTAACGACTCGGGTCGTGGAAGGTTGATATTGTAGCGATCCTTATATCTAAGTAGCGTAGCTTCATCCATTCTTTCAAAATCAAGGGGATCAATCTTGGGCTTATCTTTTGGTCCATTTGCATTGATGTGTTTTTGTAAATAGGCCTGCTGTTGTTGTAAAGTTTGTTGATTTCTAGCCTTTTGTGAAGTCCTACTTGAAGATGTTTGTGGTCCATCCCTGTCTCTGTTATAATGACGTGACGATGGAGTTTCCGATTCTGAAGCTGATTCTTTGTGATTTCTACCTGCCATTATGTTTTAATGGATATACAAAATGGCTTTACGAGGAAGAGTTGTTCGGCATGAGATAGAAAAGTTTAGGATAATGATTTTCTTGTGTATAGAGAGTTTTTGCGCTACCTGAGTTTATCCACCACTAAATTCATAAGTTCCAACTCAATCACACGTATAGCAGAGACAACAAACAAAGCGGTTTCGGTCTTTATTTTGCTTAGTGAGGTCACGCGTAGCCTCAAAGGAGTCCAAAACGTATTCTGATTTAAGGTGCAGATAGGTATTTTTTAATATGAAGTTTGATTCACAACTAGAAGGGAAAAGATTCCTGTTACACCAAAGAATTCAACAAAGAGCTCTGTCCACTACCATATATACAACAGACAACTGGTACAGCTGATGCGTCTACGTGTTTGAGAGTGGGTGAGTGTGCCTACATTGCCTAATAGCCTCACATGTTCTCATGTTACACAAAAAGGCTCATTTCCATTTGCCATTTCATTTTTTTCTGTGATAGGTCTTGCAAGATTTCAGCTCCAAAGGCTAACAACCATAACTACTCAACAAAACAGTTGATCCAAATAATGTCAGGAGCGTCTGATTTTCTAAGTAAAGGTATCGATTTAGTGCAAAAGGCGATAGACGCTGATACTGCAACTAGATACGAGGAGGCCTACAAGTTATACTACAATGGTCTTGATTACTTGATGTTGGCCATCAAGTATGAAAAGAACCCCAAGTCGAAAGAGCTTGTTAAATCAAAATTTACAGAGTATTTAACTCGAGCAGAACAGTTGAAAGACCACCTCGAGAAACAACAAAACAAATCCAACTCAGCTGAAAACTCCACTAATGGCTCAACAAAGGCAAAGAAGTCCGGAAGCGGAGATGATGATGATGACGCGGATACAAAGAAATTAAGAGGTGCTCTCGCAGGAGCAATCTTGTCTGAAAAACCAAATGTCAAATGGTCAGATATTGCTGGACTTGAAGGAGCAAAAGAAGCGTTGAAAGAGGCGGTAATCTTACCTGTGAAATTCCCTCAGCTATTCGTGGGCAATAGGAAACCGACATCCGGTATTCTTTTATATGGACCACCAGGTACAGGTAAATCGTACTTGGCTAAAGCAGTTGCTACGGAAGCAAACTCGACATTTTTCAGTGTTTCTTCATCAGATTTAGTTTCAAAGTGGATGGGTGAATCGGAAAGACTTGTAAAACAATTGTTTACCATGGCTAGGGAGAACAAGCCGTCCATTATATTCATTGATGAGGTTGATGCTTTGTGTGGACCAAGAGGAGAGGGTGAGAGTGAAGCTTCAAGAAGAATCAAAACAGAATTGTTGGTGCAAATGAATGGTGTGGGAAATGATTCACAGGGTGTATTGGTGTTGGGCGCCACAAACATTCCTTGGCAATTGGATGCTGCAATTAGAAGAAGATTCGAAAGAAGAATTTACATTCCGTTACCTGACGTTGAAGCAAGATCGAGAATGTTTGAGATCAACATTGGTGAAGTCCCATGTGAATGTTCTCCTCATGATTATAGAACTTTAGCTGAAATGACGGATGGTTATTCTGGGCATGATATTGCTGTGGTTGTACGAGATGCTTTGATGCAACCCATCAGAAAGATTCAACAAGCGACTCATTTCAAACCTGTAATGGATGATGACGACAAGGAAAAATTAACACCTTGCTCGCCTGGCGATGCTGATGCAAAAGAAATGAGCTGGATGGAAATAGAAACCGATCAATTGAAGGAGCCAGCCTTAACGATAAAAGATTTTATTAAATCAATCAAAAGCAATAGGCCTACCGTCAATGAGTCTGATATAGCAAACCATGTCAAATTCACTGAAGATTTTGGTCAAGAGGGTAACTGAGAGACATCGTCATGATTGTTTATAAAAGTTCAATTCTATATTGTGTATAATACAAGAGCGAAATAGATACAATTTTCAATTTACCTTTGACTGAAACGACTACTACCAGATCGAGTTGGGGATCGTGATCTACTCCTCTTCAACTTATCAGCAAACAAATCCTCGTCGTCATCAATCACCGGCTCACGCGATCTGGTTCTTCCCTGTTTGAGTTTGTCTGCAAACAAATCCTCCTCTTCTTCTTTCTCAGCATTTGCTTTCACTTCAAAATCTCTCCTTTTATGTCTATGTGGTGGGCGAGGTCTGCGTGTTCTCTCAGGTTCTCCATGAATTAGGTAGTACCGTGAATATTGCGATGCGTTCCTTACTTTTCGATCCAGTTGAAATGATTGCCTAATACGTAACTCGATTGAAGATTCGTCCTCCATCATACCCTCTTGTTGATCATCTTTTGACTTTTCCTTCAATCCCAACCGATTGGACAAGCTTTGACTGCTGCGAAAAGCTACTATTGGATTGTAATCTTTTGCACGACGTTCTTGAATTGCCTCTGTTATAAAGGACGGATCATCCTCATTGATGTCTATCGGATCACCGCACAATTGTCTAAGTGCTCTTAACTTATCATGATTTGTTTTAAAAACTATATTAACGTTGGAATCGTCAATCCACTCAACACGAAATGTCACTTGTTCCTCAAAGGGGATCTGGTTGTATTCTATTGTATCAAGCTCTTCGTTATGTGATGTTGTGTAGTTGAGATAGTAATCAACATATGACTTGATTTCTTCGGTGGATAGATTGTCCACCCCATTCAATCTCAATGCCTCTGGTCTTAACTTTTGAGTACTGCCATTATATCCCACTTCTATGGCAAGCTCTTCAAGATTGGCTTCATTTGCCTTCTCGTCTTCTAAAGTCTTTACTATGAACCCTCCGTATGGGGCAACTTCTGGTTCAGTCATTGGCTTCCCGGTCTGACTTCAAAAAGATGGAAGTTTGATTTTTTTTTTTCTGACAACTGGTGGGTGAACGTCAACCAACGCTACAGAATCGAATAGGTATTTGGACGCCTATAAAGAACTATTAACTTGTCAATACCTCACCCAGCTCAGACGAGATTGACATCCATAACTATTGTACCTTTATCCCTCCATTTCAGCCTCCTTCAACTCTACCTTTGCGACTTCAATTTCACCACTAGCACCCACTTCACCATTGTTGCTCTTGTCCGCTTCCTCAACACTTGCTGATTTCTCAGTTACCGGTACTTTATTATTCTCAGTTCCTTCATTCTTGTACTCTCTTATAAACAACACGTTGTTACACCTTATGAATATGCTTCCAATCTCTTCTTCACGAAATTTGTCTTCACTATCGTATATAATCTCAAACGTGTTATCTAGCTGTAAATTGAGGTAATTGTCAGTTGACATCAATTGCCCTCTGTATTCTGTCTTGTTCCATTTTAGTCTAACGACTACCTCCTGCCCTATTAGTGATTTTATGAAGGGCTTTGGGTTGATTGGTTGAAACTAGAATATGTTAGTACAGCACTGTGTCCTGGAATCTGTGTTGATACATACGCTGGACATTGTGTAAATCAGTAGATTTCTCGTACACCTTGATTCACTTTCTGTTGATGGATTTTGATTTTCATACTAATGTTTTTTTTTTTTCAGCTTCAGTTGACACGTCCACCAACAAGACTAAAACATGGGTAAATTACTTCAAGTGTTCATCATAGGAGGGTTAATACGGTTTCTACTACCAACGTTCATTCCCTCAATAACTACCACCCTTTCTTCAACAGTTGAGTTGAATACACCCATAACCTCGTTCAAGTCATTGCTCGAGGCGATATATTTTTGGAATCACGATATAGATTTGTATGACGGAGGAGTGAATCATCATCCACCATTATTGGTAATAATGGCATCCTGGATTAGTTTTTTGCCACCGTCGTACGTTTGGTTCAATTTGGCGTACACGGTTATGGATTTATCAATAGCTTGGAAGATAGTACAACTCAACAAGTGGTACAACAATTCGCGTAGCAAAATCGTTGGATCACAGATCACTGGATTCAACAATGATTTGGTTGCGTGTTTTTACTTGTTCAACCCATTAATCATTTTGACAAACTTGAGTCATTCTACAGTTGTGTTTACATGGTATTTTATTGTTGAGAGCTTGACTCAAATTGTACAAAAGAGGAATATTGTACGATCAATGATTGCATTTGCAGTGGCAACATACCTTTCATTTAATGCATTGTATCTTTTTCCTTCGGTGTTGGGGTTGGCTCTCAAAACATTTTCAACAACCACGACAAAGTTGTTACGTGCCAGCTTGGCGGTTTACTTTGGTTCATTGCTTCTTTTGGGGTTAGCTTCGTTTGCATTTACGTCGTCGTGGAAATTTGTAGATAATTGCTACTTGGCTGTCATATATTTCAAGAAAATAACACCAAATGTTGGTTTATGGTGGTATTTATTTACTGAGATGTTTGAATTCTTCACGCCATTTTATCTTGGGATGTTTAATCTATACTCATTTTCGTTCATATTACCAATTGCAATGAGATTATTTGAATCAAATGCTACTCCTGAATTGGGTGATTCATTCTTGGCCGTGTTGTTATCATTGCTATGGATCTCATTCACAAAACCATACCCAACAATCGGTGATTTGGGCTTTGCGTTATCAATATTACCCATTTTCAAGGGCACAGTATTGCCGTATTGCAAATTGATTTATGTTTCCAGTTTGACTTTGGTGACATCGCTTATCTTGTCTCCTATTTTTTACTATTGTTGGATTGTTTTGGGTAACGGTAATGCAAATTTCTTTTATAGTATCAACTTGATATGGGGTGGTGTACATATACTCATTTTGATGGACTTATTATGGGCCAAGCTCATTGTTGATTACGGTGTTGAAAATGACATCTGCAAGAAGGAGCTCGAACAACTTAGCTTAGCACAGATATAGTTAATAGAGTATGTTGTGGTGGCAATTTGTATCTTGGAACTGACTCGTGTTGGACATTCAGAGTGTTACCTATATATTTTGAGTCACATGACTTTCTCATGTGCCAATCAACGACTGAGAATTTATAATTTTTTTTTTTTTTTGGTTCTTCTTCACTTTTGAAAAAAAAGTAGAAAGCTCTGTTCTGAACAAAGGTCCACCAGCGACGATTTTCCATAAGCATATAACATAAACTAGACCCCCACATGTTGTCCCGTACTGCCGTTCGTGCTTACAGCTCCGTACCAAATGGTATCAAGATTTCAACAAAGGAGTCCGTCAATGGCTTGACCAAACTTCATGTCGTTGTTTCAAATGCAGGTGCCAAAGACGGTAAATTTGGTACATCACATTTATTATCGAAATTTGCATTCTTAAACAACGGTGCCAAGTCAGCATTGCGTTTTACTAGAGAATCTGAATTATTGGGTGGACACTTTAAAGGACATGTCAGAAGAGATGCTTTGGTTTTGAAAACTAAATTTTTAAAACAAGACTTGCCATACTATGTTGAAGCTTTAGGAAATGTTCTTTCAAACACCCAATTCACTCCACATGAATTCGAAGAAGTTGTTTTACCATCTGCTCTTGCCGAAGCTAGAGCTGCGCAATCGAACTCACATTTCACTGGATTGGAAAAATTGCACGAAATCACATTCAGAAGAGGTTTGGGTAACCCATTGTATTACAGCGAATCCACTCCTATTGAGGTTGAAGAATTGGCACAATTTGCTCAAGATAATTTTACAGGAGAAAACATTCAAATAGTGGCCCAAGGTGCTGATGAAGCCGATTTGACTAAATTTGTCGAAGAATCTGCATTCTGTTACTTGCCAAAAGGTTCAAAAGCACAAGCTGCTACACCAGAATTCCACAAGAACGCCGAAGCCAGAATACCAGCTACTGGAAAATCCACAGCTTTGATTGGTTTCCCAGTCAAGCCAGCTGATTTCGGTAGATACGAAGTGTTGTCAGCCGCCATTGGTACCTCTACTTTACCAACATCTGTTGCTCCATTGTTTAAGATTCCAGGTGCCACTTCACACTTGTACAAATACAAAGATGCTGGTTTATTTGTCATTTCAGTTTCTGGTAAGGCTAGTGATGTTGCTCAAGGTATCAGACAAGCCAAGAAGGTTGCTGAATCAGTTACTTCAAGTGATTTGAGCAAAGCTGTTAAATCTGCTGAATTGTCTATTGCTTTACAATCAAAGGTTGCGCACCCATTAGAATTTAAACCAACTGCAGCTGATGCTCCTGTCAAGGACTTTAATTACGTCGCCGTTGGTGATTTGAATGTTTTGCCATTCGCTTCGGAGTTATAGAAGAGTTGGTAGTTAATGTATAAACAAATATGGATAATGTATTCATGTATATTTAATGTAAGGGAAGCTAGTACGTACCGCGTGGTGTGTTGTCGGCTCTATAGCTAATAACTTTACATAGTGCAACCCTCAAGCTTTCTAATCAATGTACGCTGACATCCATTTCGATGCTAGAAATACCTTTTTACCATCTATTGTTTCCAGAACGAATCCCTTTACCAGTTCGTCAAATGTAGAGCGTGATAGGCGATTCCCATCACCCGTTCGCACTGAGCAACAAGCATCTTTTAAGTCGTCAAGATCAATTTGCAACTCATCCTTGAAGGATTTGTAGTTTCCCTTTGCCAGGAAGACTTGCAAAGCCTCATATATCGACGATCTATCTTCAATCAACAGAAACTCTTTGGCAAGAATATTCAGAAACTGTGTAAATGATATACCCTTGTCGGAATAATTGACATTATCAATGGTAAACATGGTTTCAATTTCAGATTCTGAGGGTTGTTTAAGCCCTAGGTTAGAGTACATCTTTTTCAAATCTTCTTTAGTGATTAGAGAGTCCTTTGATTCGCCATCCAATAAAGCAAAAGCATTCCTTATTTGTTGTCGTTGTGAGTTGGATAAAGCATTGAGGTGCAGCATACTGCGTGTGTGTGTGTGTGTGTGTGTGTGTGGTGGAGGAAAGGACTGGATCCGCATTGTTTACAATTTTTTAAGTGCACGCGTTTTAAACTTTTTTGATCCTAACCCATTGGTCATGGAAACCTTGTATAATCAACCAGTTGTGGTAGACAATGGATCAGGTAATCTCAAGGCGGGGTTTGCTGGGGATGATAAGCCACGTACATATGCATCGGCAGTGGTGGGCAGACCGAAATACCAAAAACTTATGGCGGGTTCCTTGTTAGCTTCATCTACAGGAATAGATTCATCAGATGGTGATATATTTATTGGTGATTCGGCTCAAAACAATAGGGGTTTATTAAAACTCACTTACCCAATGGAGCACGGAATTGTGACAAATTGGTCGGATATGGAGAAACTTTGGTATCATATGTTTACACAAGAGCTTAAAATTCAGCCCGAGGAGCACCCTCTACTACTCACTGAAGCACCATTGAATCCAAGATCGAATAGAGATGCAATGTGTCAGGTTATGTTTGAGCAATTTAATGTTCCCTGTGTTTATATATCCATTCAAGCAGTATTGGCGTTGTATGCCTCGGGGAGGACAACCGGGGTAGTTGTTGACAGTGGTGATGGTGTAAGTCATGTTGTACCTGTGTATGAAGGGTTTGCCTTACCAAGCTCTATCAAGCGAATGGATATTGCTGGAAGGGATATCACAACAAACTTGTCATTCAATATTAGGCAAATGTCAGGAGTTGCATTGCAAAGTAGTTCAGAATTGGAGATTGTACGGCTAATAAAAGAGCAATGTTGTTTCATATCGAAGGAGCCAGAAAAGGATGAGAAACTGTACGGTGCTTTGTATGCAAGGAGAACGAAGGCCAGAAATGAATTGTTTACAACTTATACTTTACCCGATGGACATGAACTACATCTCGGAGCTGAGAAATTTCGAGCGCCAGAGATCCTATTTAATCCACAGATTATTGGTGACGAGAGTCCAGGGTTGCATGAGCTTATCTCGTTGGCAGTTGATAAAACCGATTTAGATTTAAGGCCCCAGTTGTATCAAAATCTCTTACTATCAGGGGGGAACACTTTGTTAAAGAACTTTGGTGATCGATTATTGAAGGAATTGAAAAGTATGCAAACCCCCCAATCCAGCGAGTCCACTTCCATTTGGAACAAGTCCAAGATTGATGAGCTGTATAGCACTAAAATGAAGGTTAAAATTTATGCTCCACCTGAACGAAAATATTCAACGTGGATTGGAGGTTCGATACTAGCAGGTTTGTCTACATTCAAGAAAATGTGGGTAACTTTAGAGGAATACAGGGACGACCCCGATGTGGTTCATAAGAAATGTTTATAGATGATGATCCATGACGTTTATATGCAGTAATATCTGTCACCAAAATCTCCCAAACCAGGAACAATGTACTTGTCTTCATCAAGCTTCTCATCTATTCCTCCAGTGATGATTGTGACTTCAGGGTACTTGTCATGGAACGCTTTTATCCCCTCAGGTGCTGCCAACAAGTTCAAAAAGAATATTCTTTCCATCTTGACTCCTCTCGCAAGCAACACTTCCACTGCCATCATTGCTGAGCCACCAGTTGCCAACATTGGATCTAACAAAAACACAAAACGTTCACTAATGTCTTCTGGCAATTTTTCGTAAAACAATTTAGGCAAAGCAGTCTCTTCATCTCGTTGAATCAAAATTTTGCCTATTCTCACCGATCTACAGCAATCTCTTAAACCCATTTCCATGGATTCACCAGCTCTAACAATGGAAACACCGCAGATTTTGCCCAAGAATTTAGTCCCCTTGTATTTATGACCTCCATGGCATTCAATAATGCATTCTTCCACTGGTAGTTGATTCAACCCTTCTTCAACTAAAAGACGAATAATACGATCAGAATAGAATACAAAGTCGCCTCTTTTGGTACTTTGATCACGAATGATACTGTAAAGGCCAATTAGTTGATTTGTTTGTGGAAGCAAGATCACGTTCTTGTCTACTTGTTCGGGGACAGACATTTGGTGGGTTGAAGGATGAGCTACTGATAAGAGATGATGGAAGTTGAGAATTGAAAAAATAATTAAAAAGCGAGCCCAAAGATGCGATATTGGAGACAAAGCACGGCATAAAAAGTAGCTCTACACTGAGGGTGTACTTAACATGCAGATTACACTATAATGCATTTCCTATAGATTGCTAAACTCTTATTGTTCTGATACAAACGGGTTATCGATTATCTCACTACCTTTCACTGGCGAAATCGTTAAAAGACTTGTGCATCTGACCACAACCAATCCAAGATCTCTGGTTTTATCAAGGTATTTACCTTCATTCTCTGGGTCTTTTTAATTGAGCTGTTAGTATACGTCATCGCATTGGAACATCGTCTTCTTACATACCTCTAAATTGTTCTTTCACATCTTCCAAAACCAAATTCATCAATTGATCATACCCTTTAAGAACACCTGTTACTTGTCGTCCACCAACAAATCTCACTCTAATCTCTTCGTTTTTGTACTTGTTTAAATCTAGTATAGCCTCCCTTTTTGGTCCTTCGGTTCTTGGCCTATCATTGTTTTGGTTTCTTCTCCTATTCTGCTTTTGGTTCTGTTTCTTGTTCTCACTCTTTCATTGCGTTAGTATTCATTATGAAGGCGTCATGGCGAATCACTTTAGTTGAACATACGTTTTCAGGCATGTCGTTGGCTGGGTGCTTCTTTACTACATTTTCCAACTTTGCTTAATATTTTTTTTTTCCAATGCTTTATTTTTGGTAGCTGTTTACAGAACTCAATCAATGGTGACATAGATCAAGCGCAATATAATGTAAACGATCATTATGCTGATGTTGTGTATTTACAAAGCTATGTATTGATTCGATTATATACATCTGTGACCCTGACCCCTTCACCGTCTTTGGCTGAAAGTGGACATAGTCCCCAAGCTCCCCCTTCACTCAATAGATATTCTTCATCCACATCTGTCTTCTCTTTTCTCTATCCAACACATACATAGGTACACTGGCTTTGTCTTCTGGTTTGTTCAGTTTGGGCAAGTCGCTTCTAAGAAAGTACACTAGTTTTGATAATTCAATGTCAAACTTCTTGCTGAGCTCTTTGAGATTCCAACGTTCGGGATCTTCGTTTCTCAATTGTTTGATTTGATCAACAACTTCTTTTGTCACAGTGTATTCTCTCTCATGTGGTGCTTTGAATGCTCTTATTACCGGCATGTCAGCAACAACATCTTCAGAAAGTCGATACTGTTTCGCGAGCTCTCGCCTAGGGTCGTTTGGTGGAAGGAATATGTATGGGGTTTGCATTGATGGGTTTATTATAGCAGCAGGTGGATTGTGTACTAGCCCGTCTATTGGCTTGGGTTTGAAATTGAATGCTGATCTTTTGGGGTTGTATTTACCTCGGGGCACAGCTTGATATGGTATTTCCTTGGATGCGTGATGCACCTTGCGTATTGACAGTCTTATCATGTTGTATAGTAGAGTAGGTTATTACCTACAGTCGGGTATTATAGTTCAGTTAATTGGTACTGTCACCCTGAAAAAGTTTTTCATCGATTTGATAATTTTTTTTTTTTCTTCCATTATGATGTTTTCGTCGTGTGCAACAAGACAATAGACAACATGTGAGAAACAGGCTTTTTGCAGCCACGTTTAGACGATTAAAGCGCGATGTGTGAAACTTCGCCAAACTATTTTTAAGATGGTTCGGCTTTCTATTATTTAAAAGAAATCGTAGAATTTTTATCTAATACGGGAATTATGAGTACTGCACTTCACTACCTCAATTCAAGCCCGTTAAAGCACTACGCCTCTTTGCCCAATGCTTTACATTTAGCTTTTTTGCCTTCTTCTACAATGAACCAGTGGGATTCGTGTATAAAGAGACCAACATAAACAGCAGCAATCTTGTGGATCTTCATCAACTACCGAGAAAGTGAATTGTATTACTGTTGCGACTACACAGCAATAGAGCGTGATGAGAAGGTGCTTCTTTAGGTAACACAAGCCTACATATCACGACTTATGTGCCTTTCATGCATAGGGCTTTAGTGTGTTTGTACCTGAATTGTCAAACTCGCAACCTCACTTTTGAATGATATATGAAATCATATCGACTTTGTTCATTTGCTGGGATGCCTTTGCTATTGAAAGGGGTCAAAACTTTGGTGATTAGTGTATGCATAACGGATAGGGTTGATGTCGAATAGACATTTCCAAATGTATATCTACATAAAATGACAATGTCTGTAATGGTCTGATCGAGCTTATGGATGAGGCAATCACCGGGCCAATCTACTACGAGAGACCGCGATATATTTAATTCATTATTTTGAGGGTTATTGCAACAATCTACGGAGGTGTTGAAGGGCGCCATTCTATGAAGTTCAGGAAAAAGAAAATGTTGCTGGTTGATGTGTATCAAGGGATGAGCATGAACGCTCGTTTAAAAGGATATTGTTATTGATCTAGTAATAGATGTGCCTTACTTTGCAACTTTCGTATCTTCTATATATCCGCTTCAAATTCAGTATTGAATATAGTGTAGGCACTGTAGTGCCTGTCTTCCATCTTGTGCCGAGTACGTCAAATGGAGACAGAAGGATAGGATTACACAAAAATTCGTGAACTTCCATTACAGGTGATGTTAGCGACAAAACAAAGCAAAGAGGGAAAAAAAAAGTAGACTAATAATGGTTGGAGGATAGGGGCTCAAGTAAGTTTGTAATTTTCAAGCGCAATATACGCACCTTCTGGACTTCAAGAACTCAAGCTGTTTAAACATGACAAGTTAAGGTCCCTTGCTATCTCGAATCAAACGTGTTCGGAGGATGACGCACGAGCTATATGAGAATTATGTTCCCGGTACCCTAATAGTAGTATCAATTGGTGGAAGGAATCCCAAAGAAATGTTTTAAATATCTTGCATTTGCATAACATCAGAGTTCTTAGTCCTTATTTCTCATTTGGGACAGTTGGATTTCATATGATCAGTTGGACTGACAAATATTTAACAGATTTCAGACACGGCATTACTTTTAATTCTACAAGAAATGTCGAAGTCAAACTTAGACGGTGGTACACGAAGACTGAATTGCGCACCATGAATAAGTTTCTTGGTGATGGAATTGTTGAAACAGGAAAATGTTGATATTCTGTAACTTCAAAACTGATTCACTTAGTTTATACTAAAGAAGGAATTTGAGATTGGACTTAATTGGCTTTTCACTGGAGTGACAAGGAAGACCCGGATTGTGCTCTTTGATTCCCTCAAGGGATATTTGAATATAAAAAGGACATGGGGTCTCCTTTGGAATGCAACCGAGAAGAGAGAGGCTTTAAATGAAGGAAAAGAAGTGTTAGTTTTAGTTTTTAATTCTAGTTGAGTCTAGCTAGTTGCCTACGATACACCTTCGGCCAGTCAAACCCATCTTAAGCTTACACTACGTTAACAATTAGCATCCCCACGTACCTTAGATAATTATCTGCCACCTTACATTTACTTGGGTGTACAACTAATCTTCATAAAATCCTTTGTAGTGTAATGGCTATCACGGTTCGCTTTCACCGAGCAGATCGGGGTTCGATTCCCCGCAAGGGAGCTTTCTTTTTTTTTTCATTTTGTCTTTCATTGAGATTAATCCGAGCTGACTTTTTAGCTCAATAAGATATCAAAGCCATTCTCTGTATCATACGTGACACAGATATATTGCACCATTTATTTTACTGTGGATTAGATGCTCGTGGTTTTTTCAATTAATTTAGTTGCAAATGTGTGTAGAAAAAAAAAAACAAGTTGAAATCTTTTTCAATAAGGGTCGTTGAGGAATATGATTACAATGATTGCGATTGGGGCGTAGGTAGACAGCGACAACTAAGGATTTCAATCGAATAACTTTGTACGTTTCAGTTATTGTTGGTGAGAAGTTGCATATACGTGAGCGACTTTCACTTTGAGACAATCAAATTCGACGCATAAAGCAACTATACCTCGTCACCCACTCTCTCTTATACAAGTGAAAGCTTGTTGAGAGAAGCTCGGTCACTCGTGGAGCCTTGAAATTCGTCCAGAAAGAGGACCACTTCAATGGCCTAGATTTACAAAACAATTTTTGATCCCAAGTACACACATACATACACACAACAATCACAAAACACAAACCTTGTAACATGCATATATTCCCTTATGTTTCAATTAATTAACGCCTAGTAAACTGATAAGAGAATGCAGAGACAATTTTAGTGTATTGCGATATTTACTATATAGCATTTTTTAGATTGTGAAATTGAAAAAGAGCCATCAGCCCGAAGTCGGTTCAGTTAACGGAAAGGCTTAATCTACATTCAAACGGAATGAAAGAAGTGAGATGGGGTGTCAGAACCCTTTTTTTTTTCTTTTCTTTTCATCGTTTGAATGTGAAATTTATTTTTACTATTTGCAAGATTGCACAAAAATTGTGTAATTAATTACATTAACAAATCTTACGTCTACACGTCATGATTGAAAATTAACCCTTCTTGCTTAAAATTATACGAAAGCAGTTAAATTATACATTATCACAACACAAACCCAATCACAATTCCAAACGGCACATTTTTTTTAGGCTTTTTTTCTTTAGGCTCTATTGTCTTTTACAGGCTCAACAAATGATTTGAATTAGACGAGCAGGAAAACGAACCAATAAGTGGACCTCGTTACAACAACAATAAACGAAACTATAGTTTTCGCCTAAGGGGGGGGTGTTTATTCTAGATATGCTTTTGTCGGCACCTCCTTCCCTTCTCCTATTACAAGCTTCCATTGTTTCACATTCGCTATGTCAAGAACAATGCAATCCCTTTTGGTTCATTAAGAAACAATTGTGGGTGTACAATCGGATCCATTTTTAGGATATTTCAAGGATATATATATATATATGTATTCACGGCGATTTTTTTCATAATTTTTCACAGACCACGTTTTCAATTGGAAAATGCCACACGCTTTGTTGTACCTGAATTTAGTATTGTATGCGAAGCCGAATTAGACACCAAGACGGATTAATTTTTCACAGGAGTACACAAAAGAGCCAGGAACCGAGTTTTTTGGATTATTTTTAACAAGATGTCTGCATATTTATACATTGCCCTTGCACAAGATGAAAGAATAAAGAAACAGAAGAGGGCTGAAGCCAAGAATAAAATGAATGGGGGAGATATGTTTATGGCAACATCATCATTACCATCAAGATCATCAAAATCATCAAAATCATCATCAGGGGGATCAAGGTCAAGATCATCGTCATTCACCACAGCAAACTCCATCCATTCAGATCCAACAAAATCAAAATTGAATCGTACTACAAGCAGATCAACTACTGATAGCGGAGGTACTTTCCAACTGTCCCAATCGAGTAGATCTGGAAGTAGCACAATCAAGGGAACGTCACCGTCACTACCTGGTGTAATAATTCGTGATGGCAAGAAATGGGTATATGACTCAACATTGGACAAATATGTACCCATGGAGAAAACACCATACCAAGTGTCCAAATTGGGATATCTTCGCAATCTCACGACAATATCATCCATGGACAGCCATGAATTGAATTTGCAATTGAATCAATCAGTAGTGCAAGATTTGTCTAATTTGGAGATGTTGAGGTATAGTTATTTCGAAGCCTTTGAATACGATGGGAACAAAGTTGACGGGGGAGATGTAGTCACGGGTACACCTACGACAAAAAGAAAGGGACAGAAGAAGAGAACGAGAAGTAGTTCTGTCATTTCAACAATCGTTGCTGCTACAACGTCGTCTACAGCACAAGAAGAAGAAAAAGAAGATAAAGACGAAGAAAGAAAAAATGGCAAAGTTGATGGTGAATCCCTACACAATAAAGACTCCAATGACATAAATAACATGCGTTCATTACTTTCAAGTGATCAATTTTGGAACACTTGTTACCAAGATTTGAAATTCGAGAGTATGGCCGAGGCTAACGACATTTATGATAAACTACCACCAATCAACATGGCCATGTCTTTTTACATTGAGTTTATTGATTACCTACTCATCAATCTACATATTCTCAAACCAAGCTTAGAAGAGATTAGAAATTCAATCGAGTACAATCAATTGGCCAAACAGTACTATCTATATTTCAATAACCATAATTTCCATCATCTACATTCGATGCAACAAACATTTGGGGGAAAAGAAGTTAATGATAAATTGATCGAGACTATAATTATCAATTTTGATGGCGTGAAAAAGATGCACCAATTGGACTCACACTTGGTTGCAATTTGGATACGATTTTTACATTTTGTTGCAAAAATCATGTCAATTCTACCAGACTCTACAAAAGCACCACCGAAATCGTCAAATTTGGAATACACTCAGCAACCAAATCCACCATTTGCAAAGAAATCGTCACAACAGCCACAACAGCCACAACAGCCACAACAGCCACAACAGCAACAACAGTTGAGACAAGCTCTGGTGGACTCACGCACTTCTTCGCTAATGTCACAAATGAGCAAACGAGATGGATCAGTATGGACAATGGATACAATTGCATCTTCGATTGGTGAAATTGAGTCAATAAATACTGGTGGATCTTCTACTACTAAGCTACCGCCATTATCAGAGATTGATGTGAATGCCCCCTCATCAAAGTTGAAAGTCACTTCAAGTTGTAGTGACGTCATGGACAAGACGAAAAAGAAGAAAAAGTCATTTTTCAGTAAGTTCAGGGGTAAGTAGGACAGAGTTCACGCAGGTAGCACATTCTACGGAAGTACTTTAGTTGTATATCTGAGTAGCTTTTTTCCTGGGTATATAGAAACATGGAGAAGGCTTGCCCTTTACTACAGAGAGAAAGAATTCAATTTGTTGTGTATTATTAAGAAGGAAAAGTTAAATGGGCCCAAACTTTGTTTTTGTAAGCTTGTGGAGTGTTCTACTGACGAGGTAAGCCTTTGTAGAAACAAGGGGTGCAAGAATTCGCTTTACAACATATCCACTTTGTCCTCTTGTTGGGCATATTACAACTTTATTGTGACAATTTTGTGTGCCTTATGATTTTCTTGTCTTTGTGATATTGTTTACAATTTGTCTATTTTTGGAATTGTATGTAAAAAAGACAATTACTTTACCAAATTGAGCTATTTGGTAAACATATATCAACTTGTCAAGAAACAGGCTACTCTAAGCAGATGCAACATCATAGCAATTGCAATCCTGAGGGGGGGTAAATTGACAGAGAGCTTTTGCTTCTGATGAAAAGCATATGGCTAAGTAATACCATTTTTAGACAACAGGGCAATATTCAAAAAGTTTCGTTAGAGAATGACTTAGAAATCACTAATTTGCTCTTCCTGGATTTTCCTTTGCATTGCAAAATGCTTATGCTCATGATGTCACATACCACATAACAAAGGCATGTGCATGTGGATTTACACTTTTTTTCTTTTTTAGTATGGGGATCTCCTGTTTTAACTTTTCTTCCCCCTGAAAAGTCTTGGAAGAAGGAGAAGAAGAAGAAGAAGAAGAAAACCGACTAAAACTCAAAATCTAAATATATCACACATTAAATCATTCCGTATACACACGCACTCCACGCCCCACCCCTCCCCCTTTCGAGCTAAAGAAGGTCGAATGATCAAAAGTCTAAAACCAAATGACCTCTCCTGGGCTACCTCTGTGAAGTCCATGTCCCATTAAACCTAGTAGAAGAAATAATTATAGGCGAGGGTTCGGCACACAAAAACATGAGGAGAAGCGAATTCTCGAGCGAGAGGAAAAAGGACGGAATAGATGGAAACAGATAAAGGAAAGCGAAAGGTAAAAGGCTTTAATCATCGTAGGCTAAAACAGTAGTGTAGGTGTAGGTGTAGTTTAGGTTGTAGATTGTGTGTTTGTGATCTGTTGCTTAATGGTTAGGAGTGAAATTTTCACTTGCTATACACAAAACTATAGGAACAATAGAGTCACGTGAAATACTTATTGTGTTGACTCTTGAGCCATGTGCGTGTAGATGTGTACAAAAGTACACAAACAGAAAAGAAGTCTAATTGTTATAGCAAAACGCACACACACACACATACATACATTATATATATATATATATATATACAAACATAAACATAAACATAAAAATATAATAACAATCCCTTTTTGGTAATAGATGTCAAATAACAAACAACACTCAATGTGTCAACGGTTCAGATGCTTCATCGATTGCTATTGATGTTTAAACAGAGGAGAAGGATAGATGATAGGTTTTTGTGTACATCGCAATCATAGTGTCGTATAGAGTGTATGGTGTGTACGGTGCGTACGGTGTGTATGGGTTGTTGAATGCTAAGTAAGTTTTTGGTTGTTGTTGTAGTGTATGTTGTGCTAAAAATACTCTGCTCTTTATTTTTCGTAATCAACAACAACAACAACAACAACAACCAAATACATAAACTGTGGTTGTACCATATTACACAAAACTACACATTGTCCTTTTTTTTTTTTTTTTTTGTTTTTTTCTTCTTTCGATGATGAACATCACTTGCAGAAAACTTCTTACTATATATATATACATATATATATGTATGATTGATGTTGAAATCCAGTATATATATATCCTTGTCTTCTCTACATTTCTTCTGTTCAAGTTTATATAACAACACACATACCACAATTTCGATACCCAATACACGTTTCATAATTGAAACAGACATTTTAGAATCATTACATTTATCTTGTTGCACTCTTTTATCCAGGTGCATTAGTTTATAACAACCCCCGCCCCCCCCACCTCCCCTAGCGTCAAATACACACAACTACACATAATGATACCCAATCCTACATCTGATCCAAACTTGATCAAAGAACACCAATTCTATGACTCATCCTCATCGTCGCATTCCTTAGCATCTACATCTCCTACTGCCAACACTATCAACTCCGACTCAATCATATCGGTCATTCAAAGAGTAATAACATTTGATACTGATGACATATTGTCCATGGATAATTTTCTAAGGTTGGTTGTCATATCATCGATGCTAATGCTTTTATACAGTTTTTTTTCCAGTTGGTTAAGAAGGAGAAGAAGTTTTGAGAAATTGAGAGAAAAGGCAAAACCAAGCAACATGGTATAACAGAGGGAGTATTGAACTGAGGGGGTATCATATCACTTTCTTCCACAATCTTTACACATTTATCCTCAGTATTTTCCATTTTCCATTAGGCTGAGAGCTCCCACTATATTTCAATTATTCGCTCCTTTCATAGATTACACCGCACACCACCACACCACCACACCACCACACCACATCAAACTTTCTTTACAATACACTATGCATACACTTTACACTAGATGCAACACGCTTTCGGTTTTGGTTTCCTACATTTTCTTTTCATTCGGCCATTTATATAAATCTTTAATAAATTATTAATTATTAGTATAAAACTAGTATACTTCCACTTGTTTTGCCCTTTATCTACAAAGTGTTAGTAACTATCGACATTTCAACATCCCATACATTCCAATCAAACCAAATATAGCTTGGGAATATAGTTAACAAATGCCACAAACAATGTGCATCAATTAATCTTTTCCATGGTTTAAAATCATTAATTTCAAGATATAATCCACATAATAATATAACGTTGTTGAATATAGGAATATACGGAATCCAATGCGACGAATTAGCCAAACTCAATCTCTTATGCCTAGATCTCAATCTTGTGATTTTGTGGTTGTGTAGATGCAACTTTTGTAAAATATTTGTCTCATATGGAACCAACGTAATGGTGTTGCTAACCAAATTGATATTCTTATTATAGATTCGTCCAATTGCAAATGAATGTAGAAACCACAAGATCATGGCCGATAACCCCAATACAACATTGATGTTCATGTTATAAGTGTAATCCCAGTCCATAAATAGCCGAACTAGATGATAAATATACAATGCGATTAAACTCAACTGCCACAACTTCAACACCAGTTTGAAACGTAGCTTGTATAACTTGAAATATCGAACGACTATAACATTCAAATTGCACAATATTATCGCAAATGCCCCAAAGTAATCAAGTACTTCAGTTAAAGCAGTATCACGAAAATGGAAAATTGAACTAAAACACCATCCAATGCATGAAACAACGAGTAAAACCAAACTCTGCCAATTTAATATTTGAGATTCCACCACAGTTGTATTTATCGAAGCACTATTTTGTTTTTGTTTTGGCAATTTTTTAAATTCTCGATAAATCACTCGAAAACTTTGATAATTAACATACAAATTCCCCAAACTAAACATTGTTGACCAAAACTCTTGTACCCCCAACACAGTCTTGAATGGCCATTTGCCATAAAACTGAACCACTGGTAGATTTAACCTCTCTATTTCGTCAGTAATTGTTTGCTGACAATAGTAATTGCAGTTGGAAGTGCACGACCATCCAACCACAGTATATTCAGATGGTAAGTTTGCACAATGACATGTTGCTAAACAATATTGGAACGCGGGGAGTTCATCACCGATCGAGGCTTGTGCTAGGGTAACGCATAGTGAAAGAAGTGTCACAATGACTAGCGCTTGGTTTGAGCGGTGGCGGTGATTATTTCGTCGTGGTTTAGATTGAAAGCAAAGTATCATTTGTGTGTAGATGTATCATCAAGGTAGTTGCAATTGTAGATGAGTGTGATAATATAAATCCAGTGGGTGGGGGAGGGG